>BFBZ01000013.1_pt21 | contig 538141 bp, 382 predicted proteins | sample 1888401 | NCBI WGS metagenome assembly BFBZ01 (sample SAMD00112614, study PRJDB3348) | symbiont metagenome | host: Chara braunii
AAGCTGCCATTTGTGTCATATTGGTACAACTAAACGTAGAGGGTTTGGCGGTCGTGTTGTGCAGATAGCCTAGAGAAGAATTGTCCGGTTTGCCACGAATGATCTCGGTGATCCTTCCGGCGCCGTCGGAGAGGTTGAACCCGAGTCCTACACAGCTGCCCAGCTCTTCCACACGAATGCCCCCGGTGGCTGTATAGTTTAAGGCGATATCCGCAGACAGCGGGCCACTGTCGAGCCTGCAGAGCGGGAATGATATCGGCACCGTACCAGTGTAGGTGCCCAATGGTCGTTCCAGTACTTTGAACAAAGCGGCGGCATTGGGCGGGATCGGTTTGGAAGCCGGCAGGTTGACCTGGTATTGTGTATATCCATGGGCATATACGCCTGTAAAAAGTAAAGCGAGAAAGAATTTAGACATAACCAAGGGACTGTTTTGTTAGTAGAAAGAGTAGCCCATTCGGAATATCACCGGCTGGCTTTGTGGAATGTGCTGTTTGTAAAGGGCATCAAATAAGAACTGTACATTGCCGCTGCGCTTGCCGGCCTTGTATGTTTTCATTAATCCAACGAGCGCGCTGGACTGCCAGGCTGAGATAGATTGCAGCTGCGACAATCTGTTAAATGAATTGTAGTAATTAGCTTCATACCCCCCTGCTATCCACCAACTATCTTTTAGCCGCCAATCTACAAAGCTGCGCAAGGCCATCCCCTGACTGCTGAAAGCAATGTGCTCAAACGGCTGCCCCCATCCTAGTTTGTATGCCGCACCCACTCCGACAATGCTGCGGGCATTCAGTAAATAGCCGGCAGAGAAACCTACTGTACTTAATGCTGGGACAAAAGCCGTACTGGATTGGGTTTGCAAGTCGAATCCCAATAGTATCCGCTGAAAAAACGCCTTATTGTGATAAGGATTGGGACGAAAATCAGCCTGGGCAGCATTACTATTGCCTACGGACCCGCTCAACTTGTTCTTCCATTTACCCAGTTGACCTTGGGCATCCTGCATACCCCCGGCGACAGGGTTGGAGTGTACATCGTTGTTGGTCAGGGCTGTGGTAATACTTGCCCCAGGCCCTAGCCTTTCGGCGATGGCGGCATCTACTTCCCCACGAGTCTGCAAGCCCGGGATAGGCTGTCCTGTTTTTTCATCGCTGCTACCTGGCATGCGAAAAAGGGTAGATAGGTAGCTATGGCGCTGGAAGAATGTTTGGAAGGCAGGAAGATCGCGGACAAGGCTTAATACCTTTGTCGTCAGCCGGTCCGGATTGTGCAGGAGGTCCTTATATTGCTCCAATTGTGTTCTATAATAATAGCCCTCTTTTTTGTAAGCCATCAGCTTGCCTTCGAGTTGAAAGACCTGGAGCGACTGTTGCAATTGCTGTTGCCGCTGCTGTATAAAAGCAGATATATTATTCGCCTGTTGTAGCTGGTTTTGCAGTTGCAGCAACTTATCCTGTGTGTTTTGTAAGGAGGCAGGCGCCAGGATAGGAAATTGCGCTTCCTGCAAGAATCGCAGGGCAGTCTTCATGCTGTCAACGCCGGGCAGGTAATCCTTTAAAGGGTGCAGGGGAAGGGCACTAAGAGGCTTGTTTACCTGGGCCTCCAACTGCTGGTAGGCTGCATGGTAACCCGAAAATAAGCTGGTAGCTGCAGCCTTGTCCTTCGACAACAATTGACAACGAATTTTTTCTTCTTTCTGCTGCAAGGATGTCAATAAATGCAGAGAGTTCTTTTGGATGAAGCCCGAAAGGCGGTCATATTCATTTTCGAGCCGGGTCAGGTCGGGGGCGCTACCTGCGGCAAGTTGAATAGGTGCAGTATCTGCTTGCGCCTTTGCAAAGACGCAATATAGTAACAGGCACACAGTTAGGAAAATGCGCATGCTATACCAGTTTATGGTTATGACAATAAGAATCCTTACGATAAACCTTTGTGGATTAAAACTTTAATGTTTAGTGGGGATCAGGATTAATAATGCCTGACCATAATCAAGGAACCGAGTCAATATGAAGGATAAATGTCCGGGATAAAACTATAAACTTCCTTGAATTTAAAAAAGGGTTTTTTCACCTGAATTATTCATCTCAAAAAGCTGTATCGAAAAAATTCTTATCCATGTAAATACTATCACTATTCTTGGCATAAAGTATTAATTGCCCTCGCTCCGTTTGAAAAAGGTAAAAATGGGTAACGATATAATAGAGTGGTAATTAAAATGATAAAAGAAAACTACTGCCCATTTCAGGTATTCATAACGCCAAGATTCTTATATGTTGGCACAAGAAAACACAAAATTACAAGTCAGGATGATAATAGCAGCAAAAACAATTAGATTACTTAACAATGGTTTATAATGTTCCGCTCACTTCAAGACGAATGACGGTGGCTATCGCGTCCGGCGCCTTCTCCGGCACGTTGATGACAAAACCATCCGCGCCGGCGGACGTAGTAAGGCTTTTCCCGTCTGACAACAGCTGCGCTTTAATCACAGAATTTTTCAATCCCGGCACGGTCAGCTTGCCATTGGCAGGCCAGTCAAATACGGAGAGATAAAGAAGGGTATTCCCCCCTTGCGCTTTCTTTGTACAACGCCCCCACGGCAACAACCCAAAAGGACTGGCCTTCGTACCATAAATGGCTTCGCTGTTCACCTTCATCCAGGCCCCGATGGCCTTCAGCCCCTCGATGCTGCCCCGGGGGAATTCCCCCTCGGCGGTAGGCCCTACATTGAGCAGATAGTTCCCCCCCTTTGAAGCGATGTCCACCAAATTATGGATCAATGTCGTTGGGGTCTTCCATTTGTTGTCATAGCTCTTATATCCCCAGGTGCCATTCATGGTCATGCAAGTCTCCCAATCCTTACCGTCAAGATCGGCCAGGTTGGGTATCTTCTGCTCAGGCGTCTTGTAGTCGCCGGGAAAATTGGGGCGCTTCAGCCGGTCGTTGGTAATGATCTTTGGCTGGAGGGATAGCACCGTCTGCAGCTTCTCCGCCATAGGGTCCGTCATATTTGTCGGCGTATCCCACCAAAGCACTGCCACATCTCCATAATTGGTCAACAGTTCCTTTACCTGGGGGACAGCCACTTTATCGATATAATCCGCCATGGAGTCCGTCGTCTGAGCCGGGTCCCAATGCCCGCTGTTCGCTTTTGTGTAAGCGTCTATACGGGTCGAGTCGGGATTTGCCCAGCCTTCCGAAGCCGCCTTTCGCGCCGCGGCGCCACCCGGGTTGTTCCAGTCCTGCGCCTGCGAATAATAAAAGCCCAGCCTGATGCCGTATTTGCGACAGGCCGCCGCCAGCGGCTTTAACAGGTCCTTGCCGTAAGAGGTGGCATCCACTACATTCCATTTGCTGGCGTTGGTCGAAAAGAGGGCAAAGCCGTCATGGTGTTTGGCCGTGATGACGATGTATTTCATGCCTGCTTCCTTTGCCATCCTGACCCACGCTTCAGGATTGTATTTTACAGGATTGAATTGCCGGGCCATTTGCTGGTAGTCAGCGACAGATATCTTCCCCCTGTTCATGATCCATTCTCCGCCATGTCCGATCTGATGTCCTTGCCAGACTCCGGCGGGAACAGCATAAACGCCCCAGTGGATAAACATGCCGAATCGTGCGTCCCTCCACCACTCCATTCTTTCATCGCGGCTGATGGTTTGCGCGAAAACCACCTGGTGGAAGAACAGGATCACTATTAATAACTTCTTACTCACATTCATATTAGATTTTTTAAAGGTGTTCGTGAATGCTGGGTACGCATTTCATATGCAAAAAAATTTTATTTTGATCTTAATAATGCTTCTAAATAATAATAGTCGGCATAGTTCAACGGCACATCCACCTCCGAATTAGATGGCTTCGAGCCTGTGCTGTGCAGCAGGAGAAATCCCCTATTGGCGCCTACAGATGACCGGTAGCCATTCGTCAGGCTTTCCAGTATCAGGTCGGCCGTCTGCTTGTACATATTTCCCATAAAGCTATAACCGCTGAGCTCATAAAGGGCGGAAGCCATGACTGCCGCCGCCGACGCGTCCCGGGGTTCGTCGGGGAAATTGGGCGCGTTAAGATCCCAATAAGGTATTTTGTCAGCCGGCAACCCGGGCAGAAGAAAAGACGCGATCCTTTCCGCCTGCTGCAGATAACGGGGGTCGTTTGTCTCCCGATAACACATGGTATAGGCGTATAGTCCCCAGGCCTGCCCCCTGGCCCAGGCTGACGAATCGCTGTAACCTTGCCAGGTCATCTTCTTCACCACCTTGCCAGTGATAGTATCATAATCCACTACATGGAATGAACTGTAATCGTTGCGGTAATGGTTCTTCATCGTGGTATTGGCATGCGTCACGGCAATCTTATAGAACGAAGAATCTCCCGTGAGCTTTGTAGCCTCGAACAACAATTCCAGGTTCATCATATTGTCGATGATGACGGGGAATCCCCATAAGTTACGGTGATGATCCCAGCTCCGGATACACCCGATACGTGGGTTAAATCGGGTAGCGAGGGTCTTTGCCGACTGTATGATCACCTGTTTGTAGGCTTCGTCCTTTGTCAGCCGGTAACCCGTGCCATAGCTGCAGTATATCTTAAAACCCATGTCATGGGTGGTGGCATTGAATTTTTCTTTTTCCATACGGGCGGTGAATGTCTGCGCTTCCTTCTTCCACTCTTCTTTCCCCGTGTACTGGTATAGCATCCAAAGCTGTCCCGGGAAGAAGCCGCTGGTCCAGTCCCTGGAGGCCACCAGCTTCAGACGCCCATTCTCCAATGTACGGGGAGAAAAAGGACTGTCGGGTGCAGGGCCGGCCCCGGCTGCACCAGGACCACCCATGGCGGCAATCTCCTGCAGCATCAGACGGGTCTGTTGCTCCGCATCGGCCATGACCGCGGAAACAGAAACTCCTCCTCTCCGCCACGACCGCTGCAGGTCGACTTCCAACAACCTCATCAGCTGACGACCGGGTATGTCGACAGGCCTGATGCGCAGTTCATGCACACCCGCGCTCAACGAGACAGCCCCCAGGTCTGCGGTAAGAACTCCCATGTCCTTGCCTCCCGTATCGATCCTGCTCTCACCTTGAAAGCCATCCAACACCCATTGATAAGTTCCGCCAAAACCTTCTCCCGCCCGGTATTTTATAGTGATGTGAAAACTGGCCGCAGCCGCCGTACGGAAGCTCCAACTCAAAGCCTGATCCTTATTGCTCCACCCTTCGACATAAAAACGGCCTGCTTTTCCATCGCCAAAACCAAAACCTTTGCCATGCTGTCCGGCATCAAAGGCCAACAGACGGGTCAGAGGAATATTGGGTGCGATATAGCTTACAGTGTCCGTCTGCCAGCCCTTTTTTAACTCTACCACGATGACAGTATTGATGGTATCCGGCGCCTGACGGGGAACGTCGATAACGAGGTCCTTCCCATCGACAGCAGTCGCAGACAGGGACCGCGCAGGATCAGACAACACATACACCCTGTCGGCCGCCCCTTTCAACCCTCCTACATACAGCCGCCCGTCGGCAGGCCAGTCAAAAACATGCAGGTATAGTTTGTCGCCCTTCAAGGTCGATACCCCCCAGTTTTGCAGAGGCAACGGACCCGCCGTTGTACTATAGATACTTTCACCGTTGACATCCATCCACTTTCCAATACCCTGGAGAATGCGCAGGTCCCTCCCATCAAAGGTCCCGTCACCCTTCGGGCCAATGTTCATCAGCAGGTTGCCGCCCCTCGAAGCCGCCTTTGCCAGCAGCTGTATAAAAAAGCCGGAAGGTTTATGACTGCTGTCATACTTATGATAGCCATAGGACTCGTTGGTGGTGGGAATAGCTTCCCAGTCGCCGGTGACAGGATAAAACTCCGCTGGTCTATCGGCCGTATTCTTATAATCTCCAAAACTGGTATCAGCTCTTGCCAGCCGGCCATTCACTACGACATGGAGATCCACTTCCCGGATAGCCTGTAATATCCGAAGGTTCTCGGAAAAGGGCAGCTTGCTGGGCGTGTCGAACCAAAAGATATCCGGATGATATTTTTGTATCAGCTCCTTTATCTGCGGGATGGCTTTCTCGTCAACATAATGCCGCGCCCTGGCCAACAGTTCCGGATGCAGATCATACCAGCGAATACCACCATACAACCCCTTATCCCCTCCGGGATTGCTATATTCCCAATCATTTCCCGGGGCCAGCGGATGCTCCCAGTCAAACGCATGCGAATAATAAAACCCGAATTTGATCCCGTACTTCTTACAGGCAGCGGAAAGCGCTGCCATGGGGTCCTTCTTCCATGCAGTCTGCCGGACGACGTTGAAGTCGGAAACTTTCGAATCATACATGGCAAAGCCGTCATGATGCTTGGAGGTGATGATCATATATCTCATACCCGCCTTTTTTGCATCAAGGACCCACTGCTCCGCATTGAACTTTGTGGGATTGAAACCATGCGCCAGTTCCAGATATTCCTTTCTGGTGATCTTTTCCTTACGCATCAGATGCTCGGCATACCCTTCCACCTTATGCCCCCTCCACTCGCCACCCGCACGGGAATATACCCCCCAGTGGATAAACATGCCAAACCGCGCCTCGCGCCACCAGGTGATACGCTGATCGTGGTCCTTCATAGAGGCGGGCCACCATCCTTTTAGGGCTTCATCAGCCGCCTGCCTGTCCCGTTCACCTGGCTGCCCCTCTCCGGATAAAAAAATAAAACAAACAAAAAACAATAAAAGACATTTATTCATATCAGTTAGTTATTTAGCCATATGATAGGATGCCTGACAGGCAGATTGCGTATCACCTCCTCATTCGCGGGCGCATGGTTAAGACGCTGCCAGGTGCGGAACCAATCTTCCCGCCTCAACGCGACTGCGCCGAACACAAGCGCCGGCTGCGCCACGGGCCACTGGTCCCAGTACATGACATCATGGGCATATGGCCATTTCCCTTTGTCTGCGATCAGCGGCTCCATAAATGCAATACCTTTTTCTATACCCCTGCCATCCGCCATCCGGTGGTGCCACAGGTCATCCTTGGGTGTAGACAACAGCTGACAGATCGTCGCCATGGCATCCAGGTTGAAAAGGGAATATCCATAGGGCTTGGTCCTCTTTAGTTCCCTGGGAAAGCTGCCGTCCGCATCCATCTGCCCCGGCAACAGCACTTCCTTATACCGCCGGCTGCAGAAACCCATCAAACTCGTGTCACCCGTAAAACGGGCAAAGGCCGCCACCTGCATGACCCAGCAGGTGCCGTGATTATTAGCCGCATTCATCTCATCCTTTCCGTAAGGATGCGTGGTCAACCATTGCAGGTACCTGGTAAACCACTCCCGTATACGGACCAGTAACGTTTTATCCATGGCGTCATCATCTTCCATTGCCTCCAATCCTTCCACCACCTCCATCAACTGTATCGTGTCGATGATCCCGATGCCCCTGCCGGTGGCGCGGCCCTTGATGGCCTGCGCATATTGCAGGTCGGGGTTCATACAAGTGGCGGTGTCCACAAACCAGGCCCTGCAATGCCGTAATGCCGGACCAATATACTTCGCATCACCGGTGAGCCTGTAAGCCGTGGCCAAAGCCCCTACGATCCGGCTCAGCCGGATCATAGCCTGCCGGTGAGCCGTAAAGTTGGCAGGGTTTGTCATGCCGTCCCGCTGGATATAAGGGCTGTCGGGGTGCCTGGGGTCAGGCCACCAATAATCCCCTTCAGAATAAAAATCATGCGGTCCTCCCGCACTGCGCAGACAATGACTGGCAGTAACAGTGACGGGCGCCTGCTGCATAGCCCAGCCAGCTTCCTCCAAAGATTGTTTTTCCAGGGTCCGGATCATCTCTCCATAAAAAGGACCATCATCCGGAAGGATGACATAGGTGGCCCCTTTCACCGTGTTGAACTCGATCGTGTTTCCCCCAAGCCTGCGTACGTTCCCCCCTCTCAACTTTAGCGGCACAGCCGCGCTGACACGGCAAACACCACCCGCGCCCGAAACAATAAGCGCCTTTGTCAACCGCCCCTTCTTCCACCCGATGTCTACCGTAAAATTGCCGCGTGCCTTGAAACCCTTAACAACACCATCCACCCACGCATCCGGGAGAGCCGGCAAAAGCCGGATCACTCCGTTGTGACTCTGCAGCAGCATTTCCGTCATACCCGCCGTAGCGCCAAAATTGCCGTCTATCTGAAAAGGAGGATGGGCATCAAAAAGATTGGGATATACCCCGCCCCCGCTCATCTGCCCTTTCTCTACCGTAGGGTCTTTATAGTTGAAGGCATCATGCAGTATCTTATATGCATGGTTGCCGTCCTGCAGCCGGGCCCACCAGTTCACCTTCCAGGCCATTGACCAGCCCGTGGAAACATCCCCCCTCAATATCAGGGATTGCCTGGCGGCAGCCGCCAGGCCGGGGGTAGAATCCGGAGTGATCTGGCTGCCGGGGTAGAGACTAAATAAATGCGAAGCATGTCTGTGCTTGTCATTCGGATCATCCCAATCCTTAAACCATTCCTGCAGTTGACCGTATTGCCCGATATGAAAAGGATATAACAGATCCTTCATCATCGCCAGTTCCTTTCCATACGGGGCATCGGTATGCAATAGCTGTCCTGCCCTGATCACGGCGGTGAACAGCTCGCGGATGATGGACATATCCATTGTGCTGGCCATGCTCAACTGATATTCCTTGCCCTTTATTTTGATGGTATTCTCGGGTGAGGTAGAGGGATTGGTCACCAGCAGGCCGGTGGCGGGATCTTTTATCAGCCAATGCTGCATAAACTGCGCGGCGCCTTTCATCAGGGGGTACGCTTTCCGCAGGAACGACGTGTCGCTGGTAAAAAGATAATGCTCCCAGAGATGCGTGCAAAGCCATGCCCCGGCCATCGGCCAGCATGACCAGCGGGGCATACCCCTGGGATCCCAGTCATAGCCTCCGGGCGGAGAGGTCTTCGCCCAGGCATCCGAATTATGGTGCGTCACCCATCCTTCCTGTATCCCATAGTTGACGCGGGCCGTCTGTGCGCCATTCACAGCCAGCGCCTTTATAAAATCGAACAGGGGCTGATGACATTCGGAAAGATTGGTATTCTCCGCCAGCCAATAATTCATCTCCGTATTGATATTGGTGGTATAATTGCTGCCCCAGGGCGGTTGTACCATCCTGTTCCAGATCCCCTGCAAATTGGCCGGCAGAGAGCCGGGACGGGAACAGGAGATCAGCAGATACCTGCCATATTGATAATATAATGTCTGCAGCTGATGATCATTCCCCGTACTGTCAAAACGTTTGATACGAAGGTCCGTGGGTAACCGTACAGCCGCCGTATCCAGCCCCAGGTCCAGGGTCACCCGCCGGAAGAGACGTTGATAGTCGCCAAGATGCTCCTGTAGCAGCGCACTATACGACGCAGCCCACGCTCTCCTCATACTGGCGCCCGCCGCTACGGAAGGATCCCTGCCGTCATGACCGGGAGAACGGAAAAAACCATTATAGCTGGTGGCTTCCGTCAGATAAATGGTCGCTTCATCCGCCCCAACTACCCTGAGCTGGTCCCCCTCAGCCACAACTTTTCCACCCGACACACGCACTTTCACCTGCACCTCGAAATTCATCCCCTCCCCTTTTGGGTCTTCATCGTATACCACCTGCTTTGGTTCATAATCCCTGTTGGCCACAAACTTCGGCGCCTTGCCCTTTAATACCAGTAAACCTCCGGGAGCGACAGCAACACGATAGTGCAGCTGACTACTGAGCCCGATGGAAAGATCCAACGCCTGCTTCTTGCTGGCCGTCATACGCACCACCATCACCTTGCCGGGATAGCTGATAAAGCTGGTCCGCTGAAAAACGACTCCTCCCTGTGTATATCGCACATGGGTAGTTGCTGTATTCAGATCGAGATCGCGGGACAGGCCGGTCGCTTCACCCCGGGCCTTGCTCATCCCGATCCGAAGGTCGGCCAGGGGGAGGAAACGGGCCGAATAAGGCCCCTGCATCTTCTTCCACAAGACGGCAGCACTGTCATAATCCCCTTTGAAGATGGCTTCACGGACCATGGGCAGGACAAGGGGCCCCCGGGGGTTATTGCCGGGCTCAGGGGCGCCGGACCAGAGGGTATTATCGTTCAGTTGATACAATTCGTCCAGAGGGCATCCAAATACCATCGCCCCTGTCTTGCCATTACCCAGGGGAAGGGCTTCTTCCCAAACCCGGGCGGGATGATCATACCATAATTTAAGATGATTATCTCCACCGGCAGTCTGCGCCCGTACGCCGGTGAATAAGAAAACAACGATACCCATGCGGAATTTCCGGAAGATGCGATCCTCTATAGCCATAAAAGTGTAAAATGGGGATTTTCCCGCTTTTTTTATTCCCCCTGGCTGCCAAAATACTAAGCAATTTTGGCATTCCTGATCAGTCGCCTATTACGATCAGCTTCTTTGTTTCGATGTGATCTCCATCCGCGGGGATCAGCCCTATAACATAGGCGCCTTTTACATCCAGGTACATTTCTATGAGCCCGCGATTATTCACCTGCTGTCTTAACACCAGCCGTCCCACGATATCCCATACCAGGACCTCCCTCACGGCCGACGGCCTGCTGATGCCTACGAAAAACCTGCCGGGTGTAGGATTGGGCCAAAGCGTCCAGCCAAAACCATCCGGCACTCCCCCCACAGCCACAATGTTGGAATAGGAGATATTGCCATTGTAGTCCATCATCTGCAGACGGTAAAAGCTGGTGCCCGCATAGCTGTTGGAGTCGTCGATATGATAATCCAGGTAATTAAAGCTCACGCCGCTGATGGCCCTGGAAAGAAGGGTATCCCGGTTGCTGAATGCCGTCTCCGTACTCAGCCTGCGCTGCACCACAAAATATTTATTCCGGATCTCGGGGTTCGTGGTCCAGTATACATATACATTCTCCCTGCTCGTACGATAAGCGCTGAACCAAAGATTTGTCCTGTTGCGCGCCGTATCGTTATAACCCGCAAACTTTGTAAAATAGGACGCCTGGGACATGGTGTACCGGAAGCTGCGGGTATTGGTCCCACCACCCGCCAGGGGCATGCCGGTGGTGAGGAACCCAGGTCCGGGTCCGCCTTGTGGATACCCGATGTCCCATGACCCGTTGGCATATTGGGAGACGTAGGCCGTCTGTCTGTTGCCTATGAATTGTAAGCCCTCATCCTGCAGATCGTGCTGCAACGTGATCTCCACGATGTCTTCGCCCGGATGCTGCAGTTGTCCTATCTGCCAGGTCTTGTTTACACTCCACTCGGACAGGTCCTGTCCCTCCGTCAGACGCCCCTTCACGCCGTCGGACACCCGCACATAAAAATCATCCGGCAGACGGCTGTGTACCCGCAGGCCCGCAGGAGTATAGTGCCCCGCCGCAGTGCCCACAGGGAACACCACCACCCCGCCCGCCGCTGTAAGCCGCTCCCGCAGAAGGAACCCTCCGTTGGAGGAAGTACCCGGTGTGATGACAAAGTTCTTATCATTATACCCCGTGATCATGCCCGCGTTATTATCACCCACCACCAGGATATTGTCACCCACGTCCAGCGTCCCCGCGACAAAATTAAGCCACCGGCGGACCTTCATACTGCTGGAAAGCAGCCGGACCCCCGAAATGTTCTCGATGGTAAGATTGGCAAAAACAGGCCCCGTACGCGCGGCGGCATTGTATCCGGAAGTGATGGATTGCTGCTTCCCCCCCGTGTCGGGAGAGAGAAAGCGGATCATACCACCCAGGCCGCGGCCTCCTTTTTCATCCGTAATGTCCGCAGCAGGCGCGCTCACCCACTTACGGCCTTTAAAGTTTACGGTAGCATCCCTCCCCACCCCCAGCTGCCCCTGCAGGTTAACGTCGGAGAAAATGGTGGACGTACTGCCGGTGAAAAAAACCTTTCCTTGTTGAGGGACATAAAAACCCGTCTGAGCGTGGATCGTCCCGATACAGCCAGATGATATCAACAGAAAAAGAACGGTATGCCTACATCTCCCCATAATGGTTTTTAAAACTCGCAAATTGTAATATACAGGTTCATACCCGCCGGCAGGCTGGCAGTTGTAGTGCTGTTATTTAGAAATCGTATCCTCACGTTGGTGGTGGACGTAAGCCGGGCAGATGCTATGGAAACATAACCCGGCAGGTCCTGGTCCGTGGACACAGTCACCGTCGCCCTTGCCGAACTCGGCAAATTGGAGGTGAGCGTGACATTTACATCTGTAACGCCCGCGTTAAAAGTCGTACCCAGTAAGCCGATGGCGCCTATCTGTATGGCCTGCGCCGACGGAAGAGTATAGGCGACGTTGATGATATTTTTTCCAACGGTGCCCGTAGCCCCCAGTTTGAAGGTGCCTGCCACGTCCAGTTGAGCTGCCGGTGCGGTGGTGCCGACTCCCACCTTCCCATTGCCGTCGACCCGCATCCTTTCATTCGAACCGACGCCCCCCGTAAAAAAGAGCAACGACTTGCCGCTGGTGCCGTTGCCTATTGCAAAATCGTTTCCCGTACTATACAGATAGGCGTTATTGGCGCCGCCAATGACACCTGTACCCGTAAAGACGCTGGAATTGATACCAAAGTCGACATAATTCACCGTCTCAGTCCCGTTATCCGCCGTAGCCACCAGGTCCGAGCTGGCGGCCGTGCCGGCCGAATCATTCTTGATATTGAGCTGTAAATAATTGTTGATCTTCCCATGACCTCCGATGAGATTAACGGACGAGGTGATACCAGCCTGTACCAGTAGCTTCTCGGGGTTGGTGTTGTCGAAAGTAGAGGCGCCGATACCTACATTGCCCGTGCTGGTGATACGCATCTTTTCCGTATTGTTCGTAATAAAAGGCAGGTCAAATGCATCCACAGTACCAAGGTTCTTCACAGCCCCCACCGTATTCCCATTCAATGCCCAGTAGTTGCCTGTAACCGGGATCTTCCTCACCAATCCGCTGGTAATGGTCAGCAGACTGTCAGCGCTGGTGCTGGTACCCGTCTGCACACCCGTGAGCGTCAGCGGGTTTGTACCGGCCACGTGCAAGGTCGTAGAAGGCGAGGTAGTGCCGATACCGACCTTACCGCTGCCGTTGATCCGCATAGCCTCGTTGCCGGTGGCCGTCCCCCCCGTAAAAAAGATCAGGTTCTTTGAAGCCGTCGAGTTTCCTATCACAAAATCCTGTGCAGCGCTGTACAGGTAGACGGTATTTGCACTACCGAGTATTCCGCCGGTGCCATTATTGTAGCCGCTGCCGTTAATACCCAGGTTCACATAATTGGAAGTTTTGCTGGTCCCATTGTCCGCAGTGGCCACTATATCCGTACTGGCCTGTCCTTGTGAAGACTGGTTCTGAATATTAAATTGGAGATACCCATTCTTGCTGCCCTTTGCAACCAACAGGTTGTAAGAGCTGGTGGAGCCTGCACTGATCAATAATTTTTCAGGCGCAGTGCCGTCAAAGCTGCTGCTGCCAAGACCGAGGTTCCCCGTGCTGCTGAGCCGCATTCTTTCGGTGTTGCCTGTGATAAAGGGAAGATCAAATGCATCTACTGTGCCAAAGTTCTTTAACGAGCCTACGGTATTACCCCCCAGCGCCCAGAAATTGCCGGCCGAAGTATAGGTGGAAGTCGGTATCTTCCGCACCAGCCCGCTGGTGATAGTCAGCAGACTGTCCGTACTGGTGCTGGTGCCCGTCTGCACGCCCGTGAGCGTCAGCGGATTCGTTCCCACCACATGCAGGGCCGTGGAAGGCGAGGTAGTGCCTATGCCGACATTACCGCTGCCATTGATCCGCATGACCTCGTTGGAGCTGGCGGTGCCTCCCGTAAAAAAAAGCAAGGACTTGCCCGCGGTCGCGTTGCCAATGGCGAAATCATTTCCCGTACTGTACAGGTAAGCATTGTTAGCGCCACCGATAACACCTGTACCCGTAAAAGCGCTGGAGTTAATTCCCAGGTCAACAAAGTTTGAAACTTCATTGCCATTGTCGGAAGTAGCCACCAGATCCGAGCTGGCTGAAGTCCCGGCAGAATCATTTTGGATATTCAACTGGAGGTAATTATTTATCTTCCCATGCCCCTGTACAAGATTAAAGGAAGAAGTAGTGCCTGCCTGCACCAGTAATTTTTCAGGATTGCTTGCATTAAAGGATGAGGCTCCGATCGCTACATTCCCTGTTGCGCTGAGACGCATCTTTTCGGTATTATTTGTAATAAAAGGCAAATCGTTGTTGTCAATGGTACCCAGGTTTTTTGCCGTAGTGACGGTATTTCCTCCCAGCAGCCAGGCGTTCCCCGTGGAGACAAACGTGGAGATGGGCAGTTTACGTACCAGCCCGCTGGTGATAGTAAGCAAACTGTCGGCACTGGTGCTGGTGCCCGTCTGAACCCCCGTCAGCGTCAGCGGATTCGTACCCACCACGTGCAGGGCCGTGGCTGGTGATGACGTACCGATGCCCATTCGTAAATTGGTGGCATCCCAGAACAGGTTGGCATTATTCTGCGACAACGCGCCTCCTGTGCCGATGTAAGGGATAGACCCGGACGTAAACGATGAAAATACAGGCGACGACGATGTGGTAAGCGCTTGCCAGCCGCCGTTTGACCTGATCATCAGTTGCCGGGTAGGTGTAAAATATATGATCATCCCATCCGGCGGCGTATTTGCGTTGATCAGGGTAGTATCCGTGATCCTGGCTAATAATAACCCCTGGTTAGTGGAATTCAACTCCAGCAACGCCGATTTTTGCACCGTATAAGGGTTTAGCCCCAGTTTCAACTGCTGAGAGAAAGCCGTATTGCCGGATAACAACAACGCGACTCCTGCCAACAGCAAGAAGGCAATGCGCATGACGGTATATTTTGATCAGGAGTCAGATTATTTCTTAATGACATACCAGTTGGTCCCATCCGTCTGTAGCGCCACATACGTGTAATCGTTATAAATGATATAAGATGTCCCCCCATCGATGGTGCCGGAAGAAGGATTGATCGTAAGCGCATTATCGATCCCGCCATTACCTATCTTCTTGATCGTATAAATTCGGCCGCTGATATTGGCCGGGGAAGGCAGCGTGATAACAATGGCGCCTGATGAAGTATTGGCAAGCACCGTATTGTCCGCTCCTGTTATCGTATATGCGCTCGTCACCGTCTTGATGGCAAGCGACAACGACCCGTTCACCTGTACAGTAGAGTTGGCAGAGCCGGCGGCGCCCACTAACACTGCTTTCGCAGCCGTAACGCTGTCCTGGAAACTCTTGTTCCCGCCAAACGTTTGGGCTGCCGTCGTAACGACCCCTCTTGCACCTATGCCGGCGTCCGGCACATTCAGATAGACGGAGTCGTTGTTGCTCGTGCTCACAGTGAGGTCCGTCCCGGAATTACGATAGGCGATAAATTGCGCAGTATCCGTATTGCCGTTGATACGACGGATGGCGTTGCCAAAGGCGGCAGCGCTCACCTGTCTTTTTTGTACCAGACCGCTGCTGTTGATCAACAGCACAGTGTCCAGGTTGCTATTGGTCGCGACATTGTTCAAGGTAACAGCGCCGTTGAAGGTCTTATCCCCGCCAAAGGTCTGTGCTCCGGCAGTGACGATACCAGGGTTGGTGGCGTCCGCAGGATGCAATATGATCGTCCGGGAAGTAGTGTCCGCGACGATCGTTGCGCCATTGGCATTGGGAGTGGTTGCTACGGCGCCGATGGCAATGGTCTGCACGGAGCTTTGGATCTTGTTCCAGTCTGTCAGCGTAAGAAAACCATAGGGCCTTGTCGCCGAAGATCCATTCTGCACAGGCAGATTGATGACGATCGTGCTATCCGCGGCGGTATTGACCACCGATACGCTGTCCACCGTCGTATTGGCGGCTGCATTCAGCGTCAGCGCCTGTTTCTGGATACCGTTGATGGCACGGATGGCATTCTGAAAGACGGTGGAAGATACAGTACGTTTGTACACAGATCCGTCCGGGGCCAGCACCAGCACCTGCTGTTGCGTCGTGTCGGCTGCCAGGTTCTCCAATTTCACAGAACCGTTGACATCCAACGTAGCCGACGGCGTGGCCGTGCCGATGCCGATGTTCCCATTAGCGCTGATGTGTAAACGCTCGGCATTGTTGGTCCGCATGCTCAAAGGCTTTCCATCCACCGTACCGATGAAGTTCAGCGCCGAATCCGTACCGCTGTTGCCGCTGAGGCTCCAATTGGCCGTGGCATCCGACAGATCGGCGATCTTTTTCCAACTGCCGTTGCTGCGCAGCCGCAAACTTTTATCCGACGTAAGGAAAATGATCATCCCATCAGGAGGCGTCAGTAAATTGATGGCTGCCGTGTCCGTCAGACGAGGTAAGAGAAGACCCTGGCGAGTGCTCTCCAGTTCCAGGACAGACGACTTCTGGATATTGGTGGGATTGTCGCCCACCTTTAATTGGGCTTGGGTTAGGAGGGTTGAAAAAAGGAGGATCAACGACAGGGTAAGTCCTTTGGGTTTTCGCTGGGTAAACAGGTGCATACTAACTGGATTTTAAAGAATAAGTAATAAGATTACAAAAAACTGGAAACGAGCGATAATAATTGTACGACAGGGGCCTAAATAGTGGGAATAATCACAATTTAATCATTAATTCTATATAAAAAATAGATAATATCACCTAGTTTTTCACATTTCCTGCCATGGCCGGCCCCACCTCATTTTGGCCAACTAATAAGCAATCTTAGCATCCACCGGTCCGGGCCATGATATTTGTTTATTTTGCCCGTCACAAATTTTTATCGATGATGCTGCTTCGATTTTTTTGTATAACAACGATATGTTGCATGATAACCACTGGCACCCTGCGAGCGCAAACAAGCGCACCGGTGTATAGTCAGCTTCCGGACACGATGGCCATCCTCACCCCTAAACCAGGTCCCGCGCCACGTATCAACGGACCCAAAGTATTTGGTGTGCGACCGGGACATCCCATCCTTTTCACCATCCCCACCACCGGCACAAGACCCATCGCTTTTTCCGCGGACAAACTTCCGGCCGGCGTAAAGTTGGATAAGAATACAGGCCGTCTTTCCGGCGCCGTCGATAAACCTGGCGAATATACCCTCATCCTCCACGCTGGAAACAGATCGGGCAATACCACCCGGTCGCTAAAGCTCGTAGTGGGCGAGCATATCTCCCTGACCCCACCCATGGGTTGGAACAGTTGGAATATCTATGCCACAAAGATCACTCAGGAGTTGGTGCTTGCGGGTGCAAAAGCCATGGCGAACAGCGGGCTCATCGATCATGGATGGTCCTATATGAACATCGACGACTGCTGGCAAGGCCGGCGGGGCGGAGCTTTTCATGGCATAATGCCCGACAGCTCGATATTCCCGGATATGCAGACCCTTTGCCGTCAGGTGCATGACCTGGGTCTGAAGATCGGGATTTATTCCACACCCTGGGTGGAATCCTACGGCCATCACATCGGTGGTTCAGCCACTAATGAAGAAGGCATCTTCGAAGCTACAAAAGAAAAAATCCCCCGTAATAAAAAACAACTGCCCTATGCCATCGGCAGCTATACATTCGTTGCCAACGACGTCCGTCAATGGACAGCCTGGGGTTTCGATTATTTAAAATATGACTGGAATCCTATCGAAGTGCCGGAGACGCGCACCATGTATGAAGCATTGCGCAACAGCGGCAGGGACGTCGTCCTCAGCCTGTCCAACAGCGCGCCCTTTGCAGGTGCGGCCGACTGGGCGCAATGGTCTAATTGCTGGCGCACAGGCGGTGATATCAGGGATAATTGGAATAGCCTGAAGAGTCGTCTGTTCACCCAGGACAAATGGGCTCCCTACGCCGGCCCCGGACATTGGAACGATCCGGATATGATGATCGTCGGTTATGTGGGTTGGGGCAAAGGCCCAAGACCTACGCTGCTGACACCGGATGAACAATACACTCATATCAGCGCCTGGTGTCTGATGTCAGTGCCCTTATTGCTGGGTTGCGACATGACAAAGCTGGACGACTTTACCCTGGGCCTGCTCACCAATGACGAAGTACTGGCCATCAACCAGGACCCGCTGGGAAAACAAGCCAATGTCATTTCCCGGCAGGGGGAGGCAGGTATAATGGCCAAGGACCTCGAGGACGGCAGTAAGGTGGCGGGACTTTTCAACCCCGGCGACAGTGCTGTACAACGGGTAACGCTCCATTGGTCTGATCTGGGCATCAGCGGCCGGTATATTGTACGGGATCTGTGGAGACAGCAGGATATAGGCGTTTTCGAAGGGGAGTTTATCGCAGATGTACGCAGGCACGGGGTCGTATTGGTAGGATTGAGGAAAAAATAATATATTTGGCGCTCTCTCAGGACCCTACCCAGCCGAAAAACGTCGCCCCTAACGTATGAAAAAGTTTTTCCCGGCCAGTATCGTCCTATCCATCATCGTATCATTGCCTTCCTACCGTACAAGGATCAACGAAAATTCACTACTGGTGCGTGGCAGCAACCGCTTTGCCTTTACCCTGATGCACGCCATGCTGAAGGACGACACTGCCAACCGGCTGGTGTCTCCCGTAGGCGTCTATCTCAGCCTAAACCTCCTGTACAATGGAGCTGCCAGGGACACCCGCGATTCCATCGGACAGGCCCTGCAGGTGATCGACATGGACATCCCTCAATTGAACGCCCTGAGCAAGAACCTGGTCCAGCAATTTTCAATGGCGGACAAACAGGCCCGGTTTTCCATGGCCAATGGCATATGGTGCAATCGTAAAAAATTAAAGCTTGCATCCGCCTTCGGAGAAGTAGGCGAAACCTACTATTATTCCACCGTCCAGTCCCTGCCTTTCAACGGAAAGTCCGCGGCAGAAAAGATCAACCGCTGGACGATGCAAAATACGGATAGACGATTTCCCTTCATGCTGTCAACCACCCGCCCCAATGACCTGATCTATCTCACAAACGCCTGTAGCTTTAGCTGCGGATGGCTGCACCCCTTTGACGCCGCCAATACCCAAACGGATTTTTTTTACTTACCGGGAGGTCAGCGGACCGCCGTTCCTTTTATGCACAAACTCTTGCCGGCCAAAACATACTCAGATACCTCCTTTACAATGGTAGAGCTCCCTTACGGGAATGGCAACGCATATAGCCTGTACCTTGTATTGCCTGACGATATGGGGCAGACAATCCGCGCCTTTACATCCTCCCTGCAACAGGAAAAATTATACGACGCCATTTCGCGGATGAATACACAATGGGTGGACCTCTCCTTGCCCCGGTGGGAACAGACGTACGATACGACGGATATGCGGCCTGTCTTACAACAATTAGGTCTGGGTGTCCTGTTTAATGAGGGCGGATCTTCCGACCTTTCGAATATGTGCAGCCGGTCAAAAAAAGGTATGCAAAACACCATCGATCTGCTGATGGGGAAGTATGACGAACCTGCCCGGCAGAGCACCCCTGTTTCAAAATATTATCATAAGACATGTTTCAGTGTCGACGAGAAAGGAACATTCGCCGCCGCCAGAGCCGTCTCTGACAGTGCGGGTCTTGTGGGCAATCGACGCTGCCTGAGCTTCAAGATCGATCATCCCTTCCTGTACCTGGTAGTGGCCAAACAACAACAGGTGGTGTTGATGGCGGGGGTCGTAAACAATCCTGCCAGGGTCGCAAGTTCTCCATCGTACCCCGTACGGAAATGATTGTTTTATCCAACGCCCACCCATTTTTTTAGTATTTTCAACAGTGCGTCTTCTATAAAAGGTTTTGATAAAAAATCATCCATCCCGGACGCAAGACACTTTTCTCTTTCACCCACCATATTACCGGCAGTCAACGCTATAATGGGAAGCTTTTTTGATGGGTAGAGGTCCCTGATCCTGCGGGCCGCCTCATAGCCATTCATTTTTGGCATTTGTATATCCATCAATACCAGGTCGGGCATTTCTTTATCAAAAACAGCCAGCGCCTCCTCCCCATTCCCCGCCTCGATGATACGAGCCCCGGGGATGATCCTTTTAAGGATCGTTTTTGCCAACAGCATATTGACGTTGTTATCTTCTACCAACAAAATAGTGGAAGCGCCCGCCATCGGTAGTTGCCCGCCCGCACCCTGTTTTACAGGCGCCCCTTTCTCCTTCCTGTGAAGCCGGGAAAGCGAATGGTAAAGCTCCTGCATCTTCACCGGCTTGATCAGCCGCTGCTCGACCTTCAGCTCTTCGCAAGCCCTGATCACCTTTTCATCGTCCGAAGAACTGTATAGGAGCATTATTGGTTGAACGACCGTCCTGTCACTGAACATCTGCCTGATCTTCCTGATGGTTTCCAGACCATCGATGATCGGCATGTGATAGTCCATCAGGATGACATCGTATTCCTGTCCTCCCGATAGTATCTGCAAAGCCTCGAATCCATTCTTTGCCTCATCCGCGTTTATATCCTTCAGCAAGAGCATCTGCCGGACGATGATACGGTTGTTCTCATTGTCATCCACGATAAGCGCTCTTTTTATCTTATCCAGCTCCCCTTTGACCAACGCCTCGCCATGGGCCGCCTTAAAAGCGATATCAAAGAAAAAAACACTCCCTTTTCCCAGTGTGCTTTCCAATTGTAATCTGCTGTTCATAAGGGCCAGCAGTTTGTTGGATATGGTAAGCCCCAGTCCCGTCCCTCCGTATTTTTTTGTAATGGATGAATCCTCCTGTGAAAAAGCCTCGAATATATTATGCTGCCGCCCGGGCCTGATCCCGATACCCGTGTCCCTCACCGCAAACCTGATGTTTATCTCTTCCCCTGTCATTTCCGTCAACGGCACGATCTTTAGCTCCACTTCTCCTTTCTCGGTAAACTTCACCGCATTGGAAAGCAGGTTCACCAACACTTGCTTCAGCCGGACGGGATCTGTCCAGATAAATCGCGGGAGCTCCGGCGAAACATTATACAACATCTCCAGTCCTTTGCTCTGCGCCTGGTATTTTACGATATCGCTGACCTGGCTGCTGATCTCAAAGACATCGGACTGTTGGATATCCAACTCCAGCTTTCCAGCCTCGATCTTGGAAAAATCAAGTATATCATTGATGATATTCAGCAAGGTGCCGGCACTTTGGTGCACCAGCGTAAGATACTGGGATTGTGTTTCAGTCATGTCTGTTTTGAGAACAAGGTCCGTAAATCCGATGATCCCGTTCAGCGGGGTACGGATCTCATGGCTCATGTTAGCCAGGAATTCGGATTTGGCCACGCTGGCCTGCTCTGCAAGCGACTTTGCCAGCCTCAGTTCTTCTCTCTGCGTCGCCTTTTCGGTGATGTCTTCGGTAAGTATCATGATCCCGCCGATAGAGCCATCATATTGATACCAGGGTCTTACCTCCCACCGCAGGTAGCGGTCGCGATCCGATCCCTCCCGGCGCCATAGAAATTCATCGTTTTTCTCTACACTGCCCTGCAGGCTCCGTTGATGTATTTGTTTAAACTCCTCCGACACATCCGGGAATACCTCGTAGATCGATCGTCCGTACAGCTCCTTCCCTTCGAGCTTATAATCCAGGAGCCATCTGTTACTGTAAGCGATGAACCGCAGCAGGTTGTCGAACATGGCCACGGCAGCCGGCGCATTATCTACAAACGCGGACAGCATTGCCTGCTGATGCATCAGCAACTCCTCCGTCTTCTTTTTTGCGGTGATATCCGTGGCAATACCCAGGTACCCGATGATCTCGTCAGCCATATCCTTCATGGCCGTCACTACAAGCGAGACGGTTATCCGGGTACCGTCTTTTTTTATATAGGTCCATTCTCTCCGCTCAGCCCCCGTATTCGAGGCCTCTATTACAAAGACTTCATTCCCACTGACGGGTCTGCCATATATCTCCGACAGCTCCCCTCCCCTTTGCTCTATCTCCTCCGCGCTATGAAAGATGACGGGCGTTTGCTTTCCCACCATTTCTTCCGCCTTATAGCCCAGCATTTTCTCGGCCCCTTTATTGAATACGGTAATAAGACCGCTTGGGTCGGCGGCGATAATGCTCACCTCCGAGGCGGACTCAAGCACGTCTTCCAGCAATTTCCTGGATCGCTGCATGTTTTCCCGGGTGATCGCGAGGTCCATCTCCAACTTGCGCCGCTCTGTTATGTCCCTGCCAATGGCAAAAATACTGCCGGTGGCTGGATCAGCCGCCGCCGTCCATTCCAGCCACGCATACGTTCCGCTGTTTTTTTTAAACCGATTGACAAAATTGACTGTGATGAGCCCCTCATTCAGTTTTTTAAGCTCGTTTACGGAGGCTTCAATGTCATCCGGGTGTATGAGGTCGAATACGCTGGTTTGTAGAATATAAGAGGACTGCCATCCCAGCAGCATCGTAAAGGCGGGATTTACCTTCCTGAAATTGCCCTCCGGACCGACCAGACAGATCAGGTCATTGGAAAGCAAAAAGAGTTTCCTGTACTGTTCCATTTCCTCCTGATTACGGACAGTAACAAGCTCCTCAGGGTTTTCCATAACTGATATTATCAATGACAGGTATATACGGAAATCAGGGTATTTTAGTTTTCTCCTCCATGGGTTTTCGCTGAAATACTTATATTAGCCACCGCTTACCTCGCTACAATGTATCAAAAAGCTGATCGCCTGCTGTTCATCGCATTGATGCTGGCCATCCTGTTACATGGCTCCGCGTTGCTGTACAACATCGATAAGACCTACGACGCCTTTGTGCACATCTTCTTTGCCGACCACTATGCACGCTGGTGGTTCGACCCCTGGGAGTTCAGATGGTACACAGGGTTTACCGTCACCAGCTATCCTCCGTTAAGCCACCAGCTGATAGCCTTGCTTTCATTTATAGGAGGCCTTAAATTCGGGTTTGCCGTGGTCATCCTTTCCGCGCTGCTATTCTTCGTCATCGGGATCTACAGGTTCAGCCAGATCTGGGTATCCAGGCGGTCCGCAGCCTACGCCGCCGTGTTCGCCGTACTGGCTTCCTCGATCATTCAAACGATACACATCTATGGACAGTTGCCGACAATGGTAGGCATTTCCTGCCTGATCAACGCCCTGCCGGAGATCTATGCTTATTTCCGCACCAGCAGACGACGTCACTTGCTGATGGCCCTCTCTTTGCTTGGCGTCACCGTGGCATCCCATCATGTCACGACGATTTTCGGCATTGTCTTTTTCATCGCCCCCGTAATTGCCACCGCCCTTCTCGAAGAAACCGGCACTGAAGGCAGGTTCTTCGATGTTGCAAGAAAAGTATTCCTGACAGCGTTGAAAAAGATCAGACTCTTTATCATATTTTTTCCACTGCTGATCGGAGAGATCGTCATCATCATCTTTCCCTATTGGTACTGGTCAAAGACCGATCCCATCAGCCAGGTGCCCATACCCCACGGCTCAAGAGATTCTTTTATCAACGTACCCTCATCCGGGCTTATGTTCTTTATCATACCGTTGGGGTTTACGCTTCTTTTATTACCGTATATCTTCAGGAGCCTGTATACAAGAAGAAATATCTTTCTGGCGCTCTCCTTCTCCATCCTCCTGCTGCTGGGCACCGGCGGCACTACCCCTTTACCAAAAATGATACTGGGAAAGAATGCATTCAATATCCTCACGCTGGATAGATTTACTTTTTGGGCCTCCGTAATAGCCATCCCTTTTGCCGGGAACTTCTTTAGAAGACTGGTGGAAGGCGACATCCGGGAAAGGATCATCGGACGCTATGGCAAAAAAATTTATCACGCCGTATCACTGCTGCTCTTCAGCGTCATCGCTTTCCAGGCCCTTTTTGTGGTCAACTTTCACAAATATCGTGCGCTACAACCCGCCGAGATCGATCCACAGCCGATTTTGAACTTCCTCTCCCGGGATCAGCATGACCGGTGGCGGTTTATGACACTCGGGTTTGGCGACCAGATGGCCTGGTTGTCCTCCCAGACAACCGCCTTCTCCATCGACGGCAATTATCATTCTGCCAGAAGAGTCCCCGAAATGACCGGGCAACCATTGGAGAGATTGGAAAATTCAAAGTTCAAAGGCATACCCGGACTCGGCTCTCTACAGCAATTCCTCACCATCCCGGAAAAGTATTACCTGAAATTCATTTTCTCCAATGACAAATTCTACGACCCCATCCTTTATTTTACGGGATGGGAAAGGGTTCAGCGGCTGGAGAATGGAGTTATGGTATGGCAAAAAAGCGATGTCCCTCCCCTTCCTGCTATTCCAGGAAGGAAATATATATCGCACATACAGTGCATGATGTGGGGCATATTCCCCCTGGCGGCGCTTACCCTCATGCTCCTTTTACTGTTATGCTACCGACGCGCCTATCTTATCTTTCCCTTTGTCGAGTACGTCGCATCCGGCTTTAAACCCCACAGGGGTAACAGATGGTTATTCACATGGATGGGCTTCGTGCTGACGATCACCACCGTCATATGGATCAGACAGACCACCCTTTCTTATAGAAAGGACCCGGACATGCTGATCCGCGCCTACTATCATGCGCTGGACTTCAAATATTACCAGGAAGCCCATAGCTATTTTGTCCCGGGACGCATCGATTTTGACGACTATACGCTCCAACTCTCCGTAAGGGACGGCCTCCTGGCCTCCTATGGCAAACTGGATAGCATCGCCATCGCCGTAAGCCTAAAAAAAACCGACAGCGCTATCGCCACGGTCACGACCCAATGGGTAACACCCCTGGAAGAATATACGGTCCATAGCTCCATCTCTTTGATAAAAAGGTCCAGCGGCTGGTATATTATCCCCCCTGCTTTCGATAGGCCCATTACACCTGACGAACACATCGAGAAAGGCACAGTTGTCTTTCATAGCGCCGGCAAACGCGTCATATCCACCGGCACCGTAAGACACGATGATATCCTGGACCGGCCTTCTTTACTCATCCTATCGTCCAGGCTGGTGAAAAAGGACAGCCAGTATGTGGTCGTAGGTGAGATCATGAACACCGGCTATCTCCCCGCACACCTGACGGTGGAAGCTCAATTATATGATGCGTTCCAGCGAAAACTGGTATCCTATAACGCCAGGTTCAATACCATCCATAATATTCTTCCATATGAAAAAGCGCCGTTCCGGATCGATTTCGAAAAGACAGCTTGGGTGAAGGAAGATGACAAGCAGCCTTTGAGGTTCAACCCCCGGGAATTCTCCGCTTTTAACTTCGACGTAGCTCCCGTGAGTTTTAAAGTGTTTGCAAGGGCGGTAGTATGCGACAAAGACCTCTACAGAGATGAGGGCGTGGAGCAGGTGAAAATAGACGGCGGCGACAGACAGTTGGAGGGAGCAGTGTGTAATTATGGGGCGGATGAGATCACGGTTCCCCAGGTTCTGGCGACCTATTACGACAAGGACAGCACAGTAGCATGGGTCGATCACCAATTCCTGCAGGATGGTATCCGGCAACAGGCGGCGGAACACTTTCAAATGCCGTTGATCGATGCGCATGCTTTTACCATCGTACGCAAAGGGACACCGGATGTCTTTTATACCAATGGCTTGCAACAGGAGGGCGGAACATCCCCCCCCAAAACGTTCAGCCACCGGCTGATCCCTCTGCCCGGTGATCATCAATTTGTGGATTTAAAGGTCAATAGTTACATCGGAAACCCAACTGTTTATTGATGAGGTCCATCGTTCTTTATATCATCCTGACAGCCTATATCATCGCCTCCTGCCACAGACGCTCTCAAAAAGTGTCAGAAGATACTACTGCAGTGCTGGAAGCTCCGGCCCGTATCGCGGCCGGTGAAGAACTTGCTCTGCATATTCAAAAAAAGAGCGCCGGCGCATGCTACCTGATCTGCAACGGCACGTCCGGCGTAAGGGTCATCGCATTGAATGCGCCGGTGGATACGATCCTGGTTATGCGGGAGAAGGTCAGTGGCTGGATGGAGTTGAGATTGGCCTCCGGCGACCGCTTGCTGGCATCCCATAATGTCTTTATCGTACCACAGGTGACGACAGACCTCCCCGACGCCTATATGGGTCCAAAAGCCATTGTTGCCGGCAGATCGAATACCGCGCTGCTGACAGCCCTGCCCGGTGATATTTTCAGCAATATGCTGCCGGATGGCACAGCGATCCTATTCTCTTTACTCTACCCAGACAACACCCGGACATCCATTTGCCGACGGGTACGCAACGGCATCGCCTTTTATGAGATCCGGCCCGGAAAGAAAGCCGGGAAAATATTCGCCTATACGCAGGCCGGCAACAGAACAAGCGAGGAAAAGCAACTGCTTGTTGTGGCCGGCGCTCCAACCTCATTTAATATTCATCCTGGCGTCTATAGCCGGCAGGCGGACGGCGTCCAGACCTTTACGGTATACACCGACATGCTAAAAGACAAAAATGGGAACACTATCCCCGACGGCTGTCATGTTATCTTCGATTGCCTGGATGCCGACAGAACGACAAGGAACATCGACGCTTATACCATCTCCGGCGTAGCAAAAACGGTCCTTCGAAACCCCTCGGTACCCGGCCCTCTGATGATAAAGGCCACCGTCAACAGCGGAGGTTCCAGCCCTCCACTTGTGCTTGTTTTTAATAAGATACGACCATGAAAAGAAAACCCGTTAAATATTATAGGATCTATTTTGCCGTATCAGCCATTACGGTATTGTTGCTCCTGATAGGCCTACTCGCAAAAGGGCTTGCATTTTTTGGTAGAGGGGCCGACCGGTCTACCGCGCTTACCCTGCCTTCACCGGCGCCGGACCTGCACGTTCCCAAAATAGAATGGCTGCCTGATGACACTGCCACAGGCAGAAGGATGGATGAGTACAATCGGGCCGAGATTGCTCATGAATATCTCCAAAGCTGGTACCACCGGCAGATGTGTTATGCCACGGGCGATACCAATGGGCTAAAAGACTATTTTACGCGCGAAGCAATGGGCAGGATCATGGACGGTCTGCACAATGCGCTGCCCCCCGGCTGCACCCTGCAACTGGTAGACCTGGAACATCGTCTCCGGCTGCATTATTTCTCCGCGGACGGACAACTGGTAGCTTTTTCAGATGAAGGAGCATGGTTGAAACAAAGGATCTATGATAATAACAGCGGACAACGCATATACGCGGGGGACTATACATCCGACTACGACGTGGTAATGCTGCTCCTGGATGCTCATTGGCGGATCAAAGTACAGGAGAAAAAATGGCCCGCCGGCCGCTGGCGCGCCGATACCATCGCCAGGTCTGCGGAAGGTATGGTTACCATCACCGGGAAACATTTCCGGCTCGACGGTCATCCGTTTACCCCCAAAGGAGTAAACTACTACCCGAGCAATACCCCCTGGGACCTTTTCTGGCCGCAATATGACAGCAATGTCACAAAAAAAGACCTCGATGTCATCCACAACCTCGGTTTTAATACATTTCGGATCTTCATCGGGTTTAGCGACTTCAACAAAGGAAATGTGACGGCTGTCAGATTGTCCCAATTGCACAATCTGCTTGATCTGGCAGACAGCAGACACCTCAAAGTGATCGTCACGCTCTTCGATTTCCTCGGCAACTACCATCTACTCAATTTTCCCGCCACCGACAGACAGTTGGAATCCCTTCTCACCACATTCCATAACCACAAAGCCATCCTCGCCTGGGATATCAAGAACGAACCCGACCTGGACTTCTCTCACAACGGGCAGACGGAGGTAAAAGAATGGCTTGCATGGACCCTGGAAAGAGCCCGGGCCTACGATCCTAACCATCTGATCACCATTGGCTGGTCGAATGCCGCCAATGCCATGCTATTCAGGGATAAGATAGACTTTATTTCCTTTCACTCCTATCACGCGCCGGAGCAGTTAAATACCGACTTGGATAAGGTCCTGTCACAGGCGGATGACAAGCCGGTCGTACTCGAAGAGTTCGGCATGTCAACCTACAAAGGCATCTGGGCCCCATTTGGGAAAAGCGAAAAGGGACAAGAAAACTATTTTTCGAAAATACGGGATATACTGCACCGTCACGGAGATATTCCCTTTCTTGCCTGGACACTGTACGACTTTAAAAATGTCCCTTCAAGCGTAGTCGGCAGACTCCCCTGGAGAAAACAGCCACAGGCGGCATTTGGCATCCTGAAGGAGAATGGTGTTCCCAAATCCGGTGCGGCCATCCTAACCAGGTAATTTCTTCAGGACGCCGAGAAAATGGATATAATACCAATCGACGATCTCTTTCATAGGTAGTGACACCGCCGCAAAATAATTCTTAATGCTCAGCGATCTGCGATAACCGTCGTCTTCAAGAACGCGCTGAAGCGCAATGCTCAGACTCTCCGCATCATCCGGTCTGAAAAGTTCGCCGGCATATCCCTCCTCGCGTATCAGCTCTCCCAGATCGCCGATGGCAGGCAAGATAACAGCCTTCGCATAATTACCCGCCTGATGCAATACCCCCGAACTACCCGTGGTGCTGGTGTAGGGGAATACTACCACAGCGCTTTCGGCAAAAAGAGCAGGCACAGCCTCCTCCGGTACATAACCCGTAAACGTAATACCCGGCACTTGCGCATACCGTTGCTTTACCTCTTCCAGATACCCCTTCCTGTTGGGACTATCGGTCCCCGCCACGACTATCTCCACTGGGATATTGCACTTCTCACGAAATAATATAACGGCCTCGATCATCACTTCCACTTTCTTGTAAGTCCCGAATTTTCCAAAGGTCATCACTTTAGCCGGACCAGGAGGAAGATCCAGCGACGGCATCGGCGCGATCTCAAAGCTGCCGTGCGGAACCAGCGCGACATTCTTTGCCTTATACTTCCCTTCCAGTACCCGCACATATTTGGAAATGGTGACCGCCACCAGGTCCGCGGACAAGACAAATCGGCTCAGCATGGTCCCGATAAAATTGTAAATGGCGGCCAGCAGCCTGTTTTGAGTAATACCTGCATGCTTGAGGTCCACCTGCTCCAGGATATTGTGCAACAACAGCACAGAGTGGTACCCGCAAAGACGCAGGAAAAAAGGGGTCAGTAAACCCAACGCTGCCTGTACCTTTCCGTCTCCAAAGGACAGGAACTGTATGTTAAATAATACAACGTCCGGCCTGGCCTTCCGCACCGACCTGATGATCTTCCATGGATTTAGCCAACCATTGAACCGCCACGCCTCTACAATGGAGACTTTACAGCCTTCCCCCGGCTCCAGTTCATACCTGACGCCTTCCGGCAGCCGGTCGGCAATTATCGTCAGCTCGGAGATACAGGGATGTTCCCTCAACGCCCTGACCAGGTGATAGCCATATTCATTCAATGTCCCCTGCCCCGGGGGATAAGTGGAAACAAGGGCAACTTTTAACTTGGTCATCATATTACGGTGATTTTGAAATACTGTAATAAAAGCATACCAGGATCAGGCTAAGCATACCCGCGCTCATACCGATGACGATAAACTGGCCCACCAGCTTCTCATTCGGCACCCCCAAACACCAACGCACAACGTCCAGGATGACTGTAAAAATGGATATCATAAGCCAAAAACGCAGCAGCTCCCGGCGCGATAAAGTTTGCACCCCGGCGCCGGCCGGCATGCGATAAATAAAAAAAAACAGTATTACCATCCCTGCGATGCTGCTGAACCCCTGCAATAAAGAATGCAACGGAAAGGAAAATCCCGCGATATGGATATCCATCAGCAACAACGGTATATATCGTGCAACGACATATTCCTCATCATGCGTAAAACCATCCCACAGCAGGTGAGTCATGATCCCTGTCAACAGCGACAAAAGTATCAGGAGAAAATGTCTTCGGGAATAAGTCTTCCAGTCTACATCAACATCATCTGAAAATTTCGCATACAGATGCCCGGGAAGATGGCTGATCAGCTGACGACGAACTACGGCATGATAGAGAAAGTAGAGCAGAACCCCCATCGGCATATCAAAGATCAGTATCCCGGAGAACGTATGCCCATAATGACCGTACAATGTCATCCTGGCAAAGTATTCAAAATCCGGGACCATACTGCCGATGATCAGTCCCGTAAAAGAGAAGGACTGCGGCGTCCTTTTCTTAAAAGGCAATACTGCTGCAATATGGGCAACTGTAAAAGGCATCCGGATTACAATATTAAAGAAGTACAATTAAAATTATTTCTTATATTTGTCATGCCCACACTTCCTGTACTTCCCAAATAAACAACCCGTTCTACGACTCTGATCCCAATGCACGCTTGCATAAGCGTGACAGGTGCCCCATTGCAAAACATACCCGGCCATGAAAATTCTAATAGCAGACGATCAGGCATTTATACGCAACGCCGTAGTTGCCGAGCTCAAGCAACAGGGACATGACGTCTTTGCTGCCCCCAACGGCTCAAAAGCCATCGAACTGTATGATCAGCTTCGGCCCCAGCTCATCCTGGTAGATCACCACATGCCTGAGAAAACAGGATTGGAAGTGCTGGAATACATCCGTCTGTCCAAAAAAGATAATGTCCCAGCTATCATTATGTCCTCCAACGAAGACGAGAACATTATCGTGCGCTCCTTCGATATAGGAGTGGATGACTATATAGAAAAACCCGTCGGAATACGGGAAGTGATGGCCCGCATCCAGCGGTTGCTGCACAGGCATTATGGCCATGCGCCGGCGTCCGTAGGTGAACAACAGGCAAAACAACGGCTCATACAAAAAAAATACATAGGGGTGGTAATCCCATGTTACAACGAGGCGGAGCGTCTGTCGGGTAAAGAATTCACCGATTTCACAGATATAAACCTGGGCTATCATCTCTGTTTTGTAAATGACGGCAGTAAGGACAATACGCTGGCAGTGCTGAAAGAGCTCCAAAAGGGCCGGGAAAAGTATATAAGTGTGTTTGATATGCCAAAGAATGGCGGCAAGGCGGAGGCCGTACGGCAAGGTATCCTTCAGCTTGTGTCCGATCCGGATTTTGATTACATAGGCTATTTGGATGCGGACCTTTCGACGGACTTCCGGGATTTTGACGACCTGGTAAATACCATTATTTCTTCGGACTTCAAGCTGGTGAGCGGATCCCGCATCAGCAGGGTGGGCGCAAATATCACCAGGGCCGGCGCCAGACAGATTATCAGCAAGGTCATCAACCTCCTTATCCGGAAAATACTGGGCATGAGCTTCCAGGACACACAGTGCGGGGCTAAAGTAATGGAAAGGGAAGTGGCGGAGAACACATTCCAGGAGACGTTCATCACCCGCTGGCTGTTTGACGTAGAGATCTTTTTAAGGATGAAAAAATTCTATGGAAAAGATTCCGTAAAAAGCCTCATCTACGAACAACCACTCAAAAGATGGATACACGCGGAAGGATCGAAGCTCTCGATGAAAGACTCACTCAGGATCGTGGGGCAGCTGACCAGGATCGCCCTTCATTATAAGCATTATCAACCCGGAAACCAATCTTCCAAGTCCAATGCATAGCACACTCCAACGATCGACATCACACGCCATCCCATGGGTCCTCCCCATAATGGGCAGTTTTACGGCTCAGCAGGCCGTACGGGCAAAAGAGCAGGCCCTATTGTTTATAGACAATGGACGCATCCATATCATCATAGACATGACGGCGGTGTCAGAGGCGGATATTGCAGGTATCAATGTGCTCATACAGATATACAAATTTATCCTGGAGAAGGGCGGCAGCATGGAGGTCCGGCTTCTCCCACACGGCAACCTTGCGCAAATGTTACATCTCACCAAATTCGACCAGCGGTTTAAGCTGGTATTCATGGAATAAATGAGCCATCAAAGGAAGAATATATTGGTAAAACAGGGTTCATTGCTGTTTTTTTCTACACTTGTCGTAAACCTGGGAAATTATCTGATCAATCTGTTCCTGGGACGCTGGATGGGCCCCGCCGCATTTTCGGACATCGGTTTGCTGGTGACCTTGATGTTGATGTTATCCTTTATCGCACTGGCATTTCAGCTGACAGCCGCCCGGTACACAGCCTTGTACCACAGCGGAGAACAGGATAAACTGGGCCCCTTGCTTGCCTGGCTAAGACGGATAGCTTTGTATACAGGTCTTATCATGGCCGCCGGCTCCATGCTATTTTCCTTTTATCTGCAACACTTTTTTAAAACATCTTCCTTGTGGCTTTTCCCCATATTCGGCGCCGGGATGCCGCTGTACCTCATCATGAGTATGAACAGAGGGATCTTACAAGGCAGGGAACGTTACGGAAAGCTGGCGCTCACTTACCAGGTGGAAATGTGGTCGAGACTGGTCTTCAGCATCGTTGCGATAAAGACAGGCGCCGGCGCGACAGGTGTTTCAGTCGCCATTACACTGTCTTTGCTGGCGTCCCTGCTGGTATCAGGCAATCATTTACGATTAAAAACCGATTCCTCGCCGGAACGGTCCTCTCTGCTGCGATTCCTGCTGCTGATCCTGGTTTACGAATGCAGCCAGATATTGATCAACAACAGCGATACGATGCTGGTAAAACATTTTTTCCCGCCCGATGAAGCAGGATTGTATGCGGCCCTTGCCTTGATAGGAAGGATTGTCTATTTCGGCACCTGGACAGTGGTGACCCTGCTATTCCCCATAGTAATCCGGCTGGAAAAAGAAGGCAAGCCTCATCTCAGCTATTTTGCAGGAGGATTGACCGTCGTAGCCCTCTTGTCGGGCGCCATCGTCGCCTTTTCTTTTTTCTTTCCCGAATGGATGGTGAGGATATTATTCGGTCCCGCCTATATTTCCATCGCGCCGTTGTTATGGAGATATGCATTGGCCACTGCACTCTTTACTTGCGCCAACGTATTCGTATATTACAATATATCCCTCGAACGCAGATTGCCTGTCTGGATCACAATCGCGGGAGGCGTGCTGCAAATTGTTCTTATCTGGAACTGGCATGACAGCTTTCAGCAGGTCATCAGCATACAGATATGGTTGATGACGGCAGTCATCACAGTGATGCTTATCCTGCAAAAAAAATACACCAGAGCCGGATTGGTCAAAGCAATGTTGCTGCTGGCGATCTTCTTCTGTCCCTACCCGGGTCGTGCACAGGAAGCGCTAAAACCCGGGTTTGCTATGCTGGAATCCGGCCGGTTTCAGGAGGCTGTTCTTTTTTTCAGGAACTATCTGGCTGCCGACCCCTCTAACAGGACCGCCCTGCTTTGCTATGGCCGGGCCACGGGATTATCCGGTAATGTTGCCGGGGCCCAACAGATATTCGCAGGTCTGGAGCAACGATATCCGGGCGATTTTGAAATTGGACTCAATGTTGCAGAGGCCTGTATGTGGGCAAAAGAATACGACCTTGGCAGACAGAAATACGCCCGGCTTGTCACCCGGCAGCCGGGAAACTTCCCCGCCAACCTTGGTTATGGAAATGCGTTTTCCGCCCTGCTGCAATACGATTCCGCCCTGTTATATATCAATAAAGCGTTGACTATACAACCCGGCAATGCCAACGCCCTCCTCAGTCTTAAATACACCAGGCTGGGTCTGGCCGACCAATACGCAAAAAAACAGCAGTTCCCTCCTGCTGCAGGTTTGCTGGAACAGAATCTCTCCGACTTCAGGGACGATAAGGAAAGCCTGTATGCAAAAGGACAATTGCTGATCATGCAGAAAGAATACACCCCGGCCATCCATCTTTTTCAGGCTATGATCACCCGTAAACAGGACGTTGTGAACGCCTGTCTGAGCATCTCCTACGCCTTTTATCTAAAAAAAGATAAAAGGGCCGCGATGGAATATGCGGACAAGGCGGTGGCGGCAGCCGACACGGGCGCCTATCTCAAAGCCAGGCTGGGAAGGGTCACGGCGCTTGGATGGAATGAACAATTCAAACAGGCTTTTAAAGAGCTGGATTCCCTGGAAGGTCAATACCCCAACCACCCGGATGTCAGCCTCAAACGTGCCATGTTGCTGGCATGGGAAAGAAATTTTGGCCATTCCCTGGCGCTTTTCAAATCCGTCCTGACCCAACGCCCCTCCTCCTTCGACGCCAACCTGGGCACGGCAGACGTACTGTTTGCCCAGGAACTGGATGAAGCCTCCAGGGAATATGTAAACGCCACGCTTAAATATTACCCGGGACAAAAGGATGCCAGGGACTTCATGCAACGACTGGCCCTCCGCCATGCCCCCTCCATATATACCCAGGACTTTAGAAGCAGCGACCAGGGCGGCAATGTGGCCTGGAACTATGCTGCAGGAGTCGCCTTCGACATCATCTCCCCACTAAGGATCAGCTTCGATTACAGATCAAGGAACGCAAAAAATAAGTACGACGGCACTAAGGCCGGCAACGATAATTATACAATAGGAGTACGCTGGCGCATCCAGCCGTTTTGGCTGGTGACAGCCGCACTCAATGAGGCTGTACTGAAAGGAGATACTACCAGGAGTCATCTGCTCATGGACATCGCGACAGAGTTTAAGATCGCCAGATGGCATATACTGGAGCTACGCTACAGATCGGACATCCAAAACTTCACCGCCGGGCTGATCAACAGCAATATCAGTATGGATAATTTTATCGCTACTTATAACCTGAGCACCCCCTTTAAGCTGGGACTCTATGCCCAGTACTACTATAGCGCCTATTCCGATGACAACAAACGCAGCCTGCTGTTCGCTTCTTTGTATTACAATCTCCTGAACGACCCTGTAATAAAGACGGGCATCAATGTCAACAACATGCATTTCACCCGCCAGATACCGGAGAAATATTTTAGTCCTGATAAATTTAGCAGCTATGAACTATTTGCCTCTATAGAAAACCTCGGGCTTCCTACAAAAAAATGGCTGTACCAGGCATTGCTCGCCGGTGGGTTTCAAAAGATAGACAATGCGTCCACGCAGGATATCTACAGGTATACGCTGTCGCTTGGATACAGACCGGTGAATAATTTCGAGGCATCCGTCTATTATCTTCACAGCAATAGCGCCAGCTCCACCGTCGCAGGCTATGCCTATTCGGAAGTAGGTCTAAAAGTAAAGTGGGTCTTTAAAAAACTCTATCTTAAAAAATAGATCGCAAAGTCGCCGTCCCGGACTGCAGCCCCTCGCCTTCTGCGCGAAACCCGACGTCTCCGGAATGAGCCCCGGACTGACCGGCGCTCCCGGACTGAATAATGACCTGGCACTTGCCGTTGAACAAACGCCGCTGCCAGCCGCCCGTGGTGTATTTATCCGGTTCATGACTACTGGGATCTCCATTCCCGACCCCAATGATGTGCGCATTGCCGGTGACGGAAAAATGCACCAGGTTCGACGCGTCGGGGACTTCCAGCCCCAGCTTGTCCACTACCGTGATATTAAATACAGCAGCATCGCTGCCATCGGCGGTCAGACTGTTCTTTGCCGGCCGCACCACGATACGGTACGGTTCGCCGGTGGTCTGCACCACAGCAGTAAGTTTCCGCCCCTTCTTATACGCCACGGCTTCCAGTCTGCCGGGGGCATAGTTCACCATCCACTCCAGGTGCCCGTTGCGGGGCATATCTTTTTTCCCCAGGCTCTTGCCATTGAGCAACAACTCTACATTATCCGCATTTGTATTGACCCATACGGGTATGGACTGTCCCTCCCTCCCTTTCCAGTTCCAATGGGGGGCGATGTGCAGCACATCCTTGTCCGTCCACCAGGATTGGTAATAATAGTAGACGGTCTTGGGAAAACCACACATATCCATGATCCCGAAATGGGAGTTGATATTCGGCCATCGATAAGGAGTAGGTTCTCCCCGGTAATCAAAACCCGTCCAGGCAAAACCTCCCATGAACCATTCCCGCCCGGCGGCGATGCGCCACCAATACTCGGCTGTGCTGGCCCAGGGAGGAGCGACACTATCATAATCCGGCACATAGGCATTAACGGTATCCTTATAAAAGATCCCCCGGCTGGAGACGGTACTGGCCACCTCCGTACCCATGATGGGTTGATCGGGGTGCTCCTTACGGTACGGGTCCAGACCATTGAGATTGTAATTGAATCCACGAACAGGTATGACCTCATTCACCCCATGCCATACATTACCCACATTCGCAGCATAGGTGGACGTACGGGAAGGGTCCAGTTCCTGTTGCTTGAGCACCTGGTTTTGCGCGATCCGTTTGCCCCAGTTGGAAGTCTGGATCATCCACTCCTCGTTGCCTATGGACCACATAAAAACACAGGGATGGTTCCGGTCGCGCAGGATCAGCTTTTCCCATTCAGCGCCATATTCAGTCCCGCTGTTGAGCAGACGCGTCTCATCCAACACCAGCATGCCCAGACTGTCACAGGCGTCCAGCAATTCGGGCGTAGGAGGATTGTGGCTGGTGCGATAGCCGTTCACCCCCATCTCCTTTAACAATTGTATCCTGTAATATTGTAAATAATCCGGCAGGGCGCTGCCTACCCCCGCATGGTCCTGGTGACAACATACTCCTTGTATCTTCACGGGTTTCCCATTCAGAAAAAGCCCCTTGTCCTTGTCCACCGTGACCGTACGGACGCCAAATTTCACGGTCAGACTGTCGACGGTCTTGCCGCCGGACCTGATCAAAGCTACACATCGATACAAATACGGGTTCTCCAGCGACCATCGCTCAGCACCCGTCAAAGCCATCGAATCCTCGATCTCCCCTTTCCCATTTATCGCCAGCGACAGGGGCTGCTCCTTACTTTGCGCCAGCCTCTTCCCGGTCCTGTCCGTAATATATGTCATGACAGTAGCCGACACCGCCTGTATATTTCTGTTCTCTACTTTTGTAGTCACGGTCACCGTCGTCTTGTCTCCCATGGACGAAGTACGTACATATACTCCTCCATCCTGCGCAATGTGAAGGTTGTCGTACACATTCAACCAGGTATGCCGGTAGATCCCCGCACCTTCATAGAACCACCCCTCATACTGACTGGCATCGACACGTACTACAATGGTGTTCTTTCCGTCGAACCGTACGAAATCGGTGATGTCATATGACGAGCCGCTATAGCCGCTGAAATGACCACCGAGATAACAGTTGTTGATCCATACCTTGCTGTCGCGGAAAACGCCGTCAAACTGAACGACAAAGCGTTTGCCCGAGTCGGCCCGGCTGATGGCAAAGGTCTTCCGGTACCAGCCGATGCTGTTCTCAGGGAAAAGGCCTCCGACAGCATGATAACCATGTGCATCCACATCACCGTTGGCTACATGCGCAAAGGGAAGAGTGACGACCCAGTCATGAGGCAGCCGGACGGAGTCCCAGCCCTTGTCATCAAGATCCATGCTGATAGCAGTATGGGCGGCGTCTCCTGTTTTTGCAAGGATATTTCCTATTCCGTAATTAAAGTCTCTGTGCGGGTCGGTGGCATGACCCAGGTGGAATTTCCAGCCCTCGTCGAAATTGAGATGTTGACGGGCAACGGGTTGTGCAATACAGGCGCCCCCCAGTACCAGGGCGCAGAAAACCAAAATATATTTCATCGGATCATCAATTTGCAGGTTGAAAGAAAAGGCCATCTGGCACGGGACGTTTAGTCTGTCCTTCCGTCCCATATTGAAGCAAAAGACCGCTGTCGCCTGCCCCATTGAAATAAGCCAGCTTTATGACATGAAATCCTTTTTTCAAAGGGATACGCACGGAAGAATGTTCTTCCATCCCATGCAGGCCATCGTTGTCGATAGCAGTCTGCCCGTCGATCCACAAGCCGCTGCCATCGTCGGAAGAAAGATAAAAAGTATAGACACCGTCCGCAGGGACCTTCAAAAACCCTTCGAACACAGCACCGGCATTTTCCTTCCGAGTAAGCGCTTTTGTAGAAACACCGGCAATGGAGCCTGCACCGGCAGGCGACAGCCCTGACAGATCCTGGATGGAATGAAGTCCGCCGGCAGGACCTTCAAAGGCCGTATAATTCAACCCGGGTCTGGTGGCGCCCGGCTTGATCGCAGGCGTCCAGCCGAACACCTGCAGCGGGATGACCGCCACCGCACCGGGCAGCCCTCCCTGCCTAAAACCCCTCACCGACAACGTAACGGTCTTGTCCACCGTAAAAGGCTGCGTATATATAGATGATGTTTCTGTAGGGATTGTACCATCCAGTGTATAAAAATATTTTGTACCCTCCCGCTGACCGACGGTGATCAAAGGTTGTATAGCCTTGCCGGGATAGCTCACGTTGACGGTGGCCCGGGGTGCAAAAGCCCCGGTATTGGACAATTTAATAACATACGCATACGCGCTCTTCATGCGGTTAGGGTCATAGGCGGGCAGCTCAATGACACAGTCATTATCCTGCTGATGCCATCGTAACGCTTCGTGCGTCTCCATTAATTCGATCCTCGTACCGGGCGCAGGCGCCAGATCGTGGATGGTAAAGGCGGCGCCGGGCCATCGGGGCAACAGCGCATACAGATTGTTGTGTTCGGCATTGTAGGTAAAAAAGCATTCCTTCACCGCATAGCCGGGATCTGGGTCGACCGTAAGCTTCAACAGCAGATCGCCGCCGCCGCCTGCGGGCTTGTAATCCTGCCGGCCAGCGCTCCATTGCGAAGGCGTCCTCCAGCGGGTGGTCCCATAGATGGCCTCCTCATTGTACTTCATCCAGTCGCCTATCTGTAACAGACGCTCTTCCATGATAGGAGGTATCTTGCCATGCTCATCCGGTCCGATGTCCAGCAGGAAGTTCCCTCCCCTGCTAACCTTGTCTATCAGCTGCAGCACCAGCGATTGCGTCGAATTATAGTCCCAGGAATCCTCCTCTCTGTTGTACCCATAGGAAAAACCCATCCCTCTGCTCTCTTCCCACGGGTGATCCTCAAAGTCTGCATTGGGTTGATATTCGGGTGTATAGACACCTCCGTGGTGAAATCGGATGCCGGCGCCCCAGCGATCATAGGTCACTACCTTATCCTTTACCGGACTTTCATTATAAAGCCACGCCAGAAATTGCGGGGACTTCCACAGCGTGTCCGGCCCGTCCCAGTCACCATCTGTCCAAAAGACCTCGGGACGGTAAGTATTGATAAGGTCCTTCATCTGAGGCCACATATAGGTAGCGACATAGGTCGGCTTATCTTTCTTCCAGATGGGGTTGAACCATTCGTAAAGAGAATAATACATACCCGGGTGCACCGACGTCTTGCGTATAGCCGTAAAAAGATCGCCCAGCAAATCGCGATGAGGCCCAGCCACCCCGACATTCCAGGGCATGCTCCAGGCTTGCGCCGTCTGTGCGCTCGGCCAGTTGGCCCAGCCATCATGATGTTTGGAAGTCAGCACCACATAACGGGCGCCCGAGCGCTCGATGATACGGGCCCATTCATCGGGATTGTACAGCTCCGCCTTGAAATCATCGGCTAATTGGTAATAGCTGCGGTCCCCAAATTTTTGCTTATGATATTTGATCCGGGGAGTATCCCCATTCATCAACCCCTGCTGATACCATTCCGCATACTGCCCCTTGCTGCTCCATCCCGGTACGGAATACACTCCCCAATGGATAAAGATGCCGAACTTGGCGTCCTTGAACCATTTAGGTACAGGACGCTGGTCAAGGGACTCCCAGGTTGGCTGGTAAACTTGTGCATGAAGGAATTGTAAAGGTAAAAGACAAGCCATCAGCAATCTGAATCTTCTCATGAAAATCTCATTTTAAATTGAGCGCGATTTGGCTTTTGGAAAATTTAGCCAAATCGCGCCAAACATCTAATATCTGGCCTTCGGCCAACGAACCCTTGGTTCGTTTTTAAACAAAGCAGGAAGGTAACCAAATAGTATCATATTTTTGTAACCAGAAAGTTACACAAACGTTTGACAATGAGAAGAGATGTTTTTCAGGCGATAGCCGACCCCACCCGAAGAGAGATCATTCAATTGCTGTCAAAGCAATCCCTCAATGTAAATGCGGTGGCAGATAATTTCGACATCAGCCGGCCGGCCATTTCCCGGCATGTGCGGATCCTGACGGAATGCGGACTGCTGATCATCCGTCAACAGGGACGTGAACGTTATTGTCAGGCCGATCTGCGGAAGTTGAAACAGGTGGCGGACTGGACGGAGAGATACAGGGAATTCTGGACCAAAAAGCTGGATGCGCTGGAAGACTATCTGGAAAAGGATAGCAGAAAGAAAAAATAAGGGCCCTTCGCATCACGTCCTGATTGGCTTTGCCAATCAGGGATAGAGGGCCCTTCCAACAATATCAGAATCTCAACGTAGCCGGCAGGTATTTGGCCACCAGGTCCTCATAATAAGGACGTAGTTTGCTCCAATCCGGAGGGGTCGGGTTCTTGGAATAAAGATCATAGGGATTGAATAGCTTCACCCAGCGGAACATCTCCCTGTCATGGTCATCCATCAGGTGGTCATAGCCGTTCTCCCGGTGCTGAGAATAGAACGAATGGTAACGCAACATATATAATGCAGGCTCCGGAAGATGGTCCTTCATCATGTTGTATACATATTCATCGTGCCCCCAGGACATGTCGACGTTGCGAAGACCACATCCATGGGAATACACGCCATACTTTGTTTGATATACTTCGTTGTTGTAGTCGGGATTACTTACAAAGAATTCCGGATAAACGATCTTGTCGGAGTAAGCGCATCCCACCGGGAAGGTATCCCCTACGACTGCCCATTGAGGCTCGTCAAAAAGACAAAGCACCTTACCCATATCATGGAACAGACCGGCGAGCACCATCCAGTCAGGATGGCCATCGGCACGGATAGCCTCGGAGGTCTGTAATAAATGCTGGAATTGGTCCAGGTCAGTATCCGGGTCCGAATCGTCCACCAGTTGGTTGAGAAAGTCAAAAGCTGCCCAGACAGACATTTCCTTCTTATCAAACTTCAGGAAATCCGCCTTCTTCTGTTGTACAAAATCATACGTCTGATACGTGTGGTTCAGACGATAGAACTCACGGACAGAATCCCTGGCAGGAGCTTCATAATTACGGTATTCTTCCTTGCTTTTTTCTTTTGCAATGGACTCGGGGTCGGGATAGCGTTGTAACAGATCGTCTTCCCAAACATCGAGAGAGGTCAGCGGATTGTTCTCCGGTAGATTGCTTGCATTCATGGCATTCTAATTTAAATCGTTATGGCGTTCTCCCAGTAAATTTGATAAACTTTTGACGATTGTACGAATAAGGAGTTATCTTTATTTACTTAACCGTTTTCGTAACAATAGCCTGCCATAGACCCCATGGGAAACGTGACCATACGCATATTAGCCCGGCATTTGCAGCTGTCCGCAGCCACCGTCTCTAAGGCATTGGCGGATAGCCATGAGATCAGCGGACCCACCAAGAAAAGAGTGTTGGAAATGGCAGCAGCCCTCAACTATACCCCCAATCCCTATGCCAGCAGTCTGCGCAGAAAGAAAAGCAGGACGATTGCCGTGATCCTGCCCGAAGTAGCCGATAGCTTTTTCTCCCAGGCCATCAATGGTATCGAAGCTATCGCCCAGGATAAGGGCTATCACGTCCTTGTATGCCTGACACACGAACGCACCCTGAAAGAACAGGCCATTCTTCATGAAATGTTGGGAGGACGGGCAGACGGGATCCTGATCTCCGTCACCTCCGAAACAACCGATCCCGCATCCATCCTGGAGCTTCAGGAAAAAGGCGTACCCGTGGTTTTTTTCGACCGGGTCTGTGAAGGCATCGATACCGCAAGGATCGTGACCGACGACGCTCAAAGCGCCTATAAAGCCACCGACCATCTCATCCGGCAAGGGTGTAAACAAATAGCGTTCCTGGCCATCTCTGAAGGCCTCTCCATCAGCCATCAGCGTATTGAAGGATACAAACAGGCCCTGACCGCCCATGGGATAAGATTCAACGGCTCAGACATCATCCCCTGTACACACGATGCAGAGGAGAACCTGCGATCGCTGAAAAAAATAATGCGCCAACAGCACCGGCCGGATGGGATCATCGCGTCCGTAGAAAAATTGGCAGTACAGGTCTACCAGGCCTGTCGGGAAGAAAATATCCGCATTCCCGAAGATATAAAGGTCATCGGTTTTTCCAACCTCGTCACAGCCGCCTACCTGAACCCCGCGCTGACCACCATCACACAGCCGGCCTTTGAAATGGGACGGGCAGCAGCCTCCCTCCTGTTCAAGGCGCTCGGTAATAAAAGCTTTAGCCTTTCTCAAAATATCCAGGTCATTCCTTCAGAATTGCAGGTCCGGGACTCCACTCACTGAGCAACAGATCACAGGCCAGGAATGTATACGTAAAAAGCCAGATCAGGGGGCCTATCTGGTAACGGAAAACATTCGGAACGGCAAAAATGCTAAAAGCGGCATTGACCCCCAGATAAACAGCTGCCAGCAACAGCCCTTTTTGAAAATCCTTATACAAACCCCGGAATTTTGCGCGTCCCCGAAGTAAAAAAATGATCCCGGCCAATATGCCGGCGAAATTGAGAAAAAGCCAGAAAGGCAGGAAGGGGATAAGAATATAACTCTGCAGGTCTGGTGACCAAAGAGTCCTGACCTTTGTACTGTTGTAATGGAACCATTCCTTAGCCGTCTCGTCCACCTCGCTTTCCCCCTCATTATAGCGTGACAGCACATCCAATGGGGGATACAAAAAGATACGAGCGCTGGGCGAACCATATTCCCGCCAGAAGAGCCAGGGATGCCGCGTCAACAAATAATACCCATATTGGGAAAATACTGGTCCTACCCTATTCCAGGCCGTAAAATAATCCGTGTGCTCCCGCCGTTGACGCAAGCGCATATATGTTTTCAGCGGGCCATGCGGGTCCCACATATACCAGGTGTCCACAGGCGGATTCGTCCGGTCTATCTTTGTCCTTACCACACTGTCCAGTTCCCTGCATTCCGGGGAAGGCAGCCGTCCGGCATCCACTTCGATATAAGGATACACATACAACGCATTGTTGGCCATCTGCCAGCCGCTGAACGCGGAAAAGGTCCTGACACCCGTTTGCCGCCAGGTCATCTCCCTGACCGCCATCGCCCCCAGGGTAAGCGTCATGACAGAGGCTATGATCCCCGTAAGCTTATATGTCAGACTTGCACGCGTCATCAAAAAGACGGCAGCCGCAATGACAGGGTAATATAACGCCGTATAACGTATATTGAATATAAGGAACAAAAGGACCAACTGTAACAGCATACGCCACCAGGTCGGCCGGTGCATCAGCCACAACAACTCTGTTAGCCAGATCAGGGTCAAGCCGGTAAATAAGGCATCGCTGGACACTGCATTGGCCAGATACAGGTTCACCGGGTTCAGCAACAGAAAAAAGAACAGGATATTTCCGGTGATTTTCCGGGGACGGTACAGCCTGTCAAGAGAAAAATACAGGTAGACACCGGCCATTTGCAGCAACGCATATTGTATAAACACCAGGAAGGTGTCCGATGCCCAAATGCCATGCATAAGAATAAGGAACCAGGAATACCCGATGGGACGATAGCTGATGGTGTGTCGTTCCATGGCCGCATAGATATAGCTATAGCTGTCCTGGAAAAATGAAGCAAAAGGATAAACCCACTTAAAAATAAGGAATTGCAGCAGGATCAACAGAATGGCAATCAGCCATTTTCTTTTTTGGCCCATCATACCATCAAAAATAGGATGAACCGGTAAAGATAAGAGGCCGGCCTGTAAAAAAGATTACCTGGTCGACCTCCCTGGCATGATGATCTAAAAGGAGGGAACTCCCTTCAGGAAGACTCGCCGTGGCAAGTCTTGAACAAAGCAAATTATTCAAACCTATATTAGGCTTTAACCGTTGTTAAGTTAACGACAAATGTCTCACAGGGTCGTATGACTTTACAAACGTGCATTTTTAGCAACAGGCGTGTCGAATCCGGCCATAACCGTGCAGCCGGCGACTACCGTTCGGGCTCGTCCAAAGGACTTTAACGATGTTTTGACAATTGGGTTATATGGGTTTTTTCCACCCGTACGTTTATTACCCGGATTTCCCTCCAACATCCCCTTGAATAGCTATCGATCCAATTTGTACATAACATCTTATTTAAAAAAATTTACATGAATGCCGACTATGGCCGCCGCCGGCCCATGATCATCGTGTTGGTGTTGTTTGTGATCTCGATCTTATTGGACAGATATTTGATAGCCGGGCTTTGCCCCTGGGTATCTTCGTTGGGAGGCACCAGTCTGATGGTCGTCTTCCTGGATATTCCCCTGGCCTTACCGATGATCGACCCGCTACCCGTGGCAGTCCTTTTTTCGTTGTTCTATTCCATAGCGCCGGCCGGCGACCGGCTCAGCCGTTTTTGGGGAGGCGTCATCGTCCTGGCCTGCTGGATGCTGGCCGGAGGGCTGATCTATCACTTTGCGCAGGAATTCCTGCCCCGGCAGATACGTAATGGCATCGACTCTTTCGGTATCCATGCAGATATCAATACCCCTTTCCAGGAGTATGGCACGCTTCATTTAAGGGGTGGCTTTATCCTATTGCTATGTTTTATCATCGGCGGGCGGGTCCTTGTTAAAAGGATCAACCGGGTGGCCATAGCTCACCCGGTGCCCGGGATGATATCACAGGAGGAACAAAAGACAGTTTCGGTAACGGAATCCCCTGTATGTACGACGATATCAGCCCCGCCTCCTGTACCAGTCAGACCCAGGACAGCCGTAAAAAGCGTGACCATCGTCGCCCCCCGCAAGGTCGATATTATCAGGGAAGAAGCGTCTACTCCTCTATATTGACCACTTCATAAGCCGGCTGACCATCTATTTCAACTGGCTGATAATAGTCCCCGTTATATTGCAGATAGGTAATGCCTCCCGCCTTTATCTGGGTGCACCCCTCCGGCAAATTATAAACGATGGCGCCTCCCGGGGCCTGCACTACCTGGTACCCGTTCTGCACAGACAGATAGAATACGCCACCATAGTAATAATACGTGTCATCACCTACCTGTACAGGCGCATTGCCCGGAGGTAAGGCAGACACAATAGCGCTGGCAGGAGGAGCCACCACCTGGTAGCCTCCATTGTAAGGCTGATAGAACACACCCGCGTCATAGTGATACTGAGCATTATTGATCGCCACTACCGTAGCGGTAACCGCTATAGCACTCAGAAAAAAGCCCACGGGATGCCATGCCGGGCCATATACATACGGTCTGTATGGGTGGTAATAGTATCGGTGGTAGGTATAATAGTGACGTCCTTCCCAAAAATGAGGCGGACGGGTATAGGGCGGGCGATGAGGCCCCCAACCCGGAGGCCGGTGACTGATAGGCGGACGGGGTTTATGATGCGGAGGCCTGTAATTGGGCGGCCGGGTGCCGGGGGGACGAGTGTGACCCGGTGGCCGTGTATTACCCGGTGGACGGATACCCCCGGGAGGTCGCGTAACAGGCGGTCTGGTCACAGGTGGTCTGGCCACCGGAGGCCTGGTCACCGGAGGTCTGACGCCCCCGGGAGGTCGCTGGGCAGGAGGGGTCGGACGGACAGGGCGGACAGGTTGCGAGGGCCGGCTGGACTGTGCCTCTATGATGATCGGAAGGGCTATCGCCAGCATCACGGACAAAGGTATCCACCGCTTCATGCTCTTGAATTTTAGTTCAATGTAGGAAAAAGTCTTCATTCCACCCGCAATACGACAGCAGCAGTGCGCGCTCGCACCCCACCATAATCAAAAAACCATCCGCCGGTTGGCAGATGGTTTTATAATCTTCTGGATTTTTGCTGATTAGCTATTTTCTTGAAATCACAAAGAGTATTACGGCATTCGCAATACCGATGACCCAATAGATGATCTTTATCTCATTGCTGACCTTATCATGTACCATTTGAATTTTGGATTCCAGTCGCTTTATTTCAGCTATCACCTCTTTCATATCATTATTTATTTTCGTGTCGATCAGCTGTAACACTGCTTTTCTTTGATCTATAGGTAAAGAGATGTTTTCCAGGCTATTGTTTACTTCCGATATATCCATGTTTGCGAAGTTTCTCCGTTTTAGCCCTTTCAAACAACTCAAATGTACAAAAAGAAGGATTTTCCTTTTTAACTTATTTTGTAAGGCCCTCACCATATAGACCTCAATGGCGTAAAGGTCAATCCCCGTATCTCCCAGGGCTCTTTCGAGCCAATACGCAGCCGGGTTAGAGGGCTGTCGGGAAAAAATATGGCCGTCATTACGGTAAGCCCCTTATCAGCAAATACTTCCAGTGAAGAGACATCCATCACCAGCGTCAGATCCAACGCCGGCGTGACCGCGACCCTGGGAGCAAAGATCTTTTTGGGGAACTCTTTATTAAAATCCGTCTTGCCGGACAGCGCCCGGTCGATATACCATCGGTTGGAGGCTTTCTCATATCCCAGGATCATCTGTTGCCCCTGCACATTGGAACAACTGATAAAAAAGTCTTTCAGACTGTCGGCATGCACCTCCAGTCTGTACTGAGGCCCGGTAGCAGGTAGTCTTCCCGAGAGGTCTGTCAACGTGTCCACCTGCATTTTATTGATCACCACCGGCTTTCCCGACAGCCCGGTCAGCTCTTTCACGGGTAGTGAGCTGAGATACGTATCTTCACCCGCATGCGCCAGTTTCAATTCCCTGGGCAGGGTCATGGCATTACGCCATGCTGTCGTGGGTACCTGGTTAGCGTAGATCCAATTGCTCATCCATCCCAAAAAAATTTTTCTTCTCCCCGTATTATTCCAGGTAATACCGGCATAATCATCCGGCCCATAATCGATCCATTTCACAGTGCTGCCGCCAGTGTAAAATTTTTTTCCGTCAAACTGCCCGATGAAATATTGAGTTCCCGACCCCCCATTGGGCCCGCCCGGATTGGTACTCACCAACAACACCCAATACACGGTATCGCCCATCTGCATGGGAAAAAGATTGGGACACTCCCATACCCCGTCATGCGCCCCTTGCCCCTTCCCAAATTCACTTTCCTTCGTCCAGTTTTTTAGGTCGACAGAAGAATAAAACGTTACCCTGTCCTTTGTCGCCAGGGTCATCACCCATTTTTTGTCGGGCTTATACCACATTACGTTCGGGTCCCTGAAGTCTACAATACCGGGGTTTTTCAAAACGGGATTATTCTTATACTTGATCCAGGTCCGCCCTCTGTCAAGACTGTAGGCAAGACTTTGGGACTGATAGTCTATAGTCCCCTTTTTCTCCCCGGCAGGATCATGATGTGTAAAGATCGCCACCATCGGTACCTGCCCTCTTTTCCCAAAACCGCTGGTATTGCCCGAATCCACCACGACAGAGCCGGAAAAAATGTATCCTAAGCTATCGGGATAAAGCGCGATGGGCTGCTGTCGCCAATGGATAAGGTCGTTGCTGACAGCATGGCCCCAATGCATAGGCCCCCAGATGATATCTCCCGGAAAATGTTGAAAAAAAAGATGATAAACTCCCTGGTAATATACAAGCCCGTTAGGATCGTTCGTCCATTTCTCCCGGGGAGAAAAATGCAATTGCGGACGAAAGACTTCCTTGTACGCAGTTACGGACGATTGCGCTCCGGCATACAACATGGTTAGCACCAATCCACCGGTGAAGGTCCATTTGGCAAGGGGCATTGTCAAGAAGTTTTGCTTTTAAATATACGAAGAACCTGTATAAATTTGCATTGATGAATATCCCTTTTTACCAGGTAGACGCCTTCACCCATCAGCCCTTCAAAGGCAACCCCGCCGGCGTCTGTCTCCTGGAGACACCCATGACGGATCGCTTGCTACGATCCATCGCAACCGAGAACAGTCACCTGGAGATCGCCTTCCTGCTCAACACACCCGACGGATATAACCTCCGCTGGTTCTCTCCCCGTATAGAAATGCCGCTTTGCGGACACGCAACCCTTGCCACCGCACATGTCCTATGGGAACTGGGGCTGGAACCAAAAGAAAAAATACTTCAATTCCATACGTTGAGCGGTACCCTCACTGCCACACAGCAAGACGGATGGATCGAACTGGATTTCCCCGCACGCTCCAGCGAACCGCGTCCCACACCGGCGGAATTACAAACTCTATTCCCCAGCCGGAAAAACGTTGTCTACAGCGTGGACAGATATATTGTAGAGCTGTCTTCCCCGGCTGAAGTAAGGAATTTTATCCCCGACACCCGCCTGTTAAAAGACCATCGCTGTGTTATCACCAGCAGAGGGGAAGAAAACTCTCCCTATGACTTTATATCCCGTTATTTCGCCATACCCGTAGGCTTTGTCGAAGATCATGTCACCGGCACCGCCCATTGCAGCCTGGCCCCTTACTGGGCGGAACGATTGGACAAACAGGACTTCTTTGCTTACCAGGCATCGCCCAGAGGCGGGGAATTGAAGATCACTTTGACAGGGGACAGAGTTTTGTTGAGCGGTGAGGCTGTAACGATCATGGAGGGAAAGATCAATATATGACCCTGCCATTCAGTATCTTTATGCGCTAAACAGGAACTCAATGCGCAAGATCATACTAGGAGTAGCCGTCAGTCTGGATGGATATATAGAAGGTCCCAACGGAGAATACGATTGGTGCTTTACAGATCAGGATTATGGTATGTCGGATTTTTTTCAGCACGTCGATGCTTGCTTTTATGGAAGGAAAAGCTATGAGCTGGCGCAGACAATGGGAGACATGCCGGCCAGCTTTCCAAAATTGAAAGAATATGTTTTTTCCAATACGCTGGATACGGTAAAACCAGGAGTAATATTGGTAAAGGGCGATATCAAAAAAGAGGTTCTTGCCATCAAGGACGGTCCAGGCAAAGACATCTGGTTATTCGGAGGGGCCTCGCTGACATCCTCCCTGATGTTATTGGGGCTGGTGGATGAACTCTGGCTGGCGGTACACCCCCTCCTGCTGGGATCAGGCAAGACGCTATTCAGTCATCTGCCGGACAGAGTGCCCCTGCAACTCCTCGATACAAAGACATATGACACGGGGTTAGTCTCGCTCACCTATAAAATATCCTGATGAAACTGCTGCCGAAGACAGCCTTGATCTGTCTCATTATCCTGCAAGCCCATAATACCTCGGCACAGGATGATGCAGACTCCATCGTCGTGCCCTTTGGCGGCAATGCATGGAGCCAATCCCACGCACTCCACACCGTCTATTTTCGGCTCAGGCACACCGGCAGGATACGCGTCACGACAGGCCCGTTCAATATATCTACATTCCTTATAAAGGACACAGGCTATCAGACCTTGCATCTGACAGGCCCCGCCGTACAGAACATTACCCTAAAAGGCGCGGCTGTACGGGACGCCGCCTACGTCCCCAATGATGAAGGCAATTTTTTTTATTGGGGCAGACGAGGCCCTTCCGTACACCTCAACTATTTCCTGCCAAAAGACATTCACGCAGAATGGTTCTATAACGAGGTCTTTGTACCCTCGGGGCAAGATGTGCGAGGGTCCTATTTTATGGCCGATGGTTTCAGGGAAGGGTATTTTGGTATGCAGGTCAACTCATCAAAAGAGCGGCGCATACTCTTTTCCGTCTGGAGCCCTTTCAATACGGACGATCCGGCCGCCATACCCGATAGCCAAAAGATCATCCTCGTAAAAAAAGGTCCGGGCGTCCATGCCGGTACATTTGGCAATGAGGGGGCCGGTGGTCAAAGCTATCTTATCTATCCCTGGAAAGCGGGCAACACCTATCGCTTTTTAATACATGTCCAGCCAATGGACCGTAATCAAACAGCATTCACGGCCTGGTTCTATGCCCCCGAAGAAAATAAGTGGCTCCTGATCGCCAGCTTCCTCCGGCCTCAGACACATACCTGGCTGACAAGCCCTCACTCCTTCCTGGAGAATTTCGATCCTGAGGAAGGCGACAAGACACGCTACGTCATCTTCGATCACCAATGGGTCAGGGATGAAAAAGGCATATGGATCGCGCTGCACAAGGCGCTTTTTACAGGTGATAATACAGCGGGCAAAGGCTACAGGATGGATTATGCCGGAGGTATAAAAGGCAAGGCATTCTTTCTGCAAAATTGCGGGTTCTTCTCAGATTATACACCACTGAACAGCCAGTGGGAAAGACCCATGGATACCAAAGAGACACCCCCCAATATAGACTTTGATCATTTGGGCAAATGATAGTCGATGCCAAAGTACCGGGCATACGCTTCCAGGGGCTCAAGACCAACAGTCGCCCGGCGTTTGTTTACATTGCGCTCATCCGCAATGGGGAAGAATTCGTACTTACCCGTCTTTGTCACCCGTACCTGGCTGCCGTAAATCTGCGGCTTACCCTGATCCGCCAGAACCCTGTCCTCCAGCAATGCCAGCTGGTTAGCTTTGGCTTTTCCATCCTTCACCGCCTGCCGCATCATGGGTAGGTACTTCACCTGTTTCGAATGGCCCGCATGCTGAATAACCATAAATAATGCAGTATTGGCTTTCTCCCCAATCTCATCGATCCCCAGCCACCCATATTTATCCAGGATGCCGATCACCTTTACCTGGTTGATGGAATCATTATCTCCCATTATCCCCATCAACGAATCCATCTGACGGGAATGCGCCCCGTATTTCTTTAGTATGCTTTCATAATCCATGCGGCTGGACTGATCATTGTCAAACACGGTATCGAGCCTTGCCTCGATGGTATGATACAAGGTCCAGGGAATGGTATCTTTTTTTAATCCGGTGGAGTCCTGACCATGTACGGCCAGGGACAGAAAAGCCAGCAGAACAGGTAGTGATATTCGCATTTACGGGTCGATATACCCGCTAATATAAGTATTTAGGTGCAAATCAATGATTAATAAATCCAAATGAATTAAAAATTCGTATATACCAGTTGCAGCAAATATCTTATATGGAAAACTTGGCGCAGCTTTCACCTGCCTGCGGAAAGGAAGAGATGGAGCAATATAGAACGCTCTTTCTACTCTCCAATGATCTGCTATGCCTGGCCGGCATGGATGGCTCCTTCCGGAATGTGAACCCTGCCTTTACAAAAACCCTTGGCTGGGAGGCTGATACACTGCTTAAAACAAATTTGCTGGAACTGGTGTATCCTGACGATACCGCAAAGACGGAGGAAGAGATCCGTAAGCTGAAACAAGGCATAGCCACGGTCAACTTCGTCCACCGCCTTCGGAAAACAGATGGAAACTATGTCTGGGTGCAATGGATGTGCACACCGGAGCCGGCTTCCGGAAATCTCTTTGCCATCGGACGCGATATCACCCAGACCAGGATACAGGAGCAATCGCTACAGGAGCGGGAACTCACCTTCCGGACTTTTTTTGAGAATTCCCAGGGCTTGATGGGTATGCATGATCTGGACGGCGTATTTCTCTCCGTCAATGCGGCGGGAGCTAACAGTATGGGATATGTGCCGGAAGAAATACAGGGAAAGACCCTCTATGACATCGTATCGGGAAAGTACCGGGACGGTGTTACAGAGTACCTGAATAATATCCGGGAACAGAAGACCATGAGCGGGATCCTGTATACCCGCCACCGCAACGGCACTACCCGGATCTGGCTCTATAACAATGTACTGGAAATCTCCGTCGGCAAACCCTATGTAATGATAAATGCGCTGGACATTACCGAGCGGCATACGCTGGAAGCCGACCTGAAGGTCGCCCGGGAGATGCTGGAGCAGACTGGTAAAGTAGCCCGTATTGGCTCCTGGCAGCTCAATGTCCCCCAACAAAAAGTATTCTGGTCGGAGTCCACCCGGATGATCCATGAAGTTCCGCCCGATTATCAGCCGGACATGGAGAAGACTTTTTCCTTCTTCAAAGCAGGAGAGAGCAGGGAGCAAGTCCGCACTGCCGTTCAGAATGCCATCCTGTCGGGAAGACCCTGGGACCTGGAATCGGTGATCATCACCGCCCAGGGAAAGGAAATATGGGTTCGCTCCATCGGCGCCGCAGAATTTGTACAAAATAACTGCCGGCGGCTATATGGCACCATCCAGGATATTGATGAGAAGAAAAGGTTAGAGATCGATAGGGATAATGCCCAGGAAGAACTGATCAATCAGAAGGCCATCCTCTCCGCCTTCGTCAGGCATACCCCCGCAGCGGTCGCCATGTTCGACCGCGACCTGCGCTATATCGCCTACAGCAATAACTGGCTGACGGATTACGATCAGGGCGGCGATAGCCTGCTGGGAAAGTCCATCTATTCAGTATATGCGGAAATATCCAGGGAGTTCGAACATATGCACCTCAACGCCCTGATGGGTAAGATCGAGAACATCGATGCATTTGTCTGGCGCCCCCCGGGATGGGACCACGATCAGCACCTCCGCTGCCAGTTCCGCCCCTGGTATCAGTTTGATGGAGAGATCGGAGGCATTATGATCCTCTCGGAAGACATCACGGTCAGCGCCATACAAAAAGAAGAGTTGAAGCAGGCCCGGGTACTGGCAGAAGAAGCCAGCAAGGCCAAGTCTGAATTCCTGGCCAATATGAGCCACGAGATCCGTACCCCGCTCAACGGGATCATCGGGTTTGTGGACCTGATATTGAAGACCCATCTGAATGAGACGCAGTTCCAATACCTCTCTATGGTCAACCAGAGCGCCAGCACCTTGCTGAATATCATCAACGATATCCTGGATTTCTCCAAGATCGAAGCGGGCAAGCTGGAGCTGGACATTGTGCAGACAGATCTCTTTGAACTCAGCGGAGTAGTCACGGATATCGTGAAATATCAGGCTCAGAGCAAGGGTTTGGAAATGCTCCACAACGTATCTCCGGACCTGCCCCGCTTTATCTGGACCGACCCTCTCCGTCTCAAACAGATCCTGGTCAATCTTCTCTCCAACGCTATCAAGTTTACAGAAAAAGGGGAGATCGAGCTCCGGATCACGCCACTGTCAAAGCTAACAGAGGAAGTCATCGGACTGCGTATTGAAGTCCGGGATACAGGGATCGGCATTCACCCGGACCGGCAGTCAAAAATATTCGAGGCTTTCTCCCAGGAAGACTCTTCCATCACAAAAAAATACGGAGGCACCGGCCTGGGGCTGACCATCTCCAATAAGCTGCTGGGCCTGATGAACAGCAAACTCCAGTTACACAGCGCACCGGATCAGGGAAGTATATTCTTTTTTGAGATCGCCTTCCGGGCAGAATACGGTGATCCTCTGGAAAAAGGGGACTTGAGCCGGATCCGCAAAGTACTGATCGTAGACGACAATGAGCATAATCGTGTTATCCTGGAACAGATGCTCCTGTTGAAAAACATTGAAACACATAAGGCCGCCAATGGCTTTGAAGCATTACAGTTGCTGACGGAGGGAGAGCAGTACGATGTGCTGATCGTAGATTATCATATGCCTATCATCGACGGACTGGAGACGATCCGGAAAGTCCGGGAAATGCTGGCAAAACAAAAGCCCCTGCAACCCATTATTTTTCTCTACAGCTCCTCAGATGATGAAAAAGTGATTCGCACCTGTGATGAGTTCCAGGTGGATCAGCGGCTCATCAAGCCTGTGAAAATGCAGGACCTCTATACAGCGCTGGCAAACTTGTACCGGACAGAGAAGCCGATGGAAAAAACACCTGGAAGCGACCGGCAATTTTATTCTACTTCCGGGCTGGTCATCCTGCTGGTGGAAGACAACCAGGTGAACCTCCACCTGGCCAGGACGATCCTGGGCAGGATACTCCCGGATGCCGCCATACTGGAAGCAAGGAACGGGGCAGAGGCGCTGGAGCGCATTGCCGCAAAACAACCATCCCTGGTGCTGATGGACATTCAGATGCCTGTGATGAACGGCTACGAGGCCGCCCGCAGGATCAGGGACCAATATCCCTCCGATGTTATGCCCATCGTGGCGCTGACCGCCGGTAATGTCAAGGGCGAGCGGGAGAAATGTCTGGCATCAGGTATGAATGATTTTCTGGCAAAACCCTTCGTGGAAGACTCTTTATTTCGGATATTGGAAAAATGGATCGGCCCCCGTATCCCCTCCCCTGAGCCGCCCGTCCTGGACCTGGAAGTTCTTCAGCAGTTCCTGGGAGTAAAGGCGCCTGACGAACTTGTACAGGAAACCCTGGTGCTCACTTTGCAGGATTGTACCCAATTTCAGCAGGAATTGGATACGCCCGGCATACAGGAAAATCCAGCCCGTATCCGGCAGATCGGGCATAGTCTCTATGGCGTCGCCGCGTATACAGGTCTCCGCAGACTGGCAAAATGCTCCCGGGATGCAGAACTGTCCAAAGAAGACCCCATCCCGCCGGAGATCATGGTTGCACTTAGACAGGAGTTAAAGAGATCGGTCGTGTCCCTCGAAAACACCCTAAAAGGTCTGTAGTAGCCAATACATCCGCAATGCTAACGTTAAAAACAAAATCCCATGCGTATTGCTGTCATTGGGAACTACCTTCCGAGGATCTGTGGTATAGCGACGTACACCGCAAATTTTGTCAACAGCCTCACTACCGCAGAAGTCAGTTCCGGGATAGATAATGAAGTATTTGTACTGGCCATCAATGACCCGGAGCGTGAATACAACTATCCCGAAGAGGTTAGATACTCCATCCGCCAGCAGCATCCGGAAGACTATGCCGCAGCCGCGGGATTGATAAATGATAGCAGGGCAGACATCTGCGTGCTCGAACATGAATTCGGCATTTTCGGAGGAATGAGCGGCGTCTTTATCCTTTCCCTCCTTGATCACCTCCGGGTTCCGCTGATTACTACCTTTCACACCGTACCGGAGAACCCTTCCTTCCATGAAAAACATATCCTGGCAAAGATCGGAGAGCGATCAGCCCTCATTACGGTGATGAGTAGCCCCGCTATTGACATGCTGAACAGGATCTATGGCATAACTGGCGAAAAGATCAGACTGGTCCATCACGGCGTCCCGGATTTCAGCGCCACACCTCATGAGCCGACGCTGAGAAAAGCCTACCCCGGCAAGACCATCCTTTGTACCTTCGGACTCCTGGGACGGGGCAAAGGCATTGAGACAGTATTGAATGCATTGCCTGACCTGCTCCGGGATTATCCCTCATTCGTCTATATAGTGCTGGGCAAGACACATCCCATTGTGCGGCAGCACAGCGGAGAATCCTATCGGGAGCAACTGAAGGAGCTTGCAGTCAGGAATGGTCTGGAACAACATGTGGTTTTTATGGATGAATTTCCCGACGAAGACAGGCTCCGGCAATATCTGCTGGATGTTGATATTTATATCACCCCTTACCCCAATAGGGCGCAGATATCCAGCGGGACGCTTTCTTACGCGCTGGGGGCTGGAACATGTATTGTCTCTACCCCTTATTGGCACGCCGCTGAACTGCTGGCCGACAGCCGGGGGATATTGTTCGACTTTGGCGATAGTCAGGCCCTTGCCGGGACACTTTCACGCCTTTGCCGGGACCCGAATGCCCTGGACCTGGCCAGACAGCGGGCTTTCGCTTTTGGAAGACAGATGTACTGGCCAAAGATCGGGCGGCAATATGTAAAATTGATGCGGCAGGTATTGGTCCCGGTGATGACAGACCCCCATCCATCGACACCGGCCGCCAACAGTCATTTACCGGCTTTTAACTTCAGCCACATCCAACGGCTCACCGACCACACCGGCATTCTGGAACACAGCTGCTTTTCCGTCGCCAGTCTTAAAGAAGGCTATTGCCTGGACGACAATGCCCGGGCCCTGATCCTGGTGCTCAAAGCCTGGCGCCAGGGGTTGGGTAAAGGACTGCTCGATCTGACCGACACCTATCTTCGGTATATTAAGCTGATGCAGAAAGAAGACGGCTCCTTTCATAACCGGTGCAGCTATGATCGGCGGATTAACGCTGAAGGAAATTCCGAAGACGCATTTGGCAGAACAATATGGAGCCTGGGCTACCTCATTGAATGGGCGCCCCATGATGCTTACCTGCAATTTGCCAATGAAACCTTCTTCAGCGCATCTGCGCATCTTACGAACCTGCGGTCGGTCCGCGGCATAGCCTATAGCATCCTCGGGGTCTGCCATTTCCTGAACCGCTATCCCGGCAATGAAGAAATGATCAATGCACTGAATTGGTTGACTGGCCGGCTAACCAGAAATTATACGATGCACGCCGATGCTGCCTGGCAGTGGTTTGAGCCTTTGCTGGCTTATGACAATGCAGTCCTGCCCCTGGCCCTGTGGTGCGCTTATAATAACAGCCGGAACCAGGAGCTGCTGGCCCTGGCAGAAAGGACCACCGAATTTCTGACCGCCCAGACCCTGCACAACGGCCGGTTCTCCCCGGTCGGCAACCAGGGCTGGATGCAAAAAGGCGGAACAAAGGCTGTATTCGAGCAGCAGCCTATAGAGGCGGCGGGGATGATCCTCCTGCTGGAAAAAGCATTTGACCTCACTGGTGAGGAGACGTTCAGGACGAACATGCTGGTGACGCTTTCCTGGTTCCACGGAAATAATGATCTTCATATCCCGCTATATGATGAGCAGACCCACGGTTGCTGCGATGGCATCGGGTTCACATGTATCAATCGCAACCAGGGAGCGGAAAGCACCATCTGCTATTGGCTGGCCCGTCTGACCGTAATGCCTTATACAACCCAGCCTGTGTTCTCCCAAAACCAGTTCCAAAAAAGATCAGTACCGGCTAGATCCTAAGCCTGGCCAGTTTCAGCAGAAGAAGCTCCGCGTCGACAGGCTTACGGAGATAATCTACTGCACCCAGTTCAAGCCCTTTCAGCTCATCCTCCCGGCTTTCACTCCCGGACAACAGACACACAGGCACATTGATCTTTTTATTTTTCATAAACTGTACAAGCTGGTACCCGGAGAAATTAGGCATATTGACATCGGAAAGGATCAGGTCATAGGAACACCTGCCAATCTCGACCAAGGCCTGAAGACCGTCGGCTGCTGTTTCCGTTGCATAACCGGCCCCCTCCAGGATCTGCCGGATCAACTGCTGGCTGAAGGGATCATCCTCTACAATGAGTACCTTTCGCACTTTTTCGACGGCGCCGGCTGTACCGGAAAGCATCTGCTGCAGTAACTCGGAAACAGATATACCGGCAAATCCCGATCGGGTGTCGGACATGGCATAAGGAAGGATCAACTCTCCATGGTGGATCAGGGCCCCACAGGAATATACTACATTGGGCACATACCCTTCCCTTTCTTCCTCGTTGGCTATCAGAAGGGGTTCATTCAGCTTTGCGATGATCTTTCTGGGATCATGAAGATCCAACAGGATCGCCCCGAGACAATATCGACGCATGGGGCCGACACCATGGGTGATGACAAGCCACCCTTTTTCCGTCTCCAAAGGAGAACCGGAATTGCCTAATTGTACAAACTCCCAGGGGTACTCCGGTTCCTGCAACAAATAAGGTTCCTCTTCCCAGATATTCACCTGATCCGAGAAAAGGATATAGTTATTCTCCCCATCCACACGGGCAAGCATAACATACATGCCGTTGATCTTTTTGGGGAACAAGGCCAACCCCTTGTTTTTAGCATATTTCCCATAGATGGGCATCACCTTGAAAGTACAGAAGTCGATCGTCTCGATCATCTGCGGCATGATACTTTGTCCATTATAGGCCGTATAAGTTGCGAAATATTTGGGTGGACTACCTTCTTCATCAAATTTGACAAACCGGGCATCTTCGATCCCCTTGCGCTCCGATTCCGTCACAGGGAATATGACCCGTTCAGCAATCATGGAATCCAGTGAAAAACTGACCAGATATTGAGCATCCGCCATCCATTTCAATGCATACGCAAGGCCCCTTTCCGTTTCGTCAGGTTTCTTTTCCTCCTCGTATTGCCGGATACTGTTTTCCAGGTCCTGAAGGGTAAAAGTCTCCTGCAGCCTGTGGAAGATACTGTGGATCATGTCCTCGTGCCCGTATCCCAACTCCCGGATGCGGCTGATAAAAAGTTGGCGGTCATACAAGTGTATTTGTATGGTCTCAGCCTCATCCACAAATTTCCCCGGAGAGCTGAAGGCAAGATCACCATTGGCGTCCAATACTCCGTTGCGGAAAACAATAGAGGATACATGTCCCTCGCCGGTAGCCCGGAAACTGACGATGACGCGCTTATGACCGGCAGGTAAATGAGATTGATCCGGATCCTCTACGATGGAAGGATTAAAAAAGGCCGCCGACTCGATCGAGTATTCGTGTGAGAAATATGCTCCGATCAGCAATTGCCGCTCCATCGCCAGCTGCTCCGGTCCATAGCCCAACTGTTTGATGATATCTTCCACCTTCTCATAGTGCTTCAAAAATATCCGTGTGACATTCCTGTGACGCGAAGAAAAATCCCGCAGGATCTGGTTAAGCAACTGAAGGGCATTCGATTCCGGTAGTTCCATCACACGCCGGATGACCTTCTTCGCTCTTTCTCTGCCTCCCGGCATAAAAGGCCGGACAATGACACGGGACGGATCCGGCGAAAAATGAACGGATTTGCGCTTGATCTGGAGGGGCATACTATTAATAGCCGATTTGACGGGGAATGAATGTATGCAAAAAATAAATAATACCAAAATATGCCTCATCAACACTCCGTCAACCCCAGACCAGGCTTATCTGGTATAGACATGATACCATCTTTTAATAGAAAGCCCCCGCTAACCACGTCCTTCGCAAGGTCCAGGCTGCCGTCCAGATCGATAAACTTTGTATGGGCGCAGGCAAAGGCCGTATGCAATGCAGCTGTGATGCTGATGATACTTTCGTCATTACACCCCCACATGAGCCGGATGGAATGCGCGGCAGCCGTATCCGCGATCTTCAGCGCCTGGCTGATACCGCCACATTTCATCAGCTTGATGTTAAAGAATCCGCAGGCAGGGGGAGAAGTCGCCAGTTGTATGGCATTGTCCGGTGTCACAAGGGACTCATCCGCGGCAACAATCCTTTTGATCTGATCCGGCAGCCGGCGCATCTCATCTTCCTGCCCCACGGGCAGGGGCTGCTCGATCAATCCGATTTGCAGACCCGCGGTTTCAGCCGTAAACCTCGACAGTTGCTGCGCGTTATATCCCTGGTTCGCATCGATGATGATGCCGATGTCATATCCAAAGCGTTCCCGTAATCGTATCAGTCTTTCCAGGTCTTCCTCTAACGAAATGCCCAGCTTGACCTTTAATATCTTAAAACCCCGGCTGGTGTATTCTTTCGCCTCTTCCAGGGTTTCGGATACGCCTTTGATCCCGATGGTGATGGAGGTGGGCATGGAGGTGATCTTCTGCCCAAGCACCTGCACCAACGGCAATCCCTTGCCCTGCGCAAAAAGATCATACAACGCGATCTCCAATCCAGTGCGGGCGGTAGGACTTGCCTTGAAGGTCTTTTGCACAAAGGCGCAGAACGCATGTATATCATCCAGCTCCTTCCCTACCAAAGAGGACAGCCGCGATTCATCAAGGACAGCCAGCGCATCCTCCAGGTGCTCTCCTACCACAAAATGGCTGGGGTTAAATGCCCCGTACCCCTTCATCCCATTGTCCGCAATGATCTCGATAATACCGTTCTCCACCGCGTCCACCGTTTTGAACGCAATGGTATAGGGTCTTGTGAGCAAGAGATTCTCTTTTCTGACATTGATCTGCTGTATCCTCATGACAGTATGCTTTTGAAGGTAGTTACATATTCCTGTACGATGCCGGAGAGCCTGTCCATACCTTCTTCCAGCGGCAGGATGACAGGCAGGCCATATTCTTTTTCATACTGCGCTTTCCAGGACCGCGCTTCTTCCGGGCTGAGCTTCGCCGTATTTAACGTAATGGCCAGCACACGCGAACCATAGAGCCTGATCAGATCTAATTCACGGGTCAGAGAGATCCTGACCCCAGTCTTCTCCTGTCCCTTATAAAACGCCCTGGCCGGGTCATGCTGCAGGATCACTCCCTTGCTCCTGGCGGAGAGCAGCAATTCAGAACCGCAAGGCCCGCTGGGATTACAAAGGGCGGACTGCCCTTCTAAAAAGATGACTTCGGGATCAGCCTCCTTCCAGCAGGCGACGACGGCATGCTCCAATTCCCCCGAGATAAAATCATTGTAAGTACTGTCCAGGACAAATCCGTAGCGATGTCCCTGCAGCCAGCCTGTCTGACCAGTAAAGACCATCTCCGCCCTTGTGCCTTTCTTTTGCATAGCTTCGGTGATCATCACAGCCGTGGTCCGTTTACCCAGAGCGCAGTCGGTGCCCAGGACAGCGATCACAGGCACGGTGACCTCCATGATCTCCCCACTCCAGAATTTTAGTTGATCCTTGGGACGCGGCTTGCGTATATCCAATAAGGTTACCCCCTTTTCAGCGGCCAGCTGTACCATTTCCGGCATATCGGAAAGGAATTGGTGAGCGCCGGACACAATGGAGATACCTGCCTGTATAGCCTCTTTTATCTGGGCCAGTATGGGCATGGGCAGCTTGCCGCCGGCAAAGGCGACGCCAACGACGGCATATCGGGGTTTTTCAGAAGACTGCTGAAGAAACATGCCCACGGTGGAATACATGGGGATCCCCCTATTCACCTTATCCAGCAGCACACCCGCATCCTGCCCCTCGACCGCAACGTCCCCAATGACCCCTACGATGTTATAACGCGATGTCTTTCGTATCAACCCATGCGCCGTCTTGGCATTGTCACCGGAGAGATCGCCGCCGAGCACTATTGCCTTGTCCATCCTGTTTATTTTTTATCCGACGAAAATACATATAAATATTAATTTAAAATAAAAAAGCAATATTAATATTGATTATCAAAAAATGTTATATTTACATCAAAGCGGACCAAATGGATTTTCTCAAATCACTCGACCTGGGATCCCTTCCCAAAAAAAAACACATGGTGATCAAGTACATCCTCGATCACCCCGATGAAGCGATCCTGATGAACACGGCCGACCTGGCCCAACGGCTAAAGGTAGACCCCGTCACCATCATCAAAGCCTGTCAAAGCATCGGGCTGGAAGGTTTTCACGATCTGAAGAAAAGGTTGAAACAGACGGTTCGCGAGGGCAACGCACGAGGCTCTTTTAGTCAGGTACTCAGCGAATTCGAGGTAAACACCAGCACGGATGAAGCTATCCGTAATGCGCTGTCACGGGATGTAGAGATGTTGACCAGGACAATAGAGAAAGTTTCGTTAGAAAAGATCATACAGACCTGCCAGGCGATGGTAGCGTCCAGACAGACGTATCTCATCGGACTGGGCTATATCGGCGCCGTAGCGACATATCTTCAAAGCCTCCTCCGCAGCCATCTCCCCCAGACCCACGCCGTCACGGAATACAATGGAATGCTGTTCGACTATATGGGCCATTTTGGCAAAGGGGACGTCGTGCTGGCCATCGGCTTCGATCAATGCCAAAGCCAGACAGTCAAAGCCCTAAAAAAGGCAAAAGAAAAAGGCGCGACGACCATCGCACTGACAGACAGCGAATATTCCCCCCTATGCGCCCACAGCAAACACGACCTCTTCGTATATACCGCACCAAATTATTTCCTCAGCCCCCTCATCGGAGCCTTCAGCATCTGCAATGCCATCAAACATTGCATCGTGGAAATAACCAAACCACGATCCACCCGGCAGTCCAGGGCTTATCAAAAGCTGGTGGAAGAAGAACATGTCTATTACAACCATACATCATGAAAAGACAAACGTTGATCATCCTGCTGCTGCTCGTCGCGGGCCGTGTCCCCGCACAGAGCCTCGAAGCTGCCTTCCCCGTCATCGACAGTCTTTACAAAGACTATGCGGAAAAGAACCATATCCCCGGTCTGGCCTTTGCCATCGTGGCGAACGGCAAATTGGTGCACACCGGTACTTTCGGGTACACCGACGTTCAAAAAAAGACACCGGTGACGGCACGTTCCGTATTCCGCATCGCATCGATGACAAAGAGCTTCACCGCCATGGCCATCCTTTCCCTGCGGGATGCGGGCAAACTCAATCTGGACGACCCCGTTTATAAATACATCCCTGAGATAAAACAAATACACACCCTCACCGATGACAGCCCTCCCATCACGATACGTCACCTGCTGACCCACTCGGCAGGATTCCCGGAAGATAACCCCTGGGGCGACCGGCAGTTGCAGCGCACGGACGAAGAGCTGATCAGCTTCATCAAAGGCCGCGTCTCCTTATCCAATACGCCCGGGCTGGCTTTTGAATACAGCAACCTGGGATTTGCGCTGCTGGGGCACATCGTCACCAAGGTTGCCGGCGAGCCCTACGAGCAATATATCCGCCGCACCATCTTCCAGCCGCTGGGCATGGATCATACGTATTGGGAGTATACGGAAGCGCCCCCTGAAACACTGGCGCATGGTTATCGCTGGTTGAACTTACAATGGAAGGAAGAGCCCATGCTGCACAGCGGCGCCTATGGGGCGATGGGCGGTATGCTCACCTCCCTGGAAGACTTCAGCCACTATATGATCTTCCATCTTTCCGCCTGGCCTCCCCGCAATGAGACAGATGCCGGCCCCGTAAAACGCGGCACTATCCGCGAGATGCATCAGCCGGGAAAGATCAGCGGCTTTTACACCCAGGCCAGGAACGCGTCCGGTGACCCCTGCCCCCGTCTGACCGCCTACAACTGCGGGCTCGTCTGGAACAAGGATTGTACGGGAAAGGAGGGCATCGGCCACAGCGGCGGGCTCCCCGGCTTCGGCAGCCATTGGATGATCGTGCCTGACTACGGCATCGGCGTCGTCTCTTTCTGCAATCTCACCTATGAAGCTACGCCGGCCTTGAACGTCCAGGTATTACAACGCCTGATCGATATAGCCCGGCTAAAACCCCGTCAGCTGCCGGCCTCGGATATCCTGAAAAAAAGACAACAGCAGTTGATGGCCCTCCTGCCCGACTGGAAAGACGCCCCTGCCAGCGGTATCTTCAGCGAGAACTTCTTTGCCGACTATCTCATCGACTCCTTGCGGAAAGAAGCAAAGACGCTTTTTGACAAGGCCGGTAAGGTCCTGCGCGTGGAAGATATCGTACCGGAAAACCAATTGAGAGGGACTTTCCGCATCGTTGGGGAAAACACCAGCCTCCAGGTACGGTTTACCCTGTCGCCCGAAAACCCGGCCCTGATACAGGCTTATTCTATACGCGAGACGCCCCAGCCCTCCACCAGCCAATCAACCCCTACCCCCTCGACCCGGAGCAAATACGGACTAAAACCCGTCTCCTCCCTCGCCGACTACCGGCAACAAGTATCCGCCAACCCCCGGCAGGCCATTGTACCCCTGGATAAATTCATCCCCGGTATCCGGCTCGATATCCGCTATGCCACGAACAACAATATCATGCACCGGCCGGTATACAGGACAGCAGCGGCCTTTCTCCGCCTCCCGGCCGCAGAAGCTTTAAAAGACATTCAACAAGAGCTGAAACAGCAAGGCTATGGATTAAAGATCTATGACGGCTACAGACCATACAGGGTGACCGTGGAGTTTTACGAGGCTTATCACGATTCGAATTTTGTAGCATCTCCCTATACAGGATCCCGGCATAACAGAGGGTGCGCCGTCGACCTGACCCTCGTCGATCTGAGAACAGGAAAGGAGCTGGACATGCCGACTCCTTATGATGATTTTACTAAAAAGGCTTCCGCCACTTACACTCATATATCTGAACAGGCCAGAAAGAACCGGCAGCGCTTACAGGATGTGATGTTAAAACATGGCTTTGTCGTCTACCCCAGCGAATGGTGGCATTTTGATTTCGATGGCTGGAAGTCCTATCCCGTGATGGACCTCAGCTTCGAGGATCTTATTTCAATACAAACCGGAATTAAAACTTCTCCAAGATGATGTTCACCGTCCCGTCGGAGGGTAAGAGTAGATCAGTTCTTGCTGATCAGGTTCCCATTCTTATAGTGCTCCTGCTCCAATACACTACCCGTCTCCGAGTAGACGGTCCAAACACTATCCTTCTCATCATTTTTCCAATAGCATTGGCTGCGCACTTTATTTCTTTCTAAAGAATAATATTCTGTTCTCGATCTGATCATACAGCCGCCAATGGAATCGATCCTCTCCCTGATGATATATTTTATACTGGCCGCGTTCGCCAGGTCCCTAAAGGCCGATAGACCCAGCACAAGAAGGATAAGACAATTGGCAGCCCAAAAACGCTTGAATTGTTTGAAGTATACGATACTCGCCAGAATGCCCAGCACAAACAGGCCGTCAATGGCGATCCTTACCGAGGACGCCAGGAAGGTCCATAGTGTCTGATCTCCGACGATGACATGTAGATCAAAGCAGGGAATGGCGACGAGGTCTATCATCACTATAAGCGAGATCCACCATCCCATTATTTTCAGGGGATTGTAATTGCGCATGACAGGTTAGCTTTAGGGTCAAAAAGGGGTATTACGAAGTAAGGGAAGTTTTTTTAATTGTCCAACATAATTTTGATGCAAATTTAAAACACTGATAACTAACAACTAATATATTTATTCTAAAAACAATAGCCCTATGGTATGGAATTTGTTTATTACTGGTCAGATAAGTAAAAATCTATAAATCTATGAAATCGAAGATTTGTTTAGTTATTTCCTTCCCGTTTGTTTTAGCAGCCTGTCAAAACAACGCTTCCAAACAGGCCGATTTAGCGGCAATGAGACAACACACCATTGACTCTATGAAGGAAGCCGATGCTAAACACCGGCATAAGCAAGCCAGGGAATCCCAATTTGATGCCGCACAGACCACAAATGCAACCCCGGCAGCATCAACATCGCCACAAACAACAGCGTCCCCAACAACGGAAACGCAACCCAAGAAGAAAGGCTGGAGCAATACCGCCAAGGGGGCCGTCATCGGTGCGGGCGCTGGTGCGGTGGCAGGGGCGGTGATTGACCATAACAACCGTGGCGCAGGCGCCGTCATCGGTGGATTAGCTGGCGCCGCGGTAGGCGCAGGCACAGGCGCTGTCATCGACCATAAGAAAAAACAACAACAGCAGCAAGCCAGCCATTAATTAGATCTTATAGCCGGAAAATATGTTCTCCAGCGGCCAGTTGTATGTCCTGCCGGGGCAGGCCGACCTGCCCCGGTAGCTGCAACGTAGCCGTACTATTCGGAGGAACGACCACCTTATAAACAATTACTTTTCCTTCGCGTTTCCACGATGAACGGATCATCCCATACGGCCCTTCATGAGATGCCTCAAAATGATCCAGCCCCGGTACTATGTGCGGACGCAGTAAAATATGTTTAAAACCCGGCTGGGCGGGATCGGGCAGGATACCGGCCAACCCCTTATACATCCACGCGCCTATCTCCCCAAACATGATATGATTCATAGAAATATCGCTCTTTGCATCAATAGGCCAGTTCTCATATAAGGTCGTAGCCCCATTCACGACCCACCATCCCCAGGAAGGGAAGGTTTCGCTGGAGGCAACCCGATAGGCCACGTCGGCATAACCGTTCTCGCTAAGTGCATTTAGCAGCGCCTTCGTCCCCAATAATCCCACATTGAGATGATACCCGTCGGCCTCTACTTTCTTCGCCAGGTTGGCAGCCACCTTGCTCTTCATATCATCCGGCACAAGCCCCCAGTTCAGCGGCATGCATAGCTCCGTCTGCAGCCCCTGTCCATAGACGCCCGTCGTTCTGTCCAAAAATTTCTCATTAAAAGCGGCTTTTATCTTCTCCGCCAAGGCCGTATACTTCACCCGGTCATCGTCCTTACCCAGCAACGCGGCCGCCCTGGCAAGGATAGCAGCATCGACATAAAAATAGACCGAAGAGGTAAAGATCACGGGAGGCTTTGTGCTGACGGGTATCCAGTCTCCCAGCCCCCAGGTGGTAAGGCCGGAAGGACTGATGTCATAGATATGGTCCACATAGCGCCGGATATTGTCATAACAATCCGAGAGTAACTTCCTGTCCCCATAAAAGAGATAGATATTCCAGGGTATCAAAGCAATGGTGCTCGTCCAGTCAGGACCGTTACCCCATTCGTATCCCCAGCCTCCGGTAGGGATGATGGAAGGCAGCACTCCGTTTGGCTGCTGTTCATCCCGATGGTCCGCAAGCCATTTCTCATAGATGGTGATACCGTCGAAATTGTACAGCCCCGTCTCTACTGCAATATGCGCATCGCCCGTCCACCCATTCTTCTCCCGCTGCGGACAATCCGTGGGATAACCAAATAGATTGGATAAATAGGAATTATTCGTAGCCTTCCAGATCTTGTCGAGGATAGGGTTGGAAGAGCTGACGGTTCCCGCTGCCGGCACATCGCTATGCATAAAATATGCGGTGAGGTTTTCTTTTGTGAGCTGAATGGCTGGTGAAGCAACGACTTCTATGTATTGGAACCCTTTGTAATTGAACTTAGGCATGAACTCCTCGATCCCGTCGCCATTCAAAATATACACATCCGTCCCGAACGGGTCCGTGTCATCCGTAGGCCGGTAGTGAACAGAAATATTTGATTGATCCACTCTTCCATTGGGGTACAGCCGCTCGCCATGTTTCAGCACCAGCTTCGTACCCGCAGGACCATGCACCCGCAGCTTACTGACACCGGCGATATTCCTTCCCAGATCAAAGACCCACACGGAATCGCTGAGATGCGTCACCGACACAGGCCGTACCTCTTCCACATTCCGGATAGGATGCAGCGACTGGGCCAGCACATGAGAAGACGGCGCGGGGCGAAAGATTACTTCCTTCCAGCTTGTGTCGATAAAGCCGGTGTTGTCCCACCCATCCTGCTTCAGACGGTCATCCACATGCTCGCCTGTATAAATACTGTTAAGGACGATGGGACTGAGGGATGTCTTCCAGTCCTTTCCCGAGCTGATAGTCTCTACGGCGCCGTCTTCATACACAATACGTAAATCCATACAGAAGGACGGACGGCTCCTCCAGGGTGCCTGGTGAAAATACCATACGGCGGTGGATTGATGATTGTACCAGCCATTACCCAACAGCACGCCGATAGCATTATCCCCCGATCGCAGATCGGCGGTCACGTCGTACGTAACATATAAATTACGTCTGTCAAATCTCGTATACATCGGGTCCAGACGATGATCGCCGATCTTATGACCATTGATAAAAAGCTCGTACAACCCCGCAGCGGCTATATAAACCCGTGCCGCTCGCACCTTGCGGGTTGTCTGGAACGTCTTCCGGAAATAAGGCGCTCTTCTCAGGTCACGGTCACGGCTGTCGCTGATCCATGCACCCTTCCAGTTAGCCATATCCATCATACCCGTCTCAAAAGAGGCCGCCTGGCTGACAGAACGCTGTCCATCCTTATCCCAAACCTCTACACGCCAGTAGTAACGGGTAAAAGGTTGCAACGCCGGGCCGTCATACACCGTCAACTGATCCGGGGAATCGCGGCGTCCGCTCGACCATACACCGCCATTCCCTTGCAACAACCTCATGCTATCCTTATCTACCGTCACGGCATACGCCCTCTGCACAGCTCCCGCCCGCCGGTCATCCAGCCGCCAGGACAGACGGGGATGAGAGACATCGATACCCAACGGGTCGACAAGATACTCACATCGTAAATAGACAGGCTGACAGGGCGGGACAGCTGCCGGCGTCCCGAAGGAACCCGCCACAGCAAGCAAAAAAAGCAGGGCATATCGTATCATGGACCTAAGATAGAACATCTTACCCGGGAGCCGTCCTGTACCTCCCTGCCCAGGTTTTGCCGGCATAGGGAATTTGCGTAATTTAGTCCATCCCCGTATCGGCAACCATATGAGTTATGAGAATTTTTCGCGAGAACATTGTAAGTCCGGACAACCTGCTGGTCATTAAGGAAGAAAGTTTTGAATACAATGACTTCCCCTTTCATTTCCACCCCGAATATGAGATCATCCTGATCCTGGAGAGCAACGGTCAAAGATTCGTCGGCGACAGCGTCACCGACTTTACAGCAGTAGACCTCTGTATGTTCGGGTCCAATCTCCCGCACAAGTTCTTCTCAAGAGGACTGAGCAGCAAGGATGCCGTCAGCCAGGTGGTTATCCAGTTCCATGAGAATTTTCTGGGCATGGGTTTTTTCGACAGAAAACCCTTCCAAAAGATCAGAGAGCTAATGAAAAGATCTTCCCGTGGCATCTGTTTTACAGGTGCTACCAGACAAACGCTGACGGATAGGATAACCGGGCTGCCTTTTCAAAACCCCGCAGAGGCCATTATAGAGGTATTACATATTTTACACGTATTGTCACTCTCCCATGATTTCTTCCTTTTATCCAGTCCCGGGTTCATCAATAATTTCGGCTCCGACGAAGAGAGCGCCAGGATGGCAAAAGTATTCGACTATATTTCGCAAAATTTTAAAAGAGATCTGACATTGGACGAAGTGGCCGCTATCGCCTACCTTTCTCCTTCCGCTTTCTGTCGCTATTTTAAAAAGTTCACCCGCAAGACCCTTTCCGAATTCCTCGCCGACTTCCGGATAGGACATGCCTGCAAGCTGCTGCAGAACAATAACATGGGGATCTCACAGGTGAGCGCGGAAGCCGGGTTCAACAACGTCTCCTATTTCAATCGGAAGTTTAAGGCCATCAAAGGCAAGACCCCCATGGAATACCAGCGACATTTTATAGTGAGCAGGACGCATTGATCGGGTGACCTTAATTCACAAACAGCTCGTCGACAAAGAACCAGCCTTTGTCATTCACCGGCTTTGGCTTTTCTTTTTTCTGCGCTGGTGACGTGGCCTTTTCATCTTTCTTTGGCGGCGGCGGTGATGGCGGCAGCATGGACGCCGGCAGTTTGCCGATGGGCTCAACCATTACTTTGATAAATTTCACCGCCACCGTCGGGAACTTACATTCGTAAGGAATGAGATAGTTGGAAGTAGATAACGTATCCCGGGGCGGAGAGAACTGATATAATAACCGCAGGTCCGCGGGGTCGCTCCCTCCCATGATACGGATGTTCCTGGGAGGGAATATCATAGCGCCTACATTCACCAGCGAGCTGACGGTGATACTCCGGGCATGTACGGGTCTTGAAAACTTCAGTATACACTCCATCCGGTGATTCCGGTACGCGATCCATTTCCCGTCACCAAAGTTTTGCGATCCTTTTTGCAGGTCCTTCAAAGTCGTCCCCCCCTTCCCCTTATAAAATGAATCGGTGGGCGTTATCAGAATGACAGTGTCCGGTTTAAAAGTAGCCCTGAAGAATTGGTACTGTATTATGTCACTGGGTCGCCACCCTTTTCTAAACGCCCTCGCTTTCATCAGCACCTGGCTGTCGATAAAAGTCCTGCCTTCGTAAACAATAGAATGGATACTGTCCGGCTCCGTACCGTCCAGGGTATATCGGATCGTTGTCCCGGGGACAAAGTGTTTAAGCCTCAGCTGTACCGGGGTATCGCTGATCACCTGCGCGCTGGTTTGATTGATGGGAGGATTTATCTTCAGGAACATGGTATCCGTGCGTGAGCCCGCATGGAGATCTAACAGAGGATATTTCCGTTTGATCTCATTTGCATCGGTAAATTTCATACCTGTGTTCCAGACATAGATATGGCGAAGCGATTTCAACACAAACAATTTTTGGATATCCTCGCGTTTGACGTTCGTATTGGTCAACGAGATCCGCCTTAGATGATGAAGCTTCCCAAGAGCGGACAGACCATGACCCATCACCCTGGTAAAAGACAGATCGAGGTTCCGCAGATTAGTAAACTCACCGATGACAGACAGATCCTCGTCAGTGACGGGCATTTTGGCAAGGTTTAAAGAGACAAGCTGTGTCTTTACGGCCAGAAGGTCCTTCAACTGACCAGGCTTGTAAAAAGCCGCACCAAAAAAGTCGGCGGCGACTGCCGGGGAGCCCGTTGCCAACGGGTAGACTACCCGGTAATCCGTATTTAATTGCCGGAGCTTTTCCTCGCCTGCCGGAGCAAAGTCATAAGTTTCATCTTCAGCAGAAGATCCAAAAATATTTCCCGCGATGGCGCGTAAGGTATCTGTAGGTTCCAGAGAATCTACCTTCACCGTAAAATTCGCTCCCCGCCTGATCCAGTTATACAAAACGGCGATCTCCTGGTCATTCAATTGCGGCTTACCTTTCGGCGGCATATGTTTCTTGTCATCTTCCGGCAGATGGACGCGTTGTAGTAAGAGACTCATATTGGCATCGGACGTATCGAGTACCGGTCCATTTTTTCCGCCTTTCAGCAATAATGCAGCCGTCGTCATCACGAGCCCGCCCTTCGCTTTATTACCATTGTGACAGCCGATACATTTTTCATCCAGTATCGGTTGTACCATGTCCCTAAAAACGATGGCTTCCTCAAACGGTACTTTTTCCTTTACCCGCCCCTTATACACGGGGGCCAATAAGTAATTATCTCCATGCGTAATGGCCGCACCCTGATGACCCGCGATGATCAGCAACAGGAGGCTGAGCACACTCACTACCCCCAAAGACGTCCGCGACCTGTTCAGCCGCCGGAAAAACGCATACCAAACAAGAACGATCAGCGACAGACAGGCGCCGCTCCACTTATGCCATGCAAGCGACTCCTCGTTGTAACCCGCCTCCTTTGAGAGCAGGATACCCATCAGGGCAGTAATGACAGAGGTGAAAGCCACCAACAGCAGAAGCCATTCGCTGACTTCTTCCGATAAACCGGCGGCATACCATCGGCGTTGTGGAATAGCCCATATCCAGGCAATGAACAATGCGAACAGGACGATGGGGAAATGAAGGAACAGCGGATGCGCCCGACCCACCACCTGCAGAAGGGAAGGAACGACCAGATGGTCATAAAAAAGCAAAAAAAAGCAAAGAAGACAATTGGCAGCGATCGTCAGGCTGTAAAGGATATTTTTCCAGTTCATGTGCATCGTTAAGCAATCAATCCATTGACTACCTTGCCCGCCACATCGGTCAGCCGGTAGCGCCGTCCCTGGTGCTTGAAGGTAAGTTTTTCATGATCCAATCCCATTAAATATAAGACGGTTGCATGAAAGTCATGTACATGAACAGGGTCCTTGGCTATATTGTACCCAAAATCATCCGTTTCTCCGTATACGCCGGGCCGTACCCCTCCCCCTGCCATCCAGACGGTAAAACAACGGGGATGATGGTCGCGGCCATAATTATCCTTTGTAAGCCTGCCCTGGCAATAATTTGTCCTTCCAAACTCCCCGCCCCAAATGACCAATGTCTCATCCAGCAAACCGCGTTGTTTAAGATCGGTGATCAGGCCGGCGGAAGCCTGGTCCACATCCCTGGCCTGCCCCTTTATCTCACCGGGAAGGTTGTTGTGTCCATCCCACCCCTGATGATATAATTGAACAAATCGGACCCCGCTCTCGGACAGTTTTCTTGCCAGCAGACAATTGGCGGCAAAAGAGCCTGGTACAAGACATTCCGGTCCGTACAGCTTCAGCGTATCTTCAGGCTCTTTGGTGGTGTCAGTGATCTCAGGTACGATGGTCTGCATCCGGTAGGCCATCTCATATTGCTGGATCTTGGTGGCGATCTCCGGATCGCCAAATTCTTTATAGGACTGATCGTTCAGCTCGGCGATCTTATCGAGCATCTTTCTCCTGTCCTGCCGGGTCATGGAAGCAGGGTCATTCAGATAAAGGACCGGGTTCTCTCCACTGCTGAATTGAACACCCTGGTAAATGGAATCTAAAAATCCGTTTGACCATAGTTTGGAATAGACGCCCTGGCCATTCCCCTTCCCTTTTGAAAGCAAAACACAAAAAGAAGGGAGGTTCTTATTCTCGCTGCCAAGACCATAGCTAAGCCAGGAACCCATGCTGGGACGGTTGCCCTGCTGAGCCCCTGTTTGGAAGAACGTCAGCGCAGGGTCATGGTTGATGGCTTCCGTATACATGGTCTTTATAAAACAGATATCATCCACCACCCGGGCCGTATAGGGTAAAAGCTCGCTCAACCACGCTCTCGACTGTCCATACTGATTGAACTGGAACACCGTGCCTGCCAGGGGGAATTTAGCCTGGTCGGCCGTCATGCCGGTAAGCCGCTGCCCCTGCCGTACGGAAGCAGGCAGGTCCTCTCCCTGCATCTTCTGTAACAGAGGTTTGTAATCAAATAGGTCCAATTGCGACGGCGCCCCGTTCTGAAAAAGATAGATGATCCGTTTAGCACGAGGGGCAAAATGGGGCAGACCTGTGATCACGGCATCTTCTTCACCACCCTTGAAAAGGTCTGGAATAAGCAATGAACCCAGGGCGATGCTGCCAATGCCAAGGCTCAGCCTCGATAGGAACTTACGTCTGTTGATATGCAGGGCATGCTCGATGATCTCTTTTTCCATGTGCACTGTCAGGTTTTTGTGATGGTCTCCTCCAGATTATATATTATGGTGATCAGTTTCATCAGGGCGGCAGCGCTATTCTCATCGATACTCTTCTCCTGTCTGTATTCTCCTACGGCCAACGTTTGATGGGCATCCAGTTTCCGGCTGGCGAACTGCTGCAGCTGATCGTTGTAATAATCAAGCAAGGTCTTTAATTCGCTGTCCGCCGGCCTCCGGCAAACTATCATACGAAAAGCTTTTATGATCTTATCCCGGACAGTCGTCTGCTGAAGAGACAGCCGCTCCGCAAGCACCCGCGCGGCTTCCAGCACAGTTGGGTCGTTTAGCATGATCAAGGCTTGCAGAGGGGTATTGGTCTTCAATCTTTTTACTTCGCACTGATCCCGGTTGCTCGCGTCGAACATAACCATGGACGGCGGCGGCACGGTAAGTTTTATAAATGTATACATACCACGTCGGTAGAGAGAGTCATGATGGTCCTGTCTGTAAGTGGCGAGTACGCCCCGGCCCGAGGTCGCCCCCTCCCAAAGCCCTTCGGGTTGATAAGGTTTTACACTGGGTCCGCCGATGGTATGCACCAACAGTCCGCTGCTGGAAAGTACAAGGTCCCTTATAAATTCGGCCGGCAGCCTATTGCGCGGCCCCCTGGACAAATAAATATTCTCCGGATCTCTCGCCAGTTTTTCAGGCGTTACGACCGCGGATTGCCGGTAAGTGGCTGACAGTACGATCTGTCTCACAAGCCGGCGGATATCCCACCCATGATCCATAAAGTCCACGGCAAGCCAATCCAGCAACTCAGGATGTGTCGGCAGTTCACCCTGCATGCCAAAATCCCCGGCGGTCTTTACGATCCCCCTGCCAAAAAATTCCTGCCAAAGCTGGTTGACAAAGACTCTTGCCGTCAGGGGATTATTTCTGCTGACAGTCCATTTTGCAAGCCCCAGCCGGCTCCGGGGAAAAAGGATTGTGTCGAACTTCATTACTGCGGGCAGCGCATTGGGTCGCACCTCGACGCCCGGGGCATCATAACGACCCCTGTTTAATAAATAGGTCCTCCTCACCGTATCCCGCTCACCCATCACGGACACCGAAAGGGTGCCCGTGTCTTTATTATACATAAAAGAGAGGATGTTCTTCCGGTCGTTGCTGTCTATGGATAACATAGGCATCTTGGCAGGCTTCGATACGCTGACATCCCCTTCATAGCCTACCTCCTTTGTATTGTTAAAAAAAGCCAGCAGGCTGTAATAATCTTTTTGGCTAAAAGGGTCATATTTATGGTCATGACATTGCGCACATTCGATGGTCACGCCAAGCATACCTTTCCCGTACGTCTTGGTCTTGTCGACAAGATACTCGATACGATATTCTTCCGGCACGACCCCGCCTTCTTCCGTGTATTTATGGTTTCGGAAAAACCCGGTGGCAAGCATCTGCTCTTTTGTTGCATTCGGCAACATATCGCCTGCTATCTGCCATAACAGGAATTGATCGTAAGGCAGGTTTTTGTTAAATGCATGGATCACCCAGTCACGCCAGGGCCATTGCGTCCGTATATTGTCATCCTGGTAACCGTAGCTGTCCGCATAGCGCGCCACATCTAACCAATGCATGGCCATTTTTTCGCCGTACTGATCCGTGCTTAGCAAACTGTCGACTATTTTTTCGTAGGTATGTTCACCGTCATCGGCCAGGTAACGGTCCATCATTTCAATAGAGGGGGGAAGACCCGTGATATCCAGACAAACCCTTTTGAGCAGTCGTTCCTTGTCAGCCTGTTGGTTGGGTGTGAGCCCCTCCGCTTCCATCCGGTGAAGGATAAAATGATCGATCTCATTCTTTGGCCATGTCTTGTCCCGGACTTCGGGAAGAGGCGCTGCGACAGGCGGCGTAAAAGCCCAATGCCGCTGGTATTTGGCGCCCTGCTCGATCCACCTGGTGAATAGCTTTTTCTCATAATCGCTCAACATCCCCAAATGTGCGTCAGGAGGAGGCATCATATAGGTGAGGTCGGTGGAAGTGACCCTTTTCACCAGTTCGCTCCGGCCGGGTTTACCAGGTACGATGGCAAATGCCCCCTTCGAGTTCTTCAACGGCGCATAGGCGCTGTCAGCGATATCCAGTCGAAGGTCCGCCTGCCGGTGGCTCGCATCAGGCCCGTGACACTTGAAACACTTGTCCGAAAGAATAGGACGAATATTGAAATTATAACTTACGATGTCGGGTAAGATCTCCGTACGTTGTACGCTTTTGTCTTTGTGCAGACAGGAGGAGGCAATACATATCCCAATCGTTATGGCGGCAAATATCGTTAGTATCCTGACAGGCATGTTCTATTGTATGAACATAGCGAATGTAGTAAAAATCCCGCTATTCCGAAACGTCGGCGCATTAAAATTGATCCTGGACAGTTGTTCCATCCTCCGGCAGCCGGAAACGACGGCTTTTCCCATCGATGGACACGCTCACCTCCCCGGTCACATGTGCCGGATTGCTGATATACAGCTTGCCGCCTGACAGCATGATCAGACAAGGCGTATCCACGGCTAAACTTCTGCGCCCACCCAGCCCGACGGCCGCACCCTGCCAGAATGCGCACATGACAACCCCATCCCGGAACTGCACCGCCTGACAGGAACTGTCATTACGGAGAATCTTCCAGGAAGGCTTTTTAGCCAGGACCTTCGCCTCTTCCGCACGATCACAGGCCGTCAACACATAGCCAGTGGAAAAAGGTCCCTGCCCGGCCGGGTGGTTTATCACAGGAAGGAATACACGCTCTGTCACTGTAGAGTCCGGCAATGACAGATTGATCCCTCGCCAGTTACCGGTGACCTCGCCGGTATCTATCTTCACCGCATCGGGTTGTAAAAATATGTAGGCCAGCCCGGAATGCCAGATCCACCGCTTGTCCGCTGCAATATCCCCCCGCCACCGGCATTGATCCAGGACAGTAAATGCTTTCGTGGATACATCGCTCGTCCGCAACCCCGCCACCAGACAAACGACCACGCCGTCATGACAAGCCCAATATTTCTTCGCCCTCAGCCAACGGCCGGCGGTATCTTTTAACTCGTAATCCATCACGGAAAGACCGCTGACACTGTCCATCACCCCTCCCGTAAAAGGATGACGGACGACCCTGTCGGCCCCGTTAAAACTGGTGATCCCCGGAAGCTTTTCCCAATCCCATACAGGCATCAGGTTGAAATACTCCTTCCCGTCCCGGATAAGATAAGCATCGCCGCTGTTCATCAAATGGCCCTTAAGGTTCTCGCTGTTGATGGACTCCGCCGGCAGCGTCCTGTCCGATAGGGTTTTTACAAAAAAACTGAACCCCGGGTCATGATAGGCGGCAAAGTCGGAATATGGATAATAACGAAAGCCGCGTGGTGGCTGCATCTTCTCCGCCAGTGCAGGGTACAACCCGTAAAAATAAGGTAACGTCCCCCGTATATCTGCACTATGCAAAGCATCTATCCGGCTTACACTCCGATCTATGGTGCCAGGCACCGTATTGCCCTCCCTGCACATCCATTGCCACCCCCGCAGGATAAAGTCAGCCAGCAGTTGTATCTTATCTTCCGGGTAAGCCCAGCGGGTGCCCTTCAACTGCCAGGCCAGACGGACATTCTGCTGTAAAAAGGCCGCACCGTATTGATACATCTGCAGACGTGCCAGATGCTGATGGAAACTATAGTCGGGCTGCACGCCGTCTCCCGTGGTGATATGGATCTCCTTTGCCAGCAGGCTTGCACACTGCTGTATCAACGTATAGTCTCCCGTCAACGCGCCGTAATGAAGACCCAGGTCCGCGCTCCATACAAGGTTAGCGCCATTCCCCGGCCCTTGTACACGCAGTTGCCGCAGCACCTGGAGGGCGCCCTCCCTCCTGGCGGGGGTCAGTTTGTCACCCACCAGCACGAGGATGGTACGCATACATTGCGGAACACCGATCTCGTTCTGCCACCAGTTGGAGTTATGATAACGTTTCTCAAGCCAATGATCCAATGCGTGGTTGATCACAGACCACCATGTGCTATCATGATAATGGCCGGACCTGGGGTCCGACCATTCCAGCGCAATCATCCCGATCCTACCCAGGTGATTCAGCAGCTGCCAGCCCGCCCGCTGCTGATCTGCATAGTCGACGTCAGGCCATTGCTTTACGGGGTCATACATGGATACCAGTTTGGCTACGGCCCTTTCGTCCATCCGGGGCCCATGATACAAGAGCCGTCTGTATCTCTCCAGGATACTGTCAGCCTGCGCCTGCGCAGTGGACGGCGCCGTCTGCTGCCATCGAAGCATCGCTTCTATAAAATAATAGTCGGCATAAATGATGGAGACGTCTATATCGGAGTTCTTTGGATGATTCCCCACCCCATGCTTTAAAAGAAATCCACCTTCATCTTCGCCGGCAGCGCTGTACGCAGGCGACAACAGACTGCGCAGCATGGCCTCGGCCGTTTGCCTGTAATCCCGCGCCAACGCAGGGTCGCCCGCCAAACCCGACAACTCTATCAGCGCCGAACAGATGATGGAACCCGCGGATACATCTCTGTCGGCATGCGGTATGCCCGGCGCATCAAAATCCCAATAAGGGATCTTGTCCAACGGCAGACGGGGCAAAATATAATTAGCAATATGCTCGGCCTGCTCCAGGTAAGCTCGCACCCCCGTCTCCCGGTACATCATCGTATATCCATAAAGACCCCAGGCCTGCCCCCTGGCCCAGGCAGAAGCATCGGCCGCGCCCTGTACAGTCTGCTTCTTCAGCACCCCTCCCGTAACAGGGTCATAGATCACCAAATGCCAGGAACTATAATCCTGTCTGAAATGATTCCTGATGGTCGTATTGGCATGGGCCACAGCTGCGCTGTAAAAGGAAGAGTCGCCGGTCATCCGGGTCGCCTCCGTCATCAATTCCAGGTTCATCATATTGTCGATGATCACCATAAAACGTCCCGGGTCGGAGTTCCATGACCTGGTACAGCCCACTTTCCCGTTGAACCGCGTAGCGAGCGAACGGGCGCTGTTCAGCAGGATACGGTCATAAGCCGTATCGGGCGCGATACGCCTGGCATTGCCAAAGGAACAATACATCATAAACCCAAGGTCGTGCGTGTCCCTGTTGTATTGTTCTTTTTGCAGCACATCCAATTTGCGAAGGGCTTCATTATATAAAGATGAATCACGTGTTGCTTCAAAAAGATAGAGCAGTTCCCCCGGGTAGAAGCCTGACATCCAGGAAGAGGTCCTTCCCATTCCGAATCTTTTCGTGCGGGAGTCGAACGTCTCGGGAAAACTATCCCGCGCCGTCTTTTTCATCAGCACATGCATCTGCCCGGCAGCCTCCTGCAACCGTACGCTTATCTGTTTGTCCAGCGTCGCCGGAGAACGGCTGACCAGCCGGCCCAACTGCGCCGGGGTAAGCTCGACAGAGGGACGAAAAGCATCCCCCGACATATAGCGCTCCAGGCTATACCTCAATTGCCGGGCTTCCGGCCGATGCTCCAAACCATGCCGTATATCCGCCGATACAAGGATCAATTTGCCCTTGTCTACCCTTGCCTCTATCACCGCCGCCATCTTCCTGTTCTTAAAAAAGTTATCGATGACCCTTACGATAGGATCGATGGCCGGAAGGGAGTCCAGGATGAGGGTCTTTGAAGACGTGACCAGGTCCCACCATTGCCAGTCCGCATACGTTGCTGTAGGGAAATCTTTCAGGGCCGGATGGCCCGGATGACATAATAGCCCCATGGTGCCGGGCTGGTTGGGGAAATGGACAGGGCTCCAGAATACGGGGGCAAACCTGCCCGTGACCCCATTGAGGTCAGCCGTGTCCGGGTTTAGCAGGACATTCTTTCCTTCCTGTAAATGCCGGAGCGCATCGTCGATGACCGTGTCAAAGACCATACCCTGCGCAACGTCCGGCGCCTGCTGCGGGTACACCCATATGTTCCATTTATTCTTATATGGAGTTCCTTTCAACCGTAACGTAATGGTCAGTTCCGCCGCCTGACGGATGCCCCCCAGCTCCAGGGAAAAGGACCCAAGCGCATGCCCGTTGCCGGTGGCGATATCCTGACGTGACAACACGCCGCCTGCCACACGCCGCCCGGCGCCGTCTTCTACGATCCATTCCGGCACAACTCCCTTCAACACACCACGGCTGAAATTAGCCGCTTCCGCCGTAGCCATAAACCGCTGGTCATTCGTATAAACGGCCTTTTCAAAACGTATCAGGGGCACCACGGCCGAGCAGTACATACGGTGCTGGTCCGGCGTCACCAGTCCTTTGCTGTCCCAGAAAGCGTCCAGGATGCCGATAAGGGCTGTGCCCTGGCCCGGGAAATCATGAAGGTCCAGCAACTGAAACCCGCTGGTGCCAGGCGTTCGAAGCACCCGCTCGACCTCCTCCTTATAAAGACGGGCTGAGAATTTTCCGCTTGCCAGGGTAAAGGCAGGCGATAGCGCCGACATATCCTTTCGCTCAAGGTCCTTACGGATAGCCTTAAAATTCAACGGCTCCAGCACGCCCGTATACTTATTGATCTCCCCCATGTCGGGGTAGACGGAATACTGCCCCATTTCGTGGATGATCAACGGCACGGGCAGGCTATCTACCGCCGTGGTATAATCGCTTTTAAAGTCGGGCGGGTAGGTATTGAATATACCCTGCCCCCTCACCCACCCTTTCCTGGTGTATTGCGTGATATAGAGGTCGTCGCCGGGTTCGGGCCATTTGCCGTGCCCGGGCTGAAAAGTAAAAGTGGTGGAAGTATAGAGATGACGGGCATCCGACTGCCGCAGGGAGCTTACCATGCCGTGCAGCCAGTTAAAGTCTCCCTCCAGTTCATTGCCCATCGACCACAAACAAAAAGAAGGGTGATTGCCGTACTCCCTGCTGATGCGACGCGCTTCATCTTCCAGGAACCTGTCCATCGCAGTATCCTTGCCGGCATTCTTGTTCCAGAAAGGCAGTTCCACCTGTAGATAGAACCCCATGGAGTCGGCTACGTCAAAGGCAGCCGCGGGAGGACACCAGGAATGAAAACGCAGATGGTTCAGCCCATAAGCCTTCGCCGTAGTGAATTCCTTCAGCCAGCCTTGCCTGTCCATGGGAGGGTGACCGGTCAGCGGAAAGATATTGCATTCCAGCGTACCTCGCAGAAAGAGCCGGCGGCCATTGATCCAGAGAACGCTGTTCTCACCGCCGGATGCGCCCTGCACCGAAGACATTTCTTTTCCAGTACTTAACTGTCGCATCCCCCAGGTCGCCAAAACCGTATCCCTTCCCCGTCCGGTGGTCAACTGTACCCGCACCCTATACAGGCGGGGCGTAAATTCATCCCATTCCTGACAGGTAGGAAGTGCAATGCTGCAAGACTGTACAGACTCCCCTGAACCCAACGTCACTTTCCCACTCCAACTGCCGAGTACCTTCTTATGATCATCCATCACCTCCACAGACAGGTCACCCTTCCCGGATGCACCCACCAGCGTCGTAGTCATGGAGATCTTCTTATCCTTTACCGAAGGATACACCTGCACCGACCCTATATGATCCGGACTACGGGCTATCAGTTGCATCTTGCCGATCACGCCGTTCCAGATGATCTGCGTTCCCTCCGTATATGCATGCGCCATATCCTGGATGGAAATATCATACTGTTTACTGTTGTCCACCCGGATGGCAATGGTATGTTTACCTGGTGTCAGCAAGTCTCCAAGCTCATAGGTATGGGGCGCGGAAAGGCTTTCACAGGAGCCCGCTTCCCGCCCATCCACCCGGACGCGGGTAGTCCACAAGACCCGTTCCAGAAAAAGCGTGATGCTCTTACCCTTCCACTGTTGGGGTATATTCACCTCCCGCTCGTACCAGGCAGATCCTATATAGGTGTGCTTGCGTGTAAGATGTAGCAATACGTCTCTCGTCAGGTGTTCGTCCGTCAGCGTGGGTGGAGCGCCGATGCCCGCGTCATCCAGCGTGCCGGGCAAATGGATCGTACGGGCCACTCCCGTCTGCTGCTCACCCAGCCGCACCCCCCATTGTCCGGCCAGCGATATCGTCTGTTGTGCACGCAGCTGCATAACAAATCCCCCAAAAACAATCAACAAAATGTTTCTTATCATACTTTATCGTATTGAACTACCATATTCAAATGTATCCTGGCGCCAAAATGCATATTGTCAAATGTCAGCACTTTTTCCAGACAGACGGCAGCCTCCTCTTTATTCCCCAGACCCAGATGCCCCAGTCCTATCATATAATGACAATGCGCATGATGACGGGCCTTCCCGTCATCCTCAAAGATCAGCAGGTCGGGAAGAGACACCGCAAAATAGTCGATGCGGATATCATCGTTCATATGCTCATGCCCGTATTCGATAAGACCGGTAAAGATACGGTTCGCCTCCTGTCGATCTCCCAGTTTCTCCCATGCAAGCCCCTGGTAGAATATTTTATCCGGCTGCTGATCGTTGTAGAACATCGCCGCCGAAGGCTGGGAATTCCCCTCCGTAGCCCGTTTGAAACAAACTTCCGCCTCCAATACAGAGGACTGTCCTTCCAAGGCAATACCCAACCAATAATAAATATCGTTTTCCAGGGCCCCGAATAATTTCCCCTCTCCTAAATTATGAGGATATACCCGCGCCTGTTCCAATAACCCGACGGCTTTTTGCCAGCCCCCATGGCGAATGTGCTGTTTAGCCATCTCCACCAGACTAAACACATACTGCCCGGACACCTTCCCTTCCCCGCCTTCCCAGGGATGGAACTTCCGGCCCATGATCATGTCAAAAGCTGCGTCATACCTGCCCAGGAAGTTATACAAGGCTGCGCGCTCGAGATAAAGATCGTCCCGTTGCATCACCGTAGACAAGTGCTGATCGAGCATGTCGAGCCGGGCCGCGGGGTCCCTGTTCAACCTTCGCGACAACTGATCCAGCTCCATCAGTACACGGGCATCCATAACATCCAGGGAAAACGCTTTTGCATACAGCTGAAAGGCCTTTTCCGCATCCCCTCTTTTATTGTAATAAGCAATACCCAGGTTGCGGAACACCGTTGGGAACCCGGGGTCCCTTGCCGCCGACAGTTCCCACTCCTCGATGGCCGCATCATACTGCCGCTTGGCATACCATAGGTTCCCGAGATAATAAGGGGCCCGCGCATCCTTACGCCCCGCCCCTCCGGCAAAATGTAATACGGCGATATCCTCCAGCCTGTCGGGAAAGCAGGTACCCGTGTCGGCGAGTGCCCCTTTCTCCAGACAGTCGCTCGCAGCCTCCTCGTCGCCGCAACGGTGATGCCACCATGCAAGGTAATACCAGGCCATAGGATATGCCGTGTTTTCGTTGTCCGTAAGATACAACCACATAAGCTCGATGGCTTCCTCGTACAAGCCCGCGGCGGCATAGTCCAATGCATATTCGATGTAGTTCTGCACCTCGCCTCTCGCCAGCCGTCTCAATCGTCGCAGACTCTCTTCAGCAGCCTGCACCTCTCCCAATATTTCACGGACCAGGTACTGTTCGAAATACAGTGACAGGTTGAACTCATCCGTTGACAGTACGGAAGAGCAAAGCGCCAACGCAGGCGCGTATTGCTCCGATTTTCTAAGGATCATCGCCTTCAAGGCCCATGCCTTGGCATTGCGGGTATTCCTCTCCAGCCCCCGACCGACATGTTCCAACGCCTTTTCCCAATCGCCCCGCGCCATATCTATCCTGGCCAGCGAAAGATAAGCGCTGTCCTGCCAGGCATTGTTCCAGCATGCTTTATACAAGGCGTCATATGCTTCTGCCGGCCGGTGCTGCCATTGCAGACAAAGCCCCAGGTTGTAGTAGGGCTCGCCGTCATAAGGATTCGGATTGCGCTGGGTCAATGTGACAATGGCCCTGCGGAAAAAGGGCTCGGCTTTTTTAAACTGTCCCCTGCGCATATACCATAATCCCATGGCATTGTTATTTCTTATATCTCCCGGGTCCCGCCGGAGCGCTTCCCGGTAGTAAGGCAGCGGACTGTAAGTAGCATGACGGTACTGTTCCAGGTGAAGCCCCATGAGATACAGCTGCTCGTTATTCTCCACCATTTCGGGGGGCAAGGCAGCCTTTGCCGGTTGGGGATGATCCTCTCCCTTATTGTTGGCAGGTTCATACCGCAACAGCTCCCTTCCTTTCTCATCGACGATAAGAATGGCCGTGCCGGCGGGGAAAGTCTGTGAAAAAATGTGCTCGGGTGAGATGTCGAACGTCTGCCGGGCCAGAAGATCGTCGCCGCGGAGGAGCCGGATAGATACCCTCGTCCTCGCCGAAGTCGCAAACACCTTTACCAACCACTCCTCTCCCCTATCTTCCACACCTACCAATATATCCTTTGTCGCATTCTTTACCATACCCAGCTCCCGGTAAGGCAGAAAATACTGTACGAACGATTTCTCTTCATACGGCATCAGCCAGGTGAAGTCGGGCTGGTTGTCCGTAAACACTCCTGTCATCAGCTCGATATAAGGGCCGTCCTCATCCGTAAGGTTCCTGTCCCATGCCTGACCAAAATCACTGTGCCCCCAGGTCCACTGCTTTTTGCCGGGTGAGATCCGGTGATCCGCCACATGCAATACACCGGCTTTTGCATCATGCTCATAACCACCCATAAAATCGTATTCGCTACGGATGGCCATATAAGAAGTTGGCACGGGGATGTTCTTGTACCGGCTGATATCCGTGCCTGGTGAATAATCTACTTTATAGTACGTGCCGGTGGCAATGGGAAAAGAAGACACATCCCGCTTGCCGTGATCAAACACCGCGTGCACATCCGGCGGAAATACAGACTGATAATCTGCGTTGACCTTGACGGCAGGATTGGCCCACCATAAAAATGTCTGTGGCAGGGGCGTCCCATTGTAGAGTCTGGCCCTGATCTCCAGGTAAGCTTTTCCCGGACGTAGGGTAAAACCCGTCAGGCTCCTGGTGTGGGTCATGCGCTCTATTTCATTTATCCATACTGTCGCACTGCCGTCCGCATGCTCCTCTATTGAATGGTCCACGGGAGAAAAGGTGCTTGGCCGGTGATGCTGAGGCCAGTTGAACTCGATACCGCCGGAGATCCAGGGTCCACACAGCCCCACCAGCGCGGGTTTGATCACCTGGTTGTAATAGATAAAATGACGCTGCCCGATCTTATCATATGCCATTTGCACCCTTCCTCCCAATTCCGGCAGGATCATGATCTTAAGATAGGCGTTCTCCAAAAAAAGCCCTGTATACGCCGCATCCGTCTTTTCATCGTGGATCTTTTCTATCACCGGGAGAGGATATACGCCCCCGCTGCTGCCCTGGTAAACACGCTTTTCGAAAAACATAGGGTTCTTGTCCGGAGCACCGGTGTGGTAGGTAGGGATAACAACCTTCTCCTCCCACACACGTACTGATAAATCACTCATAGAAACACTCTTTTTATGGTTGAAAATAACGCATGATCTCCGCAGCTATCAGCGCGTGCCCCATTGCGTTGGGATGGTTGGACTGCGCCATGTAGACGTGTATGTCCTCCCCTTTCTCTTCTACTTGTCTGAACATGCTGTAGCTGTCGGCAAGACCGACGCCATACTTCGCCGCCAGTTGCCTGATCTGGTCTGCGAATTGCTCAAGCTCATTATGAGCCTGCAACAGGGGAACATTGACATCGGCGGAAGGGGTAAGCAGGATCACGGGGATGTTCTGCTGTAAGGCCTTATGGATCATATCTTCCATATTCTCCTTCGCCTTTTGCAGTCCTATTTTTCTGTCGTTTAACGCATAGTCGATGAACAGGACGTCGGGTCTGTGGATCAGTACCTCTTTTTCAAACCGCTGCGCACCCTGTGTCGAGTTCTCACCTCCGATGGCGGTGACGATAACATTGATCACCGCATAAGGGTATAACTGTTTCAATCTCCGCAACACCTGGTAGGGATAGCTGTCAAATATGTTGACCTCTGGTGTCCTGCCATAGCCGGCCGGAACGGAGTGTCCATGGAACACCAGGTTGATGGTCCTGTTTGCCGGCCATTTCTTTTGCAGCTCGATCCTGATATCCCGGAGATACCCGGCAGTGTCCGCATGGGCCGGTTGCGCAACAACCCCGATACATGAGCAGACCAGCCATACTAAAAAAACAGATCTTGTATAATTCATTTTACTGATAGGTTCCTGTCAAAGTTACAATCGCCTTGGGGGCAATGACAATACTTCCCGGGGATGTCTGTGACCGCTTCAGGCTATTGTTATTGTCCGTGAGATATTGGTCCAGCCTGGTCACCCCGTTCACACCCGACAACTGCAAGGTTGCCGGCTGGGTAGTGACATTCACCACTACCATGACGAGCTTTTTGGCCGTCTCGTCCTTGTAGGCGGAAACCATCAGCGATCCCGCAGCCGTCACAGGATTGTCCAGCCCCTGGATAGCGGCCGATACTCTCTTCATGCCCGGACGGACAAACCTGGAATAATTGCCCAGCGACCACAGCTGTTTGGAGTCCAGCACAGTGCCGTCCTGTTTGCAATTGTCTACATTAATGTTCCCGGAAGGATCGTTGATATACACCAGTCCATCGCTGTAATTGTACGGACTGACAGCCAGCCACCATTGCCAGGAAGTGACACCGGCGATCGTAAGATCATGATGAATAGTCTTGGCCACATAAAGCCCATAGTCGATGTTGGTGGTACGGGGGCTTCCGTTGTAGATATTGCAAATATTCCCCAGGATGCCAAACTCCGATTGCCATGCTTCCAGAGAGGGGTCCACCTGTTTGATCCTGGCGGCCGTCTGCTGCCGGATGCTGACCATATTGTCGTCGGGACAGGTAGTATAATAGCTATGGGCGGAAATGGTATGTAAGGTATTGGAGAGATTCCCGATATAGTTGCTCGAAGAAGCGCTAAAGAATTGATTGATCTGATCCCCTCTTCCATCATTATTCCTCCCGTAGAGGAAATCCCATTGCCCGGCTTCCCCCACAACAACCCTGGAGGCCGGCGCCAGCGTAGATAATTTGCCGGAGAGAGCCTTCACCATGTCCGCGATCTCTGAATTCTGGGCCTGGCTCCCTTCCTGGGAAGCAGACGTACCCGCCGTCCCCCAGGTCCATTGCGGCTCGTTGACAGGACTGATATAGTCCAGCTGCAGATGCGCAGCCACCTGCGCCAGGAAATCTGCATAATCGCCCATCCTGCCGTCCGCGATATTAAAGCTGGTGGTTCCAGAGGTATTAAAAGCCCGTCCGTTCCTCGTCATCCATACGGGCGGGGAGAGCGCAAAACCAAGACTGTACTTCACCCCCCGCTGACGGGCAGCCTGGAGGAACCATTGACCGCCGGCCTCTTTGTCCCAATTATAGACGCCGTCCGAACCAAGAAAACACTCCTCACGCCGCCAGTCAGTAGTGATCTGACTGGTATCACCCTGTTCAAAGCTGCCGGCGCCGATATTCATCCGCCAGAGGGAAAGGCCAATGCCCTTGGGCGTTCCATCCGCCAAAGTATCCACGCTAAACAGCAGATCGGCAATCTTATTTTTTTTATTGAGATCGGCCCATTTACCGATGAACTTACAGGTCCACCCATCGGATGCTCCCCAACTGTGGATGGTCTGTTGTGTCTTGCTCAGGTCCACGGTAAGCGTAAGCTTTCCCTGTGCTTTATTACAAGTGTCCACCCCATTGTAAAAACAGCTTTTGCCGTTGTCGGGTGGCGGCAGCGCCCCATCGGACTTTTTACATTCGCCCACCAGTACGGCGGCAGGCAGGGACAGGACGGTAAAGATAAAAAAACGCATATTCTTCATTGAAAAAATGATTTTAATTGTACCCCGGATTTTGTTTTATGACCCCGCCCGAAGCCACAATCTCACTGTTAGGTATAGGCCACAGCAAATGGATCGCCGGATCAAAACGAATACCTTTATTCTGTGGTTCCAGCGTATTATTTGTCTCATAATAATCCGTACTGGTCTGCGTATTATATTTTACAAAGCTCCCGTTGGGACCCAGGATGCTGCTGATGACGGGTTTGCCGTTCTGGTCCTTCCACCGGCGGATATCATAGAGCCTATCCCCTTCAAAAGCCGTCTCCAGCCTTCTTTCCGCCCGCACCGCGCCTATCAGGTCCCAGCCTGTGAGGGACATATCCGTCGTAAGGTTGACCCTGTCCCGGATCTTTTTAAGAGAGGTCAGCGCATCAGCGGTCTTATTCTGCATGGCGCAAGCTTCCGCATGGATAAGCAGCACGTCGGCAAATCGCAGGATGATATCGTTACGGGAATAAAGACCATTGGCCGGCCGCTGCGCCTTGGGTACATACCATTTCCGGGAGAATCTCCCCGACTTGGATTGATTGGCAGGATAACCCCCGCCATTAAAGTTGTTGTTATTCGGATCTCCGGCCACCGGCTTTCCCTGACGGTTGATGGTCCATACCATCCGGATGCTGTCCCCCGCGGCTATATAGGCGTTTTCCAGATCGCTGGTAACGCCATAATAACCCCATCCCCCGTCGGAGACGGCATTGATCATATACTGCGCGCTGGAAGGTAACGGCGGGTTCCTGGAAGAGGCGCATTGGATCTCAAAGACGGACTCCTGTCCATTTTTATAATTATAATCCCACAGGGTTCCAAAACTTGTCTCCAACTGATAGTCCCCCATGCTAATGACCTGTTGGGCCGTGGTCGCCGCATTAGCCCAGTCTTCTTTATACAGATAAACCTTTGCCAGCAGGGTCAGAGCGGCGCCGGAAGAGGCCCTGAACTTATCAGCCGCGGAATAGGCTGACTTCAGCGGCAGTACGGCAGCACATTCCTTCAGATCCTTGATCAGCTGGTCGTATACTTCCGTCGCCGTATTACGGGGCAGATGGGTATTGGCAGGATACGTTTTTAGCACGATGGGCACCCCGCCATAATTACGTACCAGGTCAAAATAGCACCAGGACCGCAGAAATTTCAGTTCGGCAATGAACTTCGATTTACTGGCCGTATCGATAGGTGCGCCCTGTATGCCTTCGATGGTGTTGTTGAAAATACCGATGCTTTTGAATAACATGATCCATTGGCCCTCGCACCTGTCGTTCCCCGCATCCAGCACATACTGAGCGACGGCGTCATACGTGGCGTGGGTGGATTGATAGGTATTGCTGATCCAGGCATTGTCGCTGGCAGCTTCGCCTGCCAGATAGCGCCAGTTAAATATCTGCCACCAGCTGTCATAATCAATGTAGCGATAAGCCACCTGTGTGGAGGTATTACATTGATCCAGGTTGGTAAAATATTGAGAGGTTTGCACCTGGCCGGTGGTGTCCACCTCGAGCAGAGATTTTTGACACCCGCCGGTCATCACCAGCAAAGCCAGACCTCCTATAAGAAAAAGATTACGTTGCATATGAATATTTTTTTCAACAGAGTTTTTATAAATTAAGATTGATACCCACCAGGAATAGCCGGGAAGGTATCGCCTGGAAATTGTCCACGCCATTATAGGTCACGTTATTATACCAGGGCAGGTCAGGGTTCAATCCGGGATATTTGGTGATGGTGAACAGGTTCTGCACAGAAGCATATAACCGCAGGTTATTCACACCCTTGATCCAGTTGGGGAAAGTATAGCCCACCTGCATCAGACTGCATCGTACAAAATTCGAAGTGGCAAGGAAGAAGTCGGACATCTTGCTGAAATTCCCATTCTGATCAGGATAGCGCAGGATGGGGAATCTATTGCTGGTGCCCTGACCATGCCAGAACTGGTCGGCCAGCCCAGACTTGAAGTTGAGGTGACCCGTGGGGTTCATGTTGAGAAGGTAGCTCTGGAAATATTTGGCCCCGAAAGAACCATAGAATTCAGTGCGGAAATCCAGCCGTCCATAACTGACGGACAGGGTCAGATTGCCCGTATACTTTGGCCAGGGTGAGCCCAGGTCCGTCAGGTCCTTGTTGTCCAGGACGGTGTCCCCATTGACGTTCTTATACTTCAGATCGCCCGCCGTGGCCTTTGGCTGCAGTCTGGTGCCATTTTTATTGACATAGGCCGCGGCTTCCGCGTCGGTCTGGAATACACCTTCCGTGACAAAGCCAAACCAGGCGCCGGGCTCATGTCCCTTGGTCACACGGGTGCGCCCGGTGGAGATGACATCGTTGGCTTCCCGTCCAATGACGGGGTCCGCCGTGCCCAGGTCATCCACGATGGACTTCGAATGGCTGACGGTAAGGTTCACGTCAAACCGCAGCTTCCGTGTGATATTGTCCTTATACCCGACGGAGAAGTCCCATCCATTGGTGGTCATTTTCGCGATGTTGGCCAGCTGTGTGGGATAATACCCCTGGGGATAGCCCAGTACATAATCCACCGTGATCTGCTGCAGGAGATTGCTGGGATTCCGCACAAACTTCTCTGCCGTAAAATTCAGCTTGTTGTTCAGCAGCGTACCCTCCAGTCCAAAGGTATAATCCTTCTGCACCTCCCATTTGAGCGCGGGATTGGCGATATTGGAAGGAGCAAACCCGGAAATGACGCCACCGGTGGCCGTAGGATAGGTGGTGGCGCCAAGGACTGTCAGCCAGCCACCCGTCTGAGGAGGCAGATTGCCCCCGGACTTCCCCCAACTGGCCCTCAGTTTCAGATAATTGATCACACCCGGCTTTATATTTTTAAAGAAGGACTCTTCCGAGAGCACCCAGGCGCCGGAGACGGTAGGGAAATAACCCCAGCGATAGATGGGGTTCACCAGTGAGGAAGCATCCGCCCGCATCGTAGCGGCCAGATAATATTTTTGTTGATAGTTGTACCGGAGGGACCCGAAGTAAGAGACCATATTCCCCCAGGGTGCGGTGGTAGAGCTTGCGCCCGGCTGATAGGTGCCGCTGCCGCCCGTGATGGTGCCGGTAGCCCCCGGGATATACTGGAACCCAGGAATGTCCAGGGGGATGGATGCCGTGTCCGACCTGGCGGCACTGGTGCCTTTGACGGTGTATTTATCGGTGCTTTCACCCGCCAGTATGTCGACGGAATGATCCCCGATGGAAAATTTATAGTTGGCCGTATTGGTGATCTTCCACCGCGTATATAACGTGGTGGAAGAAGACAGGGTCGAGTTCAGGTTCACCGAATTGGGAGCCAGAAAATATTTCGGCGTATAGTCATTGGTCTGGCCCACATTGACAAACCCTTCCACGGTGGTCTTGATCACCAGGTTCTTTATGGGCATGATCTGCAAATAAGTGCTATACTGTGTCCCAAAGAAATCGTTCTTATTGAAATTGGTCAAAAAATAAAAGGAAGGGTTGACAATGCCGTTGAACGCGCTGCGGTTGGGCTGGCTGTAATAAGGATTAAAAGCGGAAAAGTTCATTTTAGAGCCGGCGGCGGCAAGGGCCCTATACACCGAATCCGTGCTTTTGAAAGGCGCCGTGGTAGGGTCCATGGCATAGGCATAGTAGGTGACATTGGGTGAATTCAACCATGTCTCATAACGCGGCGCCAGGTTGAACCCGAACTTCACCGACTTGCTGACCTCCATGTCGGCGTTAAAACGGGCGGTGTACTTCTGCCAATTGCCGCCATTGGAAGTGGCGTTATAGGAATCCTCGCGGTAATAACCAAAGCTTCCATACAGGGATGTCCCGTTCTTGCCGCCGGAAGCGCTCACGATATAGTTCTGCGTACGACCGTCGTCAAAAGTATTCTTCCAATAGTCGGTGTTCTGCACCTTGGAGAGGTCCGGGAATGGCAAGGCGCTCCCGCTGGCCTGCGCCTCCTGGTTCATGATCCGGGCATACTCGGATGCATTCGCTAGCTTCAGGCTGGGTAATTTATTGATGCCATAGGACCCGGAAACATTGATGGTAGCTTTGCCCCTGCCTCTTTTGGTGGTGACCATGATGACGCCCTGGCCGCCCCGCGCCCCATAGATAGCCGCGGCAGAAGCATCTTGCAGCACATCGATAGTGGCGATATCCGAAGGATTGATAAAGTTCAGGGAGTTGATATCCGACTCCACCCCATCCACGATGATCAGCGGGTTGTTATTATAGTTGATACTGCTGAGCCCATGGATCAGTATCTTCGGCTGCGCCCCGGGCAGCCCCCCGCCGGACACTACCTGCAGACCCGGCACCTTCCCCTGGAGGGTATTGGCCACATTGCCCGTCGTATAGGACTCTATGTCCTTAGCCGATACGGAAGAAATAGAAGTACTGACGCTCTTACGGGAAGCCGTCTGATAGCCGATGACCACAACATTCTCCATCTCTTTATTTACGCTGTCCAGCGACACTGTGATATTGATCTGGCCTTTTAAAGCCATCGATTTTGTGCTGAAACCTACGTGTGAGATGATGAGTGTGGCCTTCACCGGCGCCATAATGGAAAAATTCCCGTCGTCATCGCTGATGACGCCCCGGGCAGAGCCTTTGACGGTTACGTTGGCGCCGGAAAGAGGAGTATTCCCCGAAGTGGTGACGCGCCCGGAAACCTGCACGGACTGCGAGAAAGCAGCCATGCTTGACATACAGGCAAAAAGGATTATAAGCAGCAGTTTTTGTTTCATACGCTGGCAAGTTTTCGTTGATCAGTTTGTTTTATGGTGCAATTTTAATCCGATAAGACGGGAGGCAGGATGGAGTTTTTTATTAAATTGCTGGACAATTTTATTATTACCAGGAGATCACACTATGCAACTCCATCGCCTACTCAGAAAAAAAGAAGGATTCGCCGGTCAACGTTCGGTTGTTCTTCCCCGTAAGATAATTGCGGGACAATGCACCAACAACCCGGCGGTAGAACGGCTGTATATTACCGACATCGGATACTACCCAAAGGCCCAATATCACTATCGTCAACGGGTACACGGCAGTGATCAGCACATTCTCATCTATTGCGTGGAAGGTAATGGTAGCGCACAGGTGATGAAGAAAAAATATCAGCTGCACCCCGGCTCCTTTATCATTATCCCCGCGGGCGAACAGCACAGCTACGCCGCCAGCGAAGAACATTCCTGGACTATTTACTGGGTCCACTTCAAAGGATCGATGTCCTGCGGGCTGGTGGACACGCTGATCCAAAAAATAAATGACCACCAGGGCTCGGTCGAATTCCAGCCCCGGCGTATCGAGCTGTTCGAGGACATGTACGCTTGTCTTGAAAGAGGATACAGCAACGACAACATCTGCTATGCCGGCGTCTGCCTCCATCATTATATCGCCTCGTTCATTTATGCTGAGAAGTTCAACCTGTCAGGCAGTAAACAGCCGGACGATGCGGTGGAGCTGTCTATAAATTATATGCAGGAGAATATATCCAGGTTGCTGACCCTGGAAGACGTAGCAAGGTCCGTAAACTTTTCCGCCTCGCATTATTCGGCGCTCTTTAGAAAAAAGACGGGCTTTGCCCCCATCGAATACTTCAACCACCTGAAGATCCAGAAAGCCTGTCAATACCTGCTGTATACGGAGCTGCGGATAAAAGAGATCGCCGATAAGCTGGGCATCGAAGACCCGTACTACTTTTCCAGGATGTTCGCCAAGTTGATGGGACAGTCGCCTGCTCAATACAGAAGCCGGCGCTGACAGCGCGCCGGCTTCTCTTAGGACGGTCTAAACGACTCACCACCCCGGGTTTTGCTGCAAGGCAGGGTCGCGTCCCAGCTCTTCCTGCTGGATAGGGAAAAAATAATGTGTGGGGCTTGCAAATACCCATTGCGCTACATAAAACCGTTGCATCCTGTATTTCTTTCCGCCAACGGTGATCTTTCCATTAACCTCGTCTTCCACGGGCCGCATACCATTGACCATATTTTGACACCTGGGATACGGCCAATAGTTCTGTGCACGGCTGTCATTATCCGCACCGGAAGCCAGCCAGGCCTGCTCCCTCGCCAACTGGTCGGGGCTGCTGGGCTCCAGGTAGAGCCGGGCGGTAAACCAGCGTTTGTTCTCATAGAAAAGCTCTATCCGCCTTTCCCTTTGAATATAGTCGTTCGTTTTTGCCTTGTCCCCTGCGATAGATGGCGGTACAGGGACCATAAAGCTCCGGGCCCTGATCGTGTTCAGCATATTAATTATATCTCCCGAAGCGCCGCCCGTCTCATTCAATGCCTCTGCATAGATAAGCATGATCTCCGGCAGCCGTATCAACGCAAAATGGATCTGGAAACCTACCCCATTGCCGGGTCTATAATCCTCGCGATAATATTTACGCAACCAATAGCCCGTAGTGGTCGAATTGGTGGCATTGATCTTATCCGACCCATCCGCCGTATTCTTGATGGAGTTGCGGAACGTGGCGCCATGATAGATGATATCCCTGTAAAACCGGGGATCCCGTTTGATCCCCTCATAAGGGTTGGCATCGTCATATCCATCGGCTACGGCATTGGGCCCATAGACTGGATAACCGTAACCATCCGGAGCGATATATTCATATTCATCCACCTGCTCCTGCATGGGCTGCTGACGGGAACCGCCTCCTTCCGATGGCGGGTAATTGTCCCCCTCCCATGCTTCATACTTGTCATTCATATTCATCAGACAGGCTTCCTGCTGAAAAGCCTTGAAGTCATAGAACATCTGGAATAGCCGTGAGTATACTTTACCATTGCTGCCCGGCACAAAGTCCGTAGTTCCATAGCCGGTGTACAGGGTAAAGCGGGGCTGACCATTGTCCAGCTTCAGATCCAGCACGGCCTTGGCGGCATCCCTCGCTGCGGCCCAACGCTGATCGTTGCGGGTGGTATACTCGGCCTTGCCGACCCGGTTGTCATTGGGTAATGTACCGCCATTGTACAAAGGCGTAGCCGCCATCCAGCGGACAATAGCCTTCAACGCGAGCGCGGCCCCCTTGTCAGCCCTCGCAAATTGTACATCCGGTTGCGCCACCGGCAGCAGGGCGATGGCTGAATCACAGTCCTTACAGATCTTCTCGACAATGGCATGAAAAGACTCCCGCTTAAAGTTCATACTTCCATTGGGGTCCACCGTATGGTCCATATACGGTATCTCCCCATATAGCCTCGCCACGAGATAGTGATAATAGGCGCGCATAAAATATACCTCGCCCAGCCGGATATTCAGGTCGCCCGGGTTCTGCGGGTTATCCGGCGTCTTGTATTTTCTTACACCCTCCAGGATCAGGTTGGTCACCCGGATGGTGCTGTAACAGTCCGACCATTTGAACCCGCCGCCCGGCTGCGTACTGGGGTTCCAGCCGCCCGTATTATAAGTCCGTGATTCTCCATTTTCCACCGTCGAACCACGACATTCATCCGTGATGGCGCTGAGAGAAAAATTCTGCAAAAAAGCGAGTCCCCGGCTCCGGGAATGGAGGTCGCCATACAGGTCTGTCACTTCCTTGTTTACTTTATCATAATCGGAGTACACCTGCTGTTCCGTCATCTGATCATCAGGCTTTCTGTCGAGAAAATCTTTTTTACAACCAGCCGCCAGCAATCCCGCGGCCAGCAAAAAGTAGTTATATATCTTGTTCATGGATGTTACTTTATAGGGTGATGTTAATACCGAAGTTGACGACCCTTGCAACAGGGTACCAGTTGCCGTTGGCTTCATTGAGCTCAGGGTCTACGTCGGCGTCTTTCAGTCCATCGAAAGTGAGCATGTTCAATCCCTGCACATAGAGGCGGGAACGCTGCAGATGCAGCTTCTTCATCCAGCGCGCCGGCAGGTTGTATCCTATCTCGAAATTCTTCAATCGCAGATAGCGCATATTGTAAAGAAAAAGACTGCTGTTGTACTGCTTATTGTTGTCATATTTCCCATAATGCAGCGCAGGATAAGTAGCCGTTTGGGCTGTAGCCGGCGTCCACCGCCGCAGGTGCATGGGCTTTACCTTACCGATCTCGTCATTCTGGTAGATGGGAAAATCATAAGTAGCAGGCCCGCCCAATTGGAAAGAAGTATGCAGGGCCCCCTGCCACAGGATACTAAAGTCAAACGATTTGTAGCTGACGGTAATGGGCAGTCCAAATTGGATCTCAGGTATCCGGGGGTAACCCATGGGCACCCTGTCGTTGAGGTCGGTGATCTGTCCGTCCCCATCGATGTCCTTGTATTTTGCATCTCCCGGCACCATTGTACCCCACTTCTGGAACCCCGTACCGTTATTGGCCTGGTTCAGCGCATCCGCCTCTTTCTGATCCGCGACAAACCCGTTAAAGACATATACAAAGGGTTGACCCACGGGACGGCCGGTGTGCTTTTGCCAGGAATATTGACGGGGGATCTCCCGCTCATAAACGATCTTGTTACGGGCAAAAGAAAAATTGGGCCGGAGGCTATACGTAAAATGCTGCCCGATCTTGTCACTCCATGTCACTTCCAGGTCGATGCCATGGTTGTCCACGATGCCGACATTCAACAGCGGAGCCGACGCCCCTACCAGCGATGGGAAGCCTTGCTTATCCACATCATCCAGGTTCGTGATGACATCATAACGATGCTCCTGGAATACATCCACGGAAAGGGTAAGCCTGCGTCGTAACAGCTCTATATCGACACCCACGTTGGTCTTTCTGGCCTTTTCCCAGGTGACCGCGGTATTGGCAAGCCGTCGCTGACGGATACCGCCGGGATTGCTGTTATTCTGGGTCCCGAAATTATAGCCGTCATTGCTGTTCGCATAGAATTGCAGATAGAAGAACCGGTAGTCGCTGGGATTCGTACCGAACTGATCATTACCCACCAGACCATAAGACCCCCTGAACTTCAGCAGATCCAACCAGGGCAGCGCCCCCTTCATAAAATTCTCGTTGCTGACGATCCAGCCGGCCGAGACGGCAGGAAAGGTGCCATAGCGACGCCCTGGAGCAAAGTTCTCGGAACCGTTGTATCCAATGTCAAACTCGGCAAGATAACGGCTGTCATAATTGTAGGTCGCCCTGCCGGATAAACCCTGGTAACAAAAGGGTATCTCATCGTTCTTGATACGTATGCTGCGATTGCCCAGTAACAAGCCCGAAACCGAATGCTTTCCAAAGGTCCTCGCATAATCCATTTTCAACTGGTAGTAAGTACGGCCTACATCGTCATCCCGGCTATAAGAATTGACGATAGTATTGTCCGTAGTCCTCCTGGGACTGGTATAGGCGCCTGTATAGTGGCCGCCACCTTTGTACACATCCACGCCATCCGAAGGATAGAACGTAGCATAGCCGCCGTAAACCCTGTAACCCTGTGTTTCCTGGGGCACCGTCCTGGAGATCCAATATCCGCCCTGGCGATCATAGGAAAAAGCGCCTTCTATTTTCAAGCCCTTGGTAAGCGCATCCAGTTTCAGACCCAACGTAAATGTACCATCCAGATAATTATCCCGCTGGTCGAGAAACCCCGTCTTGGTCATCTCTCCAAGGATATTGTAACGATAGGTCTGCGTACCGAACAGCATTCCGCCGGGAAATCTTTTTTGATACACCTGGTTGGCGGGATTATCATTATTCTCCACGATAATAGGATAGATGGAGGGTTGCGTATTGGCGATCTCGATGATCCTGGCTGCCGTGGTACCCGGCGCATTACGGTCCGTGATACGGGCGCCCAGGTCCAGCTTGGCATAAAACGCATCGGTCATATTGACATCCACATTGCTCCGGAAGTTATAGCGTGAAAAGATCGCCTGGGTGTTATAGGAATCATGCAACGTCTGCTTGTAGTTGCCATTTTGCCGGAAATAATCCCCCATGATAAAATACCTGGCCCTGTCGGAACCACCCTGTATGGTGAGGCTATAGTCCTGCTGAAGATTGGACTTGAAGGCATAGTCGAAATAATTGAGATTGTAGCCCAGCCCGTCGGAATTATCGCCCTTGGCTTTTTTGTAGTTATCGATCTGCTGCTGGGTAAAAAGGTTTAGATTAGCCGGCGGCACCCCCGGGTTATCATTGATGATCGCCTCGTTATATAATTGGGCATAATCCGCGGATCCCAGGTATTTTGGGAAATGTACGGGCGAATTGATACCGTTGGAGATCTTGAAATTCACGGACGGCTTTTCCGATGCCTTCCCCCGCTTGGTCGTAATGACAATGACCCCGTTGCCGCCCCGTATACCATAGACGGCCGTGGAGCTGGCATCTTTCAGAATGGTAAAACTTTCGATCTCGTCCGCGCTCAGATAGTTCAACGAACGTTCGACACCATCGACGATGACAATGGGACTGGCATTGTTGTAGGTACCGACACCCCGGATATACAGGGAACTAAGATCCACCCCGGGCTCGCCTCCGGAAAACTGGTTGACATTGAGCCCCGGCAGACGTCCGGCGAGTGCGTTGGTAAGATTAGCCGTGGGGCTTTGCTGCAGCTCCTTGGAAGAAATGGCGGATACCGCCCCCGTCACCGTCACTTTCTTCTGCGTGCCATAACCCACGACCACCACATCCTGCAGGTTTTGCGCATCCTCCTTTAATTTTATCACGACGCTTGTCTTTCCTTCCAGCGGGATCTCCTGGGATTGATAGCCGATGTAAGAAAAAACGAGCGTTGCTTCCGAATAGGGCGCCATGATGGAAAAGCCCCCGTCATCCCCCGTGACAACGCTGGTATTGGTACCCCTGACAACCACGGTGACGCCGGCCATGGGAATATTGTTGTTGCTCAATACCGTCCCCTTGATCCTTACAGGAGGTGCAGCCGGGCGATAGACGACATCCCCGCCCTCCGGGGACAGCGCCCCATCCTCCGGATCAGTGTTGTACAACAATACCTGCCGGTCATCAATGACGGCATACGAGATACCCAACGGCTTCAGCACAAAATTGAAAAAATCTCCCAGCTTCTTGTTGGGTAATTTACAGGCCACTTTTTTATTGACCTTGACGACATCGCTGCTGTAAATAAATTCCACGCCCGTCTGTTTCTGCACTTCGCGGAGCATCTTTTTCAGCTCTATTTTTTCCGTGACAAGGTCCACCTTCTTATCCAGGATGCTTTGCGCATTGGCATGTGCGTGATGGGAAAATGTCATCAGGAAAAGGAATTGCAAAGCAAGGACTCTCAAACTGTGTAGGTTCGATTTCATAAGCAATCAATTTGGATTGTTGTGCTCCGAGTATGGTTTTCTCCGAAAAATAACCCATCCTCGGAGCACGTCTCACGATGGGCCTTCGGCCAGCGGACCTGTGGTCCGCTCAAAAGTTCAGACATGGCTATCGCAATGGCCGCGCAAGCGCATGCGATGCCTTCAGGTTAACTATTATTTTTGGGGGATTTACTTTTTTCTCAAAACGATCTTCTCTCCATTTACTTCGTAGGTACACTTCGTGCTGCGACAGATGATCTCCAGCTGTCTGTACAGGTCATACTTCGAAATATTTCCCGTAAAATGCAGACGGCCCAGTTTCTCCGATTCCGCCGTGATATCGAGGTTGTACGCCTTGCTCATGACCTGCAGGACTTTTTCCAGCGGTTCGTCCTCAAAGACGAACCTGTTGTCGGAAGCCTCCGGCCCGGCCTTGACATCACCACTCTGCGGCGCGGGTTGCGGCTCGTCCACAAGACCCGTAACAAAAGAATGGGTGACGGCATTGAACACCACTTTCTTATTGGGTGTAAGAATGATCCTGGCCGTGGCCTCGCCCGTCTTCTCCTCAGACTGCACATGCTGCTGATATACACATACCTTCCCTGTTATTACCTGCACTTCTATCTTGTCAGTAGCCTTATGGTGTATGATCTGGAAGCTGGTGCCCAGCACTTCGGTCGTAAGTTGATCGCCCGTATAGACGATAAAATGTTTTGCCGGATCATGCTTCACCTGGAAAAATGCGCTGCCGGAGAGATACACCTCCCTTGTAGCGCCGTCAAACCGCCTTGGATAACGAAGTGTCGCATTCGGTTGAAGCAGGATGACGGTGCTGTCCGAAAGAACGATCCGGGACTCTTTAAGGGTCGCGTTAACCTCCTGCGCATAAGCATCCGGCTCAGGTACAAGGACCATACGCTCCGGAGAAGACCCGGAATGTCCCTTCCTGTAAAAGAAAGCGATCCCTGCGGCAACTACCAGCACGATGGCCGCGGCTACCCAGCCCAGGCGACGTCTGAACGGAACCACCCGCCCCTGTTGCTCATCAGGGTCCACAGATACCCCCTCTGAAACAACCTCTTCTTCCACATCCGTGGTGTTCGTCCGGATAGACGCCCACAGCCTTGCTTCAATAGTATTACGCTCTGCCTCCGACAGGTTGAGATCGGACTGGTCGATAAGTTTTTCATACCATTCCAGGATGATTTTTTCCTCCTCCGGTGTACAATTGCCGGCAAGATATTTCTGTAACAAACTATCAAACGTAGATTGGCTCAACCTGTAGGTTTTACTATATAGACGAAAAAATAAAGACGATCCCTAAAAAATAGTGAAAAAAAAGTTAACGAAATGCCGGAGATGGTGACGCAGTAATTTGATCGACTTGGTGATATGATATTCCACCGCCTTTTCCGTCAACTGCATACGACCGGCTATTTCCTTCACCGACTTGTGTTCATAACGGCTCAGCTTAAAAATGGTCTGCGTCTTTTCGGGCAGCTCTCCCAGCACATTGTCGATGACCGTCTGCAACTGCTGTTTATCGAGACGCTCCTCCGGCATCTCGTGGATGCCTGTACCCTCGAATCTTTGAAGGAATTTTGCTTGTGCGGCCTTTTGACGTTGGAGGTCGATGATCATGTTCCTGAGAGAAGCCGCCAGATACGCCCCCCAGTGTCTGACCGACAGCACCTCTCTGTCCTTCCATATCTTCTCGAACAGGGCCTGTACCAGCTCCTCCGCGTCATGCGGCGAGCCCGTCTGCTTACAAGCGATGCAATACAGCTTGTACCAGTGCTCTTTATACAATGCTTCGAATGCTTGTTTTCGTGAAGGATCAGCAAGCATGGCAGTCGTGTAGTTGATTGTAGTAGGTCATACCAGGTCCATGAATGACAATCCAAATAAAGTAATTTTTTTACAGATACAGAGAATTTTCTGATAATAGTGTACATCCATTGTATCAAAAATGTACAGTCAGCGATGAAAAAATATTTGTTATATTGTTGGTTTTAAACCATTTACCACTCTGGCATTGCCTGTGTATCCAAATGCTCATGTTAAAGGACCATCTCAAACTTGCCTGGCGCAATCTCGTTCGTAACAGGATCGCCTCTCTTATCAATATCATCGGCCTCTCCGTCGGTCTGGCGACCAGCATCATTTTGATATTATGGATCGCCCATGAATACGGCATGGATAGTTTTCACACCAACCTGCATGCCATCCACAGGCTGATGCTCAACCAGCAGCGGGGCGGGGATATCCATACAGGAGACAATGTCTGCGGTCCCCTGGGGCCCCTCCTGCGCCAGGAAATACCTGAGCTGAAATATGTAGTACGCACCACTTCGGAAAGTTCGCAATTGATACGGGCGGGAGACAAAAGTCTCTACGAAGAAGGTATATACGCCGAACCCGACTACTTCAACATGATGACCTTTCCCGCCCTGACCGGCCATCCGGCAGCAGCCCTTCAGGACGCCGGCTCCGTGGTCATCACAGAAACCACCGCCCATAAGCTTTTCGGGAATGAAAACCCCATGGGCAAGGTGATCGTGCACGACAATATCCATACGTTAAAAGTAGCAGCCGTCATACGTGACGTGCCGGAAAACAGTACTGTCCGCTTTGGCATCGTACTTCCGTTCTCCCTTTTTGAGAAAGAACATGACTGGGTTGGTCATTGGGATTACAACGCCCTTGCCGTCTGGATGCAGACAAAACCCGGCGTCAGCACAGCGGGGTTGAATAAAAAACTAAAGGACCTCTTAAAACAGCATGACCAGGCTCAGGAAGAATTGTTTGCCTACCCGCTGACAAAAAGATACCTGTACAGCGAGTTCAAAAATGGACAACCCCAGGGTGGAAAGATCATACTGATCGTTCTCTTAGGCGCCATCGGGCTGTTCGTCCTGGTGATAGCCTGCATCAATTTTATGAACCTCACCACTGCCCGCAGCGAATACCGGGCACGGGAAGTGGGTGTACGAAAAACATTGGGCGCCTCCCGGCCACGGATCATTATCCAGTTCCTCACCGAAGCCATGCTGATGACCTTTATCGCATTGTTCCTGAGCATATCCTTTGTCTCCTGGTTCCTTCCCGTGTTCAGACAGCTCACAGGCACCCGTCTTTCTTTCGATATATCAAATTTTTTCACCTGGGGCAGCATCCTGGCCATCGGATTATGCACCGGCCTGATAGCAGGCAGCTATCCCGCCCTGTTCCTCAGCAGCTTCAAGCCCGTAAAAGTTTTAAAGGGAGTCATCGGCGCCCGCAAGGGCGGAGCCTTTATCCGTAAAGCCCTGGTGACCTTCCAGTTCGTCATTTCCATTTTTTTGATCACCGGCACCATCGTGCTTTACCTGCAGGTAAAACATGTAGAACATCGCCCCATCGGATACGACCTGACCAACCTCATCGACATCCCGGCACGGGGAGATATGTCAGGGAAGTTCTCCCTGGTGAAAAATGAATTGCTAAAAATCCCCGGCGTGACCACCGTTTCCGGAGGTACGGATAACCTCACCCGTTTTGGCGGACAGACAGACGGCATTCAATGGCCCGGGAAGACCCCTGATCAGAATTTCCTGGTCTTCATCAGCTGGGTACAATATGATTGGGTAAAGACAGCGGGCCTGCACCTGGCGGAAGGAAGAGATTTCAACCCCATCTATGGGACAGACACGAATGCCTGTCTGCTGAACCAGGCGGCGGTAAAAAAGATGGGACTAAAAGCGCCCGTGGTTGGCACTAAGCTGGGGAATACCACCGTCATCGGTGTGATAGATGACTTTGTGTTTAACAATCCTACCCGCGCATTCCAGCCCATAATGATCAACCTCAGCAGGGGCAACATGGATCATTTCTTTGTACGCCTGCAAAATGACGCTTCGTGGCGCGAGAATCTTGACCGCATCGGACAGGCCTTGAAAAAAGTGGATCCTAACTATCCTTTCGAGTTCCATTTTGTCAGGGAAGAATATGAAAAGAAAATGGAAGACGGCCGTTCTGCGGGACTGCTGTTAAATATAGCGGGAGGATTCGCCATTTTTATATCCTGTATGGGACTTTTCGGGCTTTCCGCCTTTTTGACCGAACGGCGCACAAAAGAAATAGGCATTCGCAAGGTACTTGGCGCCAGCGTGTCAAGGATCTGGTTCCTGCTCACCCGGGAATTCCTGGCGCCCGTCCTGCTGGCCTGTCTGATCACATTCCCCCTGGCTATATTGGCATTGCATGCCATGCTGCAACAGATGGATTATCGCATCACGCTGGCCTGGTGGATGTTTGCGGCCGGCGGACTGTTGTCCATCCTCATCGCGCTGGCCACTGTCAGTCTCCAGGGCATCAAGGCTGCTGTAGAGAATCCTGTGAAGTCATTGAGGACAGAGTAAGGGACGACTGCTCCAATGATTCCTCCAAATGTACAGGAGAAGACCGCACACTGTACTTATCACGGTAGCTGCTGGGCGTCATACCCACCGTCTTCTTGAACAGTTGACGAAAAGTTTTCTCATCATTGTATCCGGAGGCGATCATGGATTCCAACACTCCTCCGGAAGCCTGTTCCAGCACTTTCTTGGCAGCCTCGATCCTCGTCCGCTGCAGATACTCGATAAACGTAACGCCCGTGGCCTGCTTAAACCTGCGCGCCAGGTTACGGCGGCTGGATGGGATATCATTGATCAGTTCTTCGATGGTATTTACTTCCGCATAGTCCCTGCGTATACGCTGCTGCAGCTGGCTCACCAACTCATCATGATGCGCCTGCGAAGGCCGGAAAGTTGCAAAATAAGTTTGCTGCTCCCTGTCCATATCGATGGCAAAATACTTAGCCGTGCGAATAGCGATCTCCCGCCCACAATAATTCTCGACAAGCAACAGGAGCAGGTGAAAACTATTGGTAGACCCGCCGCTGGTGTAAATATCCTGGTCCTGGGTTACCACGGCATGGGCCTGCAGCTTTACGGCTGGAAAGGCCGCGGCAAATCTGCCGGTAGCATCCACATGCGTAGTAGCCGTCTTATTATTCAATAGCCCCGTTGCCGCCAGCAGGAACGCCCCGGTACAAACACTGGCAATAGCAGCTCCCTGGCGACGCTGAAAACAAAGCCACCTTACAGACTCCTCATTGTCCCGGATGGCCTTCTTCATATCGGTGTTGGCAAAGGCAGGAATAAGGATCAGGTCATAACGGTTCTCCCCCTCCAGCCTCTCCACCTGGTATTGACCATAGCCAGAGGAATAAGCTCCGTCACTCAGCACATGTATCCTGAAAAAAGGAGGATGCCCCTCCTCTTCATAAAAACTATTGACCGTCTCGAATACATCCAATATGGCCGCCACACTCAACAGGCGGTGATACTGCGTTAATAAAACACCCATCTGTACCATCTCAGTCGTTTTAGCAGTTTTAGCAAATTTTCGCAACACGCAATCCTACGTTATCCGTATTTGCAATTTAATTACATTGTCCTAAATCCCCCCTCCACCCATCATTTTCTTGCTTATCGGTGTGGTTGACAATAGGACTGCCATTTCTGTTGCACGAGATGGAAAGTTTTCAACGGATGACCGTTATTCGTCTATGAATGGTAAGTTCAACGGACCAGGATGACAATACCCGTACGGGTGACCTGTCCACAAAAAGACCTGGCCCTGATAACATAGACATATCCGCCAGTGGGTTGTATCTCGCCGTTGTAAGTGCCATTCCAGCATTCAGATGGGTTTTTTGTGGAAAAGACCCGGGCCCCATGCCGGTTGAACACGGAAAACTCTTCTACAGTCACCTGTCCCCAGCGTTGTATGCCAAAACAATCGTTATGTCCGTCTCCATTGGGTGTAAAACTATTGGGGACAGCCAGGACAGTCTTGCTATTCACCGGCGCATTGATCACAACGGTATCCAAAGACGAACATCCATTGGAGTCCGTCACCTGAGCAATAAACATAGTGGTACTGTCCACCGTTGCCACCGGATCAGGCGAGGTTGCATCGCTCAACAGGAATGCAGGCGTCCAGCTATAACTGTTCCTTCTCCCGGTGCTACCCGCGGAAATACGGATAGGCGTCCCACCACATACATCGATCGTCTGGGCCGGCGCCACAGGAGGCAGGGAATAAACCACCATCGGCGTACTGTCAGCGCCGGTACATCCGTCATCCGTGGTGTAAGTATAGATGAGCATATGCGTACCAGCGCCGGCACGTAAAGGCTGGAAGTTACCTTGTGCATCTATACCGGCGCCACTATAAAGACCAGTCCCGGCCAGACCGGAAATCTCTTGCCCAGCAGTGATCATAAAGGGATGCTTATTATAACAAACGCCTTCCAGGGGAGAAAATTCCACGGTAGGGGATGTATACAGATGAAGATTGACCGCGGGAGACGTAAACCCCGATGTACGGATACACCCGGTGGAGTCGGTGATCGCCAGCAGCGAATAGTCGGTGGATGCGGACAAAGGCTTCAGTTTTATCTGCCCGTTACCTTCCAACGTTTTAGTATAAATGCTTACACCGTCGGAGAGTTGAACTTGAAAAGGCTGGATGCCGCTGCCGGCCGTAAAGTAAAGGACGGCGGAGTCCGCGCTGCAAGCCCTGCTCCCGGAAATACCACCCTGGGGCAACGGGTTGATCACCAGCTTTGAGGAAAGATTACTGGTTGTCTTACAGCCATTGACGTCCGTAATAGTATGAAGTTTGAATGTCGTAGAGCCGGGGGTTGTCAACGGATGTGGCAGGATCATCGGTGAATGACCATCCAGGTTGTTCTGCGTATAACTGTTGCTGCCGTCATCGTATTCAACGGAAAAAGGAGCTGTCCCATCGGTGGTTGCAAACAACAGGACAGGACTGCTGCCATAACATACAGTATCTCCCTTAAACATGCCAAGAGGAGCCGGATCTATCCTCACCTGCCTGCAGAAAGAGGTTTGGGTAGGCAATCCCAGATCCACCAGTAAATTGATATTATAAAGCCCGGCCCGCTGATAAGTCACAGGTGACGGGTCTTTTACATTGGAACCCGGAATATCCTGGCAGCCGGCAAATCGGATGCGTGTCAGCGTATTATTGGAGTTATTGAGGATAAAAGCATAGATATCATTTCCCACCCTAAAAAGATCCGATATTGAATGAGGAAAACTCAGGTTCCCCGTGTTACCCAGGTTGGTAGCCGCGGGTGCGGAGGTTATATCTGTGCCGAAATTCAGCTTCACCAGGTCATTGCTTGTCTCATTGACGACAAATCCATAGACCCCATCACAGGTGGTAAAAAGGGACACATCCCGGGGAAAGGACAGCATCCCTCCGGGGTTTCCGATATTCACCCCCACCGGCGTATTTTGAAGGGAGGCTCCAAAGCTCAGCCGTGTGAGAGAATTGGTCACCCTGTTGGCGATAAGAGCATACCAGTTCTGTTGGTAGTTGACAAAAGTGAAGCCAGCGGGATAGTTGATATTACCGATATTCCCCAGGTTAACACCCGTGGGTGGGTTTGTAAAATCCGGGCCAAAGCTCAGTTGTGTGATCGTATTGTCATTCACATTGATGGCGAATCCATAGTAATTACTGCCTTCCTTTGCCACAAAAAGTTCATGTGGAAGATTGAGCCCGCCCACATTGCCCCAGTTGGTAGCCGCAGGCGTACTCGTAAGCGAACTCCCGAAATCAATCTTTACAATCCTGGGACTGGAATTGACCGCCTGGTTACCTCCACCCACAATAAGAGCTGTCCACCTGCCATTCACCCGCAGCAGTTGTATGCCTTCACACTGGTTGGGCAGCGCATCGTTAAAGGTACCCAGATCTTCTGCCGTAGGGTTGTTTAACAGGCTGTTGCCGAAATTCAGCCGGATCAGATGCCCGCTGTTATAGCTGCACACCAGTCCATAAAAGTTTTTATTATCATCCTGGGCATAACAGCTGAATACAGGCGTAGAAAAAAGCCCGCCGGGATTTCCCAGGTTGATGGATTCGGGCGTCGAGTTAAAATCCGCGGCGCAAAAGCTCCAATAATAATTGGCGCCCCCGACGGTGGTATTCTGGATAATGACGGGCGTATTGACACAAGCGTGTTCCACGGTGGTAAAACCTGCCGTGACTTGCGGATAAAGAGGATTTATAATAAACAACAATAATACGAATAAGGCGGATCTCATAGCAGCTGGGGCTTAGCCACAAGATAGGAGGAAATCCTTATCACAGCAAATACCAGAAATTGTTGTACCCATTGTGCGCCGGCTTCAATGCAGCGTTATCTTACGAATTCGATTGTCCGCTCCCGACACATATACATTACCCTGTGGATCTACGGCCACACAGATAGGATCGTTAAAGCTGGCCTCTGTAAGGCTGCCATCGGTGGATCCCGACACACCGCTGCCGGCCAGCGTAGTGACCGTTCCGTCCGGTGCGATCCTGCGTATGCGATGATTGCTCAGGTCCGCCACATAAATATTATTACTATTACCGACATCTAAGGCCAGCCCATAAGGTAAATTAAACCGGGCTGCGACACCGGCGCCATCCGTATAGCCCGACGTCACGTCCCCCGCCATGGTGCTTACAGTCCCACTCGGGTAAATGGCCCTGATCTTGTTGCCCGGGTAATAATCAGAGACAAAGAGGACGCCCTGTGTATTGATGATGATGCCACCCATGGAAGCAAATCCCGCCGTGGTAGAGGACCCATCGTTGTCCCCATATGTCCCATTGCCTGCCACCGTGGTTACTGTCCCATCTGGAGTTATCATCCGGATACGGCTGTTTGACACATCGGCAACAAAGATATTTCCATTTCCGTCCGCCACCAGGTCAGTGGGTCCCGAGAAACGGGCGGCGCTGCCTTTGCCATCCGCATATCCATGGGCCGTATCACCGGCCAGGGTAGTGACAGTTCCCGTCGTAGATATCTTCCGGATACTATTGCTGTTCAATTCCGAAGTATAGAGATTGCCCTGGGCGTCGATGGCCAGACCTTCAGGAAACTCAAACATTGCGGCGGCAGCCGGACCGTCCCTGTGGCCATATGTTCCGTTGCCCGCAACGGTAGTCACCATCCCATTCGGAGTTATCTTCCGGATGCGGTTGTTATAGCGGTCGGCCACGTAAAGATTCCCCTGTGCATCCGTCACCATGTGACGGGGGGTATTAAATAATGCAGCCGTGCCCTGTCCGTCGGCAAATCCTCCCGTACTTCCTGCCAGCGTGCTGACTGTATTTACCGAACTGGTATTCAGGATGTACCAGAAACTGTTGATCCCGAGGGCTTCTATAGCCCCCACTTGCATGGTAAAACCCATCCCCGCCCTGTCACCCCAGGCCGGGTTGGGCGGAATATTGGAATAAGCCGGCACCTTTACACTTACCTCCGTATTGGACCAGGAGAGTATCAGCGGCAAAGGAGAAAGAGCATTGCCATTATAGAGAAAGGTTACTTTAGAGTCCGCCGTCTTAACACCAAAAAAATGCCCGCGGATGACCATCGTATCACCCGCACGGTATACGGTCTGATTGAGCCCGGGATATCTTGGAGGTACCTGATAATGGAATACATCGCTGGATACCCCCGCACCCACCACTATTATATCCGCAAGATTCACGGGGATATGATCCTCCCACGAAGCATCGCTGCATCTCAGTTCGACAGGCTTCGAAGGATCAGTGGGCCGTATGATATCCGATATCACTACCTCGACCCCATTTACCTTTAGATGGATATCGCTATTCTGCGGAGGGACGTAATAGACGAATGCAGAATATCCGCTGCCGTCGGCCCATCCCCGCTTTGCATCGACGATACGCGGTTTGCTGCCGACACCCGTGCCACGGCCATACGTAAACACCGGGCCTTCCCCCTCTCTGCCATCCACAGTGACATGCACTTTTCCCGTACCGGTGGTATCCACCAGGTGCACCAGCAGCACCGTACTGGTGGAAGGCGAGTCCACGACGAACGCCACGCCATTGACGGTGACCTTATTGGCGGATGGACTGACGCTAAAACCGCTGCCATACAACCGTATCTGATCACCGATGACCCCCGAGGCAGGATACAGACTGTCGATGACAGGGTGATCCGGGGGAAGATCAAATACATTTTTTTTGGCGCATGTGGAGAACAGCAGACACAGCGCCCCAAGAAACAATATGGTAATTATATTCTTCATAAAACTCATTTTCTGCGGATGCTCTTTTCACCCCCTTTGCTGCTTTCGACGTTCTGGCTGCGGACGCTGATGGCATAGACATACAATTGATCAGGCATCACCGCCTTGTCGATATACACCGGGTGGTCTGCCGGCACCTCTCCTATTTTACGGTATTGCTTTTCCTTCAACGTCCGGCGATAGAGCAGGTACTTCGTCTGTGTGTCCATGGTATTCACCGAAGACGGCACGCTGACCTCGATCCCCTCCTTTATATTCCTCAGACCAAAGACAGGAGGCGCTGCCATAACATCCGTCCCCGAGAGATCCACCTGGGCCAACGTGGAGAGGATGCTTTGATTCCCCCAGGCGTCAACTGCCGTACATCCATATTCATAAACCCCCGCCGGGATGTTCGTAGTGTCGACAAAAACAGTGGACTGCCAGAGACGCATGGTCAGCGGCTGAAAATATGTGTCTCCCTTTTTTCTTTTATAAACAAGATACCCCGTAACGCCCGCATCGCTTAGTGAAACATCATTCCAATGCAGTCTCACGCCTTGCGGTGTAGCCCTTGCCGTAATACCCGCCGGCGAGGTAACAAGCCGCGTCCCCGGCTGCACCATGCTCACAGGAGCCGATGTATCACCCCATTGCATATCCATATTCATGGCGCTGACGGCGTATACATACGTGGTCCCCGGCTGCAAATGTTCGACGCTATCGATAAACACCGTGTCACGCACAGCGGGAGAAATTACCTGTAGATTTTGCTGAGAGGTGCCCCGAAGGATATAATAAGCAAAGATATCCAGCTTGCCGTCGGCCTGCCAACTCAGACGGACATCCCGGCGTTCCGTAAAAGAATATGCCAGCCCTTGCGGACGCGAAGGACGCCCCTCTCTTTTTTTGGTGGTCACCGTCACCAGGGCAGGCGTAGTGCGCCCCCCCTGGGGTAAATGGATCAGGATAGGCTCTACTCTATAATAATATTGCGCACCCCCTAGTACCCTCCTGTCAAGATAAGAGACTGCCGAGGCAGGTAAGGTATCGGCCACTATATAGTCGCTGGTGGCCGATCGGGATTTTAGCACCAGCAGACCGCTGTAATAGGCTTTCGCCGGCAGGCTGTCCCAATGCAGCTCGACACGCCCAAATGTATCCCTTGCCGTTAGATGAGTGACGGATAGGGTATTATTCATATTCAACGCCAGCAGACGTACCGTGTCGGAGGAAAACCCCGCGTTACCCGCTATGTCCTCCGGTCTGACAAACAGCTGCAACTTGCTACCCGGCACGGTAGACATGCTATACATGGCAAAAAGCGTATCCCTCCTGGAGTAGACCATCACACGCGCGCTTGCGTTCCCATTGTAAAAAACATTGGCATAAGGCGCTTTCCCTTTTACGGCATACCAGGTGACCATCGCCGCACTGTCGGACACATAAACATTGTATTTTTTAAATACAGGCATCGGGCTGTACTGGACCTCTCCCAAACCCATCTGGTACAAAGTACGCGTGCCGCCCTGTTCGGCCACTTCCATTCTATAGCTGACGCCTATATCCCGCCGCGTCGCAGTCCTGTCTATATATAACACGCCTAACGCTTCCAGCACATTGGAGGCGCTGCTGTACAGACCCAACGTATCCAGCTTGCCGGCCTTTAGCTGCGTATACAGGTCTTCCACAGACTTGAGCTTTTTTCTTTGCAGTATCTCTTGCAGCAGCTCTCCGTCGAGCTTTTTTGCCAGCTCGGCGGCGCTTGCCGGAAAGTTCATGGTCGTCAGTTTTCTAAACCCACCGCCCTTCTTATCTTCCTTATACAGGGTAAAGGTCCGTCCCGGGGCCGGTCGCTGCATATGCTGTCCCTTGACATAGGCAAAGAGATAAACGCCCGAAGGTCCCGGCATTACGGGTGAATCGAATACGCCCTGGTTGTCCTGCTGCGCCCATACAGCAGATGATAGTATACAAAATATTGTTGCTGTTATTACCCGGTTCATTGTCGTTTTATTTAGAAGCAGGGGGTCGTGTCCCCTCCCGTCCTTGCCTTAAAGTTTAGTCCATCCCTTTGCGAAAAGCTGAAGTCCAGCGAAGCATTGCCACAGATCTTAAAAGCTCCGCCGAAACATCCATCCCATACAGTTACAATTTCATTACAGCCGGCATCACAGTCACCCGCGCCAAGCCCCGCGCCTAATTCAAACCTGCCGGTGGCCGTAGCCCCAAAATTCCAACCCAACGACGGACTACGCCCGCCTTCAACAAGATAGCACAGCCCCGCATTGACGCTTATACAAGCGATCTTCGCCACACAAGCCTCCGCACCCGCATCGAATTTGCCGCCAAATTTTATACGAAAGGCCCCTTCTTCCAAGTTGAGCAATAAGGAGGCCTGAAAACCCGTCTCCGCCCAGATCTTCGCGCTGGCGATATACAGGTCAAAACCCACCGGATTGTCACGGGGGATACCCACATGGGTAGCGGTATTGATATAGACCCCGGAAAACCGCTGCTGCATATATTCATCGGGAGCATACTGGAAATATTGGGATACCAGACCGCCGCGGGTCTTCGGGTCTTTTACCCGTATACCTATCGCCATCTCGCCATGGTTATCGATCAGACCCAATAATTTCACCTGTATGGCACAACCAAGAAAGGCAAATTCATCATCCTTCTTGGCGCTGATGATCAATGCTCCGTCGATGGACTGCTGCGCCAGCCCTTCCAGCGGCGACATATCCGAATGCACTTGGACGGTGAAAGTACGTTCAGGTCCGTTGAACACAGCCTCTGCATGGGCCGCTTTCAGATAGCCGCCGATGACGACATCTCCGTAACCTTTCAGGATCCCGGCGCTGGATACCGTGATACCAACGGGATCGAGCGCTACCAGGGGACCTGTCCCCAGGAAGGAGAGCTTGCCCCTTATGTCCACGGCAAACCCGCCGTTGGGTCCACCGGAAATATAGTTAAATCCTCCCCCGATGCCGTCCAGGGTCACCAGCACGCCTATCGGTATGGGAGGCAGGTTGGTAAAGAAGTTGGCGCCCAGGTCCGTCACGCCATTACGGTTGAAATAATGAAAGTCGATAGACGCGTTGATAGGCGTCCCCGTTATTCCCACGCTGCCGGCCCCTGCAAAACCATTGTCCTTAAATTCGACAAGGGCCGAGGCCTGCAAGACAGGTACATCCAGCTTTACACCCAGCTTGTCCACGGTAAAGACGGGTCCGCCGGCGGATCTTTTTACCTTGATATCTCCTATTTCAAATTTCAGGATGGAGAGATCCGCCTTAAACTCTCCCTGGATGCCGATGTACGGCGTATTATCCTTCATATTCAGATAGAGATTGGAGACAGCAAATCCAAAAGGCCCAACGGTCGTGCTATAATTCACGGGTGTCTGCAGAGAAAAATCCCCATTTGTCAGCACCTCGAAAGAGGGTATCTTAAAAGGCTTGTCAAGGATAGGCACGTTGACCTTAAAACTTGCCCGCCCTCCGATCCTGTAGACATTGCTGTTGCCAACCCTGCCAAAGCTCAGCGGCACGCCGTCGGTGCTGAGCGACGCCAGCGACATGATATTTATTCCTCCGTCCGGGATCAAAAAGCTCCCGCCAAATACCCCATCCTTTGTCATGGCCAGGTCAGTAAAGGACACCTGCGAAACATCCGAACCGGGAATGTTCAATGCCAGCGCGCCGCCCAGCGTAAAGCCATCCTCGTTAAATACGAGTGCACGGATAGCTGCCTTCCAACTGCCGATGCCCAGATCGGGAATATTATCCTGTTTCAGCAGTACCGCGCTGACAGACAAGGCGCGATTGATGGCGAGTTTGTCGATACCGATGGACAACGATTGGATAGGTCCCAATGCAGGCGTCCCGATGGAGCCGGAACATTGCAATCCATCCTTGTCTACGGCCACAGCCTTGCCCAGTTGTACGGCAAACCCATATACATGCGCGTTGACAGCGGCACTTTCAGTGACGAGGTTATAGCCTTCGGCAGTCTGCTGCGCACCGGCACTACTAAAGAGTGTTAACGGCCCCGCAGTGGTCCCACCCGCCGCAGCCAGCCATAGGGTGGATGTATTATCCAATGTCCAGCCGCGATAGCCTTGTATCGCCGCTGCGTCCAGCTTCATCTTTCCGGCAAGTTTGCCTGTCCCGCCGGCGCCTGTAAAAGTGAGCACATCGTCACCCGTCAGCCGCAAGGGAAGATAACCCATCAGTTTTAGCGGCAGCTCCGTCATATCTGTCGCCACTTTATTATCCTTGGGAAGGGCATTGCCGCCGGCATCAAAAGAGACGATCAATCCGCTGAAAGGAATGGAAGTCTCCGCCGTAAGAGATATATTCCCATCCGCCGGCCGGAGGTTGACAAAACGACCGCTCCATTTCTCCTGTGCGGAGCCCACCGGCGTCGCGTCGGAGAGTTCTATTTCAAAACCCAGCAGTTTGCCATAATTCTTTCCATTCCCTCCCTTGAGATTGAAGTCCACCGGACCGTCGGCAGGCAGGGTCTTATCAGGGTACTGCTGTCCTACATAGTTCGTTTTACTTGCGCTGATCGTATGCTTCCCCGCAGGCGCCAACATGGTATAGCTGCCCGTTATATCAGAAACCACGGCCGTAAATTCCTGGTCATCCAGCATGATCCGCGCACCCGCAAGGGCCGAGCTCCCCGAAAGGACCTTGCCCGTCACCTTTACGCCTTTTTTCAAAGAAATGGTGATCACCTGTTCCTTCCCCGTCTCCGTGAGAGTCATGGACCGTTGGTCGGCCGCACAGCCTGATCCTGCCGGAGGTACCAGCGTCACTACCGTGGCCCCCCCAAAGCCTTCATAGTACCATTCTCCATTCACATCCGTCTTATTGGTGCTGTCAAAGACGGTGATACGCGTATCCGGGATACCCTTCCCCGTGCTTTCATCTATGACACGAAAACGGGCTTTGCCCACTATTTTATCCAGGTATCCCACGTCTTTTAAGTCCACCGCAAACTCCCGGGGTGTCTCATATTGCGACGACGGAGATGGAGTGGACAGACCAAAGGCTGCGGCAAGACTGGCATTGAAAGTGGTTGCCGCCAGCGCTCCCTGCGGTTTGTTTGCCGGAGCAAGACCAAACATCTCCGCGGAAAATTTATTGCCCCGCGCTACGGAAGCGAGCACCGTCTGGGATTGACTGACACGGGAAAGGGTCATCTGACTCTTTTGCATGGTAGTAAGCACGAGCCATTTAGACTGGTAGGTATTGTCCTTATTATTTGTCAGCTGAGGGACATTGATAGTGATATCCTTCACTACAAAGCCTTCTTTTTCCAGGGTAACCGTGTGCGTTCCAGGGAAAATGCTGAACTGGAATAGTCCATCCGGCCCCGTCCGCGTAATGGTATTGCCCCTGACACTGATCACGGCGCCGCCCAGCGGCTTGCCAAGCGCGTCCACCACTCTTCCCACTACATCGGCCACATCCGCCTTCACCGAGAAATCGACAAATTTGGAAGCTCCCTTCGCCAGCTTGAACGAAGCCTGTTTATTACCATCCGTATACAACACGGAGAATTTCCTGAACTCGGCAGGCGTATTGATGACATCCACGATGATGTCCGCATTATCCACCATCGCGGGCAAGGTGACATAATATTTACCCAGCTCGTCCGTCGTCGTCGTAATGGCCCTATAGCCATCAGGCACAGCGCTCACCTCCGGCTCAGGCGAAAGCAAGTCGGTCAATCGCTGCACTGCGATCACATTATTATTTTTTGCCTCCAGGACCACGGGCTTGGCAGCACTTTGCCCGGCCAGGTTGGAAACAAGATTTAACAGGGACTTCGAGCCAAGACCGCCACCGCCGCCACTTGCAGACAACGGTGCCCCGCCTGCGGAAAGTTGCGGTATGTTCGTTGCAAGGTTCTTTACACCCACGAACGCATTCGGGTCCAGCGTGCCGGGCACCCGCTGTTTTATAACATACATGACACGCACGGTAGCGCCTTGTACAGGTAAAGTGCCTCCTTTCTCACCCAGCGGGAGAGATACTTTACCTTCGATATGCGATGGTTTTTGAACAAGCTTGTAAGTAAGCTGCGCCTGCAATATCTTGTCGGCAGGCAGCGGGACATTCAGCACGCTGACACTGGAACGCAAATCCCAGAAGCTGGCGCTCGCTGGTATGAGCCGGACATAGAGGTTGCCGCCCAGGAACACCCGACCGGCGCCCACGGCTTCCGTCTTCGAGATCGTGAGAAACGACTTGTCGGGCGCAGTGGCAATGATCGTATCGGTAGCAATCTCCATCATCTGGATGCCATCGATCATTACCATACTCTTTTTTGCAGTCCCTGTCTGCCCTTCATTCACCAGCCAGGGACGGGCCTGTATATCGTCCGCACGACGATAGATATGGACACCGTAACTTTTTTCTTTGTCCGCCGCCTGATCATCAAAGATTGCTTTGGGGAAAAACCGGATCGTCCTGGCCAGCAGCGTGCGGCTGCCGATGTCATTATTGGTTGCCGTGAGTACAGACACGGGTAATGAAAAACTCGGATTCTCAAAGTCGGTGGTACTGACGGACAACGTCAGGGAAAGCAGCCCATTGCTCGCGTCAAAGGCAGGGTCCAGGAACTGCAGCGTATAATTGCCGTCCGCATCCGTCTTGCCTGTTGCCAGCAAGGTGCTATGTTGATTACCCGACGCAAAGGCCCCGGTCAGCGTGACGGATAGGCCGGGTATGGGGAAGCGATCCGTAGCCGAGTCCGGTGTCACCGATTGATAGGTGCATTCGGTGGCGGGATTGCCTGAGCCGGAGACGATGTCGGTGGGCAAGGGTGGCGGCGGCAAGGTTATCACACGGTCGGCTACCCGTCCGGCAAGGTTGCTGACGGCAGACGTGGTTCTCCGGAGTGTCGGGTCGGTGTTCATCGCCGCAAGCACATTCATTTTGATAAGGGGCGTCACCGTTTTTTGCACCGCAAAGGCGCTGCTGGAAGAGAGGGCGCTGACATAAGTGGACGGAATGGGAGCCTGGGTCACGGCAAAGGAAACCCCGGTCCTGCTGGTGATGGCAAGACTACCCTGTTCCGACTTTTTAAATGTCCCCAGTAACCTGCCCTTCAATGTATGCGTGGCATATTCCACTTTCCCGCCACTGCCCTGCCCTTGCCCCTGCTGTGCGCCGGGATCGCTTACCCCCGGAGCCCCATAAGTGAATTGTACTACCTCGCTCCGTCCGTTATTGCGAAAGGTGCCCCCGCCCAGGGGGTCGGAAGCAACGACCATCATGGCATACGTACGCCCTTCCTGTAATCGAGGATGCTGGATGGAATAAAGGAACAAAGGGGTACCCCTCACCGTGGTTTCGAAAAAAGGCGTCGATGCGGAAAGGATGGCGTCATAGGGGTTACGTTTTTGAAATATCTCAACGATCCGAACCAGGTACTCCGTGGAAGGAGGGGCTCCGGCAGGCGTCGTCCACCGGATGGGGATGCTCTGCACCGCCATTGGCGTGATGTCCTGCTCGTCATAAGGGTTCAGGATCATCGGCGGCTCCAGGAGCGCTACCGTAAATATATTGCTGCACCCCAGCGGGTCCTCCTCCGATAAAGGTTTACGTGTGGCGGCGTCAACGGCACGGACACACAGCTGATACGTACCTTCGGGCAAACCCTGTTCGCCAAAGACGGAGGGCTTGATGCTGGCGCTGCCGGACAGATAGACGAGGTTATTGGCATCGAAGAGATAGGAAGACTCGATGGCATTCAGCCTCCTCGTCTCAAAGGGCTTCAGATCAATAGTAGTAGGCGGCTGATAATTTTTCCCCGTCATGACCGTCACGCCATTATCGCCTGTAAGCTTACCCGTCAGGTAGACGGAATGCGGTACTTGTTCATGGTTCACCAGGGTAAGGGTCACCAGTCCCGGGTTGTCCCTGAACTGATAGATCTTGGTGGGATATCGGCCGTCCGGCATCCGGCCCACCTGCACGCTGACCCCGATCTCCTGCTGGGCATATAACGTTGTGCCAGCCAGCAAAAGACAGACGGCCAGTGATATCCTGAATAATATGTCCTGTGATCTCATTGACATGTTATGTATGATTTGTATTATATCAGAAAGAAAGACCATAGCTTATTTCTCCCCTTGACTCCGAATATTTGGGATACACCGTCGTCGGGTGATCCGGCGTATTGCCCGTATAAAAACCCGTGATCCGCAATTGGTGTCTGCCATAAAAGTTATAGCGCCCCTGCAGCGATCCGGTGAGGATCGTCCCCTTCTCCCCGTTGCGCTTGCTGAGCAGGTATCCCCCGCTGAGCGAAAAGACAAGCTTATTCTTCCACCAGCTTTTGGAGCCGCCTAATGTCACCCCATCGTTGCCGTCTGACAACACCGGGCTTTTCATCTTGGTATGATTCAGGGAAAGGAACAGGGATGCCTGCGAAGGCACCAGGTTCGCCTGGTAGGTAAAAAGATAGTTGCCGGTGTTGATGTCCCCATTGAGACTATCCGCTCTGCCGGGATTGAGCTCCTTTGCCTGGCTGAGGTTCGCCGAAAAAATAAAAGAATGGGAAAGGACGGCTCCCGGAATCATATACCTTGGCGTCACCGATATCTGGGTGCTGGATTGCACCACTTTCAACGAGTCTGCAAAGCGGATGGTCTTTACGGTCTGGTTGACGGAATAATTGCTGTAACTGCCGTCGATGCCAAAACGCTGGCTAAGGTCTGCGCTAAGATTGGCTGATCCGATGACCTTACTCGCCTTCGCCCTTTTGCTACTGGTGAGATCATCCCGCTGCAGCCCCAGACTGCCGCTGAACCTTATCCTTCTTTTCCACGCCGTAAAGGCCGGCGCGATCGTATAATTCTCCAGGTCATTATTCAGAAAATAGGCTCCCATGGATTGGAACCCCGGATCCACACGCCTGTACTGCAGCTTTACAGAAAAGAGTTTTGATTTCCAGCGGATGGCTGCGTCCACTGCGCTGAATAATTCGGAGCTGGTACGGACATGCACGAGATCTGCCAGCTTTTTGACATCCTTTTCATAGGAAGAGTCCTGGATCAACGGCGAGTTGATATTGTTGGTATAAAGACTCAACGCTCCATTACTTTCGAAAATAAGATGCTGCCGCCAAAAGCTCATCCGGAAATTGTATCCCGTCACCGTATTCTCGGCGGGCGTGATGCCGGAGGAATCTGCCAGTCCCTTGTATTGCCGCAAACTGTTGGGGTCGTCTTTTGCTTTCAGGGCAATGAGGTCGAAGAAGCTGCTCTCCGTACCATACCCGATACGTACGGCCATACCCGTGCGTTTGTAGGTAAAGTTGGAAAAATAGAGACTTTGCGTAGTATCCAGGGCGGTCGCCTTGTTGAGCTGCCCGTACATGGCGGCAAACCGGAATTTGCCCGGGTTCAGCTCCACTCCTCCCCCCAAAAAGGTATGACCCGCCAAAGTATAGGGAGAAAAGGTAAGGTTCCTGTAGCCGGCATGGACCGTCACCCATTTGTAGGAGGGGCTTAGACCAAATTGATTAAAAGGTTGATTAAAACTACTTTGCTGCTTGCCGATGACAAAGGATACAGGTATCTGCATGCCATAGAGCGAAAGCACAGGCGACCCCGTAATGACATAATTAAAAGGCAGGTACCTGTCCGGTATGCCGTCGGCTTTATAAAAAATAGAGGTCAGACTGATATTACCCGAAATAGTGACGGGTTTTGCATGCAACATTTGCTCCACTTGCTGCGCATAAACACCGCCCCACAGACAAAATAGGGACGCGCAGGTGAGAAGCAGTAACTTTCGGTACATATGGGATGACTTTAACAACGGCCGGGGTAAAAGTACCGCTCGCGTTGACGCTCCGGCATACCCTTTTTGAGTGAACAACCGATAATAAAGAAGACATTTTTTCATACTATGCCAGTCAGTTGAGCGTAAAATAGTGAAGGCGTTACGGACTTTTACGCTTTGTATCCGTAACGGACGGTATTGGTTACAGACGACCCAATCTGGTAGTCTAACCGTCTAACAGCGCTGTTTTATACGCCCGTCTACGAAAGCGTGTCGTTTGTCGATGATTTTTTTATAATATTCGGGAAGGTGTACAATTGTTTTAAATTTGAAATATCATGGATCCGGCATCAGCATATTTCAACTGGGGGCGGCTGGGCAGGAAGCTGCTAAAACATCTGCTTTTCTGGGTAATAGTAACCACCTATTTTGCGTGGGGCTTTGGTTTTGGCTACAAATACAAGGACTCTTTCCTGAATGCCGCCCTATACCTGCCGGGTTTTATGCTGGTCGTATATTCGCTGATCTATTTTCTCATTCCCCGCTATCTTTTTAAAAGAAAATATACCCCGTTCTTTATCGGCCTCTTCCTCGTGCTGGCGCTTTGTTATACTTACAACACCCTGGCGCAGCTGACATTGATCAATATGAAAGGGCTCGGGTTCACCATGCTAACAGGCAAAGGTATCCTCCCCTATATCCATGTGGCGGGTATCGCCATCTCCATCAAGCTGCTAAATCATTGGTATCAGCAGAAACAGCAAACCATCGAAGCGCAGGAACAACGGGCCGTTGCTGAACTTGCCCTGCTGAAGTCACAACTGCACCCCCACTTTTTATTCAACACATTGAATAACCTTTATTCCCATACTTTGGAACAATCCCCGCAAGCGCCTGAGATTGTGCTAAAGCTATCCCATCTGCTGCGGTTTATGATCTATGAAAGCAGCGTTTCCCTTATTCCCCTGCGTAAGGAAGTATCCTTATTAAAGGAATATATGGCGTTGGAGCAGCTGCGCTATGGCGACAGGCTGGATATATCGATCACCATTACAGGAGACATCGAGCGACACCGGATCGCCCCGCTCCTGCTGCTTCCATTTTTCGAAAATGCTTTCAAACATGGCGTCAGCAACCAGATAGAGCAAAGCTGGATCAGCTTTTACCTGACGGTCACGGAATCGACTCTCCAATTCAAGCTGGTGAACAGCAGACAAGGCAAGGAAGAGGAGATCGGGACCAATGAAGCCGGCGGCCTCGGCTTACAGAATGTAAAAAGACGGCTGGAACTGCTGTACCCGGACAGGCATATGCTGGAGATAATGATGCGGGAGGAAGTCTTTATAGTGAACCTCGATCTGGTATTGGACGAAGAGGCCATTAAGAACTCCGACAACCCAATCACTACTTTAAAAAACGCTGAACATGATCTGGAAGTGCTTGATCGTTGATGATGAGCCGCCCGCTATCAAGGTCATCCGCAAATATGCGGAGATGGTGCAGCAGTTGGAAATTGCCGGAACATGCAATAATGCCTTACAGGCCATGGAGCTCCTGAAGACAAAAAAAATAGACCTGTTGTTCCTGGACATACAAATGCCCAAATTGTCTGGTACGGGTTTTATAAAGGCCTTGCAGCACCCGCCAAAAGTCATCTTCACAACAGCTTATAAGGAATTTGCCGCGGACGCTTTCGATCTGGACGCCGTGGATTATTTATTAAAGCCTATATCATTCGAGCGTTTTCTACGGGCCGTCAACAAGGCCACCGGATCGGGTATGCCCGTTGATACACCGGATAAAAATGATGATATCCAGCAAAGCTTTTTATATTTCCGGTCCGAGCGTAAGATGGTAAAAGTATTCCTCAACGATATTGTCTATATCGAAAGCCTGAAGGATTATATCAAGATCTTCCGGCAAAATGACAAACCTTTAATCGTAAAACAATCTCTTACCACGCTGGAAGCCATGCTGCCCAAGGACCTTTTTGCCCGTATCCACCGGAGCTTTATCGTCAGTCTGGCCAAGGTGACGGCCTATACCAATCACGACGTGGAGATCGGCGATATCGAGCTTCCCTTCGGGAGACAGTACAAATCCATCCGGGCTTTACGATCTGATGATAAGTAAATAACAATCAGCCTGATGCGCAGGGCTTGCATTTCTCAGGGAGATTGTGTATTTTGTCGCCGTCTTTCGTCCTTTCAATATCCCTCTTCAATATCCCCTTTTGTCCAATCCTGTTTTGTCCAAACCTCTGGATCTCCTCTCCATGTCTTAGAAAAATCTTGCGATCCGTAAACCCTATAAGCAAGATATATGAACGCCTTTTCCATCTCCGCGCTGCTGCTTACATTGATTGCATCGACACCTGTCCGCGCACCTCGCGAGTGGGTAAAAGAGGAAGATCATGTCAATGGACGTATCCCCCGCACAAAACTTGCAAAAATGCAGAGCGCTGCCGACGCCATGGTAGCCTTCCTCCAGGATTCCTGTTTCTCGGAGGCAGACTTCTCTCCTCTATGGCACGGCGAATATTTCCCGGAAAAGTTCAACATAACATGCAGATCGGAAGACAACAAAAGCCGGCTCACCATCATGGCGGGTGACCTAAGCCCCCTGTTGCGCTACCTGACGGTCAATGGCAAAGAGATCGCCGGTCTTCGTCCCGCTGATGGCGTACAAAAAGATTGTCCCTATTTTGAATACGAGAATGAAGAGGGTCAGCATATCATGACCTGGCTGGTGACCGGCAGGGACGGACAGTTGCCCTATATCCCCGTTACCAGGAAAGAATACTTACAGGAAGCCCGGGCAGAGCTGACCGCCATAAAGAACAGCATCATCGCAAACATCAGGTTAAAGACCCCCATCCGTCCCACAGCCATACAGACAGCGGAAAAACAAGCCGCCATGGATCAACTGAATAACCATTATTCCGGCACAGACCTCCAGGTAAGGATGCGGCTCTTTCTCCAGGACTATCAGAGCGATGAGGCCTACCTGCAGGACAATATCATAAAAGCTACCGCAGACCTGGATAAAACCCTGCGCCTTATAGATAGTCTGACCTTACGCAGCACCCCCGCAGAGCTAAACAAACCCGCCATGGTATCCGTGACAGCCGACACCTTCCGAGGATTCGAGGATAATGCCGCCGACAGGAATATGCTGGTACGCATGAACCCCGGCTACTTCAAGACACATCCCACGAATGAGAACGCCCGGCTTTTTCTTGTCAGCTGGAGCTATGATCCGTCCGTATCCGCCATCGCAAGCATCGACCGCCAGGTCCGGGAGAACATCGATTTCAGACAGCTGCAGGACATGCTGGGTAAATAGGTAAAAAATCTTTACCTTTTACCAAACAACGCGCTATGCCAAAGTTAACCCATGTGCTCCTGGCACTAACGGCCTGCCTGTTACTATTCAGCAGCTGCTACTCCTACCGCGTCGCCACCCACGCCCAGCCAGGCGCGGAAATGAATTCCAGGACAGCCCACTCTTTTTTCTGGGGCCTGGTCCAAAAACCCAAAGAGATCTCTACACCCATCTGCGACAGCCTCAACGCCAATGGGGTGGCCGTAGTACAGGTGAAGAACAACTTCGGCTATTCCCTTATTACCGTGCTGACGCTGGGGATCTGGGCGCCGGTGAGAATAGAATGGCAATGCAGCAAACCTTGTCAGATCAACGGTCACCTTTAAATCCACTATCATGAAAGTTATCAAAACAGGTTTCAGTACCTGGGAGAACAAACATGAAACCTTTGTACAAAAGATCAGGGACCTTTACGAGCTGGCAAACGATAATTCCCTGGGCCCCCTCGACAGCTATAACGACACGACAAAAGGACTGCAATCCCTCATCGGCGAGGCCATTACAAAACAACTACCCCTGCGGGCATTGGGATCCGGCTGGTCCTGGACAAAGATCGCCACAGCCGAGGAAGGCCTCATGCTGGACACCAAACCCCTGAACATGATATTCGACATATCAGGCGCCAGCGTAGCGAGTACCTATACAGGTGATCCTTCCAAACTTTTCCTGGCCCAATGCGGCAACGGGGTCTGGGAGCTCAGCAGGTTCCTTAAAGGGCGCAACCTCTCCTTAAAAACATCCGGCGCCAGCAATGGACAGACCATCGCGGGTGTGACAGCCACAGGGGCCCATGGCTCCGCCTTTGACGTAGGAGCCGTACAGGACTTTGTCGTCGGTATGCATATCATCGTCAGCCCTACCCGGCATATCTGGCTGGAAAGAGCCTCCGCACCTGTAGTCTCGGACACCTTTATACAACATTTACAGACAGAGCTGATACGTGACGACGATCTTTTTTACTCGGCCCTGGTCTGCTTTGGCAGCTTTGGCATCATCCACGGGGTCATGATCGAGACAGAAGACATCTTCCTCCTGGAAGCATCCATGTCCACCATGCCTTTTGACCCCAAGCTGATACAACTGATGCAAACCCTGGATTTCAGCAATACACAGCTTCAATTGCCCTATGGCGTCGAACGGCCTTACCATTTTGCCATATCCCTGAACCCTTATGATCTGGAGAAAGGCGCCTATGTCACTACCATGTACAAACGGCCCTACCGGCTCGGCTATAAGCCTCCCGTACGCAACCTTGAAGGTTTGGGACCTGGCGATGACGCCCCCTGCTTTATCGGCAAGCTTACACAAGGGATACCCGCCCTGGTGCCGACGCTCGTCACCAAACTACTGGCGTCCAACCTCACGCCCTATTCAAAACAATTCGGCATCCTCGGAGAGATATTCGACAATACTACCCTGCATGGCAAACTGCTCAGTGCAGCTGTCGGTATACCCATCAGCTATATCAAACAGGCAACGGACGTGCTGCTGGCCGTCAATAAGACCGACGGGCCTTTTGCAGGACTGTTTGCCTACCGGTTCGTAAAGAGGTCCGGGGCAAAACTTGCCTTCACCCGATTTGACTACACCTGCGTGCTGGAGCTGGATGCGGCATTCTCCGATGCAACCTATGCTTTTTATACGGCCGTATGGAAGAAGTTCGAAGAAGAGAAGATTCCTTTCACCTTCCACTGGGGGAAAGTAAATGAGCTGGACTTCACCCGCATCAGCAATATGTATGGGGACGATGTCAAGACCTGGCTGGCGTCCCGCAACAAGCTGCTGGACACGGACACCAAAAAAGTATTTACCAATGCTACGCTAACCAAATGGGGTTTGGATGTATAGGCTATTATTCGTCATAATACTCAGTGCACAAGTGGTGCGTGCCCAGACACCAGATAGTCTTCTGCTTGAACTAAAGACGATCAATACGTCGTCCGCCGGCGCTCTGCTGTCCCACCGGGCCTTGAATGTCTTTCTTTCGGAAGCCGCCGGCTACTATATGTCCGACCCGGACAACCTCACCCTCTATAAGAATTCCGTCATAGCAAATTCCGCGCAAGGCACCCTCGCGATCTATCATAATATGCGGCAGTCCCACGGCATCGACGAGCCCCTTCGTTCCTTCCTCAGCATCGGCGTACAGGCCAACGTTGCAGACGCCTTTGCCGCCCGCAGTGAGAACAGACCCTATAACAACCAGTTCGGGGCCCTGATCAAACAAACCTGGGTCGGCCGTCCGCGGGTAACAGCTGCTACGGCGCAGATGCAGGCCATGGATACCGTGCGCGCCGCCATCCTCCGCAGTATGGAAAAGGACATCCGGGGCCGGCCGGATGACTTTGTGTACGATGTAGACCTTTTTAAAGAGCTTGAATTCGACTACGCGCATAAACAGGCCGAACATCTTGCCAAATCTTTTAACTATGGCGTCTTTGCGTTCCACTGGACGAGCATCAGTCTGTATATTCCCCTGGTCACCGAAAATTTTCAGACCCTACCCACCCCGGGCGCCGACCCCATGAGCCGCCATGCGTGGCCCCTGCATTTCAACATCAGCCATACCAGGCTATGGGAAGGTAGTAAATTTGGAAGGTTCTTTGCCACGCTGGCCGGAGACGTTACGTTGAACAACGCGCGTGACGGCTTTATGCTGACAAAATCCGGCAATCAATATATAGGCGACTACAAAAACTTTATTACCCCATCTATAAAAGGACAGCTGATCTACTTTCCAAAAGACTCGCACATCGGCATCAGCTTCCATCTGGAACAGGCCATCGGGGACTACCATGCTATGAATGGCATACTGGGCGTACCCATCGTGCTGATCAATAAAAAGGCGGAGGCAGCCATGAACTTCGAGTTCCAGGTCCGTTTTTATGATATGGGACATTCCATCGACGCCGGCAAGGGACTCAATGGCAGGACAGCCATCGGGGTGACGGCAGGAGTCCCTTTTAGTAAGATCTCGTTTTGAGTTCTCCGGGATGAGAATTTGCTTTATATTTAATACCAATATGAAGTATATTTTAGCCCTAACCCTGTTTTCTATATTATTCTCAGGGTGTAATACTCCAAACTCCGGCAAAGGATCAAATACAGATACGCTGCATATCTACCCGACAGTAAGCTACCTCGATATAAAGCTGGACTCGAACGGGCAGCTCCCTTCTAATCCCTATATCCTCGAGTTTGTGAACGGGAATAAAAGAATTGTATTCTGTGGGGTAAATCATCTCACAGATGACACAGACACCGGGAATCCAATGTTCAAAAAGATTGAAGATAAATTTTTTGCATATAAGCCGGATATTGCTGTCAATGAGGGAGGTGATATCTCAAAAAAGACGTACGCCTCAAAAAAAGACGCCTTATTAAAAGATGGAGAGATCGGGTTGACAAAAATTTTATCAGACAGCCTAAAAATAGCGACGGTTAATGGCGACCCTTCCACTCAATATGAGTTTAGTGAATTACTAAAGACCTATTCAAAAGGAGAGCTTTTAGCTTATATAGTTACCGAGCGGCTTATGTGGGGGCTTAAAGGGCAACAGATCACAGACAGTTTACAGATAGAGAAGAAATATGAGTCATTTATTCAGCATTACATCACCGGGGAAGGCGGTGTGGAACTGACAAAGAACGAACAGACCTTTGGTTTCTATAAAACGAATTATGAAAAGTTGCTGAATAGACCTTTTGACATTGCTGAACTTGAACCCACCAATCCATTTGAACCAAAATCAAAATTTCAAAAAATTGGGAGAACCTCAAAAGAAATAAGGGACCAGTTCTTAATTCAAACTATTGACAAATTATTAGACGCTTACGACAAGGTATTTGTCGTATTTGGCGGCTGGCATCTTTTGACTTGCAAACCAGGGCTGGAAGAGGTTATACAACGAAAGAGATAACAACGTCCACATTTTAGTAAGGTCGCGCTTTGATAGAGATCAGGTTATTCTGTAGCAAACTATCAAATAACGCCATGCCAGCCACCGTATTTTCATAGCCCTTTCGTCTCCAATATTCGTCGTTATCGATCTCACGTTCCTGTGGAGCAGGCAGGAGAAAAGAGATGTATTCATACGTCTTATCTCTGAGTGTCGTCTCATTTTTTCCCGAATATCTTGTATATGCGGTCACCTCTTTTCCTCCTTCGTACACTTCGACCACATTGTCATTTTTGAGATCCAGGTGCGAAACAGGGACGTACGCCACCCCATGGGAGTCGATCTTGTAAAGTCCGCTTTTCCTATCGATCTCGATCAGCCGCGAAGTGTCCGGGCTTGGCACCACATAACACCATCCAACATAGCCTTTTGGTACTTGAATTCGGGTGGTTGGAAAGAAAAGCGAACAGCTGCATAGACAAAATAAGATATTCAGCAATAAAGTCATAGCCATTATCTTTCTATTATTTACCATGGTATCTTGGAATAAGTTCTCGGATCCACCGGTGCAGAGCTGAATCCGGCAAAATGTATATAAGGCGCCTGTAGAGATCGGAAGATTGTATTCATTTCATCTGATCTTCTCTGCGCATCATTCGCTATCACCGTATTGGAAGGATCATGTTCCATGGTCATACTATGCGAAAATATAAAAGAATGCTCCCAAAAATCGTAGACTTCCTGTTCGTTGACTCTCATCTCGACAGATGGATAAGTCCCATGCATGATATCTACTTTTAGCTTACCGGAATTGTCGATCGTTAAACGTAGATCCTGAGCGACATCGACAGCTCTCCCGTGTAATGCTTGCATTCCCCATAAAATAACTTTATTTAATGTGGTATGTTGCTCAAATCCTCCGACATAAGTCCCATCTGAAAGTTGTTTTATATAACCATTCTGGTTAACCTGTCCTTCTACTTTATCCTGACCTTGAAATAGACCAAAACTTTTCCCTGTTCTCCTATCAAATTTAGTAGAAAAGCCGGAAAATTTTCCGTCTTTATCATAATTACCGGTGATCGAATAAATATTCGTGAGTTTTTTTCCATCGGCAAATGGCATTAGCAGATCATGACCTTCGGGAATATAACTATTAACATAAAAAGTTAGGGTCGAGCCGATGTTCCTATATTCAACACCGTCTTTAATAAGCTCATTTTCCCTTGAATTGTTCCAGATAATGTTCTCCTCTTTGTCCTGGAACCAGTCTTTTCCATCGAGATCTACCAGGTTGGTGGGATTATTGCCCGTGTAGCTGTAAGGGGACCAGGGATAGTACCGGTCGGCATGCGCATCGATGCCTTTCCACCTTCCGAGTTGCACATCGTAAAATCTTGCCCCAAAATCGTACTCCTGCAATCCGCTGCCATCACTAAATTCCTCTTTTTGCAACTCTTTCCCGGTATATCTGTAGTTATTCTGAACGTATTGTGGTTTTAAAGCCTTATCGCTGATACCCGCCATGGAAAGTCCAAAGGGATAGTAATGGTTTTCCTCTACCATTGCCCCACTGTAATGTGTTATTATCAGGTTATCAAAGAATACATCCCACCCCTTTGTTTCGTTGCTCACCCATATATATAAATAACCGCTCTTTTGAAGCTTGAACGCGGCAGGCAAGGATAGCAATTGATCGGGTGTGACGACGGGAACTGCACCGCTTTGACCTCCATCTGCAACATATTTAAACTGTTTGTCCAGTAGCATCCAATTGAGATAGGCCTTGGGAGTTGTAGCCGGCGTTCCGTCATAGGTATTCATAAAAGAGGTGATCGAACCCGCCACCGGGCTGGAGCTTGGGTTGTTCAGGTCGGAGAAGCCACCGTGACTACCGCCTGTCATGCCTACCAAGCCACCTGCCAGGGAGGCAAGTATACTGGGAAAAGCGCTCTGCGTTTGAGATGTCGGGCCACCACTCCGAAAGAATGCTTTTGTTACTATAGTCACCGAGTCGCCGCTCATGACCTTCAACAGAATGGCTGGCCCCATGGGGTGTGTGCTCCCATTCACTTTCGCCACAAAGTTATTGGGGTTTGTAGTATTGTCCGGCGGATAACCACCCGGCACAGAATCGACAGAATAGCTGCAACTGTCGATATTGTAAAACAATGCTTTCTCTTTTGCCCGGGAACTCATCTCCATAGTCGCTCCATAGACCGTCGTATCCAATTGCTCTGTCAATACCATACGGGTGCTGCCCAAATGGTCCCGGATAAAATAATCAAAGAAGTATTTGTTAGCGCTATCTCCGGATTTAAAATATTTCCGGGTATATCGTATCCTTCCCTCCTCCGTGCCAATGGATTGAAGTTTATTGTCCTGATAGATGGTACCGCCTATATATTGTGTTCTACTATCCGGCCTGGCTGTTTCCTGGACGAGCTTTGACAGCTTATTCCCTATAGCATCATAAGTAAAAATGATCATTCCCTTATTTTTGATCCGGATGGTATCAGGCAGGTTAAGAAAATTGTACGTCACCGGAGCCCCGGCGGATGTGTCGATGTCCTTATTCAGATCCCGTATAAGGTTGCCGTTGCCGTCGTAATTATAATCCACCGTATTGGCATCTTTATTCTGGACAGGGGCCAGCGCCGAGGTTCGAAAATCACCCAGCTTTGTATTGGGATCGTTGTCGCCATCGATCACATTCTTCAGTTGGTTGCTGTTGGAAGAAGTATAGTGGTAAACCAGGCTATCGATAAGCGAACTGCCTGATATCTTCCATCCTTTCTGGCTCATGAACTGGATATTCCCGTTGGCGTCGTACGCAGTAACGGGATTGGCTCCGTCACCGAGCTTTGCGCTGAAGTCAAGTCCGGCACTGGTATTCCAAGCCCCGTTGTTCTGTGTAAAATCCGCCCTCAACAGCCGCTCGGCTGTATCATACAGGAATCCATAGGCACGCTGTTCTCCATCGCCCTTGCTACGCCAGCGAACACCGGCGATATTGCCATTATAATGCCCATTCCCGGGCACATTGAACCCAAAATCATAGCTCAATTGCATGCCGAAATAGCTACCATTGATGTTTCCAGTGGCAAACGACCTGTTGATTCCTGTAAGCCAGTTCCGGATGTTGTAATCGTAATTCAGTGACTCGATAGGATTGGAGGAATAGGCATTTCCATTTAACTGTTGCCCTAATTTCTTCTGCAGCCGTTGGCCCAACTCGTTGTATGTGTTTCGTGCAAGGCTGACTTCCGGAAAGCTGTCCAGCGTCTTTTTTGTTTCTACTAATCGGCCGGCATTATCGTATAAATATTTCGTCAGTATGACAACAGAATCCGGACTTAGCCCGGGGAGAGATTGGTGGACCCTTGTCACCAATACCTTGTTGTCAAAGCTATATTGAGTGGTAGAATAATCGACGCCTCCTGCCATATTCGTGCTTTGGGTCTGAATTATCCTGCCAATTTTATCATAGAGATTCAGTTTGTATAGATAATTGTTTGTCCCCAGGATAAGCGCGCGTGTGCCAGTGACCAATCCTTTTGCAGAGTCGGCCCCAGGGCCTACAATTAATCCTCCCTGCAGACGGAAAGGATCGGGATAGGGTGCTGCCGTACTGGAAGGGTCTAAAAAGCCGGTGGTGGTTTCTGAAAGCTTGAAGGACGCCGACAGTCCGCTGCCACTACCGCCGACCCAGCTATAGTCATCATAGTACGTTTGGGTCAGTAAGACATACGTTCCACTTAAAACAGGGTAAGCGACGGTGTCGGCGGCAAGGGCTGCATGGCTACTCCTGCTTTGGGAATTATTCCACAAATAAGTCTTCACGGGACGATTGAAAATATCATATTGAGTGATCAGCCATTTCCCCTGAAAGGTGAGGTTGCTGTCCCGCGACATTACCTGCCTGTCCCAGGCATCATAAACCGCCTCTACCTTCCCGGCTCCGGGCACCTTTCTCACTATAATACGTCCCCTGCTGTCGAATACATAGCGAAAACAAAGGTTATTAGTCAAGTCCGGGTCGCTATTGAGGTCCCAGCCATGTGCAGCGATATACTCAACCGCCTTGGGTGGGATCACAAAACGTAAATTCTTAAATACGTCATACACATAATACGTGCACAGCCATCCTGTATGACTGGTCTTGTCGGTGCCGGTCATTTGCACCTTTTTCAGGATACTATTTCCCTGCTTGTCCCTATATTCTATTGTCATATGCCCTTGCTCATCTGTGGAAACAATCCGCTGTAGCTGCCCTTTGCTAAAAAAACGGGTACTGGAAGGAACCGCCTGTTCCGTAGTATCAATCTGCCAGATCCTTACTTCATTGTCACCGTTGGATTCATAGCTTGTACCAGTCCCTCTTCCATTGCCCGCCCAGCTGTTACCTGGAGAGGTCGATTTAATAACAGGACCTCCCGGGTAGGCGTCGTATGTCGATGTTCCATAGAAAAACCGCTCCCCCGAAGGATCATTTCCCGGATTGTAAAAGTTGTTCCCAAAGCTTTTTTGTGCGTTAAAGGGGTCTCTTTTCATACCGCCGCTGCTATCTGTAGCTGCATATGGCAAATATTTGAAGATTATCCTTTCCATACTGTCATATTCCACGGGAGTAACAAGATCATAGCCGGAAGAACTAATGCTTTTATCTACCGTCTGAAATACTCGTCCAAGTCCATCAATATATTGAGTAGATATCTTTACTTCTTTGAGCTTACGCGAAGTGTCCATCACCTGGGTGCCAAACGCAAACGGCCTTGAAGGAGTATAGGTCCGTACAAAACTGTATTGAATACTGCTGTCATAAGCAGCAGGCATTGTATGTAATGCCTGCGTTGTCCCGTATGATGTGGCCTGCGTATTAGGGGTAATGGTTTGGGCCATTAAACTGTACCTGGAAATGCCCGATAAAAATATAAGGTATATAAATATTTTCTTCATTGTATGTCAGTATTAATGTCCTGAATCATATTAATTAATGGGAAACGAACAGTTTTTAATGGAGTCTAAGGATCCGTCATTATTTAAAATGTAAATCTTCACACGGTCACTTATACAGCCAAATCCAACAGGTGTTGTTCCTGAAGAGTCGACATAAAGAATATCACCTATTGCAATCGTATTTGATGTACTCCTGAACCAATAATTAGTGCCACCGATAAACCTGCAAACATTTCTACTACTGGTACTGAAATTACCAAATATGCTATGCCATGTAAGCTGAGGAGGGTAAAGTGTCGAGCACAACAGCGCGCTATCTACCACTCCATTCCTGACATGATAGACAATCCTATTATACAAATAATAACCAGTAACCACCAAAGAAGTCATTGAACGATCATTATACAATGCCCTTCCGATGGCAGGTGTGTCATTGTTCCTTATATATACATTTTTGGTAGGATAGACAGAGTCGCAGATATTATTCTTCCTAATGGAATCTGTGTACTTCAACAAAAATACTACGGGACAGGTCACGGCACTATCGACCAGTCCGTTTTTCGTATGATACGTTTTCTTATTATACAAGTAGTATCCATCAGGTACCGGCGTGTTTAACATAAAAGTATTGTATAAAGTCCTTCCCAGGGCAGGCGTGTCATTGTTAACTGTATACACATACTTTGTAGGATAGGCTGAATCGCAAATATTGTAACTCTTAATTGAATCTGAATATTTTAATGAAAAAGGAGGGACTCCGCCGCTGCAGACCCCTGTATAAAATATCCGCCCTCCACTAACATAAAAATTACTGGGCACCCCTATTGCAAAGGTCTTTGTGTACACATAATAACCATCGCTTGGACGGGATCTTAACTGATCATCTCCAAAGAATTCTGTAAAAGGAGGAGCATATGGAGAAAATATGTTAGCGAATGTATATAAGTTAACCAATGCCACCGATGCCTGATGATGGGGAATATCACAAATGGCCGTACGATCGAGCGACCAATAATACTGATAGGGTTGCACATCGCTGTTGATAAAACAATGAGCAGGCTGCCCGGCATAATCATAACAATATTGTTTAACCACAGCGCCATTCGTATTCCTGACAGTACTTAATCTTCCCAATAAGTCATAGGTATAAGTAGTCGACATCCTCTTCGGGTCGGTTTCCCTGGTAAGACCGATCAAAGGGTTGTATTCGTAAGTAGTGATCATCGCTCCGGTCAATGATGTACTGGTGCGAAGAGCATTATCCAGGTAGCTGACATTGGCGTTTGGTTGATTCGCCATATTGTTAACCTGGGTGGCGCCTCCGAGGGCGACAAGCACAGAATCATAAGAAGCGTTCACAATCTTGGCTACCGGGGATGACCTGGCGTATCCCCAGACATAATTGGTTTTCACTCCGCCCGGCTGCCATGAGCTCAACAGGTTTCCCAGGCTATCGTATTTTTTGTAGCGCAGCCTTGTTTCCGGTGTCTGGTTCCTGTATTGAGCGCTGATAGTAGAAGGTAATATCAACAATGCGTTGTCGGATAACCCTTGCGCATAAGCATTAATCTGCCGAAAAACCTTTATTCCATTGACCTGATCTTCCATTTCGATCACCGGTGATACCTGGTGCGCATTGACCATGGTTTGATAAGGAGTTGTTTGCCCCAAAGCAACCATGTCAGGAGGGTACCTATTGATAGTAGTTCGAATACTACTATCGCTCTCTATTGTCGTCTGCTGCACAAGGGACCGGTAAGTGCTGTCATAAACATAACTTTTCACCGAGACAATGGAATCCGTTGAATTTATATATTCATAAGCTATTTGCTTTTTCAAGTAAGGGTAATAAGTATATATCAGATAAGCCAAATACCTGAGGGTTGGAAAATTTTCCGAAAAGGCGGGATTGGGTATAGTCTTGAGTACCCGAACATTGCTGTTAAACCGCAAGGGATTGTCATTATACTCAAAGGTGTTCTTCATTCTCAACACCCCTGTCGTATCGTACCTGTTTTCCGACAACGTTTGTCCCCTTTCAAGGTCGAGGTTGTTGACATCGTCTTCTCCCCAGGATTTACCTATGGCCGGATTGTCTACCAGGATGTTCTCCGCAGGTCTATCCTGGTATCCGTTGTCATAGTTCTTAAATTTATATACTGTATAGCTCCCGTCCGCATACTTTTCCGTTACTTCAGAATAAGTAACAGGGCTGCTTCTCGCATAGGTGGCGGGATAGAGAGGATCAGTGCTGAACTGCGTATAGTTAATAGTAGCTCCTGTATATATCTGATTGGTTTCAACTCCTGCTATATGAGGCGCTGTAATAGGGCCATTATAATGTGCGTAAAATACAGGCTTAAAGCTTAGCACCCCGCTGGAGGTACGCCCCCCCGTCGCATATCCATTGTAATAAAAATATTTTTTTTCACTGGCTTTGTGGGCAACGAAGTCATAATTCGTAATTCTCTTAATACGTAATCCACCTCCAATAGAGTCACCCGTATTACTCACAACCGTAACAGGCCAGTTACTCGTAAACTTTCCATATCGATTGTTCTCATACTCATACACAGTATACCCACCCGTAGGATAAATTACCTTATGCAATATTTCTGCCTGGGTAAACGCAGAGTCGGGCTCTCTGGACCGGATATAAGCATTCAGTTGGGAGGTATCGTTCAGGAAACCAACGTAATAATTAGCATTAGTCGTCAGCGTCAATAGATTCCTTCCATTATAATAGCCATACTTATCCGTCTTGAAACTCCGGTAGGGAGGCAACCGCAAGGTGTCATATTCAAAATTATACACCTGACTCCCATCGATGCCGGAAGGACCTTGTATCCTGACTGAAAGCAGTTTAAGCCGGGTGGTTGTATCATTTGTGTAGTTAAACTGAACGGCTTTGTTTGTTGTCCCTGTCACGTCAGAAATTACAAAACCGTCCAATTTATTGGAAAATTTTTTATCCATATGGGTAGTGTTGGCTACATCAGCATAAAATCTAAACACATATGGGCTAAAACCATTGTAGTTATCCGACAATGTATTATCTATTGAATACGGGAGTTGTCCGTTTGCTTCGCTCCAATTGAATTTGGCGATACTCACAGGTGTAATGATACTATCCAAATACGTCGGATTATACAAAGTACCGGATACCATCTGTGAATAAGGCATAGCCGTACTACCCGCAAATACATTGGTAGTTATATCTTTATTAGAAGTAATGACCATCCCTTTTACGTACGATGTACCGATGGTATAGAGCTTCCCTCTTTTATACACCAGTTTTATGATAACCCCGTTGGGAGATTGGATAGAGGTCAGGTACCATGTAGTCGGAATGGTGTTTTGGTCCAGCATGTCGGGATAGCCTGCCCTCACGCCGGACCTTGTAAATTCTATGGATTCATCGGTACCCCCGAAAGTATATTTTACACCCCGGCTGTCGGTAATGATAAATGAATAGGTCAGTCCATTTTGAAAAGTAGTATCCCGGTAGTGATTGGCCCAGCATCCTGTACCCAGGCATTCAGGAATCCATTGCAAAAAATCATTTGGCCCCTGCTCTTCCACGGGGAGCCTGATCGGTCTTTTCCCCCCATATATTATTTTTTGTACGGTGAGGTCTTCTCCCTGGGTAGTTTTTATATGTTGATAAGGCCCCTGATGGTAGACCAGCGTATCATTATAATCACTGTAAAATGTTCCTGAAGACCCTCCGAAAGTATACGCGAATTCATCATATCGTCTTCCGGCATAATCATAGAACATTTTCTTCCCATACATATCTGATGACAGCGTGCTGGAATCTTTCCAATTGGCGTCATTCGTGGCATAGGGCAATACAGGAATAGATTGGGAGGGTCCTATATCCGCCGGGGAGATCCCTTTTGATATCAGCGTTATGGCCCCCCCGCATGTCAGAAGCCACCCATTCCCATAGTACCCCGGAAAAGCATCGGGCTTATTTCCCGCTGTATTCTGATACATCAAGGTAAGATTCACACTCAGACCTTTGTATTGAATGCCTGCCAGCGGAATGCTGATCTGAGGTGTCCCTGTAAAGTAGTTCACGGCTGTCTGCCCAAAAACACCCAGGGAGGCAGCCGAAGGGGACTGTGGGTAAAGTTCCTTACTGAGAATTTTATTTACTTCTATATTCTGCCCAAAGACATTTCCAACCTTAATAGAAAGAAACAGGCATAGTAAAAACGCCCAAAGAGATCTCTTCATAGAAAAAAGTTTAAAAATCATATCCTATTCTGAACAGTATCGCCTGCGTCCTCGGCGCCTGCTGATAGCTGAGAAAATCCCAGAGTAACGCCACCTTTGTCTTTTTGAACACCCGGCTCTTCATCGACACCGTCTTGGTCACCCCGACAAGCCCGCTCTTTGTCCAGTCGTCCCAATGTCTCAATTGCTGATAAGCGCTGAAAGGTGTTGTATGGTTCAGCTCCATACCTCCTGATAATGAGAAACTTCCCTTGATCTTTACTTCTATAAAGGACCTTATTCCTACCCCCTGACTGGAAAAAGCAATATGCTGAATGCCATTTCCCCATCCCAATTTGTAGCTGGCGCCGATGCCGAGAGTGCTGCGGTCACTGAGTTTATAGCCCACCGACAGCCCGAAGTCTAACACCGTAGGGAAATAATAATTGTTGCGGGTCGTCTGAAAATTAGTTCCATACTCCAGCCGCCGCCAAAAGCTCTTTGCCTTTTGGTTATTCGGCTTGAAATCCGGCATATCGATATCCCCGCTGCCGGCACCCAGCTTGCTCAGCTTATCCTTGTATCCATCCAACTGTGACTGGGCCGATTGAAGATTGGCCTGCAACGCTGCCTGCCCACCCGCACCGCCGGCTGTCACCTGCTGGTTGATCAGGGCCGCTACCTGGTCACGAGTCTGCAGTCCGGCCAGCGATGCAGTAGAACCATAATTAGCCGGCAGGCTAAACAATCCGGCCAAATAAGAATTTTCTTTCATAAATGCCTGGAAGGCAGGCAGCTTCCCCAGCACAGCCAATGTCTCTTTTGTCAACTTATCCGGGTCGTTTAACATTTCCCTATACGTTCGGACCTGCTGGGAATAGTAGTAAACATCCTGGTTAAATCCCTGGTAATCCTTGCCTAATAATCCAATCAAATTCGTATGCTGCTGAATATATTGCGAGATTTGTTGTTTACGTTCACGGGTATATTCCTTGACCTGGTCGGCGTCCTGCATCTTCGCCTGCAATGCCTGCAGTTGCCGTAACGAACCAGCCGCTGCCGGGTCAGAACCCATAAACTTCAGCATTCCCTGCAGGGAATCCGTATAGGCTTGGTATTCACCCTTCAAACCGAAACTGCCGCTGCTGCCTGTATCGCTGACCAGCTTTTGAGACAATGCAGTATACCGCTCTGCCGACCCGGCAAACATAGACTTTGCCGCGTTGGAATCAACTTTATATAATTTCCTGCGCAGACGTTCTTCCTGCTTGGCCGTTTTTTTTAAATATTTCTCTGTCTGACGGGTGAGTTGTTCGTCCAGGCTGGCCGTCTTGCGTTGAATTCGATTGAAGAATTTGGAAGGGAGATTAAGAATAGCATTACCCTTGTCAGGCTGATCCTGAGCAAAACAGGAAAAAGAGAGGCTACATAACAGCAATAGGATTGCGGTCTGGGGTCCTTTCATAAGAAGCCAGTTTAAGAGTCTGTGTACGACAATGTCATACACCTAAGGTCAATTACTAATTGTTGCTAATCAGAGTAGGTTGGAATAATGAGATAGATATACGGTTACATGCCTGTAACGAAATAAAGAAAAGTTTTTTTTAAAACCTATAGCCGTTCAATATTTATTTTTCTATAACATATTGCTCTATCGCGGAAAGAACCATGATATCCATGTCTTCGCATCCGTAGCCAGCACCATATCATAGGTCTTATCGCCCGTCTGCACAAGATAAAAACCCGCAGGATTATACAGCGTCTGTTGCGACAAATCCACAGGGCCTCCGGGCGGGGTCGTGCCTATAGTACCCAATTCGGTGAAGATGACCTTTCCGCCCGTAAATGAGGGAGGGAAACCAGGAGCAGTAAAATAGTTATTGAGAGACAGGCTATCTTTTTTTAGCATCAATGGCGCAAACGCATCCGCGTCCGGATTATTGGGTGGGCCGAAAAGATGGGGAAGATACCCATAGTAATAAAAAGTCCCCGACGCGTTGGACAGTGTTGTTACTCCAAAAGCATCATCTACCCCATTGACATGAAATCCATTCCAGGAAGCCCAGTACAATCTGTTATCATTGGCATAATTCCACCACCTCGCAGGAGCGCCAGCATCCGCAATGACAGGCGTAGTCGCACCGACCACCTGCCCCTGCTGCCCATTGATGGTGACGGTAAAGAGCGTAAAGGAGCCGTTCCAGGTAATATTGTCGATGGACGTAATGGTCTGGCTGCCATTCACGATAGGAGTAAAAAGGTTGATCCCTGTACCGGAGACATAATAGTTCACCGTCTGCGTCTGGAAATTACCAGACCCATCCTTCCAGGTAAAAGTGATCGTCCTGTTGACTACATCCACCCGTAGGTCATAACTTACACTGCCGACAGTAAGGCGTTTGAAATAGTTCAATATATTATTCAGGTTGCCCAGCCCGACCATATTGCCCTTGGTCTTCCCCTGCAGATAAGCATCGCGCTGCGCCTGGGTAGCCTTGACCAGCAGCCCGCCGGCGCTATTCAGGTTGCCCGTCAGCCGGAGAGTGTCTGCCGTTACAGCAGGCACCCTACTGTCCGAAAAAGAATATTCAAAATCCGTCCCCCATCCATAGCCGGGGCCAAACGGGCTTTTCGAGACAGCATCATTCGGCTCGCAGGGTACATGGAGATAACTGTAAGTATCAAAGATCAGCGCTGGTCTTGTCAGCGCCTTGACCCGATAACCCGAGGTCTTGGGTACCGTCGTCATCGACGTATCGAAATCCGAGATCATGGTCACCTTGCTGCTGTCGACAAATTGCATATAGTAACCCAATACGATCTTAGGCCCTGTCTGGCTCACACCCTGGTTATAGGCGATGCCCGTGGTGCTTTCCACAAAGATCCAGCCGTAGGGCGCCCCCATCAGTATTTTCTGATAGGTGGCCAATGCTTCGGAGATGCGCTGGTCCGCTGTCTTACCGCCGACGGTGTCGTCATATGTTTTTTTACAACCGGCGCCTACAACCATCACCGCGAACGTAAATATGATTACTCTTTTCATTTGCATCGATTTAAGCAATTTTATTGCAGATAGTTCACAAAGGCCGTACGGCATTTCGCCCGCAGGGCATAGAAATCTATCTTCCATACCCTTTGGAAATAGTCTACCACGACGGCTTCCTTCTGTTTGATAGTCGCATATCCCGGAGAACCGGGACCACCTGTTTGGGTCAGCAACGCCTCGTATTCGTCATATCCGCCGCTGGGGCCGCCTTCACCACCGGACAGCATCGTGCTGATCATTTCCACAAAATCCTCATCGGGCGCGGCCTGGGCATAAGAAGTGATAAAACCCAGTTGCCGGGCTGTTGAGTCGGGAATATTGTACCAGTTGCCCGTATAGCCCGTGGAAATGGTCTTGAAGGATACGGGATAGAGTACGTTCTGGTGAAGGATATGCCCAAATTCGTGGTGCATGGTATGCATCATTTGTTTGAACGCATTCGAGTCGGTCTTTTTCCGGCTGAAATAGTTCACCTCATACAAGAGCATGGCGGTCCCTCCTTCTGCCTGTCCAAGAAACCGGGCCCCGTTCGGCAGGTATTCGGCGCTGCCTGCCATCTCCAGCGTCTTGGGGAGATAGCGTCGTAAAAAAGCCGTACTTCCCGTCTGCTGGTTGTAAGGCGCATAAGCCACATTCAGCAAAGCTTTCAGCACAGGCACTACCTTGGAGGCGTCGGGAGGCGTGATGTCGCTGGGGAAATCCAGCTGACCGGGTTGCCATTTATAATAGACGGCTACGTTGTAGGGCACCGTCATACTGTCGTAGATAAATTTATCCACGGAATCCTGTGGCCACGTGTCGCCTCCCAGCCCAGGCGGAGGCGTGGTAAGAGGCGTAAATTTCTCCTTTTTACAAGCCACCATGCCGGCCAGCAAGCCGATACATAGCAGTGAGAGGATATTTCGGATCGGTTTCATTTATTCAAACTTTTTATCGTTCAACATTTTTGGTTTCATTCGGGCTTTATCTTGGGTTCAGTTCCAATCCCGCGGCCACGGCTTCCGGGGGCAGCTGTAATACCCTTCTTTTGTCACTGGGGAGAATGGAATCGATGGGCGATGAAAAATTAGAGCCGCTGAATCTGTATATCCTGGCCCCAAGCCGGATGAGGTCAAACCATCTCAGTCCTTCCTGCATATACGAGTACCGTTTGAAGTCCAGGGCCGCTTCTATAAGGGAGATGCTGGTGGACTGACCGTAAAAACCCGTTGCCTTTGACACCGTGACGTTATGGCTGGCGGGGTCATAGTTCTTGATATTCCTGCTCACCCATGCATTCAGATCAACCAGGGCGGCAGTGGTATTATTCATCCAGGCATAAGCCTCTGCCCTGTTCATCAATATTTCCTCCATGCTGAATAAGGGAACAAGACCATATCTGGCGCCCCCACCGCTGTTATAAGGGCTCCATTTAGGGAAGTTAAACACCTGCGGCGTGGCGCCGTAAGTAAGCATGGCGAGGTTCCCCCCGGTGACATTCGGGGCGTTGATAATATTGAAATAAATGCCCTGGCCATACCCGTACCTGTACTGGGCATAATTGTCGAAATAATTGCTTTGCGCTTCCTGCAACAGGATATTGGCGTTCTCCGAAGAGGAGACATACTTGATCGCCAGCTGCTGGTACTGCAGGTTGGCATAGTCGGACGCCGTATTGCGGATCAGGTTTGCAGGATCGGAGCTGCCAAAGACAGCCGACGCATGGCTGATCACCTGGGCATAGTCCCTTTTGAACATATAGAACCTGGTAGCAAATGCATGGGTCGCCTGTATTGTAAAATGAAATTTTGGCGCTGTTCCATAGATCTTATCCTGGATAAGGGACAGCCCCCGGGTCAGGTCGCTTTCTATATTGTTGTACACCGACAGGACAGTCCCTCTCGTATATTTTTCGAATACGTTGTTTATTGGTTTGGTGACATAAGGGATACCAGGATCGCTGCCGGCCGTAGTAGGATCATAAGGTTTGGCAAACAGACATACCAGCATAAAATGAGCATAGGCCCGGCATACCAGCGCTTCGCCTTTCTGGGCCGCATACAGGGCGGAGTCCGGACCATTACAATAGGTCAGCGCCTGATTGGCTACGGCTATGGCCCTGTAACAGGAGTCCCAATAAGCAATAGGCGAATCAAATTTTATGCTGGTGACATCCTGGAATCTATAGGACTGCGAATTGATCTGATAGGATTCCGGATCAGCCGTGGCAGGCGCGGTGCCCTTGTCCTCCGCATTATCGCTCATCGGCTCCGTGAAGGACATATACACCGCATGAGGGTAGGCGGATGTCAGCAGCTGCGTCACCTGGTCTACATTGGTGATCACCGCCCTATTGTCAGGCAGCTTGTCCAGCTGTTTATTACAGCCCACAAGACAGACACCAAGCAATACAGGATACCATGTTCTCTTCATACCAAAAATATTTTGAGATTAAAGCCCGAGTTTTAATGAAAAAGTGATCTGTTTATTCACTGGCAACGCTACGCCGCCCGTGGTAAAGAATTCCGGGTCCTGCCCATGCAGACGGCTGTCGGAATAGATCAGCCACAGGTTGTTCCCTGTCACCGAGACGGAGCCATTCCTCATCCCTACCCTGGTCATAAGCGCAAGTGGCAGCTGGTACGCAAAGGTCGCCGCTTTTAGCCTGACAAATCCGCCGTCTGCCACCCTATCGCTGGAATAATTGTAATTGTTGTAAGGGAATGCAGACTGTTGCTGTAAGATATAGCCGGCCTGCTGGTACATGGCAATAGAGGGAATATTGGTCAGTTTCCCGTCACCAGGCAATTCCCACCTTCTTTTGAACTCATTGGGCAGTGCGTCCAGGTCTGAATAAGATGTGCCATAGACAGGTCTGAGCCGCACCTTGTTGCCTGCCTGATAGGTGAACAGGATATTCAGGGAAAAGGCCTTATAACGGAAGTTGTTTGACCAGCCGCCCGTAATAGTCGGATCAGCGGGGCCTTCGTACTTCAGATTGGAAGTGTTCAGACTTAACAGGTTTACCCGCGGACTTACGACACCGCTGTCATTGAGAAAGACAGGATAGCCCAAAATAGGGTCCAGCCCTCTGTTGGCAATGGAGAACAAACCGCGTACAGGATACCCAAGGTTCGGCCCCCCGCCTTCAGCCACCAATGACCAGAGATTGATCGTGTTCTTCAGGTTGGTGATCTTTGTGACATTCCATCCGAAATTAAGCGTACTGCTGATGCCAAAATCCTTTGCCACAACCAACTTGCCGGTGATGGATATATCCAGACCGTGGGATGCCATATCAGCATAGTTGGCATATTGATTCACTTGTCCCCCGATGCCGGCTGTACGTACGAGCCCAATAAGGTCAAAGCTTCTGCGACGGTACCAGTCGACGGTGAGGCCAAGCCGCTCCTTCAGAAAACCGGCGTCCACACCCACATTGAGTTCATATTTCTTCTCCCAGGTGAGGTCCTTGTTCATCAGGTCCTGTATGTTAATGGAGGTCTGCTGATCCACCTGGTACTGTCTGTTGGTAATCTGGGACTTTAAGATAGTGGTGCCGTTGATAGCATTACCTACGCTGGCATTCAGCCCATAGCTGGATTTGAGCATCAGGTGGCTGATCGTGTTCCCCACATTCTCCATAAATTTTTCCTGATCGATATTCCATACGCCCGCCACCGTCCAGGTAGGCAGCCAGCGGGTGCGGGTTGAATTACCCATCTTGTTGGATCCCTCTACATGCAACGTACCCATAAGGGTATATTTGTTGGCATAGGTATATTGAGCATTGGTAAAAAATGACGCTGTCCTGTCATACTCATAGAACATGCCATAATAGGTATTGTTGCTCTCGCTCATTTTCTTGAAGAAAAGATAATTGACAAAAGGCGTCCCCCCTGTATTATACTGATAACCCACGCCTACACTATTGGAGCTCTGCCTCTCCACATTCCGGTACTCCTGCCCTATCAATGCCGTCACCTGATGCCGCCTGTCGTCAAAACTTTGGGCATAGCTGATCACGTTGCGGAAGGTATAAGTGGGCATGGTCCTGTCAAACCGTTTGTAGAAGCCACCGTAAGGCAATACAGACACCGCCTGGTTAAATGGCAGAGTTGGGTCCTGGTAGAGACGGGGATTGGAAGAATTAAGGATGGTATTATACCCCGGCTGGTTCGGGTCCCCCGCCCGATATGCATTGGCTTCGTTGGCATTATCCAATATGTCATGCTCCTCGGTGGTCTTGACATAGCGGAGGGAGCCGTTAAATTCATAGGTAATATAAGGCGTGATCTTATAGGTCAGCCTGCCTTGGAGCCTGCCGTCCAGCAGGTTTAATTTGGTAAAATTGTTCTTTAGTTCATAAAGGATATTGAAAGGCGCATAGTCCTTGGTCGAATAGTTGTAGGAGCCGTCGTCATTATAGGCGGGCAGAGTCCTGGAAGTATTCAATGCAAAGCTGAATGGATTGATATCGAAATCCCTCGAATAAGCCCCGACAAGAGGATCTGAATTCCTGTTCTCCGTCCCTGCAGTCCTTTGCTGGCGTACGTTGCCGTTGATCGTAAAATCAATGGACAATTTATTGTTGATGATATAATTCTGCCTCAAGGTGAGGATATAGCTTTTTACATTGTCCACGACGCTCCACCCCGGGTCGTAGAAAAAGCTGGTAGAGAGATAGGTCTGTGCCTTTTCGCTACCGGAAGAGATGCTCAGGGTGTGCTGCTGGTTGACGGAATTCCTGAACAGCAGTTTGAACCAGTCCGTATTGACATTGGCATATTTCATCAGCCATGCCTGTCTGGCCTGGGGTGTATTGGCTACCGCAAAATTCCCGCTGACATCGGGGGTCTGCAACAGTTTGGCCAGCTCGCCATATATCCCCGTACTGGAAGCATTCACCAGCTGGGGGTAGATAAGGAGCCCTTTCCTTTCCAGCTCGGCATTCACCGACATCTGATCAGCTGAATTCATGATGTCAAAAGTGGTATAGGAGGGTCGTAGCTGAAGACCGAAATTCCCCGAGTAGTTAATGGCCGGCGCACCCGCCTTCCCTTTTTTGGTGGTGATCACGATAACTCCATTCATAGCACGGGCGCCGTATAGCGCGGCGGCGGAAGCGTCCTTCAGGATGTCAAAAGTCTCTATATCATTGATGTTCAGCCCGGCCACGGAAGAACCCAGCAAGGTGCTGGCATCTCCGCTGGTCAGCTGTTCATTCGACACGTTGACAATGTCTTCCAGCACCACCCCGTCGATGACCCAAAGAGGTTTGTTCTCCCCGTTGATGGAGGTGGCGCCACGGATACGGACCTTTGGCGCCGCGCCAAAGGTACCGGACACGTTCTGTATGGAGACGCCGGCCGCACGGCCTTCCAGCATCCGGCTAATGTCATTGACACCATCCAGTCTGATGCTGTCTGCTTTCACCGTCACCGCCGACCCCGTAAACTTCTTACGGTCGATCCGTTGAAAACCCGTTACTACTACATCCTCCAAAGCAGCCACCTTTCTCTTCAAACGGGCAGTCAGCTCCGTCCTGCCGTCCACGGCCAGCTCGATGTCCTCGACATTGACACCCGTAAAGACAAGAAGTGCTCCCGCCGGGACATTGTTGATCGTCAGATCCCCGGTGACATTGGTGACATATTTTCTCGGCGTTCCCTTCACCTGGACGGTGATCCCGGCAAGCGGCTGCCCCGCCTCATCGGCAACATGTACTTTTACAGTCTGACCAGGAGTCTGGCCCGCCACATGTAGACAGAACGCAAATAAAAGTAGTACGGTTGCTCTGACAGTTCTCATATGCTGACAGCAGTTTTGATGAATGATTGATCGCTTATAAAAACAAAGAAAGGCGACCTCTTTATAAGAGGCGCCTGAGCTTTTCTCCGCTGCATAACATTATTGCAGATGGTAATATTTTTTTACTTCCTCGTAGTTCCTGAAGTCGATATTCGGAAGGCCTTGCCTGTTGCCAGAGCCGCCGCCGGTGCTGTTGGTAAAGAGATTACTGAGCAGGACGCGCACGATCCTTAATCCGTGATACACTGCACCGGGACCTGTAGGCCGGGTGATAATAAAAAAGGCCGAATCAAATGGCGCGGTAACATCCGAATATCCATATGTAAGGGAGTAAGTGCTGGAATCATACAGACTTTCCCCGGGAATGGCAAACCAGGCGGGATCATGGTAGAGGTATACGAACCAGGCGGACTTGTCCAGCGTGTCGTTAAGAACTTTAAAATCGATCTCAATGCCATTATTTGGCTTCGGCTGCGAAAGGTCTACACCTGTGAAATTACCATTACTCATCGGGAAATAGTCATATGTCATGACATTGGCATTGCCGGACTGCCCGGTAGGTCCTACTGGCCCCTGTGGTCCTGTTGGTCCCGCAGGCCCCGCCGGCCCTGCAGGTCCGGTGTCGCCTTTCTTACAGGAAATAACACTTACCATGGCTACAGCGACTGCGAAGACAGTCACTAGACGGGATATACTTTTCATGTTCATTCTCATTTTAGCAGTGAATAACTGGATGGGCAATCAATTTAAGCAAATTTATTCACATAGCCCTTCCCTCCGTCAATTTTTAGCTTACGACGCAAAAGGTTGGTCGATGGACGGACTGGGTTCCGAAAACCACCGGGGACCATCCTCCGTCATATAAGCGCAATCTTCCAGCCGTATACCGAACTCACCATAAATGGCAATGGTGGGTTCTACGCTAAAACACATACCCACTTGCAGGGGTTGTTTATTCCCCAACACCATATTTCCCCATTCATGACCATCCATGCCGATGCCATGCCCCGTACGGTGGGGACAGCCCGGTATCTTGTACCCAGGACCAAACCCCGCGTCTGTCAACACCTTCCGCGCCGCAATATCCACGTTCTCGCAGGGGGCCCCCAGCCGGGCCGCCGCAAAGCCTGCCGCCTGGGATTTTTTCTCGATGTCCCATACCTCCCGCTGCCGCTGCGTAGGCGCCGCACCAAAAACAACGGTCCGGCTGATATCCGAAGAATACCCCTGTACCTTACACCCCCCATCCATCAGCACGATATCCCCCTTCTTCAGATGCTGCGGCTGAATACTCCCGTGAGGAAAGGCCGATGCCTGCCCGAAGTTTACCCCGATCTCCCCATCCGCCCCCAACCTGGAATGCGCATCCGCCGTGATAGCGCCAAAATCAGCAGGCGTCATCCCCTCATGCAAAAGAGCCACTCCCGCCTTGTAAGCGGCAATGGTGATATCATTGGCTTTCTTCATCAGAGCGATCTCGGCAGGGGATTTTATCAGCCTGCAGGACATGGTGACAGGGTCCCCGCTGACATAATTAAGATGAGCAGCCTCTTTTCTGATCCCATCGAATATAAAGAACCGCACCCGCTCTTCTATCCCGATGTTACCGGTGCGGATACCCATGTCCTTTAGCGCCAACGCTATCTGTTTGTACGGGCTTTCATGCTCCTCCCAGACCCGCAGGTCCGTACCGATCTTTATCAGTTCATGCAGCCGCTGAGCCTCAAAGGCCGGGCCGACATACTTTATCTCGCCCTTCGCCGGGATAATGGCTACCATCGTCCTTTCGCTGGGCCACCAGCCGACACCCGTAAAATATTGCATGGAAGTGCCCGTGTCCAGGATCAGGGCCTCGATCTTATTCTCCGCCATCAGCCGCTGGGCCTTCTGAATACGGGATAACCGCTCCTCTAAAGTAATAGGGGCCACATCGTCCATCATGGGGCGTAGATCCTCCAACCCCCTTTTTGTAAATGATGAAAAAACATGAAAAATTACGGCGCCCGCAGCCGCACTACCCGCCGTCAGACGGATAAAAGATCTTCGTTTTAAGCTCATGAGACAGTCGTTTGACTAAAAATACTACTTTTTTACCAGCATGTCCACCATGTTCATCACCAGGTTGGCAGAGTTACGCGCGGCTATATGATAAAAGGCCTGCATATCCATATGAGCATTGCTGCCCGCCTTATCGCTCATGCTGCGAATGACCACAAAGGGGACCCCCTGTTGCCAGCACGCCTGCGCTACCGCGCCGCCTTCCATCTCCGTGGCAGACGCCTGCAGCTGTCTGTACAGCGAGGTCGTAGCCGCTTCCGACGAAATAAACTCATCGCCCGTGACGATCCGCCCTTTAACGACCAGGGGCATCACACTATCCTTCCTCCACCCCGTCCCTTCCAGCTTCGTCTTCTGCGAAGCCGTATAAGCCAGCTCCACCAGTCGCGTATCACAAGGGAAATACAAGGGATTGGGCTCATTTGTAATAGGGTTGCGGGTACACCAATGCTCCAGACTATCCGGATGTAACGCGCCATAATCATGATAGCCCACTTCTGTACCGATCACAAGATCACCCGGAGCAAGCGCAGGGTCCACGGCTCCTGCAATGCCCGTGAAAATGACCTCCGACGGATGAAAATGCTCCAACATCAACGTGGCGGTAATGGCTGCATTCACCTTACCGATGCCGGAAAGAGCCACCACCACGGGACGTCCCCTCAACAACCCTTGTGTAAAATGTATCTGTTGTATAACGACCTCTTTTTTCTCTCGCACCTGTGTCAATACAAGCGCCGTCTCATCCCCAAAGGCCCCAAGTATCCCCGTCACCTGCGCATAACCTGCACCAGTAAAGAGCAATACCGCCGACAATAAGCAAAAAGCTTTCCTCATATTTTATAACATTAACGCCAAAACACAGAAAATATCGATCACCCATAATGCAGGGCTGATCGTACGTCCTCCTCCGGCCAGCAGTTGCATGACCGTCCAGGCAAGAAAACCCCAGGTAATACCCTGGGTGATGGAATAAGTAAAAGGTATCAGTACCATGGCCAGAAAGGCAGGAATGGCTTCATCCAGCCGCAGCCAGTCGATCTTCACCACCGGACGGATCATAAACACACCCACCAATACCAATGCCGGGGCCGTGGCAATGGCAGGCACCATGGATAAAAGAGGGGCCAGGAACAAAAATGGCAGGAACAACAGCCCCGCCGTCACCGCCGTGAGTCCCCTGCGTCCTCCTGTCTCGATCCCCACAGCCGACTCGATATAGGCCGTACCGGGGCTGGAACCTACAAGCCCCGCCAGCGTAGTCGCTACGGCATCCGTGATCAGCGAACGCCGTATATGCCGCGGCTCGCCATGCTCATCCAGCAGCTCGGCCGCTTCCGCCAGACCTACAAAAGTGGAGAGGCTGTCAAACATATCCGTAAACACAAAGGCAAAAATTACAGGCGCCACCGACCATCGCAGGGAATGCACCAGGTCCAGCCTGAACAGCAGACTAAGATCCGGAGCAGCCATAATCCCATGCCCCGTGACAAGCGCCTCCGTCCCCCACCATCGACCCAACGGCCACGCCAGCAGCGTCGTTATAAGGATCCCCAACAGGATACCCCCTTTTACTTTTTTCAACACCAGCCCCGCCGTGACCAGCAGCCCCGCCAAAAATGTCAACAAGGCCGGCGTTAGCTTGCCGATGCCTACAATGGTAGCAGGACTGGCAATGATAAAACGGGCGTTCACCAGCCCTATCAATGTTATAAAAAGCCCGATGCCGGCTGCAATGGCGTACCTCAGCGGCCGGGGGATAGCACGAACGATATATGTGCGTATATTGAAGACCGATAAGAGCAAAAAGATGATACCGCTCCAAAAGACGGCGCCCAGCGCCACCGGCCAGGGCACTTTCATCCCGATGACGGCCGAGAAGGTAAAGAAGGCATTCAACCCCATGCCCGGCGCCACCAGGATTGGGTTGCCGGCATAGAGTCCCATCATCAGGCTGCTAAAACAGGACACCAGCACTGTAGCCGTCAATACGGCGGAAAAAGGCATACCCGCCTGGCTGAGGATGGAAGGGTTTACAACGATGATATAGCTGGCGGCCAGAAAGGTGGAGATCCCGGCCAGGATCTCGGTAGAGTTCTTTGTATATCGTGCAGTATTCGTCACTGCGCTAAATATACAAAGTAATATTTACTCCGACCTCAGCTTGTCCACCGGGTTGGCCGCAGCCGCCCTGATCGCCTGAAAGCTAATGGTGACAAGGGTCAGCGCCACCGCCATCACGGCGGCCATGATAAAGACACCTGCACCGATGCTGATACGATAGTCATATTTAGCCAGCCAGCCGTCAAGAAAATAAAAAGCCAGGGGCGATGCCAGGACACAGCTGAGGATCACCAACAACAGAAAGTCTTTGGAAAGCATTAGCCATATCTGTGCTCCCGATGCACCCAGGACTTTCCGGATGCCGATCTCTTTTGTCCGTCTTTCAGCGACATAAGCGGACAGACCAAACAATCCCAGACAGGAGATGAAGATGGCAAGACCCGCGAACAGACCGGAGAGTTTCCCGATCAGCGCTTCCTGGAAAAATTTATTAGCATAGGACCGATCCTCGAATTCATATTTGTAGGGGAACGAAGGACTATATTTATTAAAAATAGCCGTCAGCTGCGTCAAGGCCTCCTGTGTCTTTATATGGGGCGCCAGACGATACATTACGACGCCCTGCACCTGCCGGCCGCAAACGAACATCGTGGGGTCGGGATGCGAAAAAGGGGACAGCATCAACGCGTCTTTGACGACACCAACGATCCTGAATTTGCTATCTCCCCAGGTTATCACCTGGCTGATGGGGTTTTTAAGCCGCATTCGGCTGATGGCCGCCTCATTAAATATGACGCTGGTGGAATCGTCCCTGCCGGTGAAATTCCGTCCCTCCTTCAACGTCATCCCCAATGTGCTGAAATAATCTTCGGTGGTCCGGATCGCACCCATTTCAATGGTCGCGCCGGCGGATTTTCCGGGCCAGCCGATGTCTGTATGCCAAAAGATGTCGGTGGCGGGGCTGGAAGACGAAGTGACCGTCGATGCAATGCCCTTTTGGATCAATTCATTTTTAAGCGCCGTGAAGTTCTTTTCAAGGTCGACGTTGCTATAGGTCGTCATCAGTCTGTTGAGATCATATCCACTCGACCTGTCCTTGGCATATTGGATCTGCCGGTAAACGATGATCGTGCTGATGATAAAAGCGACGGAGCAGGTAAACTGCAGCACTACCAGTATTTTTCTCGGCAGGGATGCCGTCTTGCCGATCTGTATATTCCCCTTCAATACTTTCACAGGCTGGAAAGAAGAAAGATAAAAGGCCGGTCTGCTGCCCGCGATCAGCGCCGTTATGACAACGCAGGTCAACGCGAGTACCCAAAAACCTATATTTGAAAAAGGGATGATGATCTTACTGCCTGTCAGAGCATTGAATGGCGACAGCCCTATCTGTACCAACACCAGCGAAAAGAAAAAGGAAATAAGGGTTAACAAAAAGGATTCCAAAAGGAATTGGAAGATCAGGTCCTTCCGTTGGGAGCCGATGGCTTTCCGCACCCCCACCTCCCTGGCCCTTTTCTCACTCCGCGCAGTAGTCAGGTTGATAAAATTGATACAGGCGATCAGCAATACCAGCAGACCAATGATAGAGAACATTCGCACATATTCCAGGAAACCTGCCGTGTCCTGGCCGTTTTTGTAAATGGAATACAGGTGCCAGCGCACCAACGGCTGCAGCGTCACATAGGACAGCATGGCATTCGTATTGTTGGTTTCCGTATGCTCGATATTCCTGATCTTGGGATAGACCTTATCATATTCCACGCCGGGCTTCAATTTCACGAACGTCTGATAACCATTATTCCCAAAGCTGCCTGCCCTGTTTTCCCTGGTACCGGGATCCGTCTGGTCCAGGTAACTAAAAGGAATAAGAAAGTTGAAATTAAAAGATGAGTTGGCAGGCAGGTCCTTTAATATCCCTGTAACCTTCAGATCATTTTTATTGTCAAAACGAACAGTCTTATTAATGGGGTCCTCGTTGCCAAAAAGGGCAATGGCCGTGGATTGGGTAAGCACGATGGAATAAGCATCTTTCAACACGCTGCCGACATTACCCTGCACCAGCGGGTACTGGAACATTTTTAGAAAATCACCGCCCACTATACCGCCATCGATATACAATTTCTTATCTCCCACCATTAACCCATGAGGATACATATAATCGCCTTCGGCGACATACTCGATCTCCGGCACCTGGCTGCGCAGCACATCCCCCAACCGCAGGGAAGTGCTCCGAAAGGTCAGCGTATCTCCATTACTGTAAAAGTTCCGCTGGACACGGTATAACCGCCCATAGTCGGGCAGGCTCCTGTCATAAGAATATTGATCGTACACCCACAACCCTATAAGAAGCGCCACGCCCATGCCAATGGCCAGGCCAAGGATATTCAACGTGCTGTATCCCGGTGTCCGGGCGATATTCCGCCAGGCGGTCTTTAAATATGTCTTTAGCATAAAATAAACGCCACCAACAGGATGCCTTTTTTTCAAAACAATAATAATCAATTATTTACAACAAAAATCAACACACTCATTTGTTCGCTTACGATACACCGGGTGTTCCGCTTTGATCAATAATCCATATATTTATATACCTCCCATTACAACCTAAAATCCCTTATGTATGTCCGTTAAGACCATTCAAAGACTAATTGTATTGCTGTTATTTATTGGCTCCGGGGCCCATCTCGACGCCCAGGGTACGCGTCTGTTGCGCCAACCCAATCTCAACGCCGCACAGCTGGCGTTTGTTTATGGAGGGGACATCTGGGTAGTGGATAAAAATGGAGGAGAAGCCAGACGTATCACCAGCACGGCAGCCGTGGAAAGCGATCCTCATTTCTCACCTGACGGCCGGTGGATCGCCTTTACTTCCAATCGATCGGGTGTAGCTGCCGTATACGTCGTTCCCGCAGAAGGAGGCGCCCCAACCAGGTTGACCTGGTATCCGGCCGGATCGAACGTTCGCGGATGGACGCCCGATGGGAAAAATATTATATATACCTCTACCCGGGAAACGGCGCCCGTCGGGTATGCCAGGCTTTGGTCCGTACCCGTCGCGGGCGGTCCATCAACCCAGCTGCCCGCACCCTGGGGCTTTGACGCATCCGTATCTCCCGACGGCAAAAAGATAGTGCTGGATCGCGTCGGTCGCTGGGACAGCGAGTGGCGCCATTATCGCGGCGGACAAAATACGCCTTTACAGATCATGGACCTGGGTACCCTGGCCGAACAATCCATCCCTAACGCACGCACGATGGACCTTCATCCCGTTTGGATGAATGACAATATCTATTTTCTTTCCGACAGGGATTTTATCATGAATGTCTGGATGTATGACACACAAAATGGAGCGCTAAAACAAATTACCACCTCGACAAAAGGCGATATCAAATGGCTCACAGGCAATGGGAAGGAATTGGCGTATGAGCAGGAAGGCTATATTTATCTCCTGGACCCTGCCACCGGCAAGAGCCGGCAGATAAACATCACCGTTCATGGCGACTTCCCCTGGGCGGAATCGCATTGGGAAAATGTCACCAGCCGCGCGGTAAATGCATCCCTCTCCCCCACAGGCAAAAGGATCCTGCTGGAAGCAAGAGGCGAGATCTTCACGGTACCGGTGGAGAATGGCAATTCCCGCAATCTTACCAATAGCTCTGGTGCAGCCGACAGACAACCGCTGTGGTCGCCGGATGGCCGGCAGATAGCCTGGTTCTCCGACAAGGAAGGGACCTATGCCTTGTACCTGACGGACCAGGAAGGCAAGGGCGCCCCGCGCAAGATATCCATCGGAGAATCAAAAATGGCCTGGGAGCCTGCCTGGTCACCGGACGGTAAATACATTGCTTTTGTAGACAATGCTGTAAGGGTAAGGGTCGTTGAGCTGGGCTCAGGCAAAGTGAGTACAGCGGACGTGGGAGGCGCCAATATAGAAAGAGGCAGCATGGACCTGAACTGGTCGCCTGACTCCAAATGGCTCGCCTATTCCAAAACCGCTCCAAATAATTTCAGAAGGATCACCCTCTGGTCACTGACGGCAGGAAAGACCTACGCATTGAGCGACCCTATGGCGGATGCTGCTTCGCCCGCCTGGGACAGGGACGGCCATCATCTGTACTTCCTGGCCAGCACGGATCTTGCCCTTGGCTCAGGATGGGCCAACACCAGTGCCATCGCGGCAAAACCGACCTTTGGCGCCTACGTCGCCGTGCTGCGGGCAAATGATCCCGCACCCTTTCCATTGAAAAGCGACGAAGAGCCCGATACCGCAACCAAAAAGAAGGACACCATATCAAAAAAGAAAGACTCTGCCGACGGGAAAACTGTCCTCATCGACTGGGACCACCTCGACCGCCGTATCATTGCCTTGCCCATCCCCATCGCAGACTACGATCTGCTGATCAGCGGACCCAAAGGGTCACTGTTTATCCGGACAGACCAAACTCTGAGCAAGTTTACGCTGGAAGGAAAGAAATTTGATGAATTTGCAAAAAATGTTTCCGCGGCCTCCGTATCCTCCAATGGAGAAAAGATCCTGTTGCGTTCGGCAGGCAGTTGGAAGGTGGTTTCCACCGCAAAGCCCCCCAGCCCTGCGGAAGGCGCCGTCACAGTGAATATACGCATGGAGTTGAACAGACTGGAGGAATGGCGACAGATCTTTACAGAAGCGTGGAGATATGAACGTGACTATTTTTATGACCCATCGCATCACGGCAGGGACTGGCAGGAAGTATGGGATTATTATTCCCCGCAAACACCCTTCATAAGACATCGCAGCGACCTCACCTGGCTCCTCGATCAAATGGGCGGAGAGTTGTCCGTGGGACATAGCTTTGTTTTTGGCGGTGATTTCCCCGCCCTCGATACTTTACGGACAGGCGTGCTGGGAGCCGACCTTGTACAAAAGCAAGGCAGATGGCAGATAAAAAGGATCTATACCACCGAGAGCTGGAACCCCGGATTATCAGCGCCCCTGGCCCAGCCCGATCTAAAAGTGTCGGAAGGGGATTTTATCCTCTCCGTCGATGGAACAAACCTCACAGCGGACATGGATCCCTATCAACTGCTGGATGGAAAGGCCGGCATGCAAACCGTTCTTACCATCAGTCACCAGCCTTCCCCTGAAGGGGCCTGGGCCATCCGTATCGAACCTATTCAAAATGAAAACGCCCTGCGGCAGCGGGGCTGGGTCGAGGACAACAGGAGAAAAGTGGACGAACTCTCCCATGGCAAATTGGGTTATGTGTGGGTGCCCAACACGGGCGGCCCCGGGTTCGTCAGTTTCAACAGGTATTTCTTCGCCCAGCAGGACAAGGAAGGCGCCGTCATCGACGAGCGATTCAACGGCGGAGGGTCACTGGATGATTATATGGTCGATCTGATGGTACGACGTCTTCGCGCGGCCATCACCAATGAAGTACCGGAAGGCAGGGCCTTTCGTCTGCCCGCGGGTATACTGGGACCAAAAGTGCTATTGATCAACGAACTGGCCGGCTCCGGAGGAGATTTCTTCCCCTGGGCTTTCAGACACCAGAAAGTAGGGCCGCTCATCGGCACGCGCACCTGGGGAGGATTGGTAAAATCTTCCGTACACTATTCTTTTGTCGATGGAGGGGCTATGACCGCACCGGATAACGCCGTATTCGACCCCCTGCAACATAAATGGATCGCGGAGAACGAAGGAGTAGCTCCCGATGTTGAACAGAAGCTCGATGCCGTCTCTCTCTCCAAGGGCATAGATCCGCAGCTGACAAAAGCTGTACAGGAATGTCTGCGCTTACTGGAACAAGAGCCGGCGCCCGTAGTCGAACATCCCCCCTACTCCACACCGGCAAAAAAACCGTAGACGCTAACACTCATATTTGGTCATGATAGGTATGTTCAGCTTCTCCATCTGACCCTTTGCCCAACCGCTCAACAGCTCGATGGCCGGCACCAATTCCCTGCCCGTGTCGTCCAGGCTGTACTCCACCCTGGGAGGTACTTCCAGGTATACCTGTCTTTTTATAAGCTGGTCTGCTTCGAGCTCCCGCAGGGCCTGCGTCAGCATCTTGGGAGTAATGTCCCGCAGGTACCGTTTCAACTCTCCATATCGCTTGGTGCCGCGAAAAAGATACCAGAGGATACGCGCCTTATACTTGCCGCCAATCCGCTGAAAAGCATAATCAACAGTACACTGCTCCACCTGGCTCACTGTTTTTTGCATCTTATAGTTTTTTATCTCGTTGGTTTTCAGCATTAGTATACTTTTAGTATGTAAGTATATAAATAGTGCATACTTGTCATAAAGATACGAAGTAAATAATTTTGCCCCCACATCGTTTCAAATCCTGACCGGTGAAACCGGGAGAACATTTTTTCAAAAAAAATTTCTCCCTGATCCTCAACAATAGTATACTTCTGGTACCCAGGTTACTATCCAGTGCATACTTGTTTCGATTATACAAAGACGTTAGCTTTGATAAATATTTAAAATTTATGCAAGCGATCGTTTTTGATAAGCTGGGGCTGCCGACCGAAGTGTTGGAGCTCCGCGACGTAAAGAAGCCTGTTCCCGCCAGGGGTCAGGTGCTGGTAAAAATGCTCAATGCCCCCATTAACCAGGGAGATTTTCTTTTTATCCAAAACCTTTACCCCGAGCCAAAGAAACCCTCCCTGCCGGGCCAGATAGCCGGCAATTATGGTACGGGGATCGTCATAGAAAAAGGGCCAGGCGCCAGTCTGGCCGAAGGCACCCTGGTTTCCATCATCTACTACAATACCTGGGCGGAATATGCCGCCATCGCCGAAGAGTGGCTGATACCCCTGCCTTCCGGCTTTCCTCCGGAAAAAGCCGCGCAGATGATGCCCCTGATCACAGCATGGGACGTCGTGGAAGGATCAAAAGCAAAAAGAGGAGATTGGATCGCCGTCACCGCCGCCAATTCCGCCAACGCGCTGTTCATCATGCAGCTGGCGGCACACAAAGGCCTCAGGGTAATCGCACTGGTAAGAAAGCTGCCTTCCTTAAACCTTCACGAATTTGGAGCAGAGGTCGTGATCGATCTTTCTCTCGATGGAGATGACGTATCCTCTCGTATCCGTGAGATCACTGCAGGTAAGGGCATCAGCGCAATCCTCGATGCCGTAGGCGGCCCCCTCCTCGCTGACCTGATACACACCGCCTCCTTCGGCGCCAAAGTGATCATGTACGGCGGGCTGAGCGAGCAACGCTTTCAGTTGCACAATAACGACATCTATCTGAATGGCCTTACGATCGAGCCGTACATCTATCGCCATTTTTTTACACCGCCCGTCCCGGAAGAAAGATCAACGATCCAAAAGATCATTGATATCGCCGGCGCCCCTTCTTTTATAGCGCCCATCAGCGGACGATACAAGCTCGACGAATACAAGACAGCCGTCAGGAACAGCTTTTCTTCCACTCCTGGAAGCTCTTCCGGCAAAGGACTTTTTATCATCGACTAATAAACTTTTATGAACAGAAGAACACTGCTGAAGAATGCCGGGCTGCTGGCCGCAGGAGCCATCGGTCTGCCCTCTTTTACCCATCACCCGGCACAGGATATCCACAATACAGGCTATTTCCGCTTCCCATTCGGAGATATAGAGCTTCTTATCGTTACGGACGGACATGGGCTATTCAAACCCGCCCAGCCTGTATTCGCACCTGGCATACCCGCCCCGGATTTCGAAGCCATCCAGAGAGCTAACTTTCTCCTACCCGATGCCATCGACATAGCCTTCAACGTGCTGGTAGTAAAGACAAAAAAAGATATCATCTTATTCGACACAGGCTGCGGCGCCAGTTTCGGCCCTGCATCCGGTCGTCTGCCGGAAGGCCTGCGCGCGGCGGGCATCTCCCCTGATGATGTCACCGCTATCCTGCTGACACATGCACACCCCGATCACGTCGGCGGCTTGCTCGACAAAGAAGGACATCCCGTATTCCCTCGCGCTTCTTTACACATAGCAGCCCCGGAGTATGATTTTTGGACAGGTGAGAAACCGGATTTTTCAAAAAGCAAATTCCCCGACCACACGGCAACAACATTCTGGGTACAACTGGCGACAAAAGGATTTGCAGCGTACCGGGACAGACTCCACGTCTTTCATGACGGCGATCAACCCTTCGACGGCATCCGTGCCAGGATCGTCCCCGGACACACCCCGGGTCATTCTTTATTCACGATCACTTCCGGCAGCGAATCCATCACCCACATGGGAGACACCGCCCACGACCATGTGATATTGTTGTCTCATCCGGAATGGGGCGTGGGTTTCGATACGGATTTTATACAGGCGGCACAGGCACGTAGAAAGATGCTGGAAGAGCTTGCGGCAGGACGACATCGCATCTTCTCCTGTCATCTGCCATGGCCCGGTCTTGGACATGTACGGACCAGGGACAAGGGCTTCGAATGGGTGGTGCAGCCGTTTGCGACAGTGTAAAAAAAATCCCTCGCCAAGCGAGGGATTTTTTTTAAAAATTCGGCTTATCCAGATCCCACCAAACCCTCGTCCCGCCATTGTCCGCCGGCTTACTCAACAATTGGATAGCCTTTTGCACCTCCGCATTATTTGTATTGTACTCGTTCTGTGAGAACGGCAGTCTCCTGATCTGAACAGTCGAACTGATAGTTCCCCCGCTGTTGTTCTGCACCACAGGGAACAGCTCGGGATAACCAGTACGGCGGAATTCGCTCCAAGCCTCCTGCCCTTCCGGAAAATTAGCAATCCATTTCTGCGTGATGATACGTTGAAGCTTCTCCTCATCACCGGCCGCATCATTCCACATGATGGTGATCTTCTTTGTTAGAGAAGCATCGTTCGCCGTATTCAACGGGTCCGTATAATCGTCGGGTAAGCTGGTAGCGTCATTCACATAAGTGGAAGAGGTCACACCCCATTGCGCAAACGAAGTATTGATCCCCTGCTCATACAGTTGTTGTGCAGTACCGCCCGCGTTGTTCCACCCTCTCAACGCAGCCTCGGCCCGGAGGAAATAGACTTCCGCAGCAGTCATCAGCACCGGCGGGGTCTTCAGGTTAAAGGAAGGGACAGTCCCGTCCTTGAAATTGATAGTAGAGTATTTGCCGTAGCTGAACGACCCAACATTGGAGCCGATGCGAATACCTTTATATTCACCCGCCGAAGCCGCATCGGTCGACTTATCAAAATATTTGCCCAGCCGCGGGTCATTATAACCCGTCATATAGCATTGAATAGAAGCGCCGATACAGATATTGGCCCAGTTGATCGTAATGGCGGCCAGGGGATTACTGAAATTCCCGCTGGGAACAGTGACCCTGGGTATCTGGGTATTGCCGGTAATGACCCCGCCATTGGCAGGATCTAATGCTTTTTCACCTTGTGTCCTTGCTGTAGCGCCATCGACTTTCACCAGACGCATGGCCAGACGCAGCCTGAGTGAATTGGCAAAGTTTAGCCAGTTTTGAAGCTCTGTACTTTTGTCGCCGCCGTATATAAGGTCCATAGACGGGAAATCAAACGGTAAAGTCCCCACACCCCCTGCGGCAATAAAAGACTTCAACGCAGCCGTGGCTGCGTCCAGCTGCTGGAAAAAGAGATTATAGATGTCCTGCTGGCTGTCATATGGAGTACCTGTAGCACCAGCCGGCAACGGACCTGCCTTGCTGTAGGGAGCAGGACCATAGATGTCGGTCAGCCGGCTCATGGCTTCCACCTGTATGATCTGGGCAATGGCCCATATGCCGGGGTAGTTCTTGTCCGTACCCATGTCCCTGATCACAGCCACATACCGCATGATGTCCAGATAGCCCACCTTGAAGGGCTCTCCATTCCACCCCCCTACCAGAGCGTAGTTCAGATTATTATTGCCGCTGTTAAAATTAATCTGGCTCATAAAGTAACCCGAATAACAGTCTGCATTCAGGTTTTGCTGTAATTGATAAGAATTGGGATCGCCGCCACCGGAAAAATTAATAACGCCCATTGCAATGTGCTGATAGGCGGCAGTAAGGGTGATAGCAGTGGCTAGATTACTGGTATTGTAGTCATCGAATTTTTTGGTACAGCCGGTGGCCAGCAATATAATAGCCGACCCCGCCATTAAAGAGCGAAAACTTATATATCGGTTGATTAAAAATTTCATGGCAAATGTTTTAAATAGATGTTGTTAGAAACCTGCATTTACGGTGATCCCAAAGCTGCGGGTGGCAGGCGGCATAAAAATATCCACCCCCGCCATTCCGTTGCCGCTGGACATGGTAAGCTCAGGATCAAAAGGCGCCTTCTTGCTAAAATAAAACAGGTTCCGTCCAATCAGGCTGACCCTAAGGTTTCTTATGACATTGCTTTTAAAAGGGATATTATAACCAAGGGCGGCTTCGCGCAGCCGTACCACCGTGGCATCATACATATATTCACCCGTGACGCCGCTGCGTCCCCCGGTAGTCGTATACCACGTCTGTGGATCGACGGAAGTAACAGCCTTGTTATTCTGATCGATGCCGTTCACGGCAACGCCACCGGCCTTCCGGGCAGCACCCGTCTCTGCAGAGACGCCATAGGAGTCCAGCAGCTGTTGTGTCACGGAAAGCACCTTACCTCCGAATTTTCCGTCTACCAGGAAGGAGAGGACGAAGTTACCGTAGGTAAAGCTGTTACTCCATCCCATCTGCCACTTCGGATTGGGGTTGCCCAGGTACGAAGTATCGCTGGTCGTAGCCAGCGGCGTATGGGTCACCACGTTATTCACATCCGTGGTCGAGTTGATCAGGATACGGCCCGATCCGTCGCGTTGCAATACGGTGCCGTAAATATCCCCAATAGCTCCGCCTACTCTGACCTGGGATACATAGTTTGCCCCCGAAGCGCCGCTGATAACGGCCTGCTTGACACCGGGCGCCAGCTCTATCACTTTATTCTTGTTAAACGAATAGTTGATTCCCGTGTTCCACCTGAATTTCTCCGTTCTCATTACCTGGTAGTTCAACATCAGCTCGATACCCTGATTTTCGATATTGCCCGCTCTCAGATAGCCATTGTCATAATAGCTGGCCTGGCCTAGCTGGATCTGTATGGTTTGATTGTGAGTATGGGTATTGTAATACGTAAGGTCAAGACTCAGCCTGTCATCTAAGAACCGCCATGCCGTACCTACCTCAAAGGATTTTGTGCGCTCAGGTTCCAGGTCCGTAAAAGGAGATGTATTATTGAATATCGGGAACCCGCCGGGTCCGACGGTGAACCGGGCCGGATTGCTTTGATAGGCCAGCGGCGCATTACCTACTTCAGCATAAGAAGCACGGACCTTGGCAAAGGTGACCACTTCCGGCAGACGGACCAGTTGGCTCAATATCGCATTGGCCCCGATGGACGGATAGAAAAATGACACCCCTTTCCTGGTATATGTCAGGGGGGAAGCCCAATCGTTGCGTCCCGTGATGTCCAGGTACAATGCATCGTTGTATGCCAGGCTTACGCTGCCAAACACAGATTGGAATTGAGTATGGTTCTGCGGCAGATCAGAGGAATTGAGGGGATCCTGTACAGTATTCTGCAGAGTAAAAATATTGGGGAAATACAGCCCTGTACCATTTCCGGAAGATCCATAAAAAAGCCCCTCCGTCTTGTTGTCCCGGATGCTGGTACCCGCCAGACCGGATATCTTTAGCTTGCCGATGGCAGGCACATTGACATTCGCGATCACATCCCCATACTTCTGCGTATTGACGCCATTCGAGTAATAATAATTCCCATTGGACTTCGAGACATACTGAGAGGTCGTAGCATATAGCTTTTGGGTATATATGTCATTGATCCTGTCAATGCTGCCCCTTGCCTGGATATTCAGCCAGGAAGTGAACTCATATTTTACGCTGGCATTCAATAATATCCTGTTGCGATTGAGCGCATTCACGTTCCTGTTGACAATCCACCAGGGATTCTGCTGAATGTCATCACTGAATGTTTGCGTGCCGTCCGCATTCCGGGTAGTGCCGATCCATTGTTGCTCCATCAACACCGTTTTCGGATTGAGCTTTTCAAAACCAGACTTGTAAGGCGAAATATCTACGCCCCGGGGGAATAGATAAAGCCCTGTCAACGGGTTAAAATAAAATCCCGCCATGGGGGTATTATCTATCCGCTGCGTGATGTAATTCGTGTTCACATCCACCGTCAGCTTATTGTTCAGGAAATGACCGATCTCCCTGAAGTTGAAGTTGTTCCTGCCCAATTTATTACCGGGCTCCACTCCCCTTGCGGTCGTATTGGCATAGGAGAAATAGCTCTGCGCGATGGATGAGCCCGCGGAAAGACTGACGGAATTCGTAAAGTTATCACCCGTTTGGAAGAATTTGCCCAGGTTATCTCCAGCCCCTGTGATCGCGCCCCCCCAGCTTTGCAGAGAGCTCGGCGTCGCCGGTCCGTACGCATTTTGGAGCTTTGGCTTATATGCCACGTTATCAAGGGCCGAACTGGAAGAGAAATTGATCTGGGGTTTGCCGGCCTTACCGCTCTTTGTCGTGACCAGGATCACACCGTTGGCGCCCTGACTGCCATACAACGCGGCCGCAGACGCCCCTTTCAGCACCGATATGTTGTCGATGTCATCCGGGTTCAGATTGGAGATAGGATCACCGCCGTCATATGCGATCGAACCGCCATATGCCGTCGTAGGCTGGTTGGTCGTCGAGTTGTTTACGGGTACCCCGTCTATTACATACAATGCCTGATTGTTGCCTAATAAAGACTTGGAACCACGCAATATCACTTTTGCGGAGCCGCCGATGCCCGATCCATTGGAAGAAATGGTCAAGCCGGCCACCTTTCCGCTGAGAGAATTGATCAGGTTGGTATTCTTTACCCTGGAGAGCTCGGCGCCGTCCACCTGTTGGGTGGAATAAGTGACAGACTGCGCCGCACGTTTGATACCCAGCGCCGTAACAACCACCGCCTTGATCTCCCTATCATCAGGCACCAGGGTAATATTCAGCTCCGACTGGCCCGTATATTTTATCTCCTGTGTCACATACCCGACAAAGGATATAGACAGCACGTCTCCGGGCGTGACATCGATGGAGAAATTACCGTTGTCGTCAGTAGAAGTCCCTCTGCCACGTGCACCGTCTTTCCTGACGGCCACCGTAGCGCCTATAGCCGGCGTGTTGCTACCGATAAATACCTTTCCCCGGATGGGTGTGACAACAAACCCGGCCGCCTTTGTCGTCTCCGGCCTCCCGACAGACGGCGCGTCCTTGTCCTTTATTACGATGTTCTTTCCGATGATCTCATAAGTAACGACCTGATCCTTAAAACAGGCCTTTAATGCTTCTTCTATCGAAACATTCTTTACATCCATCGTGATCGGGGAGGTCTTTTCAAGAACACTTTGGTTATAAAAGAACTGATAACCACTCTGCCGCCTGATCTCCTTGAACACAACCTGGAGGCTTTTGTTCTTCACCGACAAGGTGATGTTCTGAGCAATGCCGCTGGCGCTTACATGCAGGCAGGCTACGATGAACAACATTGTCAACTTCATAATTAGCAGCACTTTAAGACTGATAGTTCGTTTTCTACACGGTTGCAAAGGCAAACCTTTGCAATTAGCAATCGAATGCATACATTTGGGTTGTTTGGTTTACAATGGAAATTCTACGTCAATTTTATTTTTATTGGACAGCCAACATTATAGCCGGAAGTGTCGCAACCACTTTCGGTTTTTTATTAGCCGCCCTTACGTGAACACAATTAATTTTTTCCCTTCCAGCCTGAAATGCACCTTACTCGCCTGTAATATCTTTAACACCTCCATCAGGCTGGACCCGCGGGAAATACCCCCATAGAACAGGTCGGCCGGCTTATTCCCCTCATAGACGACCTCTATGTCATACCATCTTTCCAGCTGACGCATAACGATAGTGATATCCGCGTTGTTAAAGCTAAAGGCGCCATTCTTCCAGGCCACCGCCTCGTCCACATCGATGTCCCTGATAACCTTGATGCTGCCGTCCCTTTCCACCCGGGATTGCTGATTGGGTGAAAGCCGGATACGATCATTGATGCTCACCGAGCCTTCTAGCAGGGTAGTCCTGACCATCAGCTCATTGTCATACGCATTGATATTAAAGCTGGTCCCCAGTACCCGGACTTTCATATTTCCCGAGGCGACATAAAATGGTTTGGATGGATTCCTGGCCACTTCAAAATACGCTTCGCCGACGACCTCGACCTTCCGCTCTTTCCCCGGGAACTGAATGGGAAAACGCAGCGATGAAGCCGCATTCAGCCAAACCCTGGTCCCATCGGACAAAGTGACGCTGTACTGCTCCCCCTTCGCCGTGCTGAGGGTATTATAAGCTAAGGATTTGCTTTCGCTATCACCCCGGTAGGTCAGCACGCTGTCCGTATTCGATATGCTGACGCCGCTGTCATGTCCCAATACCCCATTGGAAACAGGGTCGAGTAAGATAGTCTTTCCATTGCTGAGCGTAAGCGTTGCCCTCGTCTTGCCCGGCGCAATATCGTGGGGTTGCTTTGACGCCGGCGCCTGTACGAGCTCCAATGAATGATGCGTATCTCTTTTATAGTACAGATAAAAGCCCGCTATTAACAGAATGAGCGTAGCTGCAACGGCAGCCACCCGGTAAAGCCGGACTGTCGCCGGCACTGTCCTCCCCCGCCGCCTGTTGATACTTTGCAGGATCCGTTGCCGGTGATTATCTTCCGAGGTTGCAAGATCTTCTGGGATCCTGACAGGCAGGTCCTGACCCTCATTGTACCATCTGGCATACTCCCTCTTTTCCTCCTCGGTGATCGTGCCATTTAACCACTTGGCTTCCAACTCACTCAGCCTTTTTTCATCCGGAATTGATGGCATGGGCTATATTATTTTTTTATTAAGTCGATGGAACAATGAAAATCCCTGCATCGACAGAAAAAAAAATCTCCGGATTAAAAAAGCATTAAAAGATATGTGTCAAAAAATTCTTCAACCCCAGTCGAAGGGTTTTTACCGCCCTGGCAAGATGGGACTCGACGGTCTTTTCGGAGATGGAGAGATGGTGGGCAATCTCTTTTTGGGAATAACCCGCTTCCCTGCTGAGCTTATACACCAGCTGGCATTTTTCGGGTAGACTGCTGACAAGGGCGGAAAGCTCGTGCTGCAGCTCATCAAAACTAATTTGCTTCTCGGTGGACGTATCCCCAATGGTCGCCTGTGCGGCCAGGTTCTCGGTATAGGCGGCTATCCTCTTTTTCTTTAGTCTTGCATCGATGACTTTATACTTCATGGCCGCCGCCAGGTACAGCGACAAACTTACCCTGATATCGAGGATCTCCCTCCGGTGCCAGAGATCGAGGAAAATATCCTGCACCAGTTCCTCGGCAAGCTTCAGATCATAATTGAGCTTATTGGCCGCGACAGAAAAAAGCCTGTTCCAGTATCGGTGGTAGATCTCGGTAAATGCGGCATCATTCCCTCTCTGTAGTAACTTTACAAGCGTATCGTCATCGAGCTTTTGCATCGTATAAAGGATAAAATTAAGGACAATTACTTATACAACGCAAAATTCCCTTACAACATCCCTTGCAACGGATTGCTGGTCAGCGGGTCGATCACTGTTTTTACTTCGGAGATGGTATTTACGGGAAATTTTCCCAACCTGGCATGCTCGCGGACAACTTCTTCGCTTTCGGCTATATGGATGCAGTAGATCTTATCCTCGGTGACAAAGGATTGTATCCAATAGTAAGGTTTTCCCAGTTGCTTTATGGCTTCAAGAGAGGCTTGAGAGATAGCCTGTAATTCTTCGGCCGTGAGGCTGCCCGCACCCGGGAGGTTTCTCTCGACAACGAACTTCTTCATACAAATGTATTTTAAGGTCAAAATGGTCTACAAATTTGAGAATATCCTCCCTATATTATGACGGAGATATTCCCTATTTAAGATATAAACGTTCCCTATTTTAAGATCCCCAGCTGTTTGGCTTCCTGGACGGCCTTCAAACGGGTGCTTACATCCAGTTTGAATAGTATAGCCGATATATGATGATCGACTGTTTTAGCCGAAATAAACAGTCTTGCCGCAATTTCCTTGTTCTGCATACCCTCCTTTAGCAATTGTAATACCCCCAGCTCCCGCTCAGTCAGCAATGCCGGATTGGATTGCGTACTTTTCCTGATGCCGCGGGGGATGCTCCTGATGCCCAAAGCTCTCATTTCTTTCTTTAGCTTTTCATGGATGGCATTAGCACCCAGTTTCCGGACGGCCTGAAGGGCCTTTATCTTGTCAGCTTCCTCTCCCTCAAACAAGACCAGGGCATGTTCATAAGGACAATCCTTCCACAGCTCGCGCATATCCACTCTCTGCCCGAGCTCTACCCGCTGTCCTCTTGCCTTTTGCAACCAGAAAGCAAATTCACTATTTCCATACATACTGCCCATGCATCCGACCATGCCGATCACATGGTCGATGGACTCCTGTTCGACCAACGCCTTCCCTACGATCCATTCATATTCAAAAAAAGCCACCAGGACAGGAATGACCCTTTGCAGCTCCATGGTATCGAATGCCTTTTCTTTTGCCTCTGCCAACAGGGGCAGCACACCCATATCCCCTCTTCTCATCCTGATCCTGGCAACAACGACAAGGGCGCCGATCTTGACAATGGACGTCTGGGTTTCATTCCTGAGCAGGTTGCCCGCAATACGACAGGCCTCCTCCCAATCCCCTGTTTCTAAATTTAGCCGGGCCTTACACGACAACATATAGGCCGTCCAGGAACCCAGGTCCCGTTCCTCACAATATTGGATACCCTCATCCAGCATCTCTCTGGAAAGGGTATAATCTTTTAATTCTATCCCACAGCTTCCTAAATTCGTATAAGCGCGGGCCGCATGTTCGTGAAAAGAATTTTTCAAGGCTATGTCCAGGCTTTGCCGCAACAAACCGATGCCTTTTTCCTTGGATGACACCAACTGCATGTAAATGATGCCCACATTGTTAAGGGCATGAGAGAGGACTTCTTCATCACCCAGCTCCTTTGCAATGGCTATCGCCTTCTCACCCCAGGTGATGCCTTCATCCGCCTGCTGGGAGAGCATCTTCAACTGCGACATATTGCTAAAGGCCATCGCCTTTGCCGTACTGGAAGGTTGATCACCCAACACCTCGATCGCCTGCAGTCCATAACTTTCCGCCTGTCTGCCATTGCCGTCAAACCACCACAGTCGCGACATAAAACGCAAACCGCTGCCTATTTTTTCCACTTCATTCCGCTCTTTCCACAAACGTAATGCTTTGCCCTGGTAGATAATGGCTTCTTTTACCCGGCTGGTCAGATAGCATTCGTAAGCATAGGGTTCGTACAACTGTAGCAGCTTGTCCTTATCGCTGCCCTGGTAATATTCGATCGCGGTATAATACAATTTGGACGCCTCCGTATGAGCGCCTACAGCTGCCGCCTGTCTGGCTGCCATGGGAGCATAGCGCCCCACCACTTCGTATTCATTGGCGTTTTTTCCATGGTGGATGATCCGCTCAGTCTCGGGGTTTTGCTCCTGGTTGGCAAGAAGTACATCCAATACCCTTTTGTTCAGAACTACCCGCAGCAGAGGCGACAGGGAACCCTCGATGGTCCTCCTGTACAGCTCGTGCTTGAACCTTATCAGACCGTTCTGCAGCAACAGTATCCTGGCATTCAGACAAGGCTCGATGGCCGAAATGTACGATGGCTCCAGCTTTTCCAGGTACCTGACCTCACAGCCCGTAGGCAGCACCGATAATACCTGCCATACCTGCTTCGTCCTTTCACCCATCCTGCTATAGACGGACAATATGGAGTCTTTTACATTGTCGGGGACGCCCGTACTATAGCTCGCCAGTATCTCATTTATATAAAAAGGATTCCCTCCTGAAATGCTGTACACATCCTCCCCGCTGTATCCCTTTTGTTCCGCCATTTTTTCAACGGCTTCCCTGGATAAAGGCGTCAGCTGCATGCGGGTAAATGAGTCGGGAGGCAGCTGACCCAGCACATTTCTCAACTGATGATAACCATACATCTCATCATCACGATAAGTGAGAATAAAAAGACAATGGGTATGCGCGATACGTCTTGCCAGAAATTTTATAAAATCCAGGGTCGCCTCATCCGCCCAATGTACATCTTCAAAAACAATGAGCGATCTCTTCCGCTGACCACACAGCTCATGATAGACCTTGCTGAACAGACCGGCCCTGTCGGCCAGGTTCTCGCTGCTCGTCCACTTCTCGCTGCCCAATTGCCAGACGATGTCATACAGCGGCGCCAGCGGTCTGGGGGTGAACAGGGCATCACAGGTGCCCTGGTAGATAGGATACTCGCCCTGCTGTTCCTTACAAAAAGCCCTCACCAGCGAGGTTTTGCCGATACCCGCCTCACCACTCACCAGGATGCAGTGGCCTTCGCTGTCAATAGCGTCAAATTTCGACTGTAGCAGGGATAAGAACCCGGCACGTTCGATCAGTTCCATGGACAATTGCTTGTAAAATGAGGTGGAGGTGATGCTAAAATAGGGAAATTTCCCCATATCCAAGAGAAAAATAGCGAGTTCCTTTGTCTTTGAATATCTTTTTAATCATTATTAAACCAGTTAGTTATGAAGGTTTTACCCGTTTTTTCCATTATTACTGCCGTTCTTCTTCTCTTCTCATCCAGACTATCCGCACAAACGAAAAACTATTATATAGATGTACATCACCTGGGAGCCGGAAAAGTGACTGCCGCGGCAGTCGCGGACGCTCACGCCAAAGACCTGGCCACCGAGAAGAAATATGGCGTTGAATTTATTAAATATTGGGTGGACGAAAAGGACGGGGATGTCTATTGTCTTTCTTCCGCCCCCGACACGCAATCCATCCGTAAAACGCATGGGGAAGCGCATGGTCTCCTGCCGGACGATATCTACATGGTAAAGGCCGGAAAAGAGTCACCCATACAGGAAGGGAAGGATTTCTATCTGGACGTACATGAACTAGGAGCCGGGAAGGTCACTGCAAAAGACGTGGCAGGCGCTCATGAAAAGGACCTGGCCGTACAAAGCAAATATGGGGTCAATTTCATCAATTATTGGGTAGACGAAAAGGACGGTCGTGTAGTATGTTTGTCACAAGCGCCCGATTCCAGCGCCGTGATCAATACCCATAAAGAGGCGCATGGGCTGGTGCCGGTGTATATAGAAAAAGTAAAGCAGGGGCAATAGCCCGGCCGCCCGGCCAGCCGCTGGTGGCTGGTTGGGTTTTTTCAATAACTTTAACCCTATGCGTAAACCCCTTTCCTATCTTTTCCTGTTTATTCCCATCCTCACTTTCTCCCAGTCCCGTCTCACCACCAGACTGGACTCCCTCTTTCACGCGTATCCCTCCGGTGATCCGGGATTTGCCGTATCTATAGAGAAGAAAGGTCTTGTCCTCTATCGCAACGTGACCGGCCTCGCCGACAAGACCACCGGCAGGCCACTGGATACATCCAGCGATTTTCGCATGGCATCCGTTACCAAACAATTCACGGCTATGGGAATTTTCCTCCTGGAAAAAGAAGGCGTCCTATCCTTTGACGATCCCCTCAGCCGTTGGCTGCCCGGGCTGCCGTCACAGATTGGACATACGGTCCTTATCCGCCACTTGCTCACCCATACCTCCGGCCTCCTGGACTATGAATCGCTGATCCCCGACAGTCAGACCCGGCAGGTGCTGGATGCCGACGTGTTGCGGCTCCTCATCCCACATGACTCCACTTATTTCCAACCAGGCGCCAGGTTCCGTTACAGCAACTCAGGTTTCTGCCTGCTGGCGCTGATCATCGAAAGAGCCTCCCGCCAAAGCTTTGCCGCCTTTATACGCGAAAAGATATTTTTACCCCTGCATATGGATCATTCCACGATATATGAGGAAGGACATATCATCGATGATCGCGCCATGGGATATGCACAAGACGGCGCCGGACATATCTATCCCTCCGACCAAAGCGTCACCAGCGCTACCAAGGGCGACGGAGGCATATATACTTCAATAAGCGATTACGCTAAATGGGTCAGGTCGCTACAGGGCAACACATTAATAAGATTGGCTCCCATCCTGCGACGTTTGCGTATGCCCATTTCCGGTATGCCCGACAGCTATTATGCGGGAGGATGGTTTATGACAGGGACCTCTCCGCTGATGCTCTTTCATTCCGGCAGCACCTGCGGCTTTGCCAACTTCGTGATCCAATTGCCGGGGGACCAATGGAGCATCGTCTATTTCTCCAATCTGGCGGGAAATACTGCTCCATTCCGGGCAATGGTTCGCATCCTGCAGGAAGAAAGGGTGGCCGATCTTTCGGCGGTGTTCAAACTGCATGATCTGACTGATTAAAATTACTTCCGGACAGCCACCTTCGACGGCTTGTCCACCTTCACTGCCCCCCCTCTTTTCTCTACCAGCTCCGGGAAGATATTACCCGGCACGTGCAGGATGCTCTTTGTCCGGGTGACCGCAACATATAACAGGTTGACCTCCTCCGATAATTTTGCCACATTGATCTCCTCTTCCGCCCCCACCATGTCCCTGATCTTCTCCTCCGTAATAAAATCACCAGCCAGCGTCACCTCATCGTATTCCATTCCCTTACACCTGTGCACCGTCGAAAAGATCATATCCGCCTTATCCTTATCATCATGATCCAGGTGACATTCTTTTAACTGTTTTATATAGCCCGGGATCTTTTTACCATATTCCTTGACGACGTCCACCAGCATACGCAGCTGCGCATCTCCCGTTTGCTCAATATATTCTTCCAGCTCATGCATATCCTTCATACCAGCGATCATGCGATCCCTGATCCTGTCCTTCTCATCGTTATACAGGTTCAACACATCATAAATAGACGCCCCATCACCCGCATAGGTATAATTTTCGATCCTGCCCTCAAAGTAAACGGACCCGATCTCTTTTCTATGGATCAGGAGCTCGATGGCTTTCACCAGCAGACCCGTATTTGTCCTTGCGATAACAGCCCTTGTCCTGATCCGCCCTCGTTTCCCCGCTCCTGTTATCCGAATAGTCGATGGGATCTCCAAATGCCGCTTCCAGCTGACTGCCTGACGGGCTAATTGCGCGATCTCCTGGTCAAGCCGGAAACTGGCGCTTAGATCAAACGAAGGATAATCCACCTTTTCCAGGGAGTTCACCGCATGACGCCATCCATAAATCTGCTGATGGCTGTCGCCAACGATGACCTTTACCGCCTTTTGTGAAAGAAAAATGTCCAGCATAGCCGCCGACGCATCCTGTCCTTCGTCAAAAAGTATCACATCATAAGGAAGGACAGGTCTGCCGAGCTGGAACTTTTTAAGATAAAAATCATGTATGAGAGGGATCTCCCCCTTGTTCATCTTATCCAGAAAGACCCTCGTCTGACGTACTATCTCCGCTTTGAAATTCACCGCAAACAGCCTTGCCGTAGCATCAGCGACCACATCCTCATAATTCAATTCCTGTACTTTTGTCTTATCGCTATTGCAGAAATAAGCAACAAATGCGTTGATATGGGTCGCCAGGATATATTCCGTATGCCGGTCTGAAAAACCGCCGAGCCCCAGTATCCCTACTGTTTCCTGCGTCTTATAACCTTCGCTCTTAACCTCATACCCCGTCCCCCTGACCACCCGGGAAAAAGCCAGTGAGTGGGCGGTTTCGATCTTTACATTCGACACCCCTTTCCCGGCAAATTTCTTTTCCGCCTCTAGTTTCACCGCCCGGTTAAAGGCCAGGTATAATATCTTTTGACCCGGCCGGGCCCTGGCATACTCAATTAATGTAGTCGTCTTCCCCGAGCCCGCTACCGCATTTATTTTTATATCACCCGAGCTATTGATAATGGCCACCTGTTCGCTTGTCAGCATAACGTCCGATTTTCCCTGATTTACACTGCAAAGAAACAGCCTGGCGGGATAAAAAATAGCAAATTTTTTGAAACAGTTCTGCAAATTTTTTGCAAACTGAACAATAAAAAATAAATTTGACCAAATCAAACTAACATGCACCGCAGAGATATTCTTAAAACACTTTCCCTACTGCCCCTGGCAGCAACATCCATCCCCGCCCTGGCCGGGGGATCCACAGTCACTCCGGTACCAGGAGAATCTCCGATCAACGGGCTTTCACCAGACACATCGGGAGCCCCTCCCGCAGCTCATCGTGACCTCTTTGCCGAACTGGGCGTCACAAGGGTGATCAACGCCAATGTCACAATGACCTTTCTCTCCGGGTCGCTGATGCTGCCGGAAGTGCTGGAAGCCATCAATTCCACCTCCCATGATTTTGCCAACATGTTCGAATTACAGGACAAGGTTGGGGCAAAAATTGCCGAAATGCTAAAGGTGGAGGGAGCCATGGTGACCTCCGGCGCCGCATGCGCCATCCTGTTAGGCACAGCCGCCTGTATCACAGGCGCCGATAAGGACAAGATCAAACAGATACCAAACCTTCCCGGTCCCCGGCCCGAGGTGATCATGCAAAAGAGCCACCGGTATCTCTTCGATCAGGCAGTAACGACCACAGGAGCAAAGATCGTGGAGGTAGAAGGACCCGACGAAATGGAAAAAGCGTTCAACGACCAGACAGTGATGGCCCTCTTCTTCAACGCGGCGGAAAAACATAGCATCCCCCACGAGCAATTCCTGGCTATCGCAAAAAAACATCGGACCCCCACCTTCCTGGACGCAGCCGCCGACGTGCCGCCAGTAGAAAACCTTTTCAAATACCAAAAGATGGGCTTCGACCTAGTGACCTTTTCAGGCGGCAAAATGATACGGGGACCGCAAAGCGCAGGACTGCTCTTCGGCAGAAAAGACCTCATAGAAGCCGCCAAACTCAACCACAGCCCCCACGAAGCCCCCATCGGCCGGCCGATGAAAGTAAATAAGGAAGAGATGTTCGGTATGTATGCCGCACTGAAAGCCTATCTGGAAAGAGATCACGAAAAAGAATGGAACGAGTGGCTGGCGACGGCAAAACATATCGCCGGCATCCTGGCGCCCGTGCCGACCCTCAAGACCGAGACGGTAGTGGACCCCGGCCCTGCCAATGCATTCCCCAGTCTCGCAGTCGACTGGGATCAGCAGAAAGTAAAGATCACACCCAAAGACGTGCTCAAGACCCTGAAAGAAGGTAATCCCAGCATCGTCGCCGGTAGTCATAATGACAGACTGCTGATCGGCGTGGTCCTGTTGCGACCCGATCAGGTGGACATCGTGGCCCAACGCATAAAGCAAATCCTGGAACATGCCGTGTAAGGATCACCTATAGATGGCCATCTGCTATGCCCCAAAAAGACTTTTCGAAATAACATATCGTTAATAAAGCACTCCTGATATATCGGAAAAGTTGTATATATTTACACCCCTGTCATCTTTATACTGCGCAGTATTATTCCTGAAGACCTCCTCTGATTTGCGGCACTCTCTTCTCATCACCACTATACGCCTGTCGCTAAAGGCGAATGCCGAAAAGCCTTGAACAGAGTAGGCTAATAATTAAATCATAATACTATGTCAACGACCACGCTTCAATCCCGAAAAGGCAATGGCAAGACAGCCTCTACGGCAGTAGGAGAAATAAGGACCATACAACAAATGTGGGATGCCGCCATCCAATATTTCCAGGATGGAGAGTATGATACAGATGCTATCTACCTTATCTACAAGAGTATGAATCCAAAACTGACCTTCCAGGACATTGCCAATGTCGTCAGCGCGGTGTATGGAGATACATATTGGACCGGCACGTACATGGATTACAGTATCCTTTCGAAAAGTCTTGTACAGGCACTGGGCATCGACAGGAGCCTCGGTGACCAATATGCCCAGACCGCTTTTTCACAATGGAGAGGCGCCCTGTGTCGTAAGAACATCAACGACATCGGTCTGATCCCCACCCCGGGCTCGTATACAGAAAGCCTGGATATCGTGTGTAACGAGAACACACCTTTGATGCCGCAACAGCTGATAGAGAACTGGAACAATGAATTCTGGAAAACGCCCGTTGTCGGCAAGAACTATATTTATGCGAGGACACAGAACATGGCTTTCCTGGGAAATATCACACCAAAAGTACAAATGTTCTACACCACTGCCGGCTTCAATCAGCCGCCGTCTTCCTGGATCCAATGTTATACAGATAAGGACCCCAGCAAAAAAGAAGGGAGTATCCTGCTGATCGATGGCAAACCTGGTCCGATGGGACAGGGAACCCGGGGCGCCTCGGAAGCTTTCTCGTTCAATCCTACTTCTCATGATCATATATGCGTTATCGCAGTACTGAACTATGAGTATTTTTTAACAAATGATCCGTTGAAAATAGCGCCCGGTAACTGGAACTCCCAGACCTGGATCACCCACAACGGGGCTGCCGCCTGGCACAATGTAGACCCCGTGAACAGCACGGAAGAAACTTTGAAATTCTATAACCAGGATGGTACGGAAGAGCAGTTTGCATTCATGGTACAATGCAGGAATGTTCCTACGGGTTCGAAGATATCGTTGCGCTGCGAAGATCCCATGGCCAAGTTCGATACAGGACTTATCGAGATCGCCAATCCCGCCCAGCATATCGAAAAGATCATCACGTTACCAGCCTATTACAAAGGGGACCTGAAGGTAAAGCTGTTGGGCCCCGATGGTAAACTGTTGCCCCATCCTGCTGCCGTCGAGATACAAATGGCCTGGGTGCTCCGCCATGGACACCGCAGATATACAGAGGCTGTAGGACGCCAGAAAGCATATGATACCCTCCGGAACGGTCAGGACCTCTACCTGCCGACGGGTAGCTTCACCTTCATCGGTGCAGGAAGTAAATAACAATTAAAAGAGGTCCGCCGGATGGCGGGCCTCTTTGCCCTTTATAATATCGACGATCCCCTCATTCTCAATGATCATCATCCCATGTCTGTCGCTGGATATGCCATCCTGCAGCCGGTAAGTATACCGCGGCACACCCTTATCCATCACCGTGGGAAAGTAAACAAACTTCATATGAGGACAATGTTCCCGCAGGTGCTGGCCCGCCTCGGTAATATGAGTGGAAACGATAAAACTTCCATTCCTGTTCTCCGCAAAAGCCTCCGTAACAGCCACGGTGGCGTCATAGGCGTCTTTTACATTGGTGCCCTTGAATAGTTCGTCAAAGATGACTACCAGGTTCTTGCCCCGGCTGATCTCTTCCGCTACATATTTGACCCGCAGCACCTCCGCATAAAAATGGCTATACCCCATATCCAGGCTGTCGGCGACATTGATGGAAGTATAGATCCCGTCCTGTACGGAGAACATCATACCTTCCGCTGCCACAGGGAATCCCATATGCGCCAGGTACACCGCAATACCAAAAGATTTCATAAAGGTGGACTTACCCGCCATATTGGCCCCGGTGAGGAAGATCATATTACGCATATGATCTGTACGGACGCTGTTGGCAACAGCGCCCGGCAACTGGGGATGATACAGGTTGATCATATCTATCCGGTTCTCCCCGTCTACAAAGTGTGTAGCCCAGGCATAAGAGAACTTACGCTCCTCTGCAACCCTGGAAACCGTAGTATACACATCGATCTCGTACGTCACCTCCATCACCCGTCTCAGTTTCTCCCGGTACACCTGCCGTAATAAGTGGTCATACTGAACTACCTTCAAAAAAGACAGTTTGGCCGTCCCCTGTTCTGCCATCACTTTCTTTAATGCGGGGCTATTAAAGATCTCTTTCACCTCCAGGATGGTTTCCCGGTAAGGATAATCTAACATACCCGATCCCAGCCCGGCAAAAAAACCATTCAATATATGCATGAACCTGATGAGGGACAATATCCCCGTATGGATCATTTCATATTCCTTATCAGAGGCGATATCACGCAGCAATCTTTTTCGTCCGACGGTCAGCGCAGACCCGATGGTGCTGCCTCCCCCGACGCTGCTCAAGTAATGCTCCACGTCGTCGCACAACTCCTTGCTCACAGGGAATTTCACAGCCTTTGTCTGGAAATACTGGAAGATGCTGCTGCGGGCATTGATCGCTTCCGCCTCCGTCAGCGGATGAAGGAACATCGACTCCAATAACTGTGCGCCGCCGCGGGTATGTGTGTGATCAAATAAATTAAAAATGGAATTCCCTTTATACTTTCCTACCAGGTTAAGGTCATCCAGGGTCTGCTTATCCACCGCAAAACCCGTCGCCTCCGGATTTCTTTTACGCTGCCGGTCCCCGATGATATCGATGATCTTCTCATTCCGGACGATCATCATGCCATGTCTGTCATTGGTAATGCCGGATGTCAGCCGGTAGGTATACGTGGGAATACTTCCGTTCATCACAGTTGGGAAATAGACAAAATTGATATTATCGCACTTCTCCCGCAACGGCTCTCCGGCTTCGATGATATGCGTGGAAATAACGAACGTACAATTCTTCTTTTCGGCAAAAGCTTCTGTCACAGCCACCGTCGCATCATAGGCGTCCTTTACGTTGGTGCCCCGGAACAGCTCGTCAAAAATAACCACCAGGTTCTCCGTACGACCTGCCTGCTCCGCTACTTTCTTGAGCCGAAGGACCTCCGCATAAAAATGACTATACCCCATGTTCAGATTGTCCGCCAGGTTGATCGTGGTGAACATGCCGCTGCGCACGGAGAATCCCATCCGCTTTGCCGGTACGGGGAAACCCATATGGGCCAGGTACACCAGTATACCAAAGGTTTTCATAAAAGTGGACTTGCCCGCCATATTGGCTCCCGTGAGAAATATGACATTACTGCTGCTGTCCACCCCTAGGGAATTAGCCACCGGATCTTTTAGCAAAGGATGGTACATCCCCTCGATCTGCAACGCATTCTCGCTTGTTCCCAAAACATGCGCAAACACAAAGCTCCGGGTACGGGCCACATGGGCGACAGCCATGTATACATCCATATGATAGATGTAATACAGCAGCCGCCGGATCTTGTCCCTGGCTGCAAAACGAAGGATCTTGTCGTACTTTGCGACAACCGCGTACGCCAGCTTCCTGCTGTCCTTCTCCCCATACATCCAGCTAAGCTGCTCATCCGACAATAAGGCCCGCATCTCCCTGACTTCCGGCCGGAAAGCACGCACTGCGTGTTCCGCATCCATCGTAACCAAAAGGTCATGAAGACCGTGGAAGACTTCGATACAGGAAACCACCCCCTTATGCAGCTGTTCAAATACAGTGTCTGACCCCACGAATCCGCGTAGTTTCCGCTGTAACGTGTCTTCTTCCGCCGCGAGCATGGTCCGCTCATCCGTATTTTCCAGATAATATTCGAGGACGTCGAATGCCTCGTTCCTGAATGGGAAGGTGAGATCCTTTTCCTGGAAATATTGTATGATCTCGCTCCGCTGCCGGATCTTATGCTCATCAGCTAAGGGGTATTGAAACATCTCCTCCAGTATCTGTGCGCCGCCCCTGGTACGGGTCGTATTGAACAGGCGATAGACGGACCCTCCCCGGTGCCTGCCCAGGATATTCAGATCATCCAAAGTCTGTTTGTCTATGATAAAAGCCATGATAGTCCGTTTTTATGTTATCTTCCTCTCCTCCGGATCCAAAGCAGGATGGCACACAAGGCCAGGATGCCCGGGAATACCCACATCAGCATGATCTTTGTGGTGGCCATGCTCTTTTTGTCCAGCGATATCTTGTCATCGGGTAAGGGTGGTCTGCGGACATCGATAGGCACTTCATTATCCGACATCCAGTAAAAAGCCCCGGTAATAACGGAGTAATTCGCAGCCTGTATTCCATTCCTGCCAATGCTGATCTCTCCGTTGCTGATACAGTCCGCGTCTCCCAGGAGCACGATCTTCTGCATCTTCTCACCGACCTTCCTGGACAACGCCAGCCCCGTGGCATAGGATTTCTGCACCTCTCCGGCCGCCGGGTGCAATCGCGCCGTATCGTCGATAAAATCCGTCGTCTCTACCTCATTCCAGCTGGCGGAGTCGGACCTGAACAACTGCGTCACGTCAAAACCCTTGTCCTTTGTATATTCCAGACCGACGGCGCCGGGCATCGTCACCACCCGGTGGTTCTTATACATCTGCTGATAGATATAGATCAACTCCCCCGCCTCCTTTGTTGGCTTTGCAATAGTAAAGTCCGCCAGGTAATTTTCGCTGGGATGCACCAATGTTCCCGGAACAAAACGTACGCCCAGCGGCTCGACCAGTTCGTCCATGGCATGCTGTCGTTTGGTTTCTCCCGCTATCAGCATATTCCCTCCCCTGGCAATATACTTTTCCAGGTTGGATTTTTCAACATCCGTCAGCGCGTTCCTCATGTCGGCGATGACGATGATATTGATGTACCCCGGTACTTCCTGCTCCAGGGACACATCCGTCACATCAAAACCCTGGTTGATCAATGAATAACGGAATGGTTTGTCCTGGGCAAATCGGTTGTAGTTCCTGTCGCCTTGTTTGTGGTTGTCCCGCTCTCCATGCCCCCGCAGAAACCCGATCTTTGGAAGATGCATGGTCAGGCGTTTCAGCGCAGCCGTGATCTCCGTCTCTCCCGGTAATATCGCCGGGTCATCGAACACCCGGAGAAAGGTCTGTTCCCCGCTCTCCCGCTGAATGGACCGTACAAAGACATTCCCTTCTCCCGAGAGATCGATCTCCTTTCTGATCTCCGCCGGGGACTTCACCAGGCTTTCCTGCATATCATAGATATCGAGTATCTTCTGTACACGCTGTTTGTCTGTCAGACGTGGATAACGCGCAGCCAGCCCCGGGTTATTTATCGTGTCATAATAATATACATACTTCATTTTTATCTCCGGCTTGAACCGCAGGTACTGTTTAAACCGGTCGAGGTCCTGGTTGAAAGCACGGGGTATCCCGATCCATAGATGACTATCGTCCAGCATGTTCGTATAGGTGGTGATCGTCAGACCGCCCTTGAGCTCGCTGATCACTTTCTGGCTGTTGACCGTAAGCGTATTTGTCTTCGTCGACGTCGCATCATAGTACTTTTTCAGCATGGGGCGGGAGGTGGCATACCCCAGCAGCATGGCCGCAGAGATCACACACGCATACTTCCAGATGGACGCTGTCCATCGGCTTTTTTGCCGGGCAGCCTGCAGACGATAGGCGGCCAGCACCAGGAACAACGCTACCACGATAATAAAGTATAGAAAATCGTCACTGCTGAACAGACCGGCGAGGAACGAGGTCGCTCTGCCGGAAATAGACAGCCAATAGGTGATGTCCCGCACAAATGCAATATCCTGCCACAGACCGCCGACATAGTTCAATACGGCGAGAATAGCCAGGGCCCCCATCGCAGCCACTACCTGATAGGACGTCAGACTGGACATAAACAGACCGATAGCCGCATAAGCGCATATTAAAAGGTAGATCCCCAGCAGCCCCATGAGCACCGCTTTCAGCTCGAAAGAGGGAATTAAATACCAGTCCGTAACCACATACACCAACAGGATCGCGATCAGCATCAACGCATAGATCATCATCGAAAAATATTTCCCCAGGATGATCTGGCCATTCGTCACGGGAGAGGAATATAATAGTTTGATCGAACCGCTGGCAAACTCCCGGCTCATCAGACCCATGGTCAGCAAGGGTATATACAGGTACATATATCCCAGCACGTTGGTAAATACACCATACTGCGGATTGGCAAAAACATCCAGGGAGATACCGGCCTGCTTATACCCCTGGGAAAAAAACTGCACCCAGCTATCCGTCGCCGTGGAGAAACTCATGCTCACCTGGAAAGTAAAAATGACGAGGATCAACCAGGCCACGGGTGAAAAGAATAAGGTTTGCAACTCCGTTCGCGCTATCGTAAATACAGTCTTCATGTATACTGACTTTTCCTGTTTTAATAATTTACTTTTTTGACAATTCGGCAAAAATGGCATCCAGCGAGCTCTTTTCGGCAAAGATCTCCGTCAGTCGCCAGCCCCTTGCAACGCTGGTTTCGACCACCCGCTCCTTTACATCCTGTCCATCGGAGAACCTGAGCCTGTATTTCGGTCCTCCCAGCTCTTCCACACCTACCACGCCGGGTATGCTGCGCAGTTCCTCTGCGGGAGGCATCGAGATCATGGATACGATCAGTGTGTTTGGGACGATATAATTGTCAAATTCGTCTACCGTGCCGGCAAATACCACCCTCCCCTGCTCGATCATACGGATGTAATCACAGGTAGCCTGCACCTCGGAAAGGATATGGGTCGAGAGGATCACCGTCCGTTCGGCGGCGATCTCCCTGACAAGACCCCGGATCTCAATGATCTGGTTGGGGTCAAGGCCATTCGTCGGCTCATCCAGCACTACGAACTCAGGGTTGTGGATGATGGCCTGCGCAATCCCCACCCGCTGCTGATATCCTCCGGACAGGTTCCGTATCAGACGCTTCCTGAAATGAGCGATGACGCAGCGCTCCATTACGGCCGAGATCGCCTTTTCCATCTCCTTACCCGGAATATGTCTCAACTTCGCGCAATACTTCAGGTACTCTTCTACCGTCAGGTCCGTATGCAGAGGGGGCTTCTGAGGAAGGAAGCCAATGCGACGTTTGGCCTCCACCGGGTTCTCCCGTATATTGATACCCCTGATATACACATTTCCTTCCGTCTGTCGCAATACCCCACACATAATATTCATTGTCGTGGATTTGCCGGCCCCGTTGGAGCCCAGCAATCCGTAAATTCCATTCTTTCTGATCTCGAAGTCAATATCCCGAATGGCCCACTGGGTACTGTACCTGTGTGATAATTTTTCTACTTTTATGATTGGTTCTTCCATATGTCTTTTTACTATAATCCTGCGTTGCCGATGGCCTGGAGGTCTACGCCAAATGTGGTTTTGAAATAATTGATCATGATGTCGTATTTTTTCCGGTACACCCCCTTGGTGTCCGTGTCAGGGGACAATATATATCCCGGAGAGGTCAATACATCATAGGAATTGGATACGATCGTTTCCATAAATTTGTCCCAGTCCTTGTAAGGAGTGCCGGCATAATAATAATCGATGACACCCATGTCCTGGTAATTGGACCAGTTTAGGCTGGAATAATCGGTGAGCCCGGTGAATGCGGCGCTGACCCTGACAGCACCCTGTTTGTGCGCAAAAGCCAGAAATGCCGCGTTCAGTCTTGCTTTTAATGTATACTTGTCTGTCTGCGTCATGCCCGTGATCCGGGTGCCGCCCCAGGTGGCGACGATAAAGTCCCCTCCCGAAAAACCGTCCCCGATGTAATCCGAGTTTATAAATCCACTTGGTTTACCATGTGCCGTATAAGGATAGGGAAGAGCGGCAAAATAAAGACTGTCCAGCAGGTACACTTTCTGTGGCAGCCCCTTCCGTAGTAATGAATCAGGATAGTATTTCAGCCATATGTCTTTCAGCAGGTCCAGCTGCATGCCGACGTACTGCTCATTCGCGGGCACATCGAACCACCCGGGCTTGGTGATCTGGTCGGCAGCCGTGTCATAAGTACCTTCCAGGTTTTCGCTGACATTATAATACAGATCGCGGTGCTGATACTTATAGAGAAAAAGGGTACGATACTTCTGGAATAGTTGCTGTATATCCGCGTCATAGGGATGATTGCCCTGTGGCAGGGTCGGATCGCCATAAACATTTTCCGGCTTTGTCGTTGGCGTCAGCTTTGCTTCCTTTTTGCATCCCGTCATCACACCCGACGACAGCGCCATGATCAGTATATATAGTAATTGCTTCATGATTATCTGTTTAACATGTTAAGGATTCGGCTGCATGGAAGGGTTCTTCAACAGCACTGAACGGGGTATGGGCAATACGTACCGCTTGTCTCCCTGGTGCAATACATAATCCACCGGGGACTGGCTGGACGTCATCTGGAAGATATGGTGGATCTCAGGCATGCCATACCGCCGCAGGTCGAACCAGCGATGGTCCTCAAAAGCCAGCTCCCGCCGCCGCTCGTCCCGGCAGAAATCCAACAGCGCCTGACCAGTGTAGTCCACATTTACATAAGGCACATTGCGCGTATCATAACGATAGCTGCGCAGATAGTTCAGGTCCGCCAGGGCTGCCGTCCGCATGGACTCGTCCCCATTCTTCAGGTATTGCTGAATATAACTTTCGGCCCGGTTGAGATACAGCTCGGCCACCCGCATACCCTTGATGGGACTGCTGGTAGTAAGGGCGTTTGAATACCTTGATCCCGAGATAGGCGCAGGTATCGTCCAATCATAATCCTCATAATCCCATGAATAGAAATACCGCATACGAAGATCGCCCCGGTTGGTGGTGTTCGTCCTGGTAAAGTCGTATTTGCTTCGCAAATCCGATGAGACACAGAAGGGAATAGGTCCATAAGGTCTGGACGTGTTCAAGCCGGCATATTCGTACATGTTCGCATAGCCCAGCCAGATGGCTTCCTTGCTGTTGATATCATATACGCCCGTCGCAGGTACCTGGTATGCATACGAGGGGTAGGATATGCTTGCAAGGTTCACCAGGTTGGGGTTTTTCTCCAATCCCTTGGTGGCAAATAACTGCGCCGAATCCCATTTTTCCATGTACAGGTACATCCGGGAAAGAAGCGTGTACACGAACATATCCGTCACCTTGAACTTGCTGTTATCCGTCCCATACTGCTCCATCAGAGGCAGGGCCTTTAACAGGTCTTCCTCCACCTGCTGATAAACTTTTCCTACAGACGCCCTGCTGGGATAATCATCACGCACAGTAGAAGAAAGGATCAGCTCCACACCGGGACTGGTGGAAATATCCACCCCCTTTGCATTATAAGGCTGTCCGAATAAATTCACCAGCATAAGATAGAAGTATGACCGCATCGCCAGCGCCTGGCCCCGCACATTCTCCCTGGCATCCACATCCCCCCGCACTTTGTCGATCAGGTCCAATACGGCATTACAACCCATGATCCTCCGGTAATAATGTTCATACGTGTCTATCGCATTCGGCGTCTGTGCCGCCGTCATGGACTCGAACATATCCGCCTGCCAGGTGAACGGCCCGGCATAATATTTATACAACGTTATAGTCTTGACATCAGGATTAAAATTGCTGGTTATATCATCCGTCATCATGTCCACATAGGACTGAAAACTCGTATTCTTTTGGCCGGCAGGATAGACAGTACCCATCAACAGCTCCTGCAGTTCAGCGACGGTGGTGGGTTTTACCTCATCTTGGCTCTTTTCATCCAGGAAATGCTTGCTGCATCCGGGTAAACCCAGGGAGAGCAGCACTCCTATTATGATCCTATATAGCTTGTTCATTGTAATATCTTTTGAGGATTAAAAACTTACATTTACGATGGCCGAATACACCCGAGGTATAGGCTGGCCGCCCGTAGCTACCTCAGGGTCCATTCCTTTAAAATCCTTGCTTACGATGATAAAGGGACTCGCTACCGCACCCGTCAGTGAAACGTTCTTCACCGCGTGTCTCAACCATTTTTCAGGCACGTTGTAAGTCACTGAAATATTATTGCATCGCAGGAAAGAAGCGCTCACCACCCGCGCATCCGAAAAATTGTACATGTCATACAGGTACTCCGTCTCATCGATAGTGCCATTGGGTACGCCAAGCATATACGGCGCTTCATACATATTCTTTGCCGGGTTGTATATCAGCGAGGGGATGCTGGGAATATTCGTCTTTTTCTCGTCTCCCGGCTGCCGCCACCTGTTCACAAATTCCTTGGGTAGGTTGGAATAAGCGCTGGGCAACTGCCCATAGGGCAGATTGAACATCTTATACAAAAGCTTTTTACCGCCCAACTGCCAGGTGAAGGAGGTGGATAAGGTCAGCGACTTCCATCGTACTGAGCTGGAGATCCCTGCCTGGAAGTCAGGATCCAACTTGCCGGCATATTTCAGATAAGAGGTAGGATCGCTGTCGATATTGGGGTTTTCAGCCTTGGTAGGCATATGGAATACCGGGTATCCATTGGCCGGGTCCAGCCCCTGCAACGGCCATACCCAGAAAGAGGACACCGCATACCCCTTCTTATACCATTTCCCCGCCGCCGCCGTCTGCCAGGTATTCGTGTTCTCCACCTGCGTGTTCAGCGAATTCGTATTCCGGGATGTGTTCAACGACATATTCCATACGACATCCTTGGTGCGGACCAGGGTACCGCTGACCGTCAGCTCCACCCCCTTGTTCAACATCGTTCCGGCATTCACGGGCAGGGAAGGTATACCATAGGACACCGGTATATCCTTATAGATGATCATGTCATCCGTCCGCTTGTGATAATATTCCACAGACATGATAAACCTGTTCTTCGCAAAGCCCAGATCAAGACCCAGGTTGACCGTTTTTGTTTTTTCCCATCGCAGGTCGGCATAGGGCAGCGACTTGATCGTCAGTTCATACTCCCCGGTGGTGGGATTTACCACGCTGGACGGAAGTTGCGCGATCAGGTCCGGACCAAAATTTTCAGCCACATTTCCCTGCCATCCATAAGAAGCACGGAGATTTAACTCGCTTATCCAGGTTTGCTCCTGCATCCAGGGCTCGTTGTGGACATTCCAACGTACCCCCGTAGCCCACACGGGCAAAAAACGATGCCGCTTGTCCTGGCCAAATCTGTTGGAAGCATCCGAACGCAAACTGCCCGACCACACATACCGCTCGTCATAGGAATAGGTAAGACTTCCATAATAAGAAAGGAAATTGGACTGCCGGTCAAGGATCGTCGTTCCCATGTTATCATAGATGGGATTTGCTATCACGGCCCCATATCTCGTTATCGTTCTCGGAGGCAGCGTGATATTCCTGCCCCTGTCGGGGAAATAGCCATAGGTCAGCGTTGACACGCCGTTCTGCTTGACGCTGCGTGTCTCTTCTCCCACCAGGGCGCCAAAACGATGACGACCCCACAGTTTGTTATACGCCAGGCTATTCCTCCAGTTGATGGCAGTAGTACGGTTCTCCGTGGATTTGAATTCGCCGCCATGCGGCAGTCTGGATTGTTGATATTCTACGCTTCCTACTCCATACGCCCCGTATTCATACTCGCGGAAAAACCGGCTGATATAATAGCTGTATTCCGATGCAAAAGCCTCCCCCACCGCATTGGTGGAATTCGCGCCAAACAAACTCTCAAAACGCAGACCGGGCAGGATCGTATAGTTCAGATTGACATTCCCGTTAAAACTGCGCTGATCATTGGTATTGCCCGTCTCCGCCAGCTCGTTCTGGATATTGAACTTCATGAAATAACCATTATAGTACAAGTCATAGAATACGGGTTTGCCCTGCGCATCAAAAGCGGGGATGGCCCGGCTCGTCTCCTGTGCATACGTAAAAGGGTCCACCGTATAAAAGCCATCCGTCTTTGTATAATTGGTGTTCAACCGCATGCCGACCGTGATCTTATCGCTCAGCCGCGCATCCAGGTTGAGAGAAGCGCTCAGGAGCCGGGAATCGTTGCCCTTGGCGGTACCGAATCTTTCACTGCCGGAGACGGATGTATAGTAGGTCACTTTATCCGTACCTCCGGAAATACTCAGGCTATGGTTGTGGCTAAAAGGCGTACGGTACAGTATCTTCATCCAATCTGTATTCTGCACCTCCATCTGCTTGACCATGCTGTTGAACTCGTCATAGCTGATCTGCTTGTTCAGGTATTGGCGAAGGGCATACTCATACCCCACGCCGCTGGGATCGGGAGAACCCAGCAGCCTTTTCTCATAGATCTCCCGGGAAACATCTATCCTCTCCTTGGAGTTCATCAGGTTCAGCCGGTCATAATTCAAACGTTCCGTTATAGCCATCCCGCCGCTGTAGTTCACGGACATACGTCCTTGCTTACCCTTCTTGGTCTTGATCACGATGACGCCATTGGCGGCCTTTACACCATACAGCACCGTCGCGGCCGCATCCTTCAGTACCGTAACATCCTCAATGTCGTTCGGATTGAGCCAGGCAATCCCATTCCCGATGTAATTCCGGATCATATCGAAATTATTCCCAAGGTCATTCAAACCCTGCGCATTAAAAGGGATAGGGTCCTCCTGGATAATGCCGTCCACCACCCATACAGGCTCCTGGTTGCTCAGCAAGGTAGAGGTACCCCGCACCCGCACTTTCTGTCTTGTGCCGATCTCGCCGTTTTGATTGGTGACCACCACTCCCGGCAGTTTGCCCTGCAGCATCTGCTCCAGCGTATTCGTACCGTCATAAAAAAGGTCTTTACGGTTCACGGTATTCGCAGAGCCAACCATCTCCGATCTGCGAATGGTCTGGTATCCCGTCACCACCGCTTCCCCCATCTCCGCGGGCGCCGTCTGCATATGTATGTTTTGCGTTACAACGCTCGCACCTTCCCCCCGGACAGTCACCTGCTGCGGCTTCATACCTATATAGGTGATCTTCAGAATAGCCCTGTGACGGACCAACAGCGTATACTTACCGCTTGCGTCCGTAATGGTCGACCTCCCCGATGTCATATCCATCACACTGGCCCCGGACAAAGGGCTGCCGCCGGGCGACAGCACAACACCGCTGACATGGACCGTCGAATCCGTCAGGGGCCTGACAGGGACCGGGGAAGTCTTGTGCTTGATGACCACTGTACTCTTTTCGATGGAATACTGCATGTCCGTGCCTGCCAGCAACAGGTCCAGCACCTCGGACACCTTTTTCCTGCTGACATTGATCGTAACGTTGGGATACTTGTTCAGGTCGTCGACACTGTAAAAAAAGTTCATGTCCGTTTGTCTCCTGACTTCTTTCACCGCGTCTGAAAGACGGGCATTTTTTAGATCGAGGGACACCAGTTTCTCCGTGTCCTGGGCTTTCACCGAAAGCATAAGAAGGACTACCACAGCCAGCAGCAGACTGCGTAGCGCCCCATGCACAAGATTGTTCATGAGCGTTTTGTTTAGTTTTGGTTGATTTATTTATATAGAGCCTCTCCTACAAAAATGGTTTTCTCCTTGATGCTGAATTGTACCTCGCCTACCTTTCCAATGACGGCAAGAATGTCTTCAATGTGCTGCGTCTTTCTAAGCCTGCCGCCAAATCTACGTCCCTTCAATTGCGGCGTCATAAACTCCACTTTAAAATCATACTGCCTGGCAATGCTGCTCATCACATCTTCCAGTGAAGCCTCTGTAAATATCATCTGCCCTTCTCTCCAGGCTACATACGGCTCTACATCGACGTCCATCCTGGTAAACCCTCCTCCGGTGTACACAGCCTGTTGATCCGGCCGCAGCAATGTCCCTGCGCCACCGGCGCTCACCCTTACAGATCCGTTCACCAGGGTCGTTGCATATTCCCTTGTATAAGTATTGATGTTGAACTCCGTTCCCAATACCTGGATATCCATACCGCCTGTCCGGACCACAAAAGGTTGCCCGGCATTCGGCGCCACCTTGAAATAAGCCTCGCCGGCCTCCAGAAAAACCTCCCGCTTTGCCGATCCGCCAAAATGAGCAGGATAACGCAGCTGCGTTTCCGCATTCAGCCAGACCTCGGTCCCATCAGCCAGTTGGATTTTATATTCCCCTCCCCTGGGGATGATTAGCGTATTAAAGCCCGCTGGATGTATGGTCCCTGTTCCAGCAACGTACCTGAGCGAACTCGTGTCGGCATTGACGATCTCGATCTCCGCCTGTCCCTGCTGTATCCTTGAATCAGGGATCTTGTCCAGTTCGACACGCCGGCCGTCATCCAGCACCAGCATCGCCCGCTTGTGATTGGCCGGCGGTGTAATATAAGTCCCCGCGATCACCGGCCGTGGCGCATCACTCTTCCGAAGAAAAAATACGGCCCCTGCTCCCAGCACCACCACCCCGGCGAATATGGCAGCATAACGCAGCAAACGCATACGTATGACCCTACCGGACAACTGTGTTGGCAGACGGGCGGACGACTTCAGCCGCCGCCAGGCCCGATCTTCATCCACACGCCCCATAAAGGCCACCGCATCGGACGTCAACGCCTGCTGCCGTAAGCTCTCTATCAATTCCCGCTCACCCGGCGTCAAACCGTGCCATTGCGCTTCGGTCGGCTGCTGTCCGTTGTTCACGGCCCTAAGCACTTCTTCCCATATTTGTGGTTGCTTATCCATCGCTTAATATTTAAGTCGCAGAAGTATGCCTGCAGGGTGATCGATTTGGAAATTTTTTTTAAAAAAATTATTGGCAGCTGATTATCAGACGACTAAAAATCACGAAACCATATTGAAAGCAGAATAATACCTAAGGTGTCTCCAGACACCTGCGCCCGGATAAAAGCATAAGCCTTTTTCATCTGGGTCTTTACGGTATTCAGGGAGATATTGTTCTTTTCAGCTATCTGGGCATAGCTGAGCCTGTCGATGACATGCAATAGAAATATCTTTTTTCTTTCCGCAGGCAACGATTCCACCACTTCCATTACCCTTGCGGTGATAGTCTCGCCGGAAAGAAAGATCTCTTTTTCTTCCAAAGGGTCCGGCTCATCCGCGACAACACGCAGATGCTCATCGGATAGTGTCTGTTTTTTGCGAAGATGGCTGATAGAGAGGTTTTTCACCGCCCGGACGGCATATGCCTGGAAAGAGAGAAGGAGTGTGACCTCAGCGCGACGCTGCCACAAACTGAGGAAAAAATCCTGCACAATGTCTTCAGCTGCATCCTCGTCCTTTAGTATACCATAAGCTACCACACAGAGGAATTTGTAATGCCGCCTGAACATGAGTTCATACTCCTTTATTGTAAGTACAGATTCCAAACGGTGAAATTAAGCAAAAAAAACCTTCCCTCCGGCAGATAAAGCGATACCATGCACTGCCGTCAGGCAACTATACCCCTCCCTTCAACGTATAGTCCCGATAGTAAGCGTACTATAAAAAGTAGTACCTTCATAAACTTAAAATCGGATCTGGATATGAAAATCATACTGGCAGGCTTACTGCTCTTCACTTCAACATCGATATTCGCACAGGCCACCGTGACTGATCAGTTTAAAAGCATCGGCACCGTCCAACAGGCGCAATCCTGGATGGATGCCAACAAGGCCCTCAAACCTGCCCTGCTCCGCCTCTCCGCAGGAAAAGACACAACATTGATCGACAAGCGGTTATTACGTCAGAACAAGGGGGACATCTTCTCCGTCGGCTACGTCACCTATAAAGTCCTGGAACATACGGAAACGGTAAAATACCGCGCAAACTATATATTCCTGGACGGAGGTTCCCTCTCTAACTCCCAGATAGACAGTCTCAAAAAGATCGTCGTTGAAAAAGCGAACGCAGGCGCCAACTTCGAACAACTGTCCGACCAATATACCATGGACGGCAATACCACCCATGGCGACACCGGCTGGTTTTTTGGCGAAGAAATGATGCCAAAGGAATTCCAGGACGCCGTCGCCGCCCACAAAAAGGGCGATGTCTTCTTTGTAGATGTGTCTGAAAAACAATGGCATTATGTCGTCAAAAAGACCTACGACGACGACGATAAAAAGGACATCACCGTCCTGCGGGCCAACGGACGATAGCTATCCCTGGAAGACGCTCAGCGATAACCCGCGGCCTGCAACTCGAACAGTTGAGCATAACGTTTCCCAGCGCGCAGCAATTCTTCGTGACTGCCAAGTTCCGTCACCTGCCCATTATCGATCACAGCGATACGATCGGCGATGCGTACGGTGGAAAACCGGTGGGAGATAACGATACCGATACGCCCCCTCAGGTTTTCTTTCAGCTCCGCAAAGATGGCTGCTTCCGCCTCGGGGTCCAGCGAAGAAGTGGGTTCATCCAGTATCCAGACGTCGGCATCCCTGTACATGATGCGCGCCAGCGCCAGACGCTGCCACTCTCCCCCGGAAAGGTCGTGACCGCCTTCAAAAAGCCGCCCAACCTTTGATTCAAGCCCCTGCGGCAATTTTTTCACCAGCCATTCGCTGCGGGAATCTTTTAAAGCCTTGGCTACCCGTTCGTCCTCGATATCCCTGTAAGGCCAACCCATGATGATATTCTCCTTCACCGACAGCTCATAGGTAGCATAATCCTGGAACAGCACGCCAATACGACTGCGCAATACCTCCGGGTCTATCTCTCTTATGTCGGTGCCCCCGATGCGTATCGCCCCTTTTTGTACATCATAAAATCGCAGGAGTAATTTCACCAGGGTGCTTTTACCAGCCCCGTTCTCTCCCACCAACGCTATCAGCTCTCCGCTACGAATATGCAGGTGGAGCCCCTCCACCGCCGGTCCATTCCCGCCCGGATAGGAAAAACCGACATTGTCAAATATAATATCCCCGATGATCCCGGGAGGAATTGGACGGGGATTGGCCGGAACAGACAGCAAAGGTTCGATGGCCAGGAAGGAAAAATAATCTTCCAGAAAAGTCGTATGCTGATCGACGGCTACAAAAGTGCTGGTGATCTGTCCCAATGTGCCTGAGACAGCCGCAAAGGCGCCAATAACAAGCACGACACCTCCGGGATCGATAGCCCCTGAAATACCACGGATAGCCACAAACACATAGGCAAGCCCGAGAATAGTGCCCGCCACAATACCGCTGACCATCGAGATCCTGGTGCCGCTGCGATAGATAACCTCTCTTTGTTTAAAAAGGCCCTCCGATAATTTACGATGCCGCTCCAGCAAATAATCCCCCAACACAAAAGCCCTTATTTCCTTGATGGAACGGGATTGGACAAACATATCGCCAATGTATTGACGTTCTCTTTCCTCCGGCGTCTCTTTGTAAAAATATTTGTACAGTTTGGAGGTGATACGACTTTCGATCACCAGGGAGAATACGGCGGCCGCCAGCGCAAACAACACCAACAGATAATGCAGACTGGCCAGCAGCCCCGCCATTAAGATAATGGTCACGATATTTCCCGATAACCCCAACACCGACCAGGTGAGATCCCCCGGCCTCCAGGAAACATCCCGCCTGGCACGGGCAAGCCTGTCATACCAATCCGAATTATCAAAATGACCCATATCGATCTTCGCGGCTTTGGCCAGCAGGCGCCGCTCGGCCTCCAGCTCCACCCGGCGGACAAAGAGGTTCCGGCCATAGCCGATGTAAGCACCGACAGATCGCTGTATAATAATGGTGATCCAAAGACCTGCTATCAAAGGAAGGATGTCCTGCAGATGGGTAGCATGCAAACGCGCATCAGCGATCCTGTTTACAAGCTGTGCGCTTAGATACACAGATACAGGCGGCATAACGGCATTGAACATGTCTAATAAGGTATAACGCAACAACAGACGGGGCGAAGCCGCCCAGGCAAGAGCCATGCCAAGCCGTAGATTTTTTCTTACCCTATGGATGCGACTTGCCATATACCCCAAAAAAAAGAACTGTCCACCAATAGGCGGACAGTTCGGAAAAAATAATTATCACTTCGCGTGCTGCCCTACGATCTTCGCCAGATCAAACATGGATACCTGGCTCTTGCCTCCGAAGAGCACTTTCAGTTTTGCATCCGCATTGATGTTGCGTTTGTTAACCTTGTCCTGGAGATTGTTCTTCTTGATATACTCCCAAATTTTTTTGACGATCTCCGTACGCGGAAGCGGCTTGCTGCCGATGACATCCGCAAGTGCAGGACTCGGTGTGAGCGCAGCCATAAAGGCGGCATTAGGTGTTCTTTTTTTCTTCGGCGCAGCTTTCTTTGCGGCCTTCTTTGGTGCAGCTTTTTTAGCGGCTTTTTTTGGTGCAGCTTTTTTTGCAGCCTTTTTAGGCGCGGCCTTTTTCTTGGTCTTTGCCATAATAAGTACAATTAATGGGTTAGTAATACAATAAATATACTAATTCCAGTAGATACCACAACAGGATTTATTTTAGAATTAATTTGCAGAGGTATTTTTGGCATAAAGTTGGTGGCAGGGAAAAGACGCCACAACCATTGGCGCGAGTCCAATAGAAATGATAATTAATAAATTCCAATTATCCTTTACAGCATGACAGCAGCACGTCTCAAACCCCTTATGCAAAAAGTGTGCCTGGGCCTTTGTGCAGGGGTTATCCTCCATGTTTCTTCAATGGGCCAATCCGCTCCAAATGACAGATTATCAATGCTTTTGAGCAAAACTTACGACACCCTCGTCACCGGCAATGGAGTGGGTGATCATCAGCTTAATTTTGCTCAATGGGACCCCAGCCAGGGTGACCTGGTGGCTGTCAGGATCCAGGCGCAGGCTTCCGTACGCTACGGCTATACGCTCCGGAACGTGGCGGACAGCTTATCGGACACCTATACCATCACCGTAGGGCGCCAGAATACCATCAGCAGCCCCACCCTGACCACCGCCCATGACAGCGTTGACAAGGATATCGTGGACTCTTTCTCTTTGGAGCATGGCAAATGGCAATGGAAGGACCCGGCCTTATTAACCAACAATTATAACTATAAGGACAGCATCACGGACAATATTGAGTCGTTCAAAGGCACAGGAAGATTCCTGTTGAACTATTCGCCCATGACCTGGTCCACCGTAAATAGTACGAATAATACAAGCTACCATTACGACGCTACATTTAAGGACTCCACTCTGCTGTCCGTCACCTATTTTTATACCCTAACAAAAAGCGTCGCCCAGCCCAAAACGACCCGTCCCGGCAATGATAAACTAACGCTTTATCCCAATCCCGCACAGGACTATATCCAACTTACCTTTAATACCCTGACAGGCAGCAACTGGCAGGTGGATATCCTGGCAGCCGACGGGCACAACATACAGAGCAACAGATTTAATAATGCGACCCAGGCCAGGGTGAACTTCACCACCAAACTGGCCGCAGGCGCTTATTTCGCCCGGGTCACGGATATCTGTACTTCCCAACATTACACTGTCACGTTCACTGTGCTATGAACACCTGCCGTCTGGCGATGTCGTTAGCCATTTAAATTAATTTTTTCCGTCAAAAGGGGTAACATGAAAACATTCACAATAGTATTAGTATTCTTTCTTTCAGGCGTCTTATCCGCCCGGGCCACTAACTATTATTTTTCAAGCTATACAGGTGATGACGGAAGAAGCGTCCAGCAAGCGCAGAACCCGTCTACACCCTGGAGGACGCTGGACAAGCTGAACGCCATTTTCCCCAGCCTAAAACCCGGCGACACCGCGTTCCTCCAGCGCGGCAGCTTTTTCGTAGGCTCGATCCGCGTCACACAATCCGGCGTAGCCGGCAATCCCATCGTGATCGCTGCCTTCGGGACAGGGTTTGCGCCCATGATCAGCGGATTCTCTACATTGAAGGGCTGGACATCCGCCGGCGGAAATATCTGGCAGAGCCCCTGCGGCAGTTGCGGGCTTAGGGTAAATATGGTCAAGGTAGGCGATTCCCTTCAACCCATGGGACGCTGGCCTAACAGAGATGCCGCCAACGGAGGATACGCCAGAGTACAATCCCATGCCGATACCACCAGCATTACGGACGCCAGCCTGAGCAGCGGCCCCAACTGGACAGGAGCAGACCTTGTACTCCGGAAATACACCTGGGTAATAGAAAGAGATTCCATACTACAGCATTCAGGCAATACCATCCGGTACAAGACCGGCTCCAGTAACCAGGCCACCGACAAATTCGGGTACTTTATCCAGAACAGTTTGCAGACACTGGACAGGAATGGGGAATGGTACTATGACCCCAGGACAAAAAAAATGAACATGTACTGGACCTCCGACCCCTCCGGCATCTCTATCAACGCCACCGCGGTGGACACGTTGATCAACATCAGCAAAAGACAATATGTATCTATTCAGGGGCTCTTCCTGCAAGGCGCTAACCGGGTAGGGATCTATGTTATCCAGTCCGGCAACATCAGCTTTTCAGATTGCACCGTCATTTTCAACGGGGTCAACGGGGTCAAGACCATCCAAAGCAATTATATCTCCTTCCTGAGAGTGTCGCTTGACCGTTCGGGCAACAACGGGATGGAACTCGACGGCTCTAACAACCTGGTACAGGACTGCCGTATCAACCGCACAGGCACCATCCCCGGCATGGGCAACCCCATGCAGTCCTATATAGCCATTACCCTCCGCGGCGACAACAATACCGTCCAGTATAATAAAATAGATTCGTCAGGCTACAGCGGTATAGACTTCTTCGGGGCCAACAACAACATTCTGAACAATGTCGTTGATTATTTTGCCTTTGTAAAGGATGACGGAGGCGGCATCTATACCTGGTCAGGCGATATTTCCATCACCACGAAAAGACCTGTGGGAAATATCACCGGGAACATCGTGCAGAATGGGACCACCTGTCCGGCAGGTACGGACAGCGTCCATGCCGGCATCGCCCACGGCATCTACCTGGACTACAACTCCGGCTATGCCACGATCACAGGCAACACCGTCACCAAATGTACAGGCGGGATATTCATACAGGACGCACACTACGTTACCGTTCAGCAGAACACATTCTTTAATAACAATAGCCAGATCATACTCCGGCACGCCTTCAATCCAGCCCTGTTCCAGAATAACGACGTTTCAAACAATATAGCGGTGTCTCTCACGGGCACCCAGCCCGTGATGGAGGCCAGTTCAGTCGATGCCGTCAACGGCACGCCTCCCCTCACCTCCTTTGCTTACATGCACGATAATAAATATGCACGGATCGACGGCAGCAGCCCCTTCTTCCGGCTTGGCATGAAAGGGCTCAACCTCACCGGAAGCCTGGGAATGTGGAAAAGCACCTATCAGATGGACCAAACCTCATTGGAAACATCCCTGAATTTCCCCCTTTACACTATTAATAGATTGATTGGCAGCAACTTATACACAAAGGGAGCCCTCATTACACCTTTTGCCACCGCAACCGTCAATACCAGGGTGGTCGCCTCTACAGGCGTAGGCACGATCTTAGCCGGCAAGTCCTATGTCACGCATTTCACCATCCATGCACCCGACGACACGCGCACTATGCTGGTATTTTTGCAAAAGAACCTCTATCCCTGGCCCTGCATTAGCGACGTGATCAGCGTTGGCACTGCATCGCCCTCTACGAATAACACTGTCGTCTTTGAAAAGACCACGGACGGCGACCCTATATGCGGCCTCGTCTTTCAGATGAACCAGATCGATCCCCGGATCTATGTCGATAATATCGATCTGTACCAGGCCGATGTTACAAAGAACGACCCCAGCAAGAATTACCTTTTCAGAACCAACCCATCCAAATCCGCCATCACGGTGGGCCTCACCAGCACTTATCAGGATGTCGGCGGAAAGGTCTACCAGGGGAATTTTACGCTTCAACCCTTTAGTTCTATTGTATTGTTTAAAAAATAAGCCTATATTTGCATCATAATTTTACAACTACACCCTTCAAAGTCCTACAGAAGAACGACCCTCAACCCCCGCTAAGATCATCAATCGCCTAAGCCAGGTATCGATATCCCATGGACATTCCGGCGTCCTCACTTCCTATGATTCCATTTTGGTAATCATTTATTCATCAATTCAACTCTGTATGAATCTGTCACCCCGTTGGTCAAACAAAGGCTTGCAGCTTGCCGCCCTAAGCCTCGTCGTTCTATGCGCCTGTAAAAAAGATAAGTCTGCCCCCTTGCCCTTTAAATCCCCGGAAGCCTACCTCGCACAAAATGTAATGCCTACTGCGTTTACGGCTGATTGGGAGAAAGTCGCCGCCGTCAGCTACCTTCTTTATGTAGCCACAGACAGCAATTTTAACCATCCGCTGACCGGGTACAATCCGCTGGTGGTAAAGACCGACTCCGCCCGCCTTACCGGACTCACATCCAAAACAGATTATTACTATAAAGTCATGGCTGTAGGCGTCCAGGGAGACACCACCCTGCCGTCGAATATCATTTATTCCCCCACGCCGGATCCCAACGACGACCGATTCGTATACATCGGCAGCCAGGACACCTATATGTATTGCTTCTACGCAGGTACGGGCGCCAGGGTCTGGAGATATAAAACCACCGATGTCACCGGTGACATCGAATCCTCCGCCACCATCAGCAGCGACGGTATATTATACTTCGGCGGCACCAACCAGCGGCTATACGCCCTCGATCCCATTTCAGGCAACAAACGCTGGGAATTCCGCACAGGCGGCCCCATCATCGCCAGCCCGACGGTAGGTCCCAATGCCATTTACATATCCACCTGGTCCACCGGCACCCTCTATGGCGTCAATAAGAACGGCAGCCAAAAATGGTCGGTCGTGCCTTCTCCCAATAAATACCTCTACTCGAGCCCCACTTATTCCAATGGAGTGGTCTACATCGGCAGCCAGGACGGGAATATCTATGCATACAATTCAGAAACAGGTGCAAAAGTCTGGAGCGCCTCCGCAGGCGACACGATCATTTCCAGCCCAGCCGTCAGTAACGGTATCGTATATGTGGGCAGCTTCGATAGGTACCTGTACGCTTTCGACGCGGCCACCGGTGGCCTCAAATGGAGATCAGCCACCAGCGACAGCATTGGTTCCAGCCCCACCATCAGCAATGGAGTGGTCTATGTAGGCAGCTACGATGGATACTTATATGCTTTCGATGCCGTCACCGGTGCAAGAAAGTGGAAATCACCCACCACAGGCAGGATTGGCTCCAGTCCCACCGTCGGCAATGGAACGGTCTACGTAGGCAGCTTTGATAAAAAGCTCTATGCTTTTGACGCCGCCACAGGCGCCTCCATATGGAGCACGGCCACAGGCGGACGCGTCTATTCAAGCCCCTCCGTCAGCAATGGAACGGTCTACGTAGGCAGCTACGACAAAAACCTGTATGCTATGAACGCCGCTACAGGCGCCATCAAATGGACGGCAGCCACAGGAGATTCCATACGGATGAGCTCTCCCACCGTGCTGACTTTCCCGGGAAAAGTGGTCCTGCCCAGCATCAGCGGCGACGCTCAATAATATATTTCTAACGATTGCTGCCATATACGCTAAATAAGACACTAATAAATTAAGAGTATATTTACGGCAATATGGTAAAGAACGAAACGCCATTGCGGGTACTGTGGTTTTCCATCACTCCGGGGCTAAGTCAACATCGTGGCAATAATTCATTCGGTGGAGGAGGATGGATCGCTTCACTCCAGCATGCCGTGGAAAGCTCTCCGGATGTCGAACTTGGCTTCGTTTTTTATTCCGACGATCAACTGGCCCCGTTCACAGCAGGCAAAACACATTATTACCCTGTCCGTAGAATAGGTTACAGCAAAAAGACGAGACTGCTCAACAGGGTCACCCGCAAGACGGAATATGAGGAGAATCTCCCTCATTTCCTTCAGATCATACATGACTTCAAACCCGATGTCATCCATGTTCATGGAACGGAGTCCCCCTTCGGCCTGATCGTTAAACATATACGGGATATTCCCGTTCTTATCTCCATCCAGGGAGTTCTTACCGTCTATGAAAAGAAGTATTTTGCCGGTCTGGACATGCCCAGCCTGCCACAGCAGCTAAAAGCAGGTTACCCTTTTTTCGGGGTCGATTATACCATATGGAAAAAAAGAGCAAAGACTGAACAGGAGATACTGAAAAACGCAAAATACGTTGCCGGAAGAACAGACTGGGACAGACGTGTTTGCCGGGTCATGGCCCCGGACGCACATTATTTTCACGTCGATGAAGTGCTACGGAAGCAATTCTACGATATGAAATGGGAACCCCGTCAGGATGCACCTCCTATCTTTTTTACCACCTCCAGCCCCCCCTTATACAAAGGTTTTGAAACGATCGTCGACACAGCCCGCATCCTCACAGAAAATCGAATCCCCTTCACCTGGCTGGTGGCAGGTTTGAAGGAAAAAGACGCGTTGGTACGGCTGGTCTGCAAATTGAGGGACGTCGACAGTCTGGAAGGGCTGAACATCCGGCTGATGGGCGCTTTGTCCGCGGACGAATTGGCCAAAAATCTTTTGCTGGCAAATGCTTATGTCCAGGTGTCCCATATAGAAAATAGCCCAAACAGTCTTTGTGAAGCGATGATGGTAGGTACACCGATTATCGCCTCCTTTGCCGGAGGCACCGCCTCCCTGCTGCAGGACAGGATCACGGGGACACTGGTACAGGACGGTGATCCCTACTCACTGGCAGGGGCTATGATGGAGATCGTCAGATCCCCCGAAGACCATTGGCTGATGGCTGCAGCAGCCCGTCAGACGGCGCATAAAAGACATGATATCCCGACGGTCATGGACCAGCTGCTGACCGTCTATTCCACTATGACCCGTTTGAACAAAGCATCATATAGCCGGGAGATCCCCGTCCACTGATATTTCTCCACCAACGCCTCATAAGCCCTGGTCGCAAAGACCTTCATCTCATCGGGATGCTGCATAGCCCAGCTGATCTTGCCGGCCAGATCTGACGCATCGTCCGACCGGAAGAACAGCATCTCGTCGGGGTTGAACACATCCGTATTTTGAACGATATCCGAACAAATGACGGGTACTTTTAGCGAAGCTACCTCCAGTAACATCATCGACATGGCCTCATGGGTGGAAGGGAAAATAAACAATTTGGCATTTACTATATATGAGTTTAATACCTGCTTATCCTTTATCAGTCCCCGGAACTCGATGTCCAGTCCTTCCGCCAGCGAAAAAAGCTCCTTCCTGTAAACTTCCACCTGCGTATAGTCCCCCAACACGATGACCTTGCCTTTATAACCGCATTTATGCAAGGCCGCCAACAGGATATGCAGCCCCTTTAGCGGGATGATCCTGCCCGCCGCAAAAAGGATATAGTCTTTTACATCAGGAGCCGGATGCGTGACAGGGACGACAGTGATGCCATTGGGTATATGCGTTATTTTCTTCTGCGATACCACCCTGGCGTAATGGCCGACGAGCGAACGGGAAACCACCGTAAGGTGGTTGGACAATCTTGCCTGCATCCATTCATTAGCTTTAAAATAAGGGTACAGCAGCTTGCTCCATTTGCCATGCAGATATGGCAGGCCATGGCTGGTAGCCACTACCTTATACCGCCATCGCAGCAGCAGCAGAATAAACGCCCCATCCATATGGTGCAGATGCACCATATCATAATTTCCACGAAAGACGGCATGGAAGGCCGACGCAATATAATGGTAAAAAACATTCAGCTTCTTTATCGGAAATTTACGGAATACGATCTGTTGCGCGCCCTTGTATTCCCCCCTCACGGAAGTATGCGTTTCGGTGGCATAGACCGTGAAATCATATTCCTCCGCCAACTGCTGGATGATATTATCCCCTACATTTGCAGCTCCGCCAAATGGCGGCAAGCCTTTCAGCCCAATGATCGCTATCTTCTTCTTTTCTGTCATTTATTGCTCTTGTTTGTATAAACCTACGTATGCGTCATATACCGTCCGCCAGGAAAATTTTCTAATTGTGAACTCCCTGATCACGCTCCCATCCGGCCTCCCGGACCGCATATCTTCCAATAAAAGACCATTCAACTTGTCGATAAAAATGCAGTGCGCATCATCCAGGTAGTCCGTGATCCCCGGAATACGGCTGGTCACGATGGTCTTGCCCATCGCCATTGCTTCCAGCACGGAGTTATTGGCCGTCGCAAAGGTCAGTGGTCTGATCATGAAGTCCGCATCTGCGTATAGACGCCGTAATTGCTCGTCGGATATTCCTTTGAAATAAATGACATTCGGCGATTCGTCCAGCTTTTTTTTCAGTCCAACGATAAAAAATTGCACCGATGGGTTGGCAATGATGAACTTTGTCAGCAACTCCCTGTCCAGGCCATGTGCCCCGACACACAAGGCCCTGGTGGTTACAGACGCTCCGGCAGAGTCACCCGGTAATCCGGGAACACCGGCCCCGGCTGCCAGCGCAGGGTCCCAGAATTCCGTGTCAACACCATGAGGAATATAGCACGCCTTATATCTGTACTTCCCGGGAACTTTCTCCAGTAAATTAGTGGAAACACAGACGATATGCCGGGCCCTTCTCATAGCCCTTTTCTGCAGCACATTATATTTTAAGAACATGAATACTTTCTGTTTCAGCTCATGGTATACGGTGATGCCGGGCAGTACATGAAAGGTGACGGTAAAGCTATTCTTTTTAAGAAAAAAAGTACAGTCCTCATACAACGCATGCACGGCGTCGAAGTCCTTTGAAAGCTGTCTGCCCTTCCAGGAAATACCGATCCTTTTCAAAAAAAGAAAGTCCCTCTTCGCAGCCTTGATAGTCACGACCCGGACACCATGCTCATCCGTGTAGCTGCCGGCTTCACTACCCCAGGTGACAAGCGTCACCTCATGCTGACGGGCGGCATGAACCACCATCCGTTGAAATCCGCTGTATTGAGAGTGATGGGAGTTGTTCGTCCAATGATGGGATAAAAACAAAATCTTCATGCCTTATTTTTAACCTTGACTTTGACAAAATTCTTGATGATCCCCATTACCCTGAACCCGGAAATAAGCCATCCGCTGACAACACCGCGATGCTTGACGGAATAATAATGTATTTTCCTCAGCGAGTTGATGGAATATTTATTCTTAAAGCTTTTGAAAAGAGAACCCACTGTCGGATTGTTATACACCGCACCCGATGAGGTCAATTTTACATTCTCGTATACTTTCGCGTTATAGGAGATCATTACCTTATACCCTTGTTTGGAGGCGTTGTAGGTAAAATCCGTCTCCGAACTGTATTGCACAAGCTTTTCATCATAAAGGCCCCACCGGTGAAATATCTCCATTGGGTAGAGTATCCCCCGTCCGGAAAGAACGACGGATGGTTTCACCCCGGATATCTCCGTTTCCTCTATACGGGAGAACTTTGGCAGGTAATTGTATTCCTTCAAAAGGAAATCTATCTTTTCCACACCCGAAAAAGTGATCAGGCGCGGCTCTCCCGACGAGAGGGACACGGACCCGATGATCGAGTTCTCTCCACCCGCAAGCTGATCGCCCAGGATCGTACCTATATAATCCGGTCCAAAGGTGAGATCATCATTCAATGTCAGCACAAAATTACAGTCCAGCGTCTGGGCCTTCTTTATCCCTTCATTGATGCTTTTTGTATACCACCAGTTACCATCGCCCTGGACGATCTGTACCTCCGGAAATTCATTTTCCAGCATGTGCAGGGTGCCGTCCGTAGACCCATCCACCACTACGATGATAGCCAGAAACCACGGTTTTTCTCCCTGCACCTGACTTTGCAGACATTGCAGGCATTTTTTCAGACTCTCCTTTCTGTTGAAAGTAGGAATAATAGCGCCTATTCTTATTTCCTTCATATTATATGAACCAACTTATGCTTTTATTGTGACACCCCGATGCCCAACTGCATTTTCCGGCTCTTTTTACGCACGTTTACAGGGACGAAGGTCACGCCGCAGTATAGTACCAGGGCGATAAAAAATATTTTAAAAAAATAATCTTCCGAAAAGCCGATGATTAATATCAACAACACACCCATCAGGGCATTTACCTTATCCGAAATGGCAATGTAAAATGTTTTATACAACAGCACCAGCCATAGACAAAAAAAGATGACGCCATATGTCGAAAGCAATACGCCCAATCCATTGTTACGGTGCATCTCCCTCGCGCCTACGTTATAGAAGTTCTTCCCGAATTTCATCTCGATGTTCCGCCCCGTCCCGATGAGAGGATGCTCGCTGAGACTCTTTATGTCCACAAGCAGGCTGTTAAATCGGCTCTCGCCGGGCAGTCCTTTATTTGAGTATTCTATCTGTTTATTGATCTTCTTATTCAGAAACTCCAGGTTATTGTATAATAAGAAGGAAGAGGCCGCCAACGCAAGGAGGATAAAAATTGATAGTGCCGGTCTTCTCAAAAAGAATTCCTTCAGATAGACAAGGATGACAAAAAAGACAGCTATGTAGGTTGTGGTGGATAAAGTAGTCAGAATGGTGAGAAGGAAGATCTTATTGTATCTGGAACCCAGCGCCTCCTTCCTGCAAAAAAGGTTCAGGAACATCGCCAGGAGCAGAAACCCTCCATGGGTACCCGGCTCCCAGTAGAATCCCGAATTTCTGTGGAGGTCGATCTGTCCAAAATTAAAGATAATGATGTTCTCTCTGTTGACATACAAACCTTCGTAATTGTTGACAAAGGGGGCCAGGGTATGGCTGGCTACATTTTTGATCATAAAAGGCGCAAAACCCTTTATTAGCAACGAAGGGATATAGAAACAAAGACTGATGATGGCAAAGACGTACACGAACCTTACAAACATCTCAAAAAAACGCTGGCCCAGCATCGTGATCGCCAGGACGGCAAAACCAATGCGTAAATACTCGCCAAAAAAGGTCTTCAGAGGAAACAGATGACTCTCCATGGCCTGCACTCCCTGCAACGTCACCAGCAATCCCATATAAATATAAAAGTACTTGTTCAGACGAACCTGTCTTTCTTTTTTAAAGAAAGACAATACAAAAAGAAAAATAAAAGAGCAAGTGATCGTTTCCACACTCCGATAGAAAAAGGGGTTGGCCGAGTTCCCTATCAGCAGGAAAATGGTGATCCAGTCAATATAATTCTCTCTCTTATCGTAGGTCGTGTCTGTCATACTACCCCGGACACTGAGGCCCGTCTGCGTGCATTGTTTTTCTTGAATAACAAAATGTATAGCGCGTCCCTCCAGAACCAGGTTTTTTTTGTCAGCACGTGATGTCGTGCAAAATGATGGCCGGAAAAGAAATATTTTGGTATCAACGGCCAGCGAAGGTCCTCGATGGTCAGTATTATTTCATCCCGGGTCCACCGGTCGCCCAGTTTGTCCGCTATCAGGGCAAAGGCCATTTGTTCAGGGAAGTTGTCCTCCGCAAACAGCTTGAGAAATGCCAGTTCCTCGTCAAATCCCGGATGATGGTCGTAAACCGAGCCATACATATACAATACCCCGGAATTCAAAGGCCCTTTTTCCAACATATCCTGCCGGCCAAAATATCTGATCGTAGGCATGTGATAGTAATGTGCATTATCGCTGGACATCCTGAAAACAAAACCTTCTTTGGAAGAAAGTGCCGGTAACCTTGGCTCGCCGAACCACAGCACATCCGTGTCGCAATAGAGGGTGGGTTTGTTCTCCGCCTCGGGCACCATCGCAAGAAGCTTTCTTGCATATACATTCTGCTCTGCGAACTCCACCAGGTTGTGCCGGCCTTTGGCGCGTTGGACGGCAGCCACATCCTTCCATGATTTTACCTGGTAAGGATAGGGCCAGAATTTCATGGCCTGTTCAAAATATTCATTGGGCGTACCGTCCGTAACAATGGTGACATAAGGTACCTTTTCCCAGGTGGTATAGATGCTCAACAATACAGCCTTTAAAGATTTTAGCCCTTTCGCCCCGGAGAATAGCAACAGGTTCAGATCTGAAACCTCTCTTTCCCGGGATAGTTCTTTGGGGGTAAGAAACTTAAAAAGGATCTTGAAGGGCATACACATCCCTATGTAGAATTTTTCTACTATAATGCCGATGATGGTGATCTTCTTCTTCTTTGCCATGCTTGCTTTTATTGGTTCCAAATCCCCTTTGCCTTCCCCGAAATGATCTTGTCATATTGGATCTTGTACAATATGGACACGGGGAGGGTCGTGCAGATCATCGCCAGGATCACACCCGCCGGGCCTATCCCTAATACTTTGCAAAACAAATATGCCATGGGGATCGTTATGATGATCGTTATGACGGCGGAATACAGCTGTAGTCTTATTTTTCCCGACCCATTCAGAAAAATATGCTGGGGGGCGGCAATCAGACTTATCAGGGCATAGATACACATGACAATCTGGATCGTATAAGGCACTTTCACGGCCCCTCCCAGCCATAAGTAAAATACCCAGTTTGCGACAAGGGTTGAAACAATGACCATTCCCATCAGCAGATATGTCACCTTTTCCATTCTTTTGATCGTACGTTTGATCCAGTCATATTCCCTCCTTACATAGGCGTCTGTAAATGCCGACCAGTAAGTAGCCGTTATGATGCCGTTGATCATCAGCGCAATGGTGAAATATTTATACGCGATATTGTAAATGGTGACTTCCTCCGGCCCAAATAATTGTATCAGAACGATATTGCTGCTGGAGTAAAGGACGATGGCCGCTATCTGGATGATAAAGAACTGCAGCCCCAGACCGAACAGGTCTTTCGAGTGTCTGAACTGTATATATTTATAGCTGGGGGCGATCCTGCGGAATTTTCTTCCTAAAAAAATGATGTTGAACAGCAGCAGTACGACAACGGGACTGATGCTAAAGACGACGGCTACCCAAAACAGGGACCCCGGGACCGTGAGGGTCAATATAAATATGACTATCAGCGACAGGACATTTGCCAGCGGGTTGATCAGGTTGCTGAGCGCAGGCTCCTGGTGCGCAAAAAGGATATTGCCGATGAGTCCCAGGATGAACTGCAGACAGAAAAAGGAGAATACAAAGAGCACCATCCGGGTCAGTTCGGCGCTCATTGCAGGCGATGTATTCAGAATACGTGACCAGTTGAGCAACGGCCCTACGATCCAGAACAGCACCATCAGCGAGAGAAAAATGGAGGCTACCAGCGCATAGGACGTGCTGACATATGTCTTCGCCAGCCGGATGTCATTATTGGCCAATGCCTCGGAAAGTTTATTACGCAGCCCATTGCCCACCCCGATGTCAAAAAAGGAGAACCATCCCACCAGCGAAACTATGGTAAGCCAGATACCATACCTATCCTTGTCCAGGTAATGCAGGGTCAGGGGGACGAGGGCGAATTGACAGGCGATGCTGCTGCCTTTGATCAGGAAAGAAAAGAGGACGTTTTTATTGGCCTTATTGGTCCGTGCGTGACCGCCGAAAAGCTGGTCTTTAATTTTTGTCAGCTGGATCATGTTACAAATGGTCAGATCAGGATTCTGTAAAATAACCGGACTTCTTTTCCGCGCCCCGCCGGTGAGGAATATCGTTGAGGACAACGGCCATGTTCGGGATCGTCTCTTCTTCCGCCGTCCTGTTGATATCGGAAAGCTCTTTGACCGTACTGAACCCCATTTTCAGAACAAACAGGTTCACCTCAGCATAAGAAGCGATGACCTTACCTTCACTCAATATTCCCACAGGGGAATTGTCTACTACTATATAATCAAAGGACGCACGCGCCTCTTTTATAAATCTTTCCATCGGAGGGGTGTCCATCAGCTCGGCCAGGTGAATGTCCGGCTTAACAGCCCGTACAAAGGATAGGCATTTCACCTGCGTAGTCGACACGATCTCCCCAAAGGACGCTACCCCATTGAGGTAATCGCTCAGGTCCTTTCCCTTGCCTGCACCGATGAGGCCTTCTACCTGGGAAGATCTTTTATCCAGCTCCACCAGTAATACTTTCTTGCCACTGAGCGCGAGGATACTGGCTGTGTTCACGGCGATAAAGGATTTGCCTTCCGCCTGTTTCATGGAATGCACAGCTATTACAGCATTGGACTTACCTTTTAGCAGATGGCGCAGATTCGTCCGCAGACCGCGAAAGGATTCCGTGATGGCCGAGTCCGGGTATGCCGTCACAGGCAAGTCTGTCGATGATCTGTTATGAGGTATGATGCCTGCCACGGACAGCACCAGGGCTTCCTGTACGCTTTCCGGGTCTTTCAGGCGCTTGTCCGTGTATTGTCTGAGCAGGATGATCCCCAGGGTCACCAGGAAACCAAGCAAGGCCCCAATGGCGAGATTGAACACTGGCTTTAGCCCTATCGGTTCCGTCGTCTCGGGCGCCGCCTGATCCAATATCTGTACATAGGGACTATTGGACGCCAGGGCGATGCCTGCTTCTGCCCGCTTTTGCAGCAGGAAATTATAGAGCTGGCTGTTGACATCAAACCCTCTTTTGATGTCCAGCAGTTCCCGTTCTGTCTGGGGTATCCCCGACAGCCTGCTGTTGGTCTGGCTCTTTTGCTGCTCAAGACTATTCAATTCGTATTCGGCATTGGCCTGCAGGCCGTTAATGTTCTTTCTTATCAGCTGCTGCGTCAGCTCGACGTCATTGTTGAGGGCGATGAGCTTGGGGTTCTTGGCCTGGGCGGTCAGCCGGAGGGCTTCCCGCTGGCTGAACAGCAGGGTGAGCTTTTGGACAAGGGCGGAGAGATCAGGGTCCGGGTCACCGATGGCGGGAGCGACAAAACCTTTCAGGTCCTCTCCGGTGCCAAGATGGTTGTTCAGCTCTTTGTAATAATTGATCTTCAGCTTCAACGCATTTTCCTGTCGCCCCACTTCCTCCGCTTTTTGAAGGACCAGGGTCCCTTCCTGGCTGAGATCGACGATCCTGTTATTTGTCCGGAATTTAGTAAAGCGGTTGCCCGAGGCCTGTAGTGAGTCGGCCACCCCTGCAATCTGGTTCCGGATGAATTGTATGGTATTGATCGCCGACTGATTTTTCTGGTCCAGACCGAATTTCCGGTAAGCCTCACCCAGCGCGTTCAGATAATCGACGTTGCGCTGAACATTCGCCCCTTTTAGCTCGACCGTGAGCACATTGCTCTCCGGCGCCGGGATCTTTGCCGCCAGCTGTGACTGATAATCGATGGCCATTTGAGGTATATCATTGATAATCAAAACATAATCACTACCCACCTCGGGCTGGCCTCCCATCGCTGTAGTGTCAAGAGTAAAATGGAACCAATCATTGTTAAAAGGCGTCCCCAAAGCGCCCTTTCCTGTGAATTGGATGACCTTCTCCGAATCCGCCTCCTTGTAATGGTAATCGCAATCCGCTGTATAATTGCCACCGGGAAGTACATGTATCGTGACAGGGACATTTTTCTTCTGCTCCTGCCCGTCGGGCAGCACCACCCTGAAAGGCTCGTTCCTGTAAAGGTCTTTTTTTCCAAAGCCGATGAGGGACTTTTTATAAATGCTTGTTTGCCAATTGAGGTTTTGAAGGGTCTTCAATTGAAGGCTATAGGCCGAGACAATTGTCTGTTCGTCCTGAATATTGATGGTCTTCTCTTTTATATTCAGGTTGTCCAGGCTCGAGTTCATCGGCGACTGATGCGGATCGTTCTGGATCAGCAGGGTCATCGAGTTCCTGTAGCTGCGGTCAACAAGTTTATTAAAAGCCATCGCCAGGCCCAATCCCAGGGCGGCTGCTACGATAAACCAATACCAGTTCCGCAGGATTGCGGGGAACATCATTGATTTTATATTCGTCTCCATTCGTATGTCAGGAATTTAATTGCGATAATGTTTCAGACAGATCGGGTTCCTTATTTATGCAGATAGTTCAGCAACAGCAAAATAGCGGATGCTGACCCAACGAGCACTCCCGCAAAGGGTAGCTTTTGCGCCAGCCCCTTGTTCTTTCCAGGCTGAAGGAGAACGACGTCGCCAGGCTGAAGATAATAAGCGTCCGATGCAAGCGATGATTTACTGTTCAGGTTCAGCGAATAGGTCCTGGCGCCAGCCGGGGTGTTCCTCACCACCAGTACGTCAGCCAGCTTAGCAAAATCCGTAGTTCCCTGGGCAAGCCCGATAGCATCAAAGATCGTTATATAGCTGTTGTAGTTGTAAAATACTCCCGGCATCTTCACTTCTCCCACGACCGTGATCTTGTAGGTCAGCACCCGCACCTTTACGGCTACTTCCTTCAGATAATCCTTTGCCGCAACCCTGATCTGTTCCTCAGCCTCGCTGATGGTCTTGCCTTCCACGGCCACCTTCCCCAACATCGGCAGTTGGATAGTCCCGTCCGCATGCACGATATTCCCGTTCAGCGCCCTGGACGCTCCCCCTTCATAAGTCAGACTATTCTGATTGCCATTCGCGGGATCGACGATCTTATTCATTTCCGGGTCCTGGGAAGTAATGCTGACAAACAGGTTGTCCCCCTCCTTGATCTTGTACACCGGGGGGGCCTTGGGCGCACCCTTGACGGTCTGATTAGGAGTGGCATCCCGTAAATAAGTAAATTGTTTGGCAGACGTGCAGGAAGTAAGGGCGGCAATAAAGCATAGGGCATATAGGGACACCTGCAGCGATGATCGATTGCTATTTTTCATTTATGATTGTATGTATTTACGGTTTTGGGGTTGATTGCGGGTTTATTAAGAGGTTAATAATTTATAATAAATCGATCAGAATGCTGTCAGAATTGTCTTCTTTCTAAAGGCCGTGAGGAAGATAATGTATAGGTCCAGGAAAAAATTCCAGTGTTCGACATACCACAAGTCATGCAACGTCCTTCCATAATATTGCAGCTTCGTGTCGGTGGGTCCTCTCCATCCATTGACCTGGGCCCATCCCGTAATACCGGGCTTTATCGTATGCCGCAGCATATAACGTCCCATCTTTTGCTGCAAGTCTTTGTTCAGGTTGATACGATGAGGCCTTGGACCAACCACCGACATCTCATTGGTCAGTACATTCAGCAATTGCGGCAGCTCATCAAGACTTAGCTTTCTCAATATTTTCCCGATACTGGTGATCCGTTCGTCATTCTTTGAAGTGGACTTGTGCGTGGAAGCGCCGGTGGGATCATGTTTCATCGTCCTGAACTTATAGATCTTAAAAGGTTTCCCGGTCACGCCCAGCCGATTGACATGGAAGAAAACAGGGCCTTTGCTTGTCAACTTGATGGCAAGCGCTATCAACAACCCCACCGGGAATAAGAGGACGATCATAACACTTGCAAAAATAATATCAAAAGCTCTTTTTAGAAAACGGTTGGCATAAATATCCAGGGGGAAGGAGCGCATCTCCAGCAGGGGGATCTCGCCCAGGTTCCCTACCTTGAAATTTATCTTATTCATTCCCTGGTAATAAGGCACAATATGCGTCCTTACCCCATTCCTCTCCGCTATTTTTATCAACTCCGCTATCATGTCCCCCTTGGTAAGGGGTAATGCAATAAATGCATCCTCAAAAGGCCGGTCGTCAAAGACCTTTTGAAAATCTTCCAGCGATCCAAGGACATTCCTGTCCTGCGATTGCACCGGGACTTCCGACAATACCCCAAGAGGACGGATCCCGAGATATTTATTGATGCTAAAATAATTCTGCAGATGGTTGCCTAATTTATTATTGCCGATAATGACGGTAGGTCTGCGGTATAAATGAGTTTTGAAAGAATAACGGTAAAAATACCACGAAGATAAGGCCAGCTTGCCCAGAAAGAAAACTACGAATGTAGCCAGGAACTGCCGCTTCGGACATGATGGTACCTGGTCAAAACAGATCAGCACAAGCGCATCAAATGCAAAATAATAAACAAATCTCCGGATAAGCGAACGGACCATCTTAGGGTAGTCTGTTTTCATGTTCCTAAGATCTTCCACGAAGATAGGGCTGATAACCAGGTAGCCCACATTCAAAATAATAAGCAATCTTCTCAAACAGTCCGGATCATCACCTTCCAAAAAAAACTTTACCACTTGGAAGCTAAGGTTTAACATAATCAGATCGATCGACAGTAGGAGAAGATGGATTTCTCTGGGTCTCAATCTCATTAAAGTAACATTTTGTGTTCAGCTGTCATATACATTACCAATTCCATGTAGAAAGCAATACGTCAAAATTTACCATGGTTCCTGCAGATTTGTCAGGGAGAATGATAATTCTACACTTTTAAACAGGATATCGAACGTCCGAAGAACCTCAGACAGGGTTGGGAGGCTAACCTATAGAACAAACAGTGTTCTAAAAAAATGTTACGATTGGCCTTAGGGGGGTGAATTGCGCTGCAAAATAGTTAATTTTGTTGGTACTGCCTAGCTGTCCGCTCATTTTTTTTACACAAATCCCTTCTATGCGATCGCTGTATATATTATTTCTATTTACGGCATTATCTGCCAGCGGCAATACTTATTACTTCTCTTCCAGCACTGGCGACGACTCCCGAACGGCGGCCCAAGCCCAACACGCTGCTACACCATGGAAGACACTATACAAGTTAAATGCCTATTTTTCCAACCTGCGTCCCGGGGACTCCGTACTGCTCCAACGGGGAAGCGTTTTTATCGGGCCCCTTAAGATTATACAATCGGGTGCAGCCGGCCAGCCGATCGTACTTTCCACATACGGCGCCGGCGATATGCCGGTTGTCTCGGGCCTGTCAAAACTTACAGGCTGGACATCCCAGGGAAAAGGGATCTGGACAGCCCCCTGCCCTGATTGCGGAGTGGCCGTAAATGTGCTGACCATCGCCGGAAAGACAATGCCTATGGGACGAACACCCAATGCGGACGAGCCGAATGGCGGCTATCTTACCATTCAAAGTCACGTAAAAAATCAGTCCATTACAGACAATAGTCTTGCGAATGGACCGGATTGGACGGGCGCTGAGGCCGTCATTCGCAAAAACCACTATATTCTCGACCGGAACAGGATCATTTCCCAATCGGGAAATACTTTGAATTATAGAAGCGGCAGCTATGCAGAACCCACCGATCAGTTCGGCTATTTTATACAGAACGATATACGCACCCTGGACAAAAAAGGAGAATGGTATTATGATCCAAAGACCCGGACCATGAACCTTTATTTTGAGGGCGACGACCCTTCAGGCACTACCATCATGGCCGGCAGCGTCGACAACCTTGTCGTGATAAAAGATCAAAGCCATCTTGTTTTTAAAGGCATCGCCTTCGGGGGCAGTAATTTCGACATCTTCGATCTTACCAATGCCTCTGACATACATATCACCGACTGCAATATTTCCTTTGCCGGCCGCAATGCCATAAAAGCTGTAAAGGCTGCTGACATCGCCGTCGAACGTTCGGAGATCAGGAGCACCAACAGCGACGCCATCAAGATGGAAGGTACCGGCAGCCTTATCCAGGATAACAAGATTTCGCTAACAGGCGCCATCCCGGGACTGGGCTCCTCAGACACCTCCTACACCGGCATTTACGTGGCGGGATCCAACCATATCATCCGATACAACCAGATAGACAGCACCGGCTATAGTCCCATCTTTTTTAACGGGGACGGCAACACCATCCAAAATAATGCGATCCGGTCTTTCGCTTTTGTCAAAGACGATGGGGGCGGGATATACACCTGGTCAGGGAATGCCGATACGCTCGCGCAAAGGGACACCTCATCCATCATCGGCAACATCGTCCTGGATGGTATCACCGCCCCGGACGGCACGGACAGAAAACATGCGTCCATCGCCTACGGCATCTACCTGGACCATAATAGCGCCAGGATCAACGTCAGCGGCAACACCGTAAGCCGCTGTACAGGAGGTATTTTTTTACAGGACGCCCATGAAGTGACGGTTAGGGGAAATACGCTTTATGACAATGGATTTCAGCTGTCTCTGCGTCGTGTACTGGTCAAGGGCACCGTACGCAATAACAGGATCATGGACAATACCGCGGTAGCCAGGTCGGACAATGAAACTGTGCTCGAGCTCAGTTCAGCCATCACAGGCGACATCTCATCCTATGCAGACTTCGATGACAACAAATATGCACAGCGCGCCAACGGAAAAACCCCCTTTTTCAGAGTGACGACAAGACCCGGAGGGGGCAATCAGGTACAGGTAAAAGGCGATCTGGGGCAATGGAAGACAGGCTTTGGGAAGGATAAAAGCTCAGTGGTGGCCCTCCCGGGCGACCAGGTATTGTTTGAATATAATTCGACAAAGGCTAACCGGTCTGTAACCCTGAATGGGACCTACGCCGATCTTTCCGGCCGGACCTACCAGGGCAAGGTGGACCTGCCCCCCTTTACGTCCGTACTATTGTTAAAAAAATAACAGAACAGCCAGCCTCCCCCCCACCCTGGATTCAAATTGGGGAAAATCATCCACAGTTTGGTCCCTAACTGGTTTTTTTTTAGCTTTGCAGCCATTTCAGCCGGGGCCCCCTCCGGCGGATGGCATCCCTCCGGCAGATATTGACCCGGTAGCTCAGCTGAATAGAGCTCTTGCCTTCTAAGCAAGCGGTCATTGGTTTGAATCCAATCCGGGTCACGAAAACCCTCGGCATACACCGAGGGTTTTTTGCGTAAGGGACGCGGTGCGAACTCGTTCGCAAGAGCGGACCGTCGCAAAAAACCAGGCCCGACGGAAGGAGGGCCGTAGGTTTTCGGGTAAGCCCCTCGCAGGAGTATTTGGATCACCGAAGGGGGCCGTCAGGACCCGAAGGGTAATCCAACCCGGGTCATAAGAGAGTCCGAAGCCTTCAAGTCGCTGGATTTGAAGGCTTTTTTATTTTGTCAAATTATGAAGCATATTGTAAGTTGCTTATTCTCATTACTTTTTCGGTTTGAATCCTATTAGGTCGACCTATAGCCTTTGCTGGTATCAGGACAGTTGGAATTAGACTCGAAAGGGCTAATTTTAAACAGTCAATATGAAAAAACAGCGATTAACGGGAATGTTTAACAATGACAAATTAGCGGAGTTTACGAAGCAGATAGCTTCCATGTCAGATGAAAACCTCTCTACTCTGGTCAGGAATTCTGAAACCAGGGAATTAAAAAAGGGAGATAAGTTACTTATGGAAGGCAATGTTTCTGATGAATATTATTTTGTAGAAAAAGGTTATTTACGTTCCTACTATAACAAAGACGGCGCTGAAATCAATATCCGGTTTACCTTCGAAGGAGAAGTTACAACCAATTTCAAGAGTCTTAAAACTAAAATACCATCAGAATTTATTATTGAAGCCGGCGAGAAGTCCATCGTCAGTATCCTTGATCGAAAAACCCTTTTTGAATTATCACTCAACAACCAGGAAATAATGCTTTTTACCAGACGGGTGATGACCCGTTTAGTAATGGAAGCAGAAGAGTATGGGAATTGGTTTAAAATATTTACACCTTCTGAAAGATACCGGTATATCCAAGACAATAAGCCCTGGATTTTACGACGTATCTCCATCTCCCAGTTGTCATCTTATCTTGGTGTTACAAGAGAAACCTTGACACGCATTCGAAGAAAAAAATAGGAGAGCTATTATTTTGAGACATTTGTCTCAGGTATAGGTGATAAGTGCTTGGTATTTTTGTATCATAAATTTCAAGATTATGATACAATTGTATCAATACCCAACCGCCTTTTTTGCGGGAGCACTTTTCGCAAATTCAGTTCCTCATTTTGTTCAGGGTATTTCAGGCAATAAATTCCCCACCCCTTTTTCAAAACCAAGAGGTGTTGGCCTTTCCGGCTCGACAACCAATATGCTATGGGCATTATTTAATATGGTTATAGGTTACTTGCTTTCTGCAATAGCGGGCGTCAACAGATATAATAATTTGCTATTGGTTGTATTTTTTGCCGGGATAGCCTTTGCCGGCATTGGACTTAGTATAAGATTTAGAAGTAAGTATAAAGAGTAATCAGATGACAAACGCATTCGCCAATAATAATCTAACAGTTAAAATCTGTAAAAAAATAACTGCCGTTACTTATGAAGACATTTCGGATAAGGAAATTCTAAAACGCGGGAGACAAATATTTACGGATGCAATTGCTGTAACTGTGGCTGGAGCCAAAAAGGAGATTCCTCCTTCGATTCTGGCAAAAAATGCAATGCAAAATGGAGGACAGGGACAAGCCTCTGTTATAGGGTTCAACTTCAAAACATCTGTACCACAAGCGGCATTAATTAATGGAGCTTCCATGCATGTGTTGGATTATGGCCCTATGTGGAATCCGCCCAACCATCAACTATCAACCTGTTTACCGGCCATTTTAGCTCTGGCCGAATACAAACATAGCACAGGTAAAGAAATATTCACTGCTCTGATAAAAGGTGTGGAGATGATGAGCTTTTTAAGGGCTGCCTCCGGGCAGGACGATTTGAGTAAGGTTTCCTTTCATCCTCCGGGAACGGTTGGCCCTATGGGAGCAACAGTAGCCTGCGCTTCGCTGCTAAAGCTGAATGATATTCAACTCCAATATGCATTGGGTATAGCTGCATCGAGATGCGGATCTTTGATGGCAAATTCCGGTACGCATACCAAATGTCTGCATTGTGGCCAATCAAGCCAAATCGGTATTGATTCAGCTTTGCTCGCTCAGAAAGGATTTACATCTAACCCCGGTATTTTAGAAGCGCCCGGAGGATATATAGCGACTTTCTTCGATAGTAATACTTTCGACAACGGGCTCATGATGGATTGCGGAAGCGTATTCAGAATTCTTGATCCAGGCTATGAAATAAAACCCTATCCAAGCAACTTTGGTACACATTCCGCCATTAATGCGGGACTGGAACTGCATCAAAAGATCGCTTCTTCAATTGATATGATAGAGAAGATCCAAATGGTTGGGCCGGATTTCCCATATCTCTCAAGACCTCATCCAATTAGCGGGCTGGACGGTAAATTCAGTGCTCAATATACCTTTGTTTGCGCACTTCTCGATGGAAAAGTGGCGATGGATACATTTAAAGATGAAAGACGCTTCGCACCAGATGTGGAATCGCTTTTAAATAAATTGGAATACATAAAAGACCCTTGTCAGACCGCTACTATTGGCAAAGCATTTGTCGAGGCAATGGCTATATTGAAAGATGGAAGAACTTTTGCCGCCCGGGGTTACTCTCCAAAGAACAATAAGTTTGGACAAACGGTACTTTCATTTGAGGAGCATTCGGTTAAATTATATGACTGTTTAGAAGTTGCCATGGATAGAGAACAAGCCAAAAAAATAATCGACATGTGCATGCATATTGATGAATTAAGCTCCGACGAAGTAGTTGAGTTAATGAATATAATTTGTTAAATCCTTAGAATTTGATTGGTTTGCTAAAGTCGATCACTTTTTTCTTATGTTCAATACCGAACCGGATTAACTCTATGATGATTGGAGAAAATGTCTCGCTGTACTCCGTGGTGTGGTATTCGACAATTAAGGGAGAGCGGGAGTGGACAGTCCTGGTAATGAGGAAGTTCATCTCAAGATCCTTCAGTTCTTTCGAAAGCGAGCGACGGGTGATTCCGGGAATACTGGTCAGAATATTTGTAAACCTGTGGCTGCCGTTACAGATTGCATTAATGATAGGAATTCGCCACTTGCCGCCAATCAGGTAGATAGCGTCCTGTAAGGCCGCCATCTGCCGGGCAGGGCTGACGGTCATTGCTGAGTTATTCATAACATTATAATTGTAATGTTCCAGTACACAATATACGCATGAATATTCATTATTATACTATCTGCAGCAGGCGCAGTATACTCCGATATACCGGCAAATGAACAGCCATAGTTCGCATATTAATTTTGCAATTGTTACCAATCAAGCGATTCTTTCACCTCTTGGGAAAACGGTTTGCTTAAAAACAATAAGTCTGTATTTATTAACTCTAAATGTTTCTATCATGACACATCTTTTATTGGCAAAAACACTAACTGCATTTTCTTTAGTCGGCACCATGCTATTCAGCCCGCTTACCAGCAACCAACCTATTGTCCCAAGTGGTTCCTGCAATGCTGGACGCATCAATAACATCGTATTAGTGCATGGTGCCTGGGCGGACGGCTCGGGCTGGGAAGGGATTTACAAGATACTTAAGGGGAAAGGGTATCACGTAACCATCGTTCCCAACCCTAATACCAGCCTTGCCGAGGACGTTCGCATCACGAAGGCCATACTGGACACGCAGGATGGTCCCACGATCCTGGTCGGGCACTCCTATGGAGGAGCTATTGTGACTGAGTCAGGGAATCATTCCAACGTGGCCGGCCTTGTCTATGTCGCGGCATTCGCACCCGATGCAGGGGAGTCACTTGCAAAACTCCAGCAGCAGGCCCCGCCTGATCCCAACTCTGCGATCCTGCCCCCTAACAATGGCTTTATCTGGCTGGACAAAGATAGATTCCATGCCCGGTTTTGCGCCGATCTTCCGGATGCACACGCTGCCTTCCTGGCCGCCTCACAAGTCCCGTTAGGTCTGGCAGCCGCTACCACCGAGATCAGCTCCCCAGCCTGGAAGACTAAGAAGAGCTGGTATATCGTGGCTAAGAACGATCTGATGATCCCGCCCGATGCTGAACGTATGATGGCTAAACGCGCCGGCGCAGTAGTCACTGAGATTGCCGCCAGCCACGCAGTCTATATCAGCCATGCCGCCGAGGTAGCTGCTACCATTGAAAAGGCCGCCAACGGAGTGAATTGATCGCGCGTGAGGGTGCCTCACTTTTTTGTGGGACACCCTTTTCTAATATGAAGGACCATCATGAAGAAGATTATTCTTGTAAACTGCTTATTGCTTTTTTCAGCTTGCCTACTGGCGCAAGATACCCTCAGCCGCCGGATGGACGTTATTCCGGTGCAAATAGAGGCGTTGGCAGGCAATAAAAGACTTGCGTTGCAGACAGTGGTCATAAAACCCTTTACCGTCAAAAGTAAATTCAGCATTCTTTCTTTTGGTCAAACCGTCAATAGATACAATAACAAGGAGGCCCAGGATTTTGATCTCGACAATATAACGCAAGTCAACTACGATCTATATCGGGGATTTGGCCCGAGTTTGGGATTGAGTACGAATAATTTGCTGGTGTTTGCTCCCAATGCCGGCTTAAACTATGTTTTGTTGCATCCTGCGCTGATGTTCATCATTAATCCGACCACGGTGTTGGCCACCGGCCACAATCTCAGGTGCATAACCATCCTGGAATACAGGCCGCACTTAAAGAACAGGCTGAACCTTTACACTCGTCTACAGGCCTACTATAGTTACAATGTGGACAGCCATTATCATGAAAGGAGTTTTTTGACGGCTCGCTTAGGGTTGAGTTATAATCGGTTTACTTATGGCATCGGCGCCAATATCGATCGGTATGGGCCTACGGAAATTCAAAAAGATAATTACGGCCTTTATTTGATGTATTTGTTCCTTTAGGTTCCGCTGATTGCCCATATCCTGGTCCCTTATTTCCAGAAATGTCCATTTCGAACCCCTCAAGATCAAGCACTTAGTTCTGCAACGACCCTCAAATCCGCCAACAAGCGGTTCGAAAAGTGTCCAATCCGGGTGAAATGAACAAAGGCATGAAGTGTTTTTTTGGCAGTCACGTACGATTTTTTTTCAGGCAGGCCGTCAATTTTTCAGCGATAGATCGAACGGCATGCAGATTGTTTGGCAAAAATTAAATCCAAAAAAGGAGGAATTATGAACAACATCATCAAGAAAACGGACAATCGTCCGACGACGTTTGGAAGTGTTGTAGACGAACTCTTCCAGAACAATTTGAATCGCTTCTTCGACGATCGCACCTGGGGTTTCAATGGTCCCGCCTCGGAAAGCCGGGTGCCGGTGAACATCCGGGAGACCGATACGGCTTATGAGGTCGAAGTCATTGCGCCTGGATTGAAGAAAGAGGATTTTCAGCTGTCGTACACGGGGGACTCGCTGACAGTCTCTTTCGAGAACACCGATGATAAGACCATTGGTGATGGCCAAAAATGGATTCGCCGGGAATACCGTTCCGGCGCTTTCTCCCGCAGCTTTGCCATTGACAGCACTGTTGACGTCGATAAGGCTGCAGCCCGCTATGAGAATGGCATGTTGAAGCTAACGCTGCCCAAGAAGGAGGAAGCAAAACGCATCTCCCGCAAGATTAACGTGCAGTAAGCTACGGTCAACGAAGCAATTAATTACCTGGGCGGACCTACCATGTCCGCCCTTTTTCTGATCTACTTTGAAAATATGGGTAGTGTTTTGGCCCATTTGAGCATACTCTGTGTGGTGATCCTTCTTTTGATTGTGCTGCTACGCCGATGGCGTCAGCCGTATTTGATCGCCTATATCCTTGTAGGTTTGGTGCTTGGCCCTGGAATAGTCGGGCTATTTACCCCTGGACAGGAGCCGGCCATACTGGGAGACTTCGGCATTATTCTCTTGATGTTCTTCCTGGGTCTTGAGATCGAGATTCCGGACAAAGGCACCTTATTATGGCGGCCTTTCGCTGGTCAATTAGTGAAAATGTCGATGGCAGTGGTGGTTGCCTGGGTGGTTGGTGGATGGCTTGGCTGGGGATGGCAGAACCGGCTATTGCTGGGGGTTTTGCTGACCTTCAATAGTACGGCAGTTGTAAGTGAATATATGCGGCGGACCGGAGAGCTGGAGACGAATACCGGAAAACTTGTACTGAATATGTTGCTATTGCAGGATGTGCTGGTTGCGCCCGTATTCGCTTTCTTTCAATGGATGGGAAGATCAACCTCGCAATGGGGAACGATCGTTGCCTCTATTGTCATCGCTGTCGTGCTTTTCTTTTTGCTACGGGCGATCCGAAATCGGAATATATGGTCATGGAGTGGCTGGCGCTTGCTGGAAGAGGACCACGACCTGCAGGTATTCCTTGCCGCGTCCTTTTGCCTGGGCTGCTCATGCCTATCGTCCCTGGCTGGCCTGTCTGCACCTATCGGCAGTTTTGCCGCAGGCCTATGGTTAGGAAGGACAAAAGGATTTGGGTGGTTAGGGTCTGTGCTGAAGCCTTTCAAGGTATTTTTTGTTGCCTTGTATTTCGTATCGGTGGGCTTGTTGCTGGATCTTCAATACGTAGCCGGCCACTGTTTCCCCATACTGGCGATCACCGGTGCTGTCCTGCTAATGAATAGCCTGCTATCCGCCATTGCGTTTCGGCTGCTCGGTATGACCTGGGACGATAGCTGGTGGGCAGGTGCGCTGTTGTCACAGACAGGGGAGTTGGGGTTGCTCGCCTGCTCGATGGCCGTTAAGTCGGGGATGATCGATTCCGGGCTATACAAATTAAGGGTGGCCGTTACAGGGCTGGCATTATTGCTTTCCACGGCATGGGCTTCGGCCTTACGTTCGATATTAAAACGGTAGGCGAATCTATAGCAGCGTGTCATCCAGGTTTAATTTCTTGAAAAGCTCCCGGGTTAAATATTTCATGTTCTTACCCAGTTCCTCCACCGTACAGCAAATCACCTGCATATTCATTGGTAATCCTCCCTGCCTCTCGACGAGGTCCATGTGCAAAACTTCCGTCTCGTCCTCAGCCGGGCGGCCTGCCAGACCACCGAAAAGCCTGATGGCAAATGCGCGATCGCTTCCCAATTCGAAACATCCGAATCGCTCAAAACCGTCTACGGTTTTCATATTCAGTTCGATATAGAATTTACGTTCCATATGCTAAGGCATGTTTGATATGCCACTGGTCTCAACGGTTATGCCAAAAATGAGGATGCAAGCATCGATGTTTGGAGATGCAGGATGACACTTCATCAAGGTGGCGGAAGCGGAATTTTTGACATTTTCGGGTGACAAAATAAACTGAAAAAATTGCATTTTTGGGACTGGCATGACACTTGTTGAGCCAAATTATCATCCTACAGTATTCATATTGAACGTAGTTAGTGGCTTTGTTTATTTAATTCAAAATCATAAATTATGTCCAGTAAATCGCAAATTACTCCATTACACGATCGGGTAGTCATCAAACCCGCCCCCGCCGAAGAAAAGACAGCCGGCGGGATCATCATCCCGGATACGGCAAAAGAAAAACCCCAGCGTGGTACAGTTGTCGCCACCGGACCCGGCAAAAAAGACGAACCTGTCACCGTAAAAATGGGCGATACCGTTCTTTATGGCAAGTATTCCGGAACGGAAGTCAGGATCGACGGACAAGATCTACTGATCATACGGGAAGGAGATATCCTTGCCATTGTGTAATTCATCCCGGTATTTTACCTAATTCCTTAACCTTATTGTCTAACTAGTAAATTTATTACTATGGCAAAGCAACTTTTCTTTGATACTGATGCAAGAAATAAAATGAAAAAGGGCATCGATACGCTGGCGAACGCTGTCAAGGTAACCCTGGGGCCGCAGGGACGTAATGTGATCCTTGAAAAGAAATTTGGCTCATCGACCATTACCAAGGATGGTGTAAGTGTAGCCAAGGAAATCGAACTGGAAGATCCCATCGAAAATATGGGCGCACAGATGGTGAAAGAAGTGGCTTCGAAAACGGCCGACGCGGCTGGCGATGGGACCACTACCGCTACCGTATTGGCACAGGCTATTATTTCTGAAGGGTTAAAGAATGTCGCCGCCGGTGCCAATCCCATGGACCTGAAGCGAGGGATTGATAAGGCTACGGAAAGCGTCGTTGGAAATTTGAAACAGCAGTCGCAGACTGTAGGTAATGACAGCGATAAGATCCGCCAGATAGCTACCGTTTCGGCTAATAATGATGACAATATCGGTCGATTGATCGCCGAAGCGTTTACGAAAGTGGGTAAAGAGGGGGTCATCACCGTCGAAGAAGCTAAGGGAACGGCTACGACCGTAGAAGTGGTGGAAGGGATGGAGTTCGACCGGGGTTATATTTCGCCCTATTTCGTGACAAACCCGGAGAAAATGGAAGCCGAGTTGCAGAACCCTTATGTGTTGATCTACGACAAAAAGATCAGCGTAATGAAGGACATGCTGCCTTTGCTGGAAAAAACCGCGCAGAGTGGTCGCCCCCTGCTGATCATTGCCGAAGACCTGGACGGGGAGGCGCTGGCGACGCTGGTCGTGAATAAAATAAGGGGAACGCTCCGGGTGGCTGCGGTCAAAGCTCCCGGCTTCGGCGACCGCCGAAAGGAAATGCTCGAAGACATTGCTGTACTCACCGGCGGCATTGTGATCAGCGAAGAGCGTGGCAATAAACTGGAAAATGCTGATTTAAGCTATCTAGGCACAGCCGACGCTATAACCATCGACAAAGAAAATACGACTATTGTCGGCGGTAAAGGGAAAAAAGAGAACATTCAGGCCCGGGTCAACCAGATCAAGGCTCAGATCGAGTCAACGACCTCTGATTACGATAAGGAAAAGCTGCAGGAGCGGCTGGCGAAGCTTAGCGGCGGTGTTGCCGTTCTGTATGTAGGGGCTGCCACAGAAGTGGAAATGAAGGAAAAGAAGGACCGCGTCGATGACGCGCTTCACGCCACACGTGCAGCAATTGAGGAGGGCATCGTCCCGGGCGGCGGCGTGGCCTATATTCGAGCTATCGAAGCCCTGGACGGACTTTCAGGCGCCAATCCCGACGAAAACACGGGCATTGCTATCGTCCGCAGAGCCATCGAAGAACCGCTGCGACAAATAGTCCGCAACTGTGGCCTCGAAGGCAGCATCGTCGTTCAGGCAGTACGCCAGGGTAAAAATGACTATGGATTCAATGCCCGTACCGAACAGTATGAACCCCTTTCGGCTGCCGGAGTCATCGATCCGACCAAGGTAACCCGAATTGCCCTTAAAAATGCAGCTTCGATCGCCAGCATGCTCTTGACCACAGAATGTGTAGTGTCGGATAAACCTAAAAATGAAAATGCTCCCGTTCCTGCGACTGCAGGTATGGGAATGGACTACTAAAAATTGGTTCTGAAGCAGTAAACCCTTCTTTAATTAAGCGAATCCCGTTGCTGAGGCATTGTCCTCGGGCATACGGGATTCCACTATTCCTCTTTAACGAATAGAATTGACCCAGACGTTCGCCACTGGAAAACAAAAGCAGGCTTGAAAGCTAAAATTTGAGCACTTATAAGCAGGGGTTGTATATTTGCTAAAACCTAATCATACAATTATTGACCACTTCGCGCGAAAGTACCACCCCCCTGCAAGGCTTTAAAGAATACATCCTCCAAAAAATTCCCCTTGCCGATGATGACTGGTCTGTGATCGCTGCGGCCTGTACGATCAGGAAGCTGCGTAAGCATCAATACCTTCTCCAGGAAGGAGAATATTGGAAATACCATGCCTTCGTTGCTGAAGGCTGCCTTCGCCGGTATATGATAGACAATGACGGTATAGAGCACATCATCCAGTTTACCCCGGAAAACTGGTGGACTGGTGACCGGAAAAGCCTGATGGAAAAGGCACCCGCCATTTACAATATTGACGCTATCGAACTGTCCATAGTCATACTGATCAAGGACGAAGATTTCCAACTGCTGTGCGCCCGGCTACCTGCCTTCAACAATTTGATCAACCACATTTTGCAACGTAGCCTCAATGCTTCCCAGGAGCGAATACAGGTCGCTATCAGCATGAGTGCAGAAGATAAATACCTCCACTTTATCACCACCTTCCCTCAACTCGCCAACCGAATACCCCGCCATATGCTCGCCTCCTTCCTGGGCATGACACCGGAATCGCTCAGCCGGATCAAAAAAAAGCTCGCTAAATCTAAGTAAACCCTTGATTTTTGTTACATTTTTATGTATCCGATCTCATTGGACAACCCTTCCTTTGCGTGGTAGTTTTGCTCTATCAATTAACGTTTAAAAAAGATAACAATGAGCAAAACGATCTTTATAACCGGTACCAGCACCGGTTTCGGTAAGCTAATGACGATTACCCTTTCTAAAACAGGTCATACCGTCATTGCCGGCATGCGTGATTCCACGGGGAAAAACGCAGCCACGGCGAAGCAACTAGCGGATTTACCTGGCGTTGAAGTAATAGATATTGACATTACAAATGATCAGTCAGTCGATGACGCCTTCAAAAAGACCTTATCCAAACACGGTCATATTGATGTCCTGGTCAACAATGCCGGTGTAACCGGATTCGGCTTACTCGAAGCCACCTCCATCGTCCAGGTCCGTCAACTATTCGAAGTGAACTTCTTTGGCGTTCTTCGCACGTACCAGGCCGTGCTTCCCTCTATGCGTACAGCACGATCCGGCCTCATTATCAATATAAGCACCGGAGCGAGCGGTCACACCCTTCCCTTCATGATCCCTTATTTTGCGTCCAAATTCGGGGTAGAGAGCATTACCGAGGGCCTACAGGACGAGCTCGCGCAGTTCGGTATCGAAAATGTCACTATCCAGTCCGGTGTCTACCCCACAGAAATGAACAATGGCAGCAAGACGGGCATAAATGCCGATAAACCGGACATTGCAAAGGCGTATGACCCCATCGCCACACAACTATTCAACACCATCGGCGCCGGGATGTTTGGTAAGATGGCTGAGTTCAAAATGAACCCTCAGACCATCGCCGACGGCGTTCTTGCCTTGGTAAACATGGAGAAAGGCACGCGCCCCCTGCGCTACCCCCTTGACGCCATTGCACAAGGGACCGACGTCGAATTCATCAAGACACGCGCGCAGATCAAAGCCAAATGGCTGGCGAAGTACAGCAGCTAATTCTATAAAGAGCTTCCTGCCAACAAACCGGCAGGGAGCTCTCATTTCATTCTTTCCCCAAATCGGTTCATAATGGATATAAATGAAGCACTGCGGTGGCGTTACGCGACCAAAAGGATGAATGGCCAGGCAGTCCACCTAGGGAACATCACTAAAATTATTGATGCCGCGCATCTTGCACCCTCCGGCATAGGTCTGCAACCTTATGAGATAATAATCATCACCAACAGAGATCTGAAGCAGAAAATCCACGCCATCGCATTCGGCCAGAAGCAAGTTGTCGAATGTTCCCACCTGCTGGTCTTTGCCGCATGGGAAAAGTACTCCCGTGAACGGATAGATCAGGTCTTCGATTACCTGAGCAACGAACGGAATATTCCAATAAGCGAAACAATGGGTCAACGGCTTTTCGCGATCGACTACTTTAGTCAAATGAGTGTTGAGGATAATTTCCACCACGCTGCAAAACAAGCTCATATCGCCCTCGGCATTGCCATCGCAGCCTGTGCTACTCTAGGCATCGACGCCACGCCCATGGAAGGTTTCGATAAAACTGCCCTTGATCAACTGTTACATCTTAAGGTAAAAAGTATCAAAAGCTCCATGCTGCTGGCCATTGGCTACAGGGATGAAGAAAACGACTGGAATCTGAAACTTAAAAAGATCAGAAAACCGCTCCGCGAATTTGTCACCTTCGTCGATTAAATCAAACTAATGACTTTCTGACAAAATGCCAGGAATGTTAAACAAACCCCTCTAGTCATCGCATCCTTGACTGCAGATTATCAAATACTTAGATCGGCGACCAAGCGCAAATCCGGGAGGAATTGGTTTGAAAAGTGTCCAATCCGGGTCACGAAGCCTTCAAGTCACTGGATTTGAAGGCTTTTATTTTGTCGTTTTTTTGGTAAAGTCATAATTAGATCAGTATCATAACCCATTTGGTTTGAATCCAATTCGGTTCATGGGGATTTGTAGACAAAATTTTTAAAATTTTGCAATAATTGTTTTCAATATTTTTGTAGTGTACTTGTTTTCCCTCCACTCTTTTATGTAATCATCTTAATGTTTGGGGTTTCTCGTTTGGTCATGTGTAAAATCCTACCATGCTGACCATCGTTCTTGCGATGCTGACCACCTGGGGATGATGGCCTGTTCTGTAATCTTGTAAAGAGCTGGTGGTACAAAAATAAGGTTCTATTTCTTTCTGAGCGACTCTCCTTTAAGTTCAAGCCGGTGAGCGGTATGGACCATTCGGTCCAAGATCGCGTCAGCCACCGTGCTGTCACCGATGATCTCATACCATTTACCCACCGGGAGCTGAGAGCTAATGATGGTCGATTTCCGACCGTGTCGGTCTTCAATAATTTCCAGCAGGATCATTCGTGCGGTGTTATCCAGGGGCTGCAAGCCAAAGTCGTCCAGGATCAGCAGGTCATAGCGTTCGATCTTGGCGATCTCCCGGCCATAGGAGCCGTCGGCCTTCATCATCTTGAGTTTGGAGAACAGCTTCTGGGCATTAAAATACAGGGTTCGATAGCCTAACTGGCAGGCCTGGTGCCCCAGGGCAGAGGCCAGATAGCTCTTTCCCACGCCGGTGGACCCGGTGATAAGGATATTTTCTTTTTTGTCGATAAAGCTGCCATCGGCCAGTCGGAGCACCTGTGTTTTATCCAGACCACGGCTGCTGACAAAGTTCAGTTCTTCGATGCTGGCCGCATAGCGGAAGTGGGCCAGCCGTAGATGACGGCTCACCTTTTTATGTTCCCGGTCTTCCCATTCTGCCTGGATCAGGGTATTGATCAGTTCGTCGTGGGTCAGGTCTTGATGCTGGCGGCTGTCCAGCAGGGATTGATAAGTACGTAACATACCCTGCAGTTTCAGCTGGGCCATTTTGTTGAGGACAATACTACTCATGGTGTTGTTTTATGTGATTGGTAAATGGATTTATTGATAGGCGGCTGCTCCCCGGATGTTGGTATGATCCGGCAGCGTCTGACCGGGCGAGGTGTCCTCGCCGAAGGCGAGCTGGTCGAGTCCGGATTGGAGTATCTTTTTGATGATGGTGTAGTTATATGCCCCGAAGTAAGTAGCTCTTTCAACGGCCTGTATCAACCGCTGGCGGCCGACCTTTTTCTCATAGCTCAGGATGCCCACGCAGCTCCTGTAGGCTGTTTCCGGATAGGCAGCCACTTCCAGGATATGGGTGATGTAGTCTTTGACGGTCGGGGATATGGTTGCTGCCCAGCCGATAAATTTATCCGGGTTCCATTCACTAACGAACTGGTGAGAGGAAGACATATGATCATGTATGGTAGAGTGCCCATACCGCTTTGAACTGCGGGCATGATAAGCAATGCGCTCCTTGTTGTAAAAGACAGACACCTGCGTGGCCGAGTAAATGATCTTCACCCGGCAGCCGATATACCGATAGGGAACGCTATAGTAGTGCTTGTCTTCGGATAGTTGTATATACCCGTTCTTCATGACGGTGACCTCTTTGAACCTTTTGAGCTCATAGCGGTCTGCCGGCAAGGGTGCCAGCAGCTGCTTTTCGTCTTGTTCGAACAGCGTCCGGCGGCTGACGGGTCGTTGCTGGAAGCTTTTGCCGTTGTGTTTATCCAGCAGCCCGTCTATAGCGGTGTTCAGCGCTTTAAGGCTATAGAATACCTGATTGCGCAAGGGGGCGAAGATCCGCGAGTAAGCAATGTTCACTGCACGCTCCACATGGGCTTTATCCCGGGGCTTATAGCTGCGGGCGGGTAGTACGCTGGTCCCGTAATGGTTGGCAAAATCCAGGAAGTCAGGGTTCAACTCCGCCTCATACTTATCTGCCTTGATGACGGCACTCTTCAGGTTATCGGGCACCAGGGCTTTCGGTACCCCGCCAAAGAAGTGAAGGGCGTTTTCGGTCGCGGCTATAAAATCCTCCTTACGCTGGGAGGCCACTGCCTGTACATAGGTCAGCTGGCTATAACCCAGTATCGCCACATATACTTCCACCTCGGTTACCTCGCCAGCGACCGGGTCCACGACAGACAGCTTCTTACCAGTAAAATCAATAAAGAGCTTATCGGCAGGTGTATGTTCAAAAAACAGCGTGGCCGACCGGCTCCGCTTCCACTGGCTAAAATGGGCACAAAACCGGGAATAACTGAAGCCCGCAGGGKATTGCTGCTTGTACTCGCCCCAGAGCACCCAGCGGGTAACGCCGGTCCGGGTCAGTTCCCGTTCAAAGTAGGGGAATAGTTCTTCCAGGCTGCCCAGGCGTTCCTGCTCTTCCGGGTCCGGATCGTCCAGCAGGGCCTCCAGGGCAGTATCTTCCATCTGTAGCAGAGTGGTCGGCTCCAGGCCTTTTACTTCAATAAGCCGCAGGTATTTCTTAACGGTATTACGCGAGATCGATACAGCCCTGGCAATGGTTTGCAGGGCGACACCCTCCTTACGCAGCCTGATAATTTGCTTCAACTTGCTCATGATAATCGTTTTTCCAGCCATTACTCCGCAGACTTTTAGGTAAAAGCTGCAAAGCAAAACGATTACAGAAACAGGCCCAACAGGTGGTCAGCATTGCAGGAATGTCAGTCCCTCTCCCTCCTCCGGGTGGTCAATATCGCAAGAATGTCAGCCTTGCGGGGTGGTCAACATGCTAGGAATGATCCTGCGCTTTGAGCCAGCAGGTGGTCAATATCGCGAGAATACAACCCCTCGGACCACTGGTCAGCATGCTGAGAACAGCTGGTCAGCATCACAGGAATGGGTGGTCACGATGCGTAGGAATATACAGTCATGATCAGCGCTATTGCAACATAGGCGCTAAAGGCCAAGATCAATTTTCTTAAATATTTATTATGCAAGACAAAAACAAATAATAGACGTGCAAGGGACGGCCATCACTTATCATACAGGTGAATCAATCGGACTATATTTCATTGACCAATATCGCCCGGCATAAGAACCCAAATGAGCCTAAGGATATCGTCAAGAACTGGATGCGGTCTAAAACCACCATTGAATTCCTGGGTTTATGGGAAAAATTACATAATCCGGGATTCAAAGGGGTCGAATTCGACGCCTTTGTCCGTGAAGCTGGGAGCAATGCCTTTGTGTTATCGCCAACTAAGTGGATTGAAGCCACCCAAGCGGTCGGTATTATTTCAAAACCAGGAAATACTGGCGGTACTTATGCGCATAAGGATATTGCCTTTGAATTTGCTGCCTGGCTTATCGCTGAATTTAAGTTATATCTCATCATGGAATTTCAGCGTCTTAAAGATGAAGAAAATAACTCGAAAAATCAGCAATGGACATTACAGCGTACTCTTTCTAAAATAAATTATCGGATTCATACCGACGCCATAAAAGAATCTTTGATACCACCTATAATTACCAAAGAACAATCGGCTATTGTATATGCTAATGAAGCCGATCTGCTGAATGTGGCGTTGTTTGGAAAAACTGCGAAGCAATGGCGGGAACAAAATCCGGACAAACCAGGGAATATCCGTGATGAGGCTACTCTTGAACAATTGGTAGTATTAACAAACCTTGAAGGCATCAATGCTCTGCTAATACGAAAAGGAATGGGGCAAACGGAAAGATTACAACAGCTTAACGAGGTTGCTATTCAGCAAATGAAATCACTTTTGAATAATGCCACCATTAAAAAGCTTTCCCGCTAAAATTCCCCCGAATTCGGGGAATTATGTTCATGGAGAATCCCCCAAACAAGAGGGATATCTTAATTGATTGATATTCAATTCGAAATTTCAATAAGGCCAGTTAAACTCTCCTGAAGGCGGTTTGAAATCTGTCCAATCCGGGTCACGAAGCCTCGCACGATAGTACGGGGCTTTTGTGTTCATGAGCGGTGCGAACTCGTTCGCCATCCCTGGGAAGAACTGCCGGTTTTAAGGCAAATTCTTAAATTCGATTATGCAAACCGTCCAGCAAGTCAATACAATTCCTCTTTATAGTTTTGAGCCCAAAGCATTATCTGGTCATAAAATGTTCAGAATAGACCGGGTCTTGGATACGGATAAACCCAATCTTTCTCGCTTTCTGGTGCCGCACCGTAAAGATTATTATCTAATGGTGTTTGTAAAAAAGGGCTCCAGCAGACATTGGATTGACATGAAATCTTATGACTCAAGAGATAATTCCTTTTATTTTATCGTCCCCCATCAAGTGCATTTAAAGGAAGAAATCAAACCTATGACAGGAATCATCTTAAGCTTTAACAAAGACTTTCTGGCTTCCGATAGTGAAAACATATTGAAAACGCTACCCATTATCCAAAACCCCAAAAATGGCCATGAATTGCTCCTGGGGGACCGTGAGGTCATATTCGTAGAAGATCTGCTTACCAAACTCCTGATTGAGTTCGAATCGAAAGAGAACTGGCGCCATACGCTTTTGCTTTCATATATGAAAATATTGCTCGTTTATTTGAGCAGGCTATACGGGGATCAGTTCAACGAACATAATAATGCCGATGAAAGTAAAATGCTGCTAAACAGGTACCTTTCCAAAGTGGAGGAATCTTTTTGTCAGGAACACGAAGTATCTTCTTATGCAGGCATGTTAAATATCTCTGCAGGTCATTTGAGTGATGTTATCAAGCAACAGAGTGGGAAGCCCGCCATTATTCATATCCATGATCGATTAATGCTGGAAGCCAAACAGCTTTTATTTCACACGGAGAATTCTATGAAAGAGATCGCATTCCAACTTGGATTTGAAGATGCATCCTATTTCAACCGCTTTTTTAAACGAATTAGCGGACAAACACCCATGGATTTTAGAAAGAATTTCCGGGAAAAGTACCATACCAACCGATAGGAGTTCCACTCTGGAACCTTATGGTCTGTTAATTTTGCATTCAAAATAGACATATCGATAATGAAAACAGCATTAGTCACGGGCGCTAATAAAAGCATCGGATTTGAAACAACCCGGCAATTATTAAAAAAGGGGTACTTCGTATATTTAGGATCCAGGGACCTGCTTAAAGGACAGGAAGCCGCAGAAAAACTCAATAAAGAAGGGTTTACAAATATAGCAGCAATCAAACTGGATGCGACCGATCAGCAAACGATAAAAGATGCCTATCAACTGATCTATGACCAAAAAGGTTCATTAGACTTATTAATTAACAATGCCGGTATATTTGGCGGCTACCCGCAATCTCCCAGTTCGGTGGATATTGAGACGATAAGGACAGTATTTGAAACCAATTTTTTTGGAGTCATCCAGGTCACTCAGACATTCCTAAGCCTGCTTAAACAAGCCTCGGCTGCATCCATTGTTAATGTCACCTCAGGCTTAGCGTCCCTGACATTACATAGCGATCCATCCTGGATATACTACAAGATTAAAGGAGCCGCATACGGCCCCTCCAAAACAGCGTTAAATGCATATACTGTTGCCTTGGCGTATGAGTTGAAAGATACCCCGATAAAAGTGAACGTCGTGGACCCGGGATATACTGCCACTGATTTCAACCAACATAGAGGTACAGGTTCAGTAGAAGATGCCGCGGCTTTTGTTGTATCACACGCTATACTGCCCCCGGATGGCCCAACCGGGAAATATTTTAGCAAGGACTATTTGGAAGAAGGGAATGAGAGTCCCTGGTAATGGAGCGAATCGTCTGGTGTCGCTTTTCACCCTAAAATTGTCGCAGTGGAGGCTTTTCATGCTTAAAAGTATGTTCTAATTTTGAACGAAGACGATCATCACATGAAAATTCTTCTCACTTCAGCAGGCATCAGCAACACGAGCATTCGCAATGCACTGGTTGACTTTCTGGGTAAACCGATTGACGAGGCAACTGCTCTTTTCATCCCCACCGCAATATACGCCTTGCCCGGCGGTGCTGATATAGCACGAAGAGTCATTTGCGGATCACTGGGAGCCCCCTTCTGCGAATTGGGATGGAAGTCTTTAGGAGTGCTGGAACTTACTGCGCTGCCCAGCATCAAACAAGAGCTTTGGCTACCCATGCTTCAAAAGACTGACGCCTTGCTCGTAGGAGGAGGCGACTGCCAGTATCTGTGCTACTGGATGCAGCAGTCCGGACTGGCTGACCTTTTGCCATCGCTGCTGCGTAATACGGTCTACGTTGGCTTAAGCGCCGGGAGCATGATAATGACCCGTTTTGGAACTACCTATGGTAGTCATACTCTGCCAGCCGAAAGCAATAAATCGCTGGGATTGCTTGATTTTGCGCTGCATCCGCATCTGGATCATGAATGGTTTCCGGAGAACTCCCTGGCTAGCCTGGAAAAGTTGGCTGCAACGATACCCGTGCCTTCATATGCGATTGACGATCAGACAGCCATTAAAGTGACCGATGGTACTATTGAAGTCATCTCCGAGGGACAGTGGAAGCTGTTTACCCCTGCAATAACTGGCGCCATATGCCCGACCTGTTTGATACCAACAACCTTCCCTTGCTCCCATTCAGAACGGACAAATGGCAATGATTAACCATCTGTAATTTCTTTATTTCCGTTGTGTTCCTGGTTTGAAATTCTGCAACTAATATCTCACGTTTGCAAGGCTGTCAAGTGAAGATTGGATAGCTATCAATCGAGTATGAACGGCTCCATCCAGGATGTGCTACGGCAGTTCCATGAATTGCCATTGGTTATCAATGATGGGTGGTGACCCGTCATTTAACGGAGGAAGGCGGGAGGCGCCTTCCTCCGTTTTTTTCATTTTTGCGCACCGCCTTTTGCCGAGTCTTCAAATTGAACATCAATGTAAAAAGTGAATCCATGCGAAAATGCCATCGCCTTCAAACCTCTTAACCTGCTGTTCGGATATCCGAACGACTGATTGTCAAAGGACTGTAGAGGTTGCTCTGGAGGTTGCTCCCTATATATCTTCATCAAAATGCTTTTCTAAAATGGATGAACGGGGCTTTAAGTGTTCAAAAAAAAACCTTTTCCATAAATCAAGTACCCCTTCATTTCAGAGTCAAAATCATCAATATCTTTAGACTTAAAAACCAATTCAGGATTCTTTTCCATTAGTTACCAGCTTTTTTATACTTAATTTGATTTAATAACGATTGAAACTTCTCTTGAGAAATCTGAGTAGTAGGCACAATCTCAAAATGTCCCGGATCTTTTCCTTGTTGTACTATCTTTAACCCCTGCGGCATATCGGTTATTTTATAAGCAGCACCTCTGGCATTAGTTAATTTTGCAGCATCAACATGAACTGATACTTACTGCTGAAAATGATAATTATTTAAGATTAATGCCTGTTGATAGTAGATATTGGCAGAACTGGTATCCCAGACATAATTTTTATGCAACAGATTATCATAAACTCCGGAATGTCCGTTCGCCGAGTAATAAGCAATAGCAGCAGTGTTAGGAATATTCTTGACCAGGCCGTACTGAAGAAATTTATTATATTGAATAGACAAATTGTACCCATGCGGCTCGTTACTATTATCGTAATTATCATGCTCCAGAAGGTATAAACCCGAATTATTTTCTGCGGCGGTTTGTATGATGGGAATTATACAACCCTGAAAAGCATTGTACATTTCAGGATAGAGTACACTCATTAGATAATCCTCGTTTACTTGTGTGATCTGAGTCCTGTGGGGGTACCAGTAAGGCATGATGATGTCCCAGGCATGGTGTGGGGTTAAAAAATCAGATGGGAAATTTGGTATAAATTCTGGCCGGATGTAATAATGATAGCTATTGATAGAATTCTGACCGGCCGGATCAAAGCCAAGTGTAACGATAATCTGTTTAGATGGGGCAAGATCCATATGATAGGTATTACTTATCCCCGTGATAATAGAGTCATTCCGAATCATATGGTAGTACCAGCGATACTTCCATAATGCGGTAGAATCCGTCCCCACGGCTCCGGGATAAGTAGACGTAGTCACATCGTCTTTTAGCATAAAACCATAAATACGAGGATTGTTGCCCCATTTGTAAAGGAACCGTTCCATCCCATCCGTATCAGACCAATTCTTCGCCAGAAAATTGTCAATGGGTAGCACCAATTGACTGCCAGCAGCCATGGCGTTAATATTTTGTTGAATGAACGAATCCCTTTGGGTGGATGAAAGCGTTGCATAGTCAGACCTGTCAAGAAAAAAAAGGTTGAACCTGATTTTCTCCAGGGCATTGATATCCTGGGGTGAGGTCACATACCATGCTGCGGACAAATGCGTAGTCGACAATGTACTTTGCAATAATTGACGGGGAGGGGAACTGACAGAATTATTTGCTCCCCCATTTGTAACAGACAAAAGGTTTTTGTTGCAACCTGTAAGACTGAAACCTCCTACACAAATCATCCAACAGATGATGTCTGTGCAAATTGAATTAATAATACTTCTCATAATTAATGTTTGTAATTAGCGTTATTTGAAGCCACATTAAATGTGTTAAGATGAGCTAAGGCTACATAGTCAGCGTGAAAAGAATGCCTTCCCCCGGGAGGAATGAAGCGGATAACTGGTGCGTCGCAGAGTTAAAATCAGTGGCAGCAGCATCCCCGGTTGTTTTTGAAATCGACTGAACATTTGTAATAGTGTTATCTGTTGAGAACGTAGCATTCAACCCGGCAGTCAACGATTTATTAACTACCATCACATATTTCTTTCCATCAGCAGGGTTTACAAAATAAGTCATAATAATATTTGCAGCGGCATCTACAGGTTTTACCATAAACGAAGCTGGAATTGTCTCAGCTCCAACTGGCAACGTAGTTCCTGAATGATATACGGCCATTGCATCTAATTTAACAAGCGTTTTTCCCACCTTCCTAAGCTCTCCATTTAAAATCTGGAAAGGGTTATACAGGTCTGTTATTCCGCCGGCAGGGTCTACAATAGCGTTTGTAAAGGTTTCGGCACCAGCTGCCGGGGTCCAATAGGTAAACCAAACGGGGATTTTTATCCCATAAGCCAAAATGCTGTAAGCGCTAAACCGTAACTCATTGGCATTGGGTCTTCGGAGATTATTAGCACCACCTCCTATAGATTGCATGTAGGCCGAGGTTTTTATATGATATTGTAATCCAAGCCGCCGGATTACATCTAAAGAATAATAATATGGATCCTGCTGAAATTGTCCGTTAGCAAGAAAGGGGTAATTATCCATGGAAATATACTTCAACTTTGTAGGTCCAACCATGTTAATCCATTTTTTTACATAGTCATTTTCATAGTCAATATTACCCAATGCCCCGGTTGCGTAGCTGGAAAGAAGATTAACATGAGGTGCTTTAGTACTATCGTAATTCAAGACTTTTTTATACCTGATAGCAGCATCATTCAATTGTGAAACCGTTGGTTCGTCTTTGATATAATAACCTATCACTGCCGGATGAGTTTTATACGTATCCACCATACTGACAATTTGTGCATCCGTTCCATCCATCCGGTTATCTGCAACGATAATTTTCAAACCGACGCTGTTGGCCATATTAAGCATGGTTAACTTGTTACCCGCTGATTCCTGGCCGGATATATCCTGGATAAAATCAACATTGGCATCCTTTATCTGCTGGTAATTCGCCACGGAAGTATACGCAAAGGGAGGTGCAACATAAATGCCAATCATCATTGAAGTATCCGATAGCCTTTTTACCGGAGGCGGTTGTGTATTGCGTTGTGCGGAGGCCTTCTTGCCGCAACTCAGGAAGCCGAGGCTTCCCATACAAGCTACGCCAATGATTACATATGTGTAAATCGAATTGATCATTATTCGCATAATAAATAATTGATAATATTTGTATTTATAAAATTGTTCAGAAACGATCCCCTGCATTTTAGTCAATTGCTGCTCTTGTATAAGAGGCTGTTTGAGTTGTTGTTTTTTCCCTTTTACCACAGAGGACTTCTCCTTTTATTTGTGTGAATTGCTTTGTTAATACTGTGGTCACATTTATTCATAACCATCTTTATTTGTTAACTCAAACAGCCTCTAAATGTTGTAAATAATTAATAGCCGGGATTTTCTACTAAATTTGGATTTGCTGCTATACGTCCTTGCCCAATAGGGAAATAATAATTCTTTGCGGGGAAAGTAGGTGTCTGTACATTGCCATCTATATTACTGGTGAAATCCAGTCTGTACTTCCCGGTGGCAGCATCATAGATATACCGTAAACCTGTATAGGTCCGTGTAAGGTCTGTAACAGCAGTCCTCCATCGCCTTAAATCCCAGTAACGGTGGTTTTCAAAAGCAAGCTCCACTTTTCGTTCATGGCGGACCCTGGCGCGATCAATGCCACCAAGTTTGGCAACCCCGGCCCGGTCACGAATCTGATTCACAGCATCCAACGCTTCACCAGTCTTCCCCAACTCAAAAGCAGCCTCGGCATAGTTCAGCAGGACCTCGGCATAACGAAAAATAATATAATCCGTGGTTGATTCGCTAAACCAAATAAAATTATTCGCAGTAGAATCAAGATATTTCATCACCCCGAAACCAGTATTTGGAACATTGCCTGCCTTGAACAACGCCAGCTGGTCACCAACCGCAGCATTCCCTTCGTAGGAATCATATCGTCCATCGACCAAAGTACCGGTTTGTGTCATAATCCCATTGTGCATATCAACCCTGTTTGCTCCTAATACCCCACCAACGGCGCCGGGCCATGATGTGCCATTTGTCCATATAGATGCAAAAAACCGTGGGTCACGATCTCCCCATAATTCATCCATCGTCCACAACCGGCTTTTTGCATAAGCCTGGTCAATAATACCCGGGGAACCATCTTTATGTTCAAACTCTTCTACCATTTCCAGATACGGGCCATCATAATTGCCAACCCCCCATATATTCGGACGAGGGCACTGTATTAAATCCCAAGACCATCTATTTGAACCACCGCTATTGAAATCAGGCCCTGAATGTAGCTTTACCATAATGGCTTCGCTATTGCCTTTTTTCAGAAATATATTCTTGAAATTCTGCACCTTATCTGCATCACCAGTATAGAGAGAATACCCCCCCCTGGTCATAATCGAATCACATGCATCATAAGCAATCTGGTAATACTTAATATCATCTCCCGCGGGGAAGCCTAACAAGCCATTCAATTGTTGCGTGCCGAATCTGGCAACACTTGCAGCATATAATGCGGCCCTTCCGCGAAGCGTAAAAGCTGCCCATTTATTCGCACGTCCGGATTCATTTGTAGCAGGAAGTATCCTGGAAATTGAATCTGTTTCACTCAGTATGAAATCATAGACCTCTTTCTCGGTATTACGTTTAGGGTACATCGTAGAGGAGTCAGCATTCAAAGGCGTCATTTTCGTAATCAAGGGTACTCCTCCATATCGTTTTACCATGGCGAAATAACAAAATGCTCTCAAAAACCGGGCTTCAGCTACACGCTCACCCGCATTGCCAAGAGGCGACTGAGCCGCCCGCTCAATAAAAGAGTTCAGGTTCCGGATGGTATAGTAGGCGTTCCCCCACCATTGCAATTGAGTTCCATTTGCCTGGATCCCGTTCATTTTTACGCCCAGCAGCTGAGCTTGTCCGCCCAAATTATACTTCGCCTCATCCGTTATTTCAATAGTGCGGACAGTACCTTCCATTTGTTCACTAAACCCTATCATAGCATTCCAGCTATTATCATCTACATTCATTGTAGCACCACTCCAACCATTCATTAAGGTCACCGCATCCTGAACCATTACTGGTGTACAAGCATAAAGTTCAGCCAAATATGAATCTAATAACTTGGGGTCATTCCAAACCACACCATCATTGTATTGGTTTGTAGGCGTCTGATCCAATACCTTGTAACATGATGTCATTATCGTTGCAGTCAATACTGCTATTAGTATATTAATTTTCGTCTTCATTTCCAATAAATTAAAAAGTTAGATTACAACCAAAGCTCATGGTATATTGTTGCGGGTAATATTGTCCTGCAGGATACCCTTCCGGCATCTCAGGGTCAACGCCATATTTCGATAATGAGCTTACCGTAAATAGGTTTGTCCCGGCTACAAATACCCTAAGCTTACTTATCTTCAGCCTATTTAGAAGTGGTGCAGGTAGCTGGTAGCCCAAAGACATATTCTTTAACCGTACATACGTTGTATTGTGGTTTCTATAGTCTGAATAAAAATAGTTTGTTGGCGAACCAGAAGGCCGTGGCACTAAAGCATTTGCGTTGTTCGTCCTATCATTCCAATAATTATTATAAAGAAGTACAGTTTGAGTGCTTTCAAAATCTATATAGGTAGTGTAATCAAAGGCGCCCTGAAATAATGCGGACAAATCAAAGCTTCCGTATTGGAAAGAAGTATTAAGTCCGAATGTCCAATGAGGAGTTGCGCCCTTGCCAATTACAGTCTGATCCCGCCAATTGATTATACCATCACTATTCAAATCCTTGTACTTTACATCACCCGGTCGGAGCGAGGTATTATCGTTGTTTAATACATCAAAAGTTAATGGCCATTTGTTTACATCCTGTTGGTCGGAAAACAGCTGGTCATATCTATAGCCAATTCTTCTATCAGTGTATCGGCCAGAATTTTTATACAGTCTGATCTGATCAGGATCTGTATATATGGGTTCATCATAATGGATCCATTTCGACCTGGAATAAGCAATATTGCCAACAATATCGTATGACAGTTTGCCGGCATGACCAGCACTACCCAAACGCAATTCAATACCGCGTGTACCTGTACTATTCAGGTTCTCCAAGGGGAGAGTGGCCCCAAAAGTTGATGGAAGAGAATTCCAACGCGTGCCAGGTATACCGTTGCACACCCGGTAAAAGTACTCTACGGCGCCATAGAGTTTATTCCGCCATAATGAGAAATCAAGGCCAGTATTATAAATGGAGATCTTTTCCCAGGTTAAGTTTGGATTTGCAAGACCTGTAGGAATAAGCCCGGAAATCAGACTGTTGCCCAATGTATAAGTTGCGTCGTACTGATACCCCGCCAGATAGGCATAATTGGTAATCCCATCATAACCGGAAGCGCCATAGCTTGCGCGAAATTTCAGCATATTGAAGATTCCAGTGCTCTCCAGGAATTTCTCTTTAGCGATATTCCATCCCAGTGATACGCTTGGAAAATAGCCCCACCGGCCTCCGCTTGGCAAACGAGAAGAGGCATCGGCCCTCAAAATCGTTTCTAACATATAACGATCCTGATAACTATAATTCAGTCTTCCAATATAAGATATACGCCCATTCGCATAACTTGATGAACTATTGGTAGCCGTTGTCGGATCGCCGGCAAATAACTCCTGGAGCGCCATTGTTTTGAAGCCTGTGCGGGAGGTGCCCAATGAACTGCCGGATTCATTCACATATTCGTACATCAACATTCCGGCAATTTGATGGTCGTTATTGAAAGTCCTGTTGTAATTCAATGAATATTGCTGAACCAGGCTTATATCCTTGCCAGCCCCCATGCTTAAAAGAAGGGGGTCTTGCGAACTCCGGATATAAGTGTACTGCTTCGTACTGGAATCGTACGTATAGAATTGCTGTTGTTTATACGCAACTTTTGAATCATACGGACTATTCCTATAAATTACTGTTCCCTTCAGGTTTAAGCCGACAACCGACTTAACATCATATCTGAGTTCACCTTTGAACTGAGTAGTATTATTATAGCCGGCATTAGCGCCACTGAGGTCTGAATTAGTGGCAAATAGTGGGTTGCCATAAGCTACTCCGGCATAAGATAGTTTAGTTTTATCAGGCAATGTTAAGGGATATGAAGGATTGGCATCATAAATCACGCCTGACCAGAAATTATGGTTATTATTTACGCTACCGGCGCCGGAAGGATAAAATCGTGTTTCGTTGATATATTGTACATCCATTGATGCAGAAAGTTGTTCATTTACTTTCGCATCCACATTGACTTGGAAATTATAGCGTCGATAATAACCTCCATTTGTTTTTAATACTGTTTCCTGCCTATTGGCGCCAAAATAGCCAAAATACTTAATCTTTTCAGTGCCACCGGATAGAGATACGTTATTATTCAATTGAGGAGCATATCTCCGGATGACAGCATCATACCAATCCGTATTTAAATATTTGGGATCAGTGCCATCTTTATATTTCTGTATTTCTTCCGGAGTATATGGCACCTGATTAGCCGGTTTGCCGGAATTCAACCACTGGTCCACCGCGTATTGTGCGCGCTCGGCTGAAGTCCCCTGTCTGATGACATTTGTAGAACCCTGCAAGGTATATGAAGCATTGGCTGTGAGGGTTGTTTTTCCATTTTTACCTCGTTTGGTCGTGACTAAGATAACACCATTACCTGCCCGGGCGCCATAAATGGAAGCTGCACCATCTTTTAATATTGAGACAGACTCAATCTGATTTGCATCCAGCTTATTTATATTGGCTTCAATGCCATCCACAATAACCAAGGGACTGCCAAAACCACGAATATTTAAAGAAGCATCATCTGCACCTGGAATACCAGAAGTTTGTTTAGAGATCAAGCCGGGTAATTGACCGGCTAATGTATTAGTAACATTGGTTAGAGGGGCCACTGTTATCTTATCTGAATTGATCTGGGAAACGGATCCCGTTACTGTTGTAACTCTTTGCTTTCCATATCCCACCACCACGCTTGTTAATTCATTGACTTTTGTTTTCACCTTAATAGAAGACAGGTTGGATTTTCCGGCAACTTTTATTTCGTAGGTTTCAATACTTATGCCACTGATAACCAAGGTTGCATTGTCCTGAACCCCCTGTAATACAAAATTCCCTTCGGAATCTGTAAATGTGCCTTGGCTTGTACCCTTTACATTAATACTGACCCCGGCAACGGGCTCATTGCTCTCATTTACTATTTTTCCCCTGACTTCAATAGGTGGAGGCGGTTCTGCAGCGTTTGTTTCGTTGGCAGCAAGCTTTACAATGATGGTTTTACCTTCAATTTCCCAGGTAAGCGGTTGATTAGTAAAGCATGCTTTGAGTACCTGGCCCAAAGGGGCGTTGCGTACTTCGAGGTCAACCTTGGCGGCTTTCTTTATTATTTCGCTGGAGTATAAAAATGAATAGCCGGTCTGTTTTTTAATTGCCTGGAAGATCTTTTCCAGCGGTGCATTTTTTTCCGAAAGGGTAATGTTTTGTGCAACCCCTTTTGCGCTTACTTGAAGGCAGGCCGCTAATAGCATGATCGAAGTAAACCTCATAATTAATAGCAGTTGTTTGGTAAGTGGAGTACGGCATATTGATGCCATACTCCCACAAAGACAATTTTCCATACTTTTGTGTTAGTTTGGGTTTTACGTTAATAAACAGTTCCAGACAGATTGTATTTAGCGGGTTAGCCCAAACGCCGGCCAGGAATGTTCGCACCATTTCTGGCTTTTTATTTAGGACAACCTAAAGAACTTTAATACTTTTTTACCAGGATCTTTTTCCCGTCAATAGAAAACCGAACACCCCCCGTTTTTTCCAACATATTTAGTATTCTGGAGACATTCGCCTGCCGCGGAATCGTTCCATTGAAATGCTGTGTAAATGAACCTTCAAAGACTACTTCCACATCGTACCATCTTTCAATTTGCCGCATAACGGATTGTATATCTGTTTCGTTAAATTCAAATGTTCCGTTTTTCCATGCCATTACCTCTTCGATATTCACGTTGCTTGCTACCTCTATTCTGTCATCCTGAGTGGAGCGGAGAATTGCCTGCTGACCCGGCGCCAGCTTCGCCGACTGATCTGCTCTGCGTACGTTTACTGCTCCTTCCAGCAGGGTAACCTTTATTCCCGGCTCATTTTCATAAGCATTGACATTAAAATGTGTGCCCAATACCTCGGTAGTGGCGCCATTCGCTTCAACAAGGAACCCTTTACCCGTAACTTTTGCCACTTCAAAATAAACTTCCCCGGTAATGACTACTTTTCGAGCGCCGCCATTGAAAACATTAGGGAACCTTATGCTGGATGCCGAATTTAGCCATACTTCCGAGCCATCGGCAAGGTGCAATTGCATAGGTCTGCTTCCTTTTGGCACATTTAGCGTATGATACTCCAACTTCATTTCAGTATTGGGTGCGTAGACCAATTCACCCTCATTTAACTTGCTGGCATTGGCTGCTCCTTTGTTAACCAGGGAACCCATACCGGCACTATCGAGAATAATTACTTTACCGTTGGCAAGTGTAAGTGTAGCTTTGTTGCCGGCAGGAGGGGCTACATCTTTATGAAGGAGTTCCTGCCGTTGTGTTTTGGCAACCGTTTGCCGTGACTGCTTCTGCGTTAGTAAAAAATAACTACCGGTAGCAATTAACAACAATACAGCTGCCGCCGCCGCAATACGGGGCCATCGGATATGTCTGGTTTTTGGTTCGGGAGCTATCGAAAAAACCTTATTATTCTGCGTAATGCGGTCAAACATCCCATCCCAGTTTACATTGCTGAAATCCGTTTGGGGTCTGTATTGATCCCAAAGGTTTTGAACATATATCTGCAATTCCGAATTTTCCTGCGCTTCCTGCATCCATTCCATCAACTCCTGTTCTTCCTGGGCTGTGGCCCTTTGGGAAGTATAGGCTTCCAGTAAATAAATAATTCTTTCTTTTGGTAGTGACATGTTTTTTCTTTAAAGGATAATAATTCTTATCAATCCCGGGATCCGGGTTTCATAGACAGATACCTGAGCAAACCGTTTGTACTACTCAGATTTTAAAAAAAATTCCAATGTTGGGGAAATCACGATCCTAGAGAGGAATGTGCCAATAACAGCAGGTAGATCAATGCCACATGATTGAGATATGCCTTGATAGACTGAATGGCATCAGAAAGGTGATTACGGACGGTATTGGGGGAAATATGCAGTTTTTCGGCGATCTGCTCCCGGCTCAGCCCATCTTGCTTGCTTAACCGGAAAACGATTTGTTGCTGCTTGGGCAGCCGGGTTATGGCCTCATTAATCAATCGTTCACTTTCCTGTGCCAATATGGTTTCATCCGTGATATTCCGGAAAGTAGGAGACTCTGCGATGAGCTTAAGAAGCCTCCGTTCCAGCGCAAGCTTTTTGTAATGCCGGTATATTTGCCGGTACAAGGCGGTAAAAAAATAAGTATCAGGTTTGGTTATTCTGTCAAGGAAAGCCCTATTTTGCCAAATCTTCATAAATATATCCTGCACCATCTCCTGCGCTACATCGTCCGATCGGGTCATTTTCAACGCCACTGCATAAAAGCGATCTCTGTATCGGTCAAAGAAGATACGAAACGCTCTTTCATCGCCTTTGGCTATGCGGAGCAATAGCTCCTTGTCATTGTATAATTGATAATTTTCCAAAGCCTTAATCGGGCGAAAAGATAATGAAAATTTAATATATTCATTTACACTGAATTTTTAGAGCCCTTTGAAGGGCTTAACAAAAATTTTTCATCGGGAATACATCTTGCCGGGAAATGATGTTTTTAATACTGCGGTCGCCAGATTTAATGACTGACCTGGCAGTGAAAGCCATAATAAATACTAACGGAATAAATAAATGCCTGTTACGTTCTACTGTGACAGGGTTAATCTCTTGATAGAATTAAGGTAAACTTTCTTTTAAGTCGCAGGAATGGTTTCTCAAAAAAACTGTATGACAACATGGCAATAATTGTAGTTGAAACGAAAGCAATTATGAAACCTACATCATTTCGCCACTCATACGCACCAATCATTTTGCTGAAGGCATCCAGTTCTTTCTTATATATTTGATAAACAAACCAGAACATCGTTATATGGAAAACATACATCCCATAGGATATACGACCCAAATAGGCCAAAGCCGACGGCATAAACTTTTCTTCGGCGCCATAGAAAGACAAAAAGAAAAGTATTACGCCTGTAAGAATCAACCCCCAGCCGCTAATTGCCTGCGGGATAGTTGAAAGATGTGGGGAGTCCGCATGGACCTCACAAACAATAGATGCCGTTAACCAACAGGCTACTCCTGCAATGAACATTGCAATTCGCGCCATAACAGGCCATTTAGGTTGCATCCCCTTCAAGTAAAGGGAGAAAAGGATGCCTGCCGCAAAAAATTGAAATTGCACAAAGCTATTTGTCCATTCGCCGGAAAACCCTCTCGTGGGCCTTTGCGCATAATAAATGACAGCTACATACGCTATGAATAGCGCCAAATAGGAAAAAATCAGCAATCCCCGTTTGCCTGTATAAAAAATAACCAGAGGAAGCAGAATGTATAGTTGTTCTTCGACAGAAACACTCCAAAGCGGATTAATGGGATAAGACCAAAGCCACCCCTTGAATGTAATATACCAGTTGCCGGAAAACAGACTAAATGCAAGTTGTGTCCCGGAAGAAATATGTCCAAATTTGTCTGTAATCTGTGTAGTTAACACCATTCCAAAAAAGAAAGTGAAATACAATGGCCAAATACGTAGTATTCGTCGGATGTAAAATGACTTAACATTGATTTTTCCCAATAACTCCTGCTCCTTAGTAAGTAATTCTGTGATTAAAAAAGCACTAAGAAAAAAGAAAAGCGGCACTCCGAAAACACCAACCAGGCTAAGATGATATCCCCAATAATATTCTACCGGGTCGATAGGTGCGAGGTCCAATCTATGGGTAAAAAAAACGAAAAGAAATGCGCAAAAACGAAGAATATCCAGTTCTGGCTTATAATATCTTGTCATTATCACCTAAAAGTACAAGTTTAATCACCGGAATGACGCGAAAAATAGCCTTCAATAAACCCATCCTGGACGAAGTGAACTATTTTTACCCATGAAATGCGAGAATTATACCCCAATGCTAACACTTTAATACCCCCCATTTGTACGTTAGCCCTCCCTTTCTCCCAGGGCAACAGTCTATTTTTCGTAAAAAATGCAGCTTGTATCCCTATTGTTATACGTTAACGACCCCTATTAAACGTAGGGCTTTTTTGTTGGTCCTAATGACCAAATCTCATCACTATGTCAATGCCAGCGCTAACCCGGTTGCTCACACTACAGGCCGTTTTATTTTATCTATTCATCCTTCCGTTGTCTGCACAGCAACTACCCAAATTTCAGGAGAGTAACTTTTTCTTGTATAAACAAGACAACGGCGCCTATGCCGCCGAAAGCAATAAATCGCTGGGATTGCTTGATTTTGCGCTGCATCCGCATCTGGATCATGAATAGTTTCCGGAGAACTCCCTGGCTAGCCTGGAAAAGTTGGCTGCAACGATACCCGTGCCTTCATATGCGATTGACGATCAGACAGCCATTAAAGTGACCGATGGTACCGTTGAAGTCGTCTCCGAGGGACAGTGGAAGCTGTTTGCCCCTACGCCATCTGTTTAACAAATTCTATTTGCCACTTTTTCTGCACTCTTTAAAACCCGCTCTGGTTTTTTGTTTAAAAGAGTTTTAAGTCAAGCATAAGTTACTCAATTCCATCGACGTTTTCTTCGGGAATATCTTTCCAGCCGTTCAAAAATTTGACAGGAGTCTTTTCCTATTCAATTGCCAGCTTCCGGGATCTTACTCAATTCAGCGATATACCATCCTAAGACATTGATACCATTGGTTTCCTCCCATTTGCCGGAATCCTTAAATTTTTTCAATTCTTCGATCACTTTCAACCTGTCTGCCCACTCGTGCAAATGCTTCCTTGATAAATGGGTAAAATTATATTGATGGAGAAATTCGGATTTATCCGAAGTCAGGTAGCCGATCCAGATATGATCCTCCATTTGGATTATCTTTTCCCCCGATATGAGGTCATACCGGTTTGCCGGACTCCCCTTTTGGATAGCCAGATCCGCATATTCTTTCGCCAGGGGAGCCAGTTTATGTTGATCAAGGCAATCTGAATGAAAACAGGCATCATGGAAAAAGTAAAGAGGGTCCTTGGGGTTTGCCACTAAGGCCGGAAAGCCATAATATTTGTCTCCTTTGTAAATAACCTTTCGACAAATTGGGCATTGGGATTTTCCTAAGAGCAAAATAGCCATCCACTAACATTTTTTCAACATGTGATACAGTTCTGGGACATTACTACTCTATAAAGCAGAACTGTAATCAATAAAAGTTCTCTTACCCAGGTCAGAGTTACTTATTGGTCTACCATGTATTTGTATTAGACTGTCTGAAAGAGGGTATTCAAAGACACGATAAGTGAACGAGCCCCATCCTTTTTGATTCGGATAAATTTCAATTGGATTAGCATAAATTTCCGTGGTTCTAATCCAATCACACTTGATCCTGTCTAATTTTTCTGCTATTTTTTTTGCTGTATCTTTTGTCCAGCCGAGAGATAATAACGCTGTATCTAATTTAGCGGAGCCTAATTCCAAATCCTCTCCACCTATTATTTTACTTGCAGGGTCAATAACTGTAGGTTTTAAAACCAAACTGATCCTACCACCATTACCTAAACCAAAGGATACATTATACTCCTTTTTCTTATAAACATAAGTATTGAATAGCATTACTAATTCAGTAAAATCATTCTCATGCTCATTGAAGTTCTTAACTAACTGCTCTCTTGTATATTTTTTATCCAACTTCCCGGTAAAATATGAACCTCGATAAAAGTAATATATAATACATAAAACAACTATTAAAACAAGAATGACTACAGGCTTATTCATCTCTTTTCAGTTTAAATGCTATTGATTTCCAAGTAATTCATTTTTGTGAGCATCATAATACTTAAATCCTCTTTTTATAAAATCGTGGTCGGTTGGATTATCCCCATAAGGAGCCCCCATTATTTCATGAGTTAACTTCAGGCCATGCTCACCATAATATGTATGAACAGCAATAATTGGCCGCCAACTTGGTGGAACTTGAGGAGTATGTCTTTTCCCAGCTTTATAATCTTCAGCCCATTTTTCCATTTCAATGCTACCGGCTGTTCTTAGCATAAATTCTTCTGAGAACACATTATATGCTTTGCCAACAACGCCGAAATGATAATTGTTTAAATCTTCCGCTCGTCCTGTATTGCCATCGAACGTAAACATAGTTTCCGGCAAATCGCCAACTCCGTTCTCTTTATCTTTTCGGTAAAACGCAATGCCAAGGATATGGGATGGCATTTTATTAACTATACCATCTTCGTCTTTATTAGCGGGGCTACGATATTTGTAATCCCATTTGCCATACTGTCTCACTCTGTTTTTAAAGCCCCATAGATTAATTGTCCAAATACCTTTTGATTCTTTCGAATTATCTGCAAGCAGGTTTTTAAACCATTCACTTGACTCAATTGGTTTGTCTTTATTTCCTAATTCCCCAAGTAATGTCAATTTCCCATCCTGCTGCATAAATACCCGCAAGTCTTTATCTTTAGCATCATAATGGACAATGTACCCTCTATTATCTATAACACTGCTATCACCCAATTTATCATTAAACCAAATTGGGTTGCTATTAAATGTTGCATAAAAGCTGCCTAACTGATTAGGCTTAGGGTCGATATTCCACCTTCTTCCGATTCTCGGGTCATACTCCCAAAATTCCGCCGTATACGAGTTTCCACTGCCTTTAATTTCGTCAGACTTCTCTTGTCCATTAAACCCATACCGATAATTTCCCGCATTATAATTCCTCGACGGCATCAACATCCCGAATGGATAATAATCACTCGCCGATGCAATATCCGCCGCATAGCTGTCCACCGTTACCCCCCCAGCGCTATTCTGCTGCCGACGGTCCGTCACCGTTACCAGAACATTGCCCAAATGATTGGATAATTCAAAGAGCTTCTCCCCTCTCGTAAATATACTCTTTTTTCCCAATCCAAAGCCCCCCGTCAGGATCAATGCAGAATCCGGTGCAATGTGCTGTGTCACCATCCCCAGCCGGCTGCTACCGTATACCGGCACTTGCGTTTGAACTAAATTCCCCCCGGGCTTTTTCTCGTAGATACTCAGCACATTACCCGTTGCATCACGTACATAGATCGTCGTGTCGGCTGACGTCGCTTTCAGTATACGATTGCCCGCAGCATCGTAGGTATAATTGATAACTTTTCCGGAATCTGTAATGCTTTTGATCTTCCCATACACCGTCCAGCTGATATTCGTTATACTGGCGGTGGAGTCGCTCACCAGATTGCCGATGCCATCGTATTTATAGTTGTTATCGAGCTGCCCCTGCTTGATATCATTATACTGACTGTACGTCCCTCCACTCGCATCCGCCGCCGCATCGGTCACCTTGTGCAGCCGGTTCGTCCCTGCCGTATAAGAATAGCTCAGATTGTCCATCGACAGCCGGCTCGCGTCCCCATTCCGCTGGTAGGTCAGGATATTCCCATTCGGATCATAGGCTGCCCGCTCCTGGTAGTCGTTGATGCTCACCGGCGTAAACGTGCCTGCGCTTCCATTCAACCCATTATACGTATCCATCGCCACCAGCCGGTTCAACTGGTCATAATGATAATTATAGACCTTTGTCGCCCCCAGCTGCGGAATATTTACTCCCATCGCCGCGATATTTCCATTGTACAACGGCGCCGCCGATGCCCCCAGGCCGCCCAATACCGAGGTCCCGGCCGGGGTATACCCTATCGCTTTATAATCCCCATTGTAATAATGCAGGCTAAAGCCATACACATCCTGCGCCACAGGGCTCGCCTCCGTTGTATCCGTGCCATTGGCCAGCGTCCCCCCTCTGGCGGGGTTTACGCCCTTCAGCCAGCCCTGTAGCGTATAGGCGTAATCCAGCCCCTGCACACGCAGTTGCCCGATGTCCGTACGAGCCAGCGGTCCATGTTTGTAATAGGTATAATGGGCCTCTCTTTCCGGGAACAGATACAGCATCACACTGTCCCGGCCGGAATATACATCCGTAACCCGGTTCTCCGCATCGTACAGATAGCGATGATAGTATTGATCGGCCGGCGTCAACCAGGCATTTTGCGTCACATCAAAATACGTAGGCTGATACACCACCCGGTTGACCTTCCCACTGATGAGGTCGTACTCATACTGGATCCGTTTGAAGCGGTTGCCGGTTTGGTTCATGGCATTGGCTATGCCGGCGCTGTTGCCGAAGTCCTGTAACAGGGTGTCTACATTGCCATGAATGTCATAGCTGTAATAAGTGGCGCCGGCCGGGTAGGCGTCCGTGGCATTATTAACCACCTGGTTAAAGCTGACCCGGTTGCGCAGGTTCTGCTGGCTCAGCACCACCCCGTTAATGGCCGGGTAAGCCGTATCGTATACTGTCTGCGTGATCTGGTTCCGTGTCGACGTCGCTGCCGTGAACCAGCTTTGCAAATTGGCGTCATTCTTTGCTGTGGTGTCCGTCATGGCCGATCCGCCCGTCAGCTGTCCCACCTGCGTAATCCTTCCCAGCGAATCATACCAGGTATAGCTGTAAGTATTACCTCTGCCAGCCTGGTTGGCATTCTGGCTCAGCGTCAGCCTGCCGAGACGGTCATAGTAGAACTTACCCACGCCCCCATCCGGAGTCTTCTGGATGTTGACCTGGTTCAGGCTGTTGTAACAATACCTTGTAGCAAGGCTGTGGACGGGTACCAATATCGTGCCGTTGAGCTTGGCGGCCTCCACACTGTCGATCCATGTTTGCCGGTAAATGGGATTCACTCCTTTTGGCGGGATGGTTTTTATCAAATTACCCGCCTGATCATAATAATATAGCGTGTAATGGTATTCCTTAAGGGTATCAGTTACCTTAAAGGTTTCACCAGCGGCAAGGCACTGGGCCAGATAGGCCGCCTGGAAATTGGCCATCACCTGTTGCTGCAGGGCGCTATACACGAGGGCGGCTTTCGCCGTGGCCCTGGCACGCACCTGCTGGCAGGGCGTTTGAGGCTGCAGCAGACCCGTCGTATCGGTGAGCACCGTATTGTTCAGGCAAATGGACAGCCCTGCGCCTGTTCCCGCTATGCCGCCCACAGCACAGCCCGTGGCATTGAACTGGCTGGCATAATACATCCAGCTGTACTGCAAACCCGTTTTAAAGTTCACATACCTGGCAAACAGACTGTTGTAGGCAATCGTCGTGTCATTGGTGATCACGCCGGTAAACACGGGATGTCTGCCGAATATGGTAAAGAACGAGCTGTCGAGGCTCTGGAATTTGCTGCAGGCATAACAACTATAGGCTGTGCCATTAAACCCGCAGGTGAGGAACTGCGGTAAGGGCTGCGGGCTGCTGAGCGGCAATGCATACAGCGTATCGTACCTGGCGGTATATGTATAGCAGGTGGGCGACACTTTTACATACGCGGTGTTGGAAGTGTAGGTGGCACCGTTGGAGCAGGTAGCGTTCAGGCGAATATATTTAGAAGTGGAAAAAGTAGTACTGTACGAACTACCGGTGGCTCCGCTTATATTAGTCCAGGTATTGCCATCAGCAGATGATTGCCACTGGTAAGTATAGCCTCCGGCACAAGTAAAATGAGGGTCCGGATTCAAGGTGCTGGTAAACGCAACATTTCCACCGGTGGCCACATAAGCAGAGTCCAGGGAAATATCGACGACGCCGATGGGAGTATGAGGTACTGTCCGGCAATTATATAAAGAATCCCTCCGAATATTTTCCAAATACACCTGCCCGCAGTTTTGCAATGCCTGGAATAATACGGTGGTAATGGTATCATGATACGTTTGCCACAGATATGTATTCATGCTCGACAAAGAACTTATACTATAACCCGCATTGGTAACTTCTGTTTTCAGCTTCGCAAATTGCGAGCAGGTACAGGTGTCGAGGGTCGACACCTGCTGCCGGGTAATAACGGCGTTGTAACCATAAGGCTTGGGATAGGTGATGCCATACGGATTGCAGTATTGGTCGCGGGGGATGCCCAGGCTGTCCATTACAAAATTCACCGCCTGTTCAAAGCTGGTAAAGGCGGCGCCCGAATAGGCTGGAGCCACGGTAGACGAGCCATAAGGGTTGGCCCCATCCGTTCCGTTTTGGCAAACGGCGAGCATTTTTCCTGTAATGGAATTTAAGATCCTGGCAAGCGTAACTGAATCTTTACCGGCAAGGACAGGGCATTGCAGAAGTGCATTTTGCCAGGCCGTGATATAGCTGCTGCAATGACCGCTATAAAGGGTCGTGGAATCTTTCAGGCTCACTGTGGGGTAAGTACCGCTTTGTGTTGGATACCAGGCAGACATGCCGGAATTTTGCGCCTGCTGAACGTTGCTGTACGGGAAATAAATATGGAAACCCTGGGTGATCAGGTTTTGAACATCCGGATATTTTGTGTACGTGCTGTCGGCATGGGTGGCAATGTAGAGATTCACCATATCGCTCCGCACCTGCGAGTAAAATCCTTTATACATATTCCAGGCCTGTAATTGCATCGCGGTGGTTAAGGTAACATTGCCGCCGGCGCCGGTATTCACCACCGTGCCGGTTGTGGTAAACTGCGATGGCATGTTCGTATAGCAGGTTTTCTGGTTGCCGGTATCGCTGATCACTTTGCAGCCAAAAGCATCACCATACGCCATCTTCCACATGCTGTAACCGCTCTGCCATGTCGTGTCGCTGTACCTCGTCATAGTCTTCTTATCCGTCGCATTGAGGGTAAAATAAGGATCAGATCCTATAGGGCTGAAAGCCGTACTCACTGTTTGGTTGAGACTGTCAATAAAATTGAAGGAGGATTGCAGGTTATTTTGTGCGTATTGCAGTTTCGAAAATTCAGGGTGGTAGGCAAGCAAAGAGTTCGTCCAGGAATTGGCAAAGGCGCCTTCAAAATCAGCCGAAGTCATTGTGCTGAGCTTTGCCAGCGTCACCGTGGTATCCGTTCTTCCAAAAGCATCATAATAGGCATCGATCTGCCCCGCCCGGTTGCGCGGCGATTTATAAAAAGGCTGGGTATAGCTGGTGCCGCCGCCGGTGGCAAAAATATTGTATTTGGAATACATCGAAACAGTCCCTGTATCTCTCGCGTATTGCCCGGCATAAGGAAGCATGTCCGCCAGCATTTGCCGCTGTATGGTTTCTAACGTGTGCGATGTATTCGTATTGATGGCCATGCAGAAACTGGAATCACTTACATATTGGTTACGGATATCCTGTTTTTGTGTTAAAGTAAGTTGTGTAGTGTCGGTAATGCCAATGCTGCCGGCATAGTTATACTGGTAGGTGGCATAATTGCCGATGCCCGCCAGGCAGCTGCTGCAGGTAAGGGCAGTTGGCGGCACGTTACAACCCGATGCGGTGGAATCAGCAGCTGCTATCGAATCCACCAGGCTTTGCTGTGTTTTGCAAAGGCCTACTCCATAGGTATTGTACTGCTGTAAAAAACTGGCCAGCGAATCCTGGTTTATGGTCAACGTCTTGCGCACGCTATAGGAACCCACCGGCAGCGTAATAGGAATCTGTACATTAATGGTATCAATGCCCGGGTATGTGTACACATAGGCTGTAGTGTCGCCCGCCTCATCACTGACAGAGATCTGCAAATCAAATTTACAGACATAGAAGACTGTCCCACCGCTGCAAGTCGGCAACTTTAACGTATCCCTCATCAACCGGTAATTGAAATTATACAAGGTGGAAAAAGGAACGAGTATAGTATTGATAGATTCAATGCTGTTTCCTTTCAACACATTGGAGCCTTTATCCAGCAGGTTCCTCGTCATCATTTTTCCTGCCTGGTTCTTATATTGCGTGGTGTCCGAAATAGCCAGTGCCTGCAATGCATTGGGTGATTGTCCCGCAAGGGCGGTAGCCACCGTTCTTCCATGCATATCCACATAGCTCACGCTCATTTGCCCGTTGGCATCCTTTACCATGTTTTTAAAATAGTGGGTATAGTTGCCCACCTCCGTACCGAACAAAGCATCCAGCTCCTCTTTTGCCGCGGATCCATAATAATACCTCGTGGCATGTGTGCCTCCTGTTTGCATTGAATCTCCTACACCGCTTTGCATCATGACCCTTCCGGTGGCATCCGGGGTATAACGGGTAACGGCATAAGCGTACCCATTGGTGGAAGGAATGTTTTTATTGTAGCTGGTGTTATTCATCTCCGGGTTCTGGCTGCTGTAATAGAGGCCCGTACCGGCATTGGAACTCAAAGGAGATGTGGCATATTTGCCCTGGGTGGTGGTGGTAAAATCAAAATAATCCAGCATGCTCGTATTGTCCGGCTGGCTATTGAACTTGTTTAGGTTTTTGTTATAGGCGATGATATTATTAATACCCGGAGCAGGCAATATCTGCACGGCGGGCCGCCCTTGCGCATCATACATGGTTTCAGCGACAACAACGGTCCCGGTTGAATTATCCTTTGTAACGGTTTGTCTTGGACGCAACGAGCCGTCAAAATACCGGATCACGGTTTTGCGTTTTCCTTCCTCGGCAAAGTTGGTGGTTACCTGCCAGTTCAAGTTGGCATTATGGCCATTAAAGGCAAAAGTTTGCACGCCGGACCAGGGGCCCTCACTCCGGCTTCCCGAAGGCATCATATTCATGGCCCTTGCCCGTATGTACAATACGCCGGTGTCCCCATACAATAACGGTATATTATAACCGCCGGCTGTCGTACCTCCGGGGAGATCGATGCGCGTGGCGTTATATTTAAAGAGCAGCGTGGTGTCAAATACGCCGCCGGCATTAAGATAGCCGGCATTCATGCCGTTCGGAAGCCATGCCCATTCCAACTGGGTATAATTATTGTCGGTATGTACTGGATAAACCCAGGTTACAGGCAGTTCGTCCGGCACGGGAGCCGACGGCGTGGTATAGGTCAGCACCGGCTTTTGGTTGTCTGTTAACTGATAATAGCGGGTAGCCATCAGGGAATTGGTCAGTTGCAGCACCTGTTTGGTATCAAAGCTCACTCCGCCCACCGTTTGCGGCGCATCCACCCGTAACACGGTCACCCTGGTAAACTCCGCGTTGTTAAAACTAAAATAGCTGATGGCGTTGTATTTATTTCCCCCGTTTTTGGTAAACGTTACGGTCAACTTGGTAGAGTCCACCTGGTAAATATCGTTAGGCGTATGGCCGTATTCCACTTTCACGACGGCAGTGGCGCTAAAATCACCCGGAATATACTTGCCTGTTTCTTCCACCACCCGCAGTGCCATCACATTTTTTATGGAATGGGCCGAAGAATACAGGGTATCCTGCTGATACTGCGTGGTTTTAATGGTACCCGCCACGAGTGAGATGGTATCCGTGATAATGGGATCCGGTATCCCCCTTCCCAAATTGGCAGCATAGGTAGACAGTGGAACGACCGTCATTCCCAATTGCTGAGAGGAAGTACCGCAAGTATTGGTCACCGTATAGGTCACTGTAGCCGTCCCCGGACTCACGCCGCTGGCAATGCCGCCGGCATCTATTTTTAGTACGGACGTATTGTTGCTGCTCCAGGTGCCGCCCGCCGTCGCATCACTTAATGGGGTGCTGGAACCCAATACACAACTGGTATTACCGAGAATAGACGCCACAGCGGGGGTGCTTAATGCAGCGATGGAAACCTGGTTGCTGGGACCTGAAATGCCATAGGTATTCGCAGAAGTTGCATAGTACGTGCCGGACGCCGTCGTATTATACGTGGCGCCTGTTCCCACCTGTGTATTGGAACTGTTATACCATGTATAGTTGCCGCTGCCGCCGCTTGCCGTAAGCGTAGCGCTTGCCCCATTGCAAAGTGTGGTAGCGCTGGCGCTAATGGTGGGCGCCGTAGGCATGGTAATGCTTACTATGTTGCTGTTGCTGCTATATGTATTGGATGTCACCGTCACATAGTACAGTGTGTTGGAAGTAACAACTCCTGTCGTGTACGTAGGAGCGCCTGCTCCGGTGATCAGCTGGTAGGTACTGCCCGCATTGATCGAATAGTACCACGCATAGGCATAGGTACCATTGCCCCCGCTCGCGGTACAGGTAAGTGTATTGATAGAGCCATTGCCGCTCCGGGTGGTCGAGGTAACAGCCAGGCTAGCTCCAGGCGCATTACTGACGGTAACGGTTGCCGTATTGCTGGTGGCATTTGCGCCATTACTGGTAGCAATGAGACGATAATATGTGGTAGCTGTCACGCCGGTGGGAGTATAGCTGGGGGTGGTGGCCACATTCGTCCAAGTTGTTTGATCCGGTGAACTTTTCCATTGGTAGGTATAGGTGCCGCTGCCGCCGCTCACGGAAGAGGTCAAAGTTGATGCATTCGAGCCGCTGGTAATTGTTTGGGAAGAGGGGCTGATGGTGCAGAGCAGTTGCGGATAAACGTTCACTAACACCGAGGAAGTATACCCGATCGTTGAGCTGTTCGTTTCTGTCACCTGCCGGCGGAAATAGGTGGTGGCATACACCGTCGGAGAATAGGACACTCCGGTGGCCCCCGATATATTTGTCCAATTGACATTATCAGCTGAGCTTTGCCACTGATACGAATAAGAAGGCAATACAGAGCCCCCGGTGGCATCCGTTCCGGTGATCGTAGCGACTGCACCGTAATTGATAGTTTGCGTGGAAGGAGACAGCGTTCCCGGCTGAAGGGGTGCTGCGACAAAGACCCATAAGATAGAGTTGCCGAGGTTGCTGGAAAAATTAATCGAACCGTTGGAACTCCATGTCACGTTTATGGCGATATTATACAAATAGGATGTAGAAGTGCCCGACACGACGGTAGTACTTGTCCCGGTAATGACCCCGCCGGAAATTGTCCAGGTATAGGGGCCGTTATAGAGATAGGCGCTTGTCCCATTATAGGTTACATTGTACGTATAGGAATTACCCTGCACCTCGCTTCTGCCATCGCCGTCGATCTCCAACTGCCCATATCCGGTTTTGCAAAAAAACAGCCCAAGTCCCAATAAGCCCGCCATAAGATAGTGGCGGTAAGCGTTTTTTATATAAGCTGTCAGCATAGTATAATGTCTGTTAGAATGTTCTGTTATTGATATTCTTTAATGGCGCCTCTTAAAAAATCTCCCTTTAAAAATCGTACTGTCATTTTATTTTAAAACTGGTCTGTCAATATATACTCTTCAAAACCTTTTGCAGGCTTATAATTTCCATCGGCCATTCTCTCTATCCTGTCTGCCTCCGTCACGGGCGGGCGCTTTAGCTCATAATCTATTTTATCAAAACGGCAGGCAATCGTCAGCTGCTTTGTCAGGAAAAACAATTTTCCTTTGTTCGTCGAACTGGAAACCAGCTTCCCACGATATGCCTGTTCCTTTTGCAAACTGTCAAATACCGCAGCATCCACAGGCACCAGACTGGTCTTGATCTGTTTAAATTCCACCAGGTCATAGGAAGACGGACTATAGATTGCCCTGACGGTTTCCCGCGGAATGTCCGTGCCATAAACAAGCTCACGGCTGGTCAACGTAAGCTGCTTTTTCCCGCCGCTGGCATTTTCTATGGTGGAATTATATCGTTTAGCCAGTGCCTGTATGGACGAATCCGGCACAAACATCGAAATGGTCCTTTCAATACTACTGCTGACCTGATGATCATGCCGGGACACGATCATGCGTTTAGCAGGTCTGTTCACCATCACCAATACGGAATCGTTGCTTATTTCTTCCAGCCCCTCTGCATTCATATAAAAATCAGGTTTACCATAATACAGATCCATATCCGTTTGCAGGCTGTCCGTCGTTCTGGTGGGGAGGTTGGAGGTCTGCTCCATATGGATCATCAATCGCACCGATGGGTGATGGTACATCTGCCCCAGATGGGCGAACTCCTTTAATGCAAGCAGGCTGTCCGGGTCTTTTTGCTGGGCCTTGACAGCCGTAATCCCAACTATCGATGTCAGCATCCCGATCATTATCCAACTTTCTGTTCTTCTCATGACTTTAAAAATCAGGTTAAAAACTATTGAATTGCTTTTTGCAGCGCGCTCCTGGACTCGGTCACCGTTTTGATGCCTTCCCTTGTTTCTGCCTTTGTTCGCACCAGCGTGCCTTCTTCGTCATACTCATAGAAAGCAGCATAATTATTGGCATCCAGTTCCGCTACCAAACGAAGGTTCACCGGATCGTATATATAACTTTTCAAATTGGCATTAAAAGGCTGGATGCGGATATCGTCAAAATACACCGGGTTCGTACCGCTGTTCACCAGGTTAAGTGTCATCGAAGTGGCTCCTGTTGGAACCATAAATGCTCCCTCATAACGCTGCCACCCGTCAATGATCGGCCCGGTAGGATTAAATGTGTTGATCGTTGAGCTGCCGGCAAACTTTAACTGCACCTGGTCATGGGTAAAAGCATTCACTTTACAGGAAATGCCGCTGGAAGGATTTCCGCAGGTTTCATGCACCCATCCGCTGAATACCATTTTCTTGTATGCCGGCACATTGAAAACAGGATTTATCATCGTCGTGGAAGCAGGCACGGCCCGGGTGAAGAAACAGCCGTAGGTCTTGGACAAGGTTTGATAATCCGGGGAAGAGGAATTGGTACACCACCAGCTATAGAAGCTATTGCCGGCTGCACCGATATTGGGGCCGTCAAAATATTCATTGCCGGCAAAAGAAATATTGTAGATCCCCGGGCACAAAAATACATTGTAAGAGCCCGAAATGCTGGTGCTGCTTGTCGGATAACGAACACTGCTAATTGTGTTGCCGAAAGTGTCGGTAATGGATATATCCCACTCATTGGTAAAATATCGCATGGGGCCATCCAGATCATAGGAAGCAATCTCCGTATAACTAAACGAATAGGTGCCTGGTGTAGTTATATTGATATAAAAGTTCCCGTTGAAACTATAAGAATGGATCTTGTTGGAGGTAGCGCCACCGCCATACGCTGAATCAGCCGTATAGATCTGTACCTGTATGCCAGGTTGCGTGGTGTAATAGGTCGCGCCCCCTTGGTATATGGGAGGTACAGAAGCCGGGATCGCCGTGGTAAAGGAATAATTCCCACCCAATGTATTCAACACCATGGTAGTATCCTTTGGGAATGTGAATGTTGGCACGGGAGAATTATCCGGCTGCCCGACAATAGGAATAGACAAAGAAGCCGTTGCATTGGCATTTACGTCTAAAACATATTTACCGCTGTGGGCCTTAAAATTGGCAGTATCTGTCAGCACCAGGGAGCTGCCTGGGATGTTCCTGAAATTAATGTGGCGGTTGAAGAAGTTATACGACGTATTATCAATGCTTTCTCCATATCCATAATCCTCAAAACCCTCCGCGAACATTTCATTGTAACGGGAATTGTTCGCAATAGCCACAGGCATGGTTTTGTTGTATCCGTATTGTGCCGCCGTAAATATTCCAAGCGCGTCCTGCGTTTCCAGCTCCAGCCCCTTAGCGTTGGTTTTGTTGAGCTTTGTATTCCACACCCATTGCGTGCTTAAAGTATCAGGCACCAGGTTATTAGAGGTATTGAAATCCCAGTACAGTTTGAAGTTATTCAAAAATCCATTGGCTGAAATATTGGTGCTTGCCGTGGTGTCATATTCCTTTCGGGTATCATAAAACACCATATTTCGATACGATTTGAAATTGCCGGCCAGCCCTTTACGATAAGGATTGATCGCTTTTTCCAGATAACCCAGGCTGTCCGGTACTTCTGAGACGATACAGGTAGTTGGGTTCTTCACCAACCTGAACCTTCCAAATACATCATTATCGACCTGCCATTTTTCTTTATACTCTATTGCCGACGCGTTCGTCACCCTGCTGGACGAATTAAACAATAGTTTTCCGCTGGCAATTGGGTTGTCCATCCCTGTTATTGTGGCTACCTTTGCGTCCAGCATATTGCGGTGACCGCTGCGGATGATCCGGAAACTGACACTCGCCATCGAATAAGGGTTGCCCTTCTGGTCGATGAAAATAAGATCAGGCGTGGTGACGAGGGAAGTAGTATTCTTATTCTTATCCAATGCCCATATGATCGTCGCATTCGATGCAAACTGTGCATCACAGCCGGATCCTGGACTTGCACCCATGATCAACAGCTCATCGCCGCTTTCGAAAACGGAAAGATCAAAACCCGGTGTAGTTAATTTGCCGTCGCTAAAGGTAATGCCGGAATACGTGGCATTGATATTCTTATATGCCGACCCCATTCCTCCGTAAGCCCAATAAGCAGGGTAAGAAGTGTTATATACGGGTTGGTTGAATTCATTATTCGTCCTCGACACCAGCACTTCTCCCGTCTGCGCGTCATAAGCCAGATTTTTGGTAGTGACGACACTTCCTTTATCCATTACCACCATACTATCCAGCACACTGTGGTAGTTGACAACTTTTGTAGTCGTCACTGAACGGTAAATATTCTCCGAGTTGCCGTTGACCGGCCAGATAGTGGGTATGGGAATAGGGATGATAAAGTAAAAAATATCTACCTGACCCTGTATTTCCCGGCTGCTGCTTTTGACGGAGAACTCTCGCGCGTCCGTCATCAGGTCGACATCTATCCCCATATTACCCGGATACACGGTTCCGCTGCTGTCCTTATTGATAAAGGAGAATTTATCGTTCAATCCGTTCACGCCCGTATTCCGGTAAAAATTTTCGGTATAGCTGATCCTGGTGGCGGTGTCACTTTCCGCATACGAGGACTGGGATCTCATTTTCCCATGCATATCATTGGTGGCAACCAAAAAACCCTGTGACTGCGCCTTGTAGTCATACGCATACTTGTTAAAAAAAGCAAGGGTCGAAGCCTGATGAAACTCCTTTATGCTTCCCGCATCAAAGGGAGTGTAACTATACGATACAGGATAATCTTTTGCCGTGTAAAATTCCGTTACCTGCTTGCCGATGCCTGATCTCGATTTTTTTGCGGAGGAGGTATCCATTTTTATGGAAGTGACCGTCACCTTGCTATAACCAACCACTGGTGAAGGGAAAAAAGCGTCGAGCACCGGCATCTCTACCGCGCCGAAAGAAGAAGGTCCGGCCGGTAAATTATCCTGCACCTGGATGATGGACTGAAACGGGTTTTCTTCACTGCCGATGGAAGGTTCATAAGAAGCCACCCCGCTGCTGATCCTGCGAACAGTGCCATTGAAACTTTCCGTTGTCGTATAGTCATATTTCTGCCCGTAGGATGAAGTGTACTGACCTGTCATGGCATTCCAGTTATCCCGGAGAATAACTGATCTCACCCGATGACCGCCCCCGTATTTAAACCCGTCAGGGTCGTTCAGCCGGACAAAGCATTTCGTTAGATCCGTATGCATGGCTTTGCCGTCTTTTCGAAAAGCGTTCACCGGGTCGGTGAATGCATCCCTCAAACTCTGAAGCATCCCTACAAGCATGTCGCCTACCTGTTTCAATCCCGGCTCACCCGATATATCGTACCCTGTGAATGCCTGGCCAGGCAGCTGTTGCCGGAGGTATTCCAGCGCCGTCAGCGAAACAGGACTTTTTCCGGCAAGCCTGTCCATCTTTACCCAGATAATACTCGAGTTATTGGCATCCACCCCATAATTCCCATTACTAAAATTAGCATAGCAGGTGATATACTCAGGTCCTTTGGGCATGACAACCCAAAGCTTAAAGGCAAGTTGGCTAATACCCTGCAAATACCTGTTATATACCTCTGTGGCATTGGCACAGGCAATAGGCACCTGGACAAAAACATAATCGTTCTCTATCGCAGACGGGTACTGAAAAGGGTAAAGCCTGTCGCTGGCGGCGCTGTAAGAGGTAGTGCTCCCAAAACCTGCTACCTTCATCATCTCTGTGGCTCTCTTGTTTTGTACATAGCCGTAATCATCGGCCTCATAGCTCACTTCCATTTGTCCGCCGGAAGGAAGCACGATCTTTTTCAGCATCCAGGCGCTGACATTCTGGTCGATTGCCGTTTTTTGAGCAGCATCCTGGATCACGTATGGATAATCGCTGTTTTTCAAACTCCCGGGGTTCATAGCTGGCGGTTTATAAGAACCCCATCTGTCCGCCGAAGAGGGGCTGTAAGCAGGATTGTCCGCTGGATTATCTGTCCCTGTGGAGTTGTAGGTGAAACTGTAGTTGTTTTTGAAAGCCCTCGTTTTACCATTATAGGTGAAATAAATATTTTGCAGGGTGAGTTTACCCTGGCTTCCGGTAGTTGTGGAAGTATTATCGGGCGTGTTCTGACAAAGCAAATAAGAATATACAAAATGAACGGTCTTGACGGGTTTTGCCTTTGCCAGACCGTTGGTTCGTAGATCAGCCTTGTTATAAAGCGCAATGCTGTCCAGCTTCTTTATAAAATGATCGCTCGTATCGATTTTACCGGTAGGGCCCACCGCGCCTTTCCCGTCCAGTCGGTTGGAGACATAAAAGAGCGCAATCATCGCCTTGGACTCGATCGACTGCAGGTACCAGGATTCTCTGGCCCCATAGGAAATGATCGCTTTATCGTCTTTCGTTTCAGAGCGTAGCCCGGCATTAAAATTGGCAGAGTCATTCATGGAGAGCGGCGCCCGCCATATATGCCCCTGCCTGCTTCCGCTTTGTATCCTGGTATAATTGAACTTAACCGCCTCCCCCAGATCGTCTTCACTGATGCCATTACCGGTGACATCCACATAGTCGGGCGACAGTATGCCTGTCAGCAAAAATGAATGCGCATACGGAGGGGTCGTTGTTACCTGCACATATCCATCGGTGTTGAAGGAACCTGTCACCAAAGGGGAGTTGGCGGTCATCTGCGTGCTGTCATTCACCAGAATTTTATCCGGCACCTGTGAATACGCATTATTTACGGAAAATGTAAGATCCTTCTGTAACAGGTTATATACAGGGATGCCATATACATATCTCCGTCCGTTGTTCTCCGTAACATTGATCTGGGAAATATGATGTGCCTTTCGGATCATGCCATCCACCCTTGGGAAGGGTTGATAGATAAGGGTATCTGCTACATTGTCCAAAAACACCGTGTTGTCGTAACTTTTAATCATTGTATCCAGGCCCGCTTTGCCTGCCTCTGCGGCCGTGAGAAAATTAATCACCTGGGTTCGCTTATTGCGCAGTTGGTTAATGGGCTGTTTGGTTAGATCGATCAAGGTAGTATTCGCTGCCAATAAAGAATTGTACGACTGCAATTTTGGTTCGATCGTGGGGGAATTGCCGCTGCCGCCCAAAACAAACCGGACAAGATCGGTTCCCCCGATCTGCGCATAGCGGTTGGAATCAATAACGGCATTTTCCCCGGGATTCCGGAAGTACACATTTTCAAAGGTCTTGCTGGCCGTAGTAAAAGGAATAACACTTCTCAGTTTATTGCCGGTGTTCCACTCGCCAATGGTAGAAGGGGTTCTCACCGTGTTGAAATTACCGCCATAATGGGCCGGTGGGTCGATGTCTACGCCAAGGCTCAGATTTTTATCTTTTGAAGTAGTGATGTTATCGCGCACATAACCCAAATCATTCCTGTAGGCGCGAATGCTCCCTCCGGTGCCCTCCCCTTGAATGGAAAATACATCATAACTGTATTGAGGAGCTGAAATAACGGGCGTGTTCGGCGTCACCTCGCGATCGTTATATCGGGCGAGATCCATCACATAGCCCGGATTGCCAACCGCATTCTGATAATAGAGATACCCTACCATCGGCTTTTTTTGCAGGGTATCTGCCGGTGCTACTTCCGACTTTTGCCCATACACCTCTGCCTCCACATCCGCGGCTACCCCCCAACTCCCCAACCCCAGCTGAAAATGCCCGCTCCATGCCGTATTGGTAAGAGGCATCCGGATGGAAGGTAGATAACTTGGCTTTACAAAAGTGATGCTGGTAGAATATTTAGATGCATTGGAAAGAAAATTATTTGCATAGTAGTTGGCGACACCGTTTTTTGCAAGATTAAGATTAAAAGTAGTTTGTTCGCTGATCTGCAGCGCCTTGATCCCGCTGCGTGAATTATAGCCGGTGGATAACCCAACCCCAAAACCAGCGCTGTTTTCTTTCATCTTGGCATTGGCCGTCAGCGATACGCTGCCTGAGAAAGACGTGCCGCTGCGGGAATTAATGTCAATTCCGAGATTGAGCCCGGCGGAAGCCGAGGTCTTTTCGCTACCTGCGATGCCCCCGATCTTATATCCTGCAGTACCTCTCAGCGCCAGATCCAATGAAGGCCCCAGGTAATTGTTGAAAGCTACGCCCAAACTGGCATTTATCGGAGCTTTGATACCCAATAGCTCCAGGTCGGCGCCAATACCCAATCCCCATGTCTTATTCGGCTTCATTACCTGGAGCTGCTGAAGCGTATCCGTCCCGTTAAAATCATCGGGTACGCCCCGCACATTCCGGTTAATATTTCCTGGGTTGACATTCCATCCCAAACCTACCCAGCTCGCTTCCTGCTCAGGCCCAATTCCTCCGTCGTAATAAATATTCACCGGATAACCACCCACATCCATGAGCGGGATATTGTAGTTAAAATCGCCGGTAAAAAGGTTGACCATATTATTGGTGCCTACTGACTTGAAAGAAGACATTTCAGGCTGGCTCGGGCCTCCGATGCGCACACGTTTGGGTGCTGCCGGGGTTGAAACGCCCTTAAGTTTATCACGGTGATCAATAGTGGACGAACGTCTGTCGGAGGCAGGGGCGGTTGGCGAATATCGCCGCACAGACGGTGTTTCACCCCTGCCGACAATGGGCAGCACCCAGGAAAGATAAAATAGCGTAGCATATAATGCGGCGATCCGCCGGCCATAGTGCTGAGATAATTGCAGGATCATGTTGGTTTCGTATCGGGTTTACATATTTATTGTGCCATCCGGAACGATGTCCGGTAGAGATTTTTTTGCAGATCGGATACCTCTGCGAAATAGGTAGCTCCGGGCTTGAAAGCACCTCCCAACGCTACGACGATAAGATTGTTCCCATACTGCAACGTTCGCCGAAGCGTTTGCAGCGTCGCACCTTTCTCGTCCGTCAGCCGGATCTCCGTCTCATGTGTCTTGTCGTACGAATAGTATTGCAGTCCCAATATATTATTGGGCAGGATGCCTGTGCCGATGGCCGTGCTATTGCCTTTCAATTCCAGGTAGGTCCCGTTGGCAGGGGCCAGGGGGGGCACAGGGAGTTTCCCGAGCCGGAATGTCCATACCTCGCTCTGCGCGGCAAACGCTTGTCCATTCTTGGCTACCACCCTCCATGCATATACTTTACCAGTGTCCAGCCCTTTATACGAGGCAGCATAGGAATGGAACGCTTGCGCCAGGTTGAGTCCGGAATAGATCGGAAGATTTTCCTGGATAGCCGATTGAGGCGTTTGTCCTGCTTGTACTTCCGTCACCAGCAGATCGTACTTGAGATCGCTGAACAGGTTCATTGGGACGGGGGGCAGCCAGCTGAATTGTGGATAAGGAGTCTCCACTACGGCTGTATCCGCCGGCAGCGATAATTGTGGCGGACTCAACGGCTGGACTTCCACAGGGATGCATTCCTCCGCCAGCACCACTTCCATATGACGCTCGCCATGAAAGGTATAGAACGTGTAACAGGCACGGTAATTCCCCACCGGCAACAGGCCATTACCTGTGCCTAACCGCGCAAATGCGGGCGAGAGATAGCTGTAGCTCACCGAGGAAATATCCATCGGCTTCAGCTGCCGGACACCGCGCGTCAGCAACACCGGCTGTGTCGTGGCCGTTAGCACCGGCTGGTTCGTGCTATTGTCCACCAGGTTCAGACTAATGGTTACTTCCAACGTGGACGCTCCTGAATTGATCAGGGCCATGTTCCACAGCCCGCTTTGCTGGATAACACCGGCAGGCGGCCCCTGCAGGGACACGGAAAGCTGGCCAAATCCGGAATGCCACCAGCAAATAGCCATCGTCCAAAAGACTGCTCGCATATACATATTAGTCATTTAAAAAGTTTTTAAATAGGTCAGTCGCCCCACCCGGTTTTCCATCAGCGCCTTATGAAGCCCGGGCAGATAGCCTTTATCCAACACGCATTGGATATCTCCCAGCTTTGGGATATGTAGCACGACATTTCCGGAATACCCCCATAACACTGTATTGAATTCCGTTTGCATTATTCGCTTTACTCCCGCCCCTATCGATATCCACCGGCTAAGGGCCACCTCCTCCGTATTTTCCAACGTATACAGTGCATATTCGGTCGTACGGTTTGCCGACCAGCCCAGGGTCGCGGTAAGAATACCAACCATCAGCTGTTGATTGACATACCAGTTCTGCGCATTGTAATACACGAAACCTGAATCCGCCGAGGCGTTGTAAAATCGACTGTAAAGGACATAGCTGGTCATCATCACCGAATGAAGCCGGTAGGCGTAGCTGACATTACCCACCAGGGTATAGTACCGGCTTTCTCCATAACTGTTGCCGCCTATCTTCGTCAGTTGGTAGCTGGGATAATATCCTGCGGATACCACCGGCCATTTGCGGATGCGCAGCGTAGCCTGTATGCTGGCCAGTATGGATGAGCTGTTATAGGCCATGGTGGCGTACGGGCTGGTATAGGCATTCTGCTGCACACTGGATACGATCGTCAGCTTACGCTTGAAAAATGGTTGTTCCAGCCGGCCCAGCCAACGGGTTTGCGCCGTGCCTGTGGTGAACGTGCTGAACGATTGGAAGTTAGCGCCCAGACGACCAACCATTCCCGTAAATCTTGTCTGTGTCTGCGGCCACCAGCCTTCCAGCTTGAAGGAATAGGCTTCATTGGTCCGGTTGGAAAAACGGGTGACGTCATGCAGCCAGTTCTTATTTTGGCCGCTGTCCTGGCTGTAATAGGGCATCGTGGACTTTGCTACCTCTCCTATCAATGAGAGATTTCGATTCAGCTTCAGCTGCGCTTCGACCGTGACACCCGCCAGCCGGTATTCAGGCGTCGTGACACCAGGGGCCGTTGCCGCCACCTGCGTGAAGAACTGCCGCTTGCCGGTATAATAGGTAAGAAAGACGTGATTGCCATTCTTTGTCCCGATGCCCGCTCTTACCAGCACCAGGTATTGCCCGGAAGACATGGCGTTCGGCACGATATAGTCCCTGAAACGATAGTCGATCTTACCTACAGCAGCCGCATAATAGAGATGAGGGCGGTAGGCGGCCTGTATGCCATTGATAGCGATGTCCTTCACCGACAGTTCTGAATAATTCGCTATGCTTCGGCCAAGGCTCACCGATTCCAGCGCATACAAGGTCTTATACCCTTTCGGAAGCACCGTGTCGGGTACACCCAGCTCATGCAGCGCCCGTTCCAGGGCAACCGCATCTTTGGCCTCGTTCACCGATGTTCTTCCCTGCTCCAGGGCCAGCTGGCGGAGGGCGCTCAGGCTATCATAGACCTTGCCCAGTTGCTGCAGCTCAACATCCAATGAGTCCCGCTGACGGCGCCGCTTTTCTAATTCGGCCTGCGCACGTGCAAACTCAGCGGAATCTTTATTGATATATTTCGCGGCGTTGCCACTTCCCTTATTCCCACCGTTGGGAAAATTATACTTTTCATGCCATCCGGAACGAAAGTTCAAGGCATCTTCCTCCCAACTGCTATCCGGTGGTGGTGTCCCTCTGTTCGCAGCATGAAGACTCCGTTCCCTCTCTTCCACCAGCTTTTGCGAAAAGTCTGTCCGCAGCAACGATCGGTCCAGCGTCATCCGTTTCACCCGCGCCGAATCGATCAGTCTTCGTAACGAATCCATCCGGCCGGTGCGGGCAGCGACATAGGTTTCTATAGCACCAGCCAGCCGGCTCTTTATCATTCTCGCAAAATCAGCCTGGTTGTACCCGAGATTCATATCCGTATATTTCCGGAACAGCGGGGAATTACTGAAGTGGGTAGTGAGATAAAGCCGGAAAGGGTACTGACCTTTGTATACAAAATTGAGTCGTGTCTGTAAGGTATGTTGATAGATCTCGTTTTCGGCATAGGGCGTATCCAGCCGTGATCGGTAGCTGACGTCGTATAATATGTTGCCGGAAACAACCAGCAGCGGGGTACGCTTCGGCATCAGACCATCGACGCTCTGCCCGGGAATATGTTTTTTTTCCAGCGAAACGTCTGTCTGTTGCACGACCACTCTGTAGCCCTTGCAGGCTTCCCGGATGATAAAGCCGTTCGGCACTGTCGGGAGTGGCGGATCACTTGCTCGTCCCACCGTCTGAGCACGCAGTTCGATGTGAATCGATAAACAAAGAAATAATATAGTCAGCAATTTTATCATGGATAGGTCCTCTTGTACAAGTATGCACACAGCTATTTCTTCACTATACAATAGTGCATCAGCAATTACGATAAATTGGCAGGATGGGACTTACATGAATGGAGGTTCTTTGAACACCGGGAGGGAACATCTGGCTGGATAACAGGCAAGGTCAAATAGTATCATGGTTATAAGGTTTTGTAGGATCCAATAAATGGGGGGCGGATATAAAACAGATACGTCAAATAAAAGCTAACTTATCAGAGTGGGTGGATGAAGAAGTATCAGAGGGTAAACGTATATTGTTGGAACTAAGATGAGAAAGTTTTCCTGCTATTCCAAATTTGATAAAGTATTTTTTTATACCCTCCCGTTTTGTAAGTTAGATACCGCCGCTGCTAGTACTTTGATAACGTCAATAATCAACCTTTTATATTGCTAAATTTTTTTCAATAATGCTGCCCATTCTTAGCGTGACCTATTTCTCTGCCGGCAAAAGCGCTACCGCAGCCTCTGTTGTCAGCAGCCGGAAGGTGAAACTTTCCTGCAGATAGAGCCTGACGCTGGTTTCAGAATGACTAAGATACCCGATGGATATGTCCTGGCCGAGATCCAATTCGAAATCACCCCCCCGCGTACTAAGCACAAAACCACCCCTGATTGCCGGAGCCCAGATAATATCCCCATCGATAAGGGGCTGGATATGCTTCAGGACAGGGTATCCTTCGTCGCTGCCTCCGCTGACAGCCGTGTAGGGTTCGGAGCCTAGTACGAGTGCATAGGGTCCATTGACCCCGGCAATCCGTAATTGACTCACCGCCTGTGCAACGACATCCGGGTAACCCCGCACACTGGAAGGAAGCGTCAACACCGGGTTGCTGTTACCTTGCCGGATACCCTGGATCCCCGCTGCGTCATATCCTTCGAAGACCGAGTTGTCTTCTGCAAATGCTATCTTGGCCGCCGCATCCTTCACCGACGACCAATCTGAATCTGTTGCGCCGCGCTCAACATCGTCAATCGCCTGGCGTGTGAGCTCGAATGGAACCCGAAGCTCCACCAGTGCCTTTACCTCGCGCCGCACCGCCTGGATCCCCTCGCCGGGCGCCGGGATTCCCTGGGTATGCCCCGTGCCGACCGCTGAGAAGTCAAAACCTTTTGGTCCTTCCACATCCACCACCCGCCGCGCCGCCAGATGACGCTTGAGGGTGCGCCGTGCCTCCTCTTCTATTTCCGCCCAAGCCGCCTCCGAAACCGGGGCTAGCTCCCGATAAAGATTATTCATATCCTGCTTCTTTTTTTAGTGATCCGATAGATAATGACCCATCGCCCGAAGACGACCGTGATCCAACCTCAAGAGCCGGCGCCCCCGATGCTATATTCTTCAAAAAGGACGCCGAAGGAACAAAAAAAAGGCTCCCTGTCTTTGGCGTGCTAAAATCCAGCAATCTGTCGTAATTTCCTTCCGGTGAACCGATAAACATATTATCCAGCATCTTTTTCACCGTGCTGAACGTACTCGCATACGCGATAAAATAAGTACCCATCTCATTGGTCGACATATTCCCAAAAGGCATATTGTCCCGGACGATCTTGAGATCGTCACCGACATTGGCCAAAGCAATATGAGAATTGGAAGGCTTTTGTTCATCAGACATTTCAACGTCATTCTCTTTATATCTTCCGAATACCTTTTCCTGCTCCTCGACAGACAGCGCCTTAAACGCCTTCAGATCATGAATGTATTTTTGAACAAACAGATAACTTCCTCCCTTATAAAGAGGGTCATCATCTCCGACCAGGCCAAAAAAGGCCCGTTTTTCACCTTTGGGATTTTCGGTACCATCGACAAATCCCAAAATAGACCGACCGTCCCAGTATCGGAATCCATGAACCTCTTCCACACTTACTGCCACCGGGTCCAGAACTTGAGCCAGAGTAGCTGCCATGTCGTAGCAAATACTGCTGGAGGTTCCCTTGATATGAAAATGCAGGTCCCCCCTGGTAGACACCGCTATATGTTTCTCACCGACGATGGGTTCAAAATTCTTCAACTCCTTTGGCAGCGGGGCGGGAAGAGCAAGCCGCAACCATGCATCATACCCAACGCCCATCACACAAGCTGCGCCGGAGTCGGGAAACCGGGCCTCACCAGAATTATTAAGATTGATAACTAATGCACAAATCCTTTGAAAAACGGCTCCTATCTCCAGGTCCTTCTTAAAATTCCAGACCAGGAAGATAGTATTGTCACCACGATAATCCAGTACGTTTTGCGGCTCTGCGTTCATATTTTGACTATGTAAATCGACAATTATTTGTGAATTTACGTTTTCTTTTTAAGATTTGGCATGTCTCCGCCTATCGAATGCCGGGGTCGATCTGTCACAAATAAAGAGTCTACGCATAACAATTTATTAATAATGAGACAATGCCATGTCATGAGTAGGACCTTAGTTTTGCGGAAGTCATTCTCATTCCATGGCAGACTCTCGCAAATTAGACCAGGACCATCAACTATTCACTGCTTTATTTCGCCGATATGCCGGAAGGATATTTGCCTATTTTAAAAAACACGTCAAAAGAGATGACCTCGCGGAAGACCTGCTCCAGGAAGTGTTTGCCAGCATCTGGCAAAAAAAGGATACGGTCCTCGGCAATGACACCGTAGAAGCCTATCTTTTTGTAGCCGCCCGCAACCAGCTGTATAATTTTTTGGCTAAGGAACGAAGGCTGGGACAGACCACGCTGCCCCTGGAAGACGCTCTTGCCGTCAATACGATATCTTCTTATTCTGTCGAACAACACCTTGCCCTAAAAGAAATCAAAGAGAAGTACCGGGTAATACTGGATTCCCTCAGCCCACAACGAAAAATGGCCTTCGAGCTCAGCCGGGAATATGGATTGTCATACGATGAGATTGCCGGCAGGATGGATATCGCCCCCCGTACTGTGGAAAAGCACATCTCGGCTGCACTGCAGTCGCTCCGTTCCGGATTGGCGGAAGGGGCCATCATTTCCCTGTTGTTCATAATTTGGTAACATCACTTCATTACGGGTAAGCGCCCGGAATATTGTACTTGTTTGTATAATATTCCGCAAGTGACTATCAACGAAGCCAGGATACTGACAGAAAAAAAATTAGCCGGTCTGGCCAGCCAAGAGGAAATTGCTGCGCTGCAAGCCTTTATCAACGAATACCCTGATAAAGAGGCATTGGTCGAAGCGCTCCTTCCCGTCAGGGAACTGTCCGATATCCCGGACCAGACGCTCCCCGCCGGCATGGAACAGCGTATATTGTCCAACATTCTCGATCCCTCCAAGCAGTCAGCGGCACCGGAGCCCCACACCGCCGCACCAGTCATTCCACTAAGGAGATTACTTTGGCGACGGGCCCTCCGGGCTTCCGTCGCAGCCGCAGTGATCATCGCCATCTGCATTGCAGGTTATCAAAAATTGACCAAATACACGCAACAGCCTGCTGAATCCTGGTTAAGCCTGAGCGCTCCGAATGGGATGCAGAAAAGCGTTGTCCTGAAAGATGGCACCCATGTTCAGCTCAATGGCGGCAGCACCATCAGGTTCACGGAAAATTTTTCTGCCGGCAAAAGAGAAGTCTTTCTGGATGGGGAAGCATTTTTTGAAGTAAGCAAAGACAGCTTGCGTCCCTTTGTAGTCCGCACTTCCACGCTGTCGACCACCGTCCTTGGGACCTCTTTTAGCGTCCGGTCCTACTACGCCGAACCAATAGCGCAGATTGCCGTCTCCACCGGTAAAGTAAAGGTAGAGGTACAAGGTATGGAAGCCGGCGGACACCCCACAGCCCTGCTGACACCAGGGCGGATGGCGACCTATGCCCTTCACGACCAGGCGGGTCTTCGGGAGCAGGATACCAATGTTGAAACCATCGGGGCCTGGAAAGATCATATATTCTACTATGACCGGACCAACCTGAAAACAATACTGGCTGACCTGCAACGATCCTATGATCTGCACTTTTTCGTAAAGGATCCCGAAATACTCGACCTGAAATACACCACCACCTTCAGGAATATGCCTGTAAATGCCATATTGAAAGCTCTGGAACGGATAAGCCCGGTGGCTTTTAATAAAAAAGACCATTTCATTGAAGTAAGCGCAAGACCTTCCTCCATTACTCATCATTAAATCTGCTTTCACCAATGTTCTCTCACAGACAGAATACCAAAACTCACCTGGTGCTATTCTTTTTACTGGCAGGGATGATGTTCCGCTCTATTGAGGTACTTGCACAGGATGCCAGGACCACCCTCGTTACCCTTTCCGTCCGGGACATGCCCGTGAAAGAGGTGTTTAAACAACTGGAAAAAAGTACCGGTCTTTCCATCAATTATCACGACAATACCCTTGACGTTTCCAGGATAGTAAGTATCGGGGTGGTCAACAGGCCGCTGTCCGACGTCCTCGGGGAGCTGTTGGCGGGTACGCACATGCAATTTACACAGAATGGTACGATGATCCTGATAGTACCCGTCCCTCCTGCTCCGGCAAAGACGCCGGCTGCCGGAGGCATATTGAAAGGCCGCATCGTCGATTTCGAAACTTCCCAACCCTTGCCTGGAGCAACCCTCACGCTCCTGGAAAACGGGCTGACAGTGCTTTCCGATGACCGGGGTTACTATATGCTAAAGGGGGTCCCCGAGGGACGTTATGATCTCACCGTTTCCTATGCCGGCTACGAAAAGAATTATTTATCGGGGATCCGTGTGATCGCGGGGAAGACGCAGCTCGTCGATGTAAAAATGCAAGCCGGCAAGACCTTAAATGAAGTGGTCGTCAAGTCGGGCGCCCACCGGATCAAGTCGGTCGCCCATAGCTCGGACCGTCAGCTGCTGGCGGAGATCCGCAACGCCACGGGAGTGGTATCCGGTATATCCAATGAACAGATTGCCAAATCCGCCGACCGGAACGCGGCAGAGATTGTAAAGCGGATCTCAGGTGTAACGGTAGTGGATGACCGCTTTATCATCGTCCGGGGCATGAACGAGCGCTATAACCTGACCTATCTCAACGACAATATCGCACCCTCCACGGAGCTATACAGCAAGGCCTTCGCCTATGACCTGCTACCCAGCAGTGTGATCGACAGGATACTGGTGTATAAGTCCCCTGTGGCAAATCTTGTGGCCGACTATGCCGGCGCCGCCATAAAGGTCTTTACAAAGAATGCCATGCCCGTGAAGCATCTCGACATCGGCATCCAACTGGCCCACCGGCCGGGATCCACGCTAACGACGGTGAATGGTTATAAAGGGGGCAAATACGATTTTCTGGGCTTTGATGACGGGGGTCGTAAATTGCCGCCTTTTCCCCCCTCCTATCTGCCAGGACCATCCCTGTCACAAGCCTCCATGCTATCCGCCTTCTCTCCCAACCTTGACTATGGCGCCACGCATAGTCTTCCGGATATGCAATTCTTTCTAAATTATTACAATGTCTGGAATACGGGGAAAATATCCCGACTGTATAATCTCACCTCTGTAACCTATACCCACGAGACAAAGAATTATGCGGTGACCCACCAGACGGGCAATACCTATGCACTCGGTCTGGGTAATGACGGATACAATTATGGCCAGCTGGCAAAACTGTCCCAGATTCAGCAGACGACGGACATCGGCAAGATCAATGTCCTGGAAAACCTTACCTGGAAATGGAATCCCCGCAATTCGATCGAATGGAAAAACTTTTTCGTGAATGAGGGCCGGAGTTACACAGGTATCACGGATTCCAGGTCGAATGTACTGCCGTCCGTATTGTTGCACGATGGGGGATTTCAGAAAAGGGATATTATCCTGTCCTTCCAGCAGCGATTATTGTATTCCGGGAACATCGGCGGTTCGCATCAATGGGGTAAACGATATCCGCAGGAATTAAAATGGAACCTGGGCTATACCTATGACTGGCAAAATGTGCCCGACCAGCGGGGGATTCATCTTGGCACCTGTTGCGGCCTCTCCTATTATACATCCACGGGAACAAACACCGGCAGTTACAGCGACGCAACTCTTGGGATGATCAACCGGCTCTTCGTCACTAATAAGGAGCAGGTATACAATGTTTCTCTGGATTACAACATCCACATCAAAGGTCCTTTTACCTTGCAGGCAGGCGCCTATCAGATGTATAAGGTCCGTGAGGTTAACCGGCGCTTTTTCCGGGTCAACCGTGGAGGGCTGGCGAATGGAGAGTCGGGAGCGATTGGCAATATGCCGCTGGGTTACCAGGACGGGTATGGTCTCAGCAATGAGAATCTTACTGTCTTTAAGGAATCACAATTACCAACCATCTGGAACCCCGCCAATTTTCCCGATGATAATACGGGTCTGAAATTATATGATGTGACGAGCCCTAAGGACAGCTATGTGACCAGCGAACAGAACAATTCGTTCTACGTCATGGGGGATTGGAAAATGGCACATGATCGACTGGTCTTTAATGCCGGAGGCCGCATGGAATTTGACCGCCAGAAGTCTTCCAGTGCGTCGGCTAATAATGGTATCATCTATCCTCAATATGCCAATCACCCGATAACATCCTGGCTGCCGTCTGCCAATATCACCTGGCGGCCCAGGGGTATTTTCGTCCTGCGGGCCGGCGCGGGCCGTACCGTCAATCGCCCGGAATTCAGGGAGATCTCTGCCTATCAGGATTTCGATTTCCAGAACAATGAGTATATACACGGAGATCCAAAGATCGTTTCGGCGATCGTTGACAATTACGACCTGCGCGCGGAACTTTATCCAAAAAGCCTTCAGCAGAATGAAGTGGTGAATGTCGGCGCATTCTATAAATATATAAAGAACCCGATAGAGCGGTTACGCGCCGAACTGTCTTCGGATGCCGGCGGGGACAACTTTACCTCTATTACTTTTTGGAATGCCGTGGAGGCGAAGGTCTATGGATTAGAAGCTGAAATAAAAAAGAACCTGTCGTTTCTTGGCGGAAGACTGTTCCATGATCTTTCCCTGTCGGTGAATGGAGCATGGATCAAAAGCACTACCGTGCGGCTTTACCTGGATAGTGCGGGGAATTTTACGGAAAGAGGGGATGGACGTCCCTTACAGGGGCAATCCCCCTATGTGGTCAATACCGGTATCTTTTATGAAAATGCCGGATGGGGTACCAGGATCGGGCTGATCTATAACGTGAGCGGCCCCCGTATATACGCCAAATCAATTGCTTCTACAAGAGAGAAGGACAGTCACACCGCATTCTATTACAAGAATTATAGCCCGGACATCGTACAACTGCCCGTCAAGCTGCTGGACTTGTCCGTAACCCAGCGGATCATAAAATCCCTGCAGATGAAATTTACCATCCAAAATTTGCTGGACCAGACTACCCGGCTTATCGAAGACCATAATTACAACCAGCGCTATGACCCGGAATATGCTGTACCCGCTCCACCAAACCCTGTTACAGGCATAAAGAAGGGAGATGTTTACTACAAGGGGGATAATATCTATAACGCTTATAAGACGGGACGGTATTTCCTGGTTCAATTTACTTATGCCTTTTAACACAAATGACAATAATAAAATTATATGATCCGTCTACATCGCCGTTTGGCAAGAGCCGCTGAAAGCGGTCCGATCTCTATATGTATCCCCGTTAGTATTTGTCTGGCGGCGCTGTTGATCACAGCCTGTACAAAACAGATCAACCCAAGGATCAATGCCGGTGGTGCGGGAGGACGTACCGCTTATTTTAATCTCTCCGAAGATCTTTTGGCCCAGTTGAAGAATACACAAAATACGATCTATGTATTGATCGATAGTTCGGATACCTCCATCGGGAAACTGCCGCCACCCCCTTTTTACCAATCGCCCATGCCTTATTTCAACGCCTCCGACGGCTTTTTTACGCAATTCCCTACTGATCCCATCAATAATATGCAGCCCCAACCCTGGGTCCGCTATAATCCTCTATCCCCGGGAAATCATACATTAATCCTGATCGACAGCGGCCAGCACCCGATCGACACAACCATGCTGGCAACCTCTTCGTCGGATACGCTGTCCATATTTTATTCGGACAGCCTGGGGAACTACCGGACATTTCTCGTCCGGGACACGCTGCGGCCTCAACCGGCTGTCACGGGCCTGCGGATTATCGATCTGAGCCCGGATGCCGGCAAACTGATCTTTACCATCAACCGCGCTCCTGCCACAGGCTTTCCGGATACGCTGCAATACGGGACCATCAGCCCCTTTGTCAACAGGAACGCATCTGCGGCAGGAGATACGCTGAAAATAAGGTTCTATAACCCGGCGGATACAACGACGGCCCTGGCCAGAACCACCCTTTATACACAGCCGGGACATGGGTATACCGTAGTGCTTGCCGGGTATGCCCAGTCGGAATCCTATACCAATTCGTACAGAGGCCGCCAGGTTTCCATCGCGACAGACCTGCGTGTTATGCTCTATCAAAATTATTGATCGATCCATTTACTCAAATAAATTAACTATATGACTTCCTCCGATCCTCGTCCGTCTCCCCGGGTTCTTTATGGAATACTCCTGGCGATGCTTTCCTTACCGCTCATTTTTTCCTCCTGCAGGAAAGTGGATGCCCATGATGACATGATCCAGAACTACCCGTTCCTGGCCACTACCGGAGGTCTTAGCGGTTTATACAATATACACGAATATGCCTATCCCCAGATCCTGCTGGTGGGAGATACCTGTACCCTCATAGGAAAGATGTTCCTCGACCGGCCCGGCACCAGCATACAGGTGGGCCAGGCAAATGCCGTGATCATTGCAAAGGCAAAAGTATGGGCTGCCTTCACCAATAGCCGCACCGGCCTCCCCGACTCTTTCGACGTAGCCCGGTTCATCATCACCAGGGACATGGGGGTGGGCCCCCGTATCTCTGTCACGCTCAATGCCAATGGCTACAGCATACAGGGAGAGCCAATCGCCATCCGTCTGCTGCCTGCCGGCAACCACCAGACGGATACGAGCCTGGTAGTAGACAAACTGGCTTCCTGGCTCCCCGCCAACGCGGCGACTTTTCCCGGTGCATTTGTCAATAATAGCTCGGTTTCCGGGGATGGCGTCATTTACTTCGACAATCCCACCGGAATTTACCAGGTGAAAAACTCTTCGGTATCCCCGATCATCAGCGCCGGTGATAATATAAAAGATCAAAACAATTCAAACTTTGCCATCGATGTAATTATTTCCAGCGTGATCTCCCCCGATGGGAATACACTTACTTTTTCCGCTACGGTAAAAGAAAATATTCCCCGGACCGATACCTTGTTTATCACCCGGCTTTGTCAGATGAATATGATCACCCGGTCCGTGACGACCCTGAACCGCAGCAGTTTCCTGAATAGCCCGAACAGCCCGGCCTATAACGAGGACCCCTCTCCGTACAATGGGAAGGTGGGACAAATAAAGCTGACCGCTTCCCGATTGCAAACGGACGTCAATGGCAATATCTGGTTTATCAATATTTATTTTCCTGCCAATACAGGCGCGTCCGATTTCAACGGCCCGTATATTGCCTCCCAATATTTTTATCCCTTTATCGCACAGGGGCAACAACCATTCAGCGGCTGCCTGTTCAATCTTTGTCAGTTGACCGCGGACGGTAAAGTACAGTCAATTGGCCGTTATGTGCAGGCCTATGACCCTACATCCAGCCCATACGCTACTCCCGGCATCCTTTATGATGATGACTTAAATCCACCTGTCTTCTTAGTAAGCAAGGATGCCTCCATGTTGCTTGGATTTAAATACAATGTTAACTTCTTCCCCGCGGGCATCTATCAGATGGATGTAGCTGGCGAGGAAATTGCCAATACCATCCTGCCCCCATCGACGCCATGGAAACCCACCGCATTTAGTTTTAAATCCTATGATACGTCGGCCCTGACCCGGAAGCCCAATACCAATTCCTTTTCTATTAGATCTTCGGCGAATTCTGTGTTCAATCGCTTTCTCATCCTGCCTGATAATGAGCTGCTATTTTGCGATATCAATTCCATATTTTCATACGATCTCCAACATCTGAGCGCATATTGTTATGCGGGAACGGAAAATCAAAACACCAGCCTGCAAAATCAGGAGACAGGTAAGGCCAAATGGGTGAATTTCGGCGATATTGGTCCATTAAAAAACAACGCACTTATCTTTTGCGGCGTCGACCGGCAAGGCGCCATTTATTATTGCAAAGGCGGATCTACGGAACCCTTCCTATACACGACGGTTGTCAATGATATTACCAATGGGGTGAGATTTTATAAGCTGCATCATTAGGCCAGTCAGGGCTGCAGGGTGATTGTTTCTCCGGCTTTCATATCGACAACGATCTGACCGTTGGCGATATCGATCCCTTTCTTAGTCTCAACGACCTTTGCCATTTTAGGCCAGGGCGAAAGGAGCCGCAGCTTCCCTCCTTTTTCACTGGTGACGACGATCTGCTGTACCTTTCCCTGAGCAAGCTTTGCACTCAGTAAAAAGGCGCCCCTGGCGCGCAGCTGGTAAAAGGAAGCGTCTTTTGATCTATCCCAATTAGGAAAAAGCCTGATCATACCGTCGTAGCTCTGCATCAAACATTCATTGATCACTGCCGGTAAGGCAAAATTTTCAAACCAGACACCCATTCTTGTCATATAATCATAATTATCCTGATCACTAAAACGTCCGAGCGTCTGCATCACCATATTTGCGGCTGTTCCATTAGGCATTAATGAGTATTTTACCTGTCGCGAAAAACGTTCCAGGTCCAGCAGCCCAAGCCTGGCCGCCTGAAGGTTTATAAATACCAGGTCATTCCCCCCTTCATTTTGCTGGTTATAATAGGTATTCTTCAATAACTGCATGGTGGCGGGGTTCACATGCAAGCCATCATCTTCTCCCGGGAATACGGGCATCAGGGGTAATGGTACATTATAAACGACCTGATCATGCTCACCAGGGACAGCAACAAACACCTCTCCATATTTTGAGGAAGCTGCCCGTGGATAAGACGGGAAATGAAGCAGGATATCTTCTACTGCGCTCAGCAATGCAGCATCTTCCTTTTCAGTATTTAGCGCTTTGGTCATCTGAATAAATGCTTTAAAAAGGAATTTGGTCAGGGTTAGATCGGCAATGCAATCATGGTTGTATTGAAACCCCGGCCGCAAGGAATAGAGTTCCGGGGGAGCAGTTGGGAAAATATGATAATTACCGTCTTTCCAGCGATTGCCATTTCCTGCTTCCGGGCGCTGGATATAGGCAACCAGGAATTGTACCGCTTCTCTTATGGGAGTAGCAGCTCTTTGCCGCAGAAAAACGGTATCCGCGGAGTAAAGATAATGCCACCAGAGTCCCTGGACGGTCCAGGGAGTTTCACAAATCTCCCAACCCCAGTCCGGAACAGGGTAAGGGTTCATTGTCATCTCCACAGGGTAGGCGGAATGGGGGAAATAAGCGCCCGGAAGGCCATAGTATTCTTTTGCCCAACGCCTGCTGACATCCATCAGCCGTCCAACAAGGTCAACATACGGCAGATTTTTCTCAAGATGGTTGCTGGAAAAAGTCGCCCAGTACGGCTGTTGGGTATTATAATTCATGTGATAGTCTCCATGCCAGGCCGTGCCGATCTTATCGTAGCTCCAGTTAGCGAACAGACCGGGTGGTACTGCGTCGGATTTGGCAGCACAATTAAAAAAGTACAAATTCCTGTACCATACTTCTTCCAATAGAGGATCACTCAATTGCACACCCGATTTTGACCAGTATTGTTGCCAGATCTCCCTTGAGGTCCTTTTTGATTGCTGGAAATCCGCTGCTGTTGCCCTGTCTTCGGGCGCGCTTCTGCTGACATCACCGGCCATCCCTTCTTCCAACGATACGGCGGCTACCAGGCTCTCCCTGCCCGGCTCAAAAGCGGCCTCCAGCTGTTTCATTTCTTCTTTATTGCCATTCCAATCGATCCTACCCGTCTTTTTAAAGGCGATATTGCTGGATACGGTAAGACGGAAAGCTTTATCCTTGGCGTTTACCCTGGAGGAATCGTATTGCGCAGGCTCTTTCGAGGGGAGTATCTGCCGGAACGACAATATTCCCCGCGCCAATAATTCCGTGCCTGCGTACTTCGGGAATTCCGGAGGCGTTGATGGGTCCGGAAAGACACGTATACGGTTGAAAATATTTGGTACCGGATGGCCTTCCATGTCCACCAACCGCATCCACAGTTTGTCTTTGATCATATCGGTAAATACCTGGAGTTTGATCCTATTCCTGGCGCTGTCCAGCAAGTATACTTCACAGACGCCTTCGGCAATATCGAGCACGTGTCCTAGCAATTCAGCTTTTCTGCGATCGAATCCCAGCAGTACCGATCCGCAGGGGAATGGGCGGGGGTAGGGTTTGCTGTAATTGTCCTGCGCCATCTGGTTGTACTCCTCATACCAGGGATCATCCGTCAGCACCTTCAGGCTGTCCGGAATGTTACTCACCTTCCCAAACACATATTTAAAGTCGCCTATTTGCCGGCGATGGTTTTCCGCAATGCGTATATCCCAAACATTGTTGTGACCAAAGTACAGCATGATGCCATCGGGCCTGGTGGTCACTACCACACCCATGCCGCCATTACCCAGCAGCGCCCCTTCAAAAAAGTTAACGGCAGGCTTATCATAATGCAGTGTGTGTTTTTTGGCCCGTTCAAAGGAAGAGAAGTTGCTGCTACCCACAAATCGCTGAGGGTATCCGATTGCTGTGAAGCAAAGCAATATGACAGTTTGCGCAAATATTCGCATTCACGTTGGTTTTATGGCTGTGAAAATGGAATGACATGGCAAATCTATCAGAAATGACCCGGATATTATTTAACAAAAATCCCATTCACCTGGTCGGCCCCGGGCAGCGACGTAAACACCCCATTCTTCCAATAGCCCACTCCAAGGGAAATAGCATTTCCGGCTATGTACACATCCGACCCGCTGCCCGTGATGGAGATGGCGGATTCATAGATGCCGTTGCCAGGCGTGGTTGTGGTCAGATCAACCATGACCCCATTCTTCCAGTATTTGGCTAGGTCCCGGTATATACCGGAGACATACACGTCACCGGCAGGCGAGACGTAAATACCCCATTGAGAACAATCAAAATTACCGGGAGTAGCCAACGGGACCGCAACGCCATTCTTCCAATAGACCCGCTGTACCTGGCCCTCTATAAACCCGGATACATAAACTGCCCCACCTGCAACCGTTACACCCGTGGCTTCCGCAACGCTCGTCCCGTCCGTCAGCGTGGTGGGGGCCCCATTCTTCCAAAGAGTGGCAATAAGATTCCCGGTTGCCGGTCCCTCGGAACCCGCCACATATACATCGCTGCCGTCGACCCACACGGAATGCGTATATCCCAGCACGCTGAAGGTCATGGGCAACGCCACTCCATTCTTCCAGCAGCGGGGGACGCCATAAGCACCATTGATCATGTCATAGCCGGCCACATATACATCCGTACCCGAAACAAAGACGGAAGTGGCTCTCCCGTCGTTATGGCCTGACGACATCGGCAGGCTGACCCCTACCCCATTCTTCCAATATGTGGGGTTACTGGCATTGTCCGTCCCCGCGACATACACATCGGTACCGGCAACAAAAATCCCTCTTACTTGAGCGCAATTGGCTGGCAAGTCGGTTCGTACACCATTCTTCCAGTAAGAGTGCCCGTAAATAGAGGTCCCTACCACGTAAACATCAGGCACCGGCACATACGTAAAGGTCGGCCCCGTTGCCGTTCCGTCGCTGGTAGTAACCGTTACCGCCCCGGTAGTCCCCGAGACGGGAGCCAGCACGGTAAGCACCGTGGCCGTGGCTGTCTGCACCGTTGCGGCAGTTCCATTGAATTTTACCGTGTTGTCCGTTGCCGTGGTTTTAAAATTGGTGCCATTGATGGTCACCGTGGTCCCGACGCTCCCGGAGACAGGAGAAATGGAGGTGATGGTGGGTGGCGGCGGTATGACCACATAGGTGAAAACAGGGCCATTGGCGGTACCGCCTTTCGTAGTGACGGTCACGGACCCTGTAGTGCCGCCAGCGGGAGCAACCACCACCAGGGAATTGGTCGAAGCGCTGGTAATACTGGCAGCGGTCCCATTGAATTTGACCGTATTATCTGCCGCAGTAGCGCCAAAATCAGTGCCCGTTATAGTAACCGTGACACCGGCGCTCCCCGAATTAGGGGTGATGTTAGTGATAGTAGGAGGTGGCGTTACAGGAGGGTTGCTCTTATTGCAGGATGCCGAAAGCAGTAATAAGATCATTACCAGCGGGCATTGCAGCAGTTGTCGTATTGTTTTCATTTCCAGCTTGATTTTTATGTTACTGGAACAAACCTACTCCAGGAGAATCCCCCGGAAAAGAGCGAATGGGTCAACGACAATTTAAATTGGTCAACGACCTATTTTGCATTATTATTATTTATATTTGTAAGGAACCCCCTCAACCCTAATTCTGCACCAAATGACCCATAAAATTTCTTGCATGGTAGTGGATGACGATGAGGTGGACCTGCATACGATCATCTCTTTCCTGGAAGGCTATCCCTATTTAGAAATAACAGGCAGCTATAATTCAGCCGCAGCTGGGTTGGCAGCCGCACAAAAAAAGGCGCCAGACGCTCTCTTCCTGGATATCGACATGCCGGGCATGACCGGGCTGGAGCTAAGGGAGCGATTGCTGCATATCCCTGCCTGTATCTTTATTACTGCCTATCCCGACTATGCATTGGAGAGCTTTGAAATGGCCGCGCTGGACTTTCTGGTAAAACCCTTTTCGTCAAAGCGGTTTGCAAAAACAACGGCCAGACTGCAAGACTATTTTATCATCCGTCAAAAAGCGGAATTACTAAACCACACCCTGGGCGCAGATACCATCTTTATAAAAGACGGGACGAAACAGGTAAAGCTGCATCTGCATGAGATCATCTACTTCGAGGCATTGAACAATTATACCAGCATCGTGACAACCAGCCGGAAATATGCGGTGCTGTCCACCCTGGGCAATCTCCTGAAAGAAGAGCCATTCCGCAATTTCATCCGCATCCACCGGAGCTTTGCCGTACATAAACACTTTATTGAAAAGGTCAGCGCGGGTGAAGTGCTGGTCGCAAACGTCCCTTTGCCCGTAGGAAGGAATTATAAAGATTCACTTAATTTTTTAAAGCCCTGACCCCTTACGATGCGATACACAATTTTCCTTATCCTCTTGCTATATAGCCTTTTCGCAGAGGCCCAGAAAGAAGGACAGGCCCTGGTCGATTCGGAAGTATCCGTCCTGCCCGGGGCCAAAAATGATTCGATGAGGGCCAGGATCTGTAATAATGTCGCCAACTATTACCAGGACGTAAATACCGACTCGGCTTTGAAATACGCAGATATGGGCATGGGATTGGTAAGCCGTATGAATTGGATCAGGGGTATCGCCGTTTTCAATACGGCCTATGCAAATATTTTTACGACCAAAGGACTGTTGGATTCCGCCCTGAACAGACATCGCAGAGCGCTGGACCTTTTTATAAAGATCAACGATAGCTTCAACATTGCCGCCTCCAGTAATAATATGGGAACCATTGCCAAGGCCAAAAGCGATTTTGTCGCGGCTGCCCGGTACTTCCTGAATACCCTGGAAATAGGCAAGGCGCTGAAAAACAATTATCTCATCGGCCTTGGCTCAGAGAACCTGGGCCTGGTGTATGAATACCAGGAAGATTATACAAAAGGGCTCGATTATGCCAGGCAATCCGTTGCCGCCTATACCCTGAATGATAACCAGGACTTTCTCCCTGGTCCACTGTCCGTGATCGGGGGTATTTTCCAGCGTCTCAATAAGGGGGACTCAGCCATCTATTATTACCGCAAGGCCCTGACCTTTGCCAGGGTCAGCGGGAACAAGGTCAAGGAAGCAACGATGTTGAACTTCATAGCGGACTATTATTCCAGCCTGCAGGACTATTCCAATGCTATAAAAAATGGCCTGGAGGCTAAAAAAATATGGGATGTTACGGGACCTTCGGCTGAAGATGCCATCAATAATACGGGCATCCTCGGCTATTACTATTTGCAACTTGCAAAACAAAGCCAGGTTGGTAACAGGGAGCAACTATTGCATCTGTCTACCACTTACCTGGAGGAGGCCGTCCAAAAGAGCGGGACAAGAAGCATTAAGACATCCCAATCGGAATTTCAAATCTCCCTGGCCGAAGCCTATGCCCTGGCTGGGAATTATAAAGGCGCTTACCTGAATTATAAAAGCTACCAGGAGATCAAGGACTCCATCTACTCCCAGGAGAACAAAAACAAGATCGCTTCCGCCATGAGCAAGCTGGAGCTGGATAAAAAGAATGCCGAGATCGCGTTGAATCAGGCGACCATCGTCAATCAGCACAGACAACAATTATTCCTGACGATCGGCCTGATCTTACTGTTCGTCATCGGGGGACTGCTGTACCGGCAAAGTCTGATACGCAAAAGGACCAACACCACTTTGCTGGTGCTCAACAATGAACTCGACGAAGCCAATAAAGTAAAAGCAAAATTCTTCGGCATTCTCAGTCACGACCTGCGCAGTCCTATCGCCAACCTCATCACTTTCCTCCAGTTGCAAAAGATGCGGCCGGGACTCCTGAGCGAAGCACAAATTGCCCACCGGGAAAAAAAGATCTCCGATTCTGCGGAATCATTGCTGGAAACGATGGAAGCCATGCTGCTATGGAGCAAGGGACAGATGGAACATTTTAAACCCTCCCTTTCCGTCGTCCCGGTGGAAAGCCTGTTTACTTACCTGCGGAAAAACTTTCCAGACACGGAGCATGTTGCTATCAACTTCCCCCCTGCCGATGACCTGGACCTCCGGACCGACGAGAACTACCTTCAAACCATCATGTACAATCTGACGGCCAATGCCATGAAGGCATTGCAGCAGAAGACAGATGGACATATCGCCTGGAAAGCCTGGCGCCAGGGGGACAACCTGTTCCTCTCCATTTCGGACAACGGCCCCGGCGCCAGCGACCAACAATTAAAAGCCTTATACGACGAATCAGCCCCCAGCGGGGCGAGGACTGGTCTGGGTCTGCATATTATCAGGGACCTGGCAAAAGCCATCGGATGCACGGTGACCTATAACGCGAAGAATAGTGTGGGGGCGGAATTTGTTTTGTGTATGTCTATGAACATAAAAGGCCTTCACGGTGAAGAAGCCTGATTATGAAACAAAATTCCACCAGGCCTTGAAATAAGCTTACATTTAACATCTCAATACACTATTCATGAATATTAAGGTCTCCAATATCAGCTTGAACACCACTGACGCCCAACTAAGAAAGCTATTCGTTCCGTACGGCAGTGTCGATAATGCAATGGTATACAGGAACTCCTTAAATGGCAGGTCGTTAAAGAGCGGAGAGGTCAGTATGCCTGTATTGGCACAGGCAAAGCAGGCAATCGCCTCTCTCGATAAGACGATCTTCGAAGGAAACATTATTTCTGTAAGCGAACTTCCTTCAGAACTATACTGAAACAATAAAAAGAATCAAATGGCAAGGTCAACAATCGTAGCCATAGCATACTGCATTGATGTTCATTCCTGCGCCAACAGAAGCAAAAAGAAGAAGATCCCCCTTTTTCAATTCGAATCCGGGCAATAATGACTTCCTGACAAGATCGAATAACGTGGGAATGGTGGCGACCGAACTGTTGCCCAACCACTGAATACACATGGGCATAATATTTTTAGGTGGATCGGCGATGCCATATAAACCATAGAAACACTTTACGATTGCCTCATCCATTTTTTCATTGGCCTGGTGAATGAATATAGCCTTCAGGTTTTCGATGGGATTGCCAGACCGGTCCAGGCACTCTTTCATCGCTGCGGGCACATGACGCAACGCGTACTCGTAGACTTTTCGGCCTTTCATCTTTAAATATTGGGGGGTAGCGCCTATTTCGGGATTTTGCGAGTTTCCCATGTGAATAAAACTGGTTTCATCTCCGCAGTCGGAACGAACGCTTGTTGACAGCAGGCCGACAGACCGATCCTTTACCCCCTTACACTCCAGGACAATGGCCCCGGCTCCATCGGAAAAAATCATGCTGTCACGGTCGTGCGGGTCCAGGAAGCGTGATAAAGTATCTGCACCAATGATCAAGGCTGTTTTCGCCATACCGGCCTTAAAAAATGCATCGGCGTGTATCATTCCCTGAAGCCATCCGGGACAGCCGAATATGAGGTCATGAGGTATACATGCAGGATTGGATATCCCCAACAGCTTTTTTACTCTGGAGGCAAGCGAAGGAACGATGTTGGGGAATGACTGACCATCCTTCATGTCGCCGAAATTATGGGCTACGATCAACTGATCGATAAATTCCCTGTCTATGCCGCTGTCCAGAATGGCCAGTTCGGCCGCTTTTGCCGCCATATGTGAAGCAGAAAGCCCTTCCGTAGCATATCTCCGCTCGAGAATGCCCGTGATATTACTGAACTTCTCTATAACCCTGGCCGACGTTTTTCCACCAGGGGTGATGTCTTCCGTGTAAAATTCATGCGACAAAAAATCGCTGTTGCTTACGATGTTCTCCGGGATGTATGCGCCGGAGCCAGTGATAATTGAACGATACATATTTGACTGTGTTAAAGAATAAAGCTCAATGACGTTTATATTGCTTACCTTTAACCACATTAATTTACATGATTAAAAAAATTACAGGCATTGACCTCCTAAAAAGGAATTTTGATCGGGTTGAAACAAAATTCATCGATTTCTTCGAAAAAGGGCAGCCACGCTGGCCGTCTGAAAAACACGATCTCCTTCGAAATCATCATCAAAATCTTGCGCAATTTATCCCGGAGACAATATCCTGGGAAAAACTAAAAGTGAAAGGGCTTCCGGACGACATTTTACAGGAAGCATACGCGGCCTTCGATGCATTCAAACGAGGCGAAGATTACGTAATATCACACCAATAACACATCTTCCTTGATCGCCATTTCACCGTATTTATTAAACAAATACTTCAAAAAGTAGAAGAAACGAAACCAAGACAGAAAAAGAAGCGAATCGAGTACTTAATGTTGTATATCCCAATATGGCTTAAAGGTACTCTTTAATATCGGGCCGGCCTAATAGATAATTTCTAAATTTCAAAAGGATAATTAACGTTTTAGATAGAAGATAATAAACCCCTTGTCAAAATAAAGATGTAACTTCCTAGTATTGCTCATCCGGCTACTTTATTGTCTGATCTGCCAGTTAGCCCTATCATCAGCTCGCACATATAAATTGCCATAATTTTTTTTATGCAGATCTATATTGGCAACTTAAATGAAATGACCACCGCCCGTCATCTGGCTGATTTGTTTTTACCCTTTGGCTGTGTGCTGCTGTCCCATATTGTCCGGAATGAAAAGACTGGGAGGTCTTTAGGCTTCGGATTTATCGAGATGGAGGCAAATAGCGCCAAAAAGGCGATTGAACGGCTGAACCGTCGTCTCTTCATGAATTCGTATATGGAAGTGAAGGAGGCGCGATAAGATCATTTTTCAGCTTGCAATTCTATTTTGTAGAGGTCCTGTAGAGGTCCCCCGGGATGGGAATAGAGGGGGCAATACGCCGCCTGGGTGATCTATAACAGGTACTATCTCAATCACTTTACTATCAGCGTACATAATCTGCCTGAAGGCTATAACACGGTAGCCCTCTTCAATAAATTCCTGGAGCGGCGCGTCTTACCGCAATTCGCCCACCTGCCCGCCGGCCAGGTCACCCGCTCTCAAAGAAGGGAAGGCTTCGAGGCCGGTAATGCTGATAAGATCTTCGAAAGCACCTATTCCTCCCAGACGGGGAAAACATAGGGGTATTTATTTGTAAACCAATCTGTAACATTTAGCAGCACTGGTTCGTAGTAGGGCTAAACAATTGTTATGAAGCGATTAATAGCCATCCTCACTGCTGGCATGCTGGTATTGATGACCTGCCCAACCTATGCCCAAAAAGTCTCCGTTGATCATTTTCACAAAGTCATTATAGGCCCATACATACAGGTTAATTTTGTGCAGGGAGATGAGGAAAGCGTAACAATAAATGAGATTAAAGTAGACAACAGCAAATTACATGTGGGATCATATGGCGGTACATTGAGGATTTACCTGGACGGAGCTAGAGATATCCCGCATAATCGAAAAGATTATAATAGTGACGGCAATCATCACCTGTACCCTGCTCATGCAGTGGTCGCTACCGTTGTGTACAGAAAACTGAACGCCATGTCCTTACGCGGGTCTGAAACCTTCCTTTGTCAAGGCCCCCTGTATGCAGACAAGTTTACGCTTGGCTTGTACGGCGCATCGATCATAGTTTTTGAGGAAGTACATATCAATCGGATGCATGCTACGATGTACGGTGAGAGTTCGCTGGACATCAAAGCAGGAGCCGTAAATAAACAGCATTACATCTGCTACGGGGAAGGAAAGATCAATACGACCGCCATTGCCGGGCAGGAAGCCAGGGTCACCGCTTACGGCGAGTCCGAATTTGCGGTAAATGTCTCTGACAGAATTAAGATCACAGCTTTTGGTGAGGCCAAACTTCGCTACATGGGCAATCCAACTATTGTGAAGGGCATCCATGTTGGCGAAATGGACCTGAAAAGAATTGACTGATCCGGTATCGTAATAAAATAGTCCATTATTCTAATAAGAATCTCCATCCGCTGTCTTTTGTAAATCGGTAGCATTGTTATTCGTTCTTTTTAACACACAAACCTTCAAAATGAAACGACTAACGATTGCTGCCGCCATGCTCATAATGAGCCGGCTCACTATTGCACAAAACTATATTGCCATTGACCCGGAGCTGCGCTACCAGACGGTGGAAGGATGGGGCAGTTCATTATCCTGGTGGGCCAACCGCGTAGGCGGATGGGCCACTACGGCACAGGTGGACGAGATATGCAACTGGATCACCAGCCCCGGCGAATTAAATATGAATATATTCAGGTATAACATCGCCGGCGGGGACGATCCAACCCATAATCATATGCGATTCGATGCAGCCATCCCGGGTTTTAAAACAAGCGCCGGCGGGGCGTATGACTGGTCAAGGGACTCCAACCAAAGAAAATTTTTGCTGGCATTAAAAACAAAAAGAACGGATTGTATTTTCGAAGCCGCCTCATACTCCCCACCCTATTGGATGACAAACAGTGGTTGTACAGCCGGAGGTGTAAATGGTGCTGAAAACATCAAGACAACACAATATACAGCCTATGCGGATTATCTTACAGAAGTAGTAAAGAACTACAGCACACTATATGGAGTTCAGTTCAGAACACTGGAGCCTCTGAATGAACCGGAGGTGGCCTGGCCCGCCCAGGGGCAACAGGAAGGCGCCTATGTAAACTGGGACCACCAGATTACCCTGATCAATGCCTGCAAAAGCCAGATCGCAGCAAAAGGGATGACATTACAAGTCTCGGCCAATGATGCCAATTCCATCGATGGCTGCGTGTCCGCATTAAATTATTATGGCGCTGCAAATATTGCAAACTTTAGCCAGATCAACACCCATAGCTACGGAGGCACACAGCGCAATGAACTGTACTCCATTGCCAAACAATATGGTAAAAGGGTATGGCAATCAGAAACAGGTCCGCTATGGATCACTCCCCCGGATGGAGATAATTCAGATCTGGCCTATGACCTGGTGATCGCCTCACGCGCTGTCCAGGATCTGCATGACATGCACGCCAATGCCTGGATAGACTGGCAATTAATGGATAGTTACACAAACACCTGGGGCGTACTGCGGTATAATGATAGCGCACATACCTACACAAAAACAAAAAATTACTATGTCCGTATGCAGTTCTCCCGCTTTATTAAACAGGGCTATACGATCATCGAAAGCAATCAGGCGGGTACGCTGGCTGCCATTAATCCGGCTACAAACGAAGTGGTAGTAGTGGTAGTGAATGCTACACATGCCGATGCTGCCTACAAGCTGGACATGAATTTGCTGGCTGGCGTAAGCGCAGCACAGGTCTACAGAACTTCCAGCACAGAGAATTGTACTCCGCTGGGGAGCATGAGCTTTACAAATAATATCATCAGCTACACTGCTCCCGCCATGACGGTAACCACGTTCGTCATTCCCGTAACGCTTGCAGGAAGTCCTGTTGCCGACGGCCTGTATACCATACAGGCCAAACACAGCAGTAAGTATTTGTCCGTGCAGGGCTGGTCGTCAGACAATGGCGCGCAAATTGAACAGTGGAGCTGGGTTGATCAAAGTAACTTGAAATTCAATGTGCAAAAAACAAGCTATGGGTATAAAATAGTACCCTCTTATAACAACAAGGTCTTCTCTGTAGACGCCAGTTCAGGCGCAAATGGCGCATTGATAAAACAATGGAGTGAGTTGTATGCGCCGAGTCAGCGGTTCAATATCATCGATGTAGGTAGCGGGTATTATAAGATCGTGGCACATAATAGCGCCAAATGCCTGGCTATCATTGGCAATGGCATGAACAACGGCGATGACCTGGTACAATGGGAATGGCTCAACCTGGATAATTTCAAATGGAAGTTTAGCACAGTTACAGCAGCCCGGCAGATGAGTAACATATATGATACCACGACGGCAGCAACGTCAGGCGGCAATATATCCATTTATCCCAGTCCCGCAAGTGATGTATTATACATCAATTTAGGTAACTATGTTCCGGGAGGTTCCACTATTACACTTTATAATGTAGCAGGGAAACAGGTAGTTCGTCAAAAGGGCAATGCGGGTGTGGTAAGTATCCCGGTAAAAGACAGACTACCTGCGGGACTATATATAGTAACCGTACAAAACAATAAGCAAACCACTAGCCGAAAAGTTGTCATCCGGTGAGATTGGCCGGATATTTCCCAATATCTCAGCCATTACCGCTCCCGCCGATGCTCATGCCCGCCCTGCGGCTCACCATGAGGTGCAGGGCGCTGCTGTTGGTGTTGCTGCGGATGCTGCTGTGGGTGCTGTTGGGCCATAGGCTGTGGGCGCGACTGTGCACGCTGTTGAGTCATCGGCTGTACATGCTGCTGAGCCATCGGCTGTGCATGAGGATGATTTTCCGGCATTGACTGGGTGCGGTTCGCCGCCATTGGTTGAGAGTGATTCGCCGCCATTGGCTGGGGCTGCGCTCTCATGCCTGTAGCAGGCCGGGCCACGGCAGTGGGAGCATTTCGTCCCTGCTGGTTAAAACGGGCGCCGCCCACCGAATTCATGGCAGTGGCTGCAGGCCGGCCATTATTGACGGAGGCAAACTGGTTACGATCCTTGCTGGCTGCCTGGTTATGGCTGAACTGTTCGGAGGTGGGCTGAACATGGTTCTCTCTCATGGCCACCTGCTCCTGTGGGCTCGGCCTGGTGGTGGTGCCACCGGGGCCGCCGTTGAAGCTGGAACGGTTGATCACCGTAGTATTATTATTGACCGTCGTATTATTATTGACCGTAGTGTTATTTATGACAGTTTGATTGATATAAGTATTGTGAACCACCGTTGTATTTACATTTACGACAGCAGTATTGTAATGATAAGAGTTACCGCGCCATTCACCTCCGACAAACCCTGTTCCGCCATATCCATAACCATAGTTAACTCCTCCATAAAACCCTACATGGACGCCCCAATATCCTGCATGCCATCCGTAGATGCCGCCCGAATAACCCCAATACCCTGGCGTCCAAAGATAACCTTGCATGGGAGGGCGTACCCAAACACCGGGTACCCAATAATATCCGTCGATCTCGTCATAAGCCCAGTAGCCGGGACACCACAAGTAACCTTCCACAGGGCAGGGAGGCTGTGTATACACCGGCAGCGCAGGAGGCGCCGTCCGGATATTTACACCTATGGATAAGCTGAACTGTGCTGATGAAGTTATCGTAAGAAAAGAAAGTACAGATGTGACCAGGACGACTGCAAAAGTGTTTTTCATAAAATGGGTGTTTTTGGTGATGGACATGTGACCAAAAGATAGAAATATGGTTTAAAACGCCTTGCCCCTTACTTGTTAATGGTATGTTATCCGCCCCGGGCTACTTCCCGGATAATCAGTATTTTTGATCCACATGGAACCCCGGGAGATCTTAAAAAAACATATTGCCCTGACAGCTGCATTGACAGATGAGGAATTCGCCCATTTCTTCTCCCATTTCCAGCCGCTGTCATTCAAAAAAGGACAGGTCGTGATAAGAGAAGGTGATAAGGTCAACTACGAATATTTCGTGATCTCCGGCTGTCTGAAAGCGTTCTATATAAATGACGAGGTCAAAATGCACATCCTGCAGTTTGCCATGCCGACCTGGTGGACCTCCGACTATAATGCGTTGTATACACAGACCAAAGCAAGTATCAATGTCGATTGTATCACCGATGCAGAGCTGCTCGGCCTGTCCAATACCGACAGGGAAAAACTTTGCAGAGAGATCCACCAGGTGGAACATTTCTTTCGCTGGCGTACAAACAAAGGCTATGTGGCCGCACAAAAACGTTTGCTGTCCTTGATGAACAACGACGCGAAGACACGTTATGAAGAACTGATGACCTTGTACCCGCAACTGTATAATATTGTCCCCAAACACCTCATCGCCGCCTATCTGGGCGTCACGAGAGAAACCTTGAGCCGTCTGTACAACTCGCATTAGCGCCAAAAGAAACCAAAAATTTATGTAAATTGCCCGGCAACCATATACTGCTGAATTTGCCGCTGCTCCCCCATAATAATAACGTCCCTGTAGTCCGCATGCCCGATGAAACCGCGTTGGTCCGTCTCGCTGCCGATGGCGATCAGACCGCCTACGGCCGGTTGTACAGCCACTATTACCCCCAATTATACACTTCTCTCGCCTTTATCGCCAAATCCCATGAAGACGCACAGGAAGTCATCCACGAAACATTCCTAAAGATCTGGAAAACAAAAGAATCCCTGTTCCTGGTACGATCATTCAAAGACTATGCCTATACAATGGCCAAAAACCTTCTCTTTGATCAGTTAAAAAGAAAAAAGATTGGCCGGCGGATCATACAATCCTTCTCCGATGAATCCGAAAGACAAATGGCGCCTACCCCTGACCAGGAATACCTGTATAAACAATACTATCAAACAGCTATCAACGCCATCAACCAACTGCCGGAGCAGAAACGCCGGATCTTTTTGCTGCGCACCCAGGAAAGTATGACACTGGAAGATATAGCAAGCGAAATGGGGATCAGTGTTTCGGCCGTAAAAAAACACCTGTATGCAGCCCTTGCATCCGTAAAGGAAGCCCTCCGGCAAAATACAGGGGATATCCTTCTTTTTCTTATGTTGTATTTTTTTTAAAAAAAAGGCGCTTACGGGTGTCCATTTTATTTCCTCAATAGTCAGTAATAAGCCGAATATATATGGAAGATGAAAAGATCATAGCGCTGATGGAAGGCTACGCAGCCGGAAACCTCTCCGAAGAGGATGCTGCCGCCTTCTTTCAATGGTATAGTCAGGCCGGTCTGGAAGAATTTCACAGGGTATATACCCGGTGTGCCCTTCCACCGGACAGTCTTCCAGGCTCCCCGGATATGCCGGAGGATTTCCGGACAAGATTGGAGCAGGCCATCCGGGATCACGAAACAAATGAGTCTGCGGTGCAACGCCCTATTCCATTGTTCCGCCGTTACAAATGGGGCTGGGCAGCAGCGATACTCCTGTTAAGTGTGGGAGGATATTTATTCTATCATCGCACATCGACCGATCAGCCGGAGATCGCCCATCGTACTACCCCTCCTAATGACGTAGCGCCCGGGACGACAAGAGCCGTATTGACCCTGTCGGACGGGAGACAGGTGACCATCGACGGCGACCGGTCAGGTCAACTGGCCATTCAGGGCAGAACAACAGTGCAAAATGATCATGGCGCCATTACTTACAACGGTCATAGACAGGAAGAGATACAAAAGAGCGTTAAGGTTCTGTTATTTAATACGCTTGCTACCAACAGAGGCGAGCAATCCCCGCCCCTAACCCTATCCGATGGTACGAAGGTCTGGCTCAACACCCTTTCGTCAATCCGCTTCCCCGTTGCCTTTACGGGCAGCTCCCGCGATGTGGAGATCACCGGGGAAGCCTTTTTTGAAGTCGCAAAAAACCCATCCATGCCCTTCCATGTAAAAGGCCCGTCCGGTATGGAAGTGGAAGTGCTGGGCACGCAGTTCAATATCAATGCCTATTCCGATGAGCCGGATATCCGGGCCACTTTATTGGAAGGCAGCGTAAAGATTGGCAGCCTGATCCTGACGCCGGGGCAGCAGGCCCGGATACAGGAAGGAGTCAGTCTTGTAAAAGACCCGGATATAGCCCAGGCCACTGCCTGGAAAAATGGGCTATTCGATTTTAGCCATGCCAGCCTCCAAACAGTGCTGAGACAACTAGCCCGTTGGTATGATATTGACGTAAAATTTGAAGGCAATATACCCGTACGCTCTTTTCATGGAAAGATCACCAGGGACCTGAACCTCTCCCAGGTGATACAATTACTACAAGACGTAGGGATCAAATTTCGTATAGAAGGAAAAACCTTGATTGTCACGCCATAGTCGGTTCATCAATATTCATAAACCTTTTTCCGTCATTAGCCACCGGACATTCAAACAAAACCGGAAGCGTTGGAAGCACTTCCGGCGGCGTCTGGGTGACCGGTCAATAAACATGTCCCGGCAGGACTGCTTTCCGCCTGATAGGCGGAGTAACCATTGTGTCACCCAAACCGTGCAAATGTATGCATTTTACCAAAACTCTGTTAGTAATGAGACTAACATCCATTCTTATGTTGAGCACCTGTCTGCAGGTGTCGGCCCGGGTACATTCTCAAACCGTTAGCTTTTCAGGTAAGAATGTCCCCCTTGAAAAAGTTTTCACCTCCGTGGAAAAACAAACGGGGTATGTATTCTTTTTCGACGAGGCAATCCTAAAAGATGCAAAGCCTGTGACCATCCGGGCAGAGAACTATCCTCTTCAGTTGTTCCTCAGCCGTGTGCTGGATGGACAACCGCTGAAGTTCTCCTTTCAGAACAAGACCATCGTCATATCCCGTAAGGAGCTCGATCCCGCCCCTACCCCGCCTGCACCGGATACCACGGCCCGTCCGCCAGTCCCCCCATCCCTGGTCGGTCTGGTGATGGATATCAGCGGCACACCGCTCCAGGGTGCATCCGTCACGATCAAAGGGTCAGGCAAAAGCGCCCTCACCAATAGCCAGGGCGCCTTCCGCATCCCTGCCCCTCCCGCAAAAAGTAAAGTGATCGTCAGTTTCATCGGCTATACGACCAAAGAGGTCGCCCTATCGGAGAACCAACGGGATTTGTACGTCCAGCTTGCCGTAGCCGTCAATTCCCTGGATGAGGAGGTTGTACAGGGCTATGGAAAAACGAGCCAGCGTCTGGCAGTCGCCAATATCATCCAGGTGTCCGGAGAGGAAATTCAAAAACAGCCTGTGATGAACTCCCTCCTGGCCCTCAATGGTAGGGTCCCCGGCGTGGTGGTATCGCCCGTTACAGGGTATGTCAGCGCCCCGGTCAAAGTAGAAATACGAGGAAGAAATACCCTCGATCCGTCGTTGGTATCCGATCCGTTGTATGTCATCGATGGTGTCCCGCTGACCATCCTGGATCTGAGCAGTACCTCATTTTATAAAAGCAGCTATGCCAATGGATCTACCGGGTTTATCCAAAGCGGATTGACTACCAACACCCGGGGACAAAGCCCTCTGTTCAGCATCAACCCGGCGGATATCGAAAGTATTTCGGTGCTGAAAGATGCGGCGGCCACCGCGATCTATGGCTCCCGGGGAGCCAATGGGGTCATCCTCATCACCACCAAAAGAGCGCAGCCGGGAAAAACCCGGCTCAATATACAGGTACAGCAATCCGTCAGCAGCGCTCCCCGGCACTGGGATATGCTAAAGACACCGCAATACGTGCAAATGCGCCGGGAAGCCCTGAAAAATGACGGTCTTGCTCTCACATTGGCCAACGCACCTGATCTCGCCGGCTGGGATACCACCCGCTATACAGACTGGCAGAAAAAAATATGGGGTGTCGCAAAAAGTACAAACGCTTCGATGAGCTTGTCGGGCGGAGATCGCAATACCGCCTTCACCCTAAATGCGGACTATACCAATTCCAAGGATATTACTACCCTCAACGGCACCAACCAACGGATCAGCCTGTCCTCCGGACTGACACACCATAGCCCGGATCAGAAAATGACGGTAGATCTCAGGGCCACGTACAGCTATACCTATGTGAGTGCTATAAACATGCCCAACCTGACAACGCTGGCGCCCAATGCCCCGCCCATCTTTGATGCAAAGGGCAATCTGAACTACAAGGAGTGGAACGCGGTCGGGATAGGAGGTTCCTTCCCCTTTAACGTAGTCCTCATGCCTACCATCGCCAGCAGTAATTTTATCAACGGAAGTTTAAAGGTCAACTATATCCTTGCAAAGGGTTTGACCCTCGGTGTCCTCGGTGGCTACAGTAACGCGCAAACCGCGACTTCCAATTTCACACCCATCGCTGCACAAAATCCCTTCAGCGCCTTTAAGCCCACCGGAATAGCCGGATTCGGCGGTTCAACCATCAACAACTGGAATGTCGAACCACAACTGAATTACACTTTTTATATCGGGGAGGGTAAACTCGATTGCATGGCCGGTGGTACCTACCAAAGCTCCAGATCCACCGGTACTTCAATAGTGGCTTATGGTTATACCAATGACGCGCTGATACAGTCTCCCGGCAATGCCCCCTATCAATCTTCCAGTATGGATGTCGCTCAAAAAAGATATGCCAGTGTACATGGCCGTATCAATTACAACTGGCAGAACAAATATATTTTCGAGCTGGCCGGCAACAGGGACGGGTCTTCCAACTTCGGCCCGGGAAGACAGTTCGGTAATTTCTGGTCCGTTGGCGGCGCCTGGATCGCCTCGGAGGAAGAATGGGCAAAACGCATCCTGCCTTCCTGGTGGAGCTTTTTAAAGATCAACGCCAGTTACGGCGTCACGGGCCTGGATGCAGGTGGAGCTTATAAATATCTCTCGCAATGGAGAACCCCTAACGCCTCCTCTATCCCTCTGTACAACGGCGTCGCACCCCTGATCCCTCAACAGGCGGTGAACCAGGACTACCAATGGCAGGAGAACCGGAAAATAAACACCGACCTTACGCTGGGCTTCCTAAAGGACAGGATCAACCTTACCCTCACCTGGTACAGGGATCGCTGTAACAACCAGCTGGCAAATATGCCGACCCCCGTATTCACCGGCTTCTCCACCGTCTTTGCCAACTCCCCCGCCAACGTGCAGAACGACGGATGGGAAGGGCTTATCAATGCAAAACTGATCGCTTCAAAAAACTTCTCCTGGTCACTCGGCTTCAACATCGGGATCAACCGCAACAAACTCGTGAGCTATCCCGACTTTGAACGCTCACCCTATTACATCACACAGAAAATAGGCCGTTCACTAAACACCGTCTACCTCTACCATTACAAGGGGATCAATCCTCAGACTGGCCAGCGTAGCTATGTCGATTATAATCATGACGGCATCATTTACAGCAACAGCACTGTCCCTCCCGGCACGGTTAATGATGACAGGTATATCGCCCTGGACATCACCCCCCGGTACAGCGGAGGGATCTCCAGTCAGTTCACGTACAAACGCTGCATGCTAAACCTTTTCTTCAATTTTAAAAAACAATGGGGGATGGACCCCTTTGTCACGGTTCCGGGTGGCATGGGAAATATACCTACGTACGTATTCAATAACCACTGGCAAAGACCGGGCGATCAAACCCGCTATACCCGGTTTACAACCGTCACCCTTGGAGGGCTGAATGACGCCAATTTTGCCTATTCGGATGGCGCCTATACCGACGCCTCCTACCTGCGTTTGAATAGTCTGGCCTTCTCTTATTCACTCCCCGAAAATGTCTGTAAGAAAGCGCACATGCAGGGGTTGACCCTCTCCATCAACATGTCGAACGTATTTACCATCACCAGCTACAAAGGCATCGACCCGGAGATCAATGCATTCGGCAATCTTCCACAGGCCAGGGTTATAGCCGGAAGGATTTCATTTAATTTTTAATTCTTTTATCATGATCATTCATCCAAAATCAATACTGCCTGCCATCGTCAGCCTGGCCATCGGCCTCTCTCAGCTGTCTTGCAGGAAAATGGTCACAGTACCCAATCCGGTACTCAGCATCACCACAAATGCGGTATTTACCACGGATGCACAGGCGAGTTCCGCCATGGCCGGCATCTACACCCAACTGGTCAACGGATCGTTGTCTTTCAGCAACGGGTATCTCACGATCCTCGGCGGGATGTCCGCCGATGAATTATATTATTATGGCGTCGGGGATGCCCAGATAAAGGCCTTTAGTCCCAACCAATTGTTATCTACCAACAGTTATTCGTACATCATCTGGACCTCCGCTTATAAAGCCATCTATGGTGCGAATGCAGTCATCGAGGGTATCGTAGCCTCTACCTCCACCGGTCTGACCGACAGCGTCCGGAAAGAGTTGACTGCCGAAGCAAAATTTATCCGGGCGTTCGCCTATTTCTATCTCACCAGCCTTTTCGGAGATGTCCCCCTGGCCATGACCGTGGACTTCAATAAGACCCGGTACATGCCGAGGACACCGGCAAAGGACGTGTACCAACAGATATTGACAGACCTGAAAGATGCACAGTCTGTATTGCCGCCGGATTATTCCGTTGCCGGGGCGCCAGATTATGAAAGGGTCATTCCCAACAAGTGGGCTGCCACTGCCCTGCTGGCAAGAGTTTATCTCTATATGGGAGACTATACCAATGCAGCCAACCAGGCCACCGCCGTCATCAACAATACGTCGCTGTACAGCCTGGCAACCGACCCGGCTAAAGTATTCCTTACAAACAGCAGGGAAGCCATCTGGCAACTAAAACAAGGCACCGCCGTCAGCCCCTATTGGAATGCAACCCTGGAGGGATTCGCGCTGATCCCCTACCCTAAACTGACGGGCCGGGCATTCTACTGTATGACGGACCAGCTGCTGAATGCTTTTGAGCCGGGTGACCTCCGCCGAAGCGCCTGGGTAGATAGTACAAATAATACCCCCTACGGCGGCGCTTCCGCCGGCCTGACCTTTTATCCATTCAAGTATAAGATCGGTTCCTACAATGCCATCAACGGAGCGCCATCCACTGAATATTACATGGCGCTTCGCCTGGCCGAGATCTATCTGATACGCGCGGAAGCCGAAGCCAATGGCGCCGCCGGAGGGTCCGCAGCAGCCATCGGCGACCTCAAGCTCATCCGCAACAGGGCGGGATTGGGTGATCTGCCTTCCTCCCTAACTCCCGCGGAAGTCGTCGCCGCCGTCGCGCACGAACGGCAGGTGGAACTTTTTGCCGAATGGGGCCACAGGTGGCTGGATCTCAACCGCACCGGCCAGGCGCATAACGTGCTTTCGGGCATACCCGGAAAACAGCCCTGGGCAGGGGACTACCAGCTACTCTATCCCATTCCGTCTGCCGAGATCCAGTCAGACCATTTCCTGACACAAAACACAGGTTATTAATTCATCAACATCAAACAAACATCATGAACAACATATTTCTCAGACAGCTCCCGATATGGTTAGCGGCATGCACTATGTTGTCCTGCGCAAAACAAAGTTCCCCGCCAGGCACGGCATCCCTCACCCTGTTCAATGCAGTCCCCGGTAGCAGCCCTTCCCTGGTGACCAACTTCAGCGATACAGCAGGCCCCATCACCTGGTACAACAGCGCGTTAAAGCTCACCTATGGCGGATGGACCACCTCCTATCAGCAAGGGTCCTACAGCGGCAAACAGCCACTGGCCATCTATCACATCCCCGATACAGGGGCCCACAGCACACCCCTGTTCAACCTGATGCTTGATCTGCCGGCAGGAACCATCCATACCCTCTTCCTCACCGGCACGATGTCCGTCCCTGATACCTTGTTCACCACCGATATGCCACCTTACCATCCCGCCTCCGACAGCAGCATGGGACTAAGGTTTGTCAATCTTTCGTCCGGCAGCACACCCGTCAGCATAAATATCACCGGCGGAGCCAATGGATCGGAAGTGAACAGCCTGCCCTACAAAGGCATCACCGGCTATAAAAATTATCCTGCCACCGCCGCCGTCGTTCACTACAAATTCGAATTCCGGGATGCAGCTACCGGTGACTCCCTCACGAGTTATGATATTACCAATATCAACACGGCGCCTGCCGTCCCCAATACCCGGCGTTATCGCAACCTTACCCTTGCCCTCATCGGTCTGCGTGGCGACCCCGTCTCGCCGCAAAAAGCAATACTGATCGATTCTTATACATCTTATTAACTATTAACCCCTAACAAAATGCCCGGTATATTAAAGGTCGAAGGGCTTTCGCACAGGTACAACAGCAACTGGGCGATACGCGATATCAATATAGAAATAGATCAGTACGGAGCAGTGGGTTTGCTGGGGTCGAATGGCGCCGGAAAATCCACCACCATGAATATCATGTGCGGAGTATTGAGACAGACGGAAGGTCATGTTTATATCCGGGGCGTGGATATCCGGAAAGACCCGGAGCTGGCCAAACGGGAGATCGGCTTTCTACCCCAGGACGCCCCCCTGTATACTGACCTCACCATCGATGAATACCTTACGTATTGTGCCGAATTACGGCTGATACCAAAAGAAAAGATAAAAAATGCCGTCGGAGAGGTAAAGGAACGATGCGGCATCGCCCACTTCAGTCACCGGCTGATCCGCAATCTGTCGGGTGGGTACCGCCAGCGCGTGGGTATTGCACAGGCTATTATCCATAAACCCAGGCTGGTGATCCTGGACGAGCCGGCCAACGGGCTGGACCCCAATCAGCTGATAGAGGTCAGAAAACTGATCAGAGAGATCGCACAGGAACATGTCGTGCTCATCTCCTCTCATATATTATCGGAGATACACCTGCTGTGTAAAGAGGTCATTATGATCGAAGCCGGGAGGGTCGTTTTTGCAGACTCGATGACAGCCTTTAACGATTATATACAGCCGCACAGCTTATCCATGCGGCTGGAGAACCCACCCCCGGCAGCCGGTATGCTGGCCGTCCGGGGCGTTACAAGGGTTGAATTCCTTACTGACCGGCAGGTGCGCGTCTATTTTGACAGCGACGAGGAAATTACGGAAAGACTGGTGGCAGCCAGTATACAGCATGGATGGAGACTGCGGGAGATCCACCTGGACAAGGGCCTGCTCGATGACGTTTTCAAACAATTATCCACCCAATCGCAACCATAAGACCAATGAAGATGATATTCAAAATTGGAAAGAACGAGCTACGTAACCTCTTTTATTCCCCTGTGGCATGGTTCCTGGCTATCGCATTCACGATCCAATCCGCCGTTTTTTATACAAAGGCCTTGTACGGCAGCGCCAAATGGCAGGATCTCCTGTTCAGGAACAATCCAAAGTTCAGGGATTTCGGCCCTACATCACTGACATCGCACGTGTTCCTGAACCCGGACGGCATCTTTGCCAATGCATTGCAGAACTTATATTTATTCGTTCCACTGTTGTCCATGGGTTTGATCAGCCGGGAGATCAACAACGGCACCATCAAACTGCTGTATTCCTCCCCTGTCAAGGTACGGCAGATCGTCCTGGGGAAATACCTGTCAGTGATGATATACAATCTATTGTTGATGATGATCATGGGTATTTTCATGGTAACGGGGGCATTCAACATCCGTTCGGTAGACTATGGTCTGCTGCTCGCCGCCTCGCTGGGTTTTTATCTGCTCATATGCGCCTATTCAGCCATCGGTCTGTTCATGTCCAGCCTTACTATTTACCAGATCGTGTCCGCCATCGGCAGCTTTGTGATCATTTTTATCCTGAGCCGCATCGGCGGCTTATGGCAAAAGATCGACTTCGTAAGGGACCTTACCTGGTTCCTTTCAATGTCAGGACGAACAAACAAGATGCTGAGAGGACTGGTCACCACCAACGACATCATTTATTTCCTTGTCATCATCTATATGTTCCTGGCTTTTACACTGCTCCGGCTCAAAGGAGCAAGAGAATCCAGACCATGGTACCTGAAGACCGGACGATACCTGGCAGTGATTGTGTCGGCCCTGCTGGTCGGCTACGTCTGTTCACGCCCCGTCTTCACCCTCTATTGGGATATGACGGCGGGTCATGACAATACCATACATCCACGTACGCAGCAGATCGTCAAAGAGCTGGGGAACGAGCCGCTGGAGGTGACCTTGTATACAAATATCCTGGGCACCGGCGTCATCAAAGGACTTCCCGAAAGCCGTAACCAATATTTGTCGGAAGTCTGGGATCCTTATTTACGTTTCAAGCCGGATATCCAATTTCATTATGCCTACTATTATGATTATGACAGCAGCATCGACGACGGCGCACTCCGCAGAATGCTGCCAAACAAAACCACCCGGCAGATGGCGGAACAAATGGCAGACGGTTACGATGAAAAATTATCTCTGTTCCAATCCCCGGAGACAATGCGTAAAAAAGTGACCCTGCTGCCGGAAAACCTCCGGCTGGTGATGCAGCTGAAATACAAGGGACGGACCACATTCCTCCGGACATTTGACGACAACGTCTTCTGGCCCCTGGAACAACAGACGGCAGCAGCCTTCAAACGGCTGCTACAGGCCAGGCTGCCAAAGATCCTTTTTATCACCGGTGACCTGGAACGTAATATCTACAAAAAAGGCGAGAGGGAATACAACTTTCATTCAGTCGCCATCGAAAACCGTTTTTCATTGATCAACCTGGGCTTTGACGCGGACACGATCTCACTGGACAACAGAAACATCCCCTCCGGTATCACCGCGTTGGTGCTGGCCGATCCCAAGACCGCCCTGAGCAGCGCCGCTCAGGTTAAGATCGAACAATACCTGGACAATGGCGGCAATATGCTGATCCTTGGAGAGCCGGGTAAACAGTATGTGCTCAACCCCCTGTTGCATCGGTTAGGCATACAATTGATGGATGGCACCCTGATCGAACCCTCCAAAGATGAGATGCCGCATATGATCCGGCCATACGTAACATCGGTGGGCAGTGATCTGGCGGAAGAAAAGGCGTTTCTGGATATGAAAAAGTCCGGGGACAGCCTGAAGATATTGATGCCGGGAACAGCGGGTATTGCCTATGACACGCACGGCCCTTATAATATAAATCCTTTGCTGATGACCGTTGGACAACAGACCTGGCTAAAAGCGGGCAGACTGGTGACAGATTCCGCTCCGCCCGTGTTCAGTCCTCAGGAAGGTGATATCAGAGGATCTTTCCCAACCGCCGTCGCACTCACCAGACAGGTGAACCACCGGCAGCAACGTATCGTCATCTGCAGCGATGCGGATTTCATGAGCAATCTCCGCAGCGGAGGTGGTTTTTTTAGCAGGGCGCTGTACAGTTGGATGGATGAAGGGAAATTTCCGATATACACACCCAAACCCGATGCCAGGGATAACAAACTGAGCATCACTTGTGCGGGTGTCGAAACGCTCAAAGTAGCATCTATCTGGATACTTCCCGGTCTTATGCTGCTGCTGGGGTCTATCTTATTGATCCGACGTAAAAGAAAATAAAACATGTTCCTTCAGACAGATGAACAAACAATAGCCGACCTTGGAATATTCGGCCGGCGTAATGATGGCGGCATCTATGATCTGTACAACCGGACACATACCCGTGGAGGGGAAATTATCCTGAAAGATATGTTCCTGCACCCTTTGTCGGATAATGAGATGATCCGCCGGAGGAGTAGTCTCATCGGGCATTTTGCCCGGCTGCAGATGGCCTTCCCATTCGATGCCGCCATGATCGATATGGCAGAGAAATATATAAGGGCCCCGGAAGATCATACAGGTCACAGCCGTGGACACGGTACGCTCAGCGAAAAGGAGATACAGAATGGCGTGACGGCCGTGATTGCGCTGCTGCGGCACACGGGAGCATTCATCGCAACAAAAGAGGTAAAGACTTCAGCCGCCTATGCCGGTGATCGGGAAGCTTTGTCGTCGCTGATCGCCGACCCTGCATTCGAACCTGCGCTCCGGGGCGAAGCCAAACTGTCTTATACGGCCATAGCAGCCTATGATATCCTCTTCAGGGTGCGTGAACGTCATAAAATAGAACAATTGCTCCAGCATATCTATTACCTGGATGTCTATCTGTCCGTGGCAAAAACGGCCGTGGACCTGAAGTTCGTCTTTCCGAAAGCCCTGGAGAAAAGACAGTGTTTTTTGAAACTGGAGGGAGTATACCATCCCGGGCTAAAGACACCCGTTGGCAACGATCTTTTGATGAACCCGGATCAGAGCGTGATCTTCCTCACAGGAGCCAATATGGCCGGCAAATCCACTTTTCTCCGTTCTGTAAGCACAGCCATATATGTGGCGCATATGGGGTTCCCCGTTGCTGCCGTCTCTATGGAGTTTTCCGTCATGGACGGCATCTACACGACGATCAATCTGCCGGATAATCTGGGTATAGGAGCCAGTCATTTTTATGCGGAAGTGCTGCGGGTAAAAAAAGTGGCGACGGAACTGAGCCGGGGACAGTCGCTTTTTGTCATATTTGACGAACTGTTCCGCGGCACCAACGTAAAGGACGCGCAGGAGGCCACCGTCGACATTACCCATGCTTTTGCCCGAAAAAAAAATAGTATGTTCATCATTTCCTCGCATATCGTAGAAGCAGGGACCGCTCTAAAACAACGTGACAATATCGGGTTCTTCTATCTGCCCACCCGTATGAACGGGCATCAGCCAGCCTATACTTATACCTTGCAGCAGGGTATCACGGATGACAGGCACGGCATGGTCATCATCAGGAACGAAGGTATTCTGGATATGCTAAAAAAAGGGCTTGCCAAAAAACAGGGACAACGATCATGAGCTTTATTACAGATACGCAAACAGTAGAGGAACTGAGCCTGCTGGGGAAATTCAGACAGGGGTCGGTGTACAGTCTTTTCAACCAGGTAAGAACAAGAGGTGGCGAGCAGCTGCTGGATAGCATGTTCCGTACGCCACTGGACAATGCGCCCGCCATCAATGAGCGCAGCGGTATATTCCATTTCTTCCAGCAGGCGGCGCCCGTCTTCCCTTTTGATGTACAGGAGGTCAGCCTGATGAGGGAATACCTCGACACGGGCGCCGGCGCCGGTATGCTAAGGGCATGGGTTGGTACGTTTGTAAAAAAATGTCTTTCCGGGCTGACCAGGGACGACCGATATAAAAAAAACATCCAGGGACTACAGGCCACTATCACTACACTAAAAAAATGCCATACTTTCCTGGAAGGAATGTCATCGCCGTCAGGTCCCTATACCGCCCGTATACAGATCATCAGGGAAATATTGTCCGACACAAGACTGGAAAAACTGCGAAATATCGATATATACCAGGCGCTGCCGGTGAGAACGCTGGCTTTTTATGAGCATGTCCTAAAGGGCGCACTACACGAAAAGATGGAGGGCATTTTATCCTTTATTTATGAGCTGGATGTATTTACTTCGGTCAGCGATGTGGCGCGCTCCAGGGGATTTGTATATGCCGTGGCGCAACCGCAGGAAAAAAATATCCTTTCGGCAAAAGGTCTTTATCATCCGGGCATAAAAGGCGCTGTTGGCAATGATCTGTCCTTACATGGGGACAGCAATGTCCTGTTCCTGACAGGCGCAAATATGGCCGGCAAATCCACCTGGATGAAGTCGGTGGGCATCGCCCTGTACCTGGCTCATATGGGTTTTCCAATAGCCGCCGCCGCGATGGAATTCTCAGTCCGGGATGGGCTTTACTCATCCATCAATGTGGCTGATAATATCAGCCTGGGTTATAGTCATTTTTATGCGGAAGTGATAAGGGTAAAGCAGGCGGCGGAGGCCGTCAGCCAGGGGAAAAGGCTGTTGATCATGTTTGACGAGCTGTTCAAAGGCACCAATGTAAAGGATGCTTATGACGGTACCCTGGCAGTCACTGAGGCGTTCTCCGGCTACAGGGATTGTCTTTTTATCATATCCACCCATATCATCGAGGTGGGAGAAGTCCTGAAAGACCACAACAATATCAATTGCGTCTTTATGCCTACAATAATGGAAGGATCACGTCCCCGTTATACATATACATTGCAGGAAGGCATTACTGCCGACAGACAGGGGATGATGATCATACGAAATGAAGGAATACTGGAGCTCATTTCATCCAGCTGACCAGCTGCTGCACAGCTGCAAGTAACACCAAAAAGGGAACGATCTTTTTGGAAAGCTCTTTACGCAGGTGTTTCATGGATAAATGCATCTGCTGCTCCACAGTGTCCTTGCTGATATTGAGCAGCCCCGCTATCTCTTTATGACTGAGTCCTTCCTCCTTGCACAGGATATAGATCCTTCTTCTCCTCTCCGGCATTTGGGCCAGCATTTTTTCCATTATTTCGTTGGAATCTTTGTGACGAAGATAAAGCTCGGTGCTGTCACCGGTGGAGTCAGTCTGCATACGCTGCCACTCCGTTTTTCTTCGCTGATCGACCAGCATCTTCCGGTGGGCATTGATAAGAAGGTTCTTGGAGATGGTGTAGAGTAAAGGGAGGTAGTTAACCCCTTCATCTGGTGTCTCGATGGTATTCCAAAGTTTGACATAACAATCCTGGACGATGTCGTGGGTGAGCTCCTTATTGTTCCAGGATAACTTCAATACAAAATGATACACCTTGGAGTGGGTGGATTCGTAAATTTTCCTAAAAGCAGTATTATGAAGTCCGGGTGTCATAATGCTACCGCGAAACTACTACCAAAACGTCTGTGGGTATGTTAACAAATGATGAACAGAAAAAAATCTCTTCCCCGGCCTATAAGGTTTTTTCAAGCAGTCTTGTAAATATTAGTGACATGAATAAAGACCTACTGGAAAGATATTTTAAAGGTGAGCCCTGTACTCCGGAGGAACTGGCAGAGATAGTTGAATTTCTGGATAATACCGGTGAGTCCGAGGCCTTCTTCTTCGGACATTGGAAGACCGCAAAAGGTGAAGTGGAGGCCCGGGAGCGTGAGTCGATGTGGGTAGATATTGAAAAAAGAACACAGTACAGAAAGATACGGCATATAAGTCTTAAGAAATGGTGGGTTGCTGCGGCCGTGGTATTGATCATACTGGCATCGGGCGGTATGTATTGGATGATCCGTCAGGCTACCCCGTCCGAAATAGCCTGGAATAAAATAGAGAACACATCAAAAGATATAAAATATATAAGAATGACAGATGGTACGGAAGTATGGCTGAACGTACATTCCTCCTTGTCATATGGAGATCATCGACAGGTAAAGTTGGAGGGGGAAGCTTTTTTTGAAGTAGCAAAGGACCGGCAATATCCCTTCACCGTATATACCCGGCAGTTGAAGACCACCGTACTGGGCACCTCTTTTAATGTGCGTTCATGGCCGGCGCAATCCAGGGTACAAGTGGCATTGGTGACCGGGAAAGTACAGGTCAGCACGGGTATCACCGGTGTCGCTTCGACGGTATTGCTGCCAGGACAGGTATTGAACTACGACAGTATCACGCATCAGTATGAAGTACTGGAAAAGGCCGTGCGGGGTGATATGACGGGCTGGGTAAAAGGCAAGATCGTACTGGACAATACACCCTTGCCGGAAATATTGCAGCAACTGGAACAGATCTATAATGTCACTATCATTTATGATACGACAAAACTGGCGGCGGTGAAGCTGTCCGGGCAATTCAGGAGGGACAAGATCGAAGACGTCCTGAAAAATGTTCTATTCCCACTGGACCTTACCTATTCTTATGAAAATGGAAAATATCTCGTTCACAAAGTGACCGGACACTAAATTCAAGTAACCTTTATGCGACTTTGCACACGTGGCTATCCATGCCCTGGCATTCTATTGCCCCTGCTGTTCTTTTGTTGTCTGATGGCGATGGCGCCAAAGGCAGACGCCCAGCAATATTCCTCATTAAAAGAAAAGGTATCCATCGGCTACTCGTCTGCGACCGTAGATATACTGTTAAAAGACCTGGGCGGGCAAACCTCTTACGATTTTGTTTTTCAAAAAAGTGAAATGGCGCGGCTTCGCCTGAATGAGCTGAATTTTAAAAACACTTCGCTGGGTGCGGTGTTAACTCATCTACACAAAGAACTTGGGCTCGAGTTTTCGATCAACAACAGGACGATCTCCGTAAAACCCGCCCCACCGCGCCCGGCGCCAAAACAAGTACGGGTGTCGGGACAGGTGACGGATGCAGCCGGTAAGACGCCGTTGTCAGGCGTCAGCATACAGGTAATGAACGCCCGTGCCAACGCTGTCACGGATGATGCCGGTAATTTCTCGCTGGTCACCGACAGTAGTCACCTGGAATTGATCGTCACCTACATCGGGTACAAGGGCCGGCAGGTAAGAATAGACGGGCCTTCGATGGAGATTGCGCTGCTGCACACGGGGCAGTCCCTGGGGACAGTGACGGTACAGGCAAGAAGAAAGATAAATACAGAAGCGGCGCTGCTGGACGAACGGCAAAAGGCGGCTACCGTTTCCGACGGCATCTCCGCCCAGCAGATCGAACGTACGGCGAGCATCACCACCACGCAGGCTTTACAACGGGTGTCGGGCGTGACGATCACGGATGAAAAATATGTGGCCGTGCGTGGATTGGGCGACAGAAGCGTGATAGGTGAATTGAACGGCATCCGGTTGTCCTCATCCGACCCGGACCGCAGTACTATTCCGCTGGACCTGGTGCCCGCCAATTTACTCGATAATATTGTTGTCTTCAAAACCATGACCCCGGACAAGCCGGCGGACGCTTCAGGCGGTATCGTCGAGCTGAAGACCAGGTCCATACCCAACAAAAGGACACTTTCCATTACAGCACAGACCGGATACAACACCAACATTGGTATAGGCGGAAAGGTCAACAGCTTTTACAACAGCGATATGGGTTTCCTGGGAAATAAAGTAAAGGATCATGATCTGAAGCCGGATTTTGTCAACCTCGGCAAACAATACCCCCAGGGGTTGGGCCAGATCCAACAGCTGGTGTCAGGCGCAAATAATGACCCTACTCTGGTGCAGGAAGTGGCCCGGGTCAACAGGATCATGCACGCCTTCGATCCCGTACTTACCACTCGTTATAAACAGGCGCCGTTGAACGGCCTCTACAACGTGACATTCGGGAATTCTTACGAGATCTTCGGACATCACCAACTAGGACTTATCCTCAGCGGCAGCTATTACAGCCGCAGCACGGATATCAGCAATGGCGTGCTTAATCAGTACAGCATTTACCAGGGGATAATGACAGGCAACCCTTCCATCGATGAGTCCAGGGTGGTGCCGGCCTATATCACGCCTAACACACCCAACCTGGGCAGATATGTGGGATACAGGGAGAACACAGGCAGTCAGTTGCTGAACTATGGAGTGTTGGGCGGGCTTAGCTACCGCCTGGACGCCAACAACGAAATAAGCTTTCAATACCTGGGCAGCCGGGGCGCCGAGACACAGGCCACCAGCCTCTACGGACAGTATGATTATACCACGGGATTGAACGGGCCGGTATACAGTTTTATTTATTCGCTGAAACAGACATACCGGACATTCAATACATACAACCTGCAAGGCGAACATAAGTTCGGCAATAGAAAGTACGCACCACGGCTGAGCTATAACGCCGCTTCTTCAAAGAGTACACAGGATGATCCGGACTACCGGTTCGTCAACCTCGCAGACTATCGTCCGGTGGGCGGCGGATATGTGGCCGTACCTTCCCCTACCCCAAACCCTCAATTTCTGGGCGTCACCGATTATTATGCCCTCGTCTCCGGCTATGTCAATGGATATGGACCATATGGAAAGATACAAGCAGACCCCAACGGTCGCAGGTTCAGGAACCTGGAAGAAACCAATTATAACTACAAGGTAGACGTCACACTGCCGTTTGGATGGCATGGCTGGGACCAGGCATTCAAAGCTGGTTACAGCTATCTCTACCGCGACCGGACCTTTGGTGAATATGTGCTGTCACTGCCCGGCTCTAATTTCAGCGTGACAAAACAGCTGCCGTTGTACCAGGTAAATGGCGATCTCGATCAGTTGGTAGGTTATAAACAGATCGGGATTCACACGGTGACGTCTTCTACGACGGAAGGCGCCCCGCTGGTAAGCGGCTTCCTTTACAACACACAGAAATCGCCTAACAACTATAAAGGCTTCTATGAAACCAACGCCTTCTACGGCATGCTGGATCTGCATCCTATAAAAGACCTGCGGCTCACCGGCGGCGTCCGGTTTGAAAAGACAAATATCCAAAGCCGGGTGGACACGTCCAATATTTACATCGATCCTTCCGTTTCCACCGGCGGCATCAATCTGGTCTACATCAATCCCGTCTCGAAATACATTACAAAATACAAACCTTATTATTCGGCCAACATCACCTATACCCTCACCCGTCAAATGAATCTCCGGCTGGCCTATAGCACCTCCCTGGCAAGACCCGAGATAAGAGAGCTGACAAATGTATTCGAGTTCGACCCCTTCCAGCAGGCATTGGTAGTAGGCAACCCCAACCTGGTGAACCAGGAGACACGCAGCTATGATTTCCGGTGGGAATGGTTCCCGCATACGGGAGATGTCCTCTCGGCCTCCTTCTTCGCCAAGGAAATAGATCACCAGCTGGAAAAAGTGTTTATCCAAAACTCGGGGGGCGTAAGCGCAGCCTATCCCGAGTTCCCCACCGTGGAATACCGGAATGATCCTAACAAAGGTCATTTATGGGGTATCGAGCTGGAAGTGGTCAAAAACCTGGGGGTGTTGTGGAAACCTTTACGACGCTTCTTCATCGGCAGCAACGTCACCATCGCACAAAGCAGCATCATCAAGAATAAAGAACGTCTCGATGCATCACATATCATCGACAGACAGGCGCCTTCCAAAAGCCCGTTGTTCGAACAGGCCCCCTACTCCATCAATGGTTTCCTGAACTACACCAATAACAGGATCGGGACGGACATTACCGCCTCCCTCAATGTGGTTGGCGAACGGCTGGTACAGGTGAACATGGATGGCGGCCCCGACTTATACAGCCGCCCCATGCCCGTGCTGGACTTCGTGTTCAGCCAGAAGATCACAAAAAAACTCTTGTTGAAAGGCTTTGCCAAAAATGTGCTGAACAGACCTTATGAGGAAACCTATTCAAATCCCGATACAGGCGGAAAATACTATGGCGTCAGATATATCCGTAGAAGTTTCCAGAAAGGTGTTGAACTGATGATCGGCCTTACCTATGATTTATTCTGATAAACTTACAATCATGAAACGAACAATACGATTTTTACTGGCCGGTGCTGTACTTACCACGTCCTGCAGCAAATCGAAGAACGATGTCACCGCCGGCCGCCAGGTGACTTATGAGAACCTGGCGCCCTCCACCGTACGGATAGTCCTGGGTACAGGCTGGGACCTGGTGGTGAACAATGATACGCTCACCAACTTCCTGGCAGTCCCTTTTGCCGGAACAGGCCCCACCAGCCTTCCCAACCCTACAAAATATTTCCCTACCACGGGGAAGCTGACGGATGGTTATTATCTTCCACAGCAATTCCTCGATGCGGGCGGCAGGGCGATAGTTAAGGTGATGGCAGCACAGTTGGCCCCGGCAATGCCATACCTGCTGGATTCATTCCAGGTACAGGAAGACTATTACCATCCTTCCGACTATTACCTGGCCGGCACGCAGCTGCAGACCAACAATAGTACCGGGGTCACGCAAATTCCCCGTGCGGTGACCCCAGCTGGCGATCCTACGCATATCCGGATACGGCTGATCAACCTGGGGGTTTCAAATGCGGGTCTTGCCCCGGGAACACCCCTGACACTGACGCTGGCGGACGGCACGCCGGTAAGCCCCGTTACATCGGGAATAGCCAATGGGCAATGGTCCGACTATGTGGAGCTGCCTTACGGCACTTACTCCTTCCGGATACTGATAGATGGAAAAGGGATACAGTTGCCGGCAAAAGCGCCACAACTGATGAGCGTCACAAGCCAGGCGGACTTCACCATCACAGGCGGTCAATATTATATCCCGACCCGGACCTTTCAGCCGGGCGGCGCCTACAGCGTAGTGGTATATTATTCAGGCGGCTCTTATCAATATAAGGAATACCCCATACCCACCAACTGTTTTTCTTTCGAGACGGATATCCAGCCGTCGGCAAACCTCACCTACGCCAGGGTACAAGGGGTAAATACGGCAGAGGAAAATGGGTTGCACCTGCAAATAGATGGAATGGACAGCGTCATCGGTTATGGTCTTTCCAGCGGTTATACCACGCTGATAGCAGGAAGTCATACTGCAAAAGTAACAGATGGTACGGGGAAGGTGGTCGCGGAAAAGAAATTCAGCGTAAAAGGCGGCGACAACCTGACGCTGTGGGTGTACCCGACGGCCGCAGGGCCGGATAGCGTGGCGGTCGTACAGAACAATATGGGAGGGTTGCAGTCCACAGGAACGAATGCGGACGGCTCCGACGCCGGCGCACTGTTATACGATCCCCTGAACTTCGACATGATCGTACAAACTCGCTTTCTCAACCTGTGCCCCGACCTGGACTATGTGACATTTACCCAACCCAACGGGGTATTGTTCCCAAATACACGTTTCTCATCTGCCCTGGCAGCCCAAAACCTGCAGCCTGGACAACCCGCAGATGCGATAGCAGTCTCCTACCCGTATGTAAACCTTATAAGCGGCTCTGCCACGAATATCGAGGTCTACCAGTCCAAACCCCGGGCATTGCCGGGCAACAGGCTCAACGGAGTAGCCGACCTTACCCCCACCAACTTTGTTCACCTTCCCGCGGCACAATATCCCAGCCAGCCGCCGGGGAAAGAGCCGGGAGTATATACGGTGGCGCTAATTGGCAGGAGCATCGCAAACCAGCAGCCAAAAATGATCGTCGTAAAGCATAATCTATAAGAAGATGAAAAACATATTTATCACAACTGCATTGTTACTGGTCCTGGGCAGTTGCCGCAAGTCGTCTTACACATCCGTACCCGATGCCGCCTATCTCCGGGTATTCAACAGCCTGCTCTATACGGTGGATGTCACCAATAAAGATCAGCCGCAGCCTTTCCTGGCGATGATCATCGATCCCGGGTATGATAAATCCGGCCTGATCACAAGCGGAAAGATACTGGGCGACTTCCTGGATAAGCGGGCCCCTTATGCGCAGCCTTACCCCGCCAATGCCGGCAACACCGATTATAAGAACACGGAATATCCCGGCAGCGCCAAGGTGCCGGTAGGTCCCATCCTGAATGGTATCAACCTGGCCAGTTGGGCGCAGGTGCCTTCAGGCAGGCACCGGATAGTGTTCTATACGCGGCCTGTCAGCCCCACCCCATTCTTCAGCCTGGATGATAGAGACAGAAAAAGTCTGCTGATCGATACGACAGTAGATCTCACCTCCGGAGAGATCTATACAATGGAGGTTTTGCAGAAAAACATGAGCACACAGCTGCCGCTGCCCGTAAGTCTCTATATCCGTCAGGAACAGTTTGCCAGGACAGCCTTTGACGATAAGACCCTGTACGTGAATTTTTACAACCTGAGCGCGGAAGGCTATGCGGCAGCCAATGGCTCCCCCTTGACCACCCAGAACTATTATAATGCTTCCAACAGGACGGTAGGTGTAGGAGATACGATGCTGCTGTATTACAACCTGTACAATAATGACTTGCCTTACCCCTATGTGGACGGTAACAAAGGGGACATTAACCTGATACCCGGGTACAACAATGTCTGGCTGGGGTCGGTCATCCGCAGCCAGACGGCAGGAGTGGCGCCTTACTACGGCATACCTATGTTCGCGGACGTGGACACCACGGGAGGAGTGTTGAGCAGGGAATGGCAGCTGTTCATATTGATGGCCCCCGGAATGACCCCCCTACCGGGTCAGGTCCCAACGCCGGGTGGATTAGCTTCCGCAAGCAACCTGCTGGCGGCCATCGGTTGTTCCAACGTCGCCAATGACGGCAAATACAGCACTACCCCCGCCGGCAGACGGAGCGTACCCAGGCCCGATGCCACCACCCAACTGGCCAGTTGCTGGCTACCCAACCTGATCAGGTATACAGCATCGGGGATGCATAGACAGCAGTCGTTCGCGACCATCAGCTCCATCGAGATCATCAACGGGCGGATGTATATGATGAGCGTGCAGCGGACCTATCCTCCGCCCACGTTCTAATAATCACAAACAACATCATTACATGAAACGAATATATTCTTTTCGGCTACTCGCAGTGACAGCGCTTGTTCTTGCAGCCTCCTGCAAGAAGCCTAATTTCGATGTGGCGCCATCCCTGGGCAGCGTAGGGACGATCAGCAACTATCTCAGCAACAATTTCGATCTTTCGCTGTTCTTTACCGCTGTTAAGAAGGCCGGTCTGGCAGACAGCCTTGACAGAACAGATGCGACCTATACGGTGTGGGCGCCGCTGAATTCGGCCCTTAATAAGGACAGTATCTACAACCCCTCCGACTTTGACAAATGGTCGCCTGATAGCCTTAAATATTTTGTCAGGACCCATATCCTGCCGCGGAAGCTGTTCTATAGTGATATACCCGCCACGTCGGATAACAAGTATACCAACCTCAATGGGATAGACCTGTATATTTCAAAGACGACAAATGCCGCCATGACTCAGCTTTTTCTTATTGTCGACGGCGTCCCGGTACTGCCGGCAGGTGCGCTGAGCGCTAAAACGGGCACTCAATATGGCGCCACCCAGCTAAATGGAGTTGTGTACCCATTGAATAATAGCTTGAAGGTGATCAGGAGTACTGTGCAGGGGTTTCTGTCTTCCAGACAGGACCTCTCGCACCTGGTGACCGGATTGAAAAAATTCGGCTTATGGGACAAACTCTCCGGGGACGGGCCATTCACCATCGTCGCTCCCCAGGACACAGCATTCGAAAGATATGGCCTGACAACCGACAGCATCCTCCGGCTGGACCCTGCCGGGTATGATATTGGTCTGTTCGGCGGTTATTGTATGGCGCCCAGCCACGTCTTTTTAGTGGACGTCATGCAGCTGAATGGACAGTCACTTGTCTCCTTTCATACCTTGTCCGACTCTCTCGACCTGACGATGGGCGTCTCTTCTAATTCCATGACCCTCATGTCTTCCTGCTTAAAAAAGCGATACAGCGGCTCCAATCCCCAATACATAGGCCCCGGCAGTATAATCAGTTTAGGGGTGATCCTGGGATCCCGCTTCCTTGGGGAAACCCAGCCAGCGGGCGTATACTTCATCACCTATAATTCGCTGCCTTTTGGAAGATATATCAATTACGCCTGTTCCAATGGGGTCGTGCATTTATTATCCACCATACTCGCACGCCCATCGGATGTAACCAAATAATTATTTCACGATCAATCGGATAAACTTATGAACGTATATTCTTTTCAAAAATGGCTGCCCGCGATAATAGTGAGCTTGCTGTTGATAAGCTCATGTACAAAGACGGAAGACCCGCCCCGGAAGGTCGGAGAGGAATTACCTTATCCGGCGCCCGCTAAAACGCTGGGGCAGTTACTGGACTCCCTCCCGGACTGCACCATGTACAATGCGATGTACAAGCGGTCAGGTCTGAAACCCTATATCGACAGCGCCAACGGCAAAAACCCCAACACACCCTTTACCTTATTCGTCCCTACAGACAAGGCGCTGTCAGCTGCCGGGTATACGATGGATATCATAAACGCCGCTGCACCGACAATATTGGATTCGGTAGTCCGCTACCTGGCTTTGTCGGGCAATTACAGGACAGATCCCCATGTGCCGTCGGGAACGACCATCTTCACCCTGATGCAACCCGATCCAAACCTGGTAAGGACAACAATGCCGACGGTATTCTCGGCTTATCAGCCCTATGTTTATCTGCTGACACCGGATTTTCAGGACAATGCATTATGGTTGAATGGAAAAAAGGTCAGCAGCACAACGACCCCACTCTCCGCCATCAATGGGTGCCTGTACCGCATCGACAGCCTGGTCCAAAAACCATTTTATGAGATGTACCAGTTGATAAACACAGACACAACCCTCAGCTACTACATAGCAGCGCTGCGCATCAACGATTCCCTGTACCAGGCAAAAGGGATCATCGGAAGCATGTACTCCAACATACAATATAACGATACACTGGGGCTGATGCTGGCTCCTGCCGACGCCGGACAAGCCATGTTCGAAGTCCTGCTGGCGCCGACCAATAACGCATTTCGCAAAGCAGGTTTTCAGTCGATAGACGACATCCGGACTTATATCAATAACTCCGCCCTGGCATCTTCCCCCGGGGGTACACAAATGCTGACCAACCTGGATTCCGTGCTGAGCTTTCACCAGCTCCTATACGGATATTACAGCACATTTGGCTGGATAGGGCAAGGCGCTGCGTACATATACACGTGTGACATGCTGAATAACCCCTATATGGCTCAGCTATGGGTTACCGGAGTAACCCCACGGGTATCGTTGAACAACGTTTTCTTCCAGGACGCAGGCGGCCGGATAGCGGTCCGCCGGATAGATGCTCCCACCGGCAGAGCCGCGGTTATCACCAGCAACTCGGACATCCCTACGCTGAACGGCGTGCTCCACCATGTGGATGATCTGCTCCTTCCCAATCCTTAACATGCAACCAACAATTATGAAATCCTCTTTTATTATTTCCCTGGCGATACTGCTGCTGGCAGCCTGCAGCAAGGACAAAAGCAACCCCGGGAATGCGCATCAGAACAACGGCATCGTCCAGGTGGCTTACAATAATTTTAGTCTGTACTTATATTATACTGCACTGACGTCTACAGGTTACGGCGATACGTTGAATGGCACAGGGCCATATACGGTATTAGGCCCTTCCAACTCAGCCTTCCAGGCCGCGGGCCTAAACTCGGGAACCGATATTATCAGGGCGGCGGACTCCATGCGTACAATGATGCCTTACCTGGTGCTGAAGCAGCGATTGGCGATAGATTCCACACCACTGGCTTTCGACCAGGAGCTCACCGCCGCCAATGGAAAAAAGATCTACCTGACACACTGGATAAACAAACGCGATACAGCTGTGGTGGTCAATGGCATCCGGATCAATACGCTGAGCAAGCCGGCATCAAATGGGCTGGTGAATATCGCCGATGGGCTCATCTATCCTTCGGTATTCAGCGATGTGCAGACGGCCGTTTCAGGAAATCCCGGCCTGACCTTGTTCAATGCCGCGCTGATGCAAAGCGGTGTATATAATGACCTCCGTACGGGCGGCCCCTATACCGTTTTTGCTCCTGTCAACACGGCTTTTAATACAATCGGGATCACCACGACCGATAGCATATACAAAATGGACCCCGCTCGGCTGAAAACGCTGGTGCTGGCCCATGTAGCGCCCGTACGCAGCTTCGTCTACGACTATATCCTAAAGGCGGACGAGACGACAAATACCTATACAGAGACAGCAATGGACGGCAGCACGCTGACAGTCACGTTGCTGCCCAATACAACACAACCCGGCCGTTTTAGAGGCATTACATTGACCCCGAACGGCGGTCCCGTCGTGGGTTTGACACGCAGCAACATACTGGCGGACAATGGCGTGGTACACTCGATCAACACACTCTTAAAAACGAATTTCTGAACATGAAGATCATATATACAATTTTGTTGCTGGCGGCCTGCCTTTACCTCGCCCCGTCCGCTGTTGCCCAGGAAACCAGCGGTTCTCTTACGGGAAAGATCCTGGATGAAAAAGGCGAACCCCTGGAGGGCGCTTCCATCCGTCTGGTCCACGAACCTTCCGGTACGACATATACGACGACAAGCACAGGAAAAGGATATTATAATTTATTCAATTTACGGGTAGGCGGTCCTTACCACATCGAGGTGAGCTACACCGGCAGGACCACATTGACAAAGGAAGACCTGACGATCACATTGGGCGAACCGCTGGCCTTGAACTGGAAGCTGGCGCCGGCAGGACAACTGACGGATGTGGTGGTAAAAGCCACACGCACAACCGCCCCCCGCGCAAACACATACGGAGCCGGTGAGAACATCTCACGCGACCAGGTCCGGAACATGCCCACTGTCTCGCGAAGCATACCCGATATGACAAGACTGGTGCCCCAGGGCTCAAAAGACAACAGTTTTGCAGGCACAAACTTTCGCTATAACAACGTCACCGTCGACGGCGCAATCAACAACGATGCCATCGGCTTTAGCCCATCTCTCGGCGGGATCACGGGCACTTCCGGTATGCCGGGCAGCAGTACAAGGACCAACCCAATTTCCCTGGACGCGATCGAGGACATGCAGGTGTACCTGGCGCCCTATGACGTGAAGATCGGAAATTTCACAGGCGGCAGCGTAAACGCTGTGACACGCAGCGGAACAAATACAGTCACGGGCTCGGTGTATGGATTCGGAAGGAATGCTGACCTAGTAGGCAAGGACCATGCGGGTGGACAAGGCAAATTACCTTCTGACTTTCATGACTATCAGACAGGGTTCAGGGTCGGACTGCCCATCATCCGGAATAAACTGTTCTTTTTTACAAATGAGGAAATAACAAGAAGGGTCGACCCAATTCAGCAGGAGGCAGGAAGTCCGGGCTCCAACGGTATCCTGAGCCTGACGGACGCACAGAATATAAGACAGACGACGATAGATAAGTATGGCTGGGACCCGGGGACATATGGACAGTTTGCAGCCTATGCCCGATCCAATAAGTTCTTCAATCGCATAGACTGGAATATCGATGCTCATCATCAGCTGGCAGTGAGGAATAATACGATCACATCAAAGGCCATCAACCTGGAACGGGACCAACAAGACTTCCGTTTTGGAAGCATCGCTTATCAACAGGTGAACAACCAGACCTCTACCGTGGCGGAGCTGAAGTCCCGGCTTTCCGGCCACATCTCCAATAGTCTCGTTGCAGGGTATACAGCTATTCATGACAAGCGGAACCCGCTGAGCGATCCCTCCCTGCCGCAAGTGCAGATACTGGGACGGACACCAGGCACAACGATCTTTATGGGTACAGACCGCGAGGCGGCTATCTTCGATCAGAAACAACATACCATCGAGATCAGCGACAATCTCACCTGGGATCTTGGCAAACATAAGTTCCTGTTCGGGACACATAACGAGCTGTATAATATAACTTATGGATTTGTCAACTCGTGGAATGGAAGGGTGGACTACCTGAGCATCGATGATTATTTGAATGGCAATCCCTATCGGGTAAGAGGAAGCTACAATTATACGGATAACAGCAGAGCATATATCCTGTCGCACCCATCGGCAAAGTTCAATATCAATTTATACAGCCTGTATGCCGAAGACGAGATCCGGGTGACAGACAAGTTACGGCTGACACCAGGCCTGCGCGTAGACTATACCCACCTGCCGTCAAAGCCGGCCCTGAGTGAAAAGACACGGAGCGCATACGAGGATGCTTATTTCAATACCACCTACTCCTATACCCCTTTGAACAGGATAACGGGAAATTATTTCGGACGTCCGCAACTGTCGCCGAGACTGGGTTTTCGATACGATTACTTCGGTGACGGAAAGCTGATCATAAGGGGCGGCGTAGGCTTGTTTACAGGCAGGATACCGTTTGCCTGGTTGGGATACGCGTTTTACAATAATGGCGATACTTACGGGTCATTCGATCAACGGGCGGATAAAAAGGCCTTTCTACCCGGTACAGACCCGATGAAGCCGGGGAAAAACGGGATCTCGGATTTCGTGGCCGCAAACAGCGGAGTCCTTACAAACAAGAATGGTGGTCAGACACAGGTAGATGTAGTAAATAATCACTTTGTAATGCCCAAAATATTACGCAGCAGCGTGGCGTTGGATTATACAGTCGCCGGGTGGAAGCTGGGACTGGAGGCAATATATACAAAGACGATAAAGGATCTGTTGTTCCAGCAGGTGAATACTATCGATAACCCTACCTATTATGGATATGATGTACAACACCAGCAGCCTGTTTTTCCATCAGGCGGCACAGACCCCCGTTTTGCCAATGCCTATGAGCTGAGTAACACCGGTAAAGGCTTTCGATATAGCCTTACCGGTACGATCAGCCGGAATTTCGCATGGGGATTTGGGTTCTCTGCGGCCTACACCTATGGCCAGAGCAAGGATGTATCCAACGGCATCCGCAATTCCATGGAAAGCAACTGGCAGCTGAACCAAGCCTTAAACCCCAACAACCCTGATCTGGCATATTCCAATTTCGACATCCGTCACCGGATAGTGATGACGGTTAATTACAGAAAGGCATGGGATCGTGTATGGATAAGCAATTTCAGCTTGTTTACAGGTGCACAATCAGGAAGCCCTTTTACCTATGGGTTTGTAAACAACAGTATACAGGGTACCGGCCAGCAAGTGAGCCTGGCCTACATTCCAGGGACGGATGAAGCTATCAGGTTCTTCAAGGACGGAGCAGAGACGGCGGCAGCACAGGCGGCGGCATTCAATGCATTCATCGACGGGAATGCCTATCTGCGCAGCCGCAGGGGCCGGTTTACAGAACGTAATGTAGCGCATACGCCATGGAATACCCAAATGGACTTTCATTTTGGACAGGAGATCCACTATTCGGGCAAACATCCTGCACAGTTTGTAACGCTGACCCTGGATATTGTAAATGTCACCAACTTGCTGAACAGGAACTGGGGCCGGCAGTATTTTGTACCAAATACCTATAATGGTACAGCCAGTGTAGGATTGACGCCGGTCTTGTTTCCGGGAGAACAGACAAAGGGCAGCTACCCCGTATATACCTTCCGTGATCCGGGCAAACCATATTCAGTGGATTATCTGAACAGCCGGTACCAGATGCAATTGGGGTTGAGATACTCGTTTTAAAGCTTCCAATCCGGCCGTACATAATGACAGGTATACCCATAAGGGTGCTTCTGCAAATAATTCTGGTGTTCTTCTTCCGCCACCCAAAATGGCCCCGCGGGAGCAACCTCTGTAACAATGGGGCCAGGCCATATACGCGATGCCGTCATTTCAGCGATCAGGCTCCGTGCCGTCTCTTGCTGCTCTTCATTGAGATAAAAGATGGCGCTCCGGTAGGACGTACCCACGTCATTCCCCTGCCTGTTCCTGGTGGTGGGATCGTGTATCTGGAAGAAGAATTCCAATAACTTTCGATATGACAACACCTCCGCATCAAATTCGATCTCGATACCCTCCGCATGCGTGCCATGATTACGATACGTCGCGTTTGGAACATTCCCTCCTGTGTAACCGACCACCGTAGAAATAACGCCAGGCAGACCGCGTATGAGTTCTTCTACACCCCAAAAACAGCCGCCTGCAAGAATTGCTTTTTGCTTGTTCATATGTTTTACTTTTTTATCTTTCCAAAATCCTCCGGTCGCTGAGAGGTAAGATTCCCATTCTCATCCACATAAGCCAGCATGCTTTCCAAACCATGCTTACCTTTGTCAAGATGCTTCCGCTCCAGCCTTTTTTGGATCTTCTCATTCTTTTTTTGTCGCTTGTTTCTTTCTCGTTCTCTTTTGTTCCATGTTTCTGACATATTTAATTTCCTTCTTTTTTCCTCTATAATGGCAAAAAGCCCTCCCGATTTTTCCCCTTCTCTTACCACGCTGATTGTCAATGCGTGTCAAAAGCGCATGATCTCCACACCTGACAAAATAGCACTATTTCCCTCTGCCTGCTGACAAAGATTCTCCCATGTTCATGGTATTGACTAGCCCCTGTTTTTAGACAAATTTTGCTGGACCTCAACTACAATTCCGTACACTACTTATGACGGTACTGGATCCCGGCGTTGAAGGCAGCGCTGTTACGGGTAAACAGCTTTCCCTGAGCCGGGTCTTTTATACAGGTAATAATCCTTAATTTCCCGTTATGCTAAGACCTGATTGCTGAAAAAGTTGCCCCTTATACAAACCCTGTTCCTATGGCTCCCCCTACTCGCGGCGGGACAGCACACCCTTTCCTATACCCGGCTGACCGTAGAAGATGGCCTCAGCAACAATTCCGTACAATGTATCCTGCAGGATAAAAATGGGATACTTTGGATAGGCACCAACAGCGGATTGAACCGTTATGACGGCAGCTTCCTTATCCAATACAGTTTGCTCAGCCAGCCGGCGCTTACCAACAGCAGTATCACATCGTTGCTCCAGGATGAAAAAGGACAGATCTGGATAGGCACGGAAAATGGATTAAATATCCTTGATCCTCTCACCAATACCATCCGGCAGTTTGTACACGACGATACGCACCCTGCTTCCCTGCCACAGGGCCCCATACGCGCCATCCAGCGGGCAAAGAATGGGCATAACTGGGTGCTGTCGGAAAAGTGGCTGGCTGTATTCATCGACACCGCCCGCTTCCTCCCGGTGACCATCGACACGGCTTTATTACAGACGGACATGGTGCTCACGGGTATCAGCGAATATGACGATCATAATGTATGGATGTCATATCTCGACCATGCAACTGCCCTGGCAATGATCTCCCATACAGGTGAAAAGATGCAGATAAGCTCACCTTTGCTGCGTACCGGCGATTATTCAAAGATCTACACCGACGCCAGAAGCGCTACCTGGGGCATCTCCTGTTACGGTATCAATCGCTATGATGAAAAGACCCATCGTTTTTATAGCTGGCTAAGTAATAAACAGACGGTTCCCGGCCCCAACCTCCACCTGCATACCTGCTATTGCATCGATGCGGATGGCAATATCTGGCAGGGCAATGATCGCAACGAGCTGTTGAAATACGACATGCACGGGCGACAGGTGACAGACTACAGTTGGCTCCTCACCGCCATCCACGCAACCATGGTATATTGCGTCTATAAGGACAATAACAACACCATCTGGGTAGGTACGGATAATGGCATTATAAAAATATCTGACCGCGATGCTGTCTTTACAAATATACCTTTTATCCTGCAGGGAAAGGAGCTGAAAAATATCCGGAGCCGTCGTATAATGACCGACCGGTATGATCGTCTCTATGCCGCCACAGAAAATTATGGCCTGCTAAAAAAGATGCATACCCGGCAGGGAACAGATACTACCATCGCATTATCATGCTTTGGAGCCACCCCCGTATCAGCACTGCCGGTGATCAATAAGTCCATCCGTCTGCTACTCGACGGCAAACATGACATAGGATATATTTATGACATGTGGTATGACGGAAATGACATCATCTGGCTGGCGGGTTTTGGCATTGGCCGCTATGACACCCGCAACGACTCGTTGGAAATATTCCTGGCGGAAGGTTCTGAAAAGGAAAAACAGGAAAGCATCAACCAGTTCAGTATTGGTTATGACGGACATCTTTTCTGGACAGCCGGACAGCACAATGTGTACACTTTCGATCCGCAGACCCGCAGCATGCTGCCTTTTAAGGACGATAAAGGAAGTATGCCGTTTTATGGAATCCCCTGCTGGAGCCTTTTTATAAAAGACGGATGGGTATGGGCTGGCACCGCCAATGGATTATATAAGATAGATCTCCGGACAAGACAGGTGATCAGGATCTCCCTTAGCCGCGCGCTGGATTATGGCATCAATGACATCGCGCAGGATGGAGATAGCTGTTTTTGGATAAGTACGGCCGGCAATGGTGTCCTCCGGTACAACCACTATACAGGGGAGATCAGACAGTACACACACAAGGAAGGACTCAGCAATAACACCGTGTGCGGACTCTTACAAGACAAGAATAAGGACCTTTGGATCAGCACGTATGCCGGGCTTAGCTATTTCAACAGACAAAACGGACAGTTTACAAATTTTTATGCCAGGGACGGTTTGAATACCGATGAGTTCAACAGAAAGGCCTTTTACAGATATAAGGACGGCCGTATGATCTTTGGAGGCTTGAATGGATACATGATCTTCGATCCGGACCATGCTTTCACCCGCAAGGAACCGGTGACCATCCTCCTTACCCGCTTTAATAAGATCGGTAGCAATGGCCGGGCGACAGAATCTGTTTTCAACGGACAACTATTAAAAAATGTAGTCATCGAGCCGGATGACAAATTCTTTTCGTTTTACTTTATGCTGTCCGACCTGTATGACCCGTCAGGCGATCGCTTTTTTTATCAGCTGCAAGAGGTCGACAATGCCTGGCACGCTATAGACAACCAGCATTTTGTTTCCTTCAACGGGCTGGCGCCCGGCCGGTACACGCTGAAGATCAAAGGCAATACAGGCAACGGAGCCCGCAGCATCAATGAGCTATCCATCGACATCCGGGTAAAACAGGTGTTTTTTAAGACGGCATGGTTCATATCCCTCATCCTTATCGCATTTACGACCGCCGTCTGGTTGGTGGTGCGTTACCGCATCAGACAGGTGAAAAAGATCCAATACCTGCGCACCCGTATCGCCAGCGATCTTCACGACGATGTAGGCAGCTCACTGGTACGCATCACCATATTGGCGGACGCTATAAGACGAAATGGTATAACGAATGACACAGAGCAACAGTTGGGTACGATCTCCGGCATCAGCCGGGGAGCGGTGTCCACTATGAAAGATGTGGTATGGAGCATCGATGCACGCAATGATACAATGGGAGGCATGATCCAGTACATGCAGGAACATCTTCACCACATGCTGATGCCCGCGAATATCGATTTCGAACTGACACACACAGGCTTTGCCGAACAGGAAAGCCTGACCATGAACTTTCGTCAGAACGTATACCTTACTTTTAAAGAGGCCATCAACAATATAGTAAAGCATTCGCGCGCAACCCGGGTGACCGTGATATTAAAAAAAGACCATGGCGTGTTCATCATGCAAATAAAGGATGACGGAAAAGGGTTTAGCAACGACAAGACAGTCAGCGGCCAGGGTTTGGAAAATATGCAGCTGAGGGCCCGCAGACTAAAAGCAAGCCTTTATATCCTGTCGGACGATGGCGTAACGGTGATCTTAAAAGTACCTGTTTAAAATATACCCATATGATCCAACTGGCATTGATAGAAGACGATGCGGTGGTAAGAAATCACCTTGCCGCCTTTTTCTTCCGGCAGGAAGGGGTGAACTGCAGGATCGCAGCCGCTTCGGCAGAAGATTTTTTTACCCAGGCGGATAAGACCGGGCACCTGGACATCATCCTGGCCGACATCGGGCTACCCGGCAAGTCAGGGATAGAAGCCATCCCCGAGATCAAAAAAAGGTTCCCAGATGTGGCAGTCATCATCCTTTCCGTATATATAGACAGCGACAGGATCTTTAAAGCCCTTTGCGCCGGCGCCGTGGGCTACCTGCAAAAAGATACAGCCATGGAGGAAATACTGGACTGCATCAATATCATCCACAAAGGTGGCGCAGTAATGTCCCCCATCATCGCCCGCAAGGTAGTAGAATACTTTGCGCCAAAAAGGACTTACAATGAGCCGCTGACCGCCAAGGAACAACAGGTCATCGCCGCCATGGTGGATGGATTGAGCTATAAGATGATCGCCGTACGCCTGGGTATAACGTTGGAAACCGTACGACAACATATAAAAAATATTTACCGGAAGTTGCAGGTCAACAGTAAGACCGAAGTGATCGTAAAATCGCTGAAGGGAGAAATATAAGGATATTTCCGTAACTTAATAGGAAATTCGCTTGCCATGACTAGCTTCGACACCTCTCACGTCAAGAACATAGTCCTGTTAGGCCATGCCGGCTCCGGCAAGACTACCCTCGCCGAATGCATGCTCTTCGAAGCAGGACTCATCACCCGCCGCGGTTCCATCGAGGAAAAAAACACTGTCAGCGATTTCTACGAGCTGGAACAACAACGGGGTAACTCCATCTTTTCCAAACTCCTCCATACCCAATGGCGGGGTTATAAGATAAATATCCTCGACACCCCCGGCTATGACGATTTCGTGGGAGAAGTGGTGTCGGCCCTGCGTGTGGCGGACACCGGGGTCCTGTTGCTCAACGCCAATTTCGGAGTGGAAGTAGGTACTGACCTCATTTGGGAGTATACGGAGCGGTTCAGAACACCCATGTTGCTGGCTGTCAATAAACTGGACCAGGATAAAGCCGACTTTGACACCACGGTCCTCCAGGCGCGGGACCATTTTGGTCCCAACGTGGTCGTCGTCCAATATCCGCTGAACCAGGGCCTCGGCTTCGACAGCATCATCGACGTCCTCCGCATGACCCAATATAAGTTCCCCCCGGAAGGAGGCAGGCCGGAAAAACTGCCGATCCCGGAGGATGAGCGGGAAAGAGCCGACCGGCTTCATAAAGAGCTGATCGAAGCCATCGCCGGCAATGATGAAACCCTCATGGAAAAATATTTCGATAAAGGCGAACTGGACGAAGACGAAATGCGGGATGGACTAAAAAAAGCCATGATCAACCACGATCTCTTCCCTCTCTTCTGTCTTTCCGCCAAAAAGAATATGGGCAGCGGCCGCATTATGGGCTTTATCGACAACGTATGCCCCTGCCCCGCTGAAATGCCTCCACAACAAACGTTATCCGGCAACCCCCTGCCCTGCGACCCCGATGGACCGCCTTGTATCTTTATCTATAAGACGATCTCCGAAGCGCACATCGGGGATATGAGCTTTTTTAAGGTCTATTCAGGCACCGTCAAATCCGGAATGGAACTGGTGAACGAATCCAACGGCGTCACCGAAAAACTCAACCAGCTTTTTATCGTGGAAGGCAGCAAACGAACAGCCGTCAACCAGCTCTCGGCAGGAGATATCGGCGCCACCATCAAGTTGAAACATACCCATGTCAATAATACGCTGCATGTCAGAGGGCATAATCTCGAACTGGCGCCCATCGACTTCCCTCCCCCCTTACTAAGTGTCGCTATTGAGCCTGCTCAAAAAGGAGACGAAGAGAAACTCTCAATAGCTCTCCACCAGGTACAGGAAGAAGATCCCACCGTCATCGTGGAAGTGTCCAAGGAGCTAAAACAAACCCTCCTGCATTGCCAGGGCGAGCTGCATCTCTCCGTTATCAAGTGGAAGCTGGAGCATATTTCGAAAAACCTCCACGTGAACTTTGAAAGACCCCGGATCCCTTATAGGGAAACCATCCGGAAAATGGTACAATCAAGCTACAGGCATAAAAAGCAATCCGGGGGCGCCGGTCAGTTCGGTGAAGTATACATGCAGGTGGAACCCTGGTACGAAGGCATGCCCGATCCAAAAGGGCTTTCCGTGCGTGGAAGGGAAGAATATGCCCTGGACTGGGGCGGCAAGCTTATCTTCCTCAATTGCATCGTCGGCGGAGCCATCGACCTGCGCTTCCTCCCTTCCATACTAAAAGGCGTCATGGAGAAAATGCAGGAAGGACCGCTGACAGGCTCCTATGTACGGGATGTACGGGTGATCGTTTATGATGGGAAGATGCATCCCGTAGACTCCAATGACATCTCTTTTAAAATAGCCGGACTGATGGCCTTTAAACAGGCCTTCCAACAGGCTGACCCGCAGATACTGGAACCTATCTATACCCTGACAGTACTTTGTCCGGACGACCAGACCGGTGGTATCATCAGCGACTTGCAGACCCGGCGCACCATCATCGAGGGCATGGATGCGGAAGGACATTTCACCAAGATCATCGCCCGTGTGCCGCTGGCCGAAATGCACGATTACTCCTCCTCCCTGCGAAGCCTCACCCAGGGCAGGGCCAAATTCAGGATGCAATTCCTGGAATATGCTTCTGTACCTTTCGATCTGCAACGGAAGCTTATCGACGACTACAACAAGGTAACCGCACACCATCATCAGGAGGTTTAGGGAGATTGTCCTATCTTAGGCCCCTAAACACCCATGCATGGATGTAAAAATCGAAGAGAGCTGGAAAGAGGTGCTAAAACATGAATTTGAAAAACCTTATTTCCTCCAGATCGCCACGCATCTCAAATCTGAAAAAATGTCCGGGAAAACCATCTACCCTCCGGGCAGTCTTATCTTCAACGCCTTTAATACCACCCCCTTCAGCAACCTGAAGGTCGTTCTCCTGGGTCAGGACCCCTATCATGGTCCCGGACAGGCGCACGGGCTGAGCTTCTCCGTACAGAAAGGTATCCCCCCGCCTCCCTCACTGATCAATATTTTTAAGGAACTGAAAAGCGATCTGGACATACCCATCCCCAATCATGGCAACCTGACCCATTGGGCCGAACAGGGAGTGATGCTCCTGAATGCGTCCCTGACCGTCAGGGCCAATGAGCCGATGAGCCATGCAGGCATCGGCTGGGCCGAGTTCACCAATGCCGTCATCGAAAAGATCTCTACATTAAAAGAGCACTGCGTTTTTTTGTTATGGGGAAAATTCGCACAGGAAAAACAAAGCCTGGTGGATGAGACACGTCACCTCGTACTAAAAGCAGCCCACCCCTCCCCTTTTTCCGCGGATAAAGGTTTCTTCGGCTGTAAACATTTCTCAAAGGCCAACACCTGGCTGGAAAGCAAGGGCATCGCCCCCATCGACTGGAAGCTGCAAAATATATGAGAAAAAAATTTTCGATCGGTGATATTATCTGGCGCCTGTGGGCCCTGTGGGTGATGATCCTGTTCATCGTCACCATGCTGCTGTTCATGATCCCCTTCCTCCTCTTCTCCTATTTCCGCACAGACCCTCAAAAGACCCGCATCTTCATCCGGATGGCGCGGGTATGGATGGGCGTTTTCATGCCGCTGGCAGGCTGTCCGCTGAAGGTCAGAGGAAGGGAACATTTTAAAAAAGGAAGTACTTACGTCGTCGTGTGCAACCATAATGCCCTGATAGACGTACCCGTTTCAACCCCCACCATACCAGGTGGCAATAAGACCATCGCCAAGATCGAAATGGCCCGCATCCCCATTTTCGGCACATTCTACCGCACAGGCAGCGTGCTGGTGGATCGTAAGGATGACGACAGCAGAAGGGAAAGTTTTACAAAAATGAAAGAAGTGCTGGACATGGGCCTGCATATGTGCCTCTATCCCGAAGGCACCCGTAACAGGACGGATCAACCCCTGAAGGAATTCCACAACGGGGCCTTCCGGCTGTCCCTCCAAACCGGCAAGGCCATCATCCCCGCCCTTATCTTCAATAGCAGGAAGATCATGCCGGCCGGCAAGATCTTTTATTTCCATCCCCACCGGCTCGCTATGCATTTCCTGCCTGCAATTGCACCGGCGCCGGGCGACACCGTGGAAACGCTAAAACAAAAGGTCTTCGACGTCATGCGGGATTATTATATACGTAACGCCTATTGATTGTAGAAATACTTCGTCCGGTTGATCTTCAGGTCCTGGAGAATCCCTGACTTGGGGCTGATGGTAAAGTTGAAGAAATGGCTATAACCCACCGGTGTAACATTTATCGACATCTGCCAGCAGTGCATATCCCGGGAAATGGACATGGTCAGCGACTGCATCTTCGAATACCTGACATCGTAATACCCGTTGAGCCCTATCTTCCATTTTTCGGTGAGGTTGAAATCCCCGCTGTAGTTGATGGAGGAAGATACGATCGTTTGAAAGCCCGTATAGTCCGGTTTGGGGCTGCTCGAGAAATTTAGCGAAAACGAAAGGTTCAACGACCAGGGGATATTGAAATCCGCAAATTGCGCCGGGTTTTGACGGATATAGTTCAGTTGGGCCTGCTGTTCCTCCATGGTCATAGGTATCTGATCCTTTTGCAGCGCCTCTTTATCTTTCTCCAGTTTATCATCCTTCGGCTTGCTTTTAAAACTGGTGGAAATGGCCAGGTTGCCCCCCGTGATCCGCCCCAGGCTCCGGCCCTTTTGCCAGGCATAGACCTTTGTATCCCGGCCCGTAGAGTCAGGGACATAGGGGTCCAGGGTAGCTCCCCCCGTGATATTTATCTTTTGGGCCAGCGTGCTCCGGAAATAAAAGGTGATCTGGGACAGCTTCATACTGTCGGCCAGGTAGTTATAGCTGCCGTTAAACCCGATCCCATCGATGATGGTGGTCTTCTTGACACCGCCGTCCGAAGTATCTTTCTTCGAACGGGTCTTTATCTCGAAATGGTTGTCCAGACCAAAGGATATGCCCCCAAAGACCCCCTCCCCAAAGGGGCCATAGGTTGCCCCTTCAAAAACGGACACACGCTGCTTGCCAGGTACGCGATGCAAGGTGTCCGTCCACGGCGTATTCAGCCAATAATAAGCCCCGCTTGCCAGGTCCGGCTTATAGCTAATGCTAACGGTGGGCCGGATGACATGCCGGATACCCATCAGCCGGCTGTTCTTCCCAAAATGCTGAAAGGTACCAAAGATGGCCGTGGCCAGGCTAAGGCTGAAGGACACATCCTCCATGGACCAGATGCCTTTCTCTATCCCGAGGGTATCCACTTTATTCTTGATAATATTATATCGCCTTATCAGCTGGCGTGAAAAGATCCTGTTGGAAAAGCTCATCCCTGGGGTGACCTGGACAGCCCCTTTCAGCGGTAATGCGAGGCTGATAGGTATACTGTTCTGCACACCCCATTGGAAGGTATCGATGATCTTTTTGAAATTGGCGGCCGAATCATAGAAGGTAGCCCCGCCCGAGATATTGGTGGTGAGTCCGATCCCCAGCTTTTCATACCACTTTGGCGTACCAACAAAATCCTTTTGCTGCAGGGGATAGATCGTGGGGGCCGTAAACGCCAGATTGGGGAGGCTCACCTGGATCTGACGGGTCTGGTTGTTCTGACTATGGGTAGCGCCCACCGTCAGGTTGTACTTGCCGTCCCATGTCTTGGAATAAGTGACGGAAGACCCCAGCTGGTTGTTATAGTTGGCCGTGGGGTTATTCGGGATATAGGAATTGTACTTGGTGGACATGATATTGACATTGGCGGAAAAATTGGTTCCCGGCCGCGCCTTGGCATCCACCGTATGACCCCAGTTAAGACTCCAGGTCCTGCCAGTGGTATATTCATCCTTGCCCGCAGAGGTCAATAGCCGTGTATTCTGCAGGGCGAAGTTCAGCTGACCGCTGTACCTGTACCGCTTTCGATAGGTAGGCGTGACATAGAGGTTCCACCCTCCATAAGAGTACAGGTTGGTCCGGAAAGTAACGTCAAAATAATCATTGATCACCTTGTAGTAGCCAAGCCCCTCCAGGCCAATACCGGCCTGATCGCTGGCCGTAAACTGGGGGGGCAGCAGTCCGGAATGCCGGCCCGTGGAGATAGGGAAAAAGCCAAAAGGCAGATAGACAGGTATCGGTACCCCCTCAAATTCCGGGTGGACAGGCCCCGTAATGGCAAACTTCTTATTGATCAGCTTCATCTTATTCGTACGAAAGGCAAAGTGGGGCGTATCGAGGTTGCAGGTCGTAAAGATGCCCCGGTAGCCGTAGTATTCGTCCGGGCTGATCTTCTTCATTTTTTCCGCGTGAACGAACATGTCAGATCCCGCGGTTGTATAAGTATGTTGGGTGAGACCTTTCTGGCTTTTGATATTATAAACGATGGTATCTGAGGTCATGGTTTGGTCCTGCTGTACCATTTTGGGAAGACCCACGGCATTCCCCGCAGTATCTTTTGTAGGGGTGGCGATCACCAAGTTCCGCTGCTGATCATACTGGATCTTGTACGCTGTAAGGTCCGCATCCTTATACTTGGTATTGGCTTTATTGTAAAGGGTGATATTCTTGGTGGGGATATCCATGACCACCGAGTCCGAAGCCTTATAGTCAATGGCCGCCTCCAGGGTATCCTTGCTGATCTTATAATCCAGGGTATCCACCCTTCGATGGAGTGAGTCGGGGATGGTGTCGTTGCCAGACCGCAGGGAATCCAGGCCAGTGGTATTCCGCCGATGGGGAATGGTATCCGGACGAAAGAGGGGTCTGATAGTATCCCGGGAAGTCGTTAATATTTTACAAAAACGTGTTGCGGACGAATAATTTGCAGGACTATTGAACGTTACTGAAAAGAATATAGCAGTAAAAATCAATGTCAGTAAATATTTTGAGCTAATTTTGCGTCCGTTCATATTCATACAACCGGGGTGCGTCCTGTTGGCGGACGCACAAAAATAGTCTTTACGCCATTAAGATTATGTGAAGATTGGAGAGAAAAAGCAAATTAACAATGACCATGATGAAAAAGATTGTCGGTTTTTTAGTTCTAACGGGAATTATATGCTCTATCAGTGCATTCGATGCTCGTCCTGGACAAAAGCCGGTGTTACGTACGATCATCATAGATCCTGGTCACGGCGGCTTCGACCCTGGTACCGAAGGGCTCTTTTCAAAAGAGAAGAATGTAGCCCTGGCCATCTCTCTCAAACTGGGCAAAGCGATCGAAGAAGAATTCCCCAATATAAAGATCGTCTATACGCGCACGACGGATATCATGCCGGGTAATATGCCTACCAAGAACCAGGGTCTGCACTATAGGGCCGAACTGGCCAATAAATCCAAAGGCGACCTCTTCATCTGTGTACACGCCAATAATGATGGGCATACCCCCGGCACCTATGCCGTCAGGGATGTCATCGGACACAAAATGGTTGGCAAGGGCAAAAGAAAAAGAAGGGTCCCCATCTATAGGACACGTTATGTAAAAAATACCCGGGTAGGCACAGGCACCTATATATGGAAGGCCGATCGTAATGTCTTTAAAGGCGAGGCCATCAATCAACGGGAAGGCGGCGATGTGGAAGCAGGCATGGGTGACAGTACCGAGGCAGCCTTCGATATGAATACCCCCGAAGCCAGGATCAGGGCCCAGTTGTATGAGAAAAAATATTTCGCTAACAGCGCCCTCTTCGCCACACTGGTGGAAGAGGAGTTCGTAAAAGCAGGCCGCCACAGCGACGGAGTGTTGCAAAGGGACGAAGGCATCCAGGTGCTGCAGGCGACAGGTATGCCCAGCGTCCTTATCGAAACGGGCTTCCTCAGCAACAAGGAAGAGGAGATCTACCTCAACAGCGAGGAAGGACAGGATGAGATCGTCAGGAACATCATCCAGGCTTTGAAGAGATATAAAGATACCCTGGAAGGACATACGAGCAGCGGGGCTCCCAGTGGGGCCAGGACCATACAGGCCCGCACCGCAGCAATAGCCGCTGAGCTCCGGAAAAAGCCTTTGAACACCCCCAGATCCGTCCGCTAATCTTAACTTTCTCTATAAACGGCTGTCCTTTGCCAATTGGGCATATTAATGTAGGTTTGTCACCGGAGACTAAACATAACTCATACTGATCAAATTTTACAGATGAAAATTTCCAATGAATTTAAGATCGGAGTGTTGGCCGTGGTGGCCATTGCCGCGCTGATACTGGGGTTTAACTGGCTGAAAGGCAGCAGCCTCTTCCAGCATTCTAAAAAGATATACGCCGTCTTTGACAATGTGGAAGGACTGGATCTCTCCAACCAGGTGCAGATCAATGGACTACAGATAGGTAATGTATCGGCCATCAACGAGGCGGATAAAGACTTGTCGAAAGGCATCCTGGTAACCATTACCCTTAAAAAAGATGTAAATATCCCCAAAAATTCAGTAGGGGTGATTAATTCCGGATTGCTTAACGCCGCTACCATCGTTATCTCCAAAGGAGACGAAGCCCAATATCTTGAGAATGGGGACACCCTGTTTACCAAAAAGAAGTCCAATCTTCTCTCACAGGTACAGGAAAGCGTAAACCCCGTGATCCTGAAATTAGGAGGTACGCTGCAATCGCTGGACTCGCTGATACAAGCCGTTGGGTCCATGTTCGATCCCCGGCTGAAAAATAACTTCAGCGCCATCATAGCAAACCTGGCGGCATCCACGGCCCAGTTGCAGATAATGCTGAATCAACAGACAGGCGCCCTGGCCCAATCCCTGAAAAATGTCAACACGTTCACTGCCAACCTGGCTAAAAATAATGACCATATCACCCATACACTGGAGAATGTGGAAAAGACCACTTCCAACCTGTCCGCGGCCAGGATACCCGAGACAGTGGAAAGCCTGCAAGGCACTGTCAACGAACTGAGAGGCACGCTCGCAAAAATGAACAGCACCAACGGCTCGCTGGGCCTGCTGCTTAATGATAAAAAGCTTTATCAAAACCTCGAGGGCAGTACCCGCAGCCTGAATATCCTGCTGGATGATTTCCGCGTCCATCCAAAACGGTATGTCAACATCTCCGTATTCGGCCGGAAAGACAAGAGCGGCCCCCTCATGACCCCCCTGGACTCGGTGACGGTGAAACCCGCTAATAAGTAAAGATGAGAACAAGGGCACTTATCTATGCCTGTCTGTTTTTGGGGGGACTATTCTTCGGCCGGGAAGCTTTTGCACAGCTGCCGCAGCAGAATGGCATCCCCTTCCGGAAACCCGGCAGCGACTCCATCAAGTTGGTACAGATCCTGAATGCAAAAACGTATCATTCCCAACAGATAGACTCCACCACTCAACTGACAACCCTTGTAGGGGACGTACGCATCCGGCAGGAAAAGACCCTCATCGACTGCGACAGCATGGTCCTCAATCCGACACAGAATTATATAGAATCTTTCGGTCATGTGCATATCAATGACGAAGACTCCACCAACATCTACTCCGACTATATGAAATACGAAGTGGATAAAAAGATCGTCCACTTCCTGAAGAATGTCAAGCTGACAGATGGCAAAGGCGTACTCACCACCGAAGAGCTCCAATACGACCTGAACGAAAAGATAGGCGTCTATGAACATGGAGGAAAGATCGTAAACAAAGGCTCCATACTCACCAGCGAACGCGGCACCTACTACGAAGGGACAAAGGACGTCCTGTTCGAGAAGAAAGTAGTGCTCCGGGACCCTCAATACGACCTCTCCACCGACAGCCTGTTATACAATACGAGTACCCAGGTATCCACTTTCGTCACAGAAACCTTTATCATGTTCAAGGACAGTACCCGCCGTACCGTGCATACCCGGTCAGGATACTACGACCTTCAAAACCATAAAGCCGAATTCGGCCGTCGCCCTATCATCACCGACGGCTCTCAAAGGATCACAGGCGACAGCGTCCGCATCGACGACAGCACAGGTATCAGCACCGCCGTCGGTAAAGCCGTATATACGGATACCACAGAAGGGGTCGTCCTCAAAGCCGACTACATGATCTCCAATAAAAAGAAAAATACTTTCCTGGCCACCCAAAAGCCGCTGATGATCATCAGACAGGACAAGGACTCCCTGTATATCACCGCCGATACGCTGATGTCGGCCAGACTGATAGACAGGCTTGCCGCTTTAAGGAAGTTGGCGATCATGGACAGTCTCCATAAGCGCTATGTCGATAGCCTCGACAAAGCGTCGGCGGATAGTCTTCACCGAATGGCCACCGATAAACTGAATGCCCGAGACACCCTCGATGTTAGCAGTCCGGACAGTACACACCCCATGGTAGTAAAAGTCAGGGGAGACAGCCTGATCGCCCGGCCGGACAGCCTGCACATCGCCAAAGTCCCTGATACATTGGCCGGGAAACCTATCCCTGACAGCCTTTCCCAAAAACATATCCCCGATACTCTTTCCCGGCAGCACCTCCCCGATACCCTCGCCACGGCCCATCCACCCACCCCGCCCCTCAACCCCAAACGTCTTCCCCCTGGCGGGCGTCCCGGTCTAAAGCCGTCAGGCGCACCACTACCCGTACCCGCAGACAGCACAAAACCCACACCCCCCATCCAGGCAGCCCGCTCGTCCGACCCTGACCATGAAAAATATACCGACACCGCCAGGTCGCCCATTACAGATAGCACCCTACGCTATATACTGGCCTATCATCACGTACGGATCTATTCCGACTCACTGCAAGCCGTAGCCGACAGTATGTACTACTCCGGCCAGGATTCCATCTTCCGGCTGTTCTATAACCCTATCGCCTGGGGCAACGGTAACTACCAGATCACAGGCGACACAATGTACGTCTACACAAAAAATAAAAAAGCCAACAGACTCTATGTCTTTGAAAACGCCATTGCCGTCAATAAAGTAGGCGCCCGGTTTTTCAATCAGATAAAAGGCACCACCATTAATGCCTATTTCAAGAATGGACAGGTAGACTATATGCGCGCTAAAGGCAACGCCGAAAGCATCTATTATGTCCAGGACGATTACAAAGCCTACACAGGCGTAAATAAAGCCCATGCCGACATCATCGATATGATCTTCGGAGAAAAAACAGACTCCGGGAGAGAGCTGAAAAAGGTTATCATGCGTAACGACGTGGAAGGCAGCATGATCCCCTTTAAGAAAGTCAACTTCGACGATATGGTCCTGCGCGGGTTCAAATGGCTGGAAGCAAGACGCCCAAAATCCAGGGAAGATCTGTTCGAGTAGCACCCTCCGCCCGATCTATTTTAAGAAACTTCTAACAGAGTATCATCAATACTTTTGCCTCCTTTTCGTTCAAAGAAGGTAAAGCACCTAACATGAAATCCATCACTCTTTGCCTGGTACTCCTGGTAGTTACCAGCGTATACAATCGTTTGTCTGCACAGGACTATAAATTGGCGATGGGTATCCGCTTCAGCTCAGCCTCCCCTACGCTGAATAATTCCATCAGCGTAAAATATTTCAGGAACGAGACTGACGCCCTCGAAGGACTGATCTCATTTGGCAGCAGCCGCTTTGGTATCGGCGGTCTTTATGAAAGACACCAGCTCATCGGAGGTACTCCCGCCTTTACCTGGTTCTATGGCGGCGGCGCCTACCTGGGCTTCGAAAACCGTACCGATGCGGGTCATATTCAAAGCCATACCACCTTTCTCGGCCCCACCGGCATCGTAGGCCTGGATTACAAGTTCCAAAATGCCCCTATCAACCTGTCCCTGGACTGGAAACCCGAACTGGACATTATCCCCAGCATCAATTTCGTCCCGGACGCTTTCGCACTGACCGCACGTTTTACCTTCTAACGTTTCCCTCTCATCCGCTCCCCCTGTTTTTGCCCCGTTTATCAGTTTTATAAACCTGCAAAAATCCGCATCCCATTCTTTTTATGGTAGTCTTACGGATTAAAATCTCGTAAGACTACGTTTTTTTTAGGTTATTTTTAACCTTTGTGCGCTTTTTTGCGGTTTTTTGCACTAATTTCAAATAGTCTAACCCAAGTAACCAAGACTACCATGCAAAAACCGGCGTTGCTCTCCTTATTGTTTTCCATACTAATAGGCACTTCCACATCAACAATTGCCCAACTAGCCGCAAATCCCGACAATATCCCGCAACTTCGCGTCGCCTTCCTCACAGACATCCACGTCTCACCCGGCGCCGCCAGCGAACCTAACCTGGAAAACATCGTCTCCGAGATCAATGAAGGCGGCTACGACTTTGCTGTAGCCACCGGCGACGTCACCAACACCGGATTGGATACAGAACTCATCACCGTCCACCGGATCCTAAGTCGCCTGAAGATCCCCCTGCACATCATTCCCGGTAACCATGAAACCAACTGGTCCGAAAGCGCCTGTCAAACCTTCTCCCGTCTGTGGGGTAATGACCGCTTCTTCTTTTCTTCCGGTAACTATCTCTTCATCGGCTTTGACACCGGTCCCTTTATGAAAATGGGTGACGGACACGTAAAGGAAGAGGACGTGCGCTGGCTGCAACAGACCCTGGCCAGGGAAGCAGGAAAGGATAAGACCGTTATATCACTCTCCCATTATCCCCTGGGCGACGGACTCGACAACTGGTATGAAGTAACTGACATCCTCAAACGATACAATACCCGGATGGTGCTCTGCGGACACGGTCACCGCCTGTCACTGCACAATTTTGACGGTCTGCCCGGCATCATGGGACGCGCAGCCCTCATCGGTGGCTCCGATGTCCCGGGCTATAATATCCTTACCCTCCGCCACGACAGCGCCTGCATCTATGAGAAAAGGTTGCATACTCCCATCGGCGCGCCTTTTGTCTCTTTTGCCCTCGCAGATCCTTCTCCTGTAATAAAGAACCGCCCCTCCGTCCCCCGTCCCGACACAACTATTAATACCGCCTATCCGTCCTCGGTAATCTCTTTCCGGATGAATGACAGCGCTACTATCTTCACCGGCGTATTACCCGTCAGCAAACATATGATCGTCTACGGCAACTCCCGTGGACAGGTGATCGCCCTGGACCCCGTTACAAAAAAAATGATCTGGCGCCGGGAATATCCCGGGTCCGTTTACTCCACCCCCGTCCACGGAAAAGGTATCATCGTCTTTAGCACCATCGACGGTCTGATACACGGTCTTGACGCCCGGACAGGCAAAGAAAAATGGAATATATCCACAGGCGAGCCGGGCATCAGCGAAGGACTGGTAAAAGACAACGCAGTTTATATTGGCACAGGCAGTCATTTTTATAAGCTCAGCCTTTCAGACGGGCGACTCCTGTGGAAGAACAATTCAGCCAAAGGACAACTGCAGGCAAAGCCTGTCATAACACCAGGAGGAGACGCCCTTCTCTTTGGCGCCTGGGATCGCCACCTCTACTGTCTGGATGCCGCGACAGGTGAGGAAAAATGGAAATGGGACAATGGAAAAACCAACCGGCTCTATTCCCCCGGCAATACGGTGCCTGCCGTCGCAGAGGGAAAAGTATTCCTGGTGGCGCCGGACCGCTATATGACAGCCATCGATCTGGCCAGCGGCAAAACCCTATGGAGGGACAATAGCCGCCACGTCCGTGAATCCATGGGCATCTCCACGGATGGCCGCCTGGTATATGCCAAACTAATGAACGATACGATCATCGCCGTTAGCACACAGACAGACTCCTTCCACCTTGTTTGGGAAACCAATGGAAAATTCGGCTACGAACACAACCCCTGCCCCATTATAGAAACGGGCGGCGTAGTATATGCGGGTACAAAAAATGGGGTTCTCATCGCCGCGGATGCCGCCACGGGAAAAATATTATTTGAGCACAAGGCCGGCAATTCTTCCATCAATGAGATCACAGCCGCCGGCAACGGCAAGGTCTGGATCAGCCTCATCGAAGGCAGCATTCAACAATACATCCATCCATATACAAACTCAACTTCAACCGGGAAAAACTAAAAATCAAACATTATGAGAAATTTCAAAGCTTTGTCGCTCCTCGCACTGCTTTGCTGGTTTACCAGCCATGCATTCGGGCAGCAGATCAAGGGTGAGGTCGTCGATAAGAACACCCACTCTCCCCTGGCCGGGGCAAGCATTACGTTCACAGGTTCCAAAGGCGTTACCACGGACGTCGAAGGTAAATTCGCTTTCAATGCCAAGGGAGCAAATTCCTTCACCGTCTCTTCCGTGGGATACAAAGCAAAGGTCGTCACCGTCACCGACGCTGCATTTTACCAGGTAGAACTGGAAGGATCCAACCAGGCCCTGGACCAGGTGGTAGTAGTGGGATACGGCACACAGAAAAAAGCCGACCTCACCGGCGCCGTCGCCACCGTAGACGTCACAAAAACATTCGCCAGCAAACCGCTGAACGACCCTACCAGGGCCTTGCAGGGCATCGTACCGGGGCTGACTATCCAATACGGTAATGGAGGTCTTACGGCAGGCGCTGATATCAAGATCCGGGGCATCGGGTCTATCAACGGCTCAAGCCGGCCCCTGATCCTCGTCGACAACGTGCAAACAGATGATCTGTCCGTCATCAACCCGCAGGATATCGAAAGCATCTCCGTCCTGAAAGACGCAGCCTCCGCCTCTATCTATGGCGCCCGCGCCGCTTTTGGCGTAGTGCTGATCAAGACAAAGACAGGCAGAAAGAATCAAAAAGCCGTCATCTCCTACAACAATAACTTTTCTACAAACACACCTACCGTACTCCCGGATTTTGCCGACCCCGAATTCGAATTGCTGGCCCTCAACGATGCCGGCGTACGCAGCGGCACCTCTTCTCCCGAAACCTTTGGTATGAACATGCTAAAGCTCCAGGCAGGGGTCGTCAACTGGAAGAAACAATACAAAGGCAAGAACGGGAAGGAAATGGTAAAAGGGGAAGACTGGAACATCGACCCCACCGACGGCCGTACCTACTTCTACAAGGTATGGGACCCCAAAAAGGAAATGCTGAACAAATACGCCTTCTCCCATCAACATAACCTAAGCATCTCCGGCGGCAGCGATAAGATCGCTTACTATCTCTCCGGTGGGTACAGCTACGACGGCGGTATATTCAAGATGAACCCGGACGATGTAAAGAAATATAATATTACCGCATCCGTCAACGCTAGCGTCACCTCTTGGCTGGACGTCAACGTTAAAACGCTTTTCCGCAATTATCAATACGACTATCCTTATCAATACCAGGATTACTGGTACTATTTCTGGCGCTGGGGCTCTTATTTCCCTTATGGCACCTACCAGGGACATTATTTCAGGGTGAACTCCGCTTACATGGATGCCGCCAGCAAGGCCAACCTCTCCGACAACTATTCACGTATTGACCTGGGCGCCACCGTCAAGATCCTAAAGAACCTCAACTTCCGCGCCGACTATACCATTGGCCGCGACAACGCGTTGCGGCACGAGTCCGGCGGCCCGGTGACAGCCTGGGACTTCTGGACGGCAGGCGCACTAAGCCTGACCAATATCGCCGGCGCCAGCCAGGATTTTGTCCAGTATACGACGGGAAGGATGTTGGTAAACACCTTCAACGGCTATTTCACCTGGCAGCCCAATATCCTGGCAAACCATCACACCAAGTTTATTGCCGGTGTCAACGCGGAAAGCGACGAGAACATCAACTTTTATGCAGCCCGCCAGGGACTGCTGGATCCTACACAGCCTGAGCTGGGCCTGACTCCCGGCACCAACACAAGCGGCCCTACGTCCTCGGGCGTGCCCACCGGATGGAGCCAGAACGGGCATGGTAAAAAAGCCTTTGCCGGCTATTTCGGCAGGATCAACTACGGCTACAAGGATAAATTCCTGGTAGAGCTCAACGGCCGCTATGACGGCTCTAACTACTTCCCTCCGCAAGACCGCTGGGCCTTCTTTGGTTCCGCCTCTGCCGGCTATCGCATGAGCGAAGAAAACTTCATGCAACGGCTAAAGCCGGCGCTCTCCGACCTGAAACTGCGCGCCTCCTATGGCGAACTGGGCAACCAGGATGTCACCTCCAACGGAAGTAATATTTATCTGCCCATCATGAACGGCATACCCACCACCTGGGTAAACAGCTCCGGTACGATCTCGCAGAGCGTCAGCCAGCCGGGTGCGATCGCAAGCTCGCTGAAATGGGAAAGAGTGGGCACCCTGGATTTTGGCGTCGACGCCCGGTTCCTGGACAACCATCTCGGTTTTACTTTCGACTGGTACCAGCGTGATACAAAAGGGATGATCCAGCCCACCAGCGTACCGGCGACCTTTGGCACCGCAGGCCCCAATATCAACGCAGGCAATTTCCGCAGCCGCGGCTTCGAGCTGACCATCGACGCCAACTACACGATCGGCAAGGACCTGCAGTTATATGGATCGATAGGGCTTTCCGACGCAAAAACAGTATTCACCAAATGGAGCAACCCCAATATGTCCATTGCTTTTGATCAGAACTACCAGGGCAAGACCTATGGGGAAATATGGGGTTTTGAAACAGAGGGATATTTCGCCAGCAATGCAGACACCGCCGGGCACGATCAGACAGGTTTGAGAACTGGTAATTTCCAGTTTGGCGCAGGAGATATCAAATACAAGGACATCGGTGGCGGCCCGAATGGCAAGCCCGACGGTAAGATCACCGGCGGCGCCATGACCTTGTATGACCATGGCGATCTGAAAAAGATCGGTAACAACCAACCCCGCTGGCTGTATAACCTCCGCCTGGGCGGCTCCTGGAAAGGCTTCGACCTGGACATCTTTATACAAGGCGTGGGTAAACGGGATTACTGGGGTACTGGTCAGACCGTCCTTCCCCTGTGGCAAAGCATCGACATCCTTTATGCCAACCAAATGGACTTCTGGACGCCCCAGCACACCAATGCCAAATATCCAAGACCATTTCCGGGTAATACGACAGGGACCATCGCCGGCCTGTACAGGGGTAGTAATAACTTCTATCCCCAGACGAAATACCTGCTGAACATGGCCTATTGCCGGCTGAAGAACGTGACCCTGGGCTATACCGTTAGCAACAGGATACTTACCAGAGCCGGTATCACAAAACTGCGTTTTTATTTCAGCGGCCAGAACCTGGCTACCATCTCCCACGTAGGCGTGCCCATCGATCCGGAACTCACCGATGGATTTGTAACGGGTGGTATCAGCTTCACCGGCAGGACCTATCCTTTCGACAAAAGCTATTCCGCAGGCCTGCAATTGACATTTTAACCAGTAACAACTTCAGAATATGCAATCAATAATAAGATATTTACCGCTGGCCCTGCTGATACTGTGCATGGGCACGGCTTGTAAGAAATACATCGATGTCACCAACCCCGATACGTTGGTAGACCCGACTTTTTGGAAGACAGAGAACAGCGTACGCACATATGCCTGGGAATTTTACAACTCTTTTCCCGGCTTTGGCAACAACGCCAGCACCAACGGGGATTTCTATTTCCCCACGCTGACGGATGACCAGGCGCCTCCCAGCTTTACACAATTTCCCCTGACTGTCCCTACCACCAGCCTGGATTGGACCATAAATACCACTTACCTGGTGGGTAGCACCTGGAACTATGCCTTTGTATCCTTCGGCTATATCCGCAAAGCCAATATCATGCTGGAGCGGGTAGACCTGGTGCCTATGGCCGACGAAGCAAAGAACCACTGGAAAGGGGTCGCCCATTTTTTCCGCGCCCTGCAATATTTCAAGCTGATACAGGAATTCGGTGGCGTTCCCTGGTATAGCCATTCCACGCAGATCAGCGATTCGGGACAGATCTACAAACCCCGCGACACCCACCAGCTGGTGATGGACAGCGTACTGGCGGATCTCAACTTCGCCCTGGCCAACCTTCGTCAGACAGACCAGACAAACACCATCAATAAAGACGTCGCATTGGCATTGAAGGCGCGCGTCTGTCTGTACGAAGGCACCTACCGGAAATATCACACCGAGCTCACCCTGCCCGATGCAAACAAATATCTGACAGAGGCCTACAATGCCGCCCAAACGCTCATAAGCGGCGGCACTTATTCCCTCGATAAGAGCTACCAGACAGCCTATAACTCCGAAAGCCTGGCGCCAGACAAAGAGATCATTCTTTACAAACGGTACGAGCCCACCGTCCTCCAGCATTCTCTCATCGCCTACCTGTACAGCAGCACGGCCATGAATGGTCCTTCCAAATCGGCGATTGAATCCTATCTGTGTACGGACGGCAAGCCCATCAGCATTTCTCCCTTATATGGAGGTGACGACACCATCACCCATCTGATCGCAAACAGGGACGGCAGACTGGGCATCACCATCGACACCAGCTATTTGTATTACATCAATCATGTAAAGAACGGTCTTTCGTCCAGCACGGGCTACCGGCCCATCAAGTTCCTGCCGGATACCGCCAGGTTAAAAGCATACCCGACGAACATCAGTGCCAATACTTCCGATGCGCCCCTGTTCTGGCTGGCTGAAGTTTACCTGAACTATGCCGAAGCCGCGGCCGAGCTGGGCAATATCACACAAACCGACCTGGACAATACCATCAACAAACTCCGGGACAGAGCCGGTGTCGCCCATCTGACCCTGGACCCTGGTTTCAATGACCCGAAAAGAGACGCCGATGTCAGCCCCCTCATCTGGGAGATCCGCCGGGAAAGACGTGTCGAGCTGATGATGGACGGGTTCCGCTTCCAGGACCTCATGCGCTGGAAAAAAGGCATCTACATGGACAGCCAGAAGAATCCCGACAGTTTCCTGGGTGCAAAGGTCCCTGACAATGGAAAGGTAAAACGGAATGCGGATGGCTATATCATGCCTTACCCCGCCACGCAGCAACGGGCATTTGTAGACCCGAAGAATTACCTTTCCCCCGTCCCTTCCAGTCAGATACAGCTATATCCATTGAATATGCAAAAGGATATGCAAAATCCCGGCTGGCAATGATATCAGTGAAAGAAAAAACATTATTTTAGGGTGAGAATCAGATTCAACATGCTCAAACAGGAACGGCAGGCCTACATATTACACCAGGTGAATCTCCATAACCAGGTGCTGTCCGCGAACCTCAGCCTGGACCTCAACGTCTCGGAGGACACCGTCCGCCGCGACCTGCAGGAACTGGCCGATAACGGCAAGATCATAAAAGTGCATGGAGGCGCCCTATCCCTTTCTTTCAATGATTTCCATTACCCGTCCACAAACGTATACGCGCATCCGCAGAAAAAGTTGATCGCCCGTAAAGCGATCTCCCTCATCAGCAATGACATGTTCGTGATGACCACGGGCGGTACCACCCTGATCGAACTGGCCAAGGCGCTTCCCCAGTCCCTGAAAGCCACTTTTATCTCAGGCAGTATCCCCGTTGTAATGGAATACACACACCATCCGAATATCGAGGTGATCCTGATCGGCGACAAGGTTTCCAAGAATTCCAAGATCACCGTGGGTGGCGAAGCTATCGCCAGGATCAGACAGATAAAGGCCGACCTCCTTTTTTTAGGCGTCAATGCCATCGACGCCGAACATGGCATCACGGACAACGACTGGGACGTGGTACAGATAAAAAAAGCCATGATCGAGTCGGCAAAAAAAGTGGTCTGCCTCTCCATCGCCGAAAAGATCAATTCCTGCCAGCCCTTCCATGTCTCCCCCATCGAAGACGTAGATACGCTGATCACGGAATTACGGCCTGACGATCCCTTATTGGAGCCTTACAGAAAAAAGGGTATACATATTTTATAGAGTCACATGAGAGCGGACCACAGGTCCGCTGCCCGAAGGGCAATAGTTTAGCGTCTAATCAAACAACCCCCTCGCCTGCGAGGGGGTTACTCATTTAAGCAAAGAAAAGATAGCCCAGAAAGATCGACACGACAATACTCACCAGGTCTGTCAGCAGCATCGCCCCGATGGAATAGCGGGTATCCTTTATCGATACAGCCCCAAAATACACGGCGATGATATAGAAGGTTGCATCAGAGGAGCCTTGCAGAACGCCTACCAGGTGCGAGGTAAAAGAGTTGGGGTCGGCCGCCATGGTGCTGACCATCATCCCGCGGGCGCCTGCGGCACTCAGGGGCTTGATCAGTGCGGTCGGAAGAGCATCCACAAAACGGGTGTCCACCTTCATGGCGGTAAAAATATACCGCAGACCATCGATCATCGCCCCAAAGGCTCCGCTGTTACGCAGGAGATTGATGGCCACCAGCATACCCACCAGGTAAGGGATGATCCTCACCGCCGTCTCAAATCCGCCTTTCGCCCCTTGTACAAAGGCGTCAAAAATATTGATCTTCTTATATATGCCTCCGGCGACGATCAGCAAAAAAATGAGCAGGATCAGGCCATTCCCCAATACACTGGAAAACGCTTGTACATCTGCCGGCTCCAGGCTGCGCAAGTACACCACCAGGCTTCCCACCAGCAGGGAGAGCCCTCCCAGCCACGCCATGATCACAGGCTGGAAGATATTGATCCGTTGTTTGAACGAGACGATGAGCATAGAAGCCAGCGTGGCGACAAAAGTGGCGATGACAATGGGAATAAATACATCCGTAGGATTAGCCGCGTGCATGGATGCCCGGAGTGCGATGATGCTCACGGGGATCAATTGCAGTCCCGACTGGTGCAGGCAGAGGAACATGATCTGGGAATTGGAGGCCCTGGACTTGTCGGGGTTGATCTCCTGCAGGCTTTCCATGGCTTTGACGGCAAAGGGAGTAGCCGCATTGTCCAGCCCCAGGAAATTGGCGGAGAAATTCATCAGCATATGTCCCATGGCAGGATGATCCCTCGGCACTTCGGGAAAAAGTCGTGAAAAGAAGGGACCGATGATACGGGCCAGTACCCGGATGCCGCCTGCCTGTTCGGCAATGCTCATAAGGCCCATGAACAGGGCCATGATACCGATGAGTCCCAGGGACAGGGTGACGGCCCCTTTACAGGTCTCGATGACGCCGTCCGCCTCCTGGATCCTGTAAGGCACTACCGTCGCCCCCGGCATCGCCGTTGACACCGGCCCGGATACCACCGGAGAAGCCACCCTGATCGTATCCTTTGCCTTCCCAATGACCATAGCGCTGAAAATATCCTTGTCAGCGGGGGAAAAAACATACTTTATACCCGCCACGAGCACGGAAATGATGATAAAGGCCGCCCATATCCTGCTTAATGCCATTACGTTGTGTTTAACAATGCCCAAAATAGCACTTATTGCCTATAAATTAGCTACCTTCGCGGCCGAAAAAATGATATAATGGGTTTACAAGCAGGGATCGTAGGATTGCCCAATGTAGGAAAATCGACTTTATTTAATGCCGTCAGCAACAGCGCCAAAGCACAGGCCAGCAATTACCGCTTCTGTACCATCGAGCCAAACACAGGACTCGTGGATGTGCCGGACGAACGCCTGTCCAAACTGGCAGAACTGGTAAAACCCCAGCGTATCGTCCCTACCCAACTTGGGATCGTAGACATCGCCGGTCTGGTAAAAGGAGCCAGCAAAGGCGAAGGACTGGGCAATAAATTCCTTGCCAATATCCGGGAGGTGGACGCCATCGTACACGTCATCCGCTGTTTTGAAGATGAGAATATCCTCCGTGACGAAGGAGCCATCAACCCCGTCGGCGACAAGGAGATCATCGATACAGAGCTCCAGTTAAAAGACCTGGAAAGCGTAGAAAAAAAATTCAGCCGCACCGAAAAGATGCTAAAAACAGGCGATCCCAAGATCAAGATCGAATATGAGATCCTAAAGCGTTGCAAGGAGCACCTGGAAAAAGGTAAAAGCATCCGCGAACTGGCCCTTACAAAGGAAGAGAGGCCGGCTATCGCAGACCTTTTTCTGCTGACGGAAAAACCCGTGCTATATGTAGCCAACGTGGACGAAGCATCCATGCATACGGGTAACAAATACTCCGAAGCGCTAAAAGCCGCCGTCGCAGGGGAAAATGCCCAGGTCATCGTGATGAACAACTCCATCGAAGCGCAAATCGCGGAAATGGAAGACCCCGCGGACAGACAGCTCTTCATGGAAGAATACAAGATGAACGAGCCCGCCCTGAACAAGTTGATCCGCAGCGCATACAAACTCCTCAGCCTGGCCACCTACTTTACGGCTGGCGAACAGGAAGTACGGGCCTGGACCATCCATGAAGGCTGGAAAGCCCCTCAGGCCGCCAGCGTTATACACACCGATTTCGAAAAAGGGTTCATAAAGGCCGAGGTCATCGCCTATAATGACTTCATACAATATGGCTCGGAAGCCGCCGCCCGGGATAACGGCAAGCTGCGGATAGAAGGAAAGGAATACGTCGTAAAGGATGGAGACGTGATGCACTTCCGGTTTAACGTATAAAAAAGAGCCCGGCATCAGCCGGGCTCTTTAGCTATTATCGCATCAGTTCGTCGAATGTCAGTGACAAATAGTAACAACCTCCTATCATCGGATTGCCAAAAGACGTCTGGTAATAATGGTTCAGTATATTGGACCCACCCAGTTTGATCATCGTTTTCGCCTTCGATATCTTATAGCTCACCATCGCATCCACCGTCCCAAAGGCGGGCACATTGCCCGTGGCAAAGCTGGAGTTCCAGGTAAAAGCATCCTGCCAGCGATAGGTCACGTTAAAACCTATGTTCTTATATACATTCCTGTTGGATAGCCCCAGGTTAAATCTGTATTTCGGAGAGTTAAAGCTGTTGGCCAGCCCTTCATCCTTGGTGATATCATTGTAGGAGAAGTTCCCGGACACGGCCCATTGATTCACCAGGTAATCCAGCCCCAGTCCGCCGCCCTGCGTGGTCACCCTGTTGGGGTTATTGACATAGGTGGCAAAAATGTTGGGATTCGCCAGACCCGCGCTGCCGGGCTGTATCAACACCAGGTAAGAAAGGAAGTCCTTATATCGGCTGTAATAGTAATACGCATCGATAAGCAGCCTGTTTGCAACAAGTCCTTTATACCCGATCTCATACGCATCCACCGTCTCGGGTTTGAACTTCCCAAACGTATATTGCTGCAGGTCCGCGGGGTTACCCGTGCTCTGGTATTTTGCCACGCTCGCCTGCGTATAGCCTTTGTTTACATCCAGATGATATTTATCGTAGATAAGCGCCGGCAATCCGCCGATAAGGCGGGTATTAGCCCGGATAGGCAGGTCGATCCACTGATCCTGGTTGGTAGGATTGCGATAGCCCGTCTGGTAAGACAGACGGATATTATGCTGCGGAGCCACCGTGAACACAGCCGCGATACGAGGGGTAAAACGACCGTCGAAATTCTCATTCTTGTCGTACCGGATAGACCCGATCAGGTGGATGCGGTCGTTCACCAGCTTTTTACCCACCTGGACAAAACCGCCGACCTCATTAGTGCCGATACGGCCGGAGCTATCCGCGAAGATAGTCCCGTTGGAGCCAAGTGAATAATGGCGAAAAGCGCCGCCCACCTGCAACTCCAATACCTTTATATGATCCGTGAAATCATACATGCCCTCGTATTGATAGAGGTTGGTCTTATCGTTGAACTTGGCGCCGTTGCGGCCCTTGCCATACCCGATATAGCTGCTGGTGATGGCATTCTTTGCCGCAATGAAGGGTGCCGAGCCGGGCTGCAGCCTGGCCCTATCCGCATAGGCCCGGGCGAGGAAATGCGATGTCGCATCATCTTTCACACCGGGAGCACCGGCAAATACGCCGGCTCTCGCCTGGTTGTATACCGTCGCATATTCCGCGAACCAGCCCCCTATTACCTGGCCGGAACCATTATACACCGCACTGGGATTATACGCTTCGTTCAGCAGCGTACCTAACGCTGTGGCATTGTACGCATCGCCGGAACGCTCCTGGGTCGTATAGATCCTGGCATAAAATCGTTTACCCCGTACTTCTGCTTTATATTGCCCGATATTGAAGTTGCGCAGCGAATAACGGTCGGAACCCGTATACACGGTGGTGCCGGAGCCATAGTTACCCTGGATGATGCCCTCTATGTCGTTGGTAAACCGGTAATGGACCGCTGCCGTTCCTTTAAAATTCTTCGTCCGGTAATCCACCAGGTCTGACTCTTTATAGCCCGTGCGGCTGACCGTCACCCCATTCAAAAGAATGCCTGAAGCGCCAAAGGTGGTATTGATCTCATCCCCATATACGTTGATCCCATCGTAATTGGGGTCCGTGGCATGCGAATAACCCGGCTTTACTTTTAGGTTCAGCCGGTCGAAATTGGTGGAATCATTGGCCTGCCAGTCATCCGCCTGTAGCCAGCTGACACTGACCTTAAAAGCAAACTTCCCAAAAGCCTTGGCATACCGTGCCGACAGGTCAGGTATAAAACCTACGCTGGACTGCTGTTTCTTATCCACATGATTGATGCCGCCCTGCAGCTTGACACTAAGCCCCTGGTATTCAAAGGGACTTTTACTATTGACCAGGAGAGTACCATTCATACCACCCGCACCGTAAAGGGCGGAACTGGCTCCCGGCAGCAATTCCACGCTGGCGACATCCAGATCGGAAGGCCCCACGATATTGGCCACAGAAAAATTCAGCCCGGGCGCCTGGTTGTCCATACCGTCAATAAATTGGTTGAACCGCGTATTCCCGTTGGCGTTAAAACCCCTCGTCGTCACACCTCGAAAGGTGAGGCTCTGCACGCTGGTTTCCACCCCTTTCAGGTTGGGCAACGCATCATAAAAGGTAGGCGCCGCTATCTGACGGATAGCTCCTGCATTCATCTTTTCGATGGATACAGGCGATTCAAGGATATTCTGGGGGACGCGACTGGCCGAAACCACTACTTCCGTGCCTAAAATGGAACCCGGCTTTAACTCCACATGGAGGTCGGAAGTACTGGTGACACTCATCTCCACCGATTCAAATCCTACGGAAGAGAACACCAGCACAAATGGCGGTTGCTGAGTGGTCGTAAGCCTGAAATTACCCTTGTCATCGGTGGTAGTCCCGGATCCGCCACCCTTGACAGCGACGGATACGGAAGGGATACCCTCCTTCGACTGGGAGTTTTGTACATGTCCTGAAATAGTAACGGTGGTTTGGGCAAAGGAGGGGAAGATAAAGGAAAAGACTGCCAACAATAAAGTGGCGACTTTAGTTAAATAGTTTCCCATAGCGCAAGTTTTCGTGATAAAGTTTAGAACGTATTACTAAAAATAGTGATTGTAATGTAGGAATGAAAATTTAATTTTGCGGCCATGAAGACGCTCCAGTTCCCCCATCAGACAAACTTCTACCGCGGCAAAGTACGGGATGTCTATACCATTGCCGACAATTGGCTGGTAATGATTGCATCCGATCGCATTTCCGCCTTCGACGTCATCCTCCCCCGCCCTATCCCCTATAAAGGACAAGTATTAAATCAAATCGCTGCATATATGCTAAAGGCTACCAGTGATATTTGCCCGAACTGGCTGGTAGATACCCCGGCCCCCAACGTAGCCATCGGCCGGAAATGCATCCCCTTTCGCGTAGAGATGGTAGTGAGAGGCAATCTGACGGGCCACGCCTGGAGGACCTATCAGTCCGGCCGCCGGGAGCTTTGCGGCGTACCTCTACCCGAAGGCATGAAGGAAAATGACTACTTCCCTACCCCCATTATTACCCCCTCCACCAAGGCTGAGGTGGGACATGATGAAGACATTTCCCGCAGCGAGATCATTCGCCGGGGTCTGGTGGATGAAAAAGATTATAGCCAGTTGGAGAAATATACGCTTGCGCTCTTCCAGCGGGGAAAAGAGATCGCCGCAAAACAAGGTCTGATCCTGGTAGACACCAAATATGAGTTTGGAAAGATAGATGACACCATCTATCTTATGGATGAGATCCATACCCCCGACAGCTCACGTTATTTCTATGCGGATGGCTTCGAAGAGCGTCAACAAAAAAGCGAACGCCAGCAGCAGCTGAGCAAAGAGTTCGTCCGGGAATGGCTGATCGCTAACAATTTCATGGGAAAGGAAGGACAGACAGTGCCTGAAATGAGCGACGAATGGATACAGACCATCAGCAACAGGTATATCGAACTGTATGAAAAAGTGATCGGACAGCCCTTTAAACCACAGGCGCTCAGTAATGAAGAGACATATCAACGGGTGCTGTATGCATTAAGCAATCTCAGTTAGATCATCCCCTTTCGGCAAAGTGAAGGAAAAAATGCTGCCCTTGCCAGGCTCGCTCTGGACATGCATGCGGCCGCCATTTTTGGAAAGGAACTCTTTACACAACATCAATCCCAGACCTGTCCCGGCCTCACCGCCCGTGCCCTTGGTCGTGTAATAGATATCTTCCATCATCAGCTTCTGGATAACCTCTTCGGTGATCCCTGTGCCCGTGTCCTGTACATAAACCTCGATATGACTACGCATTTCCCTGGCCTCAATACAGATAGTGCCTTCTTCCGGCGTAAACTTTATGGCATTGGACAACAAGTTACGCAGGACCAGGTTGATCATATCCCTGTCGGCATATACGAACACCGGCCTCTCCAGTTTGCTGCGGATATAGATCTTTTTAGCCTCCGCCTGCAGCCGCAAAAGCTGCAGCACCTCCTGTGTGATCTTGGAAATGTCCAGCAGCTGGGGCTTTACCGCCTCGGCATACATCTGGCTTTTCGCCCATTGCAACAGGTTTTCCATCAACCCGGTGGTATAACTTAGCTCGTTCACCATATCCGGCATCAACATCTTGATCTCATCCCCGGGAAGCTCATAACGCTGGATATTGCGAAAAAGGTTCCGCAAGGCATATAGAGGATTCTTCAGGTCGTGGGCAATGATTGAAAATAACTTGTTCTTTAAGGTATTCAACTCCGTCAGCTGCTGGGTCTGCTCCTGCAGCAGGGCGGCTTTTTCCGCAATATCCGCCTTGTGACGGAGTATCTTCAGATTGCTGCGGCGCAACTGGAAGTTCTTCTCATAGCTTTGCTGCTGAAACCTGCTGTTCTCAGTCTTTATCAGCAGCAGACCGCAGAAAATAAAGAACAACGCCAACAGATGGTTGGCGATAAAGAAGTAATAATGGGCATCTTCCAACTTGTAAGTATAGCTGTTCCAGAAAGTATCTACCGCAAAATAACAAGTCATGGAAAGGGTAAAGCAAAAAATGATATTGTAGATCTTCTGAAGGAAGAACACAGACAACACGCCATAAAGGACGAAGAAAAACTCGATCCCCAGATCGATGTGAATGGCATAAACCACACTGGTCATTACAGGATAAAGCGTAAAATAACACATGCGGGCCAGTTCGTACTGCTGATAATGGGTCAGGGCGAATACAAGAAGGCTGATAAAAATGGGGCTGCAGGCGATCATCCAGGCATATGCCGGCATTTGTTCCTTATTCAGCAGAATGACAATGGGAATGGCGACCCCGGCCAGCAAACCAACAAAATTCATGAGGTTGAATATCCCAAGCTTTCTTTTTTCGTAACTACCAAGGGAAGGCTTATATCCAATGTTTTTTACATGGGACTGAAAAACGGAGATTTTTTTTACAGCCGTGTGCATGGTTCAGAGCCTTGGGTTTTATCAGTCGGGTCCAACTGGTTACCGCCCGGGAAATCGATTTAGCGCAAATCAGACAGATAAGAGATTAAACGTACGAATTACATTTTTATTTAGATTATCCCCTATGAAAAAAATAGTTAGCGGATTTCAATGTTGCAACTCTTATATATTAACATATAAAGTAATGCATTCTTGTCGAATAAGACAAAATCTGCTATGTATAGTTTTTTTACGAATATGAGATCAGATGTTGGATGATGGTCCCGATGGACGCAGCCGGGCTTTTGACTTATTAAAGATATGAGCGCCTTTATCATGACCCTTCCGTCTGGCTTTTTGCTCCATCCCGGGAAGATGGATGGTTTCCTGACAGACCTCACTGCAGCAGCCTTCATATCGGGTAGCGCAGTCTGCGCACTGGATAAACAGCAGGTGACAACCCTCATTCCGGCAATTGGTATGGGTGTCGGCGGGTTTTCCACATTGATGACATCGGGCGATGATCTCGTCGCTGATGCGTTCCCCCAGTCTGTCGTCAAACACAAAGTTCTTCCCTCTGAACTTGTTTTCCAGTCCCTTTTCCTTTACGGTATTGGCATAATGGATGATCCCCCCTTCCAGATGGAAGACATTGGTAAAACCTTTATGCAGGAGATAAGCGCTGGCCTTTTCACAACGTATCCCCCCCGTACAATACATAATGATGTTCTTTTCCTTATTGTCCGTCAGCAGATGGGCAGACATAGGCAGTTGCTCCCTGAAAGTATCCGAAGGCACTTCAATAGCCTTGTCAAAATGCCCCACCTCATACTCATAGTGATTCCTCATGTCCACAACGATGGTGTCCGGATCCTCCGTCAGCCGGTTGAACGCCTCCGCATCCACATATTTCCCCTTTTTGCTCATATCAAAAGAGGGGTCATCGATGCCGTCTGCCACGATCTTATCCCGCACCTTTATCTTCAACACCCAAAAAGACTTGCCATCGTCGTCCACAGCTATGTTGAGACGCAGGTCTTCCATACCGGCATGTCCCCGGAGATAACCGGCCAGATCTTCAAAATTGCTTTGAGGTACGCTGATCTGGGCATTGATGCCTTCCGTGGCGACATAGATACGGCCAAAGACCTTTTTCTCCCGCAGAGCTATATATAGCTCGTCACGGAATTTTTGAGGCTCGGGAATGGGAAAATATCGGTAAAAGGAAATGGTGGTGCGAGGTTCCGTCTCCTGGTATAACAGCTCTTTCAGCTCCTTTTGGGAGACACGGTTATGTAATACGGGCATTTTTTAAGTTTTTAGGACACTTACAGGGTGAACAAAACTTTGTGGCCGCAAAGATACACCTTTTTCCTGGGCCCCCTGCTCCCTACCGACCCCTCGCCCGGAATCCCGACCCGATCAATCCCCCAAAACCTACCCGAACCCCTGTCTGCCCATAATGCCCGTTTAAGTAGCTGGCGATCACATCCACCCTGAAGATCTTGAAGATATTCTCCAGCCCCCCGAATACCTCTACATAGTTATTATCCCGGTTGACATAAAAAGCATTGCTCCCCGCCACGAGGTGCCAGTTGAGCCGGCGAAATAAAGGTATCTTATTCGTTAACAGACCGTTGAAATGATGCTCTGCATGCCCCGTAGCATAAAAGGAGGCCGTCGTACTGTTAGCATAATAAGGCGCCAGTTGGAACCCATTGAGGTACTGGTTGGCAATGGCCGTCTGGTTACCGTTAAAATGCTGGTAATCCTGGATGAACACGCTGCGGTCATTGATAAATCCACCGATGCCTAATCTATAACGTAATACCCCCTTCAACCTGAAATTAACATCATCCCAAAGGGAAAATTGCCATTTGTCGAAGTTGACATCGCTGCCCAGCACGCCGCTCCAGCCCCTTTGATAAGCCAGCGAGAAAGTAGGGTATTCGCTGCCTATAGCTACCTTACGCCGGGGGAATTCGATAAAACGTTGCCCGGGCTGATACTCCAGGGCTATATCAGATATCACCGCCTGATGACGGGGGAATTGCTCCGTCAGCTTTTCTGAGGGATAGTTCGGTGTAAACACCCTGTCTTTATAATGGATGAGAGAATAGTCAGTGGTATTGTCGATAGGCAGCCTGTCTTCGTACGCAATATCCGCCTTGATCACCAGCCCATTGTCCATCCGGATGTCGTATGCTATACGTCCAAACCATTGTTCATAGATCTTCATATAATTCCGCCGGAACAAAAGAGTGTACAGGCTATTGACAAGTTCTGTTATAGGCTTGTCCTGGTTGAACTGCACCACCCGCTTGCCGCCTGACAGGCTCCACGTCTGTCGGGTAGAAGAAAGCTCCTCCCCTCCTCCCGGGATGGAACGCTGATATAGCGTAATAGCCGCCCAGGCATTCAGCCGGGTATTATGAAATCCATATCGTATATGAGGGTCAAAGGCCAACACACGTGCACCCTGATCAAATGATTTGGACAAAGTCCCATGTATATTCGCATTGATACCTTCCACCGTATTATATCCTATGTTGGGTAACAAGGGGTCCATGGAATACCGGAAAGGGGAAGGCTGCCGGAAATTGCTCCGGCTAAAGCCCGAGTACATCACCTGTCCGAACTTCACATGTCCTTGTCTTTTCAACAGGGAGTCACGGTTCCTCCTGGACCCTGCGGAATCCAGGGTGCTCCTGTAGATACTGTCCCGTATCGTATAGTTAGTGACTTCTTCCGGTTCGAGAGGCAGGGGGCGGATGGAGTCCCAGTAAGCTTTTGTCTTTTTGTTGGCGGCCGTATCGTATTTCATCAATACGTTGTTGAACCATCTTTTCCGCCAGCGGGGCGCCACATCATAATTATTATATACGTTAAGGAAGTTTCCTATTGCGTCAAAACCCATGATATTAAAAGTAAAATAAACTACCTGGTCCTTCACCTGCCACACATTCCCTCCGATGGGGGCATGTATCTGACGGATGGACAAAGTGTCCAGTATCTCCAGTTGTGACTGCTTATCTAACCGCAGATCGAGACTATGTATCCGCCAATCTCCATCCACGATGTCGATGGTGCCGGAGAACAATGGTTCGTATTTGCGGCGGGGTATCACCTGGATCTTATTTATTTCTTTCCCATCCTCGAAAAAAGAGCCGAGATATTTATAGCGATAGTAGTGCAGGGCAGACGCTGCGATAGGAGAGATAAAGCCACGGGGGTTCAGCTGCGGAGCCAGTACATATACGTTGTTGTTATAAAAATTGATAAAGGTCGGCAAGCTAAAGCCGTAGCCATTGCCACCGCTCTCCCGTCCGGAGAGGACTTCCAGCTTGATATTCTCCGGTCTTTTTTTGTAAGACAGCTTCGTGAGGGATTCCGAGAGATAGAGAATGCCCTTACCCGCCGAGTCCACTCCCATCTCCTGTTTATCCTTTTCCTCTATCTTCTGGCCAAATACCCTTTTGGGCATTTTCCGGCTCTTGATCAGTGTCTTGATATACGCCTCGCAGGTGAAGGAATCCAGGGGCGACTCATAATCCTTCCTTTTTTTAATGGCATGCCGGATGATCTCGTAAGCAGGATCTTCCCCACCGGGACGGACCACGACATCCGCCATGGACAGCTGAAGAAGCGAAAGCCGGAAGTCGACTGTCAGCCCCTCCTGACCTACCGTGATCTTCTTCTCTTCACGGGCATATCCCACGTATTGACAAACCAGGGTGTAGGTGCCGGGAGAAAGGTCAAGAAAATATTTACCCTCGTTATTGGCGGTCACGCCCCGGGTACTGCCTTTTACCAGGATGGAAGCATAGGGCAGCACATTTCCCTTGTCATCCGTGACAGTCCCTATGATGCGGGCGGCCTGTACGGTAATGTATCCAAGAGCCGTCAGGAACAATAGACAGATATGTTTCATTATTCCTCCACCACTCTTTTCTTTTGGAGATAGCTTCCGGTGAGGGCCGCACCCCCTCCAACCAATGCCCCTACAATTGCGGTGATGAGTATCAGCAGAAAGGACGAGCCTCCCAATGGCAGGATCTGGGCGATCTTCGCGGACAGGATGCTGTTATTGGACGCATCCATGCCCCAGGCCAGCAAGGCCCATAATATGAAAAGGGCCAGAAAGCCGGACAGGAAGGACAGCCCGGGACGCTGTGGCACCAGGACGCTGACAAGAAAAGCCGCCAGGGCAACGCCCCACCAGGGCAGATAGAGCCCTGAAAGAAAACTAAGCAAGACGATCAGCAGTGTACTTATCAGAAATTTCATTGATTATCGGGTTTTAAGTGCATAGTCCATTTGATCCTTTTATCCCTTATCTCCCCCATATCCATTACCCACAGGGGGTAATATTTACCGGCGGCCCAGCTGTCGACAAAAGTATCGTAAAAAGGGCTGCCGGGATTACCGCTCTGACCGCCGGGATATACCCCATAGGCTTCTGTTCGGTCGGTGAGCTGTACGATCATCCGCCAGCTGGGGCCATGGAATTGTTTGGCTGCATTGATACAATGGGTGCCGCCGCCGATGGGCAGATGCATTCGGCTTAATGCTGGCAGACGCAGCAGATGGCGTGCCCAGGTGTCCTTAAACTTACCCCAGGCAAGCTTGTCATACTTGCCGGCATTTATAAGGTCAGGGACGCTCCGCAAAAAGGCCGTCGTTACGACTTGTTGCAGGGTTTCTTTTTCAGGCGTATTGACATTGTCGATAAAGGAATAGGCTGTATCTTTTAGCAACGCCTCCAGCAACGTGCTTTCAAACGGGCGCATCAGAGGCAGGGAGCTCTTTGCAAACTCGTCGTCAAAAATCTCCTCCTGCAGATGGGTCCACCAGTATTTGAAGATCACAGGCCCCTGTTCGCCGGGATCGTTACGCAGCTGCCAAAGCTTGAACTGGTTGAGATACCCCTTGCCCGTTTCATCCAGCTTGGACTCCTGTATATTCCGCAGGAGGAGCGGCTTGGCCATCTCCGCGAATACATCGTAATTCTCCGTCTGCAACTTCATCATATCGGCCGGCGTGATGGAGTTCATTTGAGCCAGCTTGCGATTGATCAGCAGCCCCCGGTAAGGAGGGAAGTCGCTGCCCAGGAAATAAGAATAGCTGGTATCCACAGGCACCTGGTTGGCGCTGCTGACAAATCCCCTGTCGGGGTCGATCATGTTAGGGTTCTCGGTCGAATCGATATTCCCTTGCCACATATAGGAGCTGTCCTCTCCCGGCATGACATACAGCCCCTGGCCTTTCCATTTTGCCGGGAACTCTCCCTGCTGCCAGATCGCCGTGACACCGCTTTTGGAGGCAAAGACAAAATTCTGTCCCGGACACTTGAAATGACTCAATGCGCTTTTGTAGTCGTCATAACTGGTGGCGGACTGCAGTCTTCCAAAAGTAGCCAGCTCGTTAGAGGAGTCGGCCGCCTTCCAATGCACGGCATAGCTATGGTCGGACGTGGCATTGGCAAAACCATTAAAGCTCGGGTCATACATGACGGGACCAAAAACTGTATAAGCCACCGTGTCGTATACATCCGGCCGCCCCTTGATCCTGAAGGTGTCGATCCTCCGGCGCTCCGTCGTTCTCCATGCATTGTTGAACCAATATTCCTGGCGGGTGTTGTCCTTGAATTTTATCGCGTAATAGTCACGCACATCCCTACCCGCATTCGTGACGCCCCAGGCGCAGCTGTCGTTAAACCCGATGACGATATAAGGCGCTCCCGGGAAGGACACCCCGTAAACATTATAACCCGGCGTCCTTATCTGCATCTGGTACCAGATGGCCGGCAGATTCGTGCTTAAATGCGGGTCGTTACAAAGGATGGGTCTGCCGCTGAGCGTCTTTTTCCCGCTGACAGCCCAGTTGTTGCTGCCGTTGCTCTTCTCCGGCTTCATCTCTCTGGCCGTAAGGGTATCCCTATTGTTGAAATACAGCGAGTCGGCCGTCGCGGGCGGCTTAGGCTGAAAATGGGGAGGCAGGAAATGCGTCCCCTTGGGGATAATGGGATCCGCGCTGTCGATGACGGCAGGATACAGCTTGGCAAGGTCTTCCCTGCTGAAAATGCTTTTGGCGTTGGTCATCTCAAAATCGTTGTCGGCGCCTGCCAGATCAAATGCCATATATTTTATAAAGAGTGCAATCTTCAGATTGCTCCAGGGCTCCGGACGATAATTCAGCAGCTTGTACTCCAGCGGTAGCTCGCCGGCCTTCATATGCCGGATATAGTCGTTGACCCCCTCCGTGTATGCATCACAATCCTTTTTGGTAGTTGAATCCTCTTCTATCTTCGCCAGGGCTTTTTCCGCGGCATCTACCATACCCAGCCTGCGCATGCTTCGGTCGTACCTCAGGATACGGTCATCCTCTCCCGGACCTAACACCTCACTCAACCTGCCCGCCGCCGCAAAAGTTTGAAATTCCATCTGCCAGAGACGGAACTTCGCATGCAGGTACCCTTGTATATAACAGGCATCCACTTCACTGTTGGCATATACATGGGGAACAAGGTACTCGTCAAAATAGACGCTGGCCCTTTCTTTTAGCCCCGGTAACGAAAGATCGTCGGTATAACTTTTGTCAACAGGCTCCGCATTTTGCCAGATACCATGCTGGGGACTTAAAAATTTGCCGAGAGGCGGCAACTGGCCCCACTGGTTGTCGAGAAAGAAAATAAGGGCTGCGGTAGACAGTAATGAAAGTAGGAAAGGGATTATTCGCATACCTTAAAAGTAGTATTTTTTTGAATTGTAGACACTGAATGGGTTACCACTAGGTGGTAATACCACAAAATGGTATTGTTCATATCCCTGCGATTAGCAACATTTGCATTCATAAACGTCCCCTACTAACGCAAACAGCCCCTTAATACCCTAACCCGAATGAACCGGAGGTTCATTGTCCGAAGGACAGATTTTATTGATTTCCGGAAAACGGGTTATATTTTCAGGAATCCCGTTTTTCCGGAACTAAACTTAGTTCAGGTGGTTCAGGTAGATAATAGGCCGGACTCAGTGGTGAGCCGGCTTATTTTTTTACACCCTCCCCTCTCTATCTTCCCCCAAATGGATTACCCCGCCAGCAACCCGATCAGCTTCTCCATATCTTCCATCGTATTGAATGCATGCAGGACGATACGCAGCCTCTCTCTACCCTTTGGCACCGTAGGATAAAGGATGGGACGGATATCCAACCCCTCAGCTTGCAACCCCTGAGCCAGGGTTTTTACGGCCTCATTCCCCGGAACCACAACACCCTGGATAGGAGTAACGCTTTCAAGCCTTTCAAAACGCAGCCTGGCACCCCGCAGCCGGTCGATCAACGCTCGCAGGTGCCCCCGTTCCCTATCCATCCCCGGGAACAATCCATACGCCGTCTGAATAGCCCTCACCGCCGACGCAGGCAGGGCTGTGGTATAAATAAAGGGTCTGCAATAGTTCACCAGGTAATCCCTGAGCCGGTGGCTGCCCAATACAATGGCGCCATGACAACCTACCGCCTTGCCAAAAGTATGCACTCTGGCCAAACATTCCTGCTGGAGCCCCAATACCTGCACCAATCCCTCCCCTCTTTCCCCTATGACACCCGTGGCATGCGCTTCATCCACGATGAAATGCGCCCCATAACGCCTGCAGACAGCTGCCATTTCAGCCAGCGGCGCCTGATCCCCATCCATGGAAAAGACAGACTCCGTCACGACGAACTTATTGCCTTCCGCCGACGCCAGCTTCCTTTCCAGATCAGTCAGGTCGTTGTGCCCAAACGAAAAGGCCCGGGCAAAAGACAGCCGCATCCCGTCCCGGATGGATGCATGGCTCAGTTGGTCATAAAGGATGGTATCACCTCTTTGGGGGAGACAGCTCAACAGCCCCAGATTGGCATCGTAGCCTGAGTTAAAGATAAGACCCGCTTCCGCGGCATGAAAGATGGCCAGCATTTTCTCCGTCTCTTCGACCAATGGGTAATTGCCGGCCAGCAGACGGGAACCCCCACTGCCATGCCGGTCCCTTGCCTGATCAAGGACACGCTCGATCAGACCGCCCGTGGCAATGCCCAGATAATCATTGGAACAGAGGTCTGTCTTGCCATCTGGCAGCCGTAGCCGGCGAAAAGCATGCTGATCTTCTCTTTCCCGCAGCTTTATATCAAGGAAGTCTTCGTTCAAAGGTTTCTGATTTCCGGCAAACCTACATAATTTCGCCACATGCAATCGCTGTCCCAACAGAAGAATATCCTTGGCCTTCAGTTGCCCACGGACCCCCGCTGGGTAGACCTGGCAACTATCTCCCTGGAAGATATCCTCACCGACCATGCCTGGTGCGAGCAAAAGGCCGCCACCAGCTGTATATCCCTTATCCAACGCTATTCCGCAAAGGAAAAGCTGGTACAGGAGCTCTCCCCCATCGTCACGGAAGAGTGGGGACATTTCCGGCTGGTGCTTGCTGAACTGCATAAACGGGGACTAAAACTGGGCCGGCAACGAAAAGATCTGTACGTAGGCAAGCTGATAGAATTCGAGATAAAGGGAGGCGCCGAAGAAAAACGCTTTCTGGACAGGCTGCTGATCTTCGCGCTCATCGAGGCTCGCAGTTGCGAGCGGTTCAAACGTTTGAGCGAAGGGCTCGAAGATGAGTATCTGCAGCAGTTCTATCGCCGCTTTATGGAGAGCGAAGCAGGTCATTACCACCTGTTCATAGAGCTGGCAGAAACCTATATAGACAAAGAAACCGTACGCCGGCGATGGAAGGAATGGCTGGAATATGAGGCCGGGGTGATGGAGTCACAGGAGATACGGGGTGACCGGATCCACTAATGCGTCCTCAATTTTTCTACATATAAGGCGGCATATTCTTTCACCTGCTTCCTCCTGTATTGCATGACCCAACGGGGATGAGGCAACGGAATAATCTCCCTGAAAAACCCATGCTTGTCATTTATCCGCCGGAACTGTTTGTAATTCTCCCCTTCTCCCAGACAATAGCATTGTTCAGAGGTGGTCGGGATCATATCCAGCTGCTGATGGATACATTGTAGGATGAACGGCTCAGCCGCCTTCAGAAGGTCCTTGTCGTCATAATAGTTCAGGTTCTTCCCATTCCAGGTATAACCCAGGGGAGAAAGGGCGGTAAAAAGATAATCCCCGTAAAATTCCTGCACCCCTCCATAAGCATCGATCATTTCATAAATAAACAAAGAGGACAGCTCCGACAGCCTTTTCAGATCACTGTGTATCCCGCATTTTTCCTCCAGCCGGATAGGATCCGTAAAGGGTACGCCGGTGACGCCCGCGCCAAACCTGCCCGGGTTGATGCCAAAGATCAATCGCCGGGGACGCGTATCCGAATAAAATTTCTCATAAAAAGTTTTTGACAGCTGCCATGCCCGCACATCCTTGAAAGGGTTCATGATCGCAATCCCTGCCGGCATGGGAAAGGAAGGTGTTAATCCTTTATAAAAGCTCAGGATGGCTTCCGCCTGTGTGGTAAATGGTTTTGACATGTGATCATGCTAAGATCGGAAACGTTTTCCAAATAAATAGATCAGTCGGATAGATCCCGGAAAATACATCGGTCCGGGGTTCCTGGCATTCTCGATGGCATTGACGTCCTTCGATGCATGAAAATTCCTGTATTCATAACCCTGCGGGACATCTTCTCTCTCGATATAAACCTTACGAACACCCAGGCCGGCCACCAGTTCCACCTGAAGTTTGCCGTCCCTGGTAAGGGGCTCCCGGCCTCCCACCTGCAAGCCCGCTCCAAAAAAATAATGACGGCTGAAGTTGGAGAAACTACGCAGGCTGTCATGTGTAGCCGGGTTATAAAAATCCTCCTTGTCCCGGTACTGGAAGTTTTTGTACCGCACTTCTGCCGCCACAAAAAAACTCCCGTCCTTATAGATGAAATATTTTGTCTGTAGGATCTGACGGATGCCGGCAAGGGGGCCTTCCGTCTGAAAAAGCCCGTTAGTAAGAAAGGATGTTTCCGACCAGAGCTCTACTCTTCTGCTAAAGCGGTAACCCACACCCAACCCAATAGCCGCGGGCGGTTCCACCAGGCCAAAGGGGTTAAAGGACAATGTCCACCGGGATGGGGGTTGCGCCCGCAGGGACAGACCGGCAAGGGTAGCCGCAAGCATATAAACAGCGGTTTTGGGCAGGGTCATAGACGAGGTTTTTATACCAGACCATAATGCCGGCAGAAACGCAGCATCGCAAAACCTATAGAATTGTTAATCCATGGGAATAAAAAAGCCGTCCGCTCACGCGGACGGCTCAACTATTGTAGGGATGGTAATTTAATGAACTTTCAAATCAGCCTTTACTTCGTTTACAAATTCCACTGTAACGTCGACCAGGGATGCGATTTTTTCATCGGAGAAGTTTGACTCTTTCAAAAGATTTCTGACGAAACGGCGATTGTTACTTTCACGTTCATCCTCCCTCGTTTCCATTTCTATGTACTCATCTATACCCATAATTTTTATGTTATTAGGTGTGTAAATCTGCTCTGTAAATGTACGATTCATTTCCGGCTCTTCAAAGAGAATATAATTCTCCAGGAACTTCATGATTGCCTTCAGTTTCTTTACATGAAATCCCTTCCTTAATAACCTGGTGGCAATTAATATTTTTCGGTCCAACAGTTCCTTCCCTGGTACTTTTTCCTCAAGCAGGGCCGTCTTCGCTGCCAAAACCACCTGTGCAAACGGGTTGGGACTGTTCTCCAGTTCCTCATCCGAACAATCCAGAATGGAAAGCGTATGATATTCATATACGAGGCGGGTTTGCCGATAGTCATATTCAAACCGGCACGGCATTTTCCGGCCATCCCGTCCAGTGAATACAGCAATAGCAGAGACAGGCCTCTTATAACGGTCAAGTATTCTGTAAAAGTACCGGAACATCCGCTCAGAAAACTCCTGCCGCTTAGACGTGTCCCCCTGTATCTCTACGTGTATAAGCACCCACTCCTCTTCTCCATCCCGATGAAATACCTTCACCAGTTTATCAGCAAAACGCGTATCCGGCCCTTTATCCGGCTCAGGATACATTTCTGCCAATTCCTTTTCCACAAAAAAAGAATTTTCAGTAGCACCTGCGGCTAACCGCACGTACCGCCAAAATACTCCAATTCCTCCCGCAGATCCAAAAAAGGACAACGCAGGGCTAGTTCCTTTGTTCTTTCCAGGTGGTCCTGCAGGAATCGTTTATGCGCCTGCGTGGAAGGCTGGAAAGGCTTATGCCGGCGGGCTGTCACGATCCTCTTCACCTCCTCCATGATCGCCTGGGCTCCTTTGTCAATGTAATGACGGGTAAACTGTTCCAGCACATATTGAGTGGCAGGATAATTAGGATGCACCATGTCGATGTCGTAAAAGCGGTAGTCCCGCAGCACATCGATCACCAGCTCATAGGCCGGAAAGTAATACAGACGATCGAATTTGTTCACCAGGTGGTGTACAGACTCTATCAGACGGGCCTTGCTCCGGTTATTCTCTATCACCCCGTCCCTGATATGTCTGACAGGGCTAACGGTAAAGATCACCTGTAATGAAGGGTTGAACTGGAAAAGCCGGTAAAGACACCCGTCCAATGCAGTATTGATCTCTTCAATGGTCATCAGGTGCTTATGGAAGATCTGGCCGGGCGCCCTGTGACAATTGGCCACCGCCATTCCTCCCGCTTCCTCCGCCCCCCGTCGCCCGGGTTGGAACTGTACGGGTGCATCCGGCGCCAGCCTGTAAGAAAAGGCGCTGCCTAAAGTAATGATGAGCCACTTAGCCTCTTTCAAAAAAGTATGTGCCCTGGAAAGCGATTCATTGATACACGCGAGGGCCTCTCCCTTGTCTATATGGGAGAATTGACTATGATGCTGCCAGCTTTGCCACAGCTCGTTGAAATAGACGAGGTCCTTTTCCTCATAAGGACGGCCTTCCATATAGGTGATGATACTGGACGCTACGCTGGCCGGATCGAATAAGATGCCGTTGGGGTTTTGCAGCATATCGAATTTCCAGTCGCGGAGAGCGTTGCCGATATGCTCTGTAAAACAGCTGCCCGTCAGCATGATCTTATCCGGGTAGCCGATGGGTCGGGGAAGAGGCTCTATCTGTATAGGTAATTGAAATTCCATCAAACAAAGATTTCGGACGCCAGCCTCAACGACCGCGCCAACGCATGTTCGTCGAGCCCTGACAAAAGACCCCGGTGCTCGAAATAAGGTATCATCAAGGAGCTGTCCATATTGCCTACCAGGTGATCTCCCGCCATCGGGCAGCCACCGATGCCCTTTAAAGCCCCGTCAAATCTCCGGCAGCCGGCCTGCAGGGCTGCGTCGATCTTAGCCTTCCAATGGGTCGCAGTGGAATGTAAGTGCACGCCGATGGTATGGTCCGGCAGTTGCCGCACGAGATACTCTGTTACAGAAAACACCTGTTCAGGCGTCGCCAGCCCCACTGTGTCTGCGAGGGAAATGATCCGGATACCCAGACGGGTGAGCGTATCCACCCATTGAAATACGATCTCCTCCGACCAGGGGTCGCCGTAAGGATTGCCAAAGCCCATGGAAATGTATACCACCAGCTCTTTTTGTCTTTTGACACAAAGCTCCTGTATCTCTTCGACGGTAGCCAGCGAGCCTTCCACGGTCTTGTTGGCATTACGCAGTTGGAAGGTTTCCGATACGGAAAAAGGAAAACCGAGATAACTTATCTCATCATAGGCTGCGGCCTCTTCGGCGCCCCTGAAATTGGCAATGATGGCCAGCAGACGGGTACGCCGGGCAGTATGTTCGCTGCGCTCTCCCGGCGCCGCTATCAGCCCCCGGTCCAGTCCTTCCAGCACCTGCGGCGTGTCGGCCATCTGTGGAATAGCCCTGGCCGATACAAAGCTGCCAAAATCCAACGTATCGAAACCCACCTTTAAAAGGGAATTGATGTATTCGATCTTTTTCTCCGTAGGAATGATGTGCGGCCATCCCTGCATGGCGTCCCGGGGACATTCAGTGAGGGAGATTGCTCCATTTTTCATATGGCGAAATTACTTAAATTACCTTTCTAAATTAGCCCCCATGACAGAGGCCTCCACCCCCATCCAACAAGTGCTCCTGGAATGCGTCGGCGGAAAAGACATCGGCAGACGAATAATAATCGCCGACAAACCCGTCAGCCTCGGGCATATCGTCTATCACCCGGACCTGGTCATTGAAACGCTGGGCAGAGATGATGGCTATATCACAGCCTGGATAGAAGGTGACGTACTCATCATCGACGGCTCCCCCTGCAATTTACCCCTCATCGTCAACAACGACTCAGTCAGCATCAGCCCACTACTTGAAAAAGACACCCTCCGCCTGGGCGATTCCATCTGGCAGGCCCGCTATGACCATAAAGAACAGACAGGCCACCTCGGCGATACCTTCAGTGATCTGATAGGATTGGAAGAGCTGCAGGATTTCCGGCTGTCACACATCTTCTCGGAAGTATTTAAAAGACACACGACGGAAGAGATGGAGGAGCAGCTGATCACAGGCACTACAAAACACACGCCTACGCTGGCAGAGCTGAAAGTGGAATGGGCAAAACCCTGGCTCTTTGCACGGCTGCTGGGTGGCAGCGCCCTGCTGACCTTTATCCTCTACGCAGGATTTGAAATGTTCAACAATCTCAATCTCATACCAGGTATGATCTTCGTAGGCTCCTTTGCCGTGCCCGTTTCTACCCTGATCTTCTTCCTGGAGATGAACGTCCCCCGGAATATCTCCATCTTCAAAGTGACACAGTTGTTGTTTGTCGGCGGCATCGCCAGTCTGATACTCGCCCTGATCTTTTTTAGCAATTTCAACCCCTTCACCAGCTTTCTGGGCGCTTCGGCCGCGGGTATCATCGAAGAGACGGCCAAGGTGCTGATCGTGGCCTGGCTCATGGGCCGGGAACAACGTTATAAGTGGATATTGAATGGCTTGCTTCTGGGCGCGGCCGTGGGCACCGGCTTTGCCGCATTCGAAAGTGCGGGGTATGCTTTTCGCTTTATCCTGGGTGGAGGCGTCACGGCGGGAGGAGAGATCATCATGCTGCGTGGTCTGCTGGCGCCCTTCATGCACATCGTCTGGACAGCCAATGCCGCCGCAGCCCTGTGGATGGTAAAAGGCGATAAACCCTTCTCCTGGGAAATGTTACAGGCGCCGGCCTTTCTGCGGGTCTTCTTTGCCATGGTCATCCTGCATATGATCTGGAATGCCCCTTTCGGGCTGTTGCGATTGCCCATTGTACAGGATGTCAAGTTCGTCCTGTTGGGCATATTGGGCTGGATCATTTGTTTCCGGCTGGTACAGGCAGGTTTGCGGCAGTTGAGCGACGCACGCCAGGCGCTGCAATTGCCCGCTATTGAGAAGTCCCCAGCCGGTGCTTAAGCGCTTCGTAGAGAATAATGCCCGCCGCCACCGACACATTTAAAGAATCGAAATCTCCCGCCATGGGAATGGAGAAATGCAGGTCAGCCGCCTTGTGGATATAGGGTTGTACCCCTTTGTCCTCGCTGCCCATCACAATACAGCAAGGTTCGGAAAGCGGCAGGTCGAACACCTTCTTTGTAGCCTTCATCTCGCTGGTGAATACCTGTATACCGTTGAGATGCAGACTATCCACCGCCTTTAGCAGACTGTTTACCCGGCAGATATTGATACGTTCCAACGCGCCGGCCGAAGATTTCATAGCCTCCTCATTGAGTGCGCCCGTGCCTTTGTCAGGGATGATCAGCGCCTGGGCGCCACAGCAAAGAGCTGTCCGGGCAATGGCCCCGATGTTACGGACATCCGTAACGCCGTCTAACATGACAAACAAGGGCGTCTGCCCCTGCGCTACCACATGATCGATCACCTGTTGCAGGTCAAGGTATTGTACCAACCCTGCAAATGCCAGTACCCCCTGGTGATTAGCCCGTGTCAGAGAATTCAACTTCTCCACCGGGACCACCTGGACAGGGATATTGTTCTCTCTGGCCAGTTGCCGGATCTCCACAATGGCCTCCCCGGCAGTATTGCGTTGCAGCAATATCTTATCGATGGCCCTCCCTGAGCGGATAGCCTCAACGAGAGGCTGCCGGCCGATGATGAGGGATGATTGCTTCATTCAACATGATTTTTACTTTCAAAATGGCTGCGACAGACATGGAGTCCGTGATAACCCCTTCTTCCACCATGCGATAGGCCTCCGCAAACGGTACTTTGCGCACCACCAGTTGTTCTGTTTCCTCAGGCTCAGGCTCTCGTTGCTCCAACTGCCGGGCCAAAAAAATAATGGCTTTCTCATCGCTGACGGAATTGGAAAGATGCAGCTCGATAAGAGGCGTCCACTCTTTTGCTACCAGACCAGTCTCTTCCAGCAGCTCCCGTTGGGCCGATTCCACAGGTGGAATGGCAAGATCTCCCCCGCCTTCCGGTATCTCCCAGCTATACTGGTCCAGGGGGAAGCGGTATTGACCCACCAGCCAGGTATTCAAATCTTCGTCCAGCGGTAGAATGCCGATGGCAAGGTTTTTAAAATGGATTTTGCCATAGATGCCCTTACCCCCTCCCGGGTTGATGACATCGTATTCCGTCAGACCGATCCACTTATTGTCGTAGACCTCTCGTTGGGAAAGTATTTTCCAGGGATTATCTGTCATAACAAAAAACCTCCCAGTAGGGAGGTTTTGCTTTTAGTTGTTTAAAATTATTTGAGGCCAAAGGCTTTCTTCACCTTGGGAACATAATCCAGTTTTTCCCAGGTGAACAGCTCGACTTTCCTCTTTACTTCCTTGCCGTCAGGAGAGACAAAGGTCTTTTCCACCAGCTCAGGCTTACGGCCCATATGACCATAGGCAGCCGTCTCGCTGTAAATGGGATTGCGCAGCTTCAAACGGGTTTCGATAAAGTAAGGACGCATATCGAACAGCTCCATCACTTTTTTAGCGATCTGGCCGTCCGTCAGCTTGACCTTGGCCGTACCATATGTATTTACGTTGATGCTGGTGGGCTGGGCTACGCCGATAGCATAGGACACCTGTACCAGGATCTCGTCGGCTACGCCGGCTGCCACCAGGTTCTTGGCGATATGACGCGTGGCATAGGCGGCTGAGCGGTCTACCTTGGAAGGGTCTTTCCCGCTAAAAGCGCCGCCTCCATGCGCCCCCTTGCCACCGTAGGTATCCACGATGATCTTACGACCTGTAAGACCGGTGTCCCCATGAGGACCGCCGATGACGAACTTGCCGGTGGGGTTGATATGGTACTTGATCTGGTCGTTGAACAGACGGGCGTATTTCTTGTATTTTGCCTTTACACGGGGGATCAGTATCTCGACGATATCCTTCTTGATTTTTGCCGCCATCTTGGCTTCCGTATCAAAATCATCATGCTGGGTAGAAACCACGATAGCATCGATCCTCACAGGTTTGTTATTATCGTCATATTCCAGGGTGACCTGGCTTTTTGCGTCGGGGCGGAGATATTTGATCTGTTTGTTCTCTCTTCTCAGGGCAGCCAGTTCCAACAGGATCTTATGGGCCAGGTCTAATGCCAGAGGCATATAATCCTCCGTCTCGTTGCTGGCATAACCAAACATCATCCCCTGGTCGCCCGCCCCCTGTTCTTCCTTTTTCTTCCTGTCAACACCCTGGTTGATATCGGAAGATTGTTCATGAATGGCGGAGAAGATACCACAGGAGTTGGCTTCGAACATATATTCACTCTTGGTGTACCCGATCTTGCGGATGACACCACGGGCGATGTCCTGTACATCCAGATAGGCCTTAGATTTTACTTCACCGGCCAGCACCACCTGACCAGTGGTAACCAGCGTTTCACAGGCTACTTTTGACTGGGGGTCAAAGGCCAGGAAATGATCGATCAGTGCATCAGATATCTGGTCGGCCACTTTATCGGGATGGCCTTCAGATACGCTCTCGGAAGTAAATAAATAAGGCATGTAGTTTTAAAGATTTAATAAAAAAAATAATGGGTTTTTCTTATGCCCGCAAAGATAGATGTCAGAATCGTAATTTCTTCATAAATTATTGCCTGAGCACAGAGTTATTTGCTCAGGTCGGTATACAATTGCAAATAATCACTCAGGTCAGATTCGGCATTAAAGGAAAGCACTTTCTTACCCCTGATCTTACCAAACTCGTCCACAAGCTTTTTGTCTACCTTTTCCGCACCAAAGGTAATGGCGTCGGCATAGGTGGCCCCACCCCGGAAAAGGCCGGTATTGTTGGCTTCCTTATAGGGCTCCAGGTCCTTTTCCTTGATGTTGGCGTGTATATTGGCTAATTTGAGAAAGTCATTCCCTAATTTTTCCTTAAAAGTGTTCTGCCCAATGGTAAAAATGCACTTGCTGTGGGCAAAAACCGGCTCTTTTTTATAAACAGTCTTCAAATACAGGGGGATAAGTCCTGTCATCCAGCCGCTGCAATGGATGACGTCCGGCGGCCATCCAAACTTCTTTACAGTCTCCAGGGCGCCCTTGCAATAGAATACGGTACGGAGGCCATTATCTTCAAACCACTTCTCCTGCTCGTCATGAAAGATGAACTTTCGCTTAAAAAGATCCTCATTATCCAGGAAATACACCTGCAGACGCGCATTGGGAAGACTGGCAACCTTGATCTGTAATGGAAAATCATCATTGTCTACTGCTACATTGATCCCCGACAAACGGACTACCTCATGAAGACGATGCCTGCGCTCGTTAACCACTCCAAAACGCGGCATAATACAACGCACTTCAAACCCACTTTCATTTGATTTAATTGCCAGTTTGTTCACTATCTCTGCAAATTCTGTCAACTCTAAATAAGGCGACATTTCGTTGGCAATAAATAAAATTCGCTTTTTTTGTAGCATTATTTGAATTAATTGATGAGACGAACCTTAACAAAATCCAGTTTGTAAGAGGGGCAATCCCCCCAAATTAGTTTGCAAAAGTACGCAATTTTATTGTAAAATCGTTGCTGTGGCCCATCCCCACGGCATTAAAAGCTCATAAATGATCTTATTAAAGAAAGTGGCCGACCTCTCCCGATGGCTTGAAAAACAACGATTGGCAGGTAAGTCCATAGGTTTTGTCCCCACGATGGGAGCCTTACACGCAGGACATATATCACTTATTGATATATCTAAAAAAAACGCAAAAGCTACTATTTGCAGCATTTTTGTCAACCCAACCCAGTTCAACGACCCCAAGGATTTCCAGAAATATCCTATTACGATAGAAAAAGATATCCTTCTGCTGGAGCAAGCGGGTACGGATGCCCTCTTCCTTCCCGAGGCGGCCGAGATTTATCCCGAAGGGGTAAAAGGGTTGGAGAAATATGACCTCGGAAGGTTGGAATCGCTGTTGGAAGGCGCTTTCCGTCCCGGACATTTCCAGGGGGTCTGTCAGGTAATGCGCCGGCTGCTCGAGGCCGTCCGGCCCGATCATCTTTTTATGGGCCAGAAAGACTACCAGCAATGTATGGTGATCCGCAGACTATTGGAGATCATGGAACTCCCCACCCTGTTGCACCCCTGCCCCATCGTCCGGGAGGAAGATGGCCTGGCCATGAGCAGTCGCAATATGCGTCTGTCGGAAGATCAGCGTAAAAAAGCGCCCGCCATTTACCAATCCCTGCTCCACCTGAAAAATGGTTGGACCATAGAAAAGACCGTTTCCTTTTTGGAGTCCAATGGTTTCCGGGTGGACTATGTGTCTGTAGCCGACCCAGTCACCCTCGAACCTCAACCTGCACAGGTGCGTCCATCCATCGCCCTGATCGCAGCTTTTATAGGTGAGATCCGCCTCATCGATAATATGCCTTTGTAAAGCCATAGGGGTCATTAGTGTAGTTAAGCTGCACCGTGAACCTTACATTCGGTGGAAATGTTATCTTGCAGAAATTATGGACATAGAAATCCTTAAATCAAAAGTACACCGGGCCGTCATTACGGAGGCAAATCTGAATTATGTGGGAAGCCTGACCCTGGACGAAGACCTGATGGACGCCGCAAACATGATTGAGAACGAAAAAGTTCAGATTGTCAACGTCAACAACGGCTCACGCATCGAGACATATCTTATAAAAGGTAAAAGAGGCTCGGGGACCTGCTGTCTCAACGGGCCGGCTGCCAGACAGGGCGCAGTAGGGGACATCGTTATCGTTATCTCTTACGCCCGTATGGACTTCGAAGAAGCTAAGCGTTTTACTCCCCGTATCGTATTTCCAAAAGAAGGAAATAAGCTGTAATTTGGTGCAGTATGAAGAAGAAACTCCTGGCAACGATCGTTCAATATCTTTTCTTCGCTGCATTGGCAGCGTTTTTTGTGTGGCTGAGCCTGAAAGATATGGATCGGGAGAACTGGGTAAAGCTAAAGGATGCCCTTCACCGTGCGAACTATTGGTTGCTGGTACCCGTGCTTCTTCTTTTACTGGCAAGCCACTGGGTAAGGGCCCTTCGCTGGCGGCAGCTGATAGAACCGTTGGGTCACAAGCCATCCCGGATCAATCTTTTCCTGGGTGTGATGATCGGGTATTTTGTTAACGTAGGCGCCCCACGCCTGGGAGAAGTGGTAAAATGCACCGTTCTGGCCCGATATGAAAAAGTACCCGCAGATAAGCTGGTAGGCACTATCGTGGCGGAAAGGGCTTTTGACGTCCTTTGCCTGTTGCTGGTATTTGGTCTGACGCTCATCTTTCAGTTCGACGTTATCCATTCCCTCACCGCCGATAAGTTCAATGCACTTTTTCAAAACGCCAGCGGCCAGATATCTTATCTAAAGATCCTCGCGCTCCTCGGCGGTCTGGTAGTGTTGTTCCTTATCATACGTTTCCTCCTCCGCCGCTTTGGCCATATCAACCTGGTGCAAAAGATAAAGGGTATTGCCGTCAACATCTGGCATGGGCTCACCAGCGTAAAGGGCGTAAAGAATAAACCCCTTTTCTTTGTATATACTATCAGTATCTGGGTCTTATATCTGCTCAGCACCTGGTTTGGCTTTTTCGCCATCAGCGAAACCCGGCATCTCTCCATCGTGGATGCATTGAGCGTCCTGGCAATGGGTAGCGTAGGTATGATCGTCTCTCCGGGCGGCATCGGCGCCTATGCTTTATTGGTAGAGAAGACGGTCGCCTTTTATGGCGTCGCAGGCAATCCCTACGGCGAGGCGCTTGGCTGGCTCCTCTGGTTCGGACAGTTACTTAGCTTTATCGTATTCGGCGTGACAAGTTTTATACTCTTACCAAGGGTAAACAGAAGAAAATATGAAGCAACCACAAATTATTCAACAGAAAATACTTGACCTTCCTGTCCTCCTCCACCAGGCACGCCGCTGGCGGCTCCTTGGCAAGACCATTGCTTTTACCAACGGATGTTTTGACATCCTGCACAAAGGACATATATCTTCTTTATCCGACGCTGCCAGAGAAGCCGACTTTCTTATTGTCGGCGTGAACTCCGACGCATCCACCCGCCGACTGAAAGGCGATCAACGTCCTATCAATCCCCAGGATGCCCGCTCCACCGTCCTCGCCTCCCTGCTCATGGTTGACGCAGTAATACTGTTCGATGAAGATACCCCCCTGGAACTGATAAAAGCCGTACAGCCGGATGTGCTGGTAAAAGGAGGAGATTATACATTGGACCAGATAGTAGGCGCCAGGGAAGTCATTGCAGCCGGGGGAAGAGTAGTGATAAATCCCATCGTACCCGGCTTTTCCACCACGGGCCTGATCGAGAAGATACACAAGCTGTAACTACCTTCTTTCTTTGCCGGCGGACCTAACCGCTCCGTCGCTATACCTGAAGTGCAACTTCTTCGTTCCTGATAGGAAAAGAACCTGGTTATCCGGGGCTATAGGCGACTATATGCCTGGAGGAGCCTTAATTTGGGTCGGAGAGTCAGGCACAACTGCCTGATAGATATTTCTTCTGAATAGAATAGCAAAGCACAGTGGTACCCAAATTACAGCGACGGAAGGCTATATAGTCGCCGGCGAAGAATTGAAAGCTATATAGCTGCCGACAATAGACAATAAAAATAAATAAGAAGAAAATTACCCATGATACATCCGCTCCACTTCCATGACGATGCTTTCGATGACCTTGTCGTCTCCCTTTGGATCGTAGGGCTGCTTGAGATTACTGCCGAAGAAAAAAGCCACCGTCTGATAAACCCTGGCTGTTAGCCCCCCTTTATATTCCTTGATAAGATTGTAACAGTTGTTGCCCGTTTGACGGTTGATCAGCTTCATAAGCACCTTCCCCTGATATACGGATAGCTTCTCCAATGGGTCGGAGAATTCCTTTTTTAACTCCTTTTCCCGGGATTCCAGGTAGGCCTTTCGATCCGCGGGTTTGTCCAGCAGGGCCAGTTTGGCATTCATTTCATTGATGATCATGCCTGCCTTGCGGGCATATGGATAAGTGACGTAGACCGCATTACGTAAGCGTGTCCATTCTTCCCACTTTCTGCGGGAAGCCGCGGTCATCCTGGCCGTCACCCATACCCATTCTTCCGTATGGGCCGGCATCCATTCGCCTCCATATACTTTGGCTGGCACAGGTATAGTGTCGTAAGGACCTAACTCAGGACGGGGAATGCTACTTGTATCTTCCTGCGCATACGCACCATGCACCGCCATCATGAGTACGAAGACAGTCAGCAGTGGCAGGTATTTTTTTGTGCGGCGGGCCATGATAGTCTTAAAATTAACAAAAAGCCTTCACAATTTATACCCCTCATACCACCATTGTAACCCTTTGGAAATGTTAAATTATTGTGCGCAATTGAACCTCAACTAAATATAGTTCAATTGCGCCGAATATCTAATATCTGGCCCTTCGTCGGAGCTGCTTCGTCACGCTCCTCCTCGGGCATAACCTTCGCTGCGCTCGGTTACGGCCAACGAACCTTCGGTCCGTTCTAGCACCCTAGCCTGCCGCCTTCTCCATACCAGGCTCATAATGAACCCGATGATCATGATGATCGTCCCGATCCAGAGGATGTTGATCTGCGGGAATTCATAAACTTTTAAAGCTACAAAAGGGATCATGGCGCCGGATTCCTTTACACCCAGGTCTATCTTACGGCCTCCGGCCAGCCCGTTAAAGCGGAATGCCAGATTTTGAGCAAAGACGGTATCCTGGATAAATTGAGCCTGGTTTCCTTTCACCGAATAGACAGGAGTGGCGGTGTAATGCATGCTATCCTTGCTTATCACCCTCAACTTGGCCATAAATGCGGTATCTCCGGGACCAAAATGATATTTTTCCGGGTTAAACACAACGGAATCCAGGATGATCAACCCCTTGGAATAAAAGATGGTATCGCCGATGGTAACAGGATGGCTCCTGAATTGAACAGTATCCCCCCTGTGTTGTTCCGGATTGTCGGCGGCCGTGATATAGCTGAAAATGTCCCTGTCAAAATAATGGTACTTGTCCGGGTTGGCCGAGATTTGTTGTTGTCCCTTGCTCGACTTCAGCCAATGTGGATACAGATCAAAATTCCGGGAACCATCTTTCTTCTCAAAACGCACATGAAAGTATTGCGCTTTACTGCGGGGATCCACGGAGTCGCCGTCGATGAACGTGGTCCAGTATTTTCCCATATCGGTGCGTACACCCTTCAGCAGGGTGATATTCTCCAGGGGATCCTGCTTGGACTCTGGATCAAAACTGAGCAGGATGCCCGTAGTGTTATGAGATAGCACCTCCTTCTTGGCGGAAGAGAACAAAATGCCTATCAGCATGAGCCCGAATCCGACATGCGCCACGGAAGCACCGGCAGCCTTCAGCTTGCCCCGCATACCGCTGTAGATATACGCGGCATTGGCCACGACAGCATAGATGGCGGCGAACATAGCCAGGTGAATAGCCACCATAAAGCCCGCGCCATACTTATCATAGTTGATACCCCCAAAAACACTGACAAGAATAGAGCACACAATGGCTATCACGGTAGGGATCCCTATCTTTTTTACCAGGTATTCCCTGGAGGTTTGTTTGTATTTCAGGAATTGCGTAATGGCAGTTAAAAGCCCCAGCAGCACAGCAATAAAGATCACTACCCGGTTGTAAGCAAAGGTGGGGTCGTCGTTTGTCGCCAGCTTTTCTTTTTTGAACAGATTGATCACTGGCAGGGAAGTAGAGACGATCACAAATATGGACGTAAGAAAAAGTATCAGCGAACCGATGAACATCCAGAATTCCCGGGAGCTGGAGTGCTCCTCTTTTGCGATAAAGGGGATTTTTTTATAACGGGCAATAAAGAGGATATACGCCGGAAAAAGAAAGACAAGGACAAAGAGCCCCAGCTGCACATTCATCCCGGAGTCCACAAAAGCATGCACGGAAGTATCACCCAATACCCCGCTGCGGGTAAGGAAGGTGGAATACAGGATCATGATAAACTGGGTGATCAGGAAGAAATATGTAGCTCGCAGCGAATGGCCCGTTGCATTGTATACTACCTGCGTATGCAGCCCTGCCACCATGATCAGCCAGGGCACCAGCGAGGCGTTCTCCACCGGGTCCCAGGCCCAGTAGCCGGCAAAACTGAGGGATTCATAGGCCCAGGCGGCCCCCATCATGATACCCGTACCCAATATACAGGCGGAAAAGAGGGTCCAGGGCAACGCGATCTTTGTCCATTCGCCGTATTGCTTCTTCCAAAGCCCTGCGATAGCATAGGCAAAGGGCACGATGGTAGATGCAAATCCAAGAAATAGAATAGGCGGATGAATGACCATCCAGTAATTCTGTAGCAGAGCGGAAAGCCCTTGCCCATCCTTCATCTGGGGAAAACTGAGATAATCCGCGCGTTGGAAGATGGGTGCACCGGTCATTTTTTCACGCAGCAGGATAAAGGGATTGATGCCGATGTTATGCCCGAATACATAGATCCCGAGGATCATGGTCGCCACACAGAACAAGGCAAAGGTCATCACTGTCATTACAGGCGCTTCCCATTTGCCTGCTTTCCGGACAAGGATGGCGCCGAGTACGCAAAGCCAGATGGTCCATAAGAGAAAACTCCCCTCCTGGGCCTCCCAGATACAGGCCAGCAGATAATTCAAGGGAAGGGCCCGGCTGGAATGCTCCCAGACAAAATTGTACTCGAAATAACGACTGGATACGATATAGATGATGGTGAACAATACGGCGAAAACGGCCAGCACATCAATCCCAAAAGCGATCCTTCCCATTTTCCTCCAGTTCCGCTCTTCCTCCGGCGTCTTTGCATTGGTGGCTTTAAAATAGGCGATCATCGCAACAAAACTGGCAGCCAGTGAAAGGACAGCGAAAAAGTGCCCGATCTTCCCGGGCAAAAGGTGTTCACCTATATATTCCATGATGGGACATTAGTTTTGAGTCAGTTCTTTCTTGGCCGCATTTGGATCATCCTTGTATTTGGAAGGACATTTCAAAAGGATACCGTCCTTACGGGATATCTCAAATACATCCCCGTTCATCTTTCCTTTCAATGTAACCCTTTCTGCCTTTTCCAGATCATAGGGCTTCTCGAAATGATAAACCACCTTCGCCGTACCCCCCAGGGTGTCGGTGATATGAAAACTGACGTAGTTGGGATTTTTCACCGGGTCATACTCGATGGGCTGTTTATTGTCCAGGTGAGCGATGATCGTGACGGTTTTACCAGGTTTCTGTCTGGCGGAGGCAATAGTCTCGTAGGTAGATAGATTACCCATAAAGCTGATGAGGGTCGCTACAGCCACGGCAATTGCCACAAGTATGATGATTTGTACCTTTTTCATAACAGTTGGCAAAGTTAGGTCAACTCCGATCAACTCAGGCCAAAAATTCGTATCTTTTTACGTGCGGCAATACCGTCCTAATAAAATGTTAAGACTTCCCACAGGATTTTATATGAAATCGCCGGAATTTTGATATTTTTATAAGAACCATCTGCTTTTTTGACGCCAAACACTAACGATACCGGCACTGAACTGCTTTCCCGGCTTAAGGCAGGCGATGAGCAGGCTTTTACTCAGATATATAACTTGTATTGGGAGAAGTTGTTCTTCATTGCACACAAACGCCTTCAGTCGGCCGAGGATGCCAAGGAGATCGTACAGAACGTGTTTTTTGCCCTATGGCAGAAACGCCAACATCTTGAGATACAAAACCTTCCCTTTTATCTCGCTGCGATGACAAGGTATGCGATCTACAGACATCTGGCCAATGAAAAAAGAAAGGCCGGATTGCACCGCAAATTCTGGGGACAAAAGCAGGACGCAGGAGATTTTGATCTGGATAACAAACAACTGCTTGATCTTCTCATGCATTTTTCAGAAAGCCTGCCGGAAAACTACAGGATCGTCTTCCTCCACCACAAACTCATGGACGAACCTCTGGCATCTGTGGCTGAACAGTTAGGCGTCTCTCCCCGGACTGCCGAAAGATATGTAGGCAAAGTAATGAATATCATGCGCCACCGCCTGCAAAAACTGGACTCACCCCTCTTTTTTATATTTTTTTAAACTTTCTGCGTACCACTTCATGTCTGGTGTCTCTATACTATTGTGACCAGAAAAAAACTTACGGACAGCGAGATCAGAGAACTTGCAAAAAAATACCTGAAAGGCACCTCGAGCGCCGAGGAAAATGCCATGCTGCATGAGTGGTATGATACGGTCAATCCCGGCGAAACCGAGACGATACGGGTTGATGTCCCCACTACATCCGAAGATATCAGAGAAGAAATTTTTGCCAGTCTGCAGCAACGGATAGCGCAGGAGAAAGGCAGGGTGCTGGATTTACCCCGCCGGTCCGTTCAATGGTGGCACGCGGCTGCGGCGATTTTACTACTGCTTTCAGGCGTCGCGGTTTATCACAGTTTTTCGTCCCGTAACAAAAAAGATCAATTCTCTTATGCAGCCCTCAGCGTCCGGGAAGTACAAGCGCCACAGACGGCCCGTGCCCTCATCACGCTGACAAATGGCGAAAAACTATATCTGGACAGCATCCCCGATGGTACCATCGCCTTTGAAGGAAACACCCGGGTAGTAAAAGAGGCGGACGGCATAGTGTATGAGTCTGTGGCAGACGCGAAGGAGATCCGGTACAATGTGCTGACTGTTCCCCGGGGAAGCCGGATAGTACACCTGATCTTGTCAGACGGCACCCGGGTCTGGCTGAATGCGGAAAGCTCCATGCGCTACCCGGTGGCGTTTACTGGCTCTGCACGGAACGTGGAGATTACAGGCGAAGCCTATTTTGAGGTTAGTAAGGATCCCCATCGGCAGTTTTATGTGTCTTCGCGCGGACTGACCACCGAGGTCCTGGGCACCCATTTTAACGTTAATACCTATGCGGACGAGTCGGCTATGAAGGTGACCCTGCTGGAAGGCAGCGTGCGCGTACGCGATGCCCGCGGCCGGGCGGCTATGCTGAAGCCCGGCGAACAGGCCAGTGTCAGCGGCGCTTCGGATATCCGGGTAGAGGAAAAGATCGACACAGAGGCTGTAGTCGCCTGGAAGAACGAGTATTTTATGATGAAAGGCACGGATATTGGCGCTTTAGCAAGGCAAATGGCCCGCTGGTATGATATACAGGTAGTGTTTGAAGGGAATATGCCCGACCGGAAATTCGGGGGGTCGATCAGCAGGAACGTGAATCTGTCGACTATGCTGAAAGCGCTTCAGGAAAGTGGAATCAAAAGCCGGCTCGAAGAAAAGAAAGTAATTATCCAGTGATCCAGGGATAAATACACATCTGCATCTATTCACCAAACCAAAACTTTGCAATTTTATGCAATTTACGGCTTTATGCGGGAAACTGCCGCTCTTCCTGCTCCTTTCCCTTACCATGCAGGCCAATACAAAGGGGTTTACCCAGAATGTGAGCTTGAACTTTAAGAATGCCCCGCTGGGCGAGGTATTCAAGGAGATCAGAAGACAGACGGGCATTTCGTTTATGTGGGACGAACAAACGCTTCGGTCATTGAAACCCGTTACCATCAATGTGAAAGGGGTTCCATTACAGGAAGCTTTGAACGCTTGTCTTAAAGGTCAGCCATTGTCGTATTCCATCATCGACAATGTGGTGCTGATCAAGCTCCGGACCGCAGCGCCGGAAGTCCGCCCTTCCGCGGCCGGGGTAGAAACGCCCGACCCCATCGTGATCAAAGGGCGTGTACAAAATCAACGGGGCGAACCGCTGGCGGGTGTTACGATCTCCATAAAAGGGAAGAGCACGGTCAGCCTCTCCAACGATGATGGCACGTATACGATTTCCGCAGAGCCCACCGATGTACTGATCTTTACTTATACAGGCCTGGTCGCAAAGGAAGTGCCTGTTAATCGTCGCACTTCGATCGATATTTCGTTGCAGATCTCCGCTGGCGACCTGAATGAAGTGGTCGTTGTGGGATACGGCACGCGAAAAAAGAAGGATCTCACCGGCGCTGTAGGCGTGGCTACTGCCAAAGACTTCGGAGATGTATCCACCAGTAATGTATCACAGTTGATACAGGGCAAGATGGCCGGCGTCCAGGTGCTGGACGATGATGGAAGTCCCGGCGCCGGATCCAGCATCGTGATACGGGGAACAGGCAGCTTCACCAATACGTCACCGCTGTATGTGATCGATGGGATCCAGAGCAACATCGGCGTTTTCAACTCCATCAGCCCTTACGATATCCAGGATATCACTGTGCTGAAGGATGCGGCTTCCGTGGCCATCTATGGCGCGCAGGGCGCCAATGGGGTGGTGATCGTCACTACACGCCGCCCGAAGAACCGGAAACCCGAAGTCGCTTATGACGGATATGTGGGCTTTTCCAGACCCTGGAAGACTTTCCACCTGATGAATGCCGAACAATACGTCACGATTGTCAGGGAATGGTTTAAGAATAATCCCGATGTCAGCCTTCCCGCTTACCTGAATTCGTCCGACGCCCTGGTGACCCGGACGAATTGGCAGGATGTCATGTTCCGCACCGGCAAGATACAGGAGCACCATCTGAGTCTCGGCGGCTCTTCGGAAACGATGAACTACAATATTTCGGCTGGATATACCAAGCAGTCCGGGCAAGTCATCGGAAGGGATTTCCAGCGATTAAACCTCCGGGTGAACCTGGAAGAAAAAGTATGTAAAATATTTAAGTTCGGCCAGCAGCTTAATATCCGCTATCGTTTGAACAGAGGGCAGGCAGCCAACCTGGTAGATGGGTTGCGGATGCCGCCGTATATTCCGGTGTACGATTCCACCAATCTTCTTGGCGGCTTTGGCATCGCCACCAGCGCAAAGGATGCGAATGACAGCCGGAACCCTCTGATCCAACCTTCCCTCCGGGACGTCAAGGATCGCGGATTCAACAACTATCTGCAATTGTACGGCGAAGCGCAGCTATTCAGCGGGCTGAAGTTCCGGTCGCAAATGGGGATCACCTACGATTTTGAACAAAGCTATAATTTCAATCCCACCTACGCGGCAAACCAACTGGTCACACAAAGCCAGATCAGCGAATCCTATTTCTATACGCTCGGATATATTTTCGAGAACTACTTCAACTACGACAAGACCTTCGGTATACATGGCTTAAGCCTCACCGCCGGCATGTCCTACAACAATGCCGGCCTTTTACGGTCGGTAAACCTCACCGGCAGCGATTTCGCCAACAGTGATATCCATCAGATCGGTGCGGCGAAGACCTCAGCGATCAAGCTTGCCAGCGCCAATTCATCCGAACGGTTCATTTCCTATTTCGGCCGTTTGAACTACACCCTGAACGAAAAATACATTCTCTCGGGAACAATCCGGAAGGATGCCACTTCCCTGTTTGCACCCAGGTACCGCGTAGGTTATTTTCCTTCAGTTGGCCTGGCCTGGCGGTTATCCGATGAACCTTTTATGCCCAAACAGTCCTTTATTTCCGAGCTAAAGCTCCGCGGCAGCTGGGGTAAGACGGGTAACTCGAACATAGACGGATATGCCTATCAGTCGAATGTATGGACGGGCGCCAACAATACCGTGGTATATCCCCTGGGGCCCAACGAAACCCTTGTAAACGGCGCTACCGTGGCCATTCCTTTCACTCCCAACCTGAAATGGGAAACTACCTATTCCACCGACATCGGCATCGATGCGGGATTTCTCAAAAACAAGCTTATGCTGAGCGTAGGCTATTACAACAGGGACAACCGCGACTTGCTGGTGAAGGTACCTCTGCCCTATTCCACCGGCTATGGAGGTGTTTCCGGTGCGGGCAACCAGCAGCTGATCAACGCGGCTTCTGCTTACAACCGGGGTTTCGAAGTCACAGCCGGGTTTGCCAACCGTGCAGGTGACTTTTCCTACAACGTCAGCCTGAATGTCTCCTATAATATCAACCGGGTTACCTCTCTCGGTACGCAAGGTGCAGTGCCTATTCATGACGGCAGCTTCTTCGATGTTCCCAACTCCACTATCACCGACGTAGGCTCTACTATCGGAGCGTTCTATGGGTTCGTATATGACCATGTGGCCATCGACGACAAAGACATCGAGAAATACAACGCCATTGCCCGGCAAAAAACAGGAGATCCCAATGCGGTGTATCAGAATGGTCTTGCGCCTGGCGACCGGATCTACAAAGACATCAACGGGGACGGCAGAGTAACCGATGCGGACCAGACCGTCATCGGCAATCCCATTCCGAAGTGGAGCTATGGCGGCAACATCGGCCTGTCCTGGAAGAAACTGGATCTGATGATCGGCCTCCAGGGCCTGGGTGGCGTGGATCTCATCAACGGCCTTAACTACTACATGAAAGGATTTGCCCTGCCGTTCAACGGGAAAGTGGATATACTCGATCGCTGGCAAAAACCCGGCGACGTCACGGACATTTCCCGCATCGGGCAGCATGTACCCAGCAATCTGCAGCGCGTCTCTTCCTGGTATGTGGAGAATGGGGCCTATCTCCGGGTACGGAATGTGACCCTGGGTTACACCTTCCCTTCGGATAGGCTGAAGCTGACGACCCATAATACTTTTTCCAGTCTCAGGATCTATGTCACGGCCCAAAACCTGTTCACCTTTACAAAATACACCGGGTTCGACCCGGAGGTAGGGGGAGGTATCTTTACCCGCGGCGTGGATGTAGGCGGTTACCCTCACTCACGCAGTTTCCAGATAGGCGCAAGAGTTATATTTTAACCATCCATTCATGAAGATTCAGCCAAAAAATTAAAAAGATGAAAACAAAAATAATTTCGGTTCTCTCTGCTGCCCTGATCCTCTCCGGGAGCTGCAGCAAGAGCCTGCTGGATACAAAAAATGAAAATGCGTACGACGCAACTACTTATTTCAAATCGAAAAAACAATTTAACGAAGCGATCATTGCAACGTATGCCGTATTCAACAATGGAGGCATGATGTCCCGCGAGTGGTATTTCAACTTCGATCTGCTGGCCAACGACGCTTCGCCCGCATTCTCGCTGGTGGGTACGGAATTGCAGCTGGCCGATTATAGCTTTACCAACAACAATGATGACATCGTCATGATGTGGGCATCCTTGTACCGGATGATCTTCCGGGCTAACCTGGCGCTTAAAGTAATGGATGAGAACTGGAAGCCCGACGGTGCAGACGAAGCCGTTCTGAAAAAACAGTACATCGCGGAAGCACGCTGGCTACGGGGCTTTGGCTACTACTATCTTGTATCCTGCTGGGGCCGCGTACCGCTAAAAATGGATTTTGACGCATCACTTCGCAATGCGGAGCCCCGGGCTTCGGTACAGGACGTATGGAAAGTGGTAGAAGACGATTTTACCGCGGCGATCCCCGACCTGCCTGTGGTATATATGAATGATGCCGAAGATCGCGGCCGCGCCACACAGGGGGCGGCTATAGCCTTCCTGGGAAAAGTCTATCTCTCGCAACATAAGTACGATCTCGCCGCACAACAGTTTGAAAAACTGACCCAACCTCCCTTTAACTATAGTCTGGACCCCAGCTTTGATCATCTGTTCTCGGAAGACAATATCAATTCCCCGGAAGTGGTATTCGCGGTAAACCATGTATATACAACACCAAATACCCAATATTATATGTTTGGCGGATGGGAAGGGGCAGATGGGAAGACCGCACATACGGGAAGGGCCCAGGAGTATGGTTTTAACGACTGGTATAATGTCGTTGTTTCCGATGCGCAGGTGTCAGCCTATTCATATCCCAATCCTGTATCCGGCACGCCGTACCTGGATCCACGCGCTCCGCTGACCTATTATGGCTCTCCGGGCTCGGGCGGTGACGAAACCATCTGCGATCATTGTGCCAGCGGCCCAATGCTTTACTCGGACCAACAGATATTTCAAGGCGTTCCCCCTCCCCTGCCTACCACCTGGAGAAAATATGAACCTTACGAATTCCAGCAATTTACGCAGGCTCCCATGAGCGGTATCAACACCCATGTAGTACGCTATGCGGATGTAAAGCTCATGCTGGCCGAAAGTTATATCGAACAGGGTATCAGGCTGCCGGCAGCGATAGGGCTGATCAATGACGTCAGGAACAGGCCCTCCGTCATGGCAGTGAACTACCCTATTTCACTTGACCAGGCCGATGCCCGGGTTGCGCTGAGGAGAGAGCGGCAGATCGAACTGGCGGGCGAACAGTCAAGGTGGTTCGATCTCAGGAGATGGGGCATAGCCAAACAAACGATGAATACAGAGCGTCCGCCATCGGGCTCGGCTCAGCATGCTTTCGAAGACAAACATGAACTGCTGCCCATTCCATTGGGCGAAAGACAATCCAACAAGGATGTGGCTAATGACGTAGCAAATGACTGGAACTAATAAATCCCAAAATAACGTATGAAATTTAAATGGTGGTTGGCGGGTTGCTGTGCTCTTATTCCGGCGGTCTGCATGCCACAGAGGACATTGCCTGTTAAAAAGGGTGCCCGGTATGAACTCAGCAGCCTCAAGGGGCAGTCGATGGGTATCGATCCCTCCAACGGGGGAAGGATCACGCACCTTACGATAGAAGGTACGAATTTTCTCACCGACAGTATGGTGAACAACTATAATTGGGGCTCGACCTTTTGGCCCAGCCCGCAAAGCGACTGGAACTGGCCGCCACCAGCGGAGTGGGACAACAAACCCTACACTACACGGCTGGAAGACAGCAAAATAAAAATGGATGGTCCGGCCGATCCCAAAACAGGGTTGGCCGTTACCAAGATATTCTCGGCAGACCCCAAAAAAGGGCTTTATAACCTTGTGTATGTCATCAGCAACCATTCCGGTGCTGTCAGAAAAGTGGCGCCCTGGGAAGTGACCAGGGTGCATCCCGGCGGCTTTGCGTTCTTTCCCATGGGTAAGGACACCCTCCGCGGCGGACTGATACCCCAGACCCGGATCGACAACGGCATCTGCTGGTATATCTACGACCAGAAAAAAATACCCGCCCGGGGTGATTCGCAGATTTACACGGACGGCGGCGAAGGCTGGTTTGCTGAGGTCAATGGAGATATCATTCTTATCAAAAAATTTCCCGATATTCCTTTTGGATCGACAGCCCCGAAAGAAGGCGAAGTGGAATTGTACGCCAATAGATCCGTTCCCCAAAAAAGTTACGTGGAGATCGAACACCAGGGCGCCTACACCGAACTTCAGCCCGGGCAATCATTCTCATGGACTATACAATGGTTTTTAAGAAAACTTCCCGGCGATATTAAACCAGCGTCCGGCAACCCGAAACTAATCGAATATGTACGCGAACTTATCAAATAACTATGTTTGTCTTCTCCTGGCAGTGATCCTCTGTTCTTCCTGTCAGGAGGAAAAGGACAGGTCGTGGGGCGCCTACAAAGCAGATGCTGCCAGCACCAGCTACTCGGCCTTTAACCAGATCAATTCCGACAACGTGAACAAACTGCAGGTGGCCTGGACATTTTATCCCGACGATGCGGCAGGAGGCTCACGCTTCAACGGCAGCCAGTGCAATCCCATCATCGTGGACGGAGTGATGTACACCGCGTCCGCCCGGCACAGGATCTATGCCCTCGACGCCAGGACAGGCCGGAAGATATGGGGGTTCGACCCCTTCGATGGCGGCCCCGGCGGCGGCTCCTTCCGGGGTGTGACCTACTGGGAGGACTCCCTGGGCAAAGACAAACGGATCCTTTTCACAGGAGGCGACCGTCTGTTTGCCGTCAATGCCGGGACAGGCAAGGTCATCCCTGATTTTGGAGACAGCGGTTGGGTAAGCATGAATGTGGGTATAAGAGATGATCCAAAATTAATTTCAATAAAACCCACTTCTCCCGGCATCATATACCAGGACCTGATCATCATCGGTAATGAAGTGTCGGAACTCTATGGCGCACAGCCCGGATATGTAAGGGCTTACAATGTGCGCACGGGGAAACTGGTATGGACCTTCCACACCATTCCCCTGCCGGGCGAATTCGGCTATGAAACATGGCCGAAAGATGCCTGGAAGTACGCGGGCGGCGCCAACGACTGGGGCGGCATGAGCGTGGACGGGAAAAGAGGCATGGTATTCCTTGCCACAGGCTCACCGGCCTATGATTTCTATGGCGCCGACCGCGAAGGTCAAAATCTCTTTGGGAACAGCGTGGTCGCGCTGGACGCAAAGACAGGTAAATATATCTGGCATTTTCAGACCATTCACCACGACCTGTGGGACTATGATCTGCCCGCACCTCCCAACCTGGTGACCCTGACCCGCGATGGGAAGAAGATCGATGCAGTGGCGCAAACCTCCAAGGTGGGTTTTCTGTATGTGCTCAATCGCGAAACCGGCGAATCGTTGTTCCCCATAGAGGAACGGCCGGTGCCGGCCTCCGATGTTCCAGGCGAGAAAGCCTCTCCTACACAGCCCTTCCCCCTAAAACCCAAACCCTATGCCCGCCAGACTTTGACGGAAGACGACCTTTCCGACTTTTCACCTGAAGCGCACGACTCGCTGGTACAGTTACTCAGACGTTCAAGAAATGACGGCCTCTTTACACCGCCCTCCCTGAAGGGTTCCATCAATTTTCCCGGCACCATCGGCGGCTCGGAATGGGGCGGCGCCGCTTACGACCCCGCCACAGGCGTGATCTATCTGAAATCAAACGAATCTCCCGAGATAGATCATCTCGTCAGGATCGACAACTCCAAATTGTCCGGTAAAGAAGAAGCGCACGTGGACGGAAGGGCAGTCTATATCACCTATTGCGCATCATGCCACAAGCCGGACAGGACCGGCAGCGAACCCCTGTACCCGTCGCTGATCGGCTTGAATAAAAGGATGTCGGAAGAGCAGGCGCTGAAAAGGGTACGCGAAGGCGGAGGTAAAATGCCCCCATTTGCCCGGATACTGAACGGTAAGGAAAAGGCTGTTATCGACTTCCTTTTTGAAAAAAGAAGGGATCCTTCGATACCCAATGACTATGATCTGAATGAAATCCGGCATAACCGTACGACGAACTCACTGGTCAAAGACGACACATCACATAAGGACACCAGTGTAATATATCTCAACACCCTCGCCTATTATCAACTGCGTGACCTGCAAGGCCGTCCCTCTATCAAGCCGCCTTACGGCACCTTGAATGCCATCGACCTGAGTACCGGGGACTATTTGTGGACCGTTCCCGCAGGCAACCTTGAAGAGCAGCAAAAAAAAGGCGCTCCTTCTACGGGGTCCACCGGTTCACCAGGCCCGATCGTCACCGGCGGAGGGCTGGTCATCCTCGGCGGCGGGCATGATAAAAAGTTGCAAGCCTACGACAAGAAGACGGGCAAACTAATATGGGAGTATACGCTGCCGTCATTTTCATCTTCCTCGCCGTCCTCGTATATGGTAGGCGGTAAACAATACATCGCAGTTTCTGTAGCCGGCGATAAAACCCATCCTGCCGGGATGATTATGGCCTTTGCATTACCGGACTAAAACTCTTTTCCATGACAACTATACAACATTTTATTACGCTTACGACGTTCTCGCTTTTCAGCGGACTGGCCGCTTGCGCCCAGCAGACTGCTAAAACAAAATTGTTCACGGCGTCTGCATTCACCCCCGTGGGTAGCTTCACCAGCGATGTGGAAGGTCCCGCGGTGGACAAAGATGGGGTGCTGTATGCGGTGAACTTCCAAAAACAGGGAACCATCGCCAGGATCCTCGACGACGGTACAGCCTCTGTATATCTCAATCTTCCCGAAGGAAGCACGGGTAATGGGATCCGTTTTGACAGCCATGGGAATATGCTTATTGCCGATTACACCGGGCATAATATTTTGAAGGTTGACCCAGCAACGCATGTTGTCACCGTGCTGGCCCACGAACCTATCATGCATCAGCCCAATGATATCGCCATCGATGGTCAGGACAGGCTGTATGCCAGCGACCCCGATTTCAATTCGAACACCGGACGTATCTGGAGAGTCGACCCGAATGGTAAAATGACCCTGCTCGACTCCGTGAGTGAGGGCGCGGCCAATGGTATTGAAGTAAGTCCCGATGAAAATACACTTTACGTAAATGGCGGCAGGTATATCTGGGCCTACGATCTCAGGGACGGTAACATCAGCAACAGAAGAGTGCTGATCAAATTCCCCGACTTTGCCGTGGATGGTATGCGTTGCGATATTAAAGGGAATATCTATATCGCCCGGTTCGGGAAGGGGGTGGTGGCGAAGATCTCTCCAAAAGGCGAGATCCTCAGGGAGATCCCGACTGCCGGTAAACGTACGACCAATGTAGCTTTTGGCGGAAAGGACGGGCGCACGGTTTTCGTGACCCTGATGGACAAAGGCAATATAGAAAGCTTCCGTGTGGACGAACCCGGCCGGGAATGGAAAATGCTTCGGGGTAAATAAGTGTAAAACATAAAAACTTTACTATATGAAAAGAAGAGACGTAATTAAGAAAGTGTCCCTGTTGCCATTGGCAGGGGTCCTTCCACTGCAAGCCGTGATCGCTGCGCCGCCCGCGGCAGGTTCTCCGGTGGTAAACTCCGCCGGTGAAAAAGTTGACCTGTTCAGCGAACTCGGCGTAACGCCAATAATTAATGCGCTGGTAACGATGACCTTTTTATCAGGCTCCCTGATGCTTCCGGAAGTTTTGGAGGCCATCAACACTACCTCCCATGACTTTGCCAATATGTACGAACTGCAGGACAAGGCAGGCGCCAGGATCGCAGAGATGCTGCACGCAGAAGCCGCCATGGTTACTTCGGGTGCTGCTTGTGCGCTGACCATCGGCACAGCCGCTTGTATCACCGGCAACGACCAGCAAAAGATCAGACAACTGCCCAACCTGCCCGGCCCGCAGAAAGAAGTGATCATGCAGAAGTCGCATCGCTATCTGTTCGATCAGGCGGTAAGGAACACAGGCGTAAAGATCGTAGACGTAGAAGGCGCCGGGGAGATGGAGAAGGCCATCAATGAGAATACCGTCATGGCCCTGTACTTTAATGCCGCGGATAGTTCGAGCATTACCCATGAAGATTTTGTAGCGGTAGCCAGACGCCACAACATACCTGCTTTTATCGATGCTGCAGCTGACGTCCCTCCCGTGGAAAACCTGTTCAAATTTCAGAAGATCGGGTTCGATCTCGTTACTTTCTCGGGAGGCAAGATGATCCGCGGCCCACAGAGCGCCGGACTTCTTTTTGGAAGAAAGGACCTTATCGAAGCCGCCAAGCTCAATCACAGTCCCCATGAGTGTCCGATTGGCCGCCCCATGAAAGTGAATAAGGAAGAAATTTTTGGAATGTATGCGGCATTGAAGTCCTATCTTCAAAGGGACCATAAAAAAGATTGGCAGGATTGGCTGGACCGTATAAAATTCATCGGCAATTACCTGTCGGGTATCCCAACCATCGTTTCGGAAACCCGTATTCCCAAGGGGCCGGCCAACGCCTTTCCCAGTATGACAGTAACCTGGGATCAGACAAAGGTAAAAATTACGCCGGCCGAAGTGGTAAAGCAGTTGCTTGCAGGCAAGCCAAGTATTTTTGCCGGCGGCAGGGATAAGTTGTCCATCGGTGTCGTCTTACTGCAACCCGAACAGGTGGAGATCGTGGCAAAAAGAGTAAAGGAGATCCTGACCCCAGCGATCCAATAGCCGGATACTTTTTTTATTCATCCTTTTAATTATAATTTATGGAACAACAACGGAGATCCGTATTAAAGAAATTATTTGCTTCGATAGCAGGAGTAGCCGGCATCGGCGTAGCGGCAAAAGCAATGGGCAGCCCCGCATCCGCAACCACGCCCGGTGAAAAAAAGGGCGGGAATATTACCTATGAGCAGGATGTCCCTCTCTTCTCCGGTCATACCAAATATAATGGTTTGGTTTATATCGCCGGTAAGGGCGCACACGTTGCGCCATTCGAGATCAAGGCGCATACAGAGATCGTGCTGAAAGAATTGGAAGCCGAACTGATCCGCGCAGGCTCTTCGATGGATAAAGTACTTAAGGTGACTGTATACCTCAACGATATCGCTGATTACAAGGGTATGAATGAAGTGTACAAAGGCCGCTTTGGCAACAACCCTCCCGTACGTACCACCGTTGCCGTCGCCAAAGGGGGTGTTCCCGGCGATTCGCTTGTTGAGATGGACTGTATAGCGATAGGCTCCTAAGTCCCTTTTTTGTTAAAAAAAACGATTATGACCCCATCTGTTTTCAGGACAGCTATCTGGCTGTCCTTTGCCCTTCTGTTGGCAGCGCTTGCCATCAGTGTCTGGGTGAATACCCGGAGTGCAGGGCCCCTGTACATTCTTTTTTTTATTTTGCTGGCTGTAGGATTCCAGGGATACGGTACATTAAAAGGCTTCTCGTATACGGCAGTCATTTTTGCGGCAGTCGCTACGGCGCTCTGCTACCCCTATTATTTCATTGAGCTCAATGGATTTAAATTTGCCGTACTGATATCCCCGCTGATCCAGGTCATCATGTTCGGGATGGGGACTTCCATGAGCTTTCATGATTTCGCGGGTGTGGTAAAAATGCCAAAAGGAGTACTGATCGGCGTGGTCAGCCATTTTATCATCATGCCGCTGATAGGATTTACCCTGGCCAACCTAAGCGGGTTCCAGCCGGAGATCGCTGCGGGGATCATCCTGATCGGCTGCTCGCCGAACGGCATGGCCTCAAACGTGATCTCCTACCTGGCCAAGGCCAACCTGGCCTTGTCAGTGACCATTACGGCGATCTCCACCATGCTCGCCCCCCTGCTGACACCCCTGCTGATGCACCTGCTGGCGGGCGCTTTTATTAAGATCAACGTAACAGACATGATGTTCGATATCTTCAGGATGGTCATCATCCCGATACTTGCCGGTCTGATCTTCAATAGGCTATTCAGAGGCAGGGCTGCCTGGGTCGACAAGGTCATGCCGTTCATATCGATGTCGGGCATAGCTTTTATTATTGTGATCATCACCGCAGCAGGTCACGACAGCCTGCTAAGCATCGGCCCGGAACTGGTCCTGCTGGTGCTCCTTCATAACATTTCCGGCTATACGCTGGGTTACTGGAGCGGCCGTCTCTTTAAAATGAACGAAAAAGATTGCCGCACCATCGCCATCGAAGTGGGTATGCAGAATGGAGGTCTTGCTTCCGGCCTGGCAAAAGCCATGGGAAAGATCGCCACCGTGGGCCTGGCGCCCGCCATTTTCGGCCCACTGATGAATGTCACCGGGTCCATCCTCGCCTCTTACTGGCATCGCAAACCGCCAGTTAACAGAGCTATAAAAATAGGCGTTTGCTTTTTGCTTGGCAGCCTTTTGACGGGACAGATACATGCACAGCAGATCGTTATGCCAAAAGATCAGCTGATCGCACTGACGGCCCGGTGGAAGGGCCCGCGGTATGACGACGGCAGACCAAAAGTGTCCGACAGCCTGATAGTACGGCTGGCAAATATTTCGCTGGAAGACGCCTGGCAATACCTGCAAAACCAGGGATATAACAATCAATTCGAGTCAGGCTGGAAGATCATCCACCCGGAAAAGGCATTGGTAGGCCGGGTGGTTACCGCACAATATATGCCGTCACGCCCTGATGTGGATAGCATCATCCGGGCAAAAGGCAAGACGGAAGGTCGCATCGGAGCAAGTAATTCCTGGCCCATCGATGTGCTCAAAACAGGAGATGTATATGTGGCCGACGGCTTTTCCAAGGTGATCAACGGTACATTGATCGGAGATAATCTGGGCAATTCCATTTATGCAAAAACACACACAGGCGTTATCTTCGATGCAGGTGTCCGCGACCTGCAAGGGCTGGAAGCCATCGACGGATTCAAAGGCTTTGTCAGAGGCTTCGACCCCTCCTTTCTGAAAGATGTAACCATGACGGGGATCAATTACCCCATTCGCATCGGAAGAGCAATCGCCCTTCCCGGTGACCTGGTCCTCGGAAGGGAAGAAGGTGTGGTGTTCATTCCGGCGCATATGGCCGAAAAAACCATCGTATACTGTGAGTTTATCGCGCTGAAAGACGAATTTGGCCATGCCCGCCTAAGATCAGGCATTTACACGCCAGGGCAGATCGATGCGTCGTGGACCGACGACATTCGCAACGATTTTTTACAGTGGCTAAAGGACAACCCTTCAAAAGTGCCGATGACCAAACAACAGCTTGACGACTATATGAAGGAAAGGACATGGTAATACAGCCAGTTCCTCATCATATCTTTTTAAATACGACGATCCCGTTATGCCCTCCGAACCCAAAAGTATTGCTCATGGCCACTTGCACCGGATGATCGACCGCCTCTCCCAGTAGAATGTTGAGACTGCGCGGAATAGCCGGGTCCAGTTCCCTCGTGTTAATCGTGGGAGGAATAACACTGTCCCTGATGCTGAGGATACAGGCAATAGCCTCGATAGCGCCCGCGGCGCCCAGGAGGTGCCCGGTCATCGACTTGGTGGCGCTGATGGTCAGCCCCGAAGGCGCTTCCCCAAACACAGATATGACGGCATTAATCTCGCTGAGATCGCCCACAGGCGTGGAAGTAGCATGCACGTTGAGGTAGTCCACTTCCTCCTTGTTCAGGCCGGCATCCTTCAGCGCGTCCGTCATTGCCCTCCGCGCTCCTGCTCCTTCCGGATGAGTAGAGGTCATATGATAAGCGTCCGCCGTCATGGCGGCTCCCGCTAGTTCGGCATAGATATGCGCCCCCCTTGCCCGGGCATGTTCATACTCCTCCAATATCAGGGCTCCCGCCCCTTCTCCCATGACAAAACCGTCACGGCTGACATCAAATGGACGAGATGCTCCCTGAGGATCGTCATTGCGGGTGGATAAAGCCTTCATGGAGTTGAATCCGCCGATGGAAGCCTCAGTAACAGGCGCTTCAGATCCGCCGGCGACAATGACCTTCGCCTTTCCCAGACGGATATAGTTCAGCGCGTCCATAAAGGCAGTGTTGGATGTGCTACAGGCAGACACAGTGGTATAATTGATCCCCATCAGACCATACTTGATAGAGATCATGCCGGAAGCCATGTTGGCGATCAGTTTGGGCACAAAGAAGGGGCTAAAACGGGGTTGTAGTTCGCCACCTGGTGCAGTTGCGCCCGTGGCATATTCGCGTACCTGCTCCTCGAACGTCGCCATCCCCCCCTGCCCGCTGCCCCAGATGACCCCCGTATCAAACGGATCCATTTTGCTAAAGTCAAGACCCGAATCCTTTATCGCCTGACCCGCTGCCGCCAAAGCATATTGGGTAAACAGATCGGTACGTTTGATCTCGTTACGATCCAGACTGGCGGAAGGATCAAATTGTTTGACCTCGCAGGCAAAATGGGTCTTAAAAGCAGCTGCGTTAAAATGGGTGATCGGTCCTGCGCCGCTGACACCTGCCTTCAATTGCGTCCAGTAAGATGCGGGATCGTTCCCTAAAGGAGTGATGGCGCCTATACCCGTGACAACTACTCTTTTCATGATCTGTTATTTTGGAGATGAATATCTTTTAATAATTGGTCCAGCATACTGTCAAATACCTCTTTACCCAATACCCTGGATAATAACAAAGAGGACAACAGAGCCGACATAACCAACAAGGCCCTGCCGGCAGGCGTCCCTTCGAATTGGAGAGTACCGTCCTCAAGCCCCTTCTCCAGGCAGGCCGTCATCCAGTCCAATACTGCCTGACACATGATCTTCACCTTTTTCTGTAAAGGATCGGGTAAAGTGAGATAGTCCGGCGTCAGCGAGCCGTTGAGACAGATCCAGCCCTTGCGGCTGCCCGTATAAAAATTCTCTACTACCTTTCTCAACTGCTGATCCGCCGGCAAGGTAGCCCATTCCACCCGGCTTTGGGCGATCTTTTCCAACTCTCTGTCCACCACAGCAACACCCAGGTCCGCCTTGGAAGGAAAATAGTAGTGAATAGCCGCATTCCGGATATGCAATACCCCGGCAATATCCCCATAGCTAAAAGCATTATATCCCTTTGTACGGATCAATTCCTCCGCCAGGTCGATGATATGTTCCCGGGTATCCATTGGTGACCGCAATTTACTTACTTACTAGTAAGTAAACAAATGAAATTATACAATCGCATATAAAGAAAATATAAAAAACCTTTCAAATTTGGAGTTTAAACATTCTTTTTCCGCACATATTTTGTGTATATGATATACTGGTGCTAACTTGCGCTGCGTTTTCGTAAAGATTTCTTTCGACCATGACAGATTTATCGCATTTTGATGCCAACGGAGCCAGTAACCCAAAGAACAATATTTTTGGCCTCCCATTTTCTGAAGAAGATGCCCGCCTTGTGATCCTTCCTGTTCCCTGGGAAGTCACCGTCAGCTATGGCGCGGGCACAGCCAGGGCGGCTGAGCACGTCTTCCAGGCCAGCATGCAGGTGGACCTCTTTGATGGAGAAACCAGCAACGCCTGGAAACAAGGTTTCTACATGCGCCAGCCGGACAGGAAAGTGCTAATGAAAAGCGATTACCTGCGCAAGGAAGCCGAGCTTTATATCGACTATACCTCCAAAGGCGAAATACTGGAAAAGAATAGCTTTATGTGCAAGTCCCTCAAAGAGATCAACGAGGGCAGCGCCAATCTGGTCAAATGGGTATATGAGCAGACCCGCAATTTACTCGACAATGGCAAACTGGTGGCCTTATTGGGCGGCGACCACAGCACCCCTCTGGGCTATTTTAAGGCCATCGGGGAAAAACATGGGGATTTTGGTATCCTGCAGATAGATGCCCACTGCGATCTCCGTAAATCATATGAGAACTTCGTGTACAGCCATGCAAGCGTCATGTACAATGCCCTGCAGGAGATCCCCCAGCTGAAGCGGCTCGTACAGGTGGGTGTGCGGGACTATTGCCAGGAAGAATGGGATTATATCCACAACAGCGATTACAAGGTCATCACCTATTTCGACAAGGACTTAAAAGAACGTGCTTATGAAGGTCAGAGCTGGAAAAGTATTGCAGATGAAATAGTGTCCCATCTCCCCGATAAAGTATACATCAGCTTTGACATCGACGGCCTCGACCCGAAATTATGTCCTCACACTGGCACACCCGTACAGGGCGGTTTTGAGACAGAGCAGATCTTCTATCTCATCAAAAAAATCGTTCAGAGCGGACGTAAATTCATCGGGTTTGACCTGGATGAGATAGGCGTCGGCGAGACGGATTGGGACGCCAACGTAGGCGCCCGGGTATTATGGAAACTTTGTAACTTGCTCGTAGCAAGCAATTCCTAACATGCACTACCAGTATGTAGTTATCCTCAAACGCGATAGTGAACACGCAACAAATGTCCTGAGCTTCCTGCTTTGTCTCCTGTCGGTCGTTTTTTTCCTCTATTCAGCCGTCTCCTCAATAGGCGGTAACCAGGGTCTGGCCTATTTTCACACAGGCATCTCCATTATCCTGATCATAGGATTGATCATCAGCCTGCTAAGCAGACGGGCAGGCCGAACGCAGACGCGTTACCGTTACCTCCTCCTGGCAGCCGCCCTTGGCTGGTTTGCCAGCCCCCTGCCCTGGCTCGCAGCCCTTTTTATCTTACTCGCCTTCCTGGAATACCAGACCAAACGCCCCCTGGAGATCGGCTTCGACAGCGACAGGGTGGTGATCAATACATTGATACGCCGCAGGTATGACTGGTCCGCTTTTTCCAACATCGTTCTCCGGGATGGGCTGCTGACCATCGACTTTAAGAACAATCGCCTCCTGCAAAAAGAGGTAGTGGATGACCCCGAAGATGACGACGATGCCGATGAAAAAGAGTTTAATGATTACTGTCAGGCCCGCCTGTTGGATGCCTCCCAAAAATAGTTTATGGAATTTTGAGTTTTTCGCATCCCTGTAAAAAACCGCTGCTGTATGGATTCGATATCACTCCCCGTCATCCATCCAACATTTGAGAAATTGAAGCGCTCCGGCAGATGGCTGCACGCCGCCGCAGGCCTTCTTATCTTGTCTCATGCCCTCAGTCATATCCATCGGCAGGAGGCCCCTCCCCTCTATTTCTGGTGTCAACTGCTGATCTCCCTTGATATCTTTATCCTGGTAATGGCCGGCAGGGACCTGCTCCTGCTCCCAAGGGTCAATCTTTTCTTCCGCCTGGTGGAGATCATTTTCTTCCTGGGCATCGGGCTGCTGATGCTGCTGGCCGGCAACTGGCTGATAGCCGCCGTTCATCTCTCTCTCAGCATTGGATACAGCTATCTGTTCTACTGCGAAAGAAGCCTTCGTAAAAAAGAGCTGCTCAGCCTGCATCACATCGGGATCTCCGTTCCCGGACTGCCCGCCGGTCGCTTCTTCCTATGGAGCAATATCAACGACATCCAGCCTTATTACGACTCCATCAGGATCAGCACTTCAGATCGTCAGGAACTGACCTTTGACCTGCAAAAAAATCTAACTTTCTCACAACTGGAACAAATTCACGAATTTTGCAGGCATTACTTAGGAAAATGCTGACAAGATCACCCTACATTCTCTATTCAGACGGAAAAGGGAATATTTTTGAAGATACCAGTTTATACGCCACAGGCCGCAGTGGATGGGATGCCTTACCCGTCCCGGAAGAGGATTGGATAGAATTGCCCGACGGAGGTTCCCTTTATGAATTGCCCGGCCGGAAAGGCATTGGCATCGATGTACATACAGGGGAAATGCGCCTTTGCGAAAAAGGATGGGCCGTAGCCGCCTTTATACCTCCTGCGCATACAGGTCTTTACCTGGCAGCCTATGAGACGGAAAAGGACGCTCCTACCCTGCCCCTGTTCTGTTATACCGCCGCCGCCTGGCTGGACGCCAAATTCTATGTCCCCGCCGTCCGCATCGAGCAGGACATCCGCCAGGACTGCGCAGGATACGATTGGGATATCATCAATAATGGGGTGGACCGGATCCTAAAGGCCTACCCACACAACAGGCTGGTCAATCACCTGGCCAACAATTGCGCGCTGACCTATCATTGTCCCGCCGCCCGTAATTATTTTATGGGACGCTGGGAATGTCCGGTACCCAGTTCACCCGCCTGTAATGCCAATTGCATCGGATGCATCTCCTTCCAGCCACAGGAAGAATCCATTCCATCTACACAAGATCGACTAACCTTCAAACCATTGCCCGAAGAGATCGTTGAGTTCACGGTCCCCCATCTGCAAACAGCCCCCTATCCCATCGTCAGCTTTGGACAGGGCTGTGAAGGCGAGCCGCTGCTGATGTGGGAGACGATCCGGGAATCTATCCTGGAAATGCGCAAACACACCAGCCGGGGCAGCATCAATATCAATACCAACGGCAGCAAGCCCGCCGCCGTGCGGGCGCTCTGCGAAGCCGGACTGGACTCCATACGCGTGAGCATGAACTCCGCCAGGGCGCCCATCTATGAGGCATATTATCGTCCCAATAACTATCGCTTCGAAGACATCGTGGAAAGCCTGAAAGTAGTACGCGGCTTTGGAGGCTGGGCTTCTATCAACTACTTCACTTTCCCTGGCATGACGGACAGCGTGGAGGAATACGAAGCCCTGCGCAAGCTCATCCTCGAAACAGACCTCACCATGATCCAATGGCGCAATTTTAACATCGATCCGGACTGGTACATGGGCCGGATAGCCGCCGCCGACACAGGAGAGTTCCTGGGGGTCAAACAAACCATGGAACTCATCAGGGAAGAATTTCCACGGGTGAAATTTGGCTATTTCAATCCTCCCATGGAGAGGATCAAAGGAAAGTATGATATAGATTTCGCACATTGATCCCAGGACTATGCAAAAGATCATTATCATCGGCGCTACCTCCGGCATAGGCAGGGAATTGGCCCGCATCTATGCTGCCGAAGGACATCTGGTGGGTGTAACAGGCCGTCGCCGGGAACTGCTGGATTCCCTCCGGCAGGAATTCCCCGACCACATCCTCACAGAATGCTTTGACGCGACTGCCTCCGACACACCACAATACCTGACCACGCTCACAAACAAATTAGGCGGACTAGACATGCTGATCTACAATGCCGGCTGGGGTGACCTTACGGAAGAGTTGGATTGGACGGTGGACAAAGCTACCGTGGACATCAATGTAAATGGTTTCCTGGCAGCCATTCACTTTGGATGGCGGCATTTCGTCTCACAGGGGCACGGCCATCTTGTGACCATCTCCTCCATCGCGGCCAACCGGGGTAACCGGCATTCCCCTGCTTACAGCGCCGGCAAAGCATTTCAAAGCACTTATTTCGAAGGATTACATATCAAAGCGCGCAAACTGGGTATCCCCCTCTACGTCTCCGATATACAGCCGGGTTTCGTTGCCACCAAAATGGCCAAAGGACCGCAATTCTGGGTCGCACCAGTGGACAAAGCCGCCCGGCAGATCGTAGCAGCAGTGCGCAGAAAAAAATGGAGGGCCTATATTACACGCCGGTGGTGGCTGGTGGCTAAATTAGCCAGATGGATGCCGGATTTCATCTATCATAGGATAGGTTGAGCCCTTTTTTGGCATCCTGATTGTAATACTCCTGGTCTAAAGATCACTTTATGAACAAGAAGCAACAACTGATCGCAGTTACAGCCCTTACAACCCTGGCAGCGACCGCCGCCGCTTTCACAACAGCCTATCTCATCGCAAAAAAAAGACGGGATAAAAGACTGACCGTTGTATCCAATGCAGGCTATGAAATGGCCTATGACGTCCATTACCCGATGAAATATAAAAAAAGGTCGTAGCCCCGGCTCCCGGAATATTAACATTTTATGTGGCGCTCAGCCGGCAATTAGCCTGTAACTTGTTACGTTATAAGTATAATAGTCATACCTTTATATGCAGAACAACGGTTATATGGCGGATAATTTCGAGTCGCAAAAGAACCTAAAAGCCTCAGGGTATACCCTGGGCATCTGTATATTGCTGGTAGTGCTCTTTTTTGTCATTAGCTGGACGCTGCCTGTACAACCTCCCCCCATTATAGAGGAAGGTATTGAAGTGAACCTGGGCAACAGCGACCAGGGACTGGGCACAGACCAGCCCTATCTGCCGGGCAAACCCTCCTCCCAGGACCATGAAAAATATACCCCGCCCAAACAGGCCGTGGTAGAAAAAGAGGCGGCAAAAGACGTAGAGACAGATGATAATAACAAGGAAGATGCTCCCGTCGTCAAAAAAGCGCCCGTAACAAAACCCAATGCAACAAAGATCCCCGATAAGGATATTGTAAAGACCCCGGCCAAACCCGTCAAACAACCCGAAACTACCCCTACGCCACCAAAACCACGCCCCAAAGCGCTGATGCATGGGGTCAATGGCACAGGCACGGGCGGTAATGATGCGGACGACTATAAGCCCGGCGGCAACCAGGGCATTGCAGGAGGTCATGGTGACCAGGGCGCACCGGGCGGTAATCCCAATTCTAATAATTACACCGGCGGCGGCAGCGGTAATTCCGGTGTTGCCATATCCCGGGGACTTACGGGACGCAGGATCACAGGCCTTCCCTCATTTACCGATGACTTTAACGAAAACGCAAAAGTTGCCGTTGACATTCATGTCGATGCAAACGGCAGTGTAACAGATGCCACCTATCAGCCACGCGGCTCGACCACTTCCGACGCTTCCATGAAGGCCATCGCCCTCCGTAAAGCAAGACAGGTGAAATTTAACAGCGGGTCCGATGAATCCGTGGGTACCCTTATCTTCAACTTTAAGGTGCATAATTGATGTTCCGTCGGTGGGCGGACGTTCCACCTCCGTATCTTTGCGTCCAACTATGGACTACCCTCAAACATTAGCCTATATTTTTAGCAAACTGCCCATGTTCAGCCGCATAGGTTCGGCAGCTTACCGGAAGGACCTTGTCAATACGATACGCCTCATCGAATTCCTCGGCAGACCCGAGCGACGCTTCCCATCCGTACACGTAGCAGGCACCAACGGGAAAGGCTCCACCAGCCATATGCTGGCAGCCATCTTTCAGTCGGCAGGCTATCGTACCGGTCTTTATACTTCCCCCCATCTGAAAGATTTCCGGGAAAGGATAAAGGTCAATGGACAAATGATCCGGGAAAACTTTGTCGTAGACTTTGTACAACGCATCCGCCCCCTGTCCGAATCCATCGATCCCTCCTTTTTTGAAGTGACGGTGGCCATGGCCTTTGATTATTTTGCCGTGGAAAAAGTGGACATTGCCATCATAGAAGTAGGATTGGGAGGAAGACTGGACAGCACAAATATTATCGTACCGGAACTCTCCGTTATCACCAACATCGGATATGATCATATGAATATGCTGGGCGATACATTGCCGGCCATCGCGTCGGAAAAAGCCGGTATTATAAAAAAGGGAATACCCGTCGTCATCGGCGAGCATCATCCCGACACCGCGCCCGTATTTGAGCAAAAAGCGGGCGAAGAAAACGCCCCCCTGACCTTTGCGGATCAACAGCGTTTTGTCTACGATTGGCGCTATCAACGTCACCATCTTATCGCAGAGGTAAGTACCAGCCCCCTATCCGATGACAAGGAGATCTATCAGTTGGACCTGCCGGGTGTCTATCAGACGAAGAACCTGGTGACAGTCCTCGAGGCAGCGCACCTCCTGCGCGCCAGGGGCTGGAAGCTCACGCAGACAGCCATACATGACGGCTTGCAACATGTAAAGAAGCTAACGGGGTTACATGGACGCTGGGAGCTGGTGCACGAGCACCCGGACGTCGTACTGGACGTGGCCCACAACGAAGATGGCATACGACAGCTGGTACGGCAAATAGAGATCACGGATCATGAAGAATTGTACATCGTCCTCGGCATGGTAGGCGACAAGGATATCCGTCGGGCGCTGGCCTTATTGCCTTCCTCTGCCCGCTATTATTTCACCCGGGCCGACATACCCCGTGCCCTTCCGGAAGATAAACTGGCCGAACAGGCCCGGTCATATGGGTTGCAAGGCAAAACCTACCCTTCCGTCACCGAAGCATTAAAAGCCGCCAGGGCGCATGCCAGGGCTCGTGACCTCGTCATCGTCTGCGGCAGCGTCTTCGTTGTAGGTGAAGTGTAAACCTTTGCCGGCCGAAGCCCCTCACTCCGTTCGCAAATTCTTCACGGGACTGGCATTGGCAGCCTTGAAAGCCTGCACGCCGATGGTAAGAACAGCAATGCCTGTAGCCGCCAGCGCCGTGACGGCAAATACCCACCATCCGATGTCGATGCGATAGGCCCACTGCTGCAGCCATTTATTCATGAAATACCAGGCCAGTGGAGATGCTATCAGGGACGCCAGCAGCACGAGACGAAGAAACCCGCCCATCAACAATTGTACGATCTCTATGACCGAAGCGCCCAGGATTTTTCGTATACCTATCTCCTTTACCCTGTTGACAGCTGTCAACGCCGCCAGTCCGAACAGTCCCAGACAAGCCAGGAAAATAGATATGCCCCCCGCCCAGCCAACGATGTCCCTCCATCTTGTCTCTGCCTTATACCATCGCCCCAGATCCTCGTCCAAAAAACTATAGCGGAAAGGCAGCTGAGGAACAGAGTGCTTCCAGGCGCTCTCCATCGCCCCAATAGCTGCGGAAGGATCCCCTGCACGAAGCCGGATAAAGATCCTCGCCGGCTGAAGATCCGCCGGCATAAAGAAAAGTTGCGCCCGCACCTGCCGGTTCAATTTCTCAAAATTAAAATCCCTTACCACTCCGATAATGGTCTTATAAAAATCTCCCCTCATCGTCTTGAATTGCTGACCGATGGCCGCCTCTGGCGTCAGCCCCAGCTCACGCCGGACCAGTGCTTCATTGACGATGACGGCCCCGGCAGTATCCATCGACCTGCCGGACATAAAATTCCTCCCTGCCGCCAGCCGCATACCCAGCACTTTTATAAAGGCTGTATCCACCGGATATTCAATAGCGCCCCCTTTCTTGCCATTAAAGTCGTACCCGCCTCCCATATACCCCTGCCCTTCTCCCAGCCCTATTTGCGAAGCGCCAATACCCAGGACATCCGGCCGGGTGCGTAATGATTGACTAAGTAACGAGTATATCTTTTTTCCGTCGACGTCGTCCGTATTGACGACGATGACATTTTCCTTCACGAGCCCCAGGTCCTTGCTGCGCATATACGCCACCTGCTGCAGGATGATCAGCGTGGCGATGACCAGCCCTATCGACAATACGAATTGAAAGGTCACCAGGCCCTTTGTAAAAAAATTCTCGCCACCCAGCCTGATCTTGTTCTTCAAGACGGCCACCGCATTAAAACCGGACAACACCAGGGCAGGATAGCTGCCTGCAATCAATCCCACCAGCAATATAAGCCCCGACAACATCCAGGCCAACTGAGGCCAGCGGCTGAAAGACAACGTCAGCTCTTTTCCCGACAGGTGATTGAACCAGGGCAACAGCACATAGGCCAGCAACAGCCCTGACACCGAAGATAGGACGGTCAGCAGCACCGACTCGGTAAGGAATTGCCCTATCAACTGGGATCTTCTGCCGCCAATGACCTTTCTCACACCCACTTCCCTGGCCCTGCCGGCGCTCCGGGCAATAGCCAGCGTAGTAAAATTGATGGAAGCTATCAACACGATGCCGCCGGCAATGGCCAGCAGGATCCAGATATTTTTCGGGTCCGTGGTAGTCCCCGGAGGCCCGGCATCGATACGGGCATTGGTATGCAGCTCCCTGATAGGCTGCAATCCAAAACGGGTCTTTGATCCCTGGTCTTTCTCATCCTGGTAATACTTATGCCGGAACTGTAACAACCTTCCCTGTTCGGCAGCCAACCGGCTGCCCTTGCGCAGCAATATATACGTCTCGTCCCCAAATGTCATGTGCCAGTTGTTGATAGCCGTCTGTCTCTCTCCGGCAAGCAGGTGCTCATAGCTGCCTAACAGATCGAAATGAAGAGAAGAATTATCAGGTATATTTTCCATGACGCCGGTGACGGTAAATACTTCGTACGAGCTGTCTTTTTTTACTTCGATAGACCTGCCCACCACATCCAGGCTGCCAAATAATTGAATAGCCCTATCCCTGGTAAGCACCATGGAGTGAGGGTCTTTCAATGCCGTGGCCGGATCACCACTCAACAGGGGAAAGGAGAACATGCCAAACAACTGCGCATCGGCGTATCCAACAGGTATCCGTGTAACCTGCCGTTCTACCCTTACCACCTGCTCCCCGGACGGAGCGATACGCACATAATCTTCCACGTCCGGGAACTCTTTCTTCATCGCCGGGCCCAAAGGCACATACAGCCCCGCCATCCCCTGCTCTACATCATCCCGCATAAAAACTTCATTCACACGATAAAGCCTGTCGGCATTAGCGTGCCATCGGTCATAATTGAGCTCATGGACTGCATATAACATAAAAAGGATACAGCAGGCCAGTCCCAGGGACAACCCGACAATATTGATCACCGTAAGCAGCTTTTGTTTGGCAAGATGACGGATCGCCAGCCGTAAGTAGTGTTTGATCATGACATGAGTGTTGGAGTCATCTACACCACCAGGAAAGTACCGGATTTATATAGCCCTGAACGTCAGGTCACAATCTACGAATGTTATCGTAAATATGTCCGATTATGATACACCCACTGTTCAATATTGCAGCTGTCCCAAACGCGCCAGCCCATAGAAGAGTGCCGTTACATGCATGCTCTGGATGATCTGGTTCTCCCTCAACATCTGTTTCAGCTCATCGATGGTGAAAAGGTATACTTCTATTTCTTCATTCTGGTCCAGGTGCTGCTCCTGCACCTTCCGTCCGCCGGTGGCCAGGTACATATGCATCCAATTATTATTGGTAGAAGGATTGGAAGAGGTGCGCCCAAGGTATTCGTATTTTTCGAATGCATAGCCCGTCTCTTCCAGCAGCTCCCGCTGAATGGCAGCTTCCAATGAGACGTCCGTGGGGTCTACACAGCCGCCGGGGATCTCGTAGTTTGTCAGCCCCAGGGCATGACGGTATTGTCTTTCCAGGATGATCTTCCCATCCTCCGTCAGCGCCATGGCCGTGACCCAGGTAGGGAACTCATATACATAATAGGGTGTTACGATCTGTCCGTCCTGTCTTTCACAGGTTTCCTTACGAATGGTGAACCAGGTGTCTTTGTACAGGTATTCGGAGGAAAGTGTCTTCCAGCTAAGGTCCTTCATATTTTTTTACCAGTCGTTGCGTTCGCGTAAAGATGTGATGTGCGCCACATGATGTTTGCCATGCCAGGCATAGTTGCCCAGGAGGTACCAGACTGTCATCTCCTTGTTCGCCTCCGGATGAAACAATTTTCGCTGCCAGTCGTGAATGGTAAGATCACTAAGCGCGGCATGCCAGCGGGTATGCAGAGCATACAGCAAAGTAATGGATATATTCACAGGTACTTGCTGAACATCGTTTAAGTTCGCCCACAACTTTTCCTCATAGGGACGAATAGTGGGGTTGTCTTCGGTAAGCGCAAGCTTACACCGTATATAGCCGTTCATATGACTGTCAGCGACATGGTGCGCCACCTGCTGCACAGTCCATCCTCCCGCCCGGTAGGGGGTCTGCAATTGCGATTCATCCAGGTTGACAATTGCATTCTCCAGCAGTTGAGGAAGAAATTTGATATCATTCAGCCACTCTTCCTTCAATTTTTCCGAGAATGGCTGCGGCTCATACTTGCCGATGGGGTAGCGAAGGTCGGTGGTTGACTGGTCCATGATTTGAAGATTTAATTTAGTTGTTAATGTTCCTCACGAAGGGCATGCCCCGTAAGATGGATAAAAACATCTTCCAGGTTGGCCTTCTTGACTTCCTTCGGTCTTTCGAATCCCGTGGCGACAAGTTGATCGATCAACTTGTCCGGCGTGTCCAGCGCTATGATCTGTCCCGCATCGACAATAGCCACCCTATCGCATAATTTTTCCGCTTCGTCCATATAATGGGTGGTGATGATGACCGTTGTGCCCTTCGCCTGTATCTCCTTGATCAGGTCCCAGAGATTACGTCTTGCCTGAGGATCAAGTCCCGTGGTGGGCTCGTCCAGGAAGATGATCTTCGGTTGGTTGATGAGTGTAGTGGCGATGGAGAACCTTTGTTTCTGGCCCCCGCTGAGCTCTTTAAACTTTGCTTTTGCTTTCTCCCGCAGATTGACGGCATCCAGCAGGTCCATGGGACGGACACGGCGGTTGTAAAGCCCCCCGAACAGCTCGATAAGCTCTGACAAATTGAGCCCGGGATAATAGCCGGAGGTCTGCAGCTGCACACCGATGATCTTTTTTATTTCACCCGGGGCCTTATCCAGATCAAATCCGTCGACGATGACAGTCCCGGCCGTCTTATCCCGGAGGGTTTCAATGATCTCCAACGTAGTGGATTTACCCGCTCCATTGGGTCCCAGCAGGCCAAAGATCTCTCCTTTTTGTACCTCGAAGCTGATGCCCTTTACGGCCTCGAAATCACCGTATTTCTTCCGCAGGTCCCTGACGGAAATGATCGTTTCCTTCATGGCATGAAGGTACGAAAATTCGGGCAACGGCCCTCCGGTCCGTTCACGCACCAGACCATCAGCGTGTAAATATCTGCGTAAAATAGATCATGCCGTCCCTTCTTTTCGCCAGACCGATACCTGTAAGGGTAAAGTCCCCTTCGATATTCCTCCGGTGACCGGGACTGTGCAGCCAGCCATCCACAACCTCACGGGCGCTCATAGGCCCTGAAGCGACATTCTCCGCCGCCATGCGAATAGGCCCCAAATGTTTGCGGATACGATCGATACGACCACGAAAGCCATCGTGTCCAAAAGGTGTTCTGCCGGCAAGCATATCACGGCTGTGTCCCAATGCCACAGAAGAGATAAAGGAATTGGCCTGCAGAGGTTTGAGGCCCTTCGATCGCCGGTGTGCATTGACATAACGAAGGATGTCGGCAGACATAGAGGCGGAGGCGCCGGATGCATGAACAGGAGCAGGGGCGGCAGAGGACAGGGAGAAAAGGGGCAATAATAGGGTAATGAACAAATGCATATTCGCAGCTGTGATTTTATGGTATATTAAATTAAAAACTATGCCAAAAATCGGGCTGCGCTCTCCTGTTATTTCAGCAGATAGGTATCCAGTTCGTCCATCATGTTCCTGCTGCCGATAAAAAGAGCCGAACGCTGATGCAATTCAGTAGGCTGTACATCCAATATCCGCTCCTTACCATTGGTAGCACGCCCGCCGGCTACTTCCACGATAAAGGCAAAAGGGTTGCATTCATACAATAACCGCAGCTTCCCTTTAGGCTTGTCGATGGTGGCAGGATACATAAAGATCCCCCCCTTGATAAGATTGCGGTGAACATCGGCCACCATGCTGCCGATGTATCGTTGTGTATAAGGACCGCCATTATCCTTGTTCTTTTTCTGACAGGCATCGATATAGGATTTCACCTTGTCATCGTACTGAAAGAAATTGCCATGATTGACGGAATAGAATTTACCCGATTCAGGACATTTGATGTTCGGATGGCTCAGGGTGAACTCTCCGATGGAGGGGTCCAGTGTAAAACCATTCACTCCCCGGCGGGTGGCATACACCATCATGGTGGAAGACCCATACACAATATAGCCCGCGGCCACCTGTTTTCTGCCAGGCTGGAGAAAGTCTTCCTTTGTACAGGGCTTGCCCTTTTCGCTGACCCGGCGATAAACGGAGAAGATGGTGCCGATAGAAACATTCACATCGATGTTGCCGCTGCCATCCAGCGGATCGAACAGACAGACATACTTGGAATTGTTGCTGACCTCGTCATCAAATACAACAAATTCATCCAATTCCTCGCTGCCGATGCCGGCACAGCTGATACCATGTCTCAATACCCCCATGAATTGGTTGTTGGCGAAGATATCCAGCTTCTTTACATCCTCCCCCTGAACATTTATCGTACCCGCATCACCCAGGATGTCCACCAATCCCGCCTTGTTGACTTCCACATTCACCCTTTTTGCCGCCAACCCCATATCCCGTAAAAGATTACTCAATTCGCCCGTGGCGTTGGGGAACATACGCAGCTGCTGGATCGTGAATTCGTCGAGGGTCAGTACTTTCCTGTTGACATTCATATGTGCAATGGTTTTATTGATCGGTGCAGCAAATGTAAGGGGGTTTGCTCAAACTTTAGCACGCATTTTAGCGCATGATAAAGCTATATTTGCACCCGATGAGCAAATACAAAGTTTTTAAATTTGGAGGCGCCAGCGCAGCTAGCGTCGAACGTATCCAAAACCTGCCCGGCATCCTGCGTTCCTACAACGGGGACAACATACTGGTGGTCATATCCGCGATGGGAAAGACCACCAACGCATTGGAAAAGGTAGTAGATGCCTTTTACACCGGCCACAGGGAGGAAGCCCTGCGGCTGTTCCAACAGGTAAAGGACAGCCATCTTACTACCGCCAAATACCTTCTCGTAAATAATTATCTGGCAGCCGAGGTGCAGCTAAAGGATTTTTTTACAGAAGTGGAATGGCTGCTGCACGACAAGCCCGTGCGGGATTACGACTATTATTACGACCAGGTGGTCTGTGTAGGCGAACTGCTGTCTACCTCCATCATCAGCGCCTATCTTGCCGAATCCGGCCTGGATAACCAATGGATCGACGTAAGGGATATTTTCCGCACCGACGATAATTTCCGGGATGCCGCCATCGACTGGCCCTTTACTGCGGACCGGGTCCGGCAGGAAGTCCTGCCGCTCTTTAAAGACACCCGGCTCGTGGTGACACAGGGATTCATCGGGTCCACTTCGGAGAATGAAAGCACGACCCTGGGAAGAGAAGGCAGCGACTATACCGCCGCCGTCTTTGCCAATATGCTGGACGCAGAAAGCCAGACGATCTGGAAGGATGTGGAAGGCGTCATGAATGCTGACCCCAAACAATTCCCCGATGCACAATTCATCAGCGAGCTGAATTACGATGAGGTCATCGAAATGGCTTACTATGGGGCGCAGGTGATCCATCCGAAGACCATCAAACCGTTGCAGAATAAAGGGATCCCGTTGTACGTAAAATGTTTCCTGGACCCGGCCCTGCCAGGCACCGTGATCAACAACCATACGGCAAAGGGCCTTCCCCCCATCATCGTCTTAAAACAAAAACAGGTATTGGTACATCTGCATTCAAAAGACTTTTCCTTTGTGGGAGAAAAAGGAACGGCAGGTCTTTATCAGCTCTTCTCCGAGCTGCGCATCAAGCCTAACCTGATGCAGAGTGGCGCCGTCAGCCTCCAGGTCTGTCTGGATGACCGGACGGACAAGATCGAAAAACTGGCGCTGGCAGCTGCCGGCATGTTCGATGTACAGGTGGAAAAAGACCTTACGCTGCTGACCATCCGGCATTACAATGAAGCGATCGTAAAAAAATTAATGGAGGGGAAGACCGCCGTGCTGCAACAGCAAACACCCGAAACAGTGCAGGTGCTCATGCGTTAATCAGCCCCGATCATGACGGTCTGCTTAAGACGGATGGCGACATTCTTGCCCAGACGGCTGGCAGGCGACCACTGGGGCATACCAAGAAAAGCGTCTTCTATCTTTTCATTCATATTTTCGTTGCCGCCCCGGATGACCTTTGCATAGACTGGCTTGCCTTCCGGGTCGATTACATATTCCACCATTACAAAAGCCTTGCTTTGACCCTGGTCAAGGTCTTTCAGTCCGTCTTTGCTCAATTGATTGAGAAAACCCTGAAAAGCTTCATTCCCCCCAGGGTACACCGGCAGCTTATCCACCACCTTGGCCAGGTCATCTTCTTTAACAGGGTTCACCCGCTGGGGACGTGACACATGCGTAGCCGTGACAGGCGGCTTTTTCTGGGATTTCTCCGGCTCGACATTCGCGATCTTTACCTCTGCATCGGGAGATACATCCTCCGTCACATATTCACCTTTGCCATTCACCATGACAAAAGGTACTTCCCGGTACTTTTCAAAATAATAAAATGCGCTGCGCATGCTTTTGGCAAAAGGCGTGTATTCCGAAAATGTCTGCAGATATTTATTGAGATACTCGACGCTTCTGGCATTGTTGAAATTCACAGGGAAAATATGCACAGGAATAAAATCCTCACCCATATCCTTCGCATGAGCCGCCAGGATATAAAGCTCCTCTATCTGGGCATCGGTGATGGGAATACAGCCCGTTGTTACACAGCTGCCATGAATATAAATGTCCCCGCCGGGCTGGGATGAATCGCTGAGTATCCTGTCGGAAGCATTTGGGTAATTAAGACCAAGGGAAAGATGATATTCGCTCCGAGGCTTGAACTCGTTGATATAATAAAAACCTTCGGGCACCTGGTAGTCGCCTTGCATACGCTTGGGCCCAAGGGTGCCCGCCAGGGCGCAAACCTTATATGTCTTGAAAAGCTTGTACTTTTCCTCCCGTGCATTCTTTACCCAGACTTCCAGTTGGCTGTCATATTTGAATGACCGGATATATACATATTTAGCCGGCCATGCCAGCCCTTTCTCCCGGAATTGCTTTATCAAAGTATCTTCCTTACGATTGAGCAGATCGCTGATCTTGGGTATAGAGCGCTGATAATCGATAAAATGAATGGTTGATACCGAGGTCTGGGCAGATAGACGGGTGGTTACAGACAGAAGGATTCCTATCAGAGCTGCGAAAGACTGTCTAACTATGCTTTTCTTTTTCACTAATGATACAAAAATAGGGTACTATAAATAAACAAAAAACCTGCCATATATACCAATATAGGCAGGTTTTTATAACGAAAAATTGGCAAATCCTTGTAGCCGGTCTTAGAGATTTCCCCTGGCCGACTGCTCGCGCTCGATGGCTTCAAAAAGCGCCTTGAAATTACCTTTTCCAAAGCTTTGAGCCCCTTTGCGTTGAATAATCTCAAAAAATAGGGTTGGCCGGTCTTCTACAGGCTTGGTAAAAATTTGTAATAAGTATCCTTCGTCGTCCCTGTCCACCAGGATACCTAATTCTTTCAGAGGCTGGATGTCTTCGTCGATCTTACCCACGCGGCTCAGCAGATCGTCATAATAGGAAGTGGGCACCTGGAGGAACTCAACGCCTCTGTCCCGCAGTTCAGTGACAGTGTGGATGATATCATGCGTGGCAAGAGCCACATGCTGCACCCCTTCACCCTTATAAAATTCCAGGTATTCTTCTACCTGCGATTTTTTCTTGCCCTCGGCCGGCTCGTTGATAGGGAATTTCACATACCCATTCCCATTACTCATGACCTTGCTCATCAGGGCCGAGTATTCGGTGGAAATATCCTTATCGTCAAAAGAAAGAATATTCCGGAATCCCATCACATCCTGGTAAAACTTCACCCAGCGGTCCATTTGGTGCCAACCCACATTACCTACGCAATGGTCCACATATTGCAAGCCGGTGGAGGCTGGATTATAGGTCGTTTTCCACTCCTTATATCCTGGCATGAAAGACCCTTTGTAGTTATTCCTTTCTACAAAAAGATGGACGGTATCTCCATAAGTATGTATGCCGCTGAGAACAACCTCTCCCCATTTATCGGCCAGGGTAACCGGCTCCATAAAACTCTTGCCGCCCCGGGCAGTGGTTTCATTCCAGGCGCTGGCGGCATCGTCCACTCGCAGCGCTAATACTTTTACCCCATCCCCATGCAGGTGTACGTGCTGAGCGATGGGATGATCCGCATAAAGGGCAGTGGTAAAGACAAAAGTCAGCTTTTGCTGTCTGAGAACGTAGCTCACTTTGTCCTTACTGCCTGTTTCCGGACCCGCATAAGCCACGGATTGGAACCCAAAGGCAGACTTATAAAAATGTGCCGCCTGTTTGGCATTACCTACATAAAACTCTACATAATCAGTGCCTTGCAACGGCAGAAAATCGGCGCCTGAGTCTGGCTTACGGGTATTGGCTGCTGATAAAGTTGACATATGACTGCTTGGTTTAATAATGGCACACGCCGGTTAATAGCTTGATTGTTTTATAATGATTACAAAGGTTTAAAGGCGGGTCAGTTATCCGGAAGTAAAGAGATAGTAGCTACAAGGGCGCGTCCATGGCAAGCGCCTCCATCAGGAGAAAATAGTGCAAGCGCTTGTCGTCGAAAATTTTATGGATATAATCGGGTCGCATATGATTTCAGGCGCAAGATAGCTTTTATTTCGGGAATCTCCAATCAATTATATATCTTCGGCTCAAATAACCAGCATGTTACGAGTCGGAATCTTAGGAGGAGGTCAGCTAGGTAGAATGTTGCTGCAGGCAGCGGCAAATTATCCTGTGGAAACCTATGTAATGGAAAATGATGAAGAATGCCCCGCAGCACATCTGTGCCATCACTTTATAAAGGGTGATATCCGGAACTTCGACGACGTATATAATTTCGGCAGAGGATTGGATGCGCTCACCATCGAGATCGAATCCGTCAATGAGGACGCACTGGAGAAACTGGAAGGAGAAGGTGTAAAAATATATCCCCGGTCAGCAGCCTTGCGCACAATCAAGAATAAGATCACCCAAAAACAATTCTACTCCGGCAATAGTATCCCCACGGCTGAATTCCTTGTCACCGAGAACCTGCACGACCTACGTAGTAAGGATCATTTCCTACCTGCCGTGCATAAGATCGGCATGGGCGGTTATGACGGCCGTGGCGTACAACTGATCCACAACAAAGAAGATCTCGAAAAAGGTTTCGACGCTCCCGGCGTATTGGAAAAGATGGTGAACGTAGACAAGGAGATCGCCATGCTGGTAGCCGTCAGCACCAAAGGAGAGACGGTGTTCTATCCGCCCGTGGAAATGATCTTCGATGCCCGTCTCAATCTGTTGGATTATCAGCTCAGCCCTGCAGATCTGCCACAGCAAACTTTTTGGAAGATCGAGGCCATTGCCATGCGGGTAGTAAAAGAATTAAAAAGCCCCGGCATTTTTGCAGTGGAACTATTCGTCAACAAACAAGGCGAAGTATTCGTTAATGAGACGGCGCCCCGGGTACACAACAGCGGGCATCATACCATCGAAGGCAATTACAGCTCTCAGTTCGATATGTTATGGCGAGTCATCCTCGGCTATCCCCTGGGCAACCCGGACGCCATTTTGCCGACAGCCATGGTCAATATATTAGGAGAGGAAGGGCACAATGGCGAGGCGCATTACGAAGGACTCGATGAAGTATTGCAAATGGACAACGCATTCGTCCATATATATGGTAAAAAAGAGACTAAGGCCGGTCGCAAAATGGGACATGTCACCATCATGCATAGAGAAAAACACGACCTGGTACACAAAGCGCATAAGGTCAAGAATACGTTGAAAGTCGTTTCTAAATAGTCAGCATGGAAAAGATATTGGTAGGTATTATCATGGGCAGCGACAGCGACCTCCCCGTCATGCAGGCAGCCGCCGACGTATTAAAAGAATTCGGGATCCCATTCGAACTCACCGTTGTGTCGGCTCACCGCACTCCTCTACGGATGGTAGAGTATGCCAGCCAGGCGGCAGGCAGAGGCTTAAAGGTGATCATCGCCGGCGCGGGTGGTGCGGCTCATCTGCCGGGCATGGTGGCATCCATTACTCCCCTGCCCGTGATCGGCGTACCCATCAAATCCTCTAACTCCATCGACGGGTGGGACTCCGTGCTTTCCATCCTGCAGATGCCAGGCGGTATACCCGTGGCAACCGTAGCTCTCAACGGAGCAAAGAATGCGGGCATCCTGACAGCTTCGATCATCGGGGCCTTCGATCCCCTGGTCGCCGCCAAAGTGACTGCATTCAAAACCAAACTGGAAAAGGAAGTGCTCAAAAAAGTAGAGCTGCTGAAAAAAGACGGGTGGGCAAATAACTTCGATTAATACCTGATCTATAAAGTCGCAAACCCTACAGCCGTCGTGCAAGTCTCACAGGCGCTCTTCGTCAGCATTGCCACGCCGCTCAGCCCTTCAAAGTAATAATGTGAAGCGATAAATCTTTTTACATGTCCCCTGCTCTCGGCGGGCAGGTATTTCTCCAATGCCCAGAAGTCCCGGCTGCCGGCCTTGCGGATAGCACGGTAAACAGGCGCAGGCCCGCTGTTATAAGCTGCCAGGACAAGCAGCCAGTCGCCAAATTCATTATGCAGATCTCTCAGATACTTAGCCGCTGCCACCGTGCTCTTATAATAATGCGTACGTTCATCTGTCGTGGAGTCGACTTTCAAGCCGAGCTCCTGCGCAGTAACAGCCATCAACTGCCAGGGCCCCTTCGCTCCTACCCTGGATACGGCAGTAGCTTTTAACTGAGACTCAACCACGGCCAGGTATTTCATCTCCCTGGGCAACCCATAACGGCCAAATACAGAATCGATGAGCCTGAAAGGACGGGCGCTCCTCATCCTGACGGCGCTCAGCTCTTCTTCATTCTCCCGGATGTAATTATAGACATACTGACGTATACGGATGCTGAGGGTAATGTTACTCTTCTCCGTACTATTATCTGTATAGACCACAGCAGGCTTGTTATGGATAGCGTTGCCGGAAAGGACAGCCATCGATAAAAAAAGAATGACCTTGTAGAATTTTGCAGGTGTCAACATGTTAATAGTTTTCGGGTGCGAATGAATTAGATCCGCCGCGTTATTTCAAGGGGGGTGCCAGATTATAAGATATTGAAAACTATTAGATTAAACTGTGGGTGAAGGCTTTAGCAATTCCCAATTATGGACAATATACTCCCGGGTAGAGAGCGCCTCCACCACCAGCGTACACGATAAAAAAGGCAATTGCCGGACAGCCGCCTCTATGTCGGCAACAATATCGCCCGGGTCATCCGTATCCAGAATGATGGAAAAGCTCATATTGGGATGTTCTTCAGTAGGGCCGTTTTGTACGATGCGGGAAGGATTGAAGCATATCCAGAGGTAATCGTTGGGTCTTTTTTTCAGTATGTCGACAATGGCGTCTACATTCTCTCTAAGGAAGGTGACATAACCAAAAAAGATAGTCTCGTTGCCCATTTGTTTAGGATGGCACAAGCTATTATTTTAGGCGGAGATAACCAAAAAATATTATTATTCCATTGCCGTCAGTTTAAGCATCATTGATGGCATATTCAAAAACCCTTTTTGCAATTTCTCTATCTGTAGGCCTTGGGGCAAGATTTTCCAACCAACCCTCAAGAAACTCTTTTACGATGAACACTTCCAGCAAATAATAATATACGGTATCCCCTATTTGCATTACGCCGTTTTTTATATTGTCCTCATTATGAAGGAATATCTCGCCATCAAGATCAAGCTTATCTTTCTGAAAGATAATTAGCTCATTATCCATATTATCAATATCCTTTATTAGATGTTCTAGTTTCATATTTCAAAAATTAAGCTTTCAAAGGAATTGCTCTGGTATGGATACAGAAAAATAGACCCACTTCTCCCGGGGGTAATAATATTTTTCGATTTGTTCCTGCGTTAATGGAACCCACTGTTTATAAAATCTCCATTTGTGCAACTCAGAAATTGACCGGATAATATTCTCTTTTGTGATCTCATGGAGAATTACCATGTTATTTTCGACATAACAGATGTACCTCCTGTCAAACTCTTGCTTTAACCGGTCAAGCGTTACAAAATTGAGCTCATAATAGTTATCATTCTGCTCGTCCAGCAATAAGACATCTCCCTTGAACTGTTTCTGAAGGGACTCCAAATCATTTTCATAACCCGTAGAAAAGACCAGTTTGTATTCCATGAAATAAATTTATGGTAATAAATTATAGAGATATGTTTTATCTGGTTCAAAGGGGACTAATACGTTTCCAGAGGCATCATCCCTGTAAATCCGCGCCAGGATCACGACAGGATTGGTCAATGCCCCCATTTCCAAATTTTGCCTTAAATTGTACCCTCAATCTATTCACATGAACATGACGCTCAATGCTTGTTCCTCTCTAAAAAGGACATTCGTACTCTCAGCCATCGGCATCCTCTCCGGTATTTCAGCCGCCCGCGCCCAGCAGACCGACACCATCACCGACCACAGAACCACCGAAGTATACAGCCCCGTACCACCCGTGGTAACCCCAGGCGCCCAATGCGGGGACGCCCCTTCCGATGCGGTCATCCTCTTTGACGGAAAAAACCTGGACAAATGGGCATCCGTATCCGATGGCAGCCCCGCCAAATGGATCGTCGACAACGGCATCCTCACCGTAAATAAAAAAGCCGGCAACATACAAACAAAAGAATCCTTCACCAACTATCAATTACACCTGGAATACAGGATACCCTCCAATATCACAGGATCGGACCAGGGCAGGGGCAATAGCGGCATATTCCTCGCCAGCGTTGGTAAAGGCGATGAGGGATATGAACTGCAGGTATTGGACAACTATAACAACAAGACCTATGTCAACGGACAGGTAGGCAGCATCTACAAACAAGCTATCCCTCTCGCCAATGCCTGTCGCAAGCCGGGAGAATGGCAAACCTATGACGTCATCTGGACGGCCCCCGTCTTCCACACCGACGGTAGCCTCGCTTCTCCCGCACGCGTCACGGTCCTGCACAATGGCGTGCTGGTCCAAAATAACTTCGAATTAAAAGGCGTCACCCGCTATATCGGCAAACCCTATTACAAAGCCCATGGCCCCTCTCCCATCAAATTGCAGGCCCATGGCGATCCCAGCGAACCTATCAGCTTTCGTAACATCTGGGTAAGACCGTTGTAATCCATCATATGCAAAAGATCAGGGGGATCATATTCGATCTGGACGGGACACTGGCCAATACCCTGCCCTTGTGTATCCAGGCCTTCCGGCAGTCGGTGGAACCGCTGACCTTGCAACCATTGTCAGACGAAGAGATCATCGCCACTTTCGGACCTTCCGAGGAAGGAACGATCATGACCCTCGTACCCGGACACTACGAAAAAGGCATCGTCAATTACCTCAATTTCTATAAGGATCTCCACGACATGTGCCCCGACCCATTCCCGGACATCCGGGATCTGCTGGATCTCCTGAAGAAAAAAGGTATACGTATCGCCATGGTCACCGGCAAAGGCAAACATAGCACGGACATCTCGCTGAACAAATTCGGGCTGACCTCCTATTTCGAGATCATCGAGACAGGTAGCCCGGCAGGCCCGCGGAAAACCGAAGGCATCAGACAAGTGCTGGCCGCCTGGTCCCTTCTGCAAAAGGAAGATATCATCTATGTCGGAGATGCCCCCAGCGACGTAAAAGCCAGCCGGGAGGCAGGCATCGCAGTTGCCGGAGCAGGATGGGCGCCCACCGCTGACCCGGAAGCATTGCTGGCGCAAAAACCCGACTGGCTTTTTTACACCGTAAAAGATTTCGCCGACTGGCTTACCCCGCTCACGGATTGATCCCCAAAAAATGAAAAAAAATCCGTATATTGTTACTGGACGCATTAAAAACGATTGTTCATCCAAAACTAGACGTATGAAAAGGGTAGCTGATATTCTTTCACACAAGGGCAGCCGGATCACTTCCGTCAGCCCCGAGACCACTGTCCTGGATGCTTTACGGATCATGGCCGATCAGAATATTGGCTCAGTATTAGTCCTGGACGGCCAGCGGTACGTGGGCATCATGACGGAGCGTGACTATTCCCGGAAGGTGATCCTCAAAGGCAAATCTTCTACGGACACAAAAGTGTCGGAGATCATGACCAACGACCTTCCGCATGTAAAGCCCCAGGACACTATTGAATTCTGTATGCAGTTGCTGTCTGACAAGAACATCCGGTATCTGCCGGTATTTGACAATGACACGCTCTGCGGCATCGTCTCCATCAATGACGTGGTAAAGGAAACCATTCTCACACAGGAAGAAACTATTTCCCATCTAAAAGATTATTTGCATTCGGGAATATAGCCTGATCGCTATTACCCCCTATGCTTTGTCCGGGAAATAGCTTTTCAATATTTCTTTCAACCGGTCGACCTTGAGCGGTTTATGCTCAAAACCGTTTACTTCGGGTATTTCCCGGGCCCGCAGGTGATCGTCCGGGTTGAGAGAAGTAGTCAGCATGATCATCACAATACAGGCCTTTTGCTCGGAAGGCAACTGACGGTATTTGCTCAGGAATTCCCAACCATCCATGGCCGGCATATTGATATCGAGGAAAATGAGGTCGGGATGGAGCAGGTCCGGCACATACTCGTATTTCCCTTTGTGCATGAGGAAATCCAGGGCCTCCTGGCCACTCTGTACGATTTGTATATGCCTGGTGCAGTTCACCTGTTCCACCGTTATCCGGTTGAGGAAGTTCGTAGGCTCGTCATCGTCGATGAGAAGGATGCAGTTCAGTTTTGTAGTCATGGCAAGTAGGTAGAATAGTAATTTAAAATTAAAGCAAACCTCGCGGAGATGCAAGAATTGTCTGTAGGAACGGTCAATTCACCAATCGTTAACCACCAAAAGGCCTGGAAAATTTGTACTTTTGCCCCGTTAAAGCAGTTCACTTCATGGCCGAAATACTTCAAAAGGATGAGATAGTAGTCAGGGATATCATTGACACTGCCAGAACCCTTTTTAAAAAGACAGGGTTCAAAAAAACGACCATGGGCGATATTGCCCGGAGTCTGGGCAAGGCCAAGAGTTCCCTATATTACTATTATCCCAGTAAAGAGGATATTTTTGAAGCCGTCCTGCACGCCGAAATGGACGAATTGCTGGACCAGATCCACCAATCCATCAGCCAGGCCTCCACCTCCAAGGAAAAACTCATCAACTACTGCCGGTGCCGTCTCAATAAGTTGAGCCAGCTATACAATCTTAGCGATGCCCTGAAAAGCGAAATTGCAGAGTTGCATTGTGTTATGACGGACCTGAAAAGCAAATTCGACACCACCCACGTTGAGCTTGTAAAAGGCATACTGGAAGAAGGCGTCCTCAATGGGGAGTTCAAAAAGCTCAACATCGACAACATCGAATTAGTAGCCTATATCATGGTCAGCAGTTTTCGCGGACTTGCTATGCCGCTGATGGTCCCGGGCATACAGTGCCCCCGCCTGGACCTGCAGATCGACAGCATCGTAGATATTATGGTCGAGGGGATAGGACGATAGCGCAACGCTCCACCCACCGGCGGAACCCTCCCACCCTGCTGTACAGGAAATTAAACAGTCCTATCCCGGTCAGTCCACAGGCAATGCCCGCCAGTACATCCAACACGTAATGGTGACTGCTATACACCGCAGAGAACCAGATCCCTACCATAATGGTCCCAAAAAGAAGGTTGATCCACCCTTGCTTTGTGCGGATGCCATGGTACAATACGATCAACGGATAACTTGCATGCAGAGAAGGCATGGCCGCAAATACATTGGAGCTTTTTGCATACAGACCGGCAAATACCTGTACGTGCAGCAGGCTGTCAAAACGGCCCAGGCCGGCTGTGTTGCCCGGAGTGTGAGGGTTGAACCCAAACCCATATTGCTGCACATACCAGGGCGGGGCGGCGGGATAAACATAATAGATGACAAAGCCCAGCAGGTTCACCAAAAGGAATGTCAGCGAAAAACGCAGGAAGGCATTCTTGTCCTTATAAAAGAGATAACCCGCAAAAGCCAGCGGCACCGGGATCCAGCAGAGATAAAAAATACCCGCGATAACATCGAGCAGGCTATTCGTATGCGCAGCCAAATACTCATTCGGCGTTACCCCATTGACGCCAAACAGCCGCTTCTCCGTCTGATAGATGCTCTCGATGTGTACGGTATTGTACCGGTAGTTCGGAAAGGCCTTCATGGAGTCGAAGATGATCCAGAATACGATAAAGATAGAAAAACCCAGTATAAAGCGGCGGGTAGGTCCCGAAAGATAAAATAACGTATTAAACAACCCTACCAGAAAAAGCTGGTCTCCTTTAAATCCAATAAGCCAGGCCGCCAGGAGCAGATAGCCCACCGATATGGCAGTGACAGTTAGTATGGTCTTATAGTTGAGAGGCGTCCTCGGAGAGGCGACGCTGGATGGATCCATTTCCACTAGATTTTTACACGTTCCAGGAGTTCCCTACCACTATCCGGGTCGACCCCCTTGAATTCGAGATATTCGACATTGGGCGACCAGAAGGTGCCTCCTGGATTGATCTTGATAAAGACCCTGTTCAGTAAGATTTGTTTATTGCCAATAGTCACATAGACATGATGAAGGTTGTCCACCGGGGATCTCCGGAGGTACATGGGTATTTTCTTATAAGATACAAAATGCAGCTCGTAGGCGTCGTTACCCAACGACCTGGATTTGATACCATAAGCAAAATGACGCTGGATCCAGGACAGTTCCTGGCGTTGTTTCTGCTCGGTGTACCGGATCCAGAGCACATGCACCGGATCATCCGGATCAGGCGCCCCGTTCTTTTCGTTAAGCTCGCAAATGATGGTATTGATATTTGGTGTACGCTGCAGATAAAATAAGGAATTGTTCCTATGAGGGGGGACAGGAAAACTGTCCATGGCCGTATTGACGGGAGGTACGGGGCCGCCGGTCCTTTGTTTCTGCGCATAGACGGTAGATGCTGTGGCGGACAATAATAACAGCAGCCAAAGGAACATGCTGGCTTTCTTTGCCGGGGTATTACTATTGGGCTTGGTCGTCTGCTGCGTCTGTTCCTGATCCTCCAGGGCCTTTTTCGCATCCTTCAGACGTCCTATGGCAGTGGCATTGGCCAGGACAGCCATCACTGTTAGCGGGAGCGTAAAGATAGAAATGGTTTCAAATATAGGAAAGGAAGAATGCGGCACATGTACCTTGTAATTGCCCCCCATCCATTTGCTGGCGACACCGCAGGCAAGGGCCGATACACCGATGAGGATAACCCTCTCCGGCCGCTGCATCAGCCCATCCTTGCACTCGATGCCCAACCCCTCTGCCCTCGCCCTGGTATAGCTGACCATCAGGCTTCCGATCATGCCGATAAAAGCCACAAGGCTACTGAGAAAATAATGGTGCGCCACGAGGTAATAACAGATGCCCAAAAAGAGTATCAATTCGCTGTAACGGTCAAGTACAGAATCATACAAAGCTCCAAAACGGGAGCTCATATTACCCAGCCGGGCCACCTGTCCGTCCAGCATGTCGAATAGACCTGCAAATAAGATCAACGCACCAGCCCAGCCCACATAAGACAGATCCCCGCGATTGCCTTTCTCCGCCCCTTCGATAAAAATGATGGCAACGCCAATATTCAACACGAGCCCGATAGTCGTCACCATATTAGGCGTAAGTCCCGCACGGATCAGCAATCGGACGAAAGGATTGATGACCTTGTATATATTCTGTTGTAATTGATTGCGAATACTCATACTTCCTCTAAAAGTCAAATTTAACCCTTGCCCGAACACCCCAGGTAGGTATCTCCGGATGCTCCAGGTAAGTGAACCGTTTGATAAAATCTACTCTCACCAGCTTGAAAATATTGGCGATGGCAAAACCCGCTTCCACATACGGCCGGTGGTCCAGCGTAAAAGTCTCCAGCCTGCCATTGGTCAGAGGAAACTGCACCAGCTCCGGGTGTTTTGTCGGATCGTTCTCATTGCGCAGTCCGCCATATACGATCTTGGCCTCGATGACCTCTCTCCATTTCAACTTTTTCAACAGGGGTATCTTATTAAAAAAGAACCCGTTGAAATAATGATCGATATACAGGCCGGCAGAGTGGTCAGTGATAAACTCCATAAAGTTCATCAGGTTGAAGCTTTGCAGCTGATAGGCAAAGGTCTGGTTGGCATGCTGAATGTTCGCCAGCGGCCAGGGAACTTTCCCAAGCAGGTAATTTCCATCGAGGGTAATATCGGTATACCCAAGATAGGAAAGATAGAACCGTTTGAAAAATTCCGCACCGAAATTATGGTAGTTGTACTCGCCTCCAAATAACCCTTTCACACCAGCCGTATATCGTAATGTAAATATCGGATATTTATTAAGAATAGGCACCCTATACAACTTGCCGATGTAGAACTGTTCATGCGGGGCCCAGCGGAATTCGGTGGACAGCTCCGAAGTAGTGATCTTCCGTAAGGTATCCAGACCCGTATTCTTTACATACGAAATGGTGCCGGCCGGGGTTTGTTCCCACCACTTAAACCCAAATGCATAGGAGAAGTGATCCCCGAACTCGTGTTTATAATCAAGACGGAAGATCCTGTTATAAAGCCATTTGTCATTATTACCCCGCTTGAACGACAACAGGAAGTTATCTTCCTGTACAAATTGCAGCTCCTGCCCGGGGATCTTCGTATCTTTCTGGTAGCTGGCCCTGATATAATTCTGCGGGAAGCCGTAAATGCTTTTATTATTTAATGAATAGGTGCCGCTGATAAAATACTTCCACTGCCTGTCTTTGAATCCATAGGCCGCATAGGCTTCGGAGTAGTACCGGGTACTGAGCTTGGTGGTAGTCCTTCCCCCAAAACGAAGACGGAAACCTTCCACAGGGTTGAAGCTGTAAAAAGTGCTGGCAGGACCTATTTCAAATATCCCCGCCTGCTTATAGCCGGCCAATAACAGGGTACCCCAGTCCATCAGACGGCGGAAGGACTTCATATGCTGGAGGCTGTCGATATTGGCGTATACTTTTGATTCGGCCCGGGTAAGGGTGTCATGCCGGTACTGCACCCAAAATGAGTCTTTCTGGCTTTCCGCACTGTCCAGGACTACCGTGGGGCTGCCGTGAAAGACACTGTCAGGTATGGGCTCATTGGTCTTGAAGTCTTTAAATGACACCGTTCGCTCGCCAAAAAGCCCCGTCCCCGTCTTATTGATCCCAAAATCTCCCAGTACGTCGCTCTTTTGCAACAGATAACGTCCGTCAGGCATCCTTTGGAAATCCTGGTCGATCTTCATCTCCCGGACAAAATTGAAGTTGATGCTCTTGCTCACCAGGAGGCGCAGCTTCTGAATAGCATAATTGCCGTCAAGGGTGATCCACATGGTACCCCTGAACAACAGATCGTTGGGGTTTCTTGGGCGGAATGACAGACGGATCAGCTTCTGACTGTCCACCGTCACCGTATCATCGATAAAATACATGTAAAAGGTAGGGCCCATGTCGGCGATGGGGCTGAGAAAGAGATTGGTAAAGACGGAGATATTATTGTCGTATACATTAAAGTCCTGGTAAAGACGATTGAGGTACATGCTGATACCCTGCATATCCACAAACTCTCCGAAATCCACTTTCCTTTTGCCTTTGGTAACGGTTTTGGTCTTTTCCGGATTTTTCCGGTAGTACACATCCGAAAGTGATTCTTCGAGATAGACGGGCGAGAGTACCCGGCCTTCCAGTTTGGTGGTATCTCCGTTCTCGATAAGAAAATGGTAGGGTTTTAGCAGCTTGTTCTTTCCTAGTTTGGTCTCATTCGCCTTGTTGACGGAAACCTGCAGCTTTTCATATTTTTCGTACGTGGCATAGGAGTAGGATTCCATCCTGTTGCTGTTCTTATGCTCGATGACCTGGCGGATCAACTCCACCGCGGGGTTGCCTTTATTACGGTATTTCTGCTTTTTAAGCCTGACCGTGGCCTTCCCCAATTCTTTGAACTGCCGGTTCATCATAAGCTCCAGATTGGAGGAGGGTAAGGAATCCAGGTGAAGGGTCCCTTGATCATATCCTACGATACTGACAACGATGTCAATGGGAAATTGGTCTGCCGGCAGGCGAAACCTTCCGTCGGCATTTGTCCGGGCGCCGCCCCGCTGGCCTTTAATAGAGACACTGGCATTAGATAAAGGGGTCCTGGTAGCGGCATCCCTGACATATCCCGTCACTGTCTGCGCCATACTGTTGATAGTGAAGATCAATGCCAATGCCGTCGTGATAGTGGCGGTTGCTAATCCTTTCGAGTTCATCCTGTCTTATTTAAATACATACCTTTTCTGCAATACATAATTGTAGAACACAGCAATCCCTATGGCAGTGACAATTTTTGCAGGCCACACGTTCCACCCCGCTATATGATACAGCAGCCAGACCCCGGATGCGTTGAGGATCAGATTACCGATCCATACCAGGGCATAACGGGTCAACTGTCCTGTCCATTTCTTTTCCTGCGCACTGAAAGCCCAATTCCGGCTAATAAGAAAATGAGTCACCCCACCACAAATCGTGCCCGTTACACTTCCAGGTACCGGGGGCGCCCCGAGTTGCCTCACCAGCAGCCAGGTCACCAGAAAATCGACACAGGAAGCTACAAGAGACGCCGCCTGCGCCTTGGTAAAGGTCCTCACGCTTTCCATAGCCCTATCAGCACAATTAGTTGTAAAACAATATTGGAATAAACTCCCGCCAGCACATCGTCCAGCATAACACCCCAACCACCGTTTAGTTTTTCCATCCGACGGATATATAATGGCTTGACAATGTCAAAAAATCGGAACAGAACGAGCCCGGTAAACACATATTGCCACTTTACGGGAATAAATAGTAAAGTCAGACACATGCCGGCCACCTCATCTATTACAACTTTAGAGCTGTCTTTCCCCCATTCTGCCTCAACTTTTCCTGCACTCCATATCCCAAGGATCAAAATGGCTGCCGTAACAGACACCTCTATAAAAACAGACTCATTTCCACCAGCCCCGGCAAGATACCAGGCTATACAACAGACGGCGGCAGCAACTGTGCCTCCTCCTTTGGGAGTATAGCCTATTCCAAGACAAGTAGAAATGAGTCGATGGACCTTTTCCATCAGGCTGTTATTTCTTCCTCTGCATAGGTCAGGCCTTCGCCTTGCACCTGCTCTTCGCCCATCAGCTTACGCAGGGCATTTTGAAGAATATGCAGCTGCTTGAAAATATCGTGTTCTGGGCGGAACCCGGGCACGGTCTGTGGAGATTTGAAATAGAAAGACAACCATTCCTGTATGCCGCTGAGCCCCGCACGCTTGGCAAGATCCCCAAACAGGGCCAGGTCCAGAACCAGCGGAGCCGCCAGGATACTGTCACGGCACAGGAAATTGATCTTGATCTGCATAGAATAGCCCAGCCACCCAAAAATGTCAATGTTATCCCAGCTCTCCTTATTATCGCCATGAGGAGGATAGTAATTGATACGTATCTTATGGTACAGCTCGCTGTACAACTCGGGGCTAAGGTCCGGACGGAGGATGTCTTCCAGTACGCTGAGCTTGGAAACCTCCTTTGTACGGAAATTATCGGGCTCATCGAGAACATAGCCGTCCCGGTTGCCTAATATATTGGTAGAGAACCAGCCTTTTACGCCCAATGCACGGGCCTGAAGTCCGGGAGCCAGAATTGTCTTCATCAGCGTCTGCCCTGTCTTAAAGTCCTTGCCAGCAATGGGAGCCCCTGTCTGCCTGGCCAACTCGACCAGGGCGGGAATATCCACAGTAAGGTTAGGAGCGCCATTTAGGAAGGGAATACCCAGCTTAATGGCGGCATAAGCATAGATCATGCTGGGGGCGATACGGGGGTCATTCTCCCGAAGTCCTTTTTCAAAAGCTTCCACACTTTCGTGCACTTCTGCAGACTCCGTATATTTTTCCGTACTACCGCACCATACCATCACCAGACGATCGCAATCCCGGGAATACTGGAATTGAGCAATGTCGTCCATCAGCATCTCGGCCAGTTGGAACTTTGTAGCAGCCTGTTTCACATGCGTGCCATCCAGGTTTTTAATATATGCCTTGTCAAACACAGCCTTCATAGGCTTGATAGCTTCCAATTCCGGACGCAGTGCATGCAACATCCCTGGTTCCAGCACTTTTGCCCGGCTGGCAGCCTCGTATACATTATCCTCGTATACATCCCAGCCGCCGAACACCAGGTCCTGCAGGTTGGCCAGCGGTACAAATTCTTTTATTTTCGGGTAATTGTTGCCGGCTTTACGGTTAAGGTGGATATTCCCCATCTGTGTAATAGAGCCAATCGGTTGTGCCAATCCCTTCTTGATCGCTTCGACACCTGCAATGAGGGTGGTCGCCACAGCGCCCAAGCCAGGGATCAATACGCCAAGTCTGCCATTCGGATGTTTTACTTCCATGTTAGTATGGTTTTTTATGATTTATTTATGTGTCCAATTGGACTTTAGATAAATTTAGTCCAATTGGACAAAAACGCTGATTATTGCCTGCCGGCGACGAACTTTCGTTCGTCAAAGGCAACGCAAAATTATTGAAATATTAATTTTTCGAACAAATTAGTTTTTTGGTCGAAAAAATTACATGCGCATGACATTGAACGGTTTGCAACGTATATGAAAACAGAACGATCTGTTAAAAATAACTCCTTTCTGTGTTAAAGGATGGCGAATTCCCGTGAATGGGAGGTTTTTCTAGGTGAATAGTTGAATACATGGTGCGAATGGGGTAATCAAACGCTGATCTTTCTGTCCCGTGCAGTGTTCTTCCACTCTCCCGTAACCTGTCCTTCTTCGATGGTGTATACACGTTCGTACAGGTTGACCGTAGGACAGATATGGAATGGCTGCCCGTAGACAATATCTCCGGGATGATGCCCATGCCCCTCACCGGCCTCTACTACCAGGTGTTCTTCGCTTTGCCCCACCGCCGTCCAGTCAGGCATATTGAAAAAGCTAACCCGACGGGATAGCTCATTTTCAGCAGCAATGGATTTATGTCCCAGGTCCAGACAGAGTCTGCCGGGAGCCGGCAGCGAGATGACCCGGCTCACTACCAGGGCAGCAGACACAAACCCCTGTTCGGGACAGCCGTCACTATAACCTTTATCCCAATAGATAAAGGTGCCGGGGCTGCATTCGACATCCGGTCTTTTACAGTGGACGGAAAAAGTAGGAGAACCTCCTGCCACTACGACAATATCTTTAAAGCCTTCCTGCTTCAATGCCTGTCTTAAAGCCGTAACTCCGGCAAAAGCTTCGTCGCATTTCTGCTTTTTTTGTTCGAAATCGACGTCCCTGATGTGCCCGTCATAAGCGTGCAGCCCCACAGGAGTGACCCCATCTGTTATAGCCGCCGTCCTGTACAACTGAAAAGCTGCTGCACCGGGTGTAATACCGGTGCGGTTCATACCGATGTTCAGATCGAGATATATTGGGATATGGAGCCCGGTTGCTGCAAAAGCAGCTCCCATCGCTTTTAAAGCCTCCTCATTATCCGTCAGACAGGAAAATTTTGTTGCAGGGTATTTTTTGGTCAGGGCAATAAAACGTTGCAATTTGGGTCCTACAGGCTGATAGGCCAGGAGTACGTCTGTTGCGCCCGTCACGGCCAGCATTTCGGCTTCAGCGATAGTGGCGCATTTAAATTTATGGATACCTGCTTCCAGCAGCAGACGGGTGACGTCGGGGGATTTATGCGTCTTGATATGAGGGCGTAGCCTTGCAGGGTCGCCGGCCATTTCTACGGCCAGCCTGATATTGGCTTTTACACGCTGTGGATATACCACCAGCACGGGTGAATCCAGTTGATCCACCGCCTGAATACGATACCAGTCATGCGCAGAGAGCTCCATACTTGGTTGTTTTAATATAATTCAAACAAAGCTTCTATTTCGACGGGGATATCACCCGGCAACGACCCCATGCCGACAGCGCTTCGGACGCCCACCCCTCTCTCCTCTCCCCATATGGCTGCAAATAACTCGCTGCAGCCGTTGATCACATAGGGGTGCCGGTCAAATTCGGGAGTACAGCCCACCATGCCCAACACCTTTATGACACGTTTTACCTTGTCAAGGCTGCCTAAGTGCGTACGAATAGTAGCCAGGATGGCCAACCCCGTCTGCCGGGCGGCCAGTTTACCCTGCTCGATATCCACACCGGCGCCGACCTTGCCGATGATAAAATTGCCGTCTTCCTTCAACGGACCATGACCGGAAACGTACAAATATTTACCGTCTACCAGACAGGGTTTGTATACGCCAAGGGGCGTCGGAGCCGGGGGCAACTTTAGGCCCAGGACGGCGAAGCTTTGCTCAGGAGTTTGGTCAGACATGGTCTACAATAGAATTTAGGGAGCGAAGGTAGAGGATTTCCGTTTGACAGTCATCACCGCAGTGTTCCTTTCAATATTTCAAGCTTCCCATCGATGCCATCCGGCACGGTAAGCCCCAATATCCGGGCGACCAGCGGATACACATTCACATTTTCAAAAGGAGGTATCCTGACCCCCTTTTTAAACGCGGGTCCCCAGGCATAGAACGTGGCGCCCATTTCAGGAAGAATATTGTCATAACCATGCTCCCCCGGATGAACCCGGTGATCACGCAGATAAAGCATATGTGGATATTGCGCCACCAGCAGTATGTCCCCCATACGTCCATAACGGTCATCACTGGATGTATAATGCCAACGGGCAGGCATTTCATCAGGCAGGTGTACGTCCCAGCCTTCAGGCTTTTCTTTTTTCAAAGCAGCATACTGAGCGGCAATATCTTTCTTGTCGTGTGCATAAAGATGCACCAGGGTTTCACTACCCGAGACAGTGAATCTTGTCGTATCGACAGCAGAGGGAAGGGAAACACCCGCATGCAGCGTATCAAGGGCCGCCATACCATGATCCGAAACAAAAATATAATTGACGGGCAGACGCAGCGAGTCCACCATACGCGTCATCCTTCCAATAACATCATCCACCAGGTGAACAGCGTCTTCAGCCTCTTTGGAACCCGGACCAAACAAATGCTCCGCATGATCCACCTGCGGCAGATAAAAAAGGATCAGGTGCGGACGCCGGTCTTCTGGCAACTGGAGCCAGTCTTTCACTGTCCGCAGACGGTTGTCCATGGATATTTTGTCGTTGTAGTAGTAAAAGTAAGTAGGGCGGACACCGTCTACCGACGCCTCGGAACCCACCCAAAAGAAGTTGGCCGACACCATCTCCTGCCGCTCGGCCAGGACCCAGATAGGAATGCCCCCATACCAGGAACTGTCCCGTACAGCCGTACGATCGCTGATACGGTACCCCCGCCCTTTTTGGGGATCGTAAAAAGCATTGTTCACGATCCCGTGATGAGAGGGATAAAGCCCCGTAGCTAAGCTATAGTGATTGGGGAAGGTGACGGAAGGATAGGAAGGGATCATTTTTTCCGCGGCCACCCCGCCCTGCCGGAGGGCCAGCAGGTTGACAGCATGATATTTATCGGCCAGGTCCCAACGAAACCCATCCGCGGAGATCATAATGAGATAAGGTTTCTGCTGTTGTTCGGCACTGTTGATCCGGCCCGGGACGATCTGCTGCGTACTATCCTGTGCATTGGCCCCACGGGTGAAACATACAATCAATAAAACCAGGAAGGATCTTTGCATATCAATAAAATATATCCGTAAAATTACTCCGCCGCCTCCTCCTGCGGCTTGTCGCGTACAACGATGAGATCCGAGAGCCCCACCGTGATAGGAATAAGCCCCACCTGCACCACGGCCTTTTTGCCACGGATCTCCTTTACCGTCCCCACCTGATGGTTCTTTTTCATCATCACCTTTTGTCCTATCTGCACATCACCGCCTACCTCTTCATAACGGGCATCAAATTTCTTACGCACCTTCTCGTTCACCTGTTTTTCTTTTTGCTTGAACAGCAGCGCCTGCATTTGTTTGATCACTTCATTCTTATCCTCTGCCTTGCGCCAGTCGAAGATGATCTGCCGCAGCTTGCGTTCCATTTCCTTTAGATAGGCCAGCCGATCTTCGGTGATCTTATTCTGGTGTTTCAGCAGTTCCACCTGCTGGGTATGTTTTTCTTTATGAATAAAGGCCTCCATCTCTTTCTTCAGCTTCTCGTTCTCCTTCATCAGTTTCTGCAGCTCTTTCTCCCGTTGTTCCAGATGGCGGAGGTCCTGCTCGGTACGGTTCAGCAATTTATCCAGACGGAAATGATCTTCATCCACCAGGGTGCGGGCACGTTGTATCAGCCGGGGCTCCAGCCCGATACGCTCGGCAATGGAGAAAGTATAGGAGCTGCCCGGCTTGCCGATGATCAGCTTGTACAAAGGCATCAGGTTCGTCTCGTCGAAGGCCATGGCCCCGTTGATGATACCCGATGTCTTGTTCGCCATCACTTTCAGGTTGAGATAATGTGTGGTGACGATGCCAAAGGAATGCTTCTTCACCAGCTCTTCCAGGATCACTTCCGCAAAGGCGCCGCCCAGGTTGGGGTCGCTGCCGCTGCCCAGCTCATCGATAAAGAAAAGGGTCCTGCCATTAGCATTCTCCATAAAATAACGCATGTTCTTCAAATGCGAACTATAGGTGCTCAGCTCGAACTCCAGGCTTTGCGTATCCCCGATGTGGATCATCAGTTGTTTGAATATCCCCATCTCGCTGTCGGGATGCACGGGCACCAGCAGTCCGCTCTGCAACATCAGCTGCAGCAGCCCCACCGTCTTCAATGTCACTGTTTTGCCGCCTGCATTTGGCCCTGAGATGACAAGGATGCGGTCTTTCTCATTCAACGATATATTGGTGGGGATTGTAGGCTTTTGGTTCTTGCGGTTGTACAGGTACAGCAAAGGGTGATAAGCCTGCCGGAGATGCACATGCGATTTATCCAGCAGCTGTGGAAAGTTGGCGTTCATTTCCGTCGCCAGCCGGGCCTTGGCCCGGATAAAATCGAATTCACCCAGCACGTCATGCCATACAGACAATAAAGGAGCATGCACCGACAACCGCTGGGTCAGCTCCCGCAGGATACGGTTCACCTCCCTGCTCTCGGCATGTTCCAGCGAAAAGACCTCGTTGTTCAGCTCGATAGTCTCTTCCGGCTCGATAAAAGAAGTCCTGCGGGTATCGCTCTCGCCATGCAGGATACCTTTCACCTGCCGTTTGTGCTCCGCGTAGATTGCCACTACCCTTCTTCCGTTGAGAAAGGATTCTTCTATATCCGCCACATATCCGGACTTGGCCAGTTTGGAGAGGATACGGTCGAACACCCGTCTTAATTCGTTCCGCTTACGATAAAGACTCATCCGGATATTCGCCAGCTCTTCAGAAGCATTGTCCCGTACGATGCCGGATTCATCCAGGACCTCATCGATGGCGGCGATGATGCCTTTCTCATAGTGCGTATGCGCGATCACTTTTGCCAGGGCCGGATAAGCGATCTTCCGTTCGGCGTCAAACCACCGGAAAATGCCCTGTATGCTTTCCGCCAGCCGGCGTATCTGCATAAAATGTTCTCCCGTCAGTGTTGCGCCGGGGATACCCAGCAGCTTTAACTCCCGGGCAAGGTTCAGGGTATGATCGTTGGGAAAGTATTGACCGTTGCCGGTCAGCAGCTTGAACTCATGAGTTTGCTGCAACTCCAGCTCGATAAATTCCTTACGGGTATGAATACGGAGGTCGCCGGCCTTTGCCCGGGCATATTCAGTATTACACTGCTCAGTTAAAAGGGCCTTTATTTTGTCAAACTCTAATTGAACCAGGGCCGATTCCGGAAAAATTTTCATAACGCGCAAAAGTACACACTTCCGGCGGCTATACCTATTGCATGGCAGGCAATTCTTCATGGGCGGGCAGGGCTCCATCTTCGATGGAGATATGCTCCGGCTCCTCGGCCAACGGCTCTTTTTCTCGGAGATATTTCCAGAAGATACCGACGATGATCAGGGCTGCGATCCCTTCTGACAGCAGCGTAGCCGGAGCCCCGATGTGCTGGGACACCGTCCCTATCAGCAGGCTGCCTAATGGCTGCAGGCCGAAATAAGCCATCGCAAAGAAGCTGATGACCCGCCCCCGCATGTCCGGGGCCACGGTCGTCTGGATAATGGTATTGGTGATGGTAGTCTGCGCCATCATCCCAAAACCCGACACCATGGCAAAGACCATCGCCAGCGGGAACCAGGCGGTGTAAGAGAAAAGTATTAGACCTATCCCAAACAGGATCGTATTTTGCCAGAGTATCTTCCTTCGGTTGACAGCCGCAGGCAGACTGGCCAGGTAAAGGGCGCCCGTGACGGCCCCCAACCCTATAAAACTGTCGATATAGCCAAAAGTGGTGGCATCACCTTTAAAAATGACTTTTGCGTACACAGGCATCATGGTCGCATAAGGTATCACCAGCAGGCTCATAATGGCCAGCATGAGGATCACCTTGGCGATGGAAGGCGTCTGTTTCAGATACTGAAAACCTTCCTTCATCTCAGTAAATACTTTTTTGTCGTGCACCTTGGGCTTATAAGCCGGCAGCCGCATCCTCAGCAACGAGCCGATGACGGCTATAAAGCTGGCCGCATTCAGGATAAAACAGGTGCCGGCTCCCAGTTTTTCCAGGACCACGCCTGCCATGGCAGGGCCGATCAGCCTGGCCAGATTGACCATTGAAGAATTGAGGGCAAGAGCATTGGGAATATCCGCCTTATCATCCACCATCTCATACACCAGGGCCTGCCGGGCAGGCACGTCAAAGGCATTGATACACCCCAGAAAAACACTGAGCGCCAGCAGCTCCCACACCTTATAATCACCCAAAAGAATAAGAACGGCAAGGGTCGAGGCTTGCAACAGCGATGCGAACTGCGTGGTCAGCAGCACGCGAAAACGGTTATAACGATCAGATACTACTCCTCCGAATAAACCCAGTAAAAAGGAAGGGAATTGCCCCGCAAAAAACGTAAGCCCCAACATAAAAGCGCTGTGCGTCAGTGTATAGACAACCCAGCTTACAGCCGTACGCTGCATCCAGGTACCGATGAGGGATACGAATTGTCCATAAAAATACAGCCTGTAGTTACGGCTATATAATGAGTTGAAAGTAGATAGCTTCATAATAATTCAATCATTCTTCCTGCAAGTCATTCATCCATCAGCTTGGTCAGTATGGTTATCGCTTCTGAAAGCAATTCCTTTTCACGGGCAGACAACCTTTCATGCAGCGTACGTGCCAGCCATTCCTGTTTTTCCTGGCGTTGACGCTCGATATATTCCTTGCCGGCAGGGGTCAGCGACAGGTATACTTTCCGTTTGTCATCCACTGCGGGAGTCTTGTCAACATAGGCGATCTTCGAAAGATTCGCGATCACCTGCGACATGGACTGGGCCGTCACTTTCTCTATCTGGGCCAGTTCCGTGGGTAGTAACTGGCCATGTTGATACAACAGCCCCAACGTCGAACGTTCAGTGAGCGACAGCATTTCGTCATTACGGGTATGCTTGCGGAGCACCTTCACCAGACGATGGATCACCGTCCGAAGCCCTGCCGCGATCTCGATGTCTTTTGCGGTTGCATTCATGGGTACAAAGGTAAACTAATAAAATTACTTTATTAAATAGGTTTATAAGTTTAACTTATTATTTTTCCGGCTCCCAGTAACCCTCTATTAACAAACTTTTTAAAGCTGCCAACTGTCATATAGCGTACATAACTTTATACCATCATTCAATGCAAAGCGCCATGACCTTCTTAGCAATTACGACTACTTTAGCAATATTTTCGGCTTCCTGCGCGGAGCCGTCCACAAAACAACCCATAACAATGAACGAAGAGAAGATACCGGCAGGCAAAAAGACTGATACAGCCACGTTTGGAACAGGATGCTTCTGGTGCACGGAAGCTGTTTTCCAGGAATTAAAAGGCGTACTAAAAGCCACTTCGGGTTACACAGGCGGACATGTGGCCAATCCCTCCTATGAACAGGTCTGCACAGGTACCACGGGCCACGCAGAATCGCTGGAGATCATCTATGACCCCACCGTCATCACTTATGACGAGCTGCTGGAAGTATTCTGGGAATCACACGACCCCACCAGCCTCAACAAACAGGGGAATGACGTGGGAACGCAATACCGCAGCGCGATCTTCTACCACAATGAAGAGCAAAGACAAAAGGCCGAACATTACAAGGCTGAGTTGAATAAGAGCGGAGCTTACGACAAGCCCATCGTCACCGAGATCACCGCCTATACAAAATTCTACCCCGCGGAGGATTATCACCAGAATTATTATGCTACGCATGGGTCGCAGCCCTATTGCTACCTGGTGATACGGCCGAAAGTAGAGAAGTTTGAAAAAGTGTTTGCAAAGAAGTTGAAAAAGAATAATTAAACAGGAACCCCGCGAATTTGCGGGGCTTTTTATTTTCAGCCGGCGGATCGTCAACTGACCAGCGCCCGTATATCCCTCGCGCCAGTGATCTCTTTAGTCACATCCTTCCCACCCGAAAGATTAGTGCCCAGACAGCCGATCGTATAGATGGGCCCCCAGGGTATCCCCCACCATCCTAATAACAAAGTGAGCAAGGTCCAGCCCAGTCCTTTCACCACAGGACTCTCACCCGGACGGATAAAATACACGTCCGATGAACGTCTGAAAGTAAGGATGATGATGGAAATAGTATAACGATAGATTACAAATTTGCCTCCATTGTTAAGATCTTCGTTGATCTGCTGATCGGTGAGGCCTTCGATGCCGAGGATTTTCATAGATGGATGATTTGGGGTTGACTGTAATGATACACAAAGAACCCCATCAAACCAATATGACTATTTTACAATATCCACTTTCCGCAGTTCCAGCAGATTAAGCGCATTGGGCTGCAATCCCTTTACATGCGGGTCTACGAACCGTATCACTTCATCATACCATATCGGCACCACCGGTGCGGCATCCATCACGATCTGGTCCATCCTGCGATAGAGTACATATCTCGCCGAATCATTGTTCTCCAGCAGCGCCTGTTCATAGAGCCTGTCGAAAGCCGCGTCATGGTACCGGGTATAGTTGGGTGGCGCAGGGTTCCTGGAATAAAAAACGCTCAGGTAATTCTCTGCATCCGGATAGTCCGCGATCCAGCTGCCCCGGAAGAACTGCGCCTGACTCCGTGCAGTTTGCTCCAGCAAAAGACTTTTTTGTACCACCTCCACCTGGACCCTCAGCCCCACGTCCTCCAATTGCCGGACGATAAAGCTGGCAAAATCCGCATACTCAGATACGGTAAGCAAATGTATGGCGGGTAACCCTTTGCCCTCGGGATAGCCCGCCTCCGCCAGCAGTCTGCGTGCAAGAACGGGATCATAATGGTATCCTCTGACAACCGAAGTATCAAACCCCGGCATACCCGCGGGTACAAAACCATTCTCTGCCGGCGTACCCATTGAATTCCGTAAATAAAGCATCATCTTCCGGCGATCGAACCCATAGTTAATGGCTTGCCGGACAGCCCGCAGTCTTAATGGGGAATGCGACACCAGAGGATTGGAGGTATCCACCAATATACCCAGGTATTCCGTGTTGAGATAGGAATGTGTAGAGAGGATAATCTTCCCTTTCCACTGCGATTTCAATTGCCCCTTTTTTGTCAGCACCTCGTCTTTGAACGAAGGGTCTATTTCGTTTACAAAGTCCAGTTGTCCTTGCCGGAACAACAGAAACTCAGTGGCCTTCTCATCATAAAAGCTGACCTTTATCGCATCCAGATAAGGCAGGGGGCGGCCCGTGCTGTCCTTTTCAAAATAATGTTCGTTCTTTAGCAAAATAAGCGCCTGGCCTTCCTCCCAGGACTTACAACGAAAAGGACCCGTTCCGCAAGGGTGGCTCCGGAAATCCTTCCCATACAATTGCACCACTTCCTTTGGGACGATGGAACAGTATTCCATGCTGAGGATGCCCAATATGGGATTGAAAGGGTTGATCAGCTTCAATTGAAAAGTGCTGTCATCGACAGCGGTAAAAGGCTTCACGCTATCCACACGGTTATTAAAGATCCAGGCCCCGCTGCTGGCGGTCTGTTTGTCGATGATCCTGTTAAAGCTATATACCACATCCCCGGCAACCATACGCCGCCCCTTGCCGTCGGGGAAGGCTTCGTTGTCGTGAAAAAAAACATCCGTCCGGAGATGAAAGGTCCAGGTCCGCCCGTCCGGTGAAACACCCCACGTACGGGCCAGGGCAGGCACGATGTGCAACTCGTTATCCGTCTCCACCAGGGTATTGTATAGTTGGTGCACCGGCCACATGATGCTCCGGTTCTTGGCAAATGCAGGATCGAGAGAGGCAATGCCGTCCTTTTCGTTGTACCGGAAGACCGTTTTTCCTTCCGTATGCGGGGATGAGCAACCGGCCAGCCATAAGACACAAACTATTAACAAATCTTTGTTTATCTTCATTTTTTTCGACCCCAAAAAATCAAATATAAGCAATGAGACGCGTAACCCTGCTTGCCCTTGGATGTTACTTTTTAAGCCTGCCCTTTGCTTCCGCCCAACTGCCCGAAGGCGAAAAGGAGAAATTCACACATGCCGATACATTGCGAGGCACCATCACACCCGAACGGGCCTGGTGGAATGTGATCTACTATGATATCCACGTCACCCCTTCTTACGAAAAGAAGTCCATCAAAGGCCTCAACAATATCCGGCTGGCGGCACTAAAGGCCGGCACAAAGCTCCAGCTGGACCTGCAGGAACCTATGAACATCGTCTCTATTACCTGGAACAACAAAACATTAAAATATAAAAGGGAAGGCAATGTTTTTCATGTCAGCTTTCCAAAAGAGATAAAAAAAGGCAGTATCGAAACCCTCACCGTGCAATTTGAAGGTCAGCCCCGCGCAGCCGTCCGTCCACCCTGGGATGGCGGCTGGATCTGGACAAAGGACAAACAAGGCCGCCCCTGGATGAGCGTAGCCTGCCAGGGATTGGGCGCCAGTGCCTGGTACCCTTGTAAAGACCATCAAAGCGACGAGCCGGACAGCGGCGCTTCCCTGCACATCACAGTGCCGGATACGCTCGTGGCGATAGGCAATGGCCGGCTAAAAGAGAAAAAGGACAACGGCAATGGAACGACCACCTACACATGGTCCGTGATCAACCCCATCAACAACTACGATATCATCCCCTACATCGGAAAATACGTCAGCTTCCATAAGGACTTCCAGGGCGAAAAGGGCCTTTTGGACTGCGATTATTGGGTACTGGATTACAACCTCGATATAGCCCGTGAACAATTCAAACAGGCGGACAGCATGCTGCGCTGTTTCGAATATTGGATGGGCCCCTACCCTTTTTATGAAGATGGGTACAAGCTGGTGGAGGCCCCCCATCTGGGTATGGAGCACCAAAGCGCCGTTGCTTACGGTAATCATTACGCGAATGGCTACCTGGGACGGGACCTTTCCGGCACAGGCTGGGGCATGAAATGGGATTTTATCATCGTGCATGAAAGTGGACATGAATGGTTCGGCAACAACATCACCACCAACGATCTGGCCGATATGTGGGTCCATGAAGGGTTTACAAATTACTCCGAAACCCTCTACACCACGTGCCAGGACGGCGTGGAGGCCGGAAATGATTATTGCATCGGCACCCGCAAGAACATCCGCAACGACAAACCCATCATCGGCGCCTATGGAGTCAACAACGAAGGTTCGGGAGATATGTATTATAAAGGTGGGAATATGTTGCACATGATCCGCCAGATCCTGGGAGATTCCAGCTTCCGTGGATTGTTGCATGGATTGACGGCAACCTTTTATCACAAGACCGTCACAACGCAACAGATAGAGACATACATCAGCCAGTATGCCAAAAAGGACCTTTCCAGGATCTTCGATCAGTACCTGCGGACGACAAAGATCCCCACACTGGAATACAAATTCAACAGCAGCAGCATGCTGTCCTATCGCTGGACAAATTGCGTGGGAGGTTTTAACATGCCCGTAAAGGCAGTAGTAGCAGGTCATCCTGCGGAATGGATCGAGCCGACCCCGGAATGGAAAACACTAAACTTCGAAGGAGAACAAAGCTTTTCCGTCGACCGCAACTTTTATGTTACTGTGCGGCAGCTGAACTAGGAGGATACTGCTGATCCAGTACACGACCGGCCCCTATATAATGTTTGTCATAATACCCGTCGTTCATATCGCTGATCATCACGCCCGAGACGCTGGCATGGATGAACTTGTTGTTCCGGAGATAGACGCCCACATGGGTGACAGCCCTGCGCTTACCCAACGTATGAAAAAAGACAAGGTCCCCTTCCTTTAGCTCGTCCCGGCGGATATGATGGCAGGCTCCATATTGCTCTTTGGAGGTACGGGGCAACGCTGCAAACCCGTATACCGAGGACATCAGCAAAAAAGCAAAGGCGGAACAATCTATCCCATCCCTGGTAGTCCCTCCGTAATGATAGGGTGTGCCATACCAATCATCCATGAAGGACAATAACTTAGGATTATCAAGGTCCTCTACCGAAGCATTTTCCAGGATAGCATATTTAAATTGCAACGCCGGGTAATTCTCGATGGCTGTCGTCGAAGCATAATGGGTGCTGCCCCGGCCATCCGAGATCGTTGTGGAGGAAAGGCCGCCGTTCTTATCCTGATGAGCATCCGGCTTGATAGAAATATTGCTGATAAATTGAATACTTCCATCAGGAGTGGACTTGGTGGTAGTGGTCCCGCCGGTGGATGCAGAACTACGTGAAGCGCTGTTTTTCAAGCTGCTACAGCTGGTGGCCAGACAGGCGGTGAGCATGATGAATACGAGATTTTTCAACATATTTTCCACTTTTGAGGATATTGGCACGGGGTAAAGATAGGTAAAAAGGACAAAAATGTTGCCAAAAAAGCCCGCACCCCTACCTGATCAGCCAGGACCGCCTGTGGAAAGAATGTGCTTCCCTCAAACGAACTTTGTTAGTTAATTGCATGTTTAATTTCAGGAGCATTTTATGAGCAAATTCTCTCATTTACATACACATACACAGTTTTCCCTTCTGGACGGCGCCGCCTCTATCCAAAGTCTTTACAAAAAGGCCATCAAGGACGGTATGCCCGCCCTGGCCATCACCGACCATGGCAATATGTTCGGGGCCTTTGAATTCGTCACCGAAGCCTATAAACACAAGAATGAGGACGGCACCCTAAAAGTAAAGCCCATCGTAGGGTGTGAATTCTATGTGGTGGAAGACCGCCACCGCAAGACCTTCACAAAAGAACAAAAGGACGAACGCTATCACCAGGTGCTCCTGGCCAAGAACAAGGTTGGTTACCAGAATCTGATCAAGCTCACCTCTCTCGGCTATACAGAAGGTCTGTACAGCAAATACCCCCGTATCGATAAGGAGTTGATCCAAAAGTACCACGAAGGACTCATCGCCACCACCTGCTGCATAGGCGCCTATGTACCTCAGACAATCCTGCATGACGGTGAGGAAAAGGCCGAAAAGGAATTCAAATGGTGGCTGGACATCTTCGGGGACGACTATATCATCGAGTTGCAGCGGCATAACATCAAAGAGCAGGAGGTCATCAACCAGGTGCTCATGAAATTCGCCGCTAAATACAATGTCCCCATCATCGCCACCAACGACAGCCATTATACGGACCGGGACGATTATAATGCGCATGACATCCTGCTGTGTATCAACACTGGTGAGAAACAAAGTACGCCCGGCTTCGACGACTTCGTCAACGATGACGCCGCCGTCAAGAACAGACGCTTCAAATTCCCCAACGACCAGTTCTACTTTAAGACGACAGAAGAGATGAAAACACTCTTCGCCGACGTACCGGAGGCCATAGATAATACGAACCTGGTCATCGATAAGGTGGAAGTGTTAAACCTGAAAAAGGATATCCTGCTGCCCGCATTCCCGATACCCAGGGAGTTCCAGATACACAATGATAGCAATCTGGACCAATGGGAATACCTGAAACACCTCACTTACGAAGGAGCCAGGCTCCGCTACAACGACCTTACGCCCGACATACAGGAAAGGATCGATTTCGAGCTGTTCACCATCAAGACGATGGGCTTCGCCGGCTACTTCCTCATCGTGAGCGACTTTATCAAGGCCGGCAGGGATATGGGTGTTTTCATTGGCCCCGGCCGCGGATCAGCCGCCGGCAGCGTGGTGGCCTATTGTATCGGCATTACCAATATCGATCCCGTCAAATACAACCTGCTGTTCGAAAGGTTTCTGAACCCCGACCGTAAGTCGATGCCCGATATCGACACTGACTTTGATGATGAAGGCCGGCAGAAGGTCATCGAATATGTGGTTGGGAAATACGGAAAAAACCAGGTAGCGCAGATCGTCACATATGGTACCATGGCCGCAAAGATGAGTATCAAGGACGTAGCACGCGCCCTGGACCTTCCTCTGCCGGAGTCCAACGCCCTGGCCAAACTGGTGCCGGAAAGACCAGGCATCGAATTGCGACGGGTACTAAAAGCGCCCATGACGGCAAAAGAAGGCGAAAAATCCCTCGAAGAAAAGGATGGCCTGGGACCCGACGATCTGGTGAATGTAAAATTGATTAGGGACATCTACAACGGCGACGACCTCCGCGGACGGGTACTACGTGAAGCGGAAAGACTGGAAGGGTCCGTCCGTAACACCGGTATCCATGCGGCCGGCATCATCATCGCTCCGGACGACCTGATGAACATCATCCCCGTTTGTACAGCCAAAGACTCGGATCTCTTAGTGACCCAGATCGAAGGCAGCATCATCGAGGACGCCGGTGTTATCAAGATGGACTTTTTGGGTCTGAAGACCCTCAACATCCTAAAGACAGGTCTGGAGCTGATCAAGGAAAACCATGGCGTGGACATCGATCTTGACCAGATACCGTTGGACGACCAAAAGACGTACGAGCTGTATCAAAAAGCCGAAACCGTCGGTACCTTCCAGTTCGAAAGTCCCGGTATGCAGAAATACCTTCGGGACCTCAAGCCGGATAAATTCGATGACCTCATCGCCATGAACGCACTCTACCGGCCCGGCCCCATCGCCTATATCCCCAACTACATCGACCGCAAACACGGAAGGGAAGATATCATCTTCGATCTCGAAGAGATGGAAGAATATCTGAAAGATACCTATGGCATCACGGTCTACCAGGAACAGGTGATGTTGCTGGCGCAAAAACTGGCCGGTTTTAGCAAGGGCGACGCCGACGTGCTGCGTAAAGCCATGGGTAAAAAGCAAAAGTCTGTGCTGGATAAAATGAAGAGCCAATTTATCAAAGGCGCCACCGCCAAGGGGCTGCCCGAGGACAAGTTGGAAAAAGTATGGACGGACTGGGAAGCATTCGCCCAATATGCCTTTAACAAGTCGCACTCTACCTGCTATGCCTATGTGGCCTATCAGACGGCTTACCTGAAAGCCCACTACCCTTCCGAATATATGGCTGCCGTACTCAACCATGCAGGCAGTATTGAGAAGATCACCTTCTTTATGGAAGAGTGCAAACGGATGGGATTAAAAGTACTGGGCCCCGATATCAACGAGTCGAAAAAAGGTTTCTCCGTCAACCAAAAAGGAGAGATCCGGGTAGGACTGGGCGGGTTGAAAGGTGTGGGCGAAGCTGCTGTGGAAGGCATCATCGCAGAAAGGACAAAGGACGGCTCCTTCTCGACCATCTTCGATATGATCAAAAGGATCAACCAGCGCACGGTGAATAAAAAGACATTGGAAAGCCTGGCCTACGCAGGCTCTTTCGACTGTTTTGCCGGTCTGCACAGGGCGCAATATTTCTTCATGCCGCCGGGCGACACTTCCACAGGGCTGGAAAAGATCATCAAGTTCGGCAACGTCTATCAGACCAATTCCACCCAAAATACCAACAGCCTTTTTGGCGACCTTGCCATGCCGGAGATCGCCGTACCCAAACTGCCCAACTGTGAACCCTGGACACTCACAGAGCTATTGGATCATGAAAAGGACGTAACAGGCATGTTCATGAGCGGCCACCCCCTGGACCATTTTAAATTCGAGATCACACATTACGGTATCACCCAGCTGGGAGAATACAACGAGATAAAAGATGCCCTGGGACTACAGGCCAATCCGGGAAAATCCTATCGCCTGGCAGGCCTGGTAGTAGACGCACAGCATCGCATCAGCAAGACGGGCAAACAGTTTGGATCGTTTACCATCGAAGACTATACGGGCAAAACAGAGTTCATGCTCTGGAGCGAGGACTACGCCCGCTACTCCAACTACCTGGAAAAAGGAAAAAACCTGTTTATCACCGGCGCCTTCCGCCTCCGTTTTAACAAGACGGAATATGAATTCAAGATCGAGCGCATGATGCTCCTGGAAAGTATAAAACCCATTCTCACCAAACAGCTGATCATGGATATAGAAGCCCGCTATGTCAGCGAGGAAATGGTCCTTTTTATGGAAAAGAACGTGAAGAAATACCCTGGCAAATCGCTCCTGAAATTCAACATATTAGAGCCAAAGTCCCGCTCAAAGGTCAGTATGTACACCATGGGGACAGGATTTGAGATGAATGACGAAATGGCTGCTTTTCTGGCGGAAAAACCGGAATTTGAGGTACAAGTTGTCACTTAACTATACTGGAAGGTTTTTTGATTCTATACACCAGTCTATCTTTAAAGTAGATTAAAATACAGAGGATGTCAGGCTGGCGACCAAATAAATGGAAAACTATCCGGACATTTGTAAATAGTAAAACAAACACATCACAATAAAAACACTTTTATGGCTTTAGAATTAACAGACACCAACTTCCAGGACAAAGTGATCTCCTCCGATAAACTGACTGTAGTAGACTTTTGGGCGGAATGGTGTGGTCCTTGTCGCGCCATCGGGCCGGTGATCGAAGAATTGTCTAAAGAATATGACGGCAGGATTAATGTAGGTAAGGTTAATGTAGATCATAACCCTCAGTTGTCCGTTAACTACGGCATCACCAGCATTCCCGCTATCCTCTTTATCAAGGGCGGTAAGGTTGTGGACAAACTGGTAGGCGCCCAGCCCAAATCCAACTTCGTTAAGAAGATTGAATCTCATTTATAATACTTCCCACAATAAAAAAAACCGGCAGTAGCCGGTTTTTTTTTACTCTGTTCTTAAACTCTTCACAGGATTCGCCCTCGCTGCACGCAGCGTATTCACCAGCACCGAAAGAAGGATAAGCCCGATAAGTGCGACAGACGTCCCGATGGGAATGGTCCAGGGAAAAGGAGCCCGGTAAGCAAAGTTCTTCATCCACTGATGAATAAACAATGCCGCCAGCGCCCATCCGACAAGGATAGCCCAGAGCGTCATCTTCAGAAAAGACCACCCCATCAGCCGGATAATATCCTGTCTGGAAGCGCCCAGCACCTTCCGGATCCCGATCTCTTTTGTTCTCATCTCGCTGAGATAAGCCGAAAGCCCCAGCAGTCCCAACACAGATAGACAGACATTCACCAGCAGCAGCACCTTGTTCAGAAAGAAAAGCTTCTCTTCCTTGTCATATAGTTTATCCAACCCTTGATCCAGGAACTCAGGCGTCAGGGGAATATCGGAAATGATAGCCTGTGTCTTTTCTGTAATAAATGCCAATGTTTCCTTTAGCCGGGACATATCCATCGAAATAAGGATATTGTTGTCGATACCCCCGCCATATGGCCGTATCCTGATCAGCACAGGCGGTACAAGATGATGGAAGGAAGAGAAATGAAAGTCCTTGAATACGCCGTCAATGGTTGCCACATGCTCCCCTTTTCCCGGCTCCAAAATAATACGTCGGCCGACAGGATTCCGGTAACCCAGCATCCGCACCATCGTTTCATTCACCAGTACTACACGCCGGGGATATTCTTTGGAAAGGTCCTTAAAATCCGACCCCAGCAATTTCACCCCCAGCGTAGACAGATAATCGTAATCCGTACCAAAGCTGATCGCGCCCTGATGTACGTCAGTCCCGCTGTCAGCCCTGAAAGGCAGACCGTACTCTTCGTCCCCCGGCACTATGCCCTGGGATACTTTCCGGATAGCGCTGTTACGCAGCAATTCATTCTTCAATGTATAGAACTGCATGGAGTCTACCATTCCCGCCCCTTTCAGCTTCAGCACCCCCTGCCTGGTAAACCCAAGGTCCGTCTCCTGCATGTATTGCAGTTGATCCCGTATCATCCAGCTGCTGCTAAGCATGACAACGAGGACAGTGATCTGCAGACCCACCAACGCTTGTCGCAGGCTCAGCCCCGACCTTCCTGCCAGGCTCTGTCGCCGGAAAAGAGAGATGGCTTTTATCCTGGGCAACACCCATGCGGGATAAGAGCCAGACAGCATACCGATCAGCAAGGTGGCGGCCGTCAGCCATACCAGCCCCTGTAAAGAGCTGGCAAACTCATTTTCCAGCTGCGTGTTCATAAATGTATTGAAAGACGGCAGTATCAGCTCTACGATCGTAATGGTTAATGGCAGACAGATCAATGCCAGCACCACGGCCTCTACCAGGAATTGGACGGCAAGTTGTATCCCGCCCGCCCCCGCTACCTTCCGGACAGCGATCTCTTTTTTCCTGCCTGCATACAAGGCAATGGAAAGGTTCATATAGTTGGCGCAGGTCAATAGGATGATCAGCACCCCGGTCAGCAGAAAAAGATAGAAATACAGCCGGTTGCCGGGCGGCTTGATCTCATACTGATTGTTGGACTCGAAATGAATATCTTTTAAAGGGATGATCGTCGCATCTTCCATCACGGCAAAGTGATTGGCCGGCTTGGGGATAGCCAGTATCTTATGTTTTAATGTTTGCAGGTCCGTCCCGGGTGACAACAGACAGTAAGTGAACATGGCAGCGGCCTTCTTCATGGGGGCGTCTTCCGCGATGAGCATATTAAACTTAAAATGGGTATTGGAAGGAAGGTCCTTGATGATACCCGTCACCACCAGCCTGAATGTGTCATACAACAGGGATCGTCCAAGCGCATCGGCCTTGCCAAACAGTTTTATCGCCAGGCTGGAAGTAAGCACCACGGAATGAGGTTTTTTCAACGCTTCGGCCGGGCTACCCTCCAGAAAAGGAAGATTGAATAAATAAAAAAAGGCGGAGCCGGTATCCGTAAAAAATGTATTGGGTTCATAGAACTTATCCTGCCCCTGACGGATAAACCGGGGAGGCCATCGCCGGATACGAACCACCGTCTCCACTTCCGGGAAAATATGCTGATAAATAGCCTGCGAATAAGGAGCCGACAAAGGAGCAAACCAGACGCTCTCTTGCCGGCCCGACACACGATAAATACGATCTGCCTGAGGATAAAAGCCATCATAGCTCAGCTCATGCCGGGTGTAGAGGATCACGATGGCGGCGGCAGAAAGCCCCAATGTAAGTCCAATTATGTTTACTGCGCTGTACCAGCGTCGTTTGGCCAGATGACGGAGCGTCGATATGAAGTAGGAATACAGCATGCCGGGTTACTCCGATAGCCGCACGAAAAAAATGCCAGTCGGGATACCAATTGATATTCAAGGAGAATCCGCACTGCTTGTATAAAAGATCGTCCGCTAATGATACACAGGCTGTCCGGTCTGGCAGGTACACGAACCCCAAATTGTTATACATTAGCATCTACTTACAATATAACGGATACATTATATGCGATTTTCTTTTTTGATGGTTCTGCTCATCTCTGCGGCGGGCCGGTGTGCTGCCCAGCCGGCAGACAGGGACGTATTGCTAAAAGACGTCGGCAGCCTCCCGCTGCCCGACACACCCGGATATGTCTGTGCAACAGTCGGCTCCAACGAACAGGCGCAGGTGGTCGCCACCGGACTGGCGCAGGGCCAAAAATGTCCGTTAGCTTCCATCATCAGTTCCCGGCTGGGCAATGGAAAACTGCTGATCCTTGGCTCAGATCACTATCTGCAAAAGCCCCTGCTGGATAATAAGGATGTTGGACAGTTTATCTCCAATAGCCTGAAGTGGTCGGCCAACACAAACGTGCCCGGCAGAAAGGTCGTTCAGCTATGGGGACAGGACAAGGACCTTGCCGCATTTTTAATTCGAAAAGGGAAAAAGATCATCATTGACAGCAATGCCATTCACCCCTCGACAGGTGTGCTGATCCTTACCCGCGACGTCAGCGATTCCACTCAACGTAATAACCTGGAAATATTTATTCGTGACGGTGGAACGCTGATCTTTGGATCTCCTGTGGCCGATCTGGTACGCCGGCTCAATTTCAGCTACTATGACGCCTATATGAACAAGCTGTTCATCAAAGCAGGCCTGTATCATGTCTATATGCCATTCATGCCTGCGGACAACAAGGGGTTCCTCCAGACTGCTGTCATACCGTCTTATCTGCAGATCACTACCTTGTTAAAAGCAGTCGTTTCACCTGTCTTTTCCCCCGCCGCGGACGAAATGGATGCATATGCCTCCACGATCATCAATTATTTGTTCCATAACAGCGACACCACCGCCGTGTTCAAAGAAATTGAAAGGGTCTTTATTTCAGGGGCTCGGGCCCCCATCATTCCTACGCTGGAGCATCCTGTGATAAAAACAGCTGCCAAAGACTATCTGAGGTATGCCGTACAGGAGAGCCTGGTGAGAAAACAATTATACTCCCATCCCGACCCTGGTTATATTCATCCGGCAAGCAGCACATTCCCGGGAGCCGTCGACCCGGCTGCCGAAAGAGTGGATACGACGATAACAATCCAGGTACGGCCGGGAACACTACATAGCACCGGATTATACGTACCTGCCGGGAAAAAAATAAAGGTCCTCATCGATGCCGGCGATCAGTCACGGCAGTTGCAGGCCCGAATAGGCGTCCATGAAGACAATCTGCAGCATATGGACTATTTCACCCGTCATGAAACCGATCTTACCAGTACCTTTCAGCTTGCCGGCGGACCCACAGAAGTATTTTCTTCTTTCGGGGGCCTTTTGCTGATAGAAGCTCCTGACACTTCTACTCTGAAAAAAACATCGGTACAGGTCAGCGGCGCTGTTAGAACACCCTATTTTAAGCTGGGTAAAACGGATCGCGGCGAATGGGAACGTACAATCAGGGATTATCCCGGCTCCTGGGTGGAACTGGCCACGGATAAGATCATATTGACAGTGCCCGCCTATCGCATCCGCAAGCTGGACGATCCTGGGAAACTGCTGCGCTTTTGGGATGAAGTAATGGATGCAGACGCGAAGCTGGCGGCAATGCCATCTGAAAGAACGCATCCCGAGCGGATCATCATCGACAGACAGGTGGCTTGGGGATATATGTACACCGCCCTGAAGAAGATTGTAGCGCCCGATGATGCCAGCTGCGCCCTGATGCTGGACGAAGCGCTGATACGGAAAGAGGGTTCCTGGGGTCACTTTCATGAGCTTGGCCATAGACACCAGTTCTGGGGTATCGATTTCACCGGGCTGGGCGAGGTCACCGCAAATTTATATACCATGTATGTATACGATAAGGTATTGCACAAAGGCCTCTATAATCATGAGAACATCCCTGATAAACAGACGGTGATCGAAAGCATAAAGAAATATATGGCGGATAAACCCGATTTTGATAAATTTTGCAGCGACCCGTTCCTGGCCCTGAAAATGTACATCGAAATAATCGAAAACTTCGGATGGCAATCCATCGAACAGGTGTTCTCAACCTACCGGCTGCTGCCCCCGGATCGATACCCGGCAACCGAAGCCGACAAACGGGATTACTGGTTCACCTGTATCTGCGCCGCCACCGGAAAAGACCTCTCGGGATTCTTTGATAAATGGCAGATACCTATTACCGAAAAAGCAAAGGCATCGGTAAAAAGTTACCCCGGCTGGTTGCCGGAGGAGCTTAAATAACTATCTAATGCGCCAGCTGTCCGGTCTGGGGAACATGTTTATACCGGAAAGCCAGGGGAAAGATAAAACCCAGCACCAGCGCATAGGCGGAAAACACCAGCCAGATGCTTGTCCAGTCTTTTACTCCGCCCACGGTGAAATGATCCACTACCCAGCCGCTGCCGACACCGCCAAAAAAAGCGCCCAGTCCGTTGGTCATGATCATGAACAACCCCTGCGCACTGGCCCGGATAGTGATAGGGGCCTCCCGCTCGATAAATAATGAACCGGAGATATTGAAAAAATCAAATGCCATTCCGTACACGATCATGGACAGGAGCAAAAAGATAAAGCCGCTGCCGGGGTTGCCGATAGCAAAAAGACCGAATCTGAAGACCCAGGCAAAAATGCTCATGATCATCACCCGCTTGATCCCAAACTTTCCAAGGAAGAAAGGAATGGTAAGGATAAACAGCGTTTCGGAGATTTGCGAAACAGAAGTCAGCAGATTGGGATGTCTGACGGCAAATGAGTCTGCATAGTTCCTGGAAAAATCGCTGATAAAGGGCAGGCCAAAAGCATTGGTGATCTGCAGGGCTGCCCCCAGAAACATAGCAAACACAAAAAAAATAGCCATCCGGCTGTTCCTGAACAATACAAATGCATCCAGACCAAGAGAAGAGGCGATGCTTTTCTTTTCCTTTGTTTTTACAGGCGGACAGCCCGGCATTGTAAAAGCATAAATACCCAGTATGATCCCCGAGCCTGCGCTGACATACAGTTGCATTTGGCTCAGCGTCCAGCCGGCCAGGTCTACCATCCACATAGCCGCAATAAACCCGACCGTTCCCCACACCCTGATGGGAGGGAATATCTTTACAATATTAAAGCCCTTTTTTTCCAGTACAATATAGCTGACGGTATTGTTTAATGCAATGGTGGGCATATAGAACATGTTATTCAGCAACATGACTACATACAAAGTCGGATAATCCCTGATCGTGGAAGCCCATAGTAAAAGTCCTGCCCCGATGAGATGACAGCCCCCCAGCACCCTTTCGGCATTGATCCATCTGTCGGCCACGATCCCGAGCAATCCCGGCATAAACAAAGAGGCGATACCCATCGTGCCGTACACACTGGCGACCTGACCACCCGTGAAGTGCAGTGTCACGATCATATATCCACCCATGGAGATCAGCCAGGCCCCCCATACGAAAAATTCCAGGAAATTCATGAGGATCAGGCGAAACTTTATACCCATCAATGTGTTGTTTTGATTACAATTACGGAAGATAAACAAATATCCCACAATCCGTAACTTTACCCCCGTAATAAAACATACGATATGAGTACTATTACCCAGGTAGCGGCTATCCTAAAGACAACAGACAAGGAATTGGAAAGAATTGGCGAAAAGATACTGGCGGAGGAAAGGATCACAGCCGAAGAAGGATTGACGCTCTTCGAAAAAGGCACGCTGTCCTACCTGGGAGCCCTGGCCAACTACGTACGCGAACGCCGGCACGGTAACAAGACCTATTTCAACCGGAATTTTCATATCGAGCCCACCAATGTCTGTGTATTTACCTGTCAGTTCTGTTCCTACTCCCGTCTGTATGCCCACAGGGATGAAGGATGGGAGCTGAGCCAGCAACAGATGATGGACATCGTCAAAGGCTATGACGGCAAGCCGGTGACAGAAGTGCATATCGTAGGAGGTGTACACCCGAAGATGAACCTGGAGTTCTTTACAGAACTGCTGGGGAAGATAAAGACCCATCGCCCGGACCTGCACATCAAAGGTTTTACGGCCGTGGAATTGGATTATATGTTCCGCAAAGCCAAGCTCACCGTGGAAGAAGGTATGAAAAAGCTGCATGCGGCCGGTCTGGACTCCATGCCGGGCGGCGGGGCGGAGATATTCCATCCGGACGTACGCAATGTCATCTGCGCAGATAAGGTAGATGCGGAAGGATGGCTGAAGATCCACGAGGCAGCCCACCGGGAAGGCATGCATACCAATGCCACCATGTTATATGGTCACATCGAAACCTATGCCCACCGCATCGATCATATGCAGCGGCTGCGTGACCTCCAGGACCGCACCGGTGGCTTCAACACATTTATTCCACTGAAATTCCGGAACAAGGACAACGATATGAGCCATGTGACGGAATCTTCCATCATAGAGGACATGAAGCTCTATGCCGTAGCTCGTCTCTATATGGATAACTTCCCCCATCTGAAAGCCTATTGGCCTATGTTGGGCAGACAGAATGCACAGTTGACGCTCTCTTTTGGCGTTAACGACCTGGACGGCACTATCGACGACACTACAAAGATCTATTCCATGGCAGGCTCGGAAGAGCAGACACCCAGCCTCACCACGGCCCAGTTGGTTTCTCTCATCAAACAGGTGGGTAGAGAGCCGGTGGAAAGAGACACATTGTACAATGAAATAAAGAATTATAAGGATGTCGATCTGAACGCCATCAGCCAGGACCCTTCTTTAAACTAGCCCCATCCAGTGCCGGGAACTTGCGGCAAAAGCTATTCCGATCTCAGGCTCTTCACCGGGTTCGCCAGCGCCGCCCGTATAGATTGATAGCTCACCGTCGCCAATGCCAGTAACAGGGCGCCCGTCGCTACCAGGGCGAAAATACTCCCCGTGATCCTGATCCTGTAGTCGAATTGCTGCAGCCAATTGCCCAGGAAATACCAGGCCAGGGGAATAGCGATACAACAGGACAGCAACACCAGTACGACAAACTCTTTTGACAACAACCGCCACAGGATATATACCGAAGCGCCCAGTACCTTTCTGATGCCAATCTCCTTTGTACGCTGCTCGGCCATAAAAGCAGCCAGACCAAACAATCCCAGACAACTGATAAAGATGGCCAGACTGGCAAAGACGGTCGCCAGCCGGGCAATGCGCTCCTCGTCTCCGAATTTCTTAGCGAACTCTTTGTCCACCTGCTGATAAATAAATGGTGCGGCGGGGTTATATCTTTCAAACACCTCCTGTATCTTTTTCATGGCCGAGGCGGGAGACACATGGGGAGCGATCTTGATATTCACAAAATTGCCCGACTCAGGCAGTACATAGAATATCATTGGTTGAATAGACCTGTAGGGAGATTGCATGATCAGGTCCCTGATCACCCCTACTACGGTAAAATCCTTTTTATCCCACCGGACAACCTCCCCTATCGGGTTCCTGAATCCCATCGCTTTCACCGCCGCCTGGTTCAAAATGATACGGCTGCTGTCCGAAGGGAACTCCGTCGAAAAATCACGCCCGGCCACCAATTCCCATCCAATGGTCTTCCCATATCCGATGGTGGCGCCAACAAGATTAAAACCCTGGCTTTTGTGCGGGTCCTTCCCCCTCCACTCAAAATCGTCATCTCCCACCCAAGTATCCGTCAACGGTCCTTGCGATTCTGCAACCTCCGTTACCATACGACTGGCCAGCAGCTCATTGCGTGCCGCGTTATAATTCTCATAAATATCTCCGGTAGTCATCGGTATGGATAAAAGACCTTTACGGTCAAATCCCACCGGCCTATCCTTGGCATATTGTATCTGGCGGTAGACAATGACAGTACCGCCTGCCAGCAATACGGACACCGTAAACTGCACTACTACCAGGACCCTCCTCGGCAAAGCAGCATGCTTACCAGCCTTGAACTCGCCTTTCAGTACTTTCACAGGCCGGAAAGACGAAAGATAAAAGGCCGGGTAGGATCCTGCAATAATGCCCGTCACCAGGCTGAACCCAACACCCAGCATCCAGAACCAGGGATGATCCCATAAGATCGTCATATTCTTTCCCGATAGCTGATTGAACCAGGGCAGCGCCATCTGCACTATCATCAGGGATAAGAAAAACGCAAGCAAAGCCACCAGCGTAGACTCGCTGAGGAATTGGACGATCAGTTGCTGACGTACGGAACCGATGGCCTTCCGGATGCCTACTTCTCTTGCCCTTTTCTCGCTCCGGGCCGTGCTGAGATTCATAAAGTTGATACAGGCCAGCAGCAATACAAACACCCCGATGCCCCCAAAAAGCCGGACATACCTGATCTGTCCATCCCCGTCCACACCATTGTCCCCAAAATGACCGTAGAGATGCCACCGCGACATAGGCCAAAGGAACAACTGCTCCTCCCCTTTAGGGTCGGGATTCATCTGCTGTCTGAAATTCCGGATCTGCCATGACACTTTATCCATGTCCTCATGCGGCGCCACCTGTACCAACACGTCGAAAACATTAAAATTCCAGTTGTCCTTCTGGTCTTTCACCCATTTCCATTCTGAAACAAAAAGCTCCCAGGGCAACAGAAAGGTCATTTCCGCAAACTCGGAATTGACGGGCATATCTTCATAAACCCCCATCACCTTTACGCCTATACGGTTGTCTATCTTTACAGTCTTGCCCATGGGGTCCTCATTACCAAAAAGGGATTTTGCCAGCCCGTCCGAGAGAAGGACAGAATAAGGGTCTTTCAAGCCGTCCCGGGATCCTTTCTCCATCCTGAGCGATAGCATATCCGGAGCCTCTTGTCCCATAAACCTCCCGTATTGAAAGAATTTCTTATCACCAGTCGATATATTGTGCTGACCGTTGCCCGAAGTCATGACGATATGCTTGAACTTGCTACCGTAATTATGACGGAGGCCTTCGCCCAACGGGGCAGGCATGGAGCTCTGTATAAAAGTATGGCCTCCCCTGAGATTGCGTTGCAGCACAAGGGCAATATCAGCGTAGTTGCTATGATACTGGTTAAAGGACAACTCGTCCCAAACCCAAAGCCCGATCAATAATGTAACAGCCATACCCAGCGACAGTCCCAGGATATTGATGGACGAGTAGATCCTGCTCTTATGGAGATTGCGTACGGCGATCTTAAAATAACTATTTAACATAGGGAGATGATTGATGCCCCGCTGGCGTGGCAAAACAGGCTCCGTACGACGATCTATGGATTGACTGATCTTATGAAATAAAACCTCGCTGTCCTTCGGTAAAAAGGTTTCAGCGGCCTCACGCTCTTCCAGGGAGTTGAAGGTGATCAGCCATTGAACGGCCTCTTCAGCCAGCAGCTGGTTTTCCGGGGTGGCTGCGATCCATTGGTTCCATCGATCTACTTCTTTCTCATCGGCATGGCGATACCAGGCTAAAAAGCCTTCATCTGCCAGCAGCTGTTCGACAGTGGTATAATTCATTTCCTGGAAGATAGGTACAAAAAAAGACTTAAAAAATTATGCCGGTCGCATACAGAATTGATTATCAAAACATAACACCTAATTCAACATTCCTGTCTGTTCGCTTATGATACATTGAGTGTACGGCGTTACCTTTGAGGAAAATCTCATCTTCTTGCCACACGAATCCATCTCCGTATTCGACATGTTCAAGATAGGCATCGGCCCTTCCAGCTCTCATACTTTAGGCCCCTGGAGAGCAGCCCAACGCTTTATCGCCTCCCTTGAACAACAACGTGATCTGTCCCACTTAACACATATCAGCATTTTGCTCTATGGTTCCCTGGCCAAGACAGGCAAAGGACACGGGACGGATATAGCTATTCAACTGGGCCTGGCCGGTGAAGATCCGGTGACCTTCGACGTCGGCATGATCGCCCCTGCCATCGAAACCATCGCTCATACAAAAAAACTTCGTATCAAAGGCAAACAGGAGATCGACTTCGATCCTTCTATCGACATTTCCTTTCTTTATACAGAAACCCTTCCCTTCCATCCAAATGCCATGACCTTTCTGGCTACGTTCAACGATGGACAGCAATTGGCAGAGACATGGTATTCCATAGGCGGAGGATTTGTCAAAAAGGAAGGTGAGAAACCCGGTAGCAGCAGCGCTGTCCAACTTCCCTTCCCCATCGACATAGCGGATGACTTACTACATTGGTGCCGCAAGACAGGCATGAACATTTATGAGGTGGTATTGGAAAACGAATCAGCCTGGCGTCCGGAAAAAGACACCCGGCAAGGCGTCCTGGACATCTGGCGGGTGATGCGGGAATGTATTTACCGGGGCTGTCACTCCGAAGGAATGTTGCCAGGCGGCCTCAACGTAAAAAGAAGAGCTTCAGCGCTTAATAAAAAATTGATAGGCGGAAGGACATACGACAGCTTTGACACATGGGTGGCCGCCATACGGGCGGGGGGCCACGATTTTAAATATATCCTTGATTGGGTCAGCTGTTTTGCGCTGGCGGTAAACGAGGAGAATGCCTCTTTCGGTAGGGTGGTAACAGCGCCTACTAACGGTGCCGCAGGAGTGATCCCCGCCGTCCTGCAGTATTTTGTTGCTTTCTGCGACGGCCTGAACGAGGACAAAATATTCCAATTCATCCTGACAGCATCCGAAATTGGCAGCATTTTTAAGAAAGGGTCCACCATCTCCGCAGCCATGGGAGGATGCCAGGCTGAGATCGGCGTTTCTTCCGCTATGGCGGCAGCCGCACTTACCGAATCCGTCGGTGGCAGCCAACGACAGGCAATGATGGCCGCAGAGATCGCTATGGAACATCACCTCGGCCTCACCTGCGACCCCATCGGCGGCCTCGTCCAGATACCCTGTATCGAGCGGAATACCATGGGCGCCATCAAAGCCATTACAGCCTCTCAACTGGCCCTCCAAAGTACCCCCGACTTCGCAAAAGTATCCCTGGACGCCGTCATCAGCACCATGTGGAGTACCGCACAGGATATGAACAGCAAATACAAGGAAACTTCCGATGGCGGTCTTGCCCTGCAAATTCCGCTGGGGCTAAAAGAATGCTAAAAATCTAAATATCAGGCATTTACAAAAGTTCGGAAATAAAAAAAGCCTCCATTGAGGTGGAGGCTGTTAGCAGGTAGTTCATGGTTACTGCACATCAAGCAGATGTATGTCAAAATGTAGGATAGAATAAGTTTTGATTGATAACCAGACGATTGCACAAATCCTTACGTTGGTTGAGCGGTACGAGTAAGCAAAATTCTCATCGGAAAAAGGCGCGAAAAATAGTCCCTGTATAATTAGACAGCCATCGATCCGGAATTGCTGCAAGGATCTTAAAAAAAATTCAAAAATTTTTAATCTGGCTGATTAGGGGTGTCATTCGACCGCTTGTTCAGCAGTTCCCGGTAACGTTGTTCGTATTGATCCCACTTATACTTCTGATAAAAGATAGCTACAAAACCGACGATCAGTAACAAGGCCACCATCAACACCATTAGTAGGGATTTTTGAGAAGAAGCGCTGCTTGCCTCAGCCTGAACATCCCAGCCGGAGGCAAAATTTACTACGATAGGAATAGCAAAAGCCAGTCCCACAGGGATACCAACAAGAAACTGGCGGAATACTTTCTTCTGACGGGAACGATTCTCCTCCCAATATCGGATAAACGCCTCCTCCTGCTGTGTCAGCATGGGTAATTTTTGTATACAAAGGTACTTATGAGGGAATTACAGAGAAGTTTTTTTATCTTTAACCCACTCAAAATCCATATGTTTTGAAATTACCTTTACTACTGTCGCAGTTCTTATACCAAACCAAGAAGCTTGACCTCCCTGGCATCGGTAGTTTTACACTAGACCCCAATGCAGTGATCCCAGAAGCTTCTGACCGGCATCCTCAGACACCCGCTTCGGGCATTAGCTTCAAAAACACCCCGATAACCACCCCCGACGATGCGTTGATACAGTTTATAAAAGAACATACGGGAAAAATGAAGCCCCTGGCGGCGGCCGACCTGGATTTTTTCCTGACCACCGGCAAACAGCTGTTGAACATCGGCAAACCTTTCTACCTGGATGGCATCGGCACCCTGATCAAGAACAATGCAGGTAAATTCGATTTTACCCCGGGAGAATATACTACTGTAAAACTGGAAGATATAGCCACCGAGAAAAAAAAAGCCCCCACCCAGACCTTTGAAGAACCACCCAGGGAATATGAGCCGGCATCAAATAATGTACGCCAGGGTGTCTTGCTGCTGGCCCTTATCGTAGGTCTTATCGCCCTCGGCTGGGGAGGATATTACCTTTATAAACGCAATACTTACGTCGAACCCCTGCCGGAAAAAAGAATCGTTGCTCATCAGGACTCCACTCCTGCTCAGACCGACACCGGCAGATCGCAAACTACCGCCCAGGGAGCGGCGCCATCCACTACCCCACCCGCAGATACGACAAAACAGGTGCCGGCCGTCACCCAGGCCCCACCCCCACCCGGGTCAACCCTGTATAAATTTGTCATCCTGGAGACCGACAGAAAAGGACGCGCCTTACGGAGATACAATCAATTACTTGGATTTCAATTGAACATAAAGATGGAACAGAAAGACAGCGCTTATTTCAAGCTCTATTTCCCCATCGTTGCTACCATCCGTGATACCACTCATATCAAAGATTCGCTGGCTGACGTATATGCTGCTCATGTGACCATCGAACAATGATCTTTTATGCGACCAAACGCTGCTTATTGGATCCGGCAATTGCAACTGACCTCACATGTCGAAGGAGGCGCTTTCAGGGAGGTCTATCGCTCCGAGCTGCAAGTCCCCCAAAAAGCCCTGCCTGTATTTTTCCAGGGTGACCGCAATATCTCCACAAGTATTTACTTTTTGCTGGCCGATGGACAATTCTCCGCCTTCCATCGGATAGCTTCAGACGAACTCTGGCATTTCTATTTCGGAGATACCCTTCTCATTTATGAGATAGGGCATTCAGGTGTCCTCACCGTCCACCGGCTGGGATCCAATATTGAAAAGGGGGAGAGCTTCCAGGTACTGATACGCGCAGGCAGCTGGTTTGCCTCCAGACCTGCGGAAAATAGCGAATATGCGTTGGTAGGCTGCACGGTATCCCCTGGATTCGATTTTGCGGAATTCGAGCTGGCAGACAGGGCCATGTTGATAAAACAATACCCTCAACACGAAGCATTGATCAAAGACCTGACACGTCAATGACCCGGCGTCGAAAGACCTGGATAATAGATGATCCCTTCCTTCATCACCCATTTGACCTTTCTTATCCGTGAAATATCTTGTGCCGGGTCCCCTTCCACCACCAGCAGGTCAGCCAGTAGGCCCGGCTTAATCCTTCCCACGGCGCCATTGATCCTAAATACATCGGCATTCACCGAAGTTGCTGACCGCAACACATCCAGGGGCTTCATCCCATATGCTACCATCGCCTCCATTTCACGTGCATTATCCCCATGTGTGTAAACGCCGACATCCCCTCCCATACAGATGGTGACGCCGGAGGCCAGCGCCGCCGTAAAAGAGGCCTTTTTCTTTTTGATATCATCCGGGTCCGGGTCCGTCCCTTTCTTCCAGCCGTCGTACTGTTCGATAGCGTCTCCGGCTGCCAGTGTCGGACATAAAGCAATACCCTTTTCTTTCATCTGTGCGAAGATCTCCGCCGTACCTTCATCTCCATGTTCGATAGTGGCGACACCAGCCTGGATTGCCCTACGCATACCCTCCATCGTTAAGGCATGTACGACGACAGGACGACCGCCGCTGCCGGCTGCTTCAACCGCCGTCTTCAGTTCCTCCACGGTGAAGGTAGGTGCGGCTTTCTTATTGAGCCCCCACCGGTAGTCGGCATAGATCTTTATAACGTCGGCCCCTTTGCCGATCTGCGTCCTTATTTCCCGGATAAGCGCATCCCGTCCATCAGCCTCCGCCGCCCCCTTGACAGGAGATTCCAGGTCATAGCTCAGCGCTTTGGGACCATAGCTGCCTGTGGCGACGATAGCCCTGGTGGCGACGATCATATGGGGTCCGGGGATGATACCCTTTTCAATAGCCCGCTTCAAACCAACATCGTCGTACCCGGCGCCCTCCGTACCCAGATCCCGGACGGTGGTAAACCCCGCCAGTAAGGTCTTACGGGCATGTACGGTTGCCCTTGCCAGACGTTCGGCCCTGGACTCTTTTAACACCTGGTCATTCCAGGACTCTTCATTATAAGGATGGAGGAATAAGTGACTATGTCCTTCGATAAGCCCGGGCAATAGGGTCGTACCTTTCAGGTCGATGGTAATAGCGCCGGGCGGCGCCTTGACAAGCCCGGGAGCGCCCACGGCCTCGATAAGATGGTTGTGTACCAATACCTGCCAGCCTTCCTGCATCTGCTGACCGTCAAATACCCTATCGGGACGCAACAGATAAAAAGTGTCCTGCCCCCCATGCTGTGGTCTGACAGCTATCTGGGCCGACGCCGGAAAAACACAGGAAAGAAAGGACAGCAGGAGAAGCAGGCAGCAATATTTCCTCATGTTGATCAATTGATCTTCAAGATAAGGTTTCTGGGCTTTAACGTTCTACCACTTATCCTATAAATTCAGCCATAATTCGATGAAAATGATGCGTTCCCTGCTCCCGGGTCACGGAATAACGTCCATATGCATAAAAGCGGCTGCGCACCCCTTTTTGCACCGCTTCCACCACCTCCTCGTCTTCCATTTCCACCGTGTCGAGCCCAGAGCCAGCCCCGGAATTGTACCTTTTCTCGTCCGCAACATAGGTGAGAAATGACACCTGTGTCTCGCCAATGCTCATCGGCTTTACGATATTTACGCTCAGCCCCCATGGATAAAAGTTCATCATCAGGTTGGGGAAAATAAAGAAATAGTAAGCCGCCACCTTCTTCCCATAGTCGGGAGAAGAGGAAGGCAGATCGAAACAATCCTCGTCATCTTTGGCAATTCCCAATTGCAGGTTGGAATACCTGAATAATTCGGTGGTATAATTCCCAAAGTCGATCACGGAATTAAGTCCCGCGTGGACAAAGGGGATATGAAAGCCTTCCAGGTAATTTTCGCAATAAAGTGCCCAGTTCGCCTTGACCGTAAAATCCCTGGACAGGTCGGGACGAAAAACAAAATCATCCAGGGGAAGCCAGTGCAGCCTGTCCATCATCTCCTGCAAAAAAAGCTCCGCACGGATCCGGGGATCAAGGGATGAGAATAGCCATTTCCCCCACCTGAAAAGAGGCAGCGAGGTCAGATCGTCGTTCTTCCCGGGAAAATCCTTTACTTCCTTGAATTCGGGCATGGAGAGAAACCTTCCGTCCGGGTGAAACAAACGTCCGTGATAGCGGCAGCGGAGATGATTTATTTTACAGGGCTCATGAACAAGAAGATTCCCCCGATGGGTGCAGACATTGGACAGCAGCCTGCAATTTTCTTCCTTATCCCGCACCAATACCAACGGCTCATCAAGATAATGCTCCAATAAGGTCAATGGGTATGCCTCGCCGGGGTCTTTTACAAGGTCCGTGCTACCTACAAATTGCCAGCTGGGCGCAAAGATCTTTTCTTTTCCCGCCTCAAAAAGGGCTGGATCAGTATACAATCCGGTGTCAGGTGTCCTGGCCTGGGCGATATCCGGGTCGATTGTAAATCTGGGCATAAAAAGAGCGTTGAGCATGTAATATAAGACCGTAAATTTGCCCCCGCAAGAAGATCGCAATTACACCCGCAAATCGACTCACCATGTCAGAAGATCTTAACATCGCCACCGGAACCAAGGCAGAGCAATATGCCGCTCTCCTTCCCCAGGTCAGGGCAGTTATCGAAGGGGAAAAGGATGCTGTAGCCAACCTGGCGAATATCGCTGCCGCCCTGAAAGAGCAATTCGGCTGGCTATGGGTCGGTTTTTACATGGTAAAGGACGGCGAGCTGGTGGTTGGCCCCTTCCAGGGACCCGTGGCCTGTACACGCATACGGAAAGGGAAAGGTGTCTGTGGCGCCAGCTGGCAGCAGGCCCGGACCCTCATCGTCCCCGATGTGGAAGCCTTCCCGGGGCATATTGCCTGCAGCAGTCTGTCAAAGTCCGAGATCGTGGTGCCTGTATTCCATGATGGGGAAGTGATAGGCGTGCTGGACGTAGACAGCGTGACGCTAAACACTTTCGATGAGGAAGACCAACGCTGGCTGGAAGAGCTGGTAAAGGCTATCCCCGGAGTAAATGTTTTCTAAGTTGAAATAATCTTAATATAAGGTCCGTTAATAAAATAACATCATTCAAAGCGGACTACAGGTCCGCTGGCCGAAGGCCCATCATTAGACGTGCACAGGAGATGGGCTAATTTTTTAGAAAAGGCCATATCCTGTGCGCAAATCAAACATCTATGACAAAAAATCTTGTTGGTCTGTGCCTCGGCGTATTATGTCTTACTTTTTCAGCCTGCGGGTCGTCTCCTGATCCCAAACATGCAGCAGTTGACAGCGGCGCCGCAGCCGCAAAATCTACCGATGGCGCCGATACCACCGGTACCCACACCCCGGTGCCAGGCGGTAAGCTCCCTCCCCCATCGGTCATTCTGGGCCGGAAAGAAGTGCCCATTCTCTGCTATCACCAGATCCGCGACTGGAAGCCTACGGATTCCAGGTCAGCCAAGGATTATATCATGCCTATCGCCGACTTTCGTCAGCAGATGAAAATGCTGCACGACAGCGGTTATCATACGATCCTGCCCGATCAACTCTACGCCTATCTCACCACGGGAGCCCCCCTGCCTGAAAAGCCGGTCATGCTCACTTTTGACGACAATGATGAAGACCATTATACCGTCGCCTATCCGGAGCTAAAGAAATACAACTTCAAGGCCGTATACTTTGTCATGACCGTCACGCTGGGCCGTCTGCCCCATTATATGAGCAAAGACCAGGTGAAAGAACTATATAATGCCGGCAATGTCATCGGCAGCCATACCTGGGACCATCATAGCGTAAAAAAATACCAGGGCAAGGATTGGGAGATCCAGATCGATAAACCTACCAAGCAGCTGGAGGCTATCACAGGGGCGCCTATCCGTTATTTTGCTTATCCCTTTGGTCTGTGGAACCGCCAGGCTTTCCCCGAGCTCAGAAAGAGGGGCTTTGTCGCCGCCTTTGGACTGGCCGATCACAGGGATGATACAGACCCATTGATGTGCATTCGCCGTATCATCGTGGCGGGTGGATGGAGCTTGAAGACGTTTAATGCGGCTATACACCAGAGTTTTAAGTGATCATCAGGTTACTGTAATCGGGCATTTATTGGGGTGGGGTTTGGGCTATACTCAGAACTCCCTCTATCGTGTAAACTATTTTGCAGCTTGGCTCTCTTCCAGTAGGGGGTCTTGCTTGTGCTGTAAGGAGAGGTTGTCAGAGTTAAAATGGTATTCGCCATTGAAGTGTCTCTTTTTTTTAACTGACCAGTTATAAATTTTGCATATCAAATATTGTGTATAATCACTTAAACCTATTGAATGTAAATGCAATTGGTATGGTTATGAAGAATAATAAAATACTTCCAATCAAATAACATATTGCAAGAATATTACCCCTCCTGCGTTGTTCAGGACTTTCATTTTTAAACTCTTCTACATAGGCGGCCCAGCGATCCTTATTATAAACAGCAAAATAAAAACAAACAATATACACAACCGCTCCTATGGATAAATACTTTTTATTAATATCCAACAGCCAGGGTAAAGGTGTGATTAATTTGTCTATTAATATAAGCAAGGAGGCCAACTGGAAAAAATGAGCTGTGGTTAAAGCAAGAATTGTATTAACTACTGGTGTATCTCCTTTTTTGTTTGCTGTCCAGCTGTAAATCTTGTATATTAGATATCTATATTTCATTTTTTCTTAAAGATAATGTTATTCCGGGGCTTCTCCCCATTTGCCAAGTGCTCCTGTAGCGTCCAACAAAAAATAAGTACCGGATATAGCCCAGCCCAAAGGCCCTCCGAACGCGCCTATTGCGGCCATTGTAACATCCAGGCCAGCTTTGGCAGTTACTCCCCATTTATTGCCATCATTAGTTCTCCAATTGCCATCACTGTGCGACCATGCATCATAAACTTGTGAACCGCTCACATAGGCCTGAACTACAAGCGAACCCTTAGTTATAGCCTTAACACTTTTAAAGTACTTAAGATCTTCTATCGATTTATCAAACTTTGCTGCATAGTCAAGCAGATTTTCTTTCGCTCCCCATCCAACGCCAAAACCTCCATTTAATAAATTAGCAGTGGATTCCCAACTTTTTTCTTTTTCTCTCCAATCTGCACCATGTTCGATTTCCATTGTCACCGCAGTCCCCATCAGCATATAGCTTTCACCCTCCGTAAATGTAGTAAATCCATGGTATGACCCTGTCAGGAACTCACCACTACCGGTGCCATTGATATAATCATACTGCGTTGACACTAAGGAAATCCCTTCCGGCGACACTCCAAAACCGCTGCCGGGGGCATTAGCCCAAATTTGAGATATTGCGTTTTGGAGTTGTGTGTTCGCATAATCCCTATTTGCTTCTTCTCTATCCTTTTCCATGTCATCCTGCATCTTCTGAAGCATATCTTCATCGGATTGCATAATGGACCAAAGCAGGGTATTGACATAAATCCCCCCTTCTTCTGGAGGTAATCCGCCGATATTTTCAGGTATAGGGTCAGGCGCCCCGATGTGGTTATAGCGATTATTATATGGTTGAAGTCCGCCCGGGTCATTCATCAGAACAGGATTGTTTGCTGCAAAACTGTAAGTACTGATCCCCTGGTATGCATCAGCCAACGGATCTATCTGCCCAAATCTGCCTAACTGAGGGTCCAGCATTCTGTGTCGCGCGTCATATAGTTCCAACCCGGTGCCGTCGCTGAATTCTTTATTTTGTAATTCATTGCCTCCATTGTATCTGAATTTGTTCTCCGCATAGTTCAATTTCAACGCCTTATCGCTTATCCCCGCCATCGTTAGACCGAACGGATAATAATGTGTCTCTTCCAGCATCGGCCCGCTGAATTGTTTAACATATAGATTGTCAAAGAACACGTCCCAGTTGGGGGTTTCATTGCTCACCCAAACATAAAGGTATCCACTTTTGGTAATCTTTGCAGCATTAGCCAATGGATTCAATACATCCGGGCTTCCTACAGGAGCGGCTCCACTTTGGGGATAACTGCTGACATATTTAAACTGGTTATCCAGCAATATCCAATTCAAATAGGCTTTTGGCCGGCTGGTAGTAGTAGTATCGTTGGACTGTAAAAAGCTATTCAAGGAAGTATATACAGGGCTATTGGAGGTGCTCAGATCCGTGAAGCTACCGTGGCTTCCACTAGTGACAGTTACCAGGCCGGCAGCCAGTGAATTTAGTACATCTGTCATAGAATTGTGCGGGCTACCTACGCTGCCTCCTGAGCGGTAGAAGGATTTGACGCCAAAGACAATGGAGTCCCCGCTCATCACTTTCAACAGGATAGCTGGTCCCATTTTATGCATACTTCCATTTACACGGGCAACAGAATCGTTAGGTACTGTGGTATTATCTGTGGGGTACCCTCCCGGCACAGAAGCCGTCGGATATGCGGTGGAATCAATGTTATAAAACAGTTGTCTTTCCGTTGCCCGGTAAGCTGCTTCCATAGTGGCCATATATTGGGCAGTATCTCTTTGCTGTGTCAACAGCACGCGTGTATTCCCCAGATGATCGGTCAAAAAGAAATCATATTCGAATCCATATACAATCGTACCATTAAGGTATCTATGGGATGCCCACCGGGCTCTCCCCTCTTCATGGCCAATGAATTGGAGACTGTCGTTATGATACACAAATCCTCCTATATAGGTAGTTGTATCCCCTCTTACAGGCATTACCGTACTGTCTGTAACAATCTTTTGTAGTTTATTGCCCCCTGCATCATAGATATAGGTAACAATGCCTTTCCCCTTTACAAGCAATTGCTGGGGAAGATTCAGGTAATTGTAATTAATGGCGCTGATAGATTTATTGTTATCTGAGATCAGGTTCCCATTGCCATCATATCCATAGTCTGTGGAGCCTTTTGTAGCCGTGTTATAATGAAAATCGCCGAGCTTTGAATTCTGATCGTTGACCCCATCCGTCACCTGGGCCAGTTTGTTGCTATTTGCTGAATAGGAATAGGTTAGCTGGTCCACAGGGGCAGAGCCGCTTAATTTAAATCCACTTTGGTTCATTGTCAAAATATTCCCATTCGCATCGTATGTAAGGTTACCGACGCTATAATTGATGTAGGAACTATCCCACGATTGCCCGCTGGTATTCTGTACAAAGGCAGCTGCTGCTAATCGGTTGACGTTGTCGTAGCTAAAATCATACTTCCTTCCAACTCCATCGCCCGCACTCTTCCAGATCTCGCCCGCCATATTGCCGTTATAGACTGGATTTACATAACTGGTTGTTCCCGCGACTGAGGCTGTCTTATCATAGCTCAGCTCCATGCCAAAATAGTGATTAGCAGTTCCTTTCACATAATTCTTATTGATCCCCGTCAACCAACCACGAATGTTATGGTCATATACCACGCTATCCACGCGATTGCCCAGATACTTTGCCTGTAACAAGCCCAATTCGTTATACTGCATGCTGTCTATGAGTTGATCGCCGGAAGCGCCGTCGATGTTTTTCCAGACACTCTTGATCCGGAACCTGGCATCGTAATTTATTTTTGTAAGCACTGTATGTCCCTGTGCATTAAATCCGCCTTTTCGATGGTTATTCAGGTTACGCAATGGCTTTCCGGTGAAATTGTATTGGAGGGTCAAAGTATCCACCGCACCTGTATAATTTACAGCCCTGGTCTGGATCATCCGCCCGCGGTCATCATAAAAGCTAACTGAGTATAAGTACAGGCTGCCCGTTCCTATAACTTTTGTCTTCACGCCGGTCACCATACCTCGTGTTATCGGAAATGGCGTGATAGGTAATGCATAGGTCGGAGATGTATTATAGGTAGTGATAAAATAGTTACTGTTGCTTGAGTAGTTGGTTGCCATAGACGAGCTAAGAGCAGAAGTTGCTCCACTGACCCAGGTATAATCATCATAATAGGTCTGTGTTAACACTTCATAATTGCTTCCTCCTGTATTTGGATAACTGATGCTATTATAAGCCTGACCTTGGTGGTAGGATTGATTATTTGCATCGGTCAACAACCCTGTTCGCCAAGTCCTGTTCATACTGTCGTACTCAACGACCTGCCACTTGCCAGATGCCCTTAAATTGGAATCCTGTGCCATTATTACTCTGTCCCGTGCGTCGAATACGAGCAAAGACGCCATCGCCCCGGGTGATTTTTTACTGTTTACCCTTTTCCGCTGATCATATTCATATCGGAAACACAACTCATCGGCAACGGTCTGGCTAATTACCCAGTTACTGTTTATAAGATTGACAGCAGCTGGCTGGATGACCATCCGCAAATTGTTCAAATCGTCATAGACATAATAAGTACAAAGCCAGCCGGCATGAGCGGTCCCCGGCATTCCGGCTAATTGGACTTTTTTAAGAATGAGGCGCCCTGACAGATCCTTATATTCAACAACCTGGTGTTTGGCCTCATCTGCCGTGATCGTCTTAAACAAAGAGCCCGCGGGAAAAATGGATGAGGTGGTAGGGATACTGCCCGGTGTTGAGTTGATGCTCCAGCGCCGAACGCTGTCGGCTGTAGTGTTGATCAGATATTGTGCGGACACGCCATTGCTGCTGCCTACCCAATTACTACCTGGAGCATAAGTTGCCGTGGGACGGTTTAATGAGGAAGATTCATAATCTGTTTGCAGATAATAGAATTGTTCATTCGGGAACTGAGTGCTGACAAATGCATTTTGCTCAGACAATGCGTTTGTCTTATAATTTCCATCAGTAGACGGAGATACATAGGATATGTATTTTACAGACTCTCTTCCAAAAAGGTCATATACATGAAAGGTCACGATATCGTTCTGTAAAGGGCTTGCCTGTTTGTCTACAGCCTGAACAAGTCTTCCCAATCCATCGAAGTATAAAGTAGACTGCTGCACATCCTGCGGGTTGGTGAGATGGTCAGCAGTCACCGTATCCACAACACCAGGTTTCAGCAAGGTCCTTTCGCGGATATAGTTCATACCGGCATTTATGACCCCGATGGTCACCTGGCAATTGTTCGTATACTCCGTGTCTGTAGCACAAATGACCCGTCTGCGGTAATATGTTATCGTAGTCAGTGGCCCGGGTGTATAGACTAAGCCTGTGGCGCCGCCGAGGTCAGTAAACGTCGATCCATTCGTGGAAACCTGCCATTGATAGGAGAAATTCTGTCCGCAGACGCCGCCGGTGGCTGCATTGGCCGTTAACATACCGGGACTTGTTCCAGTTGTTATTGCAATGGTGGCAGGCGTAAGCGTACCGGGGAAAACCTGGGGGTTGACGTTTATAAGGATAGAATTTGAATAAGCCGTCTCTGTACCGCAAACGACCATCCTGCGGATATAGACGGAAGCAGACAGATTGCCCGGATCGGCGGCTGCCGGACCAGACGCCCCGCTACCGACATAGGCAAAGTTGATGTTATCCGAACTCTGTTGCCAAAAATACGCATAGCTCCCACTGCAATTTCCACCTGTAGCGGACAGGGTATTCACGAACGTGCCGGGAGACCGGCCAAAATTAACGGTCGTCACAGGAGGCGCTCCGATCGTACCCCCTTGAAGAGGAGGGGTAACGGTCACTGTAGCGGTCCCCGAATAAGCCGTCTGAGTGTTGTACAAAGTCATTCTACGGAAGTAAGTGGTCACCGTCAGGCTACCGGGAGAATAATTTTGCCCTGTACCGCCCGCACCGACAGAAGTAAAATTGACATTATCTGTGCTCTGCTGCCACTGGTAAGGATACGTTATTGTGCCGCAACCGCCTCCGCTGGCTACTGAGCAGTTTAAGGCAGCCGGTATCGTGTTGTTAGTGATGGTCTGTGTCGCAGGCGTAACACCGCCGCCACCGGACAACGCAGGTGCGTTTACATTTACCGTTACACCTGGAGAATTGACGGTATAATCGAAAGAGAGTACTCTCACCCGGTAGTAAATTACGCCCGTCGAAGTGGGAGCCGACGGCGTATAGGTGCTACTGGTAGCTCCGCTGATCGTTGTCCAGGCACTGTTATCCGGTGAGCTTTGCCAAATATAGGAATATGTACCGTCTCCCCCAGAAGGATTGCTTGCGGTAAGCATGCCTGGCGTGGTCCCGCAGGCGACACTCTGTGTAGAAGGGCTCACCGTAATGTTATTCGCCAATGCCGGAATGATGCTGACTTGTAGAGTGCCCGAATGAGAACTGGCATCAAAGACGTTCAAAGTACTACTGGTGACAGTTGTCACATTAGTGAAATGAATAGATACTGTTCCAGAGCAACGGCATGAACTGGGTTGCTCTCCTCCAGTGCATGACGGGGTTCCCGGGTTTGCAGCCCAGCAAAAAATATTCCCGCCTGGAACACTGTATGTATACGTACCTCCCGCATCTACCTTGGTGGGGCCTGTAATAGTATATGTTTGAGCATCACTGGCAGTAAAGATCAATGATGTGACCAACGATGATATGATATATTGTAAAATACGTGGCATTTTTACCTGTTTTTAAGGACCTTTTTGAATTCTATTGACCCTGATAATGATATTCCATCGTTTTGACGATATTCCCATCCTGATCTCTCACCACCTTCAGCCTTCCCATACCATCATATTCGTAATAGGTAATTCTATTGTCTACATCACATTGACTGGTCATTCCTGTGAGCGGGCTATAAGTAAAAGTGGTCATCTGGGCTGCCTGTGGATAAAGCCGCAGTTCATCGATATTCCCGCTGCCTGACACAGATACTGATGAGACTCCGGTAATGATGTGCTCAAAATAAGTCCAGCCATTAATGGTTTTCCCCTGTTTGATGGAACTGCTGCCTGTGACCGTATAACTACTGCCCGTCTTGCTCCAATAAGAGACAATGTACGTATTGGCGCTTGTCAACCCCGATAACGTACAAGCTCCTCCCGACAGATTATAACTTCGGGTCCCCGTGACTGCAGATGACTGGTCCCGGACACTGGATGCAATGCTCCAGTTGCCGTTGCCATCAGCTTCAAAACTGGTGTATGCGATCTGCCCGGCAGTAGCGTTTCGAACTTCCGCAATCCGGCAGGAACGATTATAATCCCAGATGAAACTGGTTGTCACATCAGCGGCCTTATTGTACTGGTTCAAATTGTCATTCACATCATATGCAAATTGTTCCTTCAAAAAGTACCTGGAATCACATAAAAGGCTGGAATAGAGGTTTCCGGATCTTGTTTCATTATTCAAGCTGCTAATGGGAGCAGTGGTTTCAATACCATAAATTCCATTCGGTTTAAAGGTATTTTGATCATAATTGGTGACCTGCCCTCCCACAAGATTAGGACTGGATGAGCCATTCTGTAACCATATTTGTCTTTCAATCACCGGACTGAGCACATTTTTTGACACCATATTCCCTGTGAGATTACTGGTATAATCTTCCGGGTATTTGAACTTTTCTATAAAGGTCCTGCCATCCGGCAGTGAGTCCGTTGTCGATATTAGGTTACGTGCCGCATTGTAATTATAGTTAGTAATGCTAGTGATCGAGTTTCCCTGCAAATCATACTGTGTGCGTGATTGGGATGCCAGATATGTCCAATAAGAACCTAAGTTCCCTGAAGTAGCTCCATAGGTATATGTAGTGACACCCCCCACTGTATTGGAGCTTTGAATATAAGCAGATGCCGTCGTAAAGCTGGTGTCATTCACTGTATTGTAGCTATAAGCTTGAAGGGATACCGGAGCGTAAAGCCCGGAGACATTGTTATATGTCCAGTCCGTTTTTTTCACCAGCCGGATATCAGGAAATAAGGTTGAAAAGGATGCATATTCATATTTAGATCTGTGTACTTCTTTTCCTGAAGTTTTTATCTCTGTAACATCGTTATAATAGAATACATTATTCATTGTGCTCCGGCCCGATGCAAGATTATAGGCGCTATAGGTGGTGTAATTGACCCCTCCGGCTGTATATGAAGGACCGGTAAAATTGGGTGGGGATAAAACAACACCGGCTCCATAATAATAATTCGTTTGGGAAACTGGCGTACTCAAGCCTGGTAGGAAATTGGCGATAGAGTCGACATGGATGCCGGGACCAGATGAGCCCGAATATTGAAACGTTGTATAGCCTCCGGTAGGATAGAAAATTGTATCTAAAGCTCCATATGAACTATATTGAAAACTGGAATTACGGTTGGATATTGAATTGGGAATTGAGAGATTGATCAGCGTCTCGTTGGGGATACCATTATCCGTACCATCTGCACCATTGAAATACCCCCAGTAATCTATGCCAATGGTTCCTTTCGGCGGCCAGTTCCCATACTCACTCATATAACAGAACTTATAAGTCTGAGAATCAGTAGACACCTGGGGGTTAAACACTTTAAACTGTTTTAATTTCAGCCGGGCATATGTCAGGCCATTAGTAGCCGACTGTCCGAAATATTCATAGTTGAATACATTCTTTTTAACGGCGTTTCCGGTGGCGTTATCTATAATATCTATCTCATGGAGGCTTGGGTAACTGCCGAAAATATCCAGACGAGCCGTCCCATCCTGTATAAAATTCACTTGGGTGGTGCGGCAGGTGATAGACTGCAATATCTGGGACTGTACCCTTGGACTTCTTATGTAGGTAGTAGCTACAAGATCCGATTGTCCGGTCGTGGTCGATCTAGCATAAGTATAGTCCGATGGCGTTTGGAACTGGCGCCAGGTATACGTCCCATAATTGAATAAAATGGTGTCTTTTTTGTCCGGAGAGATCATCGAGGAGAGATACCAGGCCGAAGGAAAAACGTTACTTATGTCATTGGCCGTATAATATGTATATGTGGTTTCCTGCGCATTGAATGTATATGCGATGCCATCCGGGGTAGTGATTGTAAGACCACCTGTCACAGATGGCCAGTTAATGGAAATCCCTCTTGTAAAAGGGAAAATATATGCTTTCCTGTTATACCAGTAGAATTTAAAAGAGTTCCCGTTAAAATTGCATTGAAAAATATCCGGGGCCATATCGTAGAAAAAAGGGCCGGTGGTAGTGGCTATGCAATATGCGTGACTAAGAAAGTTTTGAGGTCCATAATTGTTCCGGAAAAGACTATCATAAAGAGAATACTGTCCGTAGTTAGCTCCGGCCCATTGGGAACTGTCAACCTGTCCCTGTACCATCCGGCTTATGACCCCGCCAACATCTAAATTCCAGCCTAATCCAACCCAACCGGCATCCTGTAAAGGGCGCAAACCGTTATAATAGTAAGATAATGATATAGGCAAAGAAAGGGAGCCACACTTTACTGTGTAGACCGGAAGATTTATAGCAGGGATACCCTCATATAATGAAACAGGAATATTGCCGGCATTTTCAAAGCCTTGAGTATTAGGCGCTGAAGCAATCAACCCAGCGTCCTGCATAGGAGCTGGGTAAGCAGTTTGTGCTGTAAGACAGGAGTGTTGCAACGACATTGAAGTAAGAAATAAATAAATGCCCCCTATTCTTAACATAATCCGCCAGGTGCAATAAAATCTCATAATATTTGTATTAAAGAAGGATCAAAATTTTGGAAGGAAAAATAAGAATATCCATAATCTTGTCAGGCTCGTCCCGCGTAAAGTAGGATAAAAGGAGACAAAAATACAATAGGATTACAGCCCGGGGTCCTTTCATGAGAAACCAGGTTTAAGGTTAATAAAAGGCAACGTCCATGACTTTGTGGACTTTTGCTAATGTTTACTAGTCAGAGCGGGTTGAAATATTGAGGAGAGAGTTACGAAAAATACCTAGACGAAGTAAAGGAAATTATTTTTAATCTGCAATAAACCCGGTTTATATTTTTTGCACCATTTTACCAGCATACCAAAAATGACAATATTTACGGCAGCGCTACAGACTCATCCCCCTGCTGATACGGCAGATAGATCAGCAGCAAATTCAACATCTCATCCGTGGTCTTCATCACCAGGTTCTGATCAGAAGTAATCGTACGGGGGGGACTGAACGGGTTCCGGGGATTATCCTTCGTGTTGTCATAAGTCGCCTCTACCGTGATCACAGAGCCGGCAGGTATCTTCACCAGGTGAGGATATTGATAGATGTCTTGCCAATTGAAATCCCATTGAGGGATATAGATCAGACGAACTGTGTCTTTTGAGGGTGTTACCGCATAAGCCTTCATCGATTTTCCCAACAGGTGCATGTGCGGCCAGGCAAAGAGGATGGATTGATCCTGCCGGGTGACGATACGGGCTTTCACTGTCATAACAGAATCCGGCGGTATCACCAACGGAGGGTCTATATCGCCTTTACCCCCTGTACCAATGTTCACCACGCTGATCATCCTTTCGATAGGCTGCTCCTTAAAAAAGATATGTACTTCTCCGCTGATCTCCCTGTCCACCGGAGAAGGGGCATAATGCATATACAGCAGGACCATCCCTCTTTTCGGCAATACCCAGCCCATGTTCCCCGGATAGCTTTCATAGGTTGCCCCGGGTATCCAGCCGGAATAATACACCAGTCTTTCCGATAGCATATTGTAATTGGCATATTTACCAGGGTCATTCAACAGATCCACGTATTCCGGTAGATCCAGCCGGCCTGCCCCGGGGAAAGTGGCATGAAAGCCGAAGTTTACGTGGTGTATCAGTTTATAATTGTCAGCGCTGAACTCGATAGCCGCCACATTCTTTTCTTCAGGCAGTTCATACGGTAGACAGAACACGACAAAGCGCTCCTGGTTGTCCCCTTTAACAAGGAAGGGCTTTTTCAAGCCGATCACCAGGTCCGGCTTACGACCCAGACGGGTGCCCTCGATAACAGGAGCCGCAGGCGTCATCGTCTTTTCGCCCTGGGGAACGCCGGCATCCACCCAATCCACGATCATTTTTTTCTCCTGCGGAGTAAGTATCCGTTCATTAGCAAATGATACATAATGAGGGTCCGCCTTCCACGGAGGCATATAGCCTTCCTGTACTACTCTTTTTATAAAAGACGCTCGTTTAGCCGCATCCTCATATGTCAGCAGATTGAAAGGAGCGCTGGTGCCTTTATGATGACAAACTGCACAGCGGGCAGTAATGATAGGTGCGATATCTTTTGACCAGGTAGGCTTCTGTGCCGCTAGCCTAAAGGAAAACAGCAGTGTAAAACAAGACAATAGCCGGTGGGGGTAGCTCTTCATAGGCTCATTTCGTATTGATCAGGCATCCGACGGGACGGGTTTGCCGGATGGTGATAGGTAAATGATGCAGACTGGCATTGATGGCGGTCTGCAGGTAGTGTTCGGTGGTCACCGTCCGCTGTACGCCCAGTGAGACAGCCCAGTTGTCGATCAGCCCTTCATACAGTATATGGCCTTTCCCATCCAGCAAGTAGGCCTGAGGTGTAGTCGTCGCTTTTAGCTGGCGGGTCAGCCGGAAAAGGGTATCCCGTAAAAGTTCAAACCCTATGTGATATTCGTCGCGAAACTTCTCCACATCATCCGCCGTATAGCTTTTGCCGGGAATAACACCATAGAAAGCCATCTGCTCTTTGTATTCGCCCGATAGCTTATTAAGGACGGCTGTATAGTTCTGGCTCAAGGGACATTCAGGGGAGAGAAAAACGACGACAAAATATTGCTGTCTGCCGGAAAAGTGCAGACCAGGGAGCGTGTCTGTCGCGGCAGCAGCGTGTAAGGTCACGCAAGTCAGCAGCAATATGTTGATCCATCTCATCATTTCTTGAAAAGACCCCCGGCAGGCGCCGGGGGTCGGAGGTTCCTCATGTGTAAAAGTAAAACTATTTTTTATCCCACCATACACGTCCCGTGTTGTCGGCGGGAACACCAAAATCAGGGTCGGTCACCATCGCGTCGATGGCTGCTTTTTTATTGGCATAGTTGTCATCCGACTCCAAAGGATAATTGATCGTCGCCCTGCGGGGATAAGGCGCAGCCGCACCGCCGGCGAGCGTAAAAGTCTCGTATACTAAGGCAGTGCTGGTATTAGGATAGCCGGTACGTTTGTACAAGGCCCATGCCTCATTCGGCTGCAGGAAATAATTAATATATGCCTGGGTAGTGATCTGCTCCAGCGCCTTACCGGCATTGTACTTCACATCAGGAGCAGTCAGATAGTTGGTGATCTCTGTGCTGGAGGCGGATCTGAATCCCCATTGGATAACCTTAGACGTTGCAGCGATATCATTGTACATATTGATACTGGCAGTTATGCCGGCTTCGTACAATGTCTGGGCGTTTTCAGCGGTCACTCCTCTGGCAGCCAGCTCTGCGCGCATAAAGCACACATCGGCATAAGAAAGAAGGATAAAAGTAGTGTGACCCGTACCGTTGTTGCCGAGGGAATCTTTGTTCCCTGGATTGATGAACCTGTCCTGGATAGTAGACAGGGTATCAAGAGTAATCGAACCATTTACTTTATGCGTTGAATCCAGCCGGCTGTTGGCCGGGCCTTGGCTGGCATATGATCCGACATAACGACGGACAGGCTGTGTTGTACCATGAGCCAGCAGCCCGGAATCAATGGCTACATTGATATTAGCCTGGGTGTAGTTATTGACCTTATAAAACATGTGAATGCGAGGATCGCTGTTGTTCCACATAAAGTCAATGGTGCCCTTGATTCCTTTTGCACCGCCGGTGCCCAATGGATCCCAGTTGCCGCCGGAACCGCCTGTATAGGCAGTGTTGGGCTGGAAAAGCCAGTTGTCATCATTCGAGGCCATCACACCTACATTGTCGCTAAGCACTTCGTTGGCAATGGAAGCCATCTTAGTAGCATCCCGTTTCATCAGCCGCATGGCTATTTTGAGACGTAGAGAATTAGCGGCCTTTATCCATTTTAACAGTACATCGGCCTTGTCGCCATAATAAAGATCATAACTGCCCAGAAAGACCTGAGAAGAAGAAGCATTTGCCGCCTTCAGAGCTGCCACCGCACTCTTGAGCTGAGCATCCAGTGTATCGAACAGCGCTTGTTGCGGATCATACACAGGACGTAAGATACCCTCTTTTGCCTTGAAAGCCTGTGTATAGGCAATGCTGCCATATACGTCGGAAACATAAAAAGCATAATAAGCCTTCACGATATGAAAGATGGGCACCCAGGACGCGCGGGCTGCACGTACATCAGCTGCCAATGTATCGAATTGCCTTTCCGCATCTGTCAGATAATTGCCGGCGCCGTTGGTAGGGGTGGCAGTAGGGGTAGCGGAGAAGAAATCATTATACCGGTATTGTAGCGAATTACCTTCCGTCAAAGTGCTCGCAGACACCCTGTGTCCGGAATTCGTAAATATCTGGGCAACGGGAAAGATGAAGCGGTTAAGATCATAAAAATATTCAAAGCTGTTCTGTGTATACAAGGTCGCAGACAGAAAAAGGGCCGGAGGAGGGGCAGAACCCAATATGTCCGGATCAGTGTTTAGTTTGGCTAACTCTTTTTTGGTACAGGACAGCTCAACCAGGCTAAGCAAGGCAGCAAACCCAATGATATATCTTATATTTTTCATATTTTTCTTCATTTTGTCGTGTTTAGAAATTAGCGTTCAGGCTGACACCCATACTGCGGGTAGAAGGTCCTGCGCCAAAATCGAAAGCCGAACTGGCACGGTTGTTAAAGATGGCTTCCGGATTCACATGGGCAGGCATGCTGTTATAGATATACAACAGATTCCTTCCCACCAGGCTCAAACGCAAATTCTGGATCTTCAATTTGTCGGTCAGGCTTCTAGGCATATTGTAGCCGATGCTGACTTCTCTCAAAGAAACCCAGCTGTCGTCGGAAGTGCTCAGGTCTGCAATACCACGGCTCCAGCTGCCATAGGCCAGATAATAGTATTGTGCGGCAGGAACGGGAGTCACATATCCTTTACTTACAGCATCCTTGAAGGTCATACCGCCCAATTGGACCGTAGTGCCATTGACAGTAGTTTGCTGCCCTTGTGCAAATACACCGTCAGGGATGATCCCATCGTCCCATGTGCCATTGATGCCATTCGCGTCTGCACCAGTGTAGGTAACACCACCATGCGCTTTATCCCTGCCGAACATAGAGCTTTTCAGAGCCCCGATGCCGGTGCCGTACTTATAGCTGAAAGACAGCACTTTGCCTCCTACCCTGCCATCCAGCATAAAGCCCGCAAAGAAGTTCTTATAGTTGAAGGTGTTCGACCAGCTCCATAAGAAATTGGGATTGATATTGCCCAGCTTGCGTGCCTTTGTGTTGTCATAGGGCGCGGGAGCAAATCGTACAGGCAAATATCTCCATAAGCCGCCTCCGGTTTGATCATAAATAGTAGGCTTCCCATTGTTGGGGTCGGCTATTGGCTTGCCGCTACCATCATAGGCCTGGTAAGGGTTAAAAGCATTATTCGAATAAATATCTCCGTAAGCAGACCCTACATAAGCCCTTACCTCAGAGAAATATTGGTTTTCCAGGGAAACATAAGGAGTCGTCGTAGCATAAGAGAGGATCTTATTCGCATACTTTGTATAATTGATCGTAGAGTTCCAGCTGAAATCCTTTGTCTTTATGGGCACCAGGTTCAGACTTATCTCCAGGCCCTGGTTGCGTATCGTTCCGATATTCGTGTAAAAAGCGCTCGCACCGGAAGCATTGTCCAGGCTCTTGGTAGCAATCTGCTGGCTCGTCTTTTTGGTAAAGGCAGCTGCGTCGATACCGATGCGGTCATGTAGGAAGCGCAGGTCGAAGCCTACCTCATATTCAGCCGTCCGTTGAGGTTTCAGGTTGCCATCGATGATCTGGCTGCTGGCAAGTATATAAGGATTCAGGGACGTTCCCGAAGGTGTGATATAGCTGCCGTTGCTGACATACCTGTACAGATCACCCGAGATGGCCCAGGGCAGAATGTCCTTACCCGTATTGGCAAATGAGGCTCTCAGCTTGGCAAAGGAAATATAAGAGGGCAGGTTGAAGGTCCTGGACACTAGCCAGGAGAGCCCCACTCCGGGATATTGGTAAACGTTATTACCCGTCCCTTTCGGGAATACCAGGGAGGAAGAATATTCCACCCTTTCGCTGAAATTCAGGTAAACCTGGTCCTTCCATCCCAGGTCGCCAAAAGCATAGAAAGACACATTGCGATAGTTATTCGCTTTATACTGCTTAAAGCTCGTCCTGGTTATATCGGCGTAGTTCTCGAGAGTGAATACCTGGGGGATCAGCAGGCCTGAAATATGAGCATACTCCCCGTCCGTGCCTTTGTTATAAATTTCACCTCCCACGTTGAAAGTGGCATCGATATCCGGCGAAAGCTTATGCGTGGCCGTCAGGAGACCTTGTACACGGTAGCTCTTGTTATTGAACTTATCTTTCTGATACTGGTCGGAGAAGTCGTCACTCAAACCTACAACACCGGCAAAGCCAGGTCCATCCCCTGTGTATTTCTGTTCCTGCGTGCTATAGGTGTTGAAAAGATTACCCCTCACCAGGAAATTCAACCAGGGAGTAAGGTGAAAATTAAGATCGATATTTGCGCGAAGCGTATTTTCATCCAGGTGATTGTTCCAATAATATAACTTATACAGGAAATAGCTGAGGCTATATCCATTCCCCGCATTACCATACTTATTGCTTTCCGTAATGTTCAAACCTCCATTGGCAGAGTCGGTGAAATGCGTCTTATAGTAAGCCGCGTCATATTGGCGGGGCACCTGGTAAACAAAGGCATTGAACAGACTACGGCTGCTGCTGTTCTGAGCCTGGGGGTTATTGGTGCTGCTGAAAGTATAGGTTACGCCTGCATCGATGTCCAGCAGTTTATTGAGCTTATGGGTGGTGTGCAGCGTAAACGTGTTCTTATTGAAATCATTGGTTGGCGTGATCCCCTTGGAGGTGAGACCAGACCAGGACAGACGGAAGGTGGATTGTTCATTACCGCCTTCCACCGCCACATTGGTATTGGAAGTAAGACCCGTGCGATAGACGTCCAGGTAGTTGTGCGGATGAGCTACCCAAGGTACTTTACGTCCGTCTATGTCCGTCACCGTCGTCCCATCGAATTTGTGGCCAAAGCTCACTAATCCGACAGCGGAATTGTCGCCATTATCGATGGTCTTTGCGTTGACGTCGTGAGAGTCGTAATAAGCAGGATTGGTGCCGGCGCCGTATTCATTCTGAAAGTCCGCACCGCCATATGCCTTTTCCATCGACGCCTGCTGCGTAACGGAAAACCCCAGGCCTTTTCTTCTCGTTCCTTTCTTGGTCGTCACCAGGATAACCCCATTTTGCGCTGCAGAGCCATATAAAGCCGTACCCGCCGAACCCTTGAGAACAGAGATGGACTCGATATCGTCCGCATTGAGGTTCTTCAACTGGTTACCGAAATTCTGGTCATTTCCATACTCTGCTCCTGTATTACTGATATCCGGTTGGATCAGGACACCATCGATGACAAACAAAGGCTGGTTATTCGCCCCCGGGGTAATATCGGAGATACCCCGCAGCAATATCCTGCTGGAAGTCTGCGGCCCCCCGGCCACATTGCTCATATACAACCCAGGCACTTTACCCTGCAGGGCATTGATCGGGTTGGGCGTATTCGTATGGGCGATCTCATCCCCCTTTACAGCCGAAACGGAATAGCTTAGCTTCCGGGTTTCCTTACGAACGCCAAAACCCGTTACCACTACCTCGCTCAGGCTTTTGTCGGTGCCGCGCATCACGACGCTGAGGCTGCCCTCTCCCGCGGCAGAAAGTTCCTGGCTGGCATACCCTACATAAGAGAATTGAAGCGTGACATTCCTGTCCGGCACCGTCAGAGAGAAATTTCCGTTGGCATCGGAAGTGACGGCCTTTGTTCCGCCTTTTACCCTGATAGTAACACCCGTCAACGGGTCGCCCGTCTCATTCACGATCCTGCCACGGATGGTGTCGGCATAGACGCGGATATAGTCGTCAGACAGGTTTACATTATTGTTGCGCGCCATAAGTAAGTGGCTCGCCATCAATGATAAAGAAAATAAAGAACTTTTAATGACCGCAGATCTCACATTAACAGCGGCCATGCTGCGAAGATTTGCATACAAATGCATAATTTTCCGAAGTTTATGATAATTCGATAAATGGGATTGTTGTAAACACTCACGGGCCGCAGCCAAGTGCAAGTTGGAGGCGGCCTCTTTTATTTATTCGAATTATGGGGGATGCTCGAAGTGTCTGTCGATTCTCATGATAGTAGCAGTTTAGTTATGTGATCAGTTATTAGGAATCAATGAATAGATGCCGTTTTCTTCCCATGCGCCCTCTTACCCGTCTCCTTCTCAAAGTTCTCCATCACCAGGGCCGCAGCCCCGATGATCTCCGCGCTGTACCCCAGGGATGAAAGCGCGATCTCCGTTCCGGCGGCCAGCCGGGGGATACAATGTTCATTCAAAGCCTGCTGTATCGGCGCTTGCCAGAGCTTCCCTGCTATAGACCCTCGCCCGCTAAGTACAATGACCTCGGGATTAAGAAGATGGATCAAAATGGCCACCCCCCTTCCGATGCTATAGCCGGCCTCCGACAAAAGCCTGACAGCAAACTTGTCCCCTTTTTTTGCCGCCATAATAATATCCATAGCAGCCTGGTCCACATTTTCCGTCGAAAGATCATTCAACATGGTGATCTCCCCCTTCTTTACACCCTGAACGATCTTGTCGATCACTACCAGCAGGGACGCCTCCGTCTCCAGACAACCACTCTTGCCACAGCTGCACAGCTTATTATTGGAGAACAATGGAAGATGGCTGAATTCACCGGCAAACCCATTGTTGCCCCTGAAAAGCTCGCCACCAAGGATAAGACCAAGCCCAATGCCCCAGCCAATATTGATCACCATGGCGGAACGCCTGTTACGCGCAGCGCCAAAACGCTGCTCCGCAAGTGCGATAAGGCTGGAATCATTGTCGATAAACACAGGCAAATGCAATCTGCTGCCAACATAATCGATGATCGAATCATCCGGTATCTCCAAAAAAGAATAATTGACCCCCTTCAACGAATCCACAAACCCCGGCATGCCTATTCCAATACCAACGATCTTTTCATATCCAATGCCGGAAGCCTGGATAGTCTGCTTGATCTTCTCGGTAAGCGATGAAAGAGCATTAGGATTTTTCTCAAGTGACAACTCAAACTTTTCGACGTCTCGGATAGGCTTATTATGTATGTCAACGATGGCTATACGGGTAATAAACTGGTCCATCGCCACAGATACAATGTACATGACATCCTGTTTCAAGGCGTACAGGGATCGTCTTCTTCCACCAGTGGAGGGCGCCAGACCGGTGTCTATTACAGAACCTTCTTCTATCAGACCATTCAGGACCGTGGTCACAAGCGGGAGACTTTTCCCAATTTTCTCGCTCAGCTCAGCACAGGAAAGAGGTCCTGAAAAATAGAGATGCTTTATGATGCTTTTCCTGTATGCAAGTTGTTTTTTTAGCATTAGGGTATACCCTGATAGTTAAGTTCTGGTTAATTTTATCTCTAAAGTAGAGAAAACTTTTTAAAAAAATTAAAAAAGTTTTAAACCTTTCACAAATAAATTCTTCTGTTGGGTATATTTATACAAAAGAGACAGCGTAAAGCAAAAAAACGCTGCATGGTTACGGCAATTTGCACTTAATTATCATTTCCCGCTAAGCCAATCCCGAAACCAGTAACCGGAGTTCTTGATCGTACGTAACTGGGTATTGAAGTCCACATGGATAAGCCCAAAGCGGGCCTTATAACCTTCCGCCCATTCAAAATTGTCTGTCAGGGTCCAGGCAAAAAAGCCCTTTACATTGACCCCTTCTTTCTTTGCCCTGAGCAGGGCCAGGAGATATTGTTGGTAATAGTTGATACGGTCCTGGTCATCCACCGCGCCTCCCACCAGCTCGTCCTTAAAAGCAGCGCCACTTTCAGTGATAATGATCTCCTTTACCCCGCCATATAACCAAAACCGCTTGATCAGACGATAAAAACTGTCCGGGTTGATCTCCCACCCCATGGCCGTATGGGGCACCTTCCGGGCAGCCGCTTTTACCTCCGAAGCCTGGACGATAGGTATCAACGCATTATGCCGCACGACAACAGGAAAATAGTTCTGAATACCGATGAAGTCAAAATTGAATTGCATCCGCTCCGTATACTTCCAGGATTTATTATGGAGCTCCAGCTTTTCGAGAAACTTAAAATCTTCCCGTGGATAGCCCCTTCCCAGGGCAGGTTCGATAAACAGACGGTTCATCAGGATATCCAGCCGTCTGGCGGCCTGGATGTCTTCCTGAGAATTGGTGTAAGGCACTACTTCAGAGCAGGAATAGGTCGTGCCGATATGGGCATTTTTCACCAGTTGCCGGAGGATACGCCCTCCTTCGGCCTGTGCCAGGGCAGTATTGTGGATAGCAGGCAAAAAGTTAGAAAGCCCTATTTTCCCCGGAGCATGTTTGCCCAGCATATAACCCAGGCTCGTAAAGCCAAAGGGTTCGTTCAATACGATCCAGTTCTTTACCTTATCCCCATATTCTTCTGCACAGAGGGTGGCATAACGGACAAACCAGCGCAGCATGAGATGGCTGGTCCAACCTCCCTCCTTCTCCAATGCCAACGGCAGATCCCAGTGATACAGCGTGACATAAGGTGTCAACCCCAGCTTTAGACATTCGTCGATGATGCGATGATAAAAAGCGATACCCTCTTTATTTACCCTTCCCGTCCCCTCGGGAAGGATGCGCGGCCAGGAAATGGAAAAACGAAAGACATTAAAACCCAGGGCCTTCGCCAATAGAAGATCGTCCTTATAGCGGTGGTAAAAGTCACAGGCGATAGTAGGCCGGCCTCCCCCCTTGATCTTGCCCTGCCGCCGGGAGAAGGTATCCCAGATAGAGGGGCCTTTGCCATAGCTGTTCCAGGCGCCTTCATTTTGTAAGGCCGCCATCGCTACACCCCATGCAAAATCATCTCCGAATTCCTTGGCTATCAGTTTGTGCAAGTTTGTCACCACTGGGCGGAAAATTTTAGCCGCAAATTCGGCCTACAGGATGTTACGTTAATATTAAGCTTAGGTTATTTTTTTAGGCTATAGCGAATTGTTGTAGTAGGTCAACAGCTCGATATAGTCGTTCTGCGATCTGCCATTGAGATGATGCTCCCTACAGTATTGCTTGACCAGCACCTGTTTCTCATCCAGCATTTTTAACAGGTGATCCCAGTTCTTTATTTGTATAAGCTCCCCCTTGCTCTTGACATAAAAAACATCCGAGGTCTGGATAGACTGTTCTGTTGTGGCAGACCCATACCCCTTGCTTTCCCTGACAGCCTTCTTAACTTGTTTGCAAAGGCTCACCCTGGAATCGATCAGCACCTGGAACCAGACATGCTTCAAAACTGCGTCCTCTGTCAGTTGGTCGCCATGAAGAAAAGAGTATTCCACTCCCGCTGAATCCACCATTACAAGATAGCGCATGGGCTCGGTAATGACCATCTCCCCGCCCGTTGGGCCCAGGTAATTTACTTCATTCTCCAGAAGATTGATCCGCAGTGGCAGGTCTTTGGAGATACGTCCATTTTGCAAGAGCACTTTCCCGTTCATCCACCTATCGCTGAAAAAAGGACTGCCCTGGGCTATCCTGACATATTTCTCCAGAGGAAATGGTACGCCTTGTATGATAGCGATGGACGGCGGAGCGGCGGATGTAGCCGCATCTGAAGTGTGATAAGGTATAATGCCCTGCCCAAAACACGCCGTCATAGCAAAGAGCAGGCAGGTTAGTAAAGTTTTTCTCATAGTATCATTAAGATACAAAAAAACTATAGGATGGCGGCAATATTCCCGGCCTGTTCCAGGTCTATCCACCGGACGGAAGCGTCTTTGCGAAACCAGGTCATCTGCCGCTTGGCATAGCGGCGGGTATTGATCTTGATACGCTGTACAGCCTCATCCAGCGAAAGCTTCCCTTCCAGGTGATCAAAAAGCTCGCTGTAACCCACTGTCTGCAATGCATTCAACCCGCGGTAAGGTAATAATCCCCTGACCTCTTCCAATAGCCCCTCCTCCATCATCTTATCCACCCGAAGGTTGATACGGTCATGCAGGACCTCTTTCGGCAGAGAAAGACCGATCTTCTCTATTTTAAATGGACGGTGTTTCTTCTCCTGCGTCCGAAATGTCAATATGGATTGCCCGGTAGACTGTTTCACTTCCAATGCCCGCATCAGTCGCTGAGGGTTTTGTATCTCCCCTACCCTAAAAAACTCCGGGTCGCTGTTCCTGATCTGCGCTTGCAGCCAGTCGATACCCTCCGTCTCATACATCTGCTGTATCTGCTGACGGATGACAGGGTCGATAGGTGGAATGGTGTCAAGCCCTTCGGAATATGCTTTTACGTATAGCCCCGTTCCACCAACCATGACGGCTACGGGCGGCCTGCCGGCCCCTGTCTGTTCCCGGAAGATATCCTCCGTCCATTGCAGGGCCAGCTCTTCAAACAAGGCTGCCGTCACTTCCTCCCGGATGGAATGGGAATTGATAAAATAATGATGCACCGCTTTCAGCTCCTGAAAGGACGGCTTGGCAACGCCGATATTCAGCTCCCTAAAACATTGACGGCTGTCGGCTGATATGATCTTTGTGGAGAGTTGCTGTGCCAGGCGGACGGCTGCTGCCGTCTTGCCTGCTGCTGTCGGGCCCACGATAATAATGACGGTAGGGTCATTCATCCGTACCGGATTCTTCACTTTCCTCTTCGCTCTCACTCTCACTCTCCTCTTCCTCCGCCTCCGCATCCGTGCCGTCTTCCGCCTTTACCCCAAAACCTTCCGTACCCTTGGTAAGATCATACTTCTCCTCTATCTCGGTGAGTTTGTCACCCACCAGCCCCTTGGTGCCATATTGGCTGGGTGGGATGCCTTCCGATTTGACGACGGCGGGATAATCCAGCTTCCCGCTCTCCTCCTTCGACACATTGATCAATTCCACAAGAAAACTCCAGTTCTTAGTGAAATCGTATACGTAAATAAATTTCTGATTGGGGTCGCGGATCTCCGAGCCAATGGTTGTTGCATCCATTATCAAAGGTTCGACCTTATAAGACTTGTCATATTTTTCCAGGCTGATCTCCCTTCCCCGCTGCCAGTTGTCATTGCTGCGATAAAAAGTGGCCTGGTGCTTACTGTCAAATTCATAAGCGCGCAGGATCACCTGATGCAGTTGTAAAAAGGTCTGCGTATGTCTCACTGCCACATCCCGGTAAATACTATCGTCTTCCTCGAAATAAACCCTGAATTTCAAAATGGCCATAAGCACTGATTAATTCAAGAATGGTATTTGGGTCACAATATAATATGAATTATTTGGATTTGCACCTGCTATTCCACCAGCACTCATTTTACTGGGACTAACTTGAGATCGGCGGCTTTTTTCATCATAAATTCGGCCGCGGCCTCATAATTGTTCTCTATGACTCCGTCAAGGATAGCTTCTCTTATCGCATTCTTTAGCTCGCCTACCATCCGGCCGGGTGGCAGTCCAAATTTTTCCATGATCATCTCCCCCGTGATCGGCGGCTGCCAGTTGCGTATCTGATCTTTTTCCTCCACTTCCCTGAGCCTTTGCCTCACCAGCTCAAAGTTGTCCAGATAGCGACGGACCTTTTGTTTATTCTTGGAGGTAATATCGGCCTCACATAAGGTCATCAAAGCGTCCAGGTCATCGCCTGCGTCAAAGAGCAGCCGGCGTATGGCCGAATCAGTGATATTTTCTTTGGTAAGGCTGATAGGGCGAAGATGATATTCCACCATTTTCCTTACAAAACGCATTTTCTCGTTCTGCGGCAGCTTGAGCTTTGCAAATATCCTGGGCACCATCCGGCCGCCCACTACTTCATGCCCATGGAAGGTCCAGCCTTGGTCCTTTTCAAAGCGTTTGGTGGCAGGCTTGCCGATATCATGGAGAATGGCAGCCCAACGCAGCCAGAGGTCGTTTGTATGCCTTGAGATGTTATCCAGCACCTGCAGCGTGTGATAGAAATTATCCTTATGCCCCATACCATCGATGTATTCCGCGCCGGCGAGGTCCACCATTTGCGGGAAGATGATCTTTAAAAGACCGCTGCGGTACAACAGGTCAAATCCAATAGAAGGCTTTGGACTGACGATGATCTTATTCAGTTCGTCGGTGATCCTTTCCTGGGAAACGATGGCAATACGTTGGGCGTCTTCTTTTATAGCTCTAAAAGCCGCCTCGTCGATGGTAAAATCCAGCTGCGTGGCAAAGCGGATGGCCCGCATCATACGCAGGGGATCGTCGCTAAATGTCTGCAAAGGGTCCAGGGGCGTCCGGATGATCCGGTCTGCCAGGTCCTTTTTCCCGTCAAAGGGATCGATGAGACTGCCGTAATCTTCCTTGTTGAGACTGATAGCCATGGCATTAATGGTAAAATCGCGGCGAAGCTGGTCATCCTCGATAGTCCCGGGGACGACTTGCGGGTTGCGGGACTCCTGCCGGTAGCTTTCCTTACGAGCCCCTACGAATTCGATCTCCCAGTCGTCAAGCTTTATCTGGGCGGTACCAAAATTTTTAAAAAAAGATACGGTGGGCCTGGGGTGGAAACTGCCGGCCACCTTGTGCGCCAATTCGATACCGTCTCCTACACAAACGATGTCAGCATCCTTCGTAGGCCGGCCGATCAGTTTGTCACGGACAAATCCCCCGATCAAAAAACAGGGTACGCCCAGCTCCCCGGCTGCCATGGCTATTTTATTGAATACGAATAGCTCTTTCTCAGTGCAAATAATATCCATAAACGCTACAAAGGTACACTCTCCATCCCCCTCCACCAACTTGATCTGCCCTCATCCAAGACTGTTCATCAACTGCTCATCGCGTATCTGATACGCACATTTGAAATGGCCTAAAGGACAGGCTTTATATCCGTGGAGCCCGCAGGGACGGCAGTCCAGGGGTTCCTGTATCTCTACAATGAATTTTTTGTCGGACAGCGGTCCAAAGCCAAAGGCGGGAATGGTACTGCAGTACACAGCCGTCACAGGAGCATTGAGGGCCGAGGCAAAATGCATGGGCGCCGAATCGTTGGTGTAATTCATATGGGCATCCCGCATAAGAGCGGCAGATTGCAAAAAGGTGAGCCGCCCGCTCAGGTCGACGATCCGTGGATCCCCCCCTTTTATATATGCACACAGCGCTACATCCGAAGGAGCTCCTAACAAATACACTTTGTATGTATCCGGCGCCTTTTTTATGAAGTCCACCCACTTCTCTTTTGGATATTGCTTTGTAAACCACACCGAAGCAGGAGAGATCGTGATGTAAGGAGTATCTTTATACTCATGCACTTTTCTGAAGTCCCCCTCCCCGGGATAAAGCCGCGGCATGGCAGGCGCTTCATCCGTAAAGGATCGTATCAATTCCTGGTTACGCTGCACCTCATGCAGCGGAGCGTCGGCGGTGCTTACAATATGCGGAATGCTTTTCGTAAACCAGCGGCTCCACGGATTCTTGTCGAACCCGATCTTCTCTCCCGCGCCAGAGAGCACCGTCAGCAGACCGGTGGCGGCAAAACGCTGTACATTGATGACCTTGTCATACTTTGTCCGGCGGACTTTTCTGATCAGCCGCCAGAGGTTGCGGAACTTATGCTCCTTTTTATCCCAGATGAGCACCTCATTGAGAAAAGGATGCCCCGCCAGCAAGGCCTCGTTGCCTTTCCGGAGTAGAAAGTCTATTTGTGCGCCCGGGAAACAGGCGTGGAGCTTCTCTATAATGCCTGTAGCCAGTACAACATCTCCTATAAACGCCGTTTGTATGACCAGGAATTTTTTCACGTCGCGAAGGTACTGTTTAGGGACGAATCACCGACACAGTACCATCTTTATTCCACCTTACGATAGCAGATGGCTCCCGGGCAGTGGTATCACCCTGCCGGTGCTGGACAATGTAATCAACGCCCTCTTTTATACGCTGATCGACAGCTGCGAAGTTTTCCGGCGCAGGTTCCCCCGAGATATTCGCCGAAGTGGACACAATGGGCTTGCGAAGCCGCTTGATAAGATGCCGGCAAAAGTCATCATCCACCAGACGGATGGCCACCGTGCCGTCGGCGCCGATGAGATTATCCGCTAATCCCACCGCCCCTTCATAGATGACAGTGGTCGGTTTGGTCACCGTATGCAGGAAGTCAAAGATCCGGAGGTCCGGTTGACTCGTATACCTTAATATGTCCTTTTCGTCCGCCATCAGCACGATGAGGCTCTTCGTTTCGGCTCTTTGTTTTAATGCAAAAACCTTACTGACGGCAGCAGCATCCGTGGCATCGCACCCGACCCCCCAAATGGTGTCGGTGGGATATAGGATAACACCGCTTTTTTGGAGTGTCGCCAGGCTGCGATCTATGTCCTGTTGAAAGTCTGGGGAAAGCATAAGCTGTAAAGGTAGTATGTTTGCAAAAAATTTTTAGATGGAATTGCAACAACTGATCATGGAAGCCTGGACCAACCGGGATCTTTTAAAAGAAGCCAAATATGCGGATGCCGTCAGGGCCGTCATCGAAGAAGTGGACAAAGGCCGCCTGCGGGTAGCCTCTCCCGTAGCCGGCGGCGGCTGGGCGGTAAACGAATGGGTCAAACAGGCCATCCTGCTGTATTTTGGTATCCAGCCCATGCAAACCTGGGACGTCTCCCCCTTCGAATTCTATGATAAGATGTTGCTGAAGAAAAACTATAAAGACCTGGGCGTCCGCGCCGTCCCCCACGCAGTTGCACGGTATGGCGCCTATCTGGCCAAAAATGTGGTGCTGATGCCAAGCTACGTGAACATCGGGGCTTATGTGGACGAAGGCACCATGGTGGATACATGGGCCACTGTCGGCAGCTGCGCGCAGATCGGGAAGGGAGTACATCTCAGCGGCGGCGTAGGCATCGGTGGCGTACTGGAGCCTCTACAGGCAGCCCCGGTCATCGTCGAGGACGGCGCCTTCCTGGGCAGCCGCAGCATCGTGGTAGAAGGCGTCATCATTGAAAAAGAAGCCGTGTTGGGCGCCAACGTAGTGCTGACCCAATCCACCAAGATCATCGATGTCAGCGGCTCCCAACCCGTGGAATACAAGGGCCGAGTCCCTGCCCGCAGCGTGGTGATACCAGGTACCTATTCAAAGAAATTCCCCGCCGGCGAATACAATGTCAGCTGCGCACTGATCATCGGTCAGCGCAAGCCGAGCACCGACCTGAAAACAAGCCTGAATGACGCTTTGAGGGATTTTAATGTATCCGTCTAGGACAAATACGGTACTGGCGGGCTTCCTGATCTCCTTTACAGGGGCCATCCTGTTCTCCACCAAGGCTATCATCATAAAAAAAGCTTTTCAGACAACATCCGTGGATGCGTTGACACTCCTGACGCTGCGGATGTTGCTCTCCCTGCCTTTTTATATCCTGGCGGCTTTTTGGGACAGCCGGTCTTCCTCCGCCCCCCGGATGAATCCACGGCAATGGCTCTGGGTCATCGTACTGGGCATTCTGGGATATCACCTCAGCAGCTATTTTGATTTTGTAGGACTACAGTACATCTCCGCCGGACTGGAACGGCTGATCCTTTTTCTCTACCCCAGTTTTGCCGTCCTGATCAACGCCCTGGCTTTCCGCCAGCGGATCAGCCGGGTGCAAATAGGGGCACTCTTGTTGACCTACACAGGCATCGGTATCGCCTACTTCGGCGAATTGAAGATAGACACGGGCAATGCCCACTTTTACTGGGGGAGCTTTCTCGTTTTTTTATGCGCTGTCACCTATGCTTTTTACCTGGCGGGCATGGGACGGATCGTGACGGTGCTGCCACCTGCCAAATTCACCACCTACAGCATGCTGGTAGCCATTGGAGGAGTATTTCTTCACTTCCTGGTACGCGGCTGGACCAGTGGAAACTTCAGAATACCCGCCCATTCACACGACCTATGGATCTATGGCGTACTGCTAGCCTTATTGGCCACTGTCATTCCCTCTTTCATGCTCTCGGCAGGCATGAAAAGGATCGGCGCCAACAATGCAGCCATCGTCACCAGTATCGGCCCTGTTTCCACCATCCTGCAGGCACATTTTATATTGGGCGATCCCATTTTCGCCGAACAGGTACTGGGTACGCTGCTGGTCATCGCCGGCGTCCTGCTTACAGGCTGGAAAGGACGGGCATCCGTGACAGAGCCTTCTGCACAAACCAACTGATATTTACCCCTGTGACGGACAGATAACAAAGAATGTGGGAAAAAATATGTACGACTTTATAGTCGTGTCGCTCTTGCCAACAGGTGTGTCGATTTCACCAATAACCGTGCAGGATTCCTGTTCATAATTGTACTTCCCCCTGCCATCTCAGCTCCACGCTTTTTTATTTCAAAACATTGGACATTATATTGGCACCCTAAACTCAAATTGACCTACATGAAAAGCATCTTTCAGGTATTCTCCCTATGCATTCTCGTATCTATGCACAGCTCATGCGCCAGTATTGTAAGTAAATCTGTCTGGCCGGTGTCAGTAGACAGCAACCCCACCGGCGCCACGGTCACGATCTTCAACAGAGAAAGACAGCAAGTTTATAAAGGCACCGCCCCAGCCACGATGTTCCTAAGATCCGGAGCTGGCTTTTTTAAAAAAGAATCCTATCTCGTCCGTTTTGAACTCGACGGATATCCCACACGGGAGATCCCGTTGGAATGCGGGGTCAACGGCTGGTATTGGGGAAATATTCTCCTGGGTGGGATCATTGGCATGTTGATCGTCGATCCCGCAACAGGAGCCATGTACAAGCCCAATACGGCCTTTGTACAGGAAAACATGGCCAGAAACCCCGCAGGCAGCCTTAACGCAAACCCCAGCCTCAAAATTTGCAGTATCGGGGAAATCCCCAAAGACATGGAGACACAACTCGTAAAGATAAATTGACCGGGATTCCGGAGCGTACTTCAATAAATTTGGTTTTTTCTTGGGCAACAACCTTTTCTTTTCCTATATTTGCAGCCCCGAATGAGGAACCACTGCTTGCAGATCGTTCACATTCAAGAGGATGCCCAGGTGGCGAAATTGGTAGACGCACTGTTTTCAGGTAGCAGCGCCGTAAGGTGTGCTGGTTCGAATCCAGTCCTGGGCACCAAACAGGACAAATCAAAATCTTCTTTGGTTTGTCCTGTTTCATTTTTGATGAAACCCGCGTCCAGCGCGTATATCAGCTCGACAGCTTCATTGACGCGCGTGGTTCGATATTGAAAGCCGTCGAAAACGAGTTTTTCAGGATATATCGAACCAATGATAACACGCTTCCTTTTTACGTCCCCATCCTTATATAGCTCGTCCAGGTGGGCCAGATTGGAAACGGCCTTTTCCACCAGCGGTTCTATGTTCGTAGACACCCTGGAAATCTCGATTAGCCGGGCTTCCAGCATATCGATTTTCTTCTCATTTTCGCGCTTGATCTCCCGAAAATCCTGTGCGTCTATTTCTTCTTTCAACAGCAGTTTCCGGCCCCTGACGATATCGTTGTTTGCCGCGTCGATCTGTTCACTGAGCGACTTAATATCCTCCCGTTGGCTTTTCGTCCTCACCTTGTAGGCAATATTCAAAACGTGGGCGTAAGCCTTTTCCATTCCCGGACGAGGAATGTATTTCCGCAGCTCCCGGCAGAAAAGATCATTGGCGTTCTCAGCCTTAAATCTCGCGCCGCAGGAGGAAACGCAGTGATAATAGTAGTACTGCCCGCCGTTGCCTTTGGAGGCGCTACCCGTCAGCAGCTTGCCACACTTGGGGCAAAGCAGGTAGCCCCGGAGTTGTAAAATATCCTGAGCCCCCACTTTCGTCCGGTAATTCTTTTTCTTCCCGTCGAGGTAGTCCTGCACATCATAAAACAAGGATTCCGTAATAATTGGCTGGTGAAGGCCGGGCACATGGCGGACCGGTTCGTCCTTATACGGGCCTATGTAAATCTTCCCGCAGTAAACCGGGTTACGCAGGCTGTTCCAAAAATTCGACCGGCAAACCTTGATTCCCCTTGATTTGGCTTCCTTGTAAATTTGTTCCACCGTGTATTGGCCGGTGACCAGCGTCTTGAAAACCCATTTCATGATACTTGCCTGCGGCTCTTTAGGGGCGATGAATTTCTTTCCATCTTCGGTGATTTTATTGGCATACCCTACCGGCGCAGGTCCCATCCAGCGACCTTCTTTTTTCGCCCGCCGCATCCCATGCAGCACATTTAAGGCCCGGCGATCATTTTCCACTTCCGGGGCAGCGAGGTAAAAAGCCAGCATCATTTTGTTTTCCGGGACCGACAGGTCCAGCGGCTGTTCGATGGCCTGCGGCTCTACTTCCAGCTTCCGCAGCGTATTGATCATTTGGTAAGCATCCCCGGCATTGCGGCTAAATCGGTCCCATTTGATGAAAAGTATAGTATCTATCTGTCCTCTCCGTTTCCGTAAATCCGATAGTAAGCGCATCCATTCCGGCCGGTTGAAGGTTTTAGCGGAATGATCCTCAAAGATCACCCTGCGGATATTTATCTTTTGCAGCTCGCAATATTTCCGCAACCTTTCCTCCTGGTCGCGTTGGGAATACCCCTTGTCTGCCTGCTCATCCGTTGATACTCGGATATACAAATCTGCTGTCATAGTGATAAGTATTGATCTAAAGTCAAGTTAGCCAATTTCCACATGAATTCCAGGATAATCCTGGCTTCTTCTACGGTTACGATAGTCCCATAATCACGGAGTATTTGTACGATATCTTCGGGTTTGACCTGTTCCATGTTGAACCTCCTACGTTTACAAACAGCACAATTTTCTATTCACAAGAACAAGGCTAAATTACTAAATGTTTGGTTTATTTTTGTTTTTAAAACAAACTTTTTTTATTTTTGCGGGAGAATTGTTAAACGCTCATGCCCAAAGAATTTTATAAAGTCAGCTACAAGACCTACTTTAACGAGCGGGTAAAACCGGTACAATTCCGGCGGCGGGAGACCTACCCCCTATACGTCCAAATTACCTATGACCGGAAGACGACTACGCTCAAAAGTTATTACTTCGATGTGTTCTCCCAACCCAAGTATGACTATATCGGCATGACCATCGACCAGATGGATGCCCTGGAAAGCCGGGTGGTCGATTTTGTGACTGCCAGATATTCAGACCGCTTTACGTTGGCCGACTTCCCCGCATGGTACAAGGTGTTTAACAAATGCGTGCTGGACAGCTTGGAAACGCCCTTCAAGGAATGGCTGATCGGCTATTTCGAAACGGAGAAGGTGGCGGGGTATGCTACCCTGTTACGGCAGGGAATGCAGGAAGTTTGCGCGCTGGAACTATTAGAGGAATTTAAGACCACCCTGGCCCCTGATCTATACGAGCGATTAATCAGTAAGGCGGCAGCCGAAGCCCCGCCGTATATCCCCCTGGCGGCCTATGTACGTGATCGTCAGCCCAAAGGACCTTTTTGTCTGCCTTTACACGATTGGTTACGACCTGAAAGGCAGGTGGACGTCGAGGAATTCATGTGGTATCCTTACAAAGACTATCATATAACGCAGATGTTCAAGGCAGTAAGAAAGTTATTATACCCTCAAGGCCTTCCAGGTTAGCCCTATGAAGCATTTTAAAGCCATAGAAGGGGCCGCAAGCGGCCCCCGGATCAGGTTGCCTCCTTCGGGAGCAACCGGCTAGATGTCCGCTTGTTAAACAAGCGAAAAAACAGTCCCCCCCTTGCTCCGGAGTCGCGGGGGAGAAAAACAACCGAAAGGCAAGCCTTTCCGGGGCTGCCGCCAAACCTCAATTTTGTAACCGAGTAAAAGAATAGTGCAGCATGAAAAAGCAAAATCCCAATCGCTCCCGGATCATCGGCATCCGGCTCACTCCCCAGGAGTATGCAGCAATCAACATTCGATTCAAGACCACCACCAGCCGAAAATTAAGCGACTACCTTCGGCATGTATTGTTAAACGGTTCGGTCACGATCCGAACGCGCGATCAATCGCTCGATGACTTAATGGCAGTGCTGATCCAGCTGCGAACAGAGTTCAATGCAGCAGGAAATAATCTCAATCAGTCGGTCAAAAAACTCCATTTGATGCGGGACAATAAAGAGCTATTGCCCTGGATCATCGCGCACGAAGTTCACGTCAAGGCGATATTTAAGGACGTCGAGGAAATCAAAGGCCGGATCAATCAATTTGCAGATGTATGGTTGCGCGCATAAAAAGGAGTGGCAGTCTCTCCCGCACCCTCAACTACAACGAGCAAAAAGTTAAACACGGAGGGGCCGAATGTATCAACGCCGTGGGTTATCCAAAGGACTTGGATCAACTGAGTTTTTACGATAAGCTGCACCGCCTGGAGCACCAGGCCGCGCTGAACGAAAGGATAAGCGCTAACAGCGTGCACATCAGTTTGAACTTTGCGGACGCCGACAAGCTCGACCAGGAAAAGCTGAAAACCATCGCGGATACCTACATGCAGATGATCGGTTTCGGCAAGCAGCCGTATTTGGTGTATGAACACAAGGACGCCGGCCACCAACACATTCATATTGTGACGACCAATATCCGGGCGGACGGCAGCAAGATCGAGATGAATAACATTGGCCGCAACGAATCGGAAAAGGCCCGGAAAACGATTGAAGTGCTTTACGGGCTGACCAAGGCAGAACAGGAAAAACAGACCCAAAGCCAGCAGCAGAAGCCGGACCACTTTGGGCCGCCCCGGGTGCAATATGGGAAGAATGGCACGAAACAAGCAATCTCCAACGTCCTGGAATATGTCACCCGAGAATATAAATTTACCAGCCTGGGCGAGCTGAATGCGATCCTGCAATTGTATAATGTGGCCGCCGATCCGGGCGAAAAAGATTCCCGGTTGCGTCAGCACAAGGGACTATTATACCGGGTGCTGGATGAGAACGGCAACAAGATCGGGACCCCGATCAAAGCGAGTGCTTTCTGGCATAAACCCACCCTGACGAATCTGGAAAAGAAATATGCGAAGAATGAAATCCTGCGGATACAGCATAAAAAGCACATCCGGGTAAATATTGATTGGGCCTTGCGGAACGGCAAACTTACCTTGCAGGAACTAAAACAAGCCCTAGCCCGGGAGCGCATAGAAATGGTGGTCCAGCACACGAAAGAAGGAAAAGCTTACGGGGTCACCTTTGTGGATTTCAAGTCCAAGTCCGCCTTTAAAGGCAGCGACCTGGGAAAAGAATACAGTGTGAAGGGGTTGGAACAGCGGTGCCGCATTGACCAGGAAGAAACAGAAACGGTTACCCAGCGGCAGGAGATCCGCCCTCCAATGAGACAGAGGCAAACCCCTTCTTCCGGCCAGGGTACGCGACCCGCTCCTTCCTTGCCGCCCCCTTCTTCTTCTGATACAGGCCGCTCGCTTTCGCCGTCGATCCTGGAAATACTATTACAACCGATACCGCAGCAGGAAGGTGCCCCTTATGAGCTGACCCACGACCTGAAAAAGAAGAAGAAAAGAAGGCCGAAGTTATAGGTTTCGCGGGTGAAAAGAAAATGGGTTGGGGTTTCGCTCATGCAGCCGCAGCCGATCGGCAGTAGAATAGGGCCGGGCTTTGGTAACGGCTTTGGCGCTTCCTTTCCTTTCTTGCAATTCTTTCATTTGATCCTGTGCTTCATCATTCCCCCTATATGATAGATTTCCCTTACATCGATCAAATGGGCCGCTTCGATGAGCTTCGTCATATGCAAGTAAATTGACAGGCAGTCAATATAAGACCCGGCTTCAAACAAGCTGTCTTTTCCTAACGCATAGCTGAGGATTTCTTGCAAATCGCTCTTCCACTTCGGCAGCTCCTTGAACTTGAAAAACCGTTTGAAGACCACATACGGGTTTACATATTCTTTCAAGGATAAGGAATGCGGAATAAACTCCCAATCGGTAGTATCCCTACCCCAACCCCGAAAAAGGTTCGGATTGAATAGGTCATAATTGGGAATTTCAAGTGGGCTTTTCCTTTTCTCCCCGTTTATCAGGTAGGCCGCGTTGATAAGCGATTCGAATAAGCGCATGTGAAACAGCAGATCGCCCGGGGTATCTTTGTTATACATCTTCGTCGAATTGGCGGCGAATAAGAGATTTCGAATGATCTTCCGGTTCGCGTCGAGGCCCGCCGCCGAGAAAAATTCCGCAATGATCTGGTCAGGATCGGCTATTTCATCTTTGTACCAAATGGAAGTTTCGATGTAGGTATGTTCCTGTTTCATAAAAGGAGGTTTAATTTATTCTTGGTTGGTTTCTGTATGAAGTGTGAAATGGATGCCCGGAAAGGCGGTTAATATCCGGCCCCCGGCATCCGTCAGGACGGTGATATAGGTGGTGGGTAATTGGTCCTGGTCAAACCCGACGATCTTGTCAACATTGACCGTCCGCCTAAAATCTAGGGACCCGGCCAGGGGTATCCCCGGCTCAGCAGAAATATCCCGTAGGTAGGAAAGTATCTCCGGCACGGGGATCGTAAATTTGCCCGTTCCGGGGTGACGGGGAATCTTATAATGGTGCCGTTCCAGAATGTGAGCCAGGGAAGCAATCGGAAGGTAGTAGGTTTTTCGTAACAAGCGTTTTCGGTTCTTCATGGGCACCTGCATGAGCGCCCCGGTTGCCAGTTGGTTCAGCCAGTCCTGAGTATCACTGAGCAGGAAAATGAGTTTTATCCAGGCTTCCTCATTGAAGGGAGGGCTGTTTTTGATCGGCTCTGCTTGCTCCATATGTCGGTATTTGGTGGAATGAAAGGACGAATGCAAGTAACTGCACCGACACCTCATATTCAATTCGTTGCCCATATATTTTAACGGGGGAATTGAATATTTTACCGATATTTAAGGCGGGATTTCATTATTTAACCATCCTATAAAAAGGTTTAAATTCGCCAAATGACAACGACCGACAACATGCCCAATAAAGTACATGAAGGCCGGAATATTAAGCGGTTCCGGGAAATGCTTGGGATCAAACAGGAGACCTTAGCTCAGGAACTGGGCGACGACTGGACCCAATCGAAAGTTTCACATCTGGAAACAAAGGATATCGTCGATCCGGCCATTTTGGAACAGGTTGCCAGGGTCTTGAAGGTTCCGGTTGAGGCTATAAGAAATTTTGATGAAGAAGCAGCAGTTAGCTATATCAATACCTTCCATGACAATAGCACCTCTCATGTGATTGGAAACTATGGCACTTATAACTTCAATCCCATCGACAAATGGATGGAGGTTTTAGACGAAAATAAGAGACTGTACGAGGCCTTGTTGAAAGAGAAAGATGAGAAGATTGCCATGCTGGAGAAACAATTGGCAAAAAGGAAATAATCTTTACAATATACATTCTCGGTAAAATTTTAAGAAGTCATTGGAGACAATAACTTCTCTCACTTCCTACACTAACAAAAAACCAGGATAACTCCGGGCTGCCCTAATCGGGTCCATAGGCATTAATATTTATCCTAAAGGGATAAGTGTAGTGTTTTTTATAATAAATTGTTAGCAGTATCCAAATAATTTTCGATCCCTCATCTTGCCCATGCATCCGGTTTGCACCAAAGCTCTCCGTTCATCACGCTATCGCTGACAGTAAAATAGGAGTCCCCATTCTGAGACGAGTTGACTACCCAGCTCCCACCGGACTGTTTCCACGCCTTCACCGTTGCTAAAGGAGAAGAGGCACCATTGAAGATTATACTACGATCCGGAGAGCCCGGCGAATTGAAATTGTCTGCAAACTGATTGAGGTTGTACGATTGCAACCTAGTAAGGTAACGGTTTACACTGTCTGTCCGGACACGGCTTTGCGCCAACCACCAGCTGCTGTCTCTTTTCGAAAGAACGAACCCCGGATTACCCTGAAAGCTAATGCCGGAAACATCGGCGGAATTCAATCGAAGGACGGTCTTGTCCCGCCAATCGGCCGGCAACTTGTCCACCATCCCGTGCCAATAACCATCTATTGCATATACCTCGTTGTGCCCGTTCTGACGGATAAACGATAGGCCACTCCCATAGAAGCCACCCTCACCCGACGGCCCGTTTCCGATATAATAGTCTGCTATGGGATGGGTTCCTTTGTAGACCACTATCCTAGTACCGGAAGTATCTCCTACCTGGTACTTGTCCCATTCGTCTTTACGGCGTGAAACCAACCGCTGCACGGCGATATTCACTAAGGTATTCAGCAGGTTTTCCGCTGAGCCCACAATGGGAGCTACGTCTATTGTCCCAGATTTTAGCCTCCACTGCCCCGAATGTCGCACCAGTTTGATCTCCCGCCGTCCATCGATATGCGGATAGAGGTCTATTTCTGTAGCCCCCGTGGTATCTACATGAAATGTTACCGTCTGGATATTGCTCTCCCTCCGGGCTGCATGGAATGCGATGGTAAGAATGTAAAGCCCCACCAACCCTCCCAATATCGTAGCTAATCGTTTATTAAGTTTTGTCATAGCATTACGCGTTTGCCGTAAATTGTTCATTCATTCTTTTATAGCGAATCCATCGGTTGCGACGGGCCCGGTACAGGCCGTACCCTATGGCCAGTAACATGGGCGCCAGGAAATTGAAATATTTGATCAATGCTTTTGTTGCGTCGCTGGTTTCCCGTAAGGGGCGCGATGTCACGGCTTTTGTGCGCAAAGCGATGAGCCCGGTATTGTCGGATAACCAGTCGATGGCATTGGAAACAAGGTTTACGTTATCGGGCGTCAGTTCCCTACCGCCCTGCTGCTGTGAGCCGTTGATGATAAAATTGCCATCAGTGATGACAACGAGCCTGGTGAAAGCTCCGCCGCTTACTATCGGCCCCTCGAGGGCGCCGGCCACAGGCAGGCGGCTGCTGTGAAAATCGTTCTGCTTCCAGCGCTTGTTTACGTCTATATATACCGGTGCCGATTGAGTATCCGAAATGGCCGACGTGAATGCCAACGGTGTGTATCGAAGACTCGCCGGACCGATGTACCGCAAGCTGCTCGGGAATTCCAATATGACATTCTCCAACCCTCCGGTCACCGCGTGATCGGCGAAACTCGAGATCATCGGCAGGTAAGGCAGCTGAACGTTGGCCTGTAACGTGAAGAAACCGGCTCGCTGCTGCACCGGCACCGTTCCGCATTGGGCATCGATAATGGCATTGTTACCCACCAGGAGTCCTTTTTTTGCCAGCCAATCTGCCATCGAACCGTTTACCGAATGGGCCTGACCCATTTGGAGGTTGCCCTGCACCCTGTTGAAAGCGATCATCAACCTTCCTCCTCGGGCCATAAAACTGTCCAACCGCTCCAGGACGCGCGGCCGGAGACTGTCGACGGGCCGGATAATGACCAGCGTTCGCACATTCGGCGGGAGATCCGTGCTATCTGTAAGGGCCACTGGCTGCGGCTGGTATAGAATGTCCAGCTGTTGCATCAATTGTCCAAGCTCGGCAGGCGCCGGCTCTCCCTGCCCCTGCACAATACCGACCACCGGCTTTTGAGTAACAGACAGCTTCTTAATGGCGGTGGACAACGCATATTCCATGGCTGCGCCCGGTTGGATCACGGGCAACACTTCCTGCTTATCCCCCAGGCTCAGAACCGCGCCCAGGTAAGCCTTCTGTTGTTGCACCTGGTCTTTTTCCCGTACATCGATGAGCACCGGCCGGATACCCTTCTGCTGTGCTTCCTGTTCGACGTCCTCGCTGGCGTTGGGGTCTACAAAGCTGTACTGGATCATACCGGGCGCTTTGGCCGCATATTCGATGAGCAGATCATGAAAATCTTTTCGTGCCTTGCCGATGTTTGGCGGAAGATTCTTCGAAAAATAGGCCTTCACCGTCACCGGATCATGTAACTCATTTAAAAGATCCCGGGTAGAACGGCTGAGGGTGTACTGCCCTCCTTGTGTCAAGTCCAGCCGGAAATGAACTTCCGTCGACAGCAGGTTGATCATAAGGAAAATCCCTGCAATCAGGACAATGGTAATGTATAGGTTCTTCTTATGATTCATGTCAGTCGAGGTTGCGTTTAGACAATGAAAACCCTGCCAGTTGCAGCCCCGCCAGCACGATGGTAAGAATGTAGATCAGGTCGGCACTATCGATAACCCCCCGGGCCATGCTCTCGAAGTGTCCAGTCAGGCTTAGGTAGTCGATCACCTCGCCGGTTAAGCCGGAGAACTGACTGCTCAACATCCCGAAGATCAGGTGAAAGAAAAGGCTGATGAAGAGCGCGGCGAGAAAAGCTACGATCTGGTTCGACGTGATGCTGCTGGCGTACAGGCCAATACTGGTGTAGGCGGCACTCAGAAGGAGCAATCCCGCATAGCCGCAGAAGATCTGGCCAAAGTCGGGCCTGCCGAGAAAGGCAAGTGTCAGAGGGTAGGGTAAAGTGAATAGCAGGACGATCGCTATGAGCAGCAAAGTCGCCAGGAATTTTCCCAGCACCACCTGCCTGTCGCTGACGGCCTTGGTCAGCAGTAATTCTATGGTGCCGGTCTTCCGCTCCTCGGCCAGCAGCCGCATCGTTAATGCCGGAATGAAAAAAAAGAGGGTCCAGTAGGCTACGTTGAAAAATGATTGCAGGCTGGCCTGGCCAACCATGAAAATATCCGACCCGTAAAGCCAGGTAAAAAAGCCGCTGAACCCCAGGAAAAGGACCAGCAGGATGTAAGCGATCAGGGAATCGAAAAAGGAAGCCAGCTCACGTCTGGCAATGACCCATACAGGAGACATAGGGTTTAGTTTAGCGTTAAATTTCTAAAAATATCTTCCAGCCGGGTTTCGACGGGGATCAGCTCGGTAAGTACCCAGCGGCGCTCCACACACAATTGAAACAGCTCCCGGCGGGCAATACCTCCCGGCACTGCGCGCATCTCCCACCGGCCGGAGGAAGCGTCGATCGCGGAACAACTCGTAACGCCCGGCAATAAATGCAATGCCTGATCCACATCGCTCCCGAATGCATCCTCGATCTTCACTTGCAACACTTCCTGTCCGGCGGCTTGCCGTCGAAGAGAGTCGGCTGTTCCATCCGCCACGATCTTGCCTTTGTTGATGATAAGGATGCGGTCGCAGGTGGCTTCCACCTCCGGCAGGATATGTGTGCTGAGGATCACGGTCTTTTCCCGGCCGAGCTCACGGATCAATTTTCGGATCTCGATGATCTGGTTGGGGTCGAGCCCGGTTGTCGGTTCATCCAGGATCAGGATCTCGGGGTCATGGATCATTGCCTGTGCGAGCCCCACCCGCTGACGGTATCCCTTGGAGAGTTCCCCGATCTTTTTGTGCTTTTCGTTATCCAGGCTGCATTCCCGGATCATCTGTCTCAATCTTACCGCCGTGTGTACCCTGGGGATGCCTTGTAATTCGGCACAAAACTCCAGGTAATCCATTACCGGCATTTCCTCATACAAGGGGTTGTGTTCCGGCAGGTAGCCAATGTGTCTTTTTAATTCTTGGCCCTGATGTTTTACCGATTTCCCACCGATGAGGACGTCTCCTCCGCCGATACCGATATAACCGGTGATCATCTTCATTGTCGTGCTCTTACCTGCGCCGTTGGGGCCCAGGAAACCGAGTATCTCTCCGGTTCTCACTTCGAACGACACGTCTTCGACGGCAATCTGCGCGCCATAGCTCTTCGATAGATGTTCAATGCGTATATCCATAACTATATCTAACTTTTTTTGTCATCGCGCCCGGATCTCTTTGCGCATGAATGCGATATAGGATAAGACGAAACATCCCACCGTGGCGGCAATCAATCCGGTAAGCTGCGGCCATACAATGAGTATGCTTTCACCAAGCGGCAGCGGGTTTGGGATGGCGCCGGCCACCTGCTCCATCGTCAGTGGCCCAAGGCTGCGCACAACAGGCATCAGCAGCGTGGTGGTGGCATCGCTGTACAACTGACCGGGCGCAAAACGCAGCAGATTGATAACAGTGCGCTGGAAGTCGGCTGCTGAGCCATCGAACCCCGCCATCGGTCCGGGTTGTGGGGCCAATGCTTTCGCGATAAGTTTGATCAAAATCGGATAAAAGACTGCGAGAAACAGCCAAACCGCGATCGAGCACAGTGCCGACGTCGCCGGCTGGCGGAATCGAACCGAAAATAATATGGCGATATTCAGCCAAAACGCAACATACAATACTGTCAGCAGAGTGAACGCCAGGATCCGCACAAACTCGCTTGCTGTCGGCGGCACACCGATGAAGATAAGACCAAGGCCCGTCATTAACAACGTCAACGCGAAAAAGAGCGTGGCCATCACCAGAAGTGAACCCACAAATTTGGCGTTGAGCACATAGTCCCGGTGAACCGGCTGCGACACCAGCCTGCTCATTGTACCCCTGTTAAGCTCCGAATTGATGGCATCGAACCCCAGGGCAATTCCGAGCAACGGTCCAAGGAAATTGAGGAAAACGGTAAACGATGGGAGCGTGCCATCGGTCGCTGTAAACAATTGCAGGAAAAAGAAAGCCTTGTTAGCTTCTGTACCGGCTGCCTTGGGCGTTCCGACATTGCTCAATCCTGTATAGAGCGATCCGAAACAGGTGAGACTGATCAGCGCAAGCAGGATGATAAAGCGCCAGCTTCGGATATGATCAGACATTTCCCGGCCGACGATCACCCAGAACGGGTGCAACGGCTCTCGCCTTCTTGCTGGCTGGATCAGCCGACGGAGGGACGCTATAGCCTGGTTCCAGGTGATCCGGCGGCCACGCTCCGCAAACGAGCGGTAAAGATCAAGCAGTTTTTCCATATGGTTCACTTTCTTGAAAATAACGGTGATAAATCTCATCCAGTCCATGCCTTTTCTTCTGCAAGAGGGTAAGGTCATAACCTGCCTCAAACACGGCCCTGGCGATGAGGGAGGAACGATCGTTGACGCATCCTACTCGTAAGATGCCGTCGGCAAAGCTCACCGAACCCACTCCTTCGATGTCGCGTATCGTATTGGTAAGCGGCATCAGATCGTCCGGCTGGAAATGAGCTATTCCATTCCTGGCGGTAAAGCCAGCTTCTACAATAATCGGTTCACTGGCAAACAATTTCGAGGATAACGCATCGATGGTTCCATCGGCAATGAGCTTGCCGCCAACGAAAAGTCCTACCCTGTCACAAACTTGCTGCACCTGGTGAAGGTGATGGCTGCTGAGCAATACTGTAAGCCCTTGTTCGCGGCTTAATCGCACGATGAGGTCGAGAAATTGTCGTACGCCCTGGGGATCGATACCAAGGGTCGGTTCGTCGAGAATGATAACGGAAGGGTTCTTGATCAGGACATCTGCCAGGCCGAGTCGCTGGCGCATGCCCCTCGAATACGTTCCTGCTTTTTTTTCTGCATCGGAAGCCAAACCGACCTGTTCCAGGAGTTGCCAGGCGCGGCGATATGCGTCGTCTTTACCAATGGAGTTCAGACGGGCGGTGAAAAGTAGATTCTCCAACCCACTGCGGCTATCATAAAAGCCTACATCATCGGGGAGATAGCCAACCCTCCTTCTGACTTCTATAGGGTGCGTGGCCGGGTTGAAGCCACAGACCATCGCATTACCCGCCGACGCTTCGGCGAGCCCCAGCAGTAGCAGGATAGTCGTCGATTTTCCGGCGCCGTTCGGGCCTAACAAGCCATACACATCACCCTTGCCGATTGTGAGATCGAGTTCGTTGACGGCCAAGAAATTCCCATAGCGTTTCGTGAGGCCGCTTGTGCTAATAATGCTTTCCTCCATCACTTACCTCCTGCCGTATTTTCGGAATAAAAGATAAACGCTGGTCAGGGCAAGAAGGATGATGAGAATACCGGCCCAGGTCCAAAGCATTGAAGTCTCCACCGAGATCCTCAATGGGGCGAGGGAACTGGCCTCTGCCGTCTTGGCCGTGAGATTGGCCATATAATCGCCGACGATGGCTTTATCATCCGGTGTAATGGTGGCGGCTACCTGGGCGGACTGACCGGCCGACAAATTATCTATCTTTTTCGGATCAAAGCTTACATTCCAGTTTGGCGGCACGGTAGATAGAAGCTCGATATTCTTAAGATCCGCGGAACCCGTATTCTTCACTACCAATTCCAATTGCTTGTTTCCCCCGGCGGTCGCATTGGCACTCAATAACCCAGTGGGTGTCGTCAATTGTAATCCATAAGAGCCGGTGATGTTCACTTCAAGCGTGACATCAGCAGAGGTGGCGCCCGTGGAAGCCGTTACCGGTATCTTATAGCTTCCTGCTGGCGTTTCATCCGGAGGATCGACCTCCACGCTGATATCCTGGGTGTGCCCAGGTTCTATGTTCACCGACGACACCTGTTTATAGCTGGCTTTGAAGCTCACCTTCCAACCGGGCGGCGTTGCCGCATTCAAGGCATAGGCCTGGGCCGCATCTGTCGAATTACGAAGTTTTGTGTTAAAAGTAAAGGTCGAATTGGCAGCCCCTGCCATGTTGGGCTGATCGGTTGTCAATTCCGTCTTGAACGTTCCTTGCTGGGACACAACCACGGTCAGCGGAAGCTCACTGAGCCCCCTGGCCGCAACCGTAAAGTGATAAACGCCCTTATTTACCTTCAAGGGCACTTGCACCTGCAATGAAAAGTTCTTTTTTTCACCGGGCAGAACTGAAATCCGCCCGATGTTCCAACCGCCGGATTTCATGACATAGGTCCAGCCGTTCGGCAACCCCGACAAGCTGATCTCGGGGGATCTGGTTCCTCCCCCCTTATTGATCGCGTCAATAGGATAATCGATGGATTCTCCAGGCGGGACCGACACCTCCGTGAAGGGAGTGTACAACGAAAAGGACTGCGCGGTGCATCGGCCTGTAAAGCCTGTAATAAAAGTAGTTAGCACCAACTGAATCGACAACAGGTGAGTCAATCTCTTAAGCATAGTCATAAGAAAATATGTTATATAAATTGTTTCCTAAACCTCATCTATACAGCTATTTTCGAGTGAGTGGCAGGGCAAATATAAAAAATCGGAAATTTTAGAAAAAAATCCCGGACCGCATTTTTACAAATTCTTAACAAAGGGAGGCGAATGTTTTTTTGACAGTATTTACAGCCACTGGCCCCAGCTTTGCTTTTGTGAAGCAAAACCTCTACCTTATGGTCACCGCGAACTATCATATACGTTTCGATTTCCTGATGGAGGCGGCGCGGCTGAACTTAATCCTCGAAGCTGACGTCCAGGAACATCACAGCGACAAATACTATATAGTCTCCAATATATGCATAGCCGGACGTGCCGGAAATGCGATCCTCCCTCCAATCAGCATCCGCAACCACAAAGGCCAATGGGTCCATACTGATAGCGGCAAAACCACCGATCTGAGTGCCGCCGTTGGAAAGGCCATCGACGCGGTTTTGGGTCGCGGATTCTCTACCTGATGCTTTTGGTCTAATCTTGGCAGGCCAGTGTTTTTTTGACAGCCGCATGTGATTTTTTTTCAGGCAGGCAGTCAATTTTTCAGCGAAAGATCAAACGGCATACAGATTGTTTGGCAAAAATTAAATCCAAAAAAGGAGGAATTATGAACAACATCATCAAGAAAACGGACAACCGTCCGACGACGTTTGGAAGTGTTGTAGACGACCTCTTCCAAACCAATTTGAATCGCTTCTTCGACGATCGCACTTGGGGTTTCAACGGTCTCGCCTCGGAAAGCCGGGTACCGGTGAACATCCGGGAGACCGACACGACTTACGAGGTCGAAATCATTGCGCCTGGATTGAAGAAAGAGGACTTTCAGCTCTCTTACACGGGAGACACGCTGACCGTCTCTTTTGAAAAGGTCGATGAGAAGAACGTGGGTGATGGGCAAAAATGGATTCGCCGGGAATACCATTCCGGCTCGTTCTCCCGCAGCTTCACCATTGACGGCACCGTTGATGTCGATAAGGCTGTAGCCCGCTATGAGAATGGCATGTTGACACTAACCTTGCCCAAGAAAGAGGAAGCAAAACGTATCTCTCGCAAGATCAACGTGCAGTAAGCTGCTGTCAACGAAGCAATTAATTATCTGGGCGGACCTACCATGTCCGCCCTTTTTTTATCTGTTTTGAACCTATGGGAAGTGTTTTGGCCCATTTGAGCATACTTTGCGTGGTAATCCTTCTTTTGATTGTGCTGTCGCGCAGATGGCGCCAGCCCTATTTGATCGCCTATATCCTTGCAGGCATGGTGCTTGGCCCCGGGATAGTCGGGCTATTTACACCGGGTCAGGAGCCCGCCATACTGGGAGACTTCGGCATTATTCTCTTGATGTTCTTCCTCGGTCTTGAAATCGAGATTCCGGACAAAGGCACCTTATTATGGCAGCCTGTCGCGGGCCAATCAGTGAAACTGCTGATGGCGGTAGTGGTTGCCGCTGTGGTCGGTACATGGTTTCATTGGGGATGGCAGAACCGCCTATTGCTGGGAGTGTTGCTGACTTTCAATAGTACGGCAGTCGTAAGTGAATATATGCGGCGGACGGGAGAGCTGGAGACGAATACAGGAAAACTTGTACTGAACATGTTGCTGTTGCAGGATATTCTGGTAGCGCCGGTATTCGCCTTCTTTCAATGGATGGGAAGATCCACCGCGCAATGGGGGACCCTGGTTGCCTCCGCTGTGATCGCCTTCGTGCTTTTCTTTTTGCTACGGGCCATTCGAAATCGGAATATATGGTCATGGAGTGGCTGGCGTTTGCTGGAAGAGGACCATGACCTGCAGGTATTCCTTGCCGCATCCTGTTGCCTGGGTTGTTCATGGCTATCGTCTCTCGCTGGTTTGTCTGCACCTATCGGCAGTTTTGCCGCAGGCCTATGGTTAAGAAGGACAAAAGGATTTGAATGGTTAGGGTCTGTGCTGAAGCCTTTCAAGGTATTCTTTGTTGCCTTGTATTTCGTGTCGGTGGGCTTGTTGCTGGATCTTCATTATGTAGCCGGCCACTGTTTCTCCATCCTGGCGATCACAGGCGCTGTCCTGCTAATGAATAGTCTGCTATCCGCCATTGCGTTTCGGCTGCTCGGCATGACATGGAATGATAGCTGGTGGGCAGGTGCGCTGCTGTCACAAACAGGGGAATTGGGATTGCTCGCCTGTTCGATGGCTGTTAAGTCGGGTATGATCGATGCCGGATTATACAAATTAGGACTGGCCGTTACAGGACTGGCATTGTTGCTTTCCACTGCGTGGGCTTCGGCTTTACGTGCGATATTAAAACGGTAGGCGCATCTATAGCAGCGTATCATCCAGGTTTATTTTCTTGAAAAGCTCCCGGGTTAAATATTTCATGTTCTTGCCTAGTTCCTCGATTGTGCAGCTGATCACCTGCATATTCATGGGTAACCCACCCCGCTTCTCGACGAGGTCCATGTGCAAAACTTCCGTCTCATCCTCGGCTGGGCGGCCTGCCAGGCCGGCAAAAAGCCTGACCGCAAATCCGCGATCGCTGCCCAACTCGAAACAGCCGAATCGCTCAAAACCGTCTACAGTTTTCATATTCAGTTCAATATAGAATTTACGTTCCATATGCTAAGGCATGTTTGATACGCAGTTGGCCTCAACGGTCATGCCAAATATGCGAATGCCGCCAGCCACCTTTGGAAGACGCAGAAACGGTACCTGATCAGGCCAGGGGGAGCGGAATTTTTGACATTTTCGGGTGACAAAATAAACTGAAAAAATTTCATTTTTTGGATTGGCATGCTGCTTGTTGGGTCAAAATATCATCCTACAGCTATTCATATTGAACGTAGTTAGTGGCTTTGTTTAATTCATTCAAAATCATAAATTATGTCCAGTAAATCGCAAATTACTCCATTACATGATCGGGTCATCATCAAACCCGCCGCCGCCGAAGAAAAGACTGCCGGTGGAATCATCATCCCGGATACGGCAAAAGAAAAACCCCAGCGGGGTACAGTCATCGCCGCCGGACCCGGTAAAAAAGACGAACCTGTCACAGTAAAAAAAGGCGATACCGTTCTTTATGGCAAGTATTCCGGAACGGAAGTCAGGATCGACGGACAAGATCTACTGATCGTACGGGAAGGAGATATCCTTGCCATTGTATAATTCATCCTGATATTTTATTTAATTCAATCTAATTGTCTCACTGGTAAAATTGTTTACTATGGCTAAGCAACTTTTCTTTGACACAGATGCAAGAAATAGAATGAAAAAAGGCATTGATACCCTGGCGAACGCTGTTAAGGTCACCCTGGGGCCGCAGGGACGTAACGTGATCCTTGAGAAGAAATTTGGCGCATCGACCATTACCAAGGACGGCGTAAGTGTAGCCAAAGAGATCGAACTCGAAGATCCCATCGAAAATATGGGCGCCCAGATGGTGAAAGAAGTGGCTTCAAAAACAGCCGACGCGGCTGGCGACGGTACCACCACCGCTACAGTATTGGCACAGGCTATTATTTCCGAAGGCTTAAAGAATGTTGCCGCCGGCGCCAATCCCATGGACCTGAAAAGGGGTATCGATAAGGCTACGGAGACAGTTGTCGGAAGTTTGAAACAACAATCCCAGACAGTAGGCAATGACAACGATAAAATCCGCCAGGTAGCTACCGTGTCGGCTAATAATGATGACAATATCGGTCGGCTGATCGCCGAAGCCTTTACGAAAGTAGGCAAGGAGGGGGTCATCACAGTCGAAGAGGCTAAGGGGACATCTACCACAGTAGAAGTAGTAGAAGGCATGGAATTCGACCGGGGTTATATTTCACCCTATTTCGTGACCAACCCCGAGAAAATGGAGGCCGAATTGCAAAACCCTTATGTGTTGATCTATGATAAAAAGATCAGCGTAATGAAGGACATGCTGCCCTTGTTGGAAAAAACTGCGCAGAGTGGCCGTCCTCTGCTGATCATTGCCGAAGACCTGGACGGCGAGGCACTGGCGACGTTGGTGGTGAATAAAATTAGGGGAACGCTGCGGGTAGCTGCGGTCAAGGCTCCCGGCTTTGGCGACCGCCGCAAGGAAATGCTGGAAGATATTGCCGTGCTAACAGGTGGAATTGTGATCAGCGAGGAGCGTGGCTATAAGCTGGAAAACGCCGACTTAAACTATCTCGGCACGGCAGATGCTATAACCATCGACAAAGACAACACGACCATTGTCGGCGGTAAAGGTAAGAAGGAAGACATTCAGGCCAGGGTCAACCAGATCAAGGCGCAGATCGAGAACACGACCTCCGATTACGACAAGGAGAAGCTGCAAGAGCGGCTGGCCAAATTGAGCGGGGGAGTTGCCGTTTTGTATGTTGGAGCTGCGACCGAAGTGGAAATGAAGGAAAAGAAAGACCGCGTCGATGATGCACTTCACGCCACACGCGCAGCAATCGAAGAAGGGATCGTCCCGGGCGGCGGCGTGGCTTATATTCGCGCTTTAGAGGCCTTGGACAAACTTTCGGGCGCCAATGCCGACGAAAACACCGGCATCGCTATCGTCCGCAGAGCCATCGAAGAACCCCTGCGACAAATTGTCCGCAACTGCGGCCTTGAAGGGAGCATCGTTGTTCAGGCAGTGCGTCAGGGCAAAAACGACTATGGTTTCAATGCCCGTACAGAGCAATATGAATCGCTTTTGGCTGCCGGGGTGATCGATCCGACCAAGGTAACCCGGATCGCCCTTGAAAATGCGGCATCGATAGCCAGCATGCTTTTAACCACGGAATGTGTAGTATCGGATAAGCCTAAAAACGAAAGTGCTCCGGCCCCTGCGCCTGCTGGTATGGGAATGGACTACTAAAAATTGGTTCTGAAGCAGTAAAACCCTTCATTAATTAAGCGAATCCCGTTGCTCAGGCATTGTCCTCGGGCATGCGGGATTCCACTATTCCGTTTAACGAATAGAATTGACTCGCTACGGACTCTGCAACGATCGCGAACTACAGGCCAATAGGACACGCGGTTAATCCGAATGTTAAACAACCTCTTCGATAAATGAGATATCACACATAAGAGTATCAAGCACTTAGATCGGCGATCAATCTCAAATCCCCTAAAAAGTGGTTCGAGAAATTTCCAGTCCGGTTGCACTTGGTTTTCAACCGACTAATAAGGCAGCAATTTCGCTGCCTTTTTTCATTTGCAAACTAATACAAGGCTGTCAACCAGTTCGCCTTTAGTCCGTAACAAACCATGGGGCTACCCCAATTTTGAAACAACTGTTTTTGCCCTGTAATCCCTATTAATAAAGGGTTACAGCTTTTTTAACCCGGATTTATCCGGACAACAATGAAATAAAATAAAAAATCCCTGCTTCCAGAAGAAACAGGGATTTGAAAGAAACTTATACATTTGAACTAATTATTTATGCGTTTTGGCGATACCAACGTCAACCAATAATTTAGTCCCATTGTCATCCATTTTTTTGAGTTTACGAACTTAAAAACCATACATACCGCCTGAAACGGAAATTTGCTCTCCCGTGATCCAGCCTGCGTCATCGGACGCCAAAAAAACGGCTGCTTTCGCAATATCTTCAGGTTGACCTCTGCGACCAAGCGGTGTTTTTTCAACAAACATCTTTTCATACTCACTGCCGGCAGTAACGCCGGCGCTGGTTGCACCTTCCGTATCCGTAGCGCCCGGCAAAATAGAATTGATGCGAACGTTTTTTACGCCCAGTTCTTTTGATAAAGCAATGGTGAAGGCATCTAGTGCAGCTTTCGTTGATGAGTATAACGATGCATTAGGAAGTGGATATTTACTTGCACCCGAACTGATATTGATGATGTTTCCGCCCCTATTGCCAAAAAGTTTCAAGGCTGCCTGGATAGTCAGGATCGGTCCAAGCACATTAACGTTAAAGCTTTGATGAAATGCTTCTACCGAGATCTGTTCAATAGGTGCGTATCCTTGCGAAACTGCATTATTGACTAATACATCTACAGTGCCGAAAGCTGTCTTCGCTTCTTCGAACAACTTGGCTACATCAGCCTCTTTAGATACATCGGCTTTTACCGCGATGGCTATGCCGCCATTGTCGGTTATGGCTTTCACCACTTTATCTGCGCCTTCTTTACTTGAGGCATAATTTACAACAACTTTTGCGCCTGCTGCAGCGAAATGTTTTGCGATAGCTGCACCTATTCCTTTTGATGCACCGGTAACTACCGCTACTTTGTTTTTTAATTTACTCATTATTTCTATTATTTACGATTTGAGAACACGACTCATTAGTCGAACTTAACCAGATCCTTAAAAATCAGTTTACCCCAAGTATTTCCGTATGCCTGTACAAGCAGCCCGCCTTCCGCAAGGCCACCAAGATGGACTGGCGCGAAACCGAGATTTTCTGCAAGCGCACCAATCTCCGCTGCTGCGCCTTCAACGTCGCTCGCGAGAAATACTACCCTCTTACCACCATGTACGGTCGGATTCTGACCAATAATAGCAGCGCCCAAATGGTTAAAACCCTTAACCAATTTTCCGCCAGTAAAGGCGCGTGCAACGAATTTGGCAGAAGGCAGTCCTTCCAGTTGTTCGGGTGGCACGCCATAGGCATTAGTTACATCAACGATAATTTTTCCCGCCCAATTGGGTAGGGCGTTCGCAACATTAGGGTGTGACTCGAAGCGGACAGCCAAAAAAATGACGTCCGCCTTGATGGCTTCCGCCAGTGTTGCAGGAATAATTTCGGACCCTATTGCGGCCGCGTCTGATGCAAAACTTTCCGGATCGCGCGTGGTTGCAACGGATACCTCGATACCCTTGCGGGCAAATGCCTTGGCCAGGGCCTGGCCGATTTTCCCGAAACCGATGATTGCATAGCTTGCTCCTATTTTATCTTTTAGTTCGCTCATTTCTAGGTTTTTATATTTGTTTCGCAAAGTTACTGTCAATAGTTTATATTTGTAACTATCGTGGTTGATTCTGGTTACTGCGAGGTAACTACAAATTTGAAAATATGAGAGACGAGAGATTTTGCGCTTCGAATTGCTCCCTTACGAGAGCTATCGGCACTATTGGTAATAAATGGAAACCGATCATCATTAATGTTATCGGCACCCGTACTATTCGTTTTGGTCAGCTGGATTCCATTATACCGCTCATTTCAAGGAAAGTACTGACCGAACAACTCAAAGAGCTGGAAGAAGACGGACTGCTGGAAAGGTTAGCCTATAAGGAACTACCACCAAGGGTGGATTATAAGTTGTCGGAAAAAGGTTTAGCTTTTTTGCCGATCTTAGAAAATATAAAAGAATGGAATTGTAAATATGAGGTAGCTTTAACACCCAAAGAGACTGATAGAATAACTTATGCCAAATAGTGTAAGATCAAATTTGAAATGAAAAATTCCTGCCAACACGCACAGGAACTTCAAAAGTACTTGAATGAGGCAGAAAACTTGAGGGGTTTCAAACGGGAGCTTCAAATCTTGCTATTTAGATACCTTTCATTCATGCCCGACACATTAACGGGAATTGATAAGGAACTGGACCGCGATTTCTTTACCAACTTCGCAAACCTGCTCGAAATTCTTGATGTAAGAAGATCCGGGAGCGTTAGCTGGGAGAACGACTTCGACGACCAAGTACCTCGATTCAATAGAGGGGCCATATTGTTAAACAATATTTGTTGGAGTCGCCAACATACGCCAAAGATAATCAGGTACTTAATTGCGTGAGTAAATTCAAATCCGGCAGAAAGTGGTTCGAGAAATGTGCTGTTCTGGGCACTTAGGTTTCAAACAGTTACGAAGGTCGCAATCACTGCGGCCTTTTTACTTTTCAAAATTTGCCAGCAATTTGCCAGTGAAACGGAAATGAGTATACTCAACCCGCTTTTCATTGACCGGAATGGATGATTGAAAGAGCTTTTGTTTACCAAATTTAAAGCATTTATGTCTAACTTTACTCTGTAAGTACTTACTCCCTTAATTGGCTTCTAATATCACATCATATTTATTGACATACCGCCATCTATTACGTAATCACTTCCCGTAATGAAGGATGCATCATCAGACGCGAGAAATAATACAAGCTTGGCCACTTCATCAGGTGCTCCATATCTTTTCACCAATATTCTTTGTTTTATAGCATCAGTAAACTGATCGATTTTCTCTTGCGGTGCGCCACTTTTACCAAATATTGGAGTATTGATTGGCCCAGGTGTGACTGCATTAACGCGAATGCCTTTGGGAGCTAATTCAATAGCGGCCACCCTTGCTAATGATTTTAAAGCTGCTTTACTGGCACTATATACAGACCTGTTCTGTGTTCCTTGTGTTGCACTTAATACCAAAATAAAAATTACAGAGGAGCCATTTTTTAAAAGTGGCAGAAATTTTTGTAAAGTAAAAAACGCGCCTTTAAAATTTACGTTCATTGTTTCATCAAATTTTTCTTCGCTAACCGCCTCAATTGGCAATAGATGAAAAATGCCTGCATTAATAACAAGTGTGTCAATATTCTTAAATTTCTCTTCTACCTTTTTAGCCAATTCCCTTAAATCCGAAAGGCTGGATTGATTTGCAACAAAACCAGTAGCATTCACACCTAATGAACTTTCAGCTTCTTTAATGGCATTTTGGCTTTTACCGGTGATTACAACTTTAGCGCCTTGAGCAATTAATTCGTTGGCTATCGCATAGCCAATGCCACTATTCCCGCCGGTGATAACCGCAACTTTGCCTTCCTGTCTTTTCATTTTTCTTCTTTACGCTATTTAATAATTCGAATTACAGTTACATGAAACATGAAAATCGGCTACCCGCTTCTCCGATGTGGCACTTCACCTTTTTAAAGTTTTTCCGTAATTTGACCCTGCATTTTCTTTTTGAAATCGTCGTCAAGTTTAATATCGCTAGTGACTTGCGGCACATGGGATAGGTCACGAACCAATTTATTAATCAATATACTTTGCCGTTCAAAAATACGACACGCGGAGCAACATTCCAGGTGTATCTTCAACTCCAGTTTCTCACGCATGCTTATATTGCGGATCTGCTTTTTCTCAATCAGAAACGTCGCCTTTTTACAGTTGTAAGCAATTTTCTCGAATTCGCTTTCTTCCATCTTCCTTTACGGTTTTTCCAATTTCTTGCTCCAATCGTAATTAACCACTACCATCCGATTCTATAATAACTGCCGCTTATTTATTACTATGATTGTTCTGCAGCCTCCATTTATGAAGGACTTTTCAAGCCTATTTTATGAAACGGTGAATAGCTTTATCGGCGTTATCCTGAAATGAAATGTTTTTCAAATCAGTGTAAAAAGTACTCTGGTCAACTACCTCTCCTGACAACTTCCCCTCTTTACTTGCATAAAAAACGCCACTTTCATATCGCTCATCGGAAATACCATCTACAAAGCGTTTTACACCTACTTCTAAGCTATGCACCATTCCACCCATCAATGGAAATACAATTGGCATCATAATATATTTCAACATGAAGCGCATTGCCGGGGGCAAATTATCCGATGCCCCAGTTCCCTTCGTGTTCCCTGGACTCATAACAACAAATTTGATGTCAGGATATTTTCTTGCCATCGCTAAGGTCCACATCGTTCCTGCATATTTTACATATCCGTATGCTTGCGTTACATCGAACTTATTGCCAAAATATGAACCATCAAGAACGCCAGCAAACTCATCTTCAGAAGAAGTCTTCATGGCAACCGGTTTCATTCCGAGACTCTTTACACCCGGTACAGCTTCCGCACTTACAAATAGCACTGTTTTTCTTAATTTATCACTCTTTATTAGTTCCTCAACTAAAACGACATTACCTAAGATATTAGTAGCAGCCAATTGATTCATACCGGAAGACGTAACTTGCGCAGCAGTTTTCCCAACCATTCCACCCGCATTTAAAATTACTGCATCGATAGGTTCCCTTATTTTTTCTACTGCCTTTCTTACGGAATTTGCATCCGCAACATCGCCAATAATAATTTCAAAAATCTTTTTTCCCGTTTGCTCCTCAAGATCCTTTTTTGCTGCCTCGGCTTTTCCTTGATTTCGACAGAAAAGAATTACCTTTTTTGTTTCTTTTTTCAATGCTAACTGGCGTGCAGCCTCTTTCCCAAGTCCGGCATTTGCTCCGGTGATTAATATACTTTCGTTCATTATCTCTATCCTTCTTAAGTTACTAATTGTTGTCCTTAATAAACATTTTTTCCCGATGAAGAACGCGATGCGCGGCGACGCATTCCCGAGAAATGCCGTTGTTTCAGCCTGTTGTGCACCTTCCCGGATTTGCGTGCTGATAACGCCGTCGGATTTCTATTTAAAATCGCCGATCTTACGAGTCAGCAGCACGCTGAACGGCCAGGTTACGGATCTGGATCTTATATTTATCTTTTCCTTCTTTGATCTTCGAGGCGTCTAGTCCGAACAATGGTGTCCGTAACCTGGCTGATCCGAACATAACTTACGCCTTCGGTCATAGTCCGTTGGCGACCCTCTAATAGTTTAAAGCGCTTGAATTACTTGTGGAAAATCACTTAAAGCCCACGTGTCTGTTATTTTACCATCTTTCAACGTATCAATTTCAACTATATGTAATACGACTTTTTTTCCAGTCGCTGCCTTTCCCATAAAATCACCTGTGTGAGTTGCCTTTATTGTCTTTATCAAAGACACTTTATCTCCTTCGCCTAACACTTCGCTAAATTCAACGGTAACATCTGAAAAACCTTTTCTAAAGCCCGTTATGAAATGAACCATTAAACTTGCATCATTTGGACCATTTGGTGGCGCAAAATGATTTACATAATTATCTGCCAAGAATTCTTTGACGATTTCTACATTTCCAGATTCCCAATACGCTTTGTTGAATTTGATTACTACTTCTTTGTTATTTTCCATTGCTGATTTGTTTACTGCGGTTTTAGATTGAAGTCCTTGGGCACATACTAAGTTGGTCGCTGCCATTAACGAGGCAAATAATGTAATTTTTAGTCTTTTCATTTTCTGTTTGTTTTAGGTCTTATGGTCACAAAAGTATTTACCTAAATTGTGCTATTGATATCAATAAGTCCATTATTTTTGCTCAATCGTATATATTTAAGCTATGGATGCATTAAGTGGTGTTTTAGAGAGTGCCAAATTAAAAACAGTTGTTTATCCGAAATTGCATTTTACTTCATCATCTTGGGGTATAGAAATACAGCAAGATTCACGCTCACAGTTTTGGAGGCTCTTAAAAGGGACTTGCTATTTGCGAGTACCGGGTGAAAAGGTTATAAAAATGAACGTGGGCGATTTTGTTTGTATACCTCATGGTTCTACACATCGCATTTCAGGCAAACCGAATACTACTTGTGTGCCAGCTTCGCAATTCGGTAAAGCTCTTCGAAGTGGGAGGCCTTTATTTCAAGGAAAAGATGAAGAGACTATATTAATGGGGGGGCATTTTGAGTTTACTCCATCTGTACAACATCCTTTTATTAAGTCGCTACCTAAAGTGATACATATAAATACTACTAAAGAATTAAACTTGTGGCTGCAACAGGCCGCAGTGTTAATGAATGAAGAGATAAGTGCTGAAAAAATAGGAAGTAAATTAATTTTAGGGCGATTGGTTGATATACTTTTTGTACTAATTATTCGTGCTTATTTAGAGCAGGTAGATATAAAAGGTGGGTTTCTTATGGCCCTAAAGGATAATAGAATTAGTAATTCTTTAAAGTCCATGCATGAATGTCCTGAAAAAGATTGGACATTAAATCAATTAGCTGCAACTGCAGGGATGTCCCGGTCGTTGTATTGCAGAGAATTTAAAAGATTAGTAGGCGAAACACCATTAAGTTATTTGACCAACTGGCGCATTTTAAAATCGAAAGAAATTTTATCAGAAAGCAAAGAAAACATCAGTGAAGTAGCGAGTAGAGTAGGTTATCAATCTGAAGCGGCATTTAATAGGCTTTTTAAAACAAAAGTTGGTGTAACTCCCGCAAATTATCGCAGAAAAAGCGTTGTTTAAAATCGGGAATACTTTTCACGCAGCACCAAACAAGGGACGGACTAATAAGCGGGCAATGAAGTACCCCGCGAAGGTTGTTTCTTTCCCAGCACGTTATTCATTTGATCCTGTGCTTCATCATCCCCCCGATGTGATAGATTTCCCTTACATCAATCAAATGGGCGGCTTCAATCAATTTCGTCAGATGCAAGTAAATTGACAGGCAGTCAATATTAGAACCGGCTTCAAAAAGGTTGTCCTTTCCCAACGCATAGCTGAGGATATCCTGCAATTCACTTTTCCACTTCGGCAGCTCTTTGAATTTGAAAAACCGTTTAAAGACCACATACGGGTCCCTGTACTCTTTCAAGGAAAGAGAATGTGGAATAAACTCCCAATCGCCACTTCAATGCTGCTCCTTGGAGCCCCCCTTTGATATTTAAAGCAAAGAATTGATGCAAAATAAAACGCCCGCCGAAGCGGGCATTTTATACGATATTTAGTCACTGAAATTACCATTTGTAAGATCAGGCGGGATGTTCTGAGCCAGAAATCCTCTTTGGTTTTTACAAATATAGCAAAAAAAATTGTATTACTAGGCAATTGGGAGGTGAATACTAATGATCCGACAAATTTAATCAAATCGAAAAAACAATTAATTGATTGATATCAAGCATCTTGTAAAATATGAAAGCTTTAAGAACCGTATAGTTTTTCCGGAGCGAATCGCCACTGGAGTGCTGCCACAATTTGCAGCTGCGGTCCAGGAATGGGGGGATCGCGAGTCTAACTACCGCCTCACACTCGACTTTTCAAAGGTCGCAAAGGCTTTTGCCAACGGGATGCTTGGTGTTATCGCCACAACGGCGAATCTAAGATTGCAAGGGCATGAAATCTCTGTTATCCCACCCAAACTCCCTACAGCTAGAAAGTTCTTTACATCAACCAATTGGGCGCATTTGTTAGATCCAAAGAATTTCTCAGAAAGATCCCAGGCCCGCCGGAGGCAATTTCTAGGGCAATTTTCCACCTACGAAGAATTACCAGCACTGCTCGAAGGCTTTATGGAAATAGTCATGCGCCACATGGAAATGCCAGGGGACATTCTGGCCGCTTTGGAGTGGTCTGTCAACGAAATTTGCGACAATGTGATCAATCATTCTAATTCAGCGCCAGGCGGCTTTCTGCAGGTGATTGCCTATCCCGATAACGACATAATCGCATTTTCTGTCGCAGACGCTGGAAGAGGGATTCTAAATTCGCTTAAAGAAGGATTCCCCAAATTAGAGACTGATATCGAGGCAATAGTGGAGGCTATCAAAACGGGAATCACCCGAAACAGAGCTCATGGCATGGGCAATGGGCTCGCAGGTACCCACCGTATTACTACCATGACGGGCGGATCGTTAGACATTCTAAGTGGTTCCGGAAGACTTACCATCGCTGAGTCTGCGACTGCACCACATTTGCAAGAATCCACCAGAGGGTTCAAGGGTACTTGCGTAAGCGGCCAAATTCGCATTAGTCATGATTTCTCTGTATCGAAAGCATTAACGTTTGGAACTTCGCCATATGTACCTTATACCATTGTAGATGCAAAATATGAGTTGCCAACCGAAGAAGCGCTGCTCCTTAAGATGGACGAGCAATCTATGGGCACTGGTAGCAGATCGGCGGGACGGGAAATGCGAACTAAACTGTTAAATCTTATCGCAGCAAAACCCGGATATCCGATCTATCTGGACTGGGGCCATATACCAGTTATTGCCAGTAGCTTCGCGGATGAATTCATAGGAAAGCTTTACGTAAAAATCGGAAAGGAACCCTTTGAACAAACCATACGAAATATCGAAATCGCCCCCCTAGTAGCCCAATTAATTGAGAAGGCGATAGCCGAAAGGGCAGCACATCCGGAAGACGACGCGAAATACTGATTACTACCATGTCATCCGATTGCGGGAAAAGCCCTGTAATCTGAGCAGCCGAGATTGTTTAACAAATATAGTGTTATGCAAAAGCACAACACATTCAACATCAGGCGAGTAATTCAGCAATCGACCTCAAATCCGCTAGGAAGTGGTTCGAGAAATTTCCAGTCCGGTGCACTTTTATAGCCTTGTAAAGCATTGACTTACAAGGCTTTTTTATTTCCGGTGTGTCAAAAAAGTGTCGCTTTTTTCCGCTTTTCATTAGGGTAATGCGCTCAATCCTCGTTCTTTGGGGTTTCTCCTTTAATTCCCGCTTATTATATAGACCATAGCTGTAAATAAATTCCTGTTGCAATAGCAGCGGCATTGCCTTTTCCCACAAGCCGAAGATACCAGCGGGCGAGCGCTCCTGCTCCGGTTCACCTTCTAGCAATGAACCGGCCTGCGTTTCAACTTGCCGCCACATTTCATAGCATAACTTGTTCAGTGTTCTTTGATCATCAGTTAAAAATAGGTCGTATTCCTTCTCCGTATCACTAATGAAGTAATAGAATGCCTTAATGTTATCTCGCGATTTGTTCAAAATGCCTAAACAGGGTAGCAGGAACGTGAGATACTTGTTCCTGAAATGGCTTACAAGGATGTAGGTAATTACTGTATCTCTTGTTTTTCGTTCTGACGGGGCCGGGGGCAATTTCAGTACTTCACTAAACGGCACACCTTCCATCTTATCGGCTGATTGATACACGCTATCTAAATTGGATTTCGGTCTAACATCAATACCCTGATCTGTCACTTTCCTATCAAAATACTTCGAATGATTGGCTGCTATTTCCATTAAACCGTTGGGACGGTATTCTTTAAAATAGTCTGTACTGCGATAACCTATTATCCTTTCAAGCGCGTAAAAAAGAATGCCTGCGTTTGCGGTGATCTGGTAGGCGAACTAGGACTTGCACAGGCCACTTTACAACACCTGTTGGTGAATTTCATTGACCTTTAAAAACACTTTGAGAGTATTATTATACTTGACTTGCGCCTCAGCTTTGCTTACTAATCTTCTTTTTATGGCCTTTGCCCCATTCTTCCATTGGCTTTGCTACTTTATCTATACTCAAACAATAATCTGTTACAGTATATTCAATCCTTACGGGGTATTTACTTACGATTGTCCTACTGATCAGTAAATTTTCCTCCAGATGTTTCAATTCTTTGGACAATACTCGATTGGTAATCTTGGGTATGGAAGCCAGAATATCGTTGAAACGCCTATTCCCACGATATACTGAAAGAATAACAGGAATTTTCCATTTCCCGCCTATTACAAACATAGTATCCTGTATTGCCCGAATCTTTTCCTGAAATCTTTTTTCGTCCTGTGGCATCATTTTAAGTATCCTTTTGTATACAGGTATCAAATATATACTTTATGTGGGTTACTTTTGTGTCTTCAAAAGGAAAATTTAATTTATGAAAACAATATTCATTACTGGAGCTTCATCTGGAATAGGAAAGGCAACAGCAAAGCTGTTTCAAGCTAAGGGTTGGAATGTCATAGCCACCATGCGCAAACCTGAAAACGAAACCGATCTGTCGCAGTTGGAAAATGTAACACTTTTGCCTTTGGACGTTACCAACTTAGAACAAATCAGATTGACCGTATCAAAAGCAGCCTCTTTATTTAACATTGATGTAGTGGTAAATAATGCAGGATACGGCCTCATGGGTGCCTTAGAGGCATTTACGGATGAAAATATGGTTCGGCAGATTGAGACGAACTTCCTTGGAACGGTGCGTGTAACCAAAGAGTTTATCCCTTATTTCAGGGAGGCAAAAAACGGTTTGTTCATCAATGTTACGTCCATAGGCGGGCATACCAGTTTTCCCTTTACCAGCGTTTATAATGGTACGAAATGGGCAGTGGAAGGCTGGAGCGAATGTTTATCAATCGAACTATCCATGTTTAATATTGGGATTAAAACAGTTGCGCCAAGTGCAACGAAGACGGAGTTATTCAGCCACAATTCAGACGTGACACCGCTTCCGTTTTACGATGCGGTTGAAAAGAAAATGCTGGGCATGATCAATCCCGATTCCAAACCTGAAGAGATTGCTGATGTTATCTATGAAGCAGCAACGGACAATAAAGACCAGCTGCGTTATTTTGCCGGAAAAAAATCACAGGCAATCTATAACAGACGCCAGGAAATAGGTGCTGAAGCATCGAGAAAAGAATTAAAAAATATGTATTTTGCCGGGTAAGTGCGCTTTTTAATTAAAGCGCTTATTTTATATAAACACAGCTACTTAGAAATAAAATAATAAGCAGGAATTTTAAGTTAGTTGCTGTTCTGTTTTCTTACGTATTTGGTAAGGATGACGATTATCTGGCCCTCTATTTTACCTTCAATTTGTTCTGTATTGTCTTGTACTAACCGGATATTCTTTACGACAGTACCCATTTTTGCATTCAAAGTAGACCCCTTTACATCCAGTGACTTTATCAGGATCACCGCATCACCGTCTCGCAATACCTTTCCGTTGCTATCTTTATGCAGCTCAACGGAGGCGTCATTATCATGATCGCCGGTGGCTTTAGCCCAAGCCAATGTTTCCTCACTGAGATACATCATTTCCAGATTGTCCATCGCCCAGCTTTCATGTCTTAAGCGGTTAAGCATACGCCAGGATATTACCTGTATCCCTGGTACTTCGCTCCACATTGTCTCCGACAAACGGCTCCAGTGGGTGTTATCCAGCTCTTCTTTTCTGTCAATTTGCGCCTGGCACTTGTCACAGGCTAACATACAATTATCCTGGTTGCTGCCGGATTGAGGCTGTACTTCATATAGTTTTAACGTATCACCAGACCCGCACATTTCACATTTGTTACCGCTTCTTTTCCGCAGTTGCTCTTCCAGTTCCATCATTCCTTTTTTTAAAATGAGAGCAAAGGTATTGCTTTTTTCCGTATTGATCGGGCGTCTGTCCGGTGATAAAAGTCACATTTTTGTGTGATAAGATTCAACGCGGGCGATAGTAACCTGGAATACCTTCGTTCCATGAAAAGCTCTCCCACGTTTGAAAATATCCTTTATTATACGCACGATCATGAATGGATCAACTTCCAGGGGTCGCTTGCTTATGTTGGTGTATGTGCTTTCAAACTGACTGGGATCAAACAGATCGGGCGGATTGAATTTGACGATAGTGGAGACATGAAAAGAGCTGGGGACCTTTTGGCAATCATTCATTCAGGAGAGTATAAGATACCCATTCATATGCCCGTCGATGGAGAAGTCCTTACCTATAATCCGGAGCTTTCTAATGACTGGCGGAACATGCTGTTGCAACAGCCGGAACACATCGGATGGGTGGCCTTTATTTTTCCTCATACACTTTATGAGCAAAATGGTTTGCTATCGCCTGAACAGTACCAGGCAATGAACAAGCCAATATTTTAATAGTGACTCACTTCAAAATCCTGATACTTGGACAACTGGTTCAGCAACGATGCACAATTTCATCTTTTATACCCTCCTTCCATGCAACAATTGGCCCGAAGGCATTGGACCCCCTTGAACGTCGCGCAGCAGGCAGTTGAATTCCTGGTACCAAGGGATGGCGTTCGGGTTTTAGACATCGGAAGCGGGGTCGGAAAGTTTTGCCTGGGTGCAGCCTATTATAAGCCTAATGCTCTTTTCTATGGGGTCGAGCAACGCAAAGAGCTGGTTGGGCATGCAGAAGCTGCAAAGAAAATGCTGGGTCTGTCAAATGTTTCATTTATTCATGGGAACTTTACAAAACTGAGTTTAAAACGATATGACCATTTCTATTTCTATAATTCGTTTTATGAAAATATAAAAGGCACCCCTAAGATTGATTACAAAATATCATTTTCAGAGACTTTATATGATTATTATAACCGCTGTTTATTCAGGCAATTGGAGCAAATGCCTGTTGGAACAAGGGTAGTAACCCGGTGTAGTTGGGAAGATAAGATACCCCCCTCTTATAGCGTGGTGAACAGCGATTTTGACAGTATGCTTAAATTCCACATTAAAGTATGACGAAGAAAGAACGCAAACCAGGCTATCTACGGAGCCTGTTACTGCACAAATGCTCCCGATGCCGCACTGGCGATATGTTCCAGGTGCGTAGCTCGTACAATCTGAAGCAGTTTATGAAAATGAATGACAAATGCCCGGTCTGTGGACAACACCTGGAGATAGAAGTTGGGTTCTATTATGGTACAAGCTATGTGAGCTATGCACTGACTGTCGCCCTTTCTGTAGCTACTTGTATTGCCTGGTGGGTGTTGATCGGGTTTTCATTGGAAGACAACAGGTTTTTCCTATGGATGGGATTTAACATGATTGCATTGCTCGTTGCGCAGCCTTACCTGATGCGCTTATCCCGGGCGATCTGGTTGTCCTTCTTTGTCAGGTACAACGAAAACTGGCGGAATGAAAAGCCGGAGGAGCCCGAACGAAGGGGGAGCAGGGCAGAAAACTAGCCAACACCCCAAAATTATTGTTTTATGTCTTTACCGGTGACAATACTACACTCCAAACAACCTTCACAGGATGAACTGGATCTATCCCCGTTGTATCCTATATCCATTCAGGAGTTGGATAAGCTGCACTGGTCCCCGCTGCCTGTCATTTGTCGCGCTGTGCGATTTCTTGCAGAAAGCGACGGCGCCAATGTATTGGATATTGGAAGTGGATCGGGTAAATTCTGTCTAACTGCCTCTTATCTCAGACCGGATGCCATCTTTTATGGTGTCGAACAAAGGGGAAATTTAGTGGACCAGGCAAATTTGGTAAAAGACCTGCTGGACAGGCCAAATGTAAAATTTCTTCATAAAAACTTCACGCAGTTGGACCTAAGAGCATTTAATAGCTTCTATTTTTACAATTCGTTCTTTGAAAACCTGCCGGGTTCTGGCAGGATAGACGATAGCATCGCTTACTCTACAGAACTGTACCGTTATTATAGCTACTATCTGAACAAACAATTGGAAGGAATGCCCCCCGGCACAAAGGTGGCGACCTATTGCAGCTGGAACGATGAAATACCACCAGGATACCAGTTCATGGAATCCCATATGGACGGTCTTTTGAAATTTTGGATCAAAGATTGAACACTCGGCAAGTAAGAAAAAGACTATTGATTGGCAATTTTCAAAAGTTTATGTACGTCCGTTACTATGATCTTTCTGCCTTTCGTTTGAATAGCCTCATCATCCTTGAACTCTTTTAATATCCGAACGACATTTTCCCTGGCGGTACCCACCATACTGGCCAGATCATCTCTCGACAAATTAATTTCTACCGCCATGCCGGGCTGGTAATTTTCTTTATACTTTTCCCTCATCACCACCAATTGCGTTGCAAGCCTTTCCCTTACATTTCGCTGTGCAAAAAAGGCAACGTTATTGGCAAAAACGGTAAACTCGTGGCTAAGGAGTTTTAGCAATCGTTGCGATAATACCTGAGAGGTGCGCAGCACTTCCAGGAAATCTTCTTTTGGAATAAAAGAGATGACACTCTCTTCCAGTGCTGAAGCCGAATCAGGATAGCGTTCTTCTGACAAAAGGGCATGATACCCGATGAGTTCACCGGTATTGGCGACATATAGGATCTGCTCGTTCGATACATGATCGACTTTGTATTTTTTTACTTTCCCATGACGGATGAAGAATATGCCGGAAGGGAATGAGCCTTCACGGAAGATGATCTCTCCCTTATCATAATGCTGATCACTCATATGAGCCGCAAGCACTGCCGCATCTTGAGAGGGCAGCTCCGTCAAAATGGAATGGCTCTTAAAATCCCATTTTTCTATCGGAAATAGACCACTGATACTCATATGCTTGCAAATTTAATACATTAATAGTTGATAAAAGTTACATTTTGGAGTGATAATTCTCAAAGTTGTGTATCCTGGCATTGGATAGATTTACATGACTGGAAATATCAAAGCTTTATGCTGAAACACACTGGAGTCCGGCGTACCCATATTCACAATATCCGTTTGGCCGCATTATTAAGTTTGACCGCGGGATCCGTCAATGCTGAAGGATTCCTCGGATTTTCCGTGCTTACCACCAATGTTACCGGCCACGCTGCTTTATTTGCCGAAAAAGTTTCTCTGAGGGATTGGAGGACCTCATGGGTGATCGCGTTATGGATGCTTTTGTTTTTAGGCGGTGCGTTCGTATCCAGCCTTATTATCGGCATCATCGGGAAGAACCAAAGATATTCCTATGTGATCCCCATTCTGCTGGAATTGGGGATACTTATAACAATAGCAACTTTGGGAAGTTATTACAAAGGCAGTTTGACCGGCAGGCAGGTGTACGCCGGCAGCCTGCTGCTGGCCATGGGAATGCAAAATGCGCTCGTCTCTATGATATCGCGATCGGTTGTTCGTACTACCCATTTGACCGGGACTTTCACCGACCTGGGCATCGACCTGGCACAACTGATACGCACCCGCAATGATGGAAGGGCCGCGTTGAAGTCACGTATTACTCTCAAAATGGTTATTATCCTTTTTTTTATAACAGGAGCCCTGTCAGGCGCATATGTTTTCCGGCTTTTACATTTTTATTCATTTTATCTACCTTCTTTTATTCTGCTATTCGCATTGTCCTATGATATATTCAGGGTAAATGTTAAGTTTTACTACCGAAAAATAGAGAAGTCAATAAAAAAGATAAACCTGGTCAGGGAAGAAAATACGATGCAATGACATAAAAATGACTTAAATATGATAAAACCCAAAAACACCGTAAAAAGGGATCTATGTTATACTACAAGTCACGAATGGATCGACTTTCAAAATATTGAAGCGTTCATAGGCATTACTGGTTTTAGGTTTACGGGTGTCAAACAAATAAAAGGCATTGCATTCGTACGGATATATGGCTTAAAAAAAAGAGGTGAGGTACTGGCAAACATTCAATCTGACAAAGGCAGTCTCCAGGTACGCATGCCAGTAGAGGGTAAGATAATTTGTATTAATGATACGATCTTGCTGCTCGGTCAAAATCTTTTATTGACCAAACCTGAAACGGATGGATGGCTGGTTAAAATACTTGTTAGCCAGCCTTGTGAGCGGAAAGGGTTGATGCCATCGCAGGAATATATTCCTTTTACTTGAACAATCGCTGATCTTCTTTTACTGTCCTCCCAAAATGCCGGTATCTCCGGCATTTCAATTTTAAGTACTTCAGGACCACCTGGTTGCGTAAAACGTACGGTTCGCACCGGTACTTCAGTATCCTTAATGATTTATTAATGGCATCAAAGAGATAGTTCAACTTCTCTATATTTTACTTTGCGCTTTTAAATGGATGCTGAAGAGAACCCTAGATACCGAATTGGCTATTGCATTTATCGATGGTAATATCGATGCTTTTAATGCTCTGTACTACAAATACAACAATGCCGTATTCGCCAATATCTGCAAGCTGATCCAACAGAAGGAGATCGCAGAGGATATCCTGCAGGAGGTGTTTTTATCCCTTTGGGAAAATCGGTCGAAACTTAAAGAAGAACAATCCATACCGGGCTGGCTATTTGTCGTCAGTTACAACAAGTCGGTAAATTATTTAGAGAAATTGTTGCTGGAAAAACGAATAGCTGCCGGCGTTGTTTTAAATGAAGAACTCCCTGTCGACGGCGCCGGCGAAGACCTGTTCGAATTGAAAATGGATCTGGTGGCCGAGGCGATCCGTCGGCTGCCGGTGCGAAAAAAGCAAGCATTCACCCTATGCAAACTGCAGGGTAAATCATATGCAGAAGCTGCACAGTTGATGGGGGTGTCGGCCGAGACAGTCAAAGAACACCTGAAAATATCCCTCAAACTCATAAAAGAGCAGGTCTTGAACAAATATGACAGCGTACCCATGACGGGACTCACTTTATTCTTCTGTTTTCTGCAAGCCTGAGTTTAATGCTGATAACAATTTGGTAACCTGGAACATGCCCCCTGTTGTCTGCACCCACCTGTATTTATAGTATCAATATGGAAAATCCTCAAGCGTTGATAGATAAACTGTGGAAAGGCGAAGCCACCGTTGTGGAGCTGGATGCTTTACGGAAACTTTTATCCGATGAAAATAATGCTTTTCGGCAGGAGCTATTGGCAGCTTATGAATATGCGCTGGCAATGGATATTACACCCCGTGCGCTTGAACCCCGGAAAGCCCGTGAGATTTTAGAACGTATCCATCACAGCATGCCTCCAGCGGCCGGCAATAAGGTAAAATTGATCACGCTGAAGAAAGTTATTGTTTGGGCGGCGGCTTCGATCATCCTTTTAGTCACGTGCACAATTTTCCTATTGCAGAGAGGTCCTTTTAAGGGGAATCCTGCCAAACAGGTAGTGGCCGAGAAGGTTGAAGAGAACAACGAACCACTGACCATCTACAATAATGCAGACACCGTTTTGCCCATAACGCTTAAGGATGGTTCCCTGGTGGCTTTGGAACCGAAAAGCCTTATCTGGTTTCAACCCGACTATAACGAACGCGTCCGTGACATACACCTTACAGGAAAAGCTTTTTTTAAGGTGGCGAAAGTTAGAGAAAAGCCATTTACGGTATTGGTAAAGGGATTTAATACGACGGCCCTGGGTACACAGTTCACGATCAATACCCTGGGGAAAGACATGGTCGACGTCAGGCTTTTGGAGGGCAGGGTCGTCGTGCGATCGACGAACCCGCAGAAGGGAGACAAGGACGTTTATCTTTTACCCAACCAGGAACTCATCGGCAATATCTTGACAAATACCGTGACGGTGACAAAGTTCAAGCCGGCCCAACGATCGGGCAACAAGGGGACAGCGATCATCGGACAAGCCGTTGACAGACCGGAAAGTAACCCGGATGCATTGTATTTCGACAACGAGCCGTTGACAGATGTATTTAAAAAATTGCAAGTTGTATTTGGCGCCACTATACAATTCAATAACGAGGACCTGGCAGATCTGCGTCTAACAGGAAGTTTCCGGAAAGCAGATAGTTTGCCAAAGATATTGTCTGTCATCTCTAATATGAACGATCTGGCTTACCAGGAAAAGGCGGGGATGTTCATAATCTCAAAGAAAAAATAGAACCTATCCGGTATTGTTAACCATTGGCTGGCACACGCTTTAACGTTGTGCCTGGAGATAGTATTTGCTAACTCTTAAACAACTAATATGACCGAAAAAATTTTTACATTATTTATCAGAATCTGTGCTGTGGTGATGTTGATCCATATGGGCAACATACAGGCACAGGATATAGGCAACGCTGTTGTCTCGGGTACAGTATTGTCTGAGAATGGTGATCTCCTAAGCGGTGTAAATGTGGAGGTGAAGCTTTCGAATGGAAAGCCGGCGGCTAATCTGACTACGGATAAGAACGGCATATTTAGGTTGAATAATCTGAAGGTAGGGAGCCGGTATAATTTTACCTTTAGTCATGTCGGCTATCAGACAGGCTATCTTAATGATTTTTTGGTGGAGAGTGGCACCGGCAAATCAATTGTCATCCGGCTGAAAGAAACCGCTTCCAACCTGACCAATGCGGTAGTCACTGCATTGAATATAAGGCGTAATCCAAGAAGCCTTGGGTATTCAATCGTACAGTTGGACGGCAGCAAGGTAAATACGGTACAAACTCCCCATCTTGTCAACGCCTTGTCGGGTAAAGTGGCCGGCGTCGATGTCGGCAATATCGCCAATGGTGTCGCAGGGTCTAAAAGGATCGTCATCCGCGGCGAGTCTTCATTGACGGGGAACACTAACCCCTTGTGGGTCGTCGATGGGATCCCGATCAATACCACCTCCCTGGGGGGGCTTGCTACCAATACTCCTGAAGGAGGTATCGACTATGGAGATGGTCTTACAGGGATCAATCCCGATGACATAGAATCTATCAGCATATTAAAGGGCAATGCGGCGGCGGCTTTGTATGGCTCCAGGGCATCCAACGGCGTTATATTGGTGACCACCAAAAGCGGAAGTTCGGCAAAAGGTAAAATGGCTGTTGATCTCAGCTCTTCCCTGCTGATGGACAAAATGATCGATCAAACAGACTTTCAGAACGTTTATGGTCAAAGCGCCATCAATCAGCTTAATTCCTATGATCTACCCACCAGCGCCGACAATGCAAAAGGCTCCGATAACTGGGGGCACATCCTGGATGGCACACCCGCGCCTCAGTTCGATGGGAAAGTACGTCCATTTACCGCTGTAAAGAACAACTACAAACGATTTTTCAATACAGGCAGCACGATCACCAATACGATAGCACTATCGGGCAGCAACGCCAACCAGGACTACCGGGTATCCGTATCTGATCTAAGAAACACCGATATTGTCCCCAATGCGAAGTTTACCCGCACCAGCGTTACTACAAAAGCACATTCGAAGTATGGACGGGTAGACGTGGATGTGGTACTCAATTACAGTTATGAGAAGGCAAATAACAGACCCTATATCGGAGGGAACCACGATAACCAGTTCTATTCCCTACTGTATCTGCCCAACAGTTTGGATATAGCCTCTTTACGGCCGGGTGTCGATTCCAACGGACGGGAACTTCTTTATACACAGGGCGTTTCCAACCCCTATTATATCGTTAATTATGAAAAGGAAATGGACACCCGCAACCGGGTGACGGGGTCGATTGGACTTTCCTACCAGATAACGCCATGGTTGTATGCGAGAGGCAGGGTTACCCGTGACTACTACCTGGCAAAAAGGTTGCAATATATCCCGGATGGCAACTTGTCATCCAGCTATCCTTACAACTCACCGTCCAATATCGGCGGCCTCCTGAACCAGCGTTCCCTGGATAATTCGGACAATAACTATGAATTTATCTTAGGCGTGGCCCCCGCATTGAAAGGAAGGTTCAAGGTAAATGGCTTTGTTGGAGGCAATGTGAACTGGCGTACCAATTCGCAATCCAATACCTCAGGGACGGTATTCATCGTGCCCGGGGTCTATACCTTCAATAATCTGAAGACCAAGCTGCCTTCCACCAGCGAGAGCCGCCAACGAACAAACTCGCTGTTCGGCAGCGTCGAGCTATCTTACAACAAGTATTTGTACCTGACCCTTACAGGCCGGAATGACTGGTTTTCGACCCTACCGTTGAACAACAACAACCTTTTCTATCCTTCCGCCGCCCTGTCCTTTATTTTTTCCGATGCTTTCAAGCTGCCTGCGGCCGTCTCATTCGGCAAGCTGCGGGCCTCCACGGCACAGGTCAGTGGGGATACAGACCCATATCAACTGGATCTCAGCTACTCTTTGGATGCGCTGCAATACAATAGTTCTCTTCCTTTACAGACGATCGGCACTACCAATATCCCGAACAAATTCCTTAAGCCATTGCTGTCGACGGATTATGAAATAGGACTTGAAATGGAGTTTATGGGCAATCGTCTGGGTCTTGATGCGACCTATTACAATAAGGAGATAAAAAATGACATTGTAAAAACGGCCGTTTCTAATACGACGGGGTATTCTACTGCAATCTTGAACATAGGAAAAATGAAAAATTCCGGCATAGAGCTGCTGGTAAGGGGGACGCCTGTAAGAACAAGGAACTTTTCATGGGATGTCACTGCGACATTCTCCAGGAATAACAACCGGGTAGTAGCGCTGGGCGATGGCGTATTGGGCGCCCCGATCCAACTGGCTACCTCAAAGAGCGGTAATGCCTCCGTCCAACTGATCGAAGGAAAGAGGTATGGCGCCATCTATGGGTTTACCTATGCCAGGGACGAGAAAGGTAACAAAATATACAACTCTACAGGCATGCCGACAACCGCAGCAAAAGCTTCTTTTCTAGGTTATGGAACCTACAATCAATTGGTTGGACTCACGAATAATTTCACTTATAGGAACTGGTCATTGTATCTTTTTCTGGACGCCAAATTCGGCGCATCGATCTACTCCGAAACAAATGCCACCGCCTACAAAAATGGGAAGCATATGGCAACCTTAAAAGGAAGAGTAGACGGTATTGTAGGAGAGGGAGTCAACGCATCCGGTGCTAAAAATGAAGTCCTCGTTGCGCCTGCAAACCTAAGCTCTTATTACAATGCCATCGGCGCCATCTCGGAACAGTTTATCTATAACGCCAGCTTTGTGAAGCTGCGGGAAGTGGCGCTTCGTTACAGGATGAACGCTTCATTTTTGAAAAAGACGGGCTTAACCAATGCCTCCCTCTCTTTGGTGGTTCGCAACCTGCTGACCGTCTATAAGGACAAGAACCTGGAAAACGTCGATCCTGAAAGTCAGACTGCGAGCAACAACCAGCAGGGGATAGAGCGCCTGATCTATCCAACAACGATGAACTACGGACTCACGTTGAGACTCGGCTTCTAAATGAATATATAAACCCCCAATAACATAAGATATGCGGAATTATAGCAGACACCTGAGTTTCTTAATAATAGCGATCCTTTTGGTATCGCTGACAAGCTGCGACAAAGATTTTAAATCCATCAACACGAGCGTCGACTTCGTCTCGAAACCCAACCTCGACTATGAATTGCCATTTGCGGAGCTGACGCTGCTGGACAAAAACTATTACACACATGCTTATTATGCAGGCCCTTACTGCGGGCATATCAATACTAATAGCAGCTACCCCTCGATGACTGCTTACAGAGAGTCGGAAATGTCCGAGCATTTCAACTGGGTATATAAAAACCCGTTGAGAACAGTGAGTGATATGATCGACCAGTCCAAGGACGACCCGGCGAAAATAAACTATCTGTCGATGGCCAGGATATTAAGGGCCTATCTTTTCCAATCGCTAACAGATGTATATGGTGATATTCCCTATTTCGATGCATGCAAGGGGTATACCAATCTATTGATGACACCCAACTATGATCCTCAACAAAAGATCTATGAAGATATGTTCAAGGAGCTGCAAGGGGCTGCAACTGCCCTGACAACAGCAAAGGCGTTGCCGGAAAATGCCGACATCGTTTACAAAGGGGACATCAGCAAATGGAAGAAGTTCGCTTACAGCCTGATGCTGCGTCTTGGTTTGCGTATTATGAAGGCGGATGCGGTGAATGGGAAAAAGTGGATCGAAACCGCCATAGCAGGCGGCGTAATGACCAGCAAGGACGACAATTTCGTGGTGTCCTATACAAATCAGTTGGCTGGCACCGGAACCACTTCCAATGGTGTTCCCCATATTTTTATCAGCTCCAGTTATATTACTACTTACCGGCTGGCCGCTGCTTTTGTGGATTCATTAAAAAGCAGGAATGATCCTCGTACGCCTGTTTTCTGTATGCGTGAAAAGCTGCCGTTGACATTCTACCAGGAAGGCGACCATACCCCCGCTAATCAACGAGGACGTCGTCAATTCGATAATCTTACACCAAGAGACAGCTGCTCAGTGTCCAATATCAAGACCCTGGGCAGGTATGATGCACCGTATATACACTTAAGCCATGCACAGGTGCAGTTCCAACTGGCTGAATGTGTAGCCCGGGGTATCACAACGGGGGATGCCAAGGCCTATTACGAGGCGGGGGTACGTTCGGCGATGAGCGAATTGTCCATATTTGGTGCAGGTGGCATTATCAGCACGACGCAGCAGGACGACTATTTGGCAGCAAACCCTTATGTGGAAACCGATGCGATAAAAATGATTGCTGTGCAATATTGGCTGGAAACCCATTACAATTGGTATGAGGCCTGGGCTAATATGCGGAGGACAGGCTTTCCTGACCTGTATAGTGGACTGGACCTGACCCTAAGTGCAAACCTTGGCGCACAATTGCCGAGAAGACTGTACTATCCCCGGGCGGAATACGCGACAAATCCTCACATCAATGAGGCCGTTCAAAGACAGGGAGAAGATAATACAGGGACACGGGTCTGGTGGGATAAACCATAAAAGTAAGGTGTATGAAAAAAACCATTTTTTGTCTGTTACTGCTTATACCGGCGCCTGCCATACTGATAGCACAAAAGATTGAAAACAAGACCAAACGGCCGCGGTATGGTTTCCGACCGGAGCTGATCCGCGGTCCCTATCTGCAAGTGGCTACGCCCCACTCCATCATCGTCCGCTGGCGAACGGATGAACCCGACTATAGCCTGGTCCGTTTTGGCACCAGGAAGGATGGATTGGATATGGTTGCCGGTGACAGGGATCTTACCAGGGAGCATATCGTTACATTGACCAGCCTGTCTCCGGAAACAAAATACTATTATTTGATAGAAGGCGCGAAGGACACGTTGCAGGGGGATGAGCGCAACAGTTTTACCACCCTGCCTCCGGAAGGGAAAGCAGGGCATTATCTCATCGGCGCCTTTGGCGACTGTGGCAACAATTCCGTGAATCAAAGAAATACCCGGGATGCTTTCGAAAACTATCTTGGAAATAACACATTGAACGCATGGATACTGCTTGGGGATAATGCCTACTCTTTTGGGAAAGATGCGGAGTATCAAAGCAACTTCTTCAATATCTATAAGGATGGGCTGCTGAAAAAAGCGCCGTTGTTCCCCGCGCCGGGTAACCACGATTATCATGATGAACGGTTCTCCTCGACCTATGCACAGACGTCTAAAGAGGTGGCTTACTTTCAAAACTTTTCCATGCCGACCATGGGTGAAGCGGGCGGGCTCCCCTCCCACACCCAGGCCTATTATTCCTATGACATCGGCAATATCCATTTTCTGTCCCTGGACTCACATGGGGAGGAGGAGAATGATGCGAGGCTGTTCGATACCTTGGGCAGGCAGGTGCAATGGATAAAAAAAGATCTGGAAGCGAATAAGAACAAAGGTTGGGTGATCGCCTACTGGCACCATCCTCCTTATACGATGGGGTCCCATAATTCCGATACGGAGACACAACTTAGAAAGATAAGGGAAAACTTTATCCGTATCCTGGAACAATACGGCGTAGACCTGGTATTATGCGGCCATAGTCATTCTTATGAACGGGGCAGATTGATGAAGGGGTATTATGGCATGGAAAAAAGCTTTGATCCTATACTGTACGATCTCAGCCATTCTTCCGGGAAGTATGACGGCTCTAATAATAGCTGCCCTTATATAAAGGGCGACTCGAACCAGGGAACAGTATATGTAGTAAGCGGCTCCTCAGGTGCATTGGACTATAGCCAGGCGGCGTTCCCGCATGATGCTTTGCCTTTCGCAGATGTATCGATCGGGGGAGCTACCTTATTGGAGATCGAAGACAACCGTCTTGATGTAAAATGGATCTGTTCCGACGGCGTCGTACGCGACCGGTTTACCATTATGAAAGGGGTTAACAGGAAAATGGCCATTCAGCTTAAGAAGGGACAGAAGGCTGTATTGCGGGCATCTTATGTAGGACAGTATACCTGGCAAAACAGAAAAGATACCATCAGGGAAATAAGCGTTACTCCACCTGTAGGCAAAACGACCTATAGGGTGAGAGATAAACACAGCTGTTTACAGGATGTTTTTGAAGTGTATGTCTCTGATTCGTCCGGCGTCTCTGGAAGGATTGGGCCCCCTGCTGTAGAGCTTATGCGCGGACCTTATTTACAAATGGCAACGGACACTAGCATTACAGTCCGTTGGAGGACAGATGTTGCGGTGAGAAGCAGGGTCCGGTATGGTGCCCAGCCAGGGAAACTGGATCAAACGGTAGATGATCTGAACCTTGTCACGGAGCATAAGGTATCCCTCAAAGGGCTTTCCCCTTTTACCAGATATTATTATTCCATTGGAACATTACAGGATACGTTGCAAACAGGTCCTGAGAACTATTTTTCCACACTACCGCCGGCTGGGAGGCCGGGGGTCTTTCGCATCGGTGTATTTGGTGACTGTGGCTATCTCTCCCTCAATCAGACCAACGTACGAGATCAGTTTATCCGGTATTTGGGAAACAACGATCTGAACGCCTGGATATTACTTGGCGACAACGCCTATAATGATGGAACAGACGCCGAATATCAAAGTAAGTTCTTCAATATATATAAAGATAAATTGCTGAAGCAATACCCGTTGTTTCCTGCGCCCGGCAACCACGACTATCATGACCCGGACTTTAAGACGGAGTTCGCGCAAAAAAATCATGGCACCGCCTATTTTCTGAATTTTTCCATGCCCGTCAATGGTGAGACAGGAACGATCTCATCAAAAAATCCGGCATTCTATTCATACAACATAGGCAATATTCATTTTATCTCCCTGGATTCCTACGGAATGGAAGAAGATCGGTATTTTTTATACGATACAGCGGGCCCGCAGATGCAATGGCTGAAAAAGGACCTCGCGGCCAATCAGAATAAAGGATGGGTCATTGCCTATTGGCATCATCCCCCCTATTCGAAAGGTACGCATGATTCTGATACAGATGATATAATGACCGGCATCCGGGAAAATGTTTTGCGAGTACTGGACAACTATGAGGTCGACCTGGTGATTTGCGGGCATAGCCATGTATATGAAAGGTCCGGCCTGATAAAAGGGCATTATGGAAGCTCGAAGACGTATGATCCTTTAAGGCATGACGTGAGCAATGTCATGCCTTATATCAAAGAACCCGGTGTTGGGAAGGGGATTGTTTATGTGGTGACAGGCTCCTCCGGCTATGTGGGCAAATCGACCTATTCCTTCCCGCACCCAGCCATGCGCTATTCAAATGACACGGACGCCGGTGCGGCAATCCTGGAAGTAACACAAAACAGGCTCGACTTTAAATGGATCTGCGCGGATGGAGTCATACGGGACACATTTACCATGTTCAAAATAAATGCCCAATCTAAACAGGAAGGTAATACCTATGCGCCACTATACTGGGTGGATGGATTTGAATATACGGGCGATGCAAAAGGGTCAGTTTTATTGGAAAGACAATTGGATACCCTTTACACAAGGGGGTGGCGCGGCATCCAATACTGGGGCGCCGGCAGAGAGGGAGATAGGATGAACTACTATTTCAGATCACCCTTTCTTGAAAAGCAATCCTGGGCGAGATTTGGAGGGGACGGGCTATCACCGCTGGTGAAGGCGGCGCATGCCAGGGGAATGAAGATAATGGTGAATCTGGAAGATGTAAATCCTTATCATTGGGAGCGGCACCATTGGTCCGCCGAGACGATCAGCCCCGCCGCCAATGATCTGGCGGCAACGGGTATCGATGGTGTATTCGAAGAGTGTTTTGAAGCAAAACCTGCAGTTTTCACAGCCCTGGCCAGTACTCTGGAGCGCAGGAATGTAGCCTACGTTTCCGGTACGGATCCCATGTTACTTCGCGAGCCGGACTTTGTACCTCTTTGGTCAAAGACGGGAATTGTAAACGTATATAATTATTATCTGAAAAGAGACAAACTATACAACATCGCCACCCTGGCACAAGCCGGATCGCTGGCGTTGGGTTGGGCGAAGTATTGGGGAAAACCCACGTCCATCATGTCGCCCATTCACCGGAATTGGGGCATTGCTGAAGAATATGCCCCGGCGGTGGTTGCTTACCTATCAATGATAAGAGCGTTGCAGTTCAGGGTCGATAATTTTATGATACTGGGTGGACAAAAAGATTTCGATCCCCATGCGACACAAACCTGGATAAATGAATATATAAATAAACAGGAAAAAAACAGGCCCGTTCTGGATATTGTCGTGCTGCTGAAACCCGGGGACAAAGAGCGCGGCAATAAGGCCTGGAACAATTTCTTTAACGAAGGCGATGCGATAACTTCCGGGGCATTTAATGCAGGCTATAATGTAGTGGTAAGCGATAAGGTGGTGCCGGCCGATGCCTACTGGATATATACAGAGGGAGGCAGGAACGATGTTCTTCCGGAAGAGGTGGCAGCGTTGTTCAATACAGGAAAGAAGGTCTTTTTGCAAACTGCTTCAGGCTTCCCCGGCGGGAAGAACCTGGATCCGGGCTGGAGGAACAGTCTGCGTCAGTGTGGTGTTAAGGCCGGCGTTCCCTTCCAATATGCCGGGGGCAGCGATGGAGCCGAAGCTTCGCTGCCCGAAAGCCAGGAAGAAGATCTGCCTTATACAGGTTATTATAACAACAGGTATTTAAGGGTGACCAACACGGATATACAACGTGGGAAGGAACTGCGTTCCGGCACCATTATTCCGTCCGATGCCATTGCCGGCAAGGTTTATTGCAAACCCAACAGCACGTATGGCAAAGGGCCGTTCGTCATCGGGAGCGGGAACAAATTTGCTGTGACCAATGCGTCACTGAATTGGGAAGCCGCCTATATCGTCTCCCATCTGCTGGCCGGCTGTGGCGTGGCCCCGACGTCAAATGTCTGGGGTATTGCAGGAAAGGACGTAAGCGCTTTCCTGGCCATCGAGACAACGGAGATCGAACTGGTGATCCCTGGATTAAAGGACGGTGAGAGGATCCGTGTGGTGGTATGGGATAAGGAGCATAAAAAAAAGGTAGAGGAGAATCTCGTTTATCATGCTCCCTTCAGACGGTTCTTGCATGAATACGATCTTTTACTCATCGATGGCGTTAAATAAACACCTCCAACACCTCGCCCTCTTTAATATTCACAGGGCTTGTCAGATGAATTATCACTACCCTGTCTTTTTGTATAAACGTCGCAGGGATACTTTGTCCGCCTGATCCAACGGTGACATTACTTGCCTTACCTGCTTTATCTATACTGATAGTATTGAGCTTCAAACTACCATGTTTTACTGCAATGCTATGCTGTTGTTTATTGCCGGAAATTTTTTGCTCATAGGTGCCCCATCCTTCCGCCGCGGTAAAAGGCGCTTTAAAATGCTCCGCACCAATCCTGGGTGCAAAACGAATATATCCTTTTGGCCCATGATACTCATATCCACAGGCCGTGATAAAAGTTCCATAACTCGCCATAGCCCTTCCATAATGATCGCTGCATTCGATCTCATTAAAAGGATTCCGTTTTGAAGCGTGGTACCTGTCATGGATGACCCTGGTCAACATCAATGCCTCGTCGACCATACCTTCCGCCATCATATGCGAAGCTACCTGGTGCTCAAAACCACTCATACATTCGTGGAAATATCCTATCTGCCATGTGTCATTTTCTCCATAAGGTTTCTTCTCGCCTGTGGGGTTGGTGTTCATTATCATCCCTCCTTCACCAGCCAGCGCATAAGGCCGCCCACCCGGATGTTTGGCAATATAAGGACCGACATCCTGCATAAAGTTGTATTTCCACAGGGCTTTTAATGCGGACAGCGTCTTGCCCTTGTCAAGAATTCTACCTAATCCCACCTGGAAGGCCCAACTTTGACCAAATACCTGGTCTATATGACAGGTGTTATAAGAGCCAAGGGTAGCCCTCCCTTTTACAGGGTCGGGCCGATGAATAAAATATTCGCCATTGAACAGATGCTCTTCCATGTTGGCGCTGCCCTTCTTTACATAATCGGCGCAAACAACGGCAAACCCGGTATCACCCATCTCTTCGGCCATCCGCTGCCCGGCCTTCACCGCGGCGATACATAACCCGACGATCCACGATATCTCTCCGTCCCATACCGCATCCAGCGTATTTTCCAGGGGTGTGTCTTCCATTCCATCCCCATTTCTGTCTTTCGCGATCAAAAATTGAATGGCGCGTTTTATATTTGTCCAGTTCTTTTTTAAAAATGCATCGTCCCGGCTCATCTGGTGCTCCCTGTAAATGCCAAGGATACGGCCCGCCTGACCATCGATGGCCGGCCGTTTGTCGTACTCTCCTCTAAACCAGATCCCGCCGTCTTCCTGAAGGGAAATACCCAGGTCAACCCGCTCGCGGTTATCTCTTTCCATGGAAGGGAAGATCCTTCCAATGGCCTGCGCATATTGCCAGACATGCGTACAATTTCCCTCGCAAGCCCCTACACCCTCCCAGGCCCAATGCCTCCCGGATTTCAATCGATGACAGGTAGTCGTCGCAAGGGTCGAAATATTCTGGAACGTCCGTTCAAGGAACCAATAGGGCAGTGTCGAATCATACCATACTTGCCGCCATAACAAGGTCTTGCTGCTAAGCTCCGTAAAATTATCAGCGACATATTGCGCCGCCTCCTGCGCATTACCGGATATGCGTTCGTACCACCTGCCCCGATCTTCTTGCGGAAGAACTTTTCCATCCCCGATCACCAGATAAGGATTATGCCAGCTGACAATAAAATCAAATACGCACTCCCCTTCTGCCGGCGCCGTTTTCCCGGTGATCACGCTTCCGGTGAGTCGTTGCAGCGTGGAGGCAACAACTGTTTCAGCGCGTCCGGCGCTATGAAAGATACCATCCCGGTCCGTAATATCCGTCTGACAGGATACCTCTGCATCACGATCGATACACGCCAGACATAACGTGCCAAAATCGAATTTGTCCGCAATCTTTACCTTGGGATAGAGCATGTCCCCCACCGTCATATATACACCTCTGAGATTACCCGACCTGAAGGGGCTGTTTGTCCGCATCTGGCTGCCCGGCCTTGCCGAATACAACGCAGTCTTGTTTTCCAGCCATCCGGCTATCCTGACCTTCACATCCGCATGGTCCTTGTTCTTCACTCGTATACTGAAAATGGTGGCAGGCAGACCAGACCTGTCTTCATCCAGGGGAATAAAGGGGCTGTATGCTTTCATCTCTATTTCAACAGGGATATCGTGGTCGATATACTTTACAGTAGCGACAGGATAAGTAGCCTCAAAGCTGACCTCAGGCCAATCTTCCCCCCGCAGCCTTCGGATGACCTCCTTCCCACGATACTGCAACTGTATGGCAAAGCCTTGATCCAAAGGCATCAGATCATCAGCCCTTGCCGGCGCTACATAGGCTGAGCCGTCTCTCGACCTCACCTTTCTGTTCTCACCCTGCACTTGCACACCCCAGGGCACATCCAGCGGATTAACACCCTCCTGGTTCAGATTGAATATATCCCAAAGCCAAAGCCTGCCATCCCCGCTCAGGTAAAGCGTGCCTGTATGGATCCCTCCCACCGGCATACCTATATAGTTCAGCTCATTTCTGGATTTGAAATAGGTTGTAGCGCTCCCCCTCTCATACAATGACCTGATCCGGGCAGGGTCCAATCCCTTATTCCCTATATGATGCGTGTCCCCCGGGTTGACCACCGCTGCCTTTATAGACGAAGTATATAGCGAGAATGCAGCCATTCCGGAATTCATAAGAAAACTCCTTCTTTTCATACTGACAAGTTTAGACGGCGGTAAATATAAGGTAGTCAATATAAAAAAGGATGCCCATCCAATAGAAATTGAAGGGCATCCAACCTTTTGCTTCATCACTCAAATTGTCGAGCACAATTGAAACACATAACTTATATAAAAGTAGAGATGTTATTTGTCATAAAGTACGCCGCAATTACCCGATATTTATTCAAATTTATCCGTCCACGCCGGCAAAAGGGCTACTTGATAATATACCATTCATAACTATCCGGATCAATGCTGAACGTAAACTTAATGGTATAATCCCTCTGCAACTGGTATGAGCGAACCCTCCCGTGACTGTTGTATATGTCCGCCTTTTGGAAAAGCCCCGTATAGTACAGGGGAAGCCGGATGGTCCTGGTGATCTTTTCTTTTGTCGGGTTATACAGCATGACAAAACCTTTTTCCCTGAGCGCGGGGTTGACATGTATCAATCCGTCCCAATCCCTTCCATCCGCCCTTCGGAGTTGAATAATGTCCGAATTCAAAATAGCACGATGATCCTTGTACCATTTTATCATATCCGACACCATTTTTTTTGTGGGGTCCGTATCGAATAATCTCGGCCCACGGTAACAGGCCTGAACACCTGCGCCATAATATTGCGCCATGAGTTGTTTGTATACTTTCAGATGCTCATGTAAGGGTTCAAGCACTGCCTCCGGGCCTCCTCCCTGGTATTTCGTCAACGGCACAAAACCCCAGCTCATGGCCCCCGTCTTTTCCTGTGTACCGTCATAAATATTCTGTCTGTTCAATATCAGTTGCTGCTCCCGGGACAGGGAAAAATTGACCTCCCTATAGCCGATGGCGATCTTATTGGTCCCGTCAAGAAAATACCAATCGGGTGCATTGATATAGATTCCCCTTGCATTCAGCCAGTGGTATAGCTCTTTTTGTATTTCCATCTGGCGCCATTGAGAGTCGTCAAGCCCTTTATGACCGGGATGTTGAGTAGATGCACAAACGTCACCGGGGTAGGGTCCATCGTTTTCCCAAATGTCAAACCCCGTCTTTTCAAAGAAAATTTTTATTTTGTCTCTGTAGGCAAGCCCCCACCTGCTGCCAAAACATGGAGCGTTGCCAAAAAAAGCGCCTCCGGGCCGCCCCGTCTTTGGATCTACTACATCGTCCTCATCGCTGATCCGTCGGCTGCTGAATAAGGAATATCCCCCTATCAGGATCCCTTTGCGATGGGCATATTCCGTAAGAGAAGCCCATTTGGCCAGATTGGCCGCGCTGCTATCCTCCATGTCGAGATGGCTTCCAAAACTTAGGATCACCGCTTCATACCCCGTGGCCGCACATTGATCTACCGCCTGCCGTACATCGTCGTCGTTATGACTGATCAGGTGCATAAATATGGGGTTCTGGGTCGTCCAGGGGGCGACGGTCCTGTACATCCGTTTGATCATGAGCCCCCTGCGCTGCCTGTCATAGCTGTCCATCAACAGCTCATGCGTTCTTACAGACTTAAAAGGCTCACCCGGCTCCAGCGTGATACCCGGCGCCTTTTCAGGGAAGACCTCCAGGAGACAGGGCGTCTGATAGTCATAATTGACCTGTGAAGTATACAAAGAATCCGTTTTCCAATGAGTAGTCTGGTCGCTGATATCATATCGCATGGCATTGTTGAACGCATAATTCGTTTCCACATAGATACCATGCTGCTTTTTCATCTCTTCAGGTCTTCCCACCACTGCGCTTTCTTCTTCAACCAACCCCAACACCTCGTTGACGACCCTATCGACCTTAATAGGTCTTTCTCCGCCATTCTCTATGGACACCCATTTTACGACTAAAGGAAGACCATCATATAACTCATAATGGACAAACACCTGTAATCCTTTAAGCGCCGGTAGCGGTGAAACATACTCAAATGAAATGGCTCTCCCTGTCCCCGGGTTATTGTTAAGAGCCCATGTCCTGCACTTCCATTTCAAAAAAGGATGGATCTCCGAAATGGAATATTGCACGAATTGAAAATCTTCTTTCCCAGCCCTCATGCTGTCTACCCAGGATGGGAGTAAATAGGCGTTCTCCCGCTGCCCTGCAAGACCTCCTATATTAAAGGTCTTCCCATCCAGTACCAGCCTCGCCTCCGGCTTCACCGACCGCAGTAGTTGCTGTCCGCTCGTAAGGTTGACATAATCGATACAGGCGACATTTGGCGCAATGCGAAATACCCTTCGCAAAAGCCCGTTATCCAGGATGACATCATCGCCTTTACGATAGATCGCCGCTTTCCGTTGAACAGGGCTCACAAGCCAGTCTGTGTCGGGTTGTGGCCCGGCGCCACCCGGCTGGCTGCTGACAGGAACGACCAGGAGACAATAAAGAACAGAAAAAAGAAAAATCCTCATATAGTAATCATAATTTTGTAACCGATTTCAAACCTTTTATCCCGGCTCACCCATCAGCGCAAACGTTTGCGCTGCAGAAACAATCCCTGTTGTTTTATTCCGGATATATATTATTTTGCTCATACAAAGTAAGTCCGGCCGGAAATTATACATTTATTTTTTATTACCCGGTTTTGATTATTTATTAACCTCAAGGAAGACAGCTGTGAAGATTGAACGAACAGAGATCACTCCAAAGCTGAACAGTTACGTATCAGTGTTAAAAAGGGAAGAGCCTTTTTTTCAGTCCCCCTTCCACTGTCATCCCGAATTGGAACTGGTCTATATCAAAAAAAGCTATGGTAAAAGGATCATCGGCCATTGCGTCGAACCCTTCCAGGCGGGTGATATGGTGTTCCTCGGCCCCAACATACCTCACATATGGCTAAATGACGAACTTTATTACCAGGGTATTACCAACATGGATGCCGTGTCTATCGTCGTCTATTTTAATAAAGGGATCTTTAGCGACATTTTTTATCAGCTGCAGGAAACCAACAAAGTCAATTTGCTGTTCGGCAAGGCAGCGCGGGGTCTGTCCATCGCCGGAAAGACCAATGAGCGGGTTGCATTATTGCTGGAGGACCTCACCCGAAAAAAAGACTTTGACATTATTGTTGGATTATTGGAGATCCTTTCCATTCTGGCAGAAAGCCAGGACCTTTCCTATATAAATTCGGAAGTGTACGGGCCTGCAAATACAACTCCTCAGCATGACAGGCTGACCGATGTATTCAGGTATGTAAAAGAACACTATGGGGAAGATATAAGTCTGCGTTGTATAGCCGGCATTGCCAACCTTACCCCACAGTCATTTTGCAGACTATTTAAGAACAGGACAAAAAAACACTTTGTGGAATATCTTAATGAAGTAAGGGTAAGTAACGCATGCAAGCTATTGATGGAGTCGGACAAGAGCATGTCGCAGGTAGCCTTCTCCTGCGGATACAGAACTGTATCCAACTTCAACAAGCTGTTCAAAAAGATTACAGGGCTGACCCCAAAAGAATACAGGAAAAACACAACGATATCTTCCTGAATCATTTACCGCTCTTCTATAAAATCCAGATCCCTGTCATGTGTTTCCGGCATTTTCGCAATGGAATAAAACCCGGCCGTAAAACACACCAGACCTACAACGGCGGCCGCGTGTATCTCATGTATCACTGGTTTCAGAGCTCCATACGCAGTAGTCATAATGACCACAGTCCCCCGGACAAAATTGGGAATGGTGGTTGCAGCGGTAGCCCTAAGATTTGTCCCGAACTGTTCTGCTCCGATGGTCACAAATATGGCCCAGTATCCAATACCGAAACCAAGCCATGCGGTCAACAGGTAGATACCCGGTGCGCTCCTGATCCCGCCATAGAGATAAACGATGCTTTCAATAAACGTAAGCGCCATCAGCAACGCTACGGTCTTGCGGCGGGACTGCAAACGGTTGCTGATGATACCGCTCAAAAGATCCCCCGCCGCAAGACCGATATAACACCACATTACACTCAACCCCGGCCTGATCTCTTCTTTTATCCCAAGAGCCTGCCCAAGCTCGTTGCTAAAAGTGGAAAGAATACCGATGACATACCAGGTAGGCAATCCGATCCCTATACATTTTAGATAAAGCTTCAGCCGGTCGGTATTCCGGAAGAAAGACAGGAACTCCCCTTTTGCGATCTCTTTATTCCGCATCCTTACAAAAGTGGATGATTCAAACACACCGATCCTTAGTAACAATAATAAGATCCCAAGGGCCCCTCCTGAAAAATAGGCATTGCGCCAGCTAAAAAAGGCCACGGTAAAATAAGCCGCTACAGCACCCAAAAGACCAACGCCCGCTACAAGAGATGTCCCTATAGCACGCATTTTTTTCGGCAGGGTTTCGGACACCAGTGTAATACCCGCACCCAGCTCACCAGCCAAACCCAGACCTGCGACAAAGCGCAATAGTTTGTATATGCCGACGGAATGTACGAGGCCACAACCGAAATTGGCCACCGAATAAGTTATGATCGACCCGAAAAGAACAGAGAGCCGCCCCTTTTTATCCCCGAGTACTCCCCAGATGATCCCTCCCAGGAGTAAACCGCTCATCTGCCAGTTCAGTATGGCCGCTCCTTCATACGAAATTCCCGCCTTGTCCAACCCCAGATCTGTAAGACTGGGGATACGGACGATCCCGAATAACAACAGATCATAAATATCGACAAAATAGCCCAATGCCGCAACGATCACTGCCGGACTGAACAAGTGCTGACCAGTCGCCTTGTCTTTTACTTCCAATAGATACATAAGTTTACATTATTCGTACTTCAACCACGCGGTGGCCATGCAATCTTTATCCGCCGTCACTCTTACCCAATGGGCATTATATCCATCAGGGAATATATGTTCTACTGATTTACCCGCCTTCACAAAAATATTTTTGTATGAATGCCAGCCATCGAGATCCGTATTCACCTCGATCGTAAAGTTAACATCCCTGTCTGCCGTCAGTGTTATCTTCTTTTTGTCATAGCCCGTCATCAGGTAAGGTAGTGAAGATGCCCGGGCCTTGACAGCCGTGTTCTTCCACACACCGCCTTCTCCCACAGGTTTACCCATCTTCCACAGATCGTCGATGGCGCCAAACCAAAGCCCGTTGGTTCCATCCGGATTCTGGAAGTAATGCCCGTCGGGTTTTGCATTTATTTTCGTGCCGCTGATCACCAGGAGGCCGCGCCAGGTACACAGATCAATGATCTTCTTTTTGTGGGTTGTCACAGGACGGATGGCTGCAAACCCTGATTCACGCCCCACCTCGTATAAAGTACCCTGTATATTCAGCATAAACCTTTCTGACTCCAGCTCTCTTTTATCCCGGTAAGGAAATGTTTCATAGTTCCTGGATGTCATCGGCAGACGAAAAGTGCCGGTGGCATCCTGTACGATCACCGAGGCTTCATCGATGGCGTAATGTTTCTGTAATGCCAGGATCTTCTCCACAACGACACCACTATCGCTCACATTATTTAAGAATTCCAGCTTTTCGTTTACCTCTTCATACTTTTTTTCACGGGATAAACTCAGTACCTGCAGATTCTTATCAGGTGATGCCGCCGGTCTGATCAGTTGCCGGTGCAAACTGTCTCTGTCATCGATGCCGGCAATAGATTCGAACATGCCGGGGGCCACCGGCGAGGCAGCGCCTTCAAAATGAAAAAATACAGACGCCTTACAATCTTTATTCGTTCTCACTCTGACCCAATTAGCGGTAAATTCCTTGGGAAAGATATAATAAGCATACCCATGGGAGCCGACGGTCAATATCTTATACGTCTCCCAGTGGTTATCACCTTTTTTATCCACCTCCAGCGTAAAGGCCACCGGCCCGTCGGCATTGTGACTTACATGTACGATCCTTTTGTCAAAGCCGTTGATCAGAAAAGCGTCGGAAGCAATACCTGCTTTTATGCTGTCATTCATCCAGGGACCACCCCAGCCACTGGCCGCTCCCCAGGTCTTTAGATCGTCCCATTGGCCAAACCAAAGATTGGATTGTGCACGGCCGGCCATCGGGTTTTCCAGGATAGTGGTTTCGTCAGTAGATAGCACCAGCCGCCCGTTCCAGTTACAGAAGTCGGGGATATAGCGAAGATGGCTGCCGATGGGCATGACCCCTCCGCTGTTTGTATAGGAGAAGGTGGAAGGAAAATCATAGAACATGGCATGCATGTCCATCAACATCCTGCCATTGCCTACCTCACGGATACGAGGCCACTCGGTATACCATCCCCCCCAGTGGTCATACGTGTGTGCGGCCTTGGGCAGACGATAAGTGTACCATCGTCCGCCGTCCAAAAGCTCCAGCAGCACGGAGCGTTTGTCCCAGCCAATGCTCCACAATGGACTGTTATCCGCCGGCGCACCATATATGCCGCCCGGTCCCGTGACATCGGTAAATTGACGGCGCCGGATAATTTGCCAGGTTTTTCCATCCCAGCTTGCCAGGACGCCTTTCTCTTCAGGGTTTCGGGGTATATCACCCGCCTGCAGCATCTCCCTGGTTATCCTGAAAATAGCATCTTCCCCGTTATTGGCTACCACCAGCCGGTGTTGTGCCGTGTAAGCTCCTTTGCCATGCCAGCCGGGAACGGGCTTTTCAAACAGCTTCTTTACTTCCAGCGTATGTACGTTTGCCTCATAGACCTTCCCTTCCATGTCGTAGTAATACACCATATTGACAGGGTCGGTAAGATGACGGGCAGTTGCCGTCAAACGACCAGGCATTACCGAGGGCGGAATGACCCGGATACCTGCATTCGTATCGATAAGATAAGGTCCGATCAGCAGTTGCATCGATTCTTTATGTATCAGCCGGTTGGCTGGCGTACCGCCAACGCTCTCCTTGTGGATGATGAGGTTCAGATTACTGTCGATACTATACAATTTATCCGCGCTGCCGTTGGGGCAATGAGGGGAATAAGTGATCAGCCACAACTTACCCGCCCAGGGTACGACAGCGCCAATACCATCTTCACCGCCATCCCCGGATTTGCCGCCGATAACACATTTATTAGAGCCTCCCTCATTGAATGTCGCCAGATGCGGATAAACGCCACTGACCTGAAGACGTTGTTGGGCCCAGGTCCGGACTCCGCTGACAATAAATAATACCAGAAATAATAGTTTACTTGCAGTCATGCTATAGCTTAATTTTTTTTTAGTAAGTAAACCCAGGTATCACAACCTGAGATTCTGTTAGAACCGTGCGTAACAGTCTCCCGTTACACGGCTCCGGTTATCAAATCGTTGGTTTAGATCCTAAGAGTGCCCAGTGGGCAAAGAGATTCGGTTCTCGCAGGCATACCCCGTGCAGCCACCGGATCGCCTTCAGTTCGCTGGCTCTTAGGTTCTTGTACTTTCGTCTTGCCCAGCTCGTAAGTTTTACATTGATGATGTGCATA